>Ga0193716_1000002_pt1 | contig 411339 bp, 366 predicted proteins | sample U2c1metaG_FD_145901 | JGI IMG/M metagenome (GOLD analysis project Ga0193716, IMG submission 145901) | Soil microbial communities from a riparian zone of the East river system, Colorado, United States - U2c1 | ecosystem: Environmental > Terrestrial > Soil > Riparian zone | place: USA: East...
CAGCCGCAGACCGGATACCGCGCAAAGGTAGGCTTGCAGGTAGGTATCCTCGGGATTCAAAGCCCAAGGTCAGACGTGCAGCTTCCCGCACCGAGAGGTGATGGAACAGCGCCGGTCGAAAAGCTTGTCCACTCCAAGCCACGATGCCGCACGTCCCAAGGACGTGCGGCTATCGGCGCGTGCCCCAAACGAAAAACGCCGCCGGTCCGAAGACCGACGGCGCTCTACGCTCAATCTTGGATCAGACTCAGCCGAAGCTGACGGCGGCCTTGCGGCGGCTGCGCAACGCGCCGCCGACCATGCCGAAACCGCCGAGCATCATCGCCCAGCTCGCCGGCTCGGGAACGCCGCCGGCGCTGTCGAACGATGCCTTGAACCAGGCGTCGCCAACCGCGTTGCCGGTATTGTCCCAGCTATTGCTGGTCAGCGCGCTGAAATCGTTGCCGGTATTGTACCAGACCATCCCGCCGCCAATCGTGCTGCTGCCGAAATTGCCGTCAAACGGCATGCCCGTGGTGATCTGGCCACCGTCCTGCAGGCCCGAGGTCGAAAGGAAAGCGACATATTGCTGGCCGGTCGCCAGGGTCACGCCGCCCGTCGAAAAGTCATATTCGCTCAGGCCGCCGGTAAAGCTCAGGGTGCCGCTGGCATACAGCGCGGATCCCGTCGCATGCGAACCGTCCCAGGCATAGAGATAGCCCTTGAAGCTGATCGGGCCGGAGCCGCCTTCCAGGTAAAGCGAAAACGTGTTCAACACATTGTCGCTGCCCACGGTGAAAACCTGGCCATAGGTCGACGTATCGGGCTCGCCAAAGGACGTGATGTCGCCGAAGTACGAACCGGTCGTGTCATACGTCGTTTGCGCCATCGCCGGCACCGAAACGCCGGCCGTCAGCAACGCGGCAAAGCCTACAAGAACGATATGCCTCATGATTTCCCCCAAGAACCGACACCCGCGTCGTCGGTTAAGGTTTCGCTTACCAGCTTCATTTCGGAAAGACGAATCAACTGGGTTAATGCCGGCGCCTCAATCCCCCCTCACCGCGGCAAGGCATAGGCCACATAGGCCGATCCCTTCGCTCCCGTGGGATTGCGCGCATTGCTCGTCGCGATCGCGATAAATTGCCGCCCGCCCACGCTGTACGTGATCGGCGTCGCCATCCCCGTATAAGGCAGCCGCGTCTGCCACAGCAGCTTGCCCGTGCGGCTGTCGAAGATCCGCAATTTCTGGTCGCGCAACGTCGCGCCGATGATCAGCAGCCCGCTCGCGGTCACGATCGGGCCGCCGTAATTCTCCGATCCGGTATTGGTCATACCCCTGGCGACCAGCTCCGGATACTCCCCCAACGGGATCTTCCACAGATATTGGCCGCTGTTCAGGTCGATCGCGCTCAGCGTCCCCCACGGCGTCCCCACCGCCGGATAGCCGTCGGGATCGAGGAACCTCTGATAGCCGGTGAACTGATAGGCCGCGCCCGACCCGACCTCCTTCCTGTCGCCCCGCGCCGCCGGCGCCTCCGTGCCGCGCAGGAACGCGATGATCGCCGCCCGGCCCTCGTCCGACACTTGCGGAAAGCCCGGCATCCGCCCTTTGCCGCCCTTGATGATCGCGTCCATCTCCGCCGCCGCGCGCCGCGTCGCCACCTGGGTCAGGTCGGGAAAGGCGGGCGGCGATCCCTTGCGCTCGGGCCCGTGACAGGCCGAACATTGGCTGCGGTACAGCGCCTCGCCCCGGCTCATCCCCACCTCGGATGCGCGCGGCGCGAGCGTGCCGAGCCACGCCATCTCGTTGCTGTTGACGTAGAGCACGCCTTTCTGGTCGACCGCCGGCCCGCCCCATTCCGCGCCACCGTCCAGGCCCGGGAAGACGATGGTTGGCTGGCCGACCCGCAACGGCACGAACTGCCCGTTGCTGTTATAAGTCCGGAACGCCTTCAGCACCGCCGCATGCGCCTCCGGCGTGCGCTCCGGTCAGGTCCGCCTCGGTCAGCCGCTGGCGCGCATAGGGTGCGGGCCTGGTCGGCATCGGCTGCGTCGGCCACGCCTGCTCGCCCGGCACGTCGGATTGCGGATAGGCATGCTCCTCGATCGGGAAGAGCGGCGCGCCCGTCACCCGGTCGAACAGATAGACCACGCCCTGCTTGGTCGTCTGCGCCACCGCGTCGACCGTCCGCCCGCCGCGCCTCACCGTCAGCAGCACCGGCGCCGCCGGGAAATCGCGATCCCAGATGTCGTGATGCACCCCCTGGAAGTGCCACAGCAACCTGCCCGTCCGCGCGTCGATCGCGAGCAAACTGTCCGCATAGAGATTGGCGCCAAGCCGGTCCGCGCCATAGAAATCGTCGACCGCCGATCCGGTCGGCACGAACAGGATGCCGCGCGCCTGGTCGATCGTCATGCCGGTCCAGACGTTCGCCCCGCCCGTGCTCTTCCACGCCTCGGCCGGCCACGTCTCATACCCCGCCTCTCCCGGCCGCGGCAGGATGTTGAACTGCCAGCGCAGCTTGCCGGTGCGGACGTCATACGCGCGCACCGCGCCCGGCGCGGCGGGATGCACTTCGGACGTGCGAAAGCCGGTGATGATCGTGTCGCCGAAGATCACCCCCGGCGTGGTCAGATAGGTCGGCGCTTGCCTCGGATCGCGCCCCAGCCCCTCGCGTAGGTCGATCCGCCCGTCCGTGCCGAAATCGCTTGGCGGTGCACCCGTCTCCGCATCCAGCGCGATCAGGTAAGATCCGTTGCTCGAGAAGAGCCGCCGGCTCCGCCCGTCGGTCCAATAGGTCAGCCCGCGTACCGGCTGTGAGCCGACCTCATCCGGCCGGTGCCGCCACTTCAGCCGTCCGGTCGCGGCGTCGAGGGCGATCACGCCCTGTTGCGGATCCACCGCATAGAGGATGCCCCCGATCATCAGCGGCGAAGTCTGTAGCTCGCCCTCGCCCGTCTCGAACCGCCATGCCTCCTTGAGCTGCCCGACATTGCGGCGATCGATCTGCGTCAGCGGCGAATAATGGTCCGCCGCCGCATCGCCGCCATAGATGCTCCAGTCGCGATCCTGCGCCGCCGACCCGCTGTCCCGCGCGATCGCGACGCACCCCGCCAGCGCCACCGAAGCCGCCAGCATCACCGGACCGAACCGCATCTGCGCTATCCTCCCCCACGGGGCCTGCGGCCCTCTTCGTCAGGCCGGGATCATAGCCAGATTTTCGGGACGCGCAGGCAATTCCCGCCGCGACGGACCCCGGCCCGCCGCCTCCTCCTCATGCCCGCGTTCCTGGTCGGGCCGGCCGCCTTCGCGTTCCTGCGGCCGGAATTGCAGGGCTTCACTGCCCAAAGCAGGCGATCACAGCGCGTCCGCCATAACCCGCTGGGCGATCGGATAGTCGGTGTAGCCCACCGCGTCGGTGCCATAGAATGTCGAAGGATCGGGCTTGTTGAAGCTCGCGTCGTCGGCTGCGAAGCGCGCGACCAGATCGGGATTGGCCAGGAACAGCACGCCAAAGGCGACCGCATCCACATCGCCCCCCGCGATCGCCGCCGCGCCCTTGGCCCTGTCAAAGCCGGTGTTGGCGATGAACGGCACCGACGTCATCGGGCGGAAGGTCCTGGCGACATGCTCGATCGCGACGCCCTTCTCCAGATCCCTCGCATTGGGCTCCAGCATCGTCAGATAACCGACGCGGCGCCGATCGACTTCGCGGACGACGTAACCAAAGGTTGCCAGCGGATCGCTGTCCCCCATTCCGTACAGATAGATTGATGGCCCGAGGCGGAGGCCGATCCGCTCCATCGACCAGGCATCCGCCATCGCATCGATCGTCTCCAGCATCAGCCGGGCGCGTTTCTCGATCGATCCGCCCCAGTCGTCCGTCCGCTTGTTGCTGACATCCTGCAGGAACTGGTCGTGGAGATAGCCATTGGCACCGTGCAGCTCGACGCCGTCGAAACCGGCCTCGCGCGCGTTGCGGGTGGCCTGCGCGAAATCGGCGACGATCGCCGGAATCTCGTCCGCGGCGAGCATGCGCGGTACCGGGAAGTCGGCCTCGCGATCAGGGAACCTGAACTTGCCCTCGGCGGGGAGCGGCGATGGCGCAACTGGCAGCGCGCCACCGCGCATGCCGGGGTGCGCCACGCGGCCACAATGCCAGAGCTGGCAATATATTCGCCCGCCCGCGGCATGGACCGCGTCGGTGACCGTCCGCCAGCCGGCGATCTGGTCGTCGCGCCAGATACCGGGGCCGTTGATGACGCCCTTGCCCTGCTCGGAAACGGCGGTGCAATCGGTAACGATCAGACCAGCGCCGGCACGCTGCGCGAAATAGTCGGCCATGATCTGGGTCGGCACGTTGTCGGCGGTCGCGCGGGTGCGCGTCATCGCCGACATCCAGATCCGGTTGGCCAACGGCAGCCCTTCAAGGTCCATCGGCGTGAACAGGTCGCTCATGATTGTTCCTTTCAAGCGGCTGGGCGCCGCTCCTTCCCAATCCAAACGCGGCGCCAACCCGTTCGGCCCATTGCCTGGTGGGCACTAGGCTGGAGGCTCAGCCGCCCGCTTCCTCCTCATGCCCGCCATAACCGCCGCCGCCACGCAACCGGCGGTGGCGTTCCTGGTCGGGCCGGCCGCCTTCGCGTTCCTGCAGCCGGTCGATCTTGCGCACCAGGAACGCGGTCGACCACCCGATCAGCAGCAAGCCCAGCAGCGCCTCCGCATGCCCGACCAGCCGCCAGCCGTCGGGCAGCACATCGGGCCCCGCGCCGGTGGTGGTGTAATAGGACGCCGAAACGACGAGCGCCGGCCCGAGCTTATGGGCGGCGCCCGTGAACAGATAGAGCAGCCCGACGATCGTGATCTCGAATGCGTGGAGGGTGAAGAGCAGGATCGCGACGAACGCCACCAGGAAGATCGCCTTGGCGCCGAACCTTTTGTGCAGCAGCGCGTCGTCGGTGAGGTTGAAGACGTGCGACATGGCGATCAGCCCAAAGCCATGCACCAGCGCCAGCACCGGCACCATCAGCATCGCGACAAACAACTCGAACCAGATCAGCAGCGTCCGTCTCCCTGTCGCCGCCTGAACGCGCCTGCACCTCGATCTATCCGCGCGCTTGCGGCACGACGGCGGCAGGACCACAAGGCCGCCAGAAATCCGACCCGGAAAGACCCGATATGCGCCTGCTTGCCGCTGCCCTCACCACAAGCCTGATCGCCGCTCCCGCCTTCGCCCGTCCCGACGCCCCCTCGCCGATCCTGACCACGCCCGAAGCGCATGACGCGCTCTCCTATGCGAAGCCGCAGATCGCGCGCGTCACCCATGTCGATCTCGATCTCACCGCCGATTTCACGACCCACATCATGCGCGGCACCGCGACGCTCGATATCCTCGCCAGGCCGGACGCGAAGGAGATCGTCCTCGACGACAACCATCTCGTCATCGCCAAGATCACCGACGCCGCCGGCCACCCCCTCAAATATACGGTCGGCGCCTATGACGATTACAAGGGTGCGCCGCTGACCGTGCAGATCGGCGCCGCGCGGCGGATCGTCGTCACCTATCGCTCGAGCCCCGATGCAAGCGCGCTCGGCTGGCTGCCGCCCGCGCTGACCGCGGGCAAGAAGGAGCCCTATCTCTACAGCCAGGGCGAATCGATCAACAACCGCAGCTGGATCCCGACCCAGGACAGCCCCGGCATCCGCCAGAGCTGGGCCGCGAAGATCACCGTGCCCGCAGACCTGATGGCGGTGATGAGCGCCGAGCGCCTCACACCCAAGGGCCAGCCCGCCGCAAAAGGCTGGCACAGCTACCGCTTCCGCATGGACCATAATGTCCCGCCCTACCTGATCGCGCTCGCGGTCGGCGATCTCGCCTTCCGACCGTTGGGCCCGCGCACCGGCGTCTATACCGAACCCTCGATGCTCGACCGCGCCGCGCGCGAATTGTCCGATACCGAGCGCATGGTCGACACCGCCGAGAGGCTTTACGGACCCTATCGCTGGGGCCGCTACGACATCCTCGTATTGCCGCCCTCCTTCCCGTTCGGCGGGATGGAGAACCCGACCCTCACCTTCGCCACCCCGACGATCATCACCGGCGACAAGAGCAACGTCGACGTGATCGCGCACGAGCTCGCACACAGCTGGTCGGGCAATCTCGTCACCAACGCGACCTGGTCGGACTCCTGGCTCAACGAGGGCTTCACCACCTATTTCGAGAACCGCATCGACGAGGCGGTCTACGGCCAGTCGCGCGGCGCCACGCTCGCTGATCTGTCGTGGGACAATCTCCAGCGCGACCTCAAGGACGCCCCCTCGCCCGACGCGACCCGTCTCCACGGCGAGCCCGAAGGCGTCTATGGCGAGCTCGATTATAACAAGGGCTCGACCTTCCTGCGCACGATCGAGGTCGCGGTCGGCCGTCCGCGCTGGGATGCGTACCTCACCTCCTACTTCAACCGCCACGCCTTCCAGCCGCAAACTACGGCGGGCTTCCTCGCCGACATCCGCGCCAACCTGATCAAGGGCGACAAGGCGCTCGAGGACAAGCTCAATCTCGACCAATGGGTCTATCAGCCCGGCCTACCCAACAACGCCATCCACGTCCGCTCGGCGACGCTCACCAAGATCGACGAAACGCTCGAACGCGTGAATGCTGGCTTGCCCATAGCCTCGGTCGATGCCTCGCATTGGTCGACCCAGGAATGGCTGCGTTTCCTCAACGGCCTGCCCCGCAAGCAGACGCCCGAACGGTTGGCCGAACTCGACAAGGGCCTTGGCCTGTCCGCCTCGCCCAACCCCTATATCCGCTCCGCCTGGCTCGTCCTCGCCGCGCAGAACCGTTACGATCCTGCAGTCGCCTCGATGGAGGAATTCCTGCCCCGCATCGGCCGCGGTCTTCTCATCTTCCCGGTCTACCGCGCGCTCAAGGCCGAGGGCGATTGGGGCACGCCGATCGCGAAGCGCATCTACGCCACCGCGCGGGCCAACTACCACCCGACGGTGGTGGCGACGCTCGACAAGTCGCTCGATTGGAAGGGCCGCTAAGCGGCGGCCCTCAGCCGCCCGAAGCGCCCGCCACCAATTTGTCGAAATCGGCCTTGCTCATCCCGATCAGCAGCCCCTTCTTGTTCTTGCCGATCGCTTCGGCAGGCACCCTGACCGGGCCCGCGAGGGTCGCGACGACCACGCCGTTGGGATCGATCGACTTGATGTAGCCGATGTCGACCCCCTTATTGTCCGTGATCGGCGCGCCGATCTGCAGTTCTGTCACCTTGGCGGGATGGGCCGCATCCTTGCCCCCCGTCGCCGCACCCGGACGGTCGCGATCGTTCGGCAAGTTGGCGTCGCCCAGGCTCGAACCGGTGATTGTGCCGTCTCGCCCGCCCGGCACGCCCACCGGTCCGGGCGCGATCGTGGGATTGATCGGCTGCCCAGGCTGAACGGAGGTATATTGCGCCGATGCGACAGTAGCGACCGCGATCAAAGCGAGCGGGGCGAAGCGGAGAAAGGCTATGTTGGTCATGCGGCTATTGTCCGCCTGTCACGCCCCGAAATCAACCCGGCAGCGCCGTCACAATATCCAATCCACCTGCAGCCAGAACTTGCTGGTGTCGGTCATGAACGTGTCCGCCCGGTAGCGCGCATAGCGGACCGAAAAGAGCGTATGCCCGCTCTTGGCGGTCGCAAGCAGGTCCCATTCGTTGCCATAATGCTGGCTGAGCCGATCGCTGTCGAAGCGATGATAGGTCGCCGACAGATTGATCGCGTCCGCCGGCCCGACCTTCTTCCAGCCGTAGCCGAGCGTCCCATAAAGATCGCGCAGGCCGTTGGGTGGCGTCGTCCCGAACTTGGCGTCCCAGCCGTTCCATTTGAAGTAGGAAGCGAGCGGCGTTTGCACGCTGGTCAGTGCCGCGCCCTTGTCCGCGCCCAGCACCTCATAGCCGCCGGTCGCGGTCAGCGCCTTTGCGGTCAGCGTCGCCTCGGCCAGCCAGTAATCGGCGGAATAGTGGTTGGGATTGCGATGATAGTCGCTCTGGTTGGCCCAGCTCGCGACATAGCCGAGCTTCACGTCCTTGCTGATCGGCCGGCCGCCGGCGAAGCGCACGCCATAGGTCTGGCTCGACAGCCCGAAATTCTGGACCGGTTTCTCGTCCTGATCGACCAGATAGGCAAAGCCGGTCAGCGTGCCGACGCTGGTGCCGTAATTGAGCAACGCGAACACATTGTCGCCGCTGATCGCCTGCTGGCGCGCGCCGGTGCCGTGCGTGCCGTTCACGGTGCGGTCGCTCCACGAATAGCTCAAATCCGCGCTGAAGCCCCCACCTGTCTTAGCACCCTGCCCCCACTGGACGCGGACCGCATCGAAGGTCTGCTGGTTCTGGCGCCAGTTGGACGAACCGACGAAACGCTGGTCGGCCAACTCGAGCAATTGCCGCCCCGCCGTCACCGCGAAGTCCTTGGTGGCGTAGCGGATCTGCGCGCGATTGAGCTCCGCGTTGCGCGGGTCGATCACGGCCGGATACTGGGTCTTACCGTTGGTGCCGTCGTTATAATCGTTGACGATGGCGAGCGTGCCCTCGCCCTCGACCAGCACCGACCAGGCACCGTCCGAAGCCTGAACGCCGGGCCGGACGCGCAAGGTGAGCGCATCGGCCTTCCTGGCGATCCCGTCCTGATCGACAGTCTCGTAACGCAGCCGCGTGTCGAGCAAAGGCTTGAAGGCGATATCGTCGGCCGACGCGGCGCTGCCGAGCAGCACCGCCGCCAATATGGGCAGCGATTTCATGAGAATACCCTTAAAAAAAGCCCCGTCCCTTCGGTTGCTGGTGAAGGGACGGGGCGGCCGGGCCGTAGCCCGAGCCTAGGGAGAGGGTTCAGGCGCCCTGGGTGGCCATGTCGCTTGGAATGGCGTCGAGCTCGCCGCTGGCCCGCGCCTTGCGGCCGTAGACGAGCTCGAACAGCGGGCTCGCCATCATCGTCGTGACGATCGCCATCAGCACCAGCATCGAGAAGAGCGTCGGGCCGATAATGCCCTTCTGCAGGCCGATATTGATGATGATCAGCTCCATCAGCCCGCGCGAGTTCATCAGCGCGCCGATGCCCAATGCGGTGCGATTATCCTCGCCCGAGATGCGGGCGGCGACATAGCAGGCGCCGAACTTGGCGAGGATCGAGGCGGCAAGGATGCCGAGCGCGATCAGCAGCAGAGCCGGCGAGTTCACCATGTCCATCCGGGTGTTGAGGCCCGAGTAAGTGAAGAACATCGGCAGCAGCAGGATCACCGCCACCGGCTCGACCTTCTTCTTGAGCTCGGTCGTGAACAGGCCGCGCGGCATGAACACGCCTAGGATGAAGCCGCCGAAGATGGCGTGGATGCCGATCGCGTCCATGAAGAAGGCCGACAGGCAGAACAGTCCCATCGTGATCGCGAGCACGGTCATGCTCATCTCGCCGCGCGCTTCGACTGCGCGACCCAAAGGCGCGAGCAGGCGTTTGCCGAAGAAGGCCAGGAAGACGAAATAGACGACCGCGCCGCCGATCGCGAGCACGGCCATGCCCGGGCCACCTCCGAAGGTCGCCAGCACGATCGCGAGCACGCACCAGGATGCGGCGTCGTCGAACGCCCCCGCCGTCAGCGACAGCGTACCGAGCGAGCTGTTGTTGAGCCCGCGCTCGTTGATGATCCGCGCCAGCATCGGGAAGGCGGTCAGCGCGATGCAGGCGCCCATGAACAGGGTCGCGTTGGCGCGGCTGATGCCGGCCGTGAACAGGCCCGGCACGGTCAGCAGGAACGGCGTGATCAATATGGCGAGCGCGAACGGAACCAGGATGCCCGCCAACGACACGCCGAACGCGCTCTTCGCCTTGGATTTGAAATGGTCGAGGTTGAGCGTGGTGCCGACCAGGAACATGTAAAGGCCGACGCCAAACTGCGCGCCGACATAGAGGACGGTCTTGGTTTCCTTGGGAAAGAGCGCGAGCTGCGCATCCGGCCAGAGCAGCCCGATCAGCGACGGCCCGAGGATCACGCCCGCGATCATCTCGCCGACGACCTGCGGTTGCGCGAGGAACTTCTTGCCGAGCCATCCGACCACGCGGCAGGTGAAGATGATCACCGCCAGCTGCAGGAAGAAATGAATGCTGAAATCGCCGGGCGCGTAGCTTTTCGCCACCGCTGCTGCTGCCGGCACCGCCGGACCGTGCGGCGACAATATGCCGCCCACCGTCGTCCAGAAACTGTCCATCACACCTTGTTGCACCGATCCACTCCCCGCTCAGCTTATTATTTATTCGCCAAAAGGAGCGCTGCCGCCCCTGTCGCGCAATGAGAAAATGAGATCGGACACCAGGATTCCGTCCGGTTCGATCATTTCTGTTGCAGCGATGCTACAAGGTAGTAATGTACCTACATCCATATCGCCTATTTTGTAGGTATGTAGGTTCGAATTGAGGGCGTCATGAAGGTCGTCAGCAGCCGCGATTTCAACCAGGATGTGAGCCATGCGAAGCGCGCGGCGCGAATCGAGCCGGTGTTCATCACCGATCGCGGCAAGCCGACCCACGTGCTGATGAGCATCGAGAATTTCCGTCATCTGACCGGCCAGACCGAGAGCGTGGTCGATCTGCTCGCGATGACAGACACGGTGGAAGCCGAACCGGTCCGTTCCAACGAGACGTGGGACCGGCAGGCGGCGTTCGGCTGATGTTTCTGCTCGACACCCCCGTCGTGCTGGAATTGCGCAAGGCCAAGGCCGGGCGCACCGATGCGGGGCTCGCCACCTGGGCGACAGGCATATCGCGCCAGAATCTGTTCCTGTCGGCTTTGTCGCTGCTCGAACTGGAAAATGGCGCGGCGCGCACTGAACGGCAGGACAAGGCCGGCGGCGCGGCGCTGCGCGGGTGGATCGCCGATCAGGTGATGCCCGCCTTCGACGGCCGGATTCTGTCGGTCGATGCCGCCGTGGTGCGACGGCGCGCGCAACTGCCGATCGCCGACACGCGCGACGCCCTGCTCGCCGCGACCGCGATCGAGCATGGTCTGACCCTGGTCACCCGCCAGACCGCTGCCTTCAGGGGCGGACGGGTCAAGCTGTTCAACCCGTGGGGCTATACGCCGGAGGATGAGGACGATGCCGACTGGCGTCAGGCCGCGCGCACCGGGCCGGTCTGGCTCAAGAACCTGTTCGTGAGGGCCTGACGATAATGCACGCCAAGCGTCGTATCCTGATCGTCGGCGGCGGCACGGCCGGCTGGCTGACCGCCGCCTATCTCGCCAAGTTCCTCGATCTCGCGGATCATCCGTATCTTGAGATTACTTTGCTGGAATCGCCGGACATCGGCACGATCGGCGTCGGCGAAGGCGCCTTCCCAACGATGCGCACCACTCTGAAATTCCTCGGCATCGACGAAACGCAGTTCATCCGCGGCACAAGCGCGACGTTCAAGCAGGGCATCCGCTTCAACGACTGGCTGGAGACGCCCGGGGGCGGTGCGCACGGCCATTATTTCCATCCATTCGAGGCCCCCTTCTATACCGAAGAAGCGAGCCTGGTGCCCTATTGGCTGCTGCAGGACGAGAAGACGCGCCCACCCTTCGCCGAGGCGGTGACGATCCAGAACCGCGTCGCCGAAGCGCAGCGCGGCCCCAAACGCCCCGGCGAGGGCGAGTTCACCGGTCCGCTCAATTACGCCTACCATTTCGATGCGGGCCTGCTCGGCCAGGTGCTGGCGGATCGCGCGCAGGAATTGGGCGTGCGCCATATCCGCGACATGCTGGTCGACGTGACGCTCGATCAAGGCGGCATCGACCATATCGTCACGCATGAGAATGGCGCGCTCAGGGCCGATCTGTTCATCGATTGCTCGGGCTTCCGCGCCGAGCTGATCGGGCGGGCGCTGGGATCGGCGTTCAAATCGTCGAAGCGTTATCTGTTCACCGACCGCGCTCTGGCGTGCAAGCTGCCCTACGACCGGCCCGACGCACCGCTCGCGAGCTTCACCATCGCCGCCGCGCACGAAGCCGGCTGGACGTGGGATATCGGCCTGGCCGGCGCGCGCGGGATCGGCACGGTCTATTCGAGCGCGCATATGAGCGACGAGGCCGCCGCCGAGATATTGCGGTCCTATGTCGGCCCGCGCATCGACGAAACCGCGCCGCGCACGATCCACTTCGAGCCCGGCTATCGCGAGAAGCAATGGATCGGAAACTGCGTCGCGGTCGGCCTGTCGGCGGGCTTCCTCGAACCGCTCGAATCGACCGGCGTCGTGCTGATCGAGGCCGCGGTGAGCATGATCGCGGAGCTGTTCCCGCATAACGGCCCGGTCGACGCGCCAGCCAAGCGGTTCAACGCGCTGATGACGGCGCGCTTCGACAACATCATCAATTTCTTGAAACTGCATTACTGCCTGAGCCGGCGCGAGGAGCCGTTCTGGCGCGACAATGTCGATCCGGACTCGATCCCCGACCGGCTCAAGGAACTGCTCGAGCAATGGCGCTACCGGCCGCCCAACCGCTACGATTTCATCCTCGATCTCGAGAGCTTCGCCTTCTTCAACTATCAGTACATCCTCTACGGGATGGACTACAAAACCGATCTCTCGGCCGGCCGCGCCGATTTCCCCAACGTGCGCGCGGCAGAGAAGCTGTTCCAGAAGATCCGCACGTTCGGCGATCGCGCGACGGCCGATCTGCCGACCCACCGCGCGTTGATCGAGCAGATCAATGCGCCTGCGGAACGGCTGATCGCGGTCTGACGCCGCCGATCTTTGCTTCGCAACAAAGGCGCGGTAGCGCTCGGACAGGATCAAGCACGGAAGGCGCGCTGTGATGACGTCACGATCTTTCTCGCTCTTGCTGCTGGCGGCGACTTTTTCGTCCCCCGCCAGCGCCGGCATTTTTGGCAGCCACGCGAAAGACTGCATTCCGCGCCATGGGATCCGGGCCGAGACGGCGGAGAGCGAGACCAGCCTGATCTTCCACGCCAAGGGCGCCCAGGCCTATCGCAACACCTTGCCCGCGCCGTGTGAAGGACTGGTCGGCATCAACGGCCTGTCCGAGCTCGCGATACGGCCGAAGGACGACGATCTGCTCTGCGCCGGCGATCTCGTCTGGCTCAGGCAGAAAGGCCTGTTCTCATCCAGCGACAGCAGCGACGAGGCTTCGGCCTGCAAGCTCGGCAGCTTCGAAGGTATTTCCGAAACGTCGCTGACCGAGTTCTTGCGCCGCTAGCTCAAATGAAAGCCACGCTGCGGCGACGGGTGCGGAGCACGCCGCCGACCAAAGCGAAGCCACCTAGCATCAGAGCCCAGCTGGCGGGTTCGGGAACAGCCGCGTTTGGCGGCGGCGCGTCGGTATGGACCACTGACACATGGTCGAACCGATTATAGCCGGACGAACTGAACCCCTCGATCGTCAGGAGATCGTTGCCGATCCCGGCAACGGTGTAGCTTAGCGGCGTGTAGACACCGATGTAGTTGTCGCCCAAAATTTGACCGACCAACCCACCATTCCAAAAAATGTCGAATTGAAGGCCGCTGGTGTCATTGACGCCGGTCGCCATCCAGTCGAGCGAAATCTGATAATAGTCGCCGGCGGTGGTCGCGAGCTGCTGCGATATGCCCGCTAGGCCCTGTTCCTGGAAATTGCCTTCCTGCATGGCGCAATCGCCCGGGCAGGTGACATAATTGTAGCCGGTGCCAAAGTTGCCGACCTGCGTCCAGCCATTGAGGCCGTCTTCGAACCCGTCGTTGGTTACCAGATTCTGCGCGGCAACCGGCGCGGCCAGCACGAACGCGAACATCGCGCCCAGGAAAAACTGCTTCATCCCCAAATCCCCCAAAACAAGAAGGACTGCGCCCTATCATGCGGCGGGCGGCGGGGTGGATTGCCTAAATAGGCAGGACGTCCCCGCCTCGGGCGGTGCCAACGACAAGCGCCTTTGGTCTTACTTTGTGAGTTTTACCCTTTGCTATAAGCCGGCCGAAAGCACCCGCCCGAGCGGGACGATAAGGAGGGGTACGATGCGCGAAAAACGGCTGGCAATCTGTGTGGCGGCGTTGCTGTTGGGGGCGGCTGCCCCCGCGCATTACGATCATCCCTTCCAGAACCCCGATCTGCCGGCGGATAAAAGGATCGCCAACCTGATCTCGCTGATGAACGTCGACGAGAAGATCGACGCGCTCAGCACCAATTCGGGCGTGGCGCGGCTCGGCGTGCCGAGCTTCGGATCGACCGAGGGTATCCATGGCCTGCAGCAGCGCGGAAACCCCGAGCGCGGCTGGCCGACCACGCACACCACCCAGTTCCCGCAGCCGCCGGGCATGGGCGAAAGCTGGGACCCGGCGCTCGTCCGCGCGGCGGGCGGGGTCGAGGGCTATGAGGCGCGCTGGATCACGCAATCGGGCGACGGCAAGCATCCGATCCTGATGGCATGGGGCCCGCAGGCGGATCTCGCGCGCGATCCGCGCTGGGGGCGGAGCGAGGAAGTCTATAGCGAGGATCCATTCCTCGCCGGCACGATGGCGACCGCCTTCGCCAAGGGTCTTGAGGGCGACGATCCGAAATATTGGCAGGCCGCGCCTTTGCTCAAGCATTTCCTCGCCAATTCGAACGAGGACAATCGCACGCGCACCAGCAGCGACTTCGACGACCGGTTATTCTGGGAATATTATGCGCTGCCCTTCCGCATGGCCTTCCAGGATGCGGGCGCACGCGCGCTGATGGCGTCCTACAATAGCTGGAACGGCGTGCCGATGGCGGTGAACCCGGTGCTGAAATCGGTCGTGATCGACCAATGGCATGCCGAAGTGGTGTCGAGCGACGGCGGCGCGATCAAGACCCTGGTCAAGGATCACAAAACCTCGCCCGACCAGCAAGCGGCGGCGGTCGCGGCGCTGAAGGCCGGGATCAACCAATATCTCGATGTCTACAAGGACGAGCTGCACGCCGCGTTGAAGGCGGGTCAGATCAGCGAGGCCGACCTAGACGTAGGGCTGGCGCGCAAGTTCCGCACCACGATCCGGCTCGGCCTGATCGATCCGCCCGAGCGCGTGCCTTTCTCCAAAATCCATGGCGGGACGCCGCCGTGGGAAGGCGCGAAGCACCAGGCGATCGCAAAGACGATGGCGCTGGAATCGATCGTGCTGCTCAAGAATTCGTCCGGCGCGCTGCCGATCGCCAAATCCTCGCTCCATTCGGTCGCGGTGATCGGCCCGCTCGCGGACGGCGTGCATTGGGACTGGTATGGCGGCTTCCCGCCACATGCGACCACCCCGCTCGACGGCATCAAGGCCGCGGTCGGCGCGCAAGTGAAGGTCAATTTCGCGCAAGACGATACGGACGGCGCAGCGGTGGCAGCGGCGAAGGCTTCCGACGTCGCGATCGTGGTGGTCGGCAACGACCCGACCTGCGGACCGAACATGGCGCACGATTGGAACGACAACGGCACCAAGCCCTGCGCCGATCCGGGCGACGGGCGCGAGGGCCGCGACCGCGCGACGATCAACCTCGCGCAGGAGGAACTGGTCCGGAAGGTGCTCGCCGCCAACCCGCGCACGGTGATGGTTCTGGTCTCGAGCTTCCCCTTCGCGATCAACTGGGCGCAGGCGAATGTGCCCGCGATCCTGCACATGACGCACGCCTCGCAGGATGAGGGTTCGGCGCTCGCGGACGTGATCTTCGGTGCCTACAATCCGGGCGGGCATACGGTGGCGACCTGGCCAACGTCGATCGACCAGCTGCCGCCGATGCTGGATTACGACATCCGCCACGGCCGCACCTACATGTATGCCAAGGGCGAGCCGCTTTACCCGTTCGGCTACGGCCTTTCCTACACCAGCTTCCGCTACGCCAATCTCCGCACCGACAAGCCGGTGCTGGCGAAGAATGGCGTGGCAACGGTGAGCGTGGACGTGACCAATACGGGCAAGGCCGGCGGCGACGCGGTGCCGCAGCTCTACGTCCATCATCTGGGATCGAAGGTCGCGCGGCCGATGCAGCAGCTGGCGGGCTTCCAGCGAGTCCACCTCGCCCCCGGCGAAACCAAGACGGTCAAGATTCCGCTCAAGGCGGCGACCTTGGCTTACTGGAATGGCAGGGCGCTAACGGTGGAGGCTGAGCCGGTGGAAGTGCGGATCGGTTCGTCCTCGGCCGATATCAAGCTGCGTCGCAACCTGCAGATACGATAACTCAGCCTCAGTCGCGCAGAAGCATGACCGACACGCGATGCTCGCAACTCTGGCGCGGCTGCGCGTCGGCGGGCGCGGCGGGATCCTCGACCGCGCTGTGGAAGCAGGCACGGTAGGGCTGCGGTTCCTCGTTCCGCATCAGCTGGAACAGCTTGAACACCAGCACCTCGTGCGCTTCCATGTCGGGATAATAATACCAGCGCTGGCCCGGATTGTGGGCGAGGCTGACATGATGCGTGGCCGCACCGCCCGGCGCGATGCCTTCGAGTGCGGTGGGAATGATATCGGCCCCGTCCACGCTGGTCGGATCGCACAGGGCCAGCGGCATATGCTTGAGCGGGCCGTCCATACCGGTAGTGCGCCAGAAATCGAGCGAGACGAAGCCTTCCACCTCGTCTCGTTCGAACCAGGCGCGCCATTTCGCGCCGATGTCTGGTGTGGTGAAAGCTTCGACGTTGCGCTGGAAATCGTCGGCGGTAGTGCCATGATCGGAATGCACGCCAAGACCGTATTGCGGCGTGCTCGTGCCCGCCCCGCGCCGCATCACATTGGGCGGCTGCTGGACGATCAATTTGCGGCCGGGATAAAGGCATTCGCGGATCATCGCCTCCACCTCGGGCATATAATGTTGCGCGACCTGATCGGCATTGCCCCAGTCGGTCACCCGCGTCGGCGAGTCGAGCAGGACGAAGCCGTGCTCCGCCAGGAAATCGGCTTCCGATGTCGCCTCCGCCTGCAAGGCGCGCGCGTCGAGAATCCGCGTCGGCGGATTCTGCGGCGCGCGCCCGGTTGCGTTGCGCATCAGTTCCGACAGATTGATACGCTCGCTCGCCCGGAAATCGGACGGAAACTGACCCCTGAGCTGCGTTTCGATCATTGCCCTCTCCCCGTGGGAGACAGCTTTTAGCTCAAAAATTCGCGGACGTAATCGTTCGCTGGCTTCTTCTGCACGGCTTCGGGCGTGCCATATTGCTCGATCCGGCCGCTCCCCAGGATCGCCACCTTGTCGGCGAGCGCGAAGGCTTCCTCATAATCGTGCGTGACGAAGAGCGAGGTCAGTCCGACACGATCGTGGATCTCGCGCAGTGCGCCGCGCAATTCGCGGCGGACCTTGGCGTCGAGCGCCCCAAACGGTTCGTCTAGCAGCAGGATGCTGGGTTCGCGGGCAAGCGCACGGGCGAGTGCGACGCGCTGGCGCTGGCCGCCCGACAATTGGGCCGGATAGCGATCGCCGTAGCCCGGCAATTGCACCAGTTCGAGCAACTCCTCGACCCGCGCCTTGATCGCGGCCTTTTCGGGGCGCTGGCTGCGCTTCATCACGTCAAGCCCGAAGGCGATATTGTGCGCGACCGTCATGTGCCGGAAGAGCGCGTAATTCTGGAAGACGAAGCCGATGCCGCGATCCTGCGGCGCGCGATCGGTCACGTCCTCGCCGCCGAACAGGATCTGGCCGCCTTCGGCGGTCTCGAGGCCGGCGATGATGCGCAGCAAGGTCGTCTTGCCCGAACCCGAGGGGCCCAGCAAAGCGACGAAGGCTCCGTCCTCGATATCGAGCGAGACGTCCTTGAGGGCCGGGTAATTGCCGAAGCCCTTGACGATGTTGCGTACCGTAATCGTCATTCAATGTCCTGAAGCGGCAAGCTGGTCGCTATGGCGCCATTCGAGGAAGCTCTTCACCGCCAGCGTGACGAGCGCGAGCCCGGCCAGTAGCGACGCGACCGAGAAAGCCGCAGCGAAATTATATTCGTTGTAGAGAACTTCGACTTGCAGCGGCATCGTATCGGTCTCGCCGCGGATATGGCCGGAAATGACCGAGACCGCGCCGAATTCGCCCATCGCGCGCGCATTGGTAAGCAGCACGCCATAGAGCAGGCCCCAGCGGATATTGGGCAGGGTCACCCACAGGAAGATCCGCCAGCCGGGGGCGCCAAGCGTGAGCGCGGCTTCCTCTTCCTCGCGGCCCTGCGCCTGCATCAGCGGGATCAATTCGCGCGCGACAAACGGCAGGGTCACAATCAAAGTCGCGAGCACGATGCCGGGCTTGGCGAAGGCAATCTGGATGTTGTGCTCCGTCAGCCAGTCGCCGAACCAGCCCTGCGCGCCGAACAGCAACAGATACATCAGGCCCGCGACCACCGGCGAGATCGAGAACGGCACGTCAATCAGGCTGATCAGGAAATCCTTGCCGCGGAAATCATGCTTGGTGATCGCCCAGGCGGCGGCGACCCCGCACACCATGTTGATCGGCACCGAGATCGCGGCGACGGTCAGCGTCAGCTTGATCGCGGCGAGCGCGTCTGGATCGACGATTGCGGCCTTGAACGCGGCGAGACCGTGGGCGAACGCCTCGCTGAACACCGACGCCAGCGGCAAGAGCAGGATCAGCGCGATGTAGGCGACCGCCGCCAGGATCAGCAGAGTGCGCGTGACGAGGCCTTCGCTCGTCGCCTTGTTCTTGGCGCTCATGCCGAACGCCTGCGCAATTCGCGGCCCTGATAGGCGTTGATCAACAGCAGCAAAGCGAGGCTCGACAACAGCAGCACGGTCGCGATCGCGGTCGCGCCGGCATAATCATATTCCTCGAGCTTGGTGACGATCAGCAAAGGCGCGATCTCCGACTTGAACGGCATGTTGCCCGCGATGAAGATCACCGAGCCATATTCGCCGACGCCGCGCGCGAAGGCGAGCGCGAAGCCGGTGATGAGCGCGGGCAGGATTTCGGGCAGCACGACGCGGCGGAAGATCGTCCAGCGCCCTGCCCCCAAGGTCGCCGCCGCCTCCTCTATCCCCTTGCCGAGATCGGTCAGCACCGGCTCGACCGTGCGCACCACGAACGGCAGGCCGATGAAGGTGAGCGCGATCACGACGCCGACCGGATTGTAGGCGAGCGCGAGCCCGAAGGCCGACGCCGGCTTTCCGACCCAGCCAGTATTGGCATAGACGGCGGTGAGCGCGATGCCGGCAACCGCGGTCGGCAAGGCGAACGGCAGATCGACCAGCGCGCTCAGCAGCCGGCGCCCGGGAAAGCGGTAGCGCACCAGCACCCACGCGACGAGCAGACCGAAGACCGCATTGACCGCCGCCGCGGCGAGCGCCGCGCCGAAGCTCAATTCATAGGACGCGATCGCGCGGCGCGAGAAGGCCGCGTCGACAAAATGGGTCGGCCCCAGCGTGACCGACTTCAGGAACAGGGCGACCAGCGGCAACAGCAGCAGGATGGTCAGCCAGGTGATGGTGATGCCAAGCGTAAGCGAAAGGCCGGGGAGAGGCGATTTGCGCCTCCCCCGGCCGGTTCGCGACAGTGGCAGTGATACTGTCGCCATAGGATCCGTAACCTAGAAGTCGAATTGCAGCCTCGTCGCGTAGGCGTCACCCTTCGCAGTGGTGCCATTAAGCGAGACGGGCGCAACAACCAATGGCGAGTTCGTCCCCTTGAAGCGGATATAGTTCACGATGAAACGCGTGTTCGGGTTCAGATACCAGTTGAGCCCGCCGGTCCAGCTGTCCGCCACGCGATCGAGCGGCGAAAAGGAATGATCGGTCAGGTTGAGCCGATCGTAACGCACCGCCAGCTCGAACGCGCCCCAATGGCCGGCGGCCGGGTTGAAGTCGTTGAACGGCTTCACGCGATCGACCACGCCACCCTTGAAGCTGCGGCTTTCGCCGGTGAGGAACACCGTGCCGAAGGCGTAATAGCCGTCGAAATTCGGATCGGCGACGAAGCCGTACCGATTGACATGCAGATGGTTATATTCGCCCTGGAGCGAGAAGCGATCGTACACGAACGCGGCTTCCGTGCCCCAATAGGTCGCGCCCTGTACGCCGCGCGTCTGGTTGGCAATTGCGCCGGTGGTGATCGGTGCGAGCGCAACGGTTTCGATCTGGCCGTTGTCGACGCGCGTATCCGGCCGGTCACCAATCGAGATGGCCTTTCCGGCAATCTGGCTGACATGATAGGCCGAAGCGCCGACATGGACGAGGCGACCGACATCGTTGATCGGCTCGAACGTCACGCGGCCGTTGACGCCATAGGTCTCGTCCGGCGTGGTCGCGTTGCGCTGCACGCCCTCGCCCGCGCCGAAGATGCCGACCGTGGCGATGATCTGCGGCGTGGGGGTGATCGCGATCGTCGCGCCGACGCGGCGCTCCGCACCGACCGCGCCGAAGGCGGCATTGGCCATGCCGCGTTCGAGGAAGGTCGCCAGCGCATCGGTGCCATTGGCTTCGAGACCATAAGGCGCCTTCTGCTGACCAACCGTGAGCAGGATATTCTTGAAGCCGGCATATTGGACATAGGCGTCGAGCAGGTTGACCGTGTTCTTCACGAACTCGGCCTCGATGCGATAGCGCCATACCGTCCAGGCGGTGCCGTCGAAGCCGAAGCGGCCGCGGCGGATATCGGTGCCGTTATTGAAATCATATCCGCCCGCACGCTGATGATAGGCGGCATAATCCAGCTGGAAGGTGCCGCGCGGGTGGAAGGTGAAGCTGCCGTTCACGTCGCTGAAGGTCGGCGCCGGACCGGCCTGAACCTCCTTGGCGGCGCGCACCTCGACCTTCTGGACGCGGGTCTGCGTCTCGGCGGCTTCGGATTCCAGCTGCTTGTTGCGCGCCTCGAGCGCGTTGACCTTGGCCTCGAGCTCGTTGAGGCGGTCGAGCACCGCGTCGCCGGTCTTGGGGACCGGCGCGGGCGCAACCGTGTCGGCGGGCACGGTCGTATCGAGACCCGAGCCCTGATATGCAGGCGCGGTTTGCGCACTCAGCGGCGCGGCGAAGGCAAGCGCGGAGGCGCTAGCCAGCAAAATCTGGCGGATCATAATATTTTCCCCTTGTCGTCAGGAGCGGCGGGCCCTCCCGAGGCCCGCCGGCTCGGTCACTTCTTGGCGTCTTCGAACACCTGGTCGAACACGCCGCCATCGTTGAAATGCGCTGCCTGAACACGCTTCCAGCCGCCGAAATTCTTGTCGATTGTCAGTAGCGGCAGGCTCGGGAACTGGCTCTTGAACTCAGCGGCCACGGCCGGATCACGCGGACGGTAATAGTCCTTGCCGATGATCTTCTGTCCCTCGGGCGTGTAGAGGAACTTGAGATAGGCCTCGGCGACCGCCCGGGTGTTCTTGCGATCGACCACCTTGTCGACCACCGCGACCGGCGGCTCGGCGAGGATCGAGATCGACGGATAGACGATTTCGAACTTGCCCTTGCCGAGCTGGTTGGTCGCCAGATAGGCCTCATTCTCCCACGCGAGCAGGACGTCGCCCTGGCCGCGCTGGACGAAGGTGGTGGTGGCGCCGCGCGCGCCGCTGTCGAGCACGGGCACGTTGCGGAATAACTTGGTCAGATAGTCGCGCGCGCCCGCAACCGAGCCGGTCGCTTTCTGCGCGTAGCCCCAGGCCGCGAGATAATTCCAGCGCGCGCCACCCGACGTCTTCGGGTTGGGGGTGATCACTGCCACGCCCGGCTTGATCAGATCGGGCCAGTCATGAATTCCCTTGGGATTACCCTTGCGGACAAGAAAGACGATCGTCGAATAATAAGGCGTCGAATTGAGCGGAAGGCGCGTCTGCCAATTGGCGGGAAGCGCCTTGGCCTTGTCGGCGATAGCATCGATGTCCGCCGCCAAAGCGAGCGTGACCACATCCGCCTGAAGGCCGTCGATCACCGCGCGCGACTGCGCACCCGATCCGCCATGGCTTTGCTTGATCACGACGTCCTGGCCGGTCTTCGCCTTCCACTGAGCGGCGAAGGCGGCGTCGATGTCACGATAGAGCTCACGCGTCGGATCGTAGCTGACATTGAGCAATTCGACCGGCGCAGCCGCCTGGGCCGCAATCGGTGCAAGGCTGCTGGCAAGAGCCACAGCAGCGAGAAGAAAACCCCGACGGTGCATAGAACCTCCCTGTATTCTGGAGAGGACGCCTATTACACTAATTCCTAGTCGACAATTGGGTTATACCGTTCCGCCGGTGTAGCTTTTCTTGTCACCCCAAAAGCCGGCCCGACTTCCTCCCCGATTCCAGGCCCTTGCGCTCAGCACACGCTGACGCGCAAACCCGCGGCATCAAGATCAGGCGTGCGACAACGCCTCGACCGCCAATTCGGCTCCCGCCGCATCGGCAAGCGATGTATTTTCCAGGATAGCGACCGCGCTGCTGCGCACCTGGAGCAGCACGCGCCGGATCGCGCAGGTCGCCTCGTCATGGCAGTCGTCGCAGCGCTGGTAGAAATTCTCGCTCGCGCACGGGACCAACGCGATCGGCCCGTCGATCGCGCGGATCACCTCGACGAAGCTGATCTCGGTCGGCGATTTGGCCAGCACATAGCCGCCGCCGGGCCCGCGCCGGCTGGTGACCAGCCCGGCCTTCTTGAGATCGACCATGATGAATTCGAGATATTTGCGCGGGATATGTTGCATCTCGGCCATCTCGCCGACCTGGATCGTGCGCGATGCGCCATGTTCGACGAGGTGCAGTAAAGCACGCAGCGCGTATCGGGCCTTTTGCGACAGCATCACGACGAGATAGCGAGCCTGAAACACAAACGCCACTGGGTGGGATGATAAGGAAAATCATTTGGTATTGTGAGGTCGGCATGCTTTGAAGTGGCATGAGCGCGCGGCCATGCAGCCGGGGCGCCGCCTGGGAGAGGGACCGATGACAGGCTTTGCGCGCGTGGCAGCTTTTCTGCTGGGGGCATCGACTTCCGCTCTGGCGCTGGCCGCCTCGCCGGTCGCGATCGGTCCGTTCAACACCGAGGTTGCCGCCGGCGGCGAGGCCTATGTCGCACCGCTGGGCGCACCGGGTGCGATTTTACCCGCTACCCAGAGCTGGACGTTGCAGGCGTGGGTCGAACCGCGGCTGGTACCACATGGTACGGTCGCGGTCGCGGGCGTGGGTGCGCCGGGCTCCGGCTTGTTCCTGGCCTTGATAGACGGCGCGCCTGCTCTGGTGACGCCGGCCGGGATCGTCAAAGGCAATGCGCGCCTGTCGGACAGGGGGTGGAGCCATCTTGCCGCCGTTACCGACAAGGGCGTCGCGCATCTCTATGTCGACGGCCATGAGGTCGCGAGCGGCCCCGCAAACGCGGCGCAGGTCGCGGCCGAGGCGCGGCTGGGCGGCGACGGCTTCGGCGGACGGGTCGCGGGCTTCGGCTATGCACCGGGCGCGCTGTCCACCGCCGATATCCAGAAGCAGGCGGCGCAGGCGCCCGATCCCGCGCGCACCGTCTTCACCCTCTCCAGCCCGACATGGCCGGTGCAGGTGCGCCAGATGCAGGGCCAGGTGACGCCGCAACCCGCCTGGACTTTGCCGAAGAGCAACGCGCCTTTCCAGAAACCGGTCGCCAAGCCCGAACCGAAGGGCCCTGCCCTCGCCTTGCGCGCGCCAGGCCTGTGGACGGTCGCGGGCTGGCACATGGCCGAAGGATCGAAATTGCAGGCGGCCGATGGCGCGGCGATCTCAAAGCCCGGTTACGGCACCGGCACCTGGTATGCCGCGACGGTGCCGGGCACCGCGCTCACCACCCTGGTCGATCGCGGCGTCTATCCCGATCCCGCTTACGGCCTGAACAATCTCGCCATTCCCGAAACGCTCGCGCGCCAGGATTATTGGTATCGCAGCGAGATCGAGGTGCCCGCGGATACGGCGGGCAAGCATCTCGCGCTGACCTTCAACGGCGCCAATTACACCGCCGAAATCTGGGTCAACGGCACGCGCGTCGGGGCGATGAAGGGTGCCTTCATTCGCGGCAGGTTCGACGTGACCGGCCTGCTGACCCCCGGCCAGCGCAACGCGATCGCGGTGCGCGTGTCACCCCCGCCCCACCCCGGCGTTACGTCGGAGGAATCGCTGACCTCGGGCGTCGGCGAGAATGGCGGCATGATGATGCTCGACGGGCCGACCTTCGAGGCGACCGAGGGCTGGGACTGGATCCCGAACGTGCGCGACCGCAATACCGGCCTGTGGCAGGGCGTCGATCTGACCGCGACCGGCGACATCCAGATCGGCGATGCGCAGGTCATCACAGCCTTGCCCAAGCCCGACAACAGCATCGCCGACCTGACGATCGAAGTGCCGCTCAAGAATTTGAGCGACCACCCGATCGCGACCGAACTGCACGCCGCATTCGACGATGTCAGCGTCGCCAAATCGGTGACGATCGCGCCCGGCGAGACGGTGGTGCGGCTGACGCCCGCCGACTTCCCGCAACTGGCCGTGCACAATCCGAAGCTCTGGTGGCCGAACAATTACGGCGAACCCAATCTCCACATGCTCCACCTGAGCGCCGGTGCGTCCGACGCGAAGGACGTGCGCTTCGGCATGCGCGAAGTAACCTACGAATTGTCGCTGATGGATCATGACGGCGCGCTCAAGCGCGTGTTGATCGATCCGACCGAGGCGCGCGAGCTGCACCAGCAGATCGTCGATCACCGCCACGAGGCGATCCGCCAGGTGCCGCGCGGCTGGGCCTACAGCTTCGCCGCAGGCGCGGAGAGCTCGCCCGCCGTCACGCCGATCGCGGGTGATGAAGGATTGTCGCCCTTCCTCGTCCTGCGCGTGAACGGGGTGCGCATCGCCGCACGCGGCGGCAGCATCGGCATGGACGATTTCATGAAGCGCGTCGGCCGCGACCGGCAGGAGCCTTATTTCAAGCTCCACCGCGACGCGCACCTCAACATCGTCCGCAACTGGATGGGCCAGGATACGGGCGAGAACTTCTACGCGCTCGCCGACGAATATGGGCTGATGGTGTTCAACGATTTCTGGGAGTCGACCCAGGATTACAATATCGAGGCGCAGGACGTGCCCTTGTTCCTCGCCAACGTGAAGGACGTGATCCGGCGCTATCGCAACCATCCCTCGATCGTGGTGTGGGTGCCGCGCAACGAGGGCGTGCCGCAGCCGATCCTGAACGAAGGCATCGAGAAGCTGACCGAGCAGGAGGACGGCACACGGCTCTATATGGCCTCGTCCAACCGCATTTCGCTGCAGAATAGCGGGCCCTACAACTGGCGCCAGCCGGAGGAATATTTCACCGAGGACGCGAAGGGCTTCGCGGTCGAACTGGGCACGCCGAGCTTCCCGACTTTGGAAAGCTGGAAACGGACGATCCCCGCAGCCGACCTTTGGCCGATCAGCGATGTCTGGGCCTATCATGACTGGCACCAGACCGGGAACGGTGCGGTCTCCAGCTACATGAAGGCGATGGACGCGCAGTTCGGCCCGGCCACCGGACTCGAGGATTTCGAGCGCAAGGCGCAGATGCTGCAATATGTCAGCTATCGCGCGATCCTCGAGGGCTTCAACGCGGGGCTGTGGAAGACCAACAGCGCGCGCATGTTCTGGATGACGCAGCCGGCCTGGCCGTCGTCGGCGTGGCAGATTTTCTCGTCCGACTACGACACGCACGCCGCCTTCTACGGCACCAAGAAGGCGTCCGAGCCGGTCCACGTCCAGATGAACCTGCCCGACTATAAGGTCATCGTCGTCAACAATGGCCGCACGCCTTTGACGGGCGCGACCGTGCATGCACGCGTGACGACGCTCGACAACAAACTCGTCGCCGAGAAGACGGCCGCCATCTCGGCGGACGCCGGCCTGACCGCCGACGTCTTCACGCTCGATCTGGCGCCCGCGCTCGCGAACGGCGTGGTTCTGGTCGCGCTCGATGTGACCAACGCGTCGGGTGAAATCCTGTCGCGCAACGTCTATTGGCAGGGCCGCGACGACGCGGCCTATCGTGCGCTCGGCGCGATGCCGCAGGTCAGGCTGACCACCAAAGCGGCGAGCCGCAGCGAAGGAGCGGATCGGGTGACGACGGTCGATCTTGCCAATCCGTCGGGGACGGCGGCGATCGAGACCAAGCTGACCCTGTTCGGCGCGAATGGCGTGCAGGTCTTGCCCGCGCTCTTCACCGACAATTATGTTTCGCTGATGCCGGGCGAGAGCCGGCGGATCGAGGTGCGTTACCCGGCCAGCGCCGCCACCGGCGCGGTGACGGTCAAACTGCGCGGCTGGAATATTGCGCCGGCTGCGGTGAAGGCCAAGTAGATGGCGCGCCGGGGCCTGCTCGGCGAGAGCATCGCCACCGCCGCGCTCGCGGGATTACTGTTCGGCTTCGACACGGCGGTGGTCGCGGGCGTCACCGCCGACTGGCGCCATGTCTTCCAGCTCGACGATGCCGCGCTCGGCCTGACGGTCAGCGCCGCGATCTGGGGCACGCTCGCGGGTGCGCTCTGCACCGGTCTGCCCGGCGACCGGTACGGTGCGCGCAACGTGCTGCGCGTGCTGGCATTGTTCTATGTCGCGTCGGCGGTGGTCGCCTCCATCTCCTGGGGGCTGGGTTCGCTGGTCGCGGCGCGGCTGGTGACCGGCCTCGCGATCGGCGGATCGTCGGTGCTGGCGCCAGTCTATATCGCCGAAATTTCGCCGGCCGCACGGCGCGGCCAGATGGTTGGGCTGTTCCAGCTGATGGTGGTGACAGGCATCCTCGTCGCATTTCTGTCGAACGCCGCAGTCGGCGCGTTCGCGGATCCAGCGACGGCATGGCGCTGGAAGCTGGCTGTGCCCGCGCTTCCTGCCTTGATCTTCCTCGGCCTGCTCTATCGCATCCCGGACAGCCCGCGTTGGCTGATCGCGCGCGGACGCGAAGCAGAGGCCCGTGCCTCGCTCGAGCTGATCGGCGTGCCCAACCCGCAAGCCGAACTGGCGACCTTTCGCGAGGCGGTGCGAGCCGAGAGCGAACAGCGCGGCGCGCATCTGTCCTGGACGCAGCACCGCAAACCGATCCTGCTCGCGGTGGCGCTGGCCGCCTTCAACCAGCTCGCGGGCATCAACGCGATCCTCTATTATTCGAACGATATCTTCGCGGCGGCCGGTTATGGACGGCTGTCAGCCGACCTGCAGACGATCGCGATCGGTGCGACCAATCTGGTCTTCACCATGATCGGCCTCGCCCTGATCGATCGGATCGGGCGCAAGACGTTGCTGCTGGTGGGCGCGGTCGGCATGGCGGTGTGTCTGGCGGTGGTTGCCTCGATCTTCTGGGGCCTGCTGCCCAAGCCTTTGCTGCTCGTGATGCTGGTGGGCTACATCGCCTTTTTCGCACCGAGCCAGGGCGCGGTGATCTGGGTCTATCTGTCGGAAATCTTCCCGACGCGGGTGCGGGCACGCGGCATGGCGATCGGCAGCTCGACCCACTGGCTGATGAACGCGATCATCGCGGGCATCTTCCCCGTGATCGCGCACCGTTCGACCGGCGCACCCTTCCTGTTCTTCGCGGCGATGATGGCGCTGCAGTTCGTGGTGGTTCTGGTCTTCTTCCCCGAAACCAAGGGCGTTACGCTGGAGAAAATGGACGCCCGGATGGAGCGAGGCTGATGCGGAAAGCGGTGTTGGCGGCATGTGTAACGGCCCTGATCGGGAGCGCCGCGTCGGCGCAGATCGCGCGCGATCCGAACAGCAAGTTCACGACGGATTGGAACGATCGGCTGTCGACCGACTGGCCCTATCTCGCGAAATATCGCGCGGCTAATGCCGCGCTCATGCCCTCACCCAAGCATCCGCGGATCGTCTTCATGGGCGATTCCATCACCGAGAATTGGGTCAACCTTGCCGGCGACTTCTTCACCGGCGAGCGGATCGGGCGCGGGATCAGCGGACAGACCACGCCGCAAATCGTCGCACGTTTCCGCGCCGACGTGATCGACCTCCACCCCGCGGTCGTCCAGATCATGGGCGGCACCAACGATATCGCCGGCAATACCGGCCCGATGACGCCGCAGGAAACGCAGGGCAATATCCGGTCGATGGTCGAGCTGGCGCATGCGCATGGCATCCGCGTGATCCTCGCCTCGATCCCGCCAGCGGACATGTTCCCGTGGAAGCCGGGGCTGGAGACGGCGGACAAGATCGTCGCGATGAACGCCTGGCTCAAGGCCTATGCGGCGCGCTCGGGCTGCGTCTACGCCGACTATTGGAGCGCGCTGAAGCAGGCCGATGGCCTTGGTATGCGCGACGGCCTTTCGTCCGATCACGTCCATCCGACACAGGCGGGTTATGCAGTGATGGCGCCGGTCGCCATTGCCGCGATCAAGCGCGCGCTGGCCTTGCCCGCACCGCGCAAGACGGCGGTTGAGTGATGCTGCTTGCCGCACTCGCGCTGGCGGCCGTGCAGCCCGATATCGTGGTGCGCACCGATGCCGGCGCGATCGCGAGTGAGGCTTTGCCCGACGGACGCCATCTGTTTCGCGGCATCCCGTTCGCGCAACCGCCGGTCGGGCGGCTGCGATGGAAGCCGCCGCTGCCGGTGAAGCCCTGGACCGGAATCCGTGACGCGACCCATTCCGGCCCCGGCTGCATGCAGATCGACTATGGCTGGAACCACGCCAATGCGGCCAACCAGTCTGAGGATTGCCTCTATCTGGAAGTCGGTTCGCCCAATTTGAAACCAGCCAGGCCCTTGCCGGTGATGGTGTGGATCCATGGCGGCGGCAATCGCGCGGGCGGCGGCACCGGCACGATCTGGTCGGACCTCGGCAAGCAGCTCGTGATCGTCAGCATCCAGTATCGGCTGGGCGCGTTCGGCTTCCTCTCCCACCCCGCGCTGACCGCGGAATCGCCGCATCACAGTTCGGGCAATTATGCTTTGCTCGACCAGCAAGCGGCCTTGCGCTGGGTGCGCGCCAATATCGCGGGCTTCGGCGGCGATCCGCGCAACGTCACGATCTTCGGCGAAAGCGCGGGCGCGCAGGATGTCGGGCTGCAGATGCTGTCGCCGCTCGGCCGCGGCCTGTTCGCCAAGGCGATCGAGGAAAGCGGTACCGCCGGCTTCGGCATGCCGCCGCGCAGCCTGGCCGAGAATGAGGCGATAGGCGAGGCAGTGGTGACGCGCGCGGGCGCGCCGGCGCATGCCGATGCGGCGACGTTGCGCGCTCTGCCCGCCGAAGCGCTGGTGCAGGCCGCCGAGAAGACGCCGGTGCCCGCGCTCGGCGACAACTCTTATATCTGGCTACAAGCGGTGAGCGACGGCTGGGTGCTGACCGAACCGCCCGCCGTCACGTTGGCGCGGAACGGCGGCGCATCGGTGCCGCTGCTGATCGGCAGCAATGCGCGCGAGCTGGATGGGCTGCACGACCAGGCGCAGTTGCAGAAAGCGATCGACCGCACCTTCGGCGCGAATGCCGCCGCGGCCAAAGCCTATTATGACCGGCTTTTGCCCGATCCGCGGCGCGGCGACGTGCTGCTGCAGGCATCGACCGACCTGGCCTTCGCCTGCCCGGCCGATGTCGTGGCGGCGGCGCATACCAAGGCCGGCCACCCGACCTGGCAATATGAGTTCGATTATGCGCTGCCCGGTCAGGAGGTCTCCCACAGCAGCGAGATCCGTTTCGTGATGGGCGCCCCTGGCAAATTCCCACCGGGAGAGCCGCCGCTGCATTTCTACTGGATCAACTTCGCACGGATCGGCGATCCGAACGGCGCAGGGCTACCGTCCTGGCAACCTTATGCGCCCGGCGCGCGCTATGTCAGCTTCGAGGACGGCAGGATCGAGATGCGGCAGAATTTACGCGGCGACATCTGCCACTTGCGGGCCGCGCCCTAGGCGACAGTCTATTCCGGCGGCCAGAGATGCGCCGCGCCGCGCACGCCCGAGCTGTCACCCCATTTGGCGGGCACGATCTTGCCCACCCATCCGTCGCTGAAGGTATGGCGATCTATCACCGCCGGCAGCCGATCATAGATTTCGGTGACGTTGGACATGCCCCCACCCATCACGAAGCAATCGGGATCGAGAATGTTGGCGATCACCGCCATGCCGCGCCCGAGCCGGTCGATATAATCGTCGAGCGTCGCCGCCGCGACCGCGTCACCGCCGCGCGCGAGAACGACGATCTCGTCGCCCTTGAGCCGCTGGCCGGTGCGGCGCTCGTAATCGTCGTGGAAGCCGCTGCCCGAAATCCATCGTTCGAGGCAGTTATTCTGGCCGCACCAGCATGGGATGCCGGGCAGCTCGTCCGCCCGCGGCCAGGGCAGCGGCGTGTGGCCCCATTCACCGGTGATCCCGTTCGCGCCTTCGATCAATTGCCCATCGACGACGACACCACCGCCGCAACCGGTGCCAATGATCACCGCGAACGTGACGCGCGATCCCGCCGCCGCCCCGTCTTTCGCCTCGGACAAGGCCAGGCAATTGGCGTCGTTGGCGAGCCGCACGGGCCGTCCCAGTTCTTCCTGCAGATCCTGACCGAAAGAGGTGCCGTTGAGGTAGATGGTGTTGGCGTTGCGCATCGCGCCGGTGCGTGGCGAGATCGATCCCGGCAAGCCGATACCGATCGACGACGCATGACCGACCTCGGATTCCACGGTCGCGATCAGCGCGACGACCGCACGGATCGCGTCGGCGTAATTGTCCGGCGTCGGCACGCGCTGCCGCACGAGGAATGCCCCCGATTTGTCGAGCGCGGCGGCCTCGATCTTGGTGCCGCCGAAGTCGATCCCGATCTGGGTCACGCTACTCTACTCCGTCATCGGATCAGTGCGAGCCGACCTTGGGCCCGGCTTCCCCGACAATCCGCGCGCGGCCCGCGGCGAGCGCGAACAAGGTGATCAGCACGTAACAGGCCATCGGCACGAGGAAAGCGGTCGAACGACTCGCGGTCATGTCCGCCACCTTGGCGAAGACCAGCGGCATCAGGGCGCCGCCGACGATCGCCATGCAGAGCAGGCCCGACGTCGCCGGCGCGGGCGCGGTCGACCGCTCCAGCGTCAGCGTGAAGATCACCGGGAACATGATCGAGTTGAACAGCCCGATCGAGATGGCAATCGCCGCCGCGTGATGGCCGTGAATCTGGCTGACGATGAGGCACAACAAGGCGGCTACGCTGGCGACGAACGTAAGCAACCGGCCCGCCGGAATGCGGGTCAAAAGGCCGCTGCCGAGGAAGCGGCCGATCATCGCACCAAGCCAGTAGAGGCTGACGAGCTTGCCCGCCTGCTCCGCCGCAATGCCGAGAATGTTGGGCTGTTCGAGGAAGTTGACCATGGTCGAACCGATCGAGACCTCGGCACCGACATAGAGGAAGATCGCCGCCGCACCGAGCAGAGCCCATTTGGAGGCCAGCGCCGCGCCGATCCCGCCCGCACCGCTTTCGATCGCAGGCGCGGCCGCGGTGATGCGGTCGCGCACGCTGAACAGGAAGATCGCGAGCAGCACGATTACCGCCGCGATGAAATAATAAGCCGTATCGATCCGGCCGAGCGATTCCACGATCTTGGCTTCGGTCGGCGCGCCGCCTTCGAACAGCCCCCCCTGCAGCAGAGTATGCGCGGCGAGATACGGCCCGATCACCGTACCCAGCGAATTGAACGCCTGGCTGAACACAAGCCGGAAATGCGATTTCTCGGGCGGCCCGAGCACCGCCGAGAGCGGATTGGCCGCGACCTGGAGCAAGGTGATGCCGCTTGCGATTACGAACAAGGCGACGAGCACGATCGTGTAGGTGCGCGCATAAGTCGCCACCGGCATCAGCAGGCAGCCCAGCACCATCACAGCCAGCGCGAGGATGATCGAGCGGGCCGAGCCCAGGCGCGACACGATCGCAGCCGCGGGCAGCGACACCACGAAATAGGCCATGAAGAAGGCGAACTGGGTGAGGAATCCCTGCGTGTCGGTGAGGGTGAAGATCTCCTTCACCGCCGGGAGCAGGATGTCGTTGACCGAGGTCACCGCGCCCCAGATGAAAAACAACGTCGTCACATAGACGAACGCCAATCCTTGCCGTGGTGCGGTAGTCGCCATCGATCCCTCCATCGAACGCGCGCTTATCGGCGCGCTTGCGCGTTTCCTATCAGGCCCGGCGCATTGCGAAAGAGATTTGTATTAACCCCGGCTACCGACCGGCCTGCATCAAGGCGGATTCAGTCGGCAGCACCCTGTCCAGAAAAGGCAGGATCGCGGCACCGACCGCGGGCGCGTCGCTGGAGGCGGCGGCGCGCAGCACCGGCGCGATCGAGGGCACGCGTGCCTTGGCGAGCGCCGGCGTCAGGCGAGCGACCAGGGCATCGATCAAAGGTTCGGGCAGGCGACCGCCGATCAGCACTGCCGCCGGATTGACCAGACAATTGACCGCGATCAGCGGACCGGTGAGCGACCGCGCGGCATCGTCGAGCCATAAGCGGACGACCGGCATATCCTCCGACAAGGCGTCGAGATCGTCGACCGGGGTGCCGGCCTGCTCCAGCCGCGCCAGCAAGGCCGACAGCGACACCGTATCCTGCACGGTCGCGCCCGGCGTACCGGCGGTGGGATCGGGCAGGAAGCCGATCTCGCCGCTGCGCGCGGTCGCGCCCCGCACATAGGATCCGTCCATCACCAGCCCGCCGCCGAGGCCCGCGCTGATCAGCACGTAGAAGAAGCTCGGCTGGGTCAGGCCGCTGCCGAATTGCGCCTCGCCGATCGCGGCGGCGGCGGCATCATTGTCGATATGGACCGGCAAGGGCAGCACCTCGCGCACCAGCCCGGCGACATCGAGGTGATTCCACACTTCATAGCCTGCGGGCCGATGCGGCAAGGCGACGCTGCCGAGCTCATCGGGCAATGCCACGCCGACGCCGATCAGGCGCTTCTCGTCGATCGCGCCCGACGCGCGGATCGCGGCGACCTCGGTGCGCAGCCAGGCCAATACCTGTTCGGGCATGGCGAAGCGGTCATTACTGGTCGCGCGCGTGCGGACATTGCCGGCCAGGTCGAGCGACACGATCGTATGATGATCGCGGTCGATATTGATGCCGATCGCGAAGGCGCCGTCGGGATTCACGCGCAGGCGGAGCGCTGGCTGGCCGCGGAGGCCGAAACGGCGGCCGGCTTCGGCGATCAGGCCGAGGTCGAGCAGGCGCTTGGTGATATTGGCGATGGTCGGCGCGGTCAGGCCGGTGATCGTCGCAAGCTCGGCGCGCGTGGTCTCGCCGGCGACGCGGATCGCCTGCAGCACGATCCGCTGATTATAGTCCGCCGCGCGTTCGAGATTGGTGCCCGACAGGCTGGCAACCAGCCGCGTGCCGCGATCGTCCGCACCGATCGTGTCCCCGGAAATGTTGTTCCTGATTGTGCCCGACACTTATTACCCCCCAACCGCCGCTTATACGGTCGGTGACGGTGGGCTAGCATAGTTCGCAAAGGCACGTCACGAGCCGCTTAGCGCGGCAGCGCGAGCGTCCCTTCGACCTGGAACTGGCCGGCCGTGCCCGGGGCGCCCGTGCCCTGCTGGCCGCCGCCGATCCATAATTGATAGGTGGTGGGCACGATCCGCATCACGCCCTTGGCATCAGCGAAGGCCATGTCGCGCGGCGTCAGGCGGAAGGTGAGCGTCTTGGTCTCGCCCGCTGACAGATGGACGCGCTGATAGCCCTTGAGCGATTTGAGCGGCGTGCCCTTCACGCCCGGCGTCGCGATATAGAGCTGCGCGACCTCGTCGCCCGCGACCTTGCCGACATTCCGTATGCGTACCTTGACCAGTTGATCCTTGCCCGCAGCGAGGCGGCGCGTGGAGTAGGTCGGCGTCGAATAGCTGAAGCTGGTGTAGCTCAGGCCGTGGCCGAACGCATATTCGGGCTTGCCGGTGAAGTAGCGGTAGGTGCGGTTCTTCATCGAATAATCGGTGAAGGCCGGCAGCTGATCGGTCGACTTGTAGAAGGTGACCGGCAGGCGGCCGCTGGGATTCACCGCCCCCTTCAGCACCTCGGCGATTGCCTGACCGCCCTGCTCGCCCGGATACCAGGCTTCAAGCACCGCACGCGCCTTGGCCTCGTCGGCACCGAGCGCGATTGCGGAGCCGCTCTGCAGCACGACGACGACCGGCTTGCCGGTCGCCGCGACCGCCTCGAGCAAGGCGAGCTGCGCGGCAGGCAGCGCGATGCTGGTGCGGTCGCCACCGTCGAAGCCCGGCACCTTGAGCGGCATTTCCTCGCCCTCGAGCCACGCATTGAGGCCGACGAAGGCGACGACGACATCGGCATTCCGCGCATTGGCGACCGCCTCGTCGCGCAGTGCCTTGAGCGGCGGCTTCCACGCGAAGCTGATGTCGCTGGCGCGCGACGATTCATGCGCGAATTCGAGCGTGAAGACGCGCGGGGCCGTATCGGCGAAATGGACCGTCATCGGCTGGAAGGTCTGATCGCGACCGTTGCACTTGGCGTTGATCTTCAGATCGTCCGCGCCTTCGATATGGATCGTATAGGCTTCGGTGCCGTTGCCGACGTCGCAGCGGCGGCGCGTCTCGAACTGGAACTGATAATCGCCCGGTGCGGGCACCGCGATCTTGCCGGTCCAGCGCACCGAAAAAGTGGCCGGGTGAACGCCCGGCGCGGGATCGATCGAGGCCCAGTTGAAGTCGATTTCCTTGTCGGTGCGCGTCGCGACCGCGGACCCGGAGAAGTCCGCGCTGTTGTAGAAGGTTGCGGTCAGGCCGCCGGGGAATGCCGTCCTCGGCACCGGCACGGCGACTTCGGCGGTGAAGGGTGCGCCCTGCGCATAGCTGACATTGGCCTTGCCGAAGGCCGCTTCCATACCGTCGAGCGGCAGGATCGGCTGGGTCGGCGTGCCGTTATAATTGCCTTCGAGCCCGATCAGCGAATTGGCGGTCGGGCCGACCACCGCGATCGTTCGGTAGTGATTGGCAAGCGGAAGCGTGCCGTCATTCTTGAGCAGCACGATCGATTCTCGCGCCGCGCGCAACGCGAGCGCCTTGTGTGCGTCGCTGTGGTTCTGATCCATGCCGATCTTCGAGAAGGGCACCATCTCGGCGGGATCGAACATGCCGAGCCGCATCCGCGCGGTGAACAGGCGCTTCAACGCCACATCCATGTCGGCTTCGGCGAGATAGCCCTGGCGCACCGCCTTGGGCAGTTCGAGCATCTCGTCCTTGAAGTCGCAGCCGGTGTCGGTGCCGGTCTTGACGCTCAGCGCCGCGCCCTCGGCACCGGTCTTGGTCTGGTGGTGGCCGGTGGTGACGTCGTCGACCGCGCCGCAATCCGACGTGATGAAGCCCTGGAATCCCCAGTCGCGCCGCAGGATATCACCAAGCAGGGTCTGGTTGGCGCAGGCGGCCTTGCCGTCGACGGCGTTGTACGCGCACATCAGCGAATAGGCCTTCCCCTCGGTGATCGCGCGGCGGAATTGCGGGAGATAGGTTTCGGTCAGGTCGCGTGGGCTCGGATCGACGTTGAAGCCGTGGCGGAGCAATTCCGGCCCGGAATGGACCGCGAAATGCTTGGGCGTCGCGATCGCCTCGAAATATTTGGAATCGTCGCCCTGGACGCCGCGGATGAATTCGGTGCCGAGCGTGCCGGTCAGGTACGGATCCTCGCCCAGCGTCTCCTGGCCGCGGCCCCAGCGCGGATCGCGGAAGATGTTGATATTGGGCGACCAGAAGGTCAGCCCGTAATAACGGTCGAAATTCCCCTCGCGCTGCGCCTGGTTATATTTGGCGCGGCCCTCGGTCGCGACGACGTGGCCTTCGTCGCGCAGCATGTCGGCATCCCAGGTCGCGGCCATGCCGATCGCCTGCGGGAACATCGTTGCTTCGCCCGCGCGCGCGACGCCGTGCAGCGCCTCGTTCCAGTAATCGTAAGCCGGCACGCCCAGCCGCGGAATCGCCGGCGCCGTGTTCTGCATCTGCGCCGCTTTTTCCTCGATCGTCATGCGCCCCACCAGATCGGCGACACGCGTGGAAACGGGCGCGGACGGATCCTTGTAAAGCTGGGCCGTTGCCGCCTGCGCAAGCGCCAGAGCGCTCGTGATAGCGCTACCAAAAATGGCGATGCGGGCGGCGGTTGAGCGACGGGTCACGGGCGATCCTCTCTGCTGGCGCACCCCATCATCGCGCGGGGCGTCGCCCTATCGTTACGACAGCGGCGCTTCTTGGGGAAGCCCGACCTTAGTGCATATATACGAGCGGCTCGGCGGCGACATAGCGGCGCTGTTCCGGGAAGGACACGCTGCGCGTGTCGACGTCGATCACCTGGCGTTGGATCTTGCCCGCATCGAGCGACGCCTTGTGCCAGACCGGCAAACCCGGGCCGTTCGGATTGCCGGTCTTGATGAAGTTCGCCCAGTACGCGCTCATCGTCGCCGAAACCTTCCGGTCGTCCTCGGTCCAGGCGTAGATCGGATTCACGTCCAGATTGCCGAGCGCATATTCGATCTCGGCGCTGTGCAGTGCGCCCCAGCCCGCCTTGCTGCCGGGATCGAGCAGGAAACGCGGCCGGACATGCGCATAGTAATAATAATAAGTCGGTGCGCCGGCCTGGCGCTGCAGGTCGAACCATTTCCAGGTCGGCAGAGCGAGAAAGTCGTCGCTCGCGAGCGCGGTCGCCATCGGCAAAACGTCGGCATCGGTCGTGACCGGATAGAGCGCGAACACCGCATCCGCTTTGTCGCCGAGCACACGCGTCAGGCCGGCGCGATAAGCGGCGACGGTCGGCGGACCATCGCCGAACACGGCTGTCCCTGCGGCCTCCTGCGAGTTCGAGCCTACCAGCAGCGGCACGCGCGCAGCGTTGCCGCTGCCGAACGTCACCGACGGCGGCTCGGTCAGGAAATAGCCATCGATTATCGGGTCGGATGACAGATCGTTGGCCTTGTCCTGCGCCGCAAGCAGTTGGTCGGCCGGCATGGCGCGCAGCGCGGCCAGCGTGGGCGCACCGATGCTTTGCGCGAACGCCGCGCCCTTCCGCTCGGCATCGGCGAGCATGTGCGGCGAAAATTTCTGCATCAAGCCCCCGCTCTCCCCGATCGCGCCGGCGATCAGGCCGCGCGACAGAGGCGAGGCCATCAGCCCGCTAACCGACATCGATCCGGCGGACTCGCCGCCGATCGTGATATGGTTGGGATCGCCGCCGAACGCCGCGATGTTGCGCCTGACCCAGGCGAGCGCGGCGACCTGATCGAGCAGGCCGTAATTGCCCGATGCATGATGCGGCGAACCGGCAGTAAGTTCGGGATGCGCGAGCGAACCGAACACGCCGAGCCGGTAATTCATCGTCACGACGACGATCCCGCGCGCCGCCATCGCCGCGCCGTCATAGCGCTTTTCCGAGCTGTCGCCCGCCTCGAAGCCGCCGCCATAGACATAGACCAAGACCGGCAATTTTTCCCGCGATGCGCGGTCGAGCTTCGCGGGTGTCCACACGTTCAGATACAAGCAGTCCTCGCTCGGCGCGGGCGAGCGGAACATCATGTCCGAAAAGCGCGGCAGCTGCATGCAGCGCGGCCCGAATGATGTCGCCTGGCGAGTGGCTGGCCAGGGCGCGACCGGCTGCGGTTCGCGCCAGCGCAGATCGCCGACCGGCGGCGCGGCAAAAGGAACGCCACGAAATACGCTGACCGCCCCAAGGGAAGCACCCTCAATGCCGCCGCTATCGATCTTTGCCACAGGGCCGGCGATCGCCGCCGTTGCCACGCCGAATGCCAGCGCCGCTACCATCGCACCTAACCGCACGCCTTCACTCCTCATGGCCGCCGGTCTGATGCCGGCTCCAAAAAAAGAAGAGGCGCGAGAGCCATGCCCTCGCGCCCCATCCGGTCACTTGCCGGTCGGCAGCCCATGCTCTTCCAGCATCGGGCCGATGTCCGGATCCTTGCCGTAGAAAGCGCGGAACATCGTGCCGTAATCCTGGGTGTGGCCGCGCGACAGGATCAGGTCGCGGAAGCGTTCGCCGTTCTCGCGCGTCAGCCCGCCATGATCCATGAACCAGTGATAGGAATCATGCTCCAGCATCTGTGTCCACAAATAGGCGTAGTAACCGGCCGAATAGCCGTTCGCCCAGATGTGGAGGAAATAGCTCGACCGGTAACGCGGCGGCACGTTGGCGGTATCGAAGCCCATGCCGTCGAGCTGCTGCTTCTCGAATGCGTCGACGTCCTGGCGCGGCGCACTCGCCGGCAGGCTGTGCCAATCCATGTCGAGGATCGCCGCTTCGACCGTCTCGCCCAGCGCATAGCCCTGGTTGAATTTGGCCGCCTTCTTGATCTTGTCGACCAACGCCTGCGGCATCGGCGCGCCGGTGCGATAATCCTTGGCGTAGTTGGCGAGCACCTTGGGATCGAGCGCCCAATGTTCGTTGAACTGCGACGGGAACTCGACCCAGTCGCGCGCGGTGTTGGTGCCCGACAGCGTCGGATAGACCTGGCTCGCGAACAGGCCGTGCAGCGCGTGACCGAATTCGTGGAACATGGTGGTCGCGTCGTCGAACGAGATCAGAGCCGGCTTGCCTTCAGCCGGTTTGGTGAAATTCGCGACGTTATAGATAACCGGTTTGGTTTTCAGCAGATAGGATTGGCCGACGAAATTCGACATCCACGCGCCGCCCGATTTGTTGTCGCGCTTGAAATAATCGAAATACATCAGGCCAAGCTCGGAGCCGTCCTTGTCGTAGACGGTGTAGACCATCACGTCCGGCTGATAGACCGGGATGTCGGTGCGGCGCTTGAAGGTCAGGCCATAAAGCTGATTGGCGGCGTAGAAGACGCCTTTCTCGAGCACCGCGTGCAGCTCGAGATAGGGCTTCACCTCATTCTCATCCAAGTCGTACTTGGCCTTGCGGACGCGCTCGGAATAACGCTCCCAATCCCACGGCTTGAGCGTGAAATCCTCGCCGCCCGCGCGGATCGTGCGCTGCAATTCGGCGACTTCGCTCTTCTGCTCCTCGGCCAGCGGCGGCACGAGTTGGGCCATGAAGGCTTTGGCCGCCTTCGGATTCTTGGCCATCTGATCCTGCAGCACATAATCGGCCCAGGTCGGGAAGCCGAGCAGCTTGGCTTTCTGCGCGCGCAGCCAGGCGATCTCGCGGATCGTCGCGCGCGTATCGTTGTCATCGCCCTTCTCGGCGCGCGTCCAGCTCTGCTGGAACAACGCTTCGCGCGTATCGCGATTGGCGAGATTCTGCAGCTGGGGCTGCTGGGTCGTATTCTGCAGCGGCAGCAGATATTTGCCGTCGAGCTTGCGTTCGGCCGCGTCCTTGGCGGCAGCCGCGATCGCACCGTCATCCAAACCGGCAAGCTTGGCCTTGTCGTCCACGATCAGCGCGCCGGCCTTGGCGGCGGCGAGCAGTTTCTGCTGGAACGCGGTCTCGAGGCTCGACAGCGCGGTGTTGAGCTTGCGCAATTTGGCCTGGTCGGCCGGGCTGAGCTGGGCGCCCGCGCGGATGAAATTGCCGTGATAGATTTCGAGCAGCTGACGCTGTTCGGGCGTCAGCTTGAGCGTGGCGCGCCGGGCGTAGATCGCCTGAACACGCGCGAACAATTTGGCGTTCAAATAGATCGAATCCGAATGCTGGGTCAGCTTGGGGGATTCGATCTCCTGCACCTTGTCGAGCGTCGGGTTGGTGTTGGCCGATACGACATTGAAGAAGGTGGTCGACGCGCGGTCGAGCATGCGGCCGGAGCGCTCCAGCGCGACGATCACATTGTCGAAGGTCGGCGCGGCGCGGTTGTTGGCGATGCGCGTGATCTCGGCGGCCTGTTCGGCCATGCCCGCTTCGATCGCCGGCTGATAATCGCCGTCCTTGATCAGGTCGAAGCGTGGCGCCTGGAACGGCAGCGTACTGGCCTTGGCGAAAGGATTGGACGCGGGGAGCGCTGCGTTGCCCATGGATGCAACAAGGCACGCGGCGGCACCCGAGGTCCAGAGCCACGTCATCGGTTTCATGTTGGAGGGATTCCTTCGGAAGATTGGAGCGGCGAAAGCCGGATGCCGCAACGTGGAACCGCGCCGCGATTTAATCAAGCCGCCGAAGGGCTAGGGAGCGGCGCGAAGCACCGCCCCCTCAAAGACTTAGGACAGGAAGGGCTTCGCGCCGAGCGGCACCACCGTGCGGCCGAAGGTTTCGTTGGTGATGATGCCGAAGCTGGCATAGAGCGCGAGGCTTCCGCAGACGAGACCGAGCCAGCCGCCGAGATGGCTGAGGCCCGGATGGTGCTGGATCGCGCCGATGCCGAGCAGCCCGAACGTCACCCACAAGGTGAGGAAGATCAGAAAGAGGACCTTGGGCAGGCGGAAGGTACTGATCCACAGATAGAGGGTCAGCACGCCCCACAGCAGCAAAGCGACACCGACCGTCGGGCCGGCAGCCGAGATGTCGATCCAGTGATTGCCCGCCAACAGCAGCAGCAACGCGAACCACCACCAGAAAGCGCCGTAGCTCAGGAAGGCTGTCATCCCGAACGTGTTGCCGAGCCGAAACTCGAACGCGCCGGCGAAGATCTGCATCAGCCCGCCGAACGCGAGCGCGAGCGGGATCACCACCGGTTCGCCGCCGGGCGGGAGCACGCCCGCGTTGATCAGACTCAACAATACCGTCGTCAGACCAAAGGCCACGAGCCCGAGCGCAGCCGGATTGGCCACGGGAGCCACCGTCACTTTAGTATCAGCCATCCTCATTCCCCCGAATTGCTCAAAGCTGTTGGCGCTTCGATGCGGGAGCGAGGCTATGGTTGCGCTATCCCGCGGTCAAGCAGCACTCACTCCACGTCGCGGCCGCGCATCAGCCGGCCAAGGCGCGCGAGATTGGGCTTGGAGCCAGCGCTGAGCAGGCTCGCCCGGAAGACACGGCCCAACATCACGAACTCGATCGCGATGAACGCCGCCAGCGTCACGCCGCAGCCGATCACCTCCCACAAAGGCACGCCCGCCCCGAGCCGCGCGAGCATGGTGAAGGGCGCATAGATCGGGATCCAGCTCATGATGCGCACGCCCACGCTGGAAGGGTCGCGCAGCACCGCCTGGGCGATGATCGCGAACGGCATCGCGATCAGCAGCATCACCGGGCTGAGATAGGATTGCGCGTCGCGGAAGCTGTCGCTCATCGCGCCGATCGTGAGGAAGATCATCGAGATCATCAGATAGCCGGCGAGAAAATAATAGATCATCGCCAGTGCCACACTCGGCTGCTCCAACGGCGCCAGTGCCGGCCGCAGGAAATCGGCGATCATGCCCTGCGTCGCGAACGCCACGCCGATCGCGCAGCCGGCCCAGATGGCGACCATCGTCAGCCCGACCGCGACCGTGCCGAACAATTTGCCGTACATGAGCTGATTGGGGCTGACGCAGGCGAGCACCGTCTCGATCAATTTGTTCGACCGTTCCTCGATCGTCCCCTGCAGCATCCACGATCCCGACAGCATTAGCGACATCAGCAGCAGATAGGACACGAGCAAAGGCAGGATCGAGCGGATCACCATCTGCTCCTGCCCCTTGCCGGGCGACGGCCGGTTGATCGCGATCATCGGCGCGATCCGGCCGGCGGCATCGGCCATGTCCGGGCTCACGCCCTGCCCTTCGAGGAAGCGCAGCCGCATCGCCCGCGTGAGCGTGTCCTGGAGCGCGATCATCAGGGTGCCGGGAGGCGCACCGTCGGACCAGATCTGCACTGGCGAACGCCCGCTGCCAAAATTCCCCGGCACATAGACCGCATAATCGAGCGGTTCCCCTTCCTTCTTGGGCGGATTGATCAAGCCGGGCAGCATATTGGCCAAAGCAGCCGGATTGCTGGCGGCGATCGCCGGCGGGGTCGGCACGATCCGGTAATCGGGATCGGGCTTGTCGAAGGGCGGCGTATCGGCCGCGGCCACGCGCTTCATCACCGCTGCGGCATGGTCGGCACCCCCCGCGCGGGCGAAGGTCTGAACCTCGGTATCCGAATAATAACGGTCATGCTGCGCCCAAGGGGCTGCCGGATCGGCCCGATCCAGATCGTGGCTCTCCGAATAACGCGACAGGGACGTCAGCACCCGGCGCTGTTCGTCGAGCGCGAGCCGTTCGGCGATCGCCGGCGCGGCCTGGCCCGACGGATCGATCAGCATCACCGTCTCGGTGTGATCCTTCTCCATGAAATGCGACGCGATCGGGCCGATCGCGAGCGCCAGCGGCAGGATCAGCAGCGTGATCCAGAAGCTGCGCGTGGCGGCGATCTGGCGGAATTCGCGCGCGGCGACGAGCAGGATGGGATTGGTCATGCCCGGCCCTCCTCTCCGCCGACAATATGGAGGAAGACGTCGTGCAGGCTCGGTCTGCTCTGTTCGAAACGGCGTAGCGCGAAACCGCGTTCGGTACAGACCTGGAGCAGATCGCCGGGATCGGCGCCGGGCGCGAGGCTGACGCCCCATTCGGTCCACCCATCCTGGCCGCCATGTTCGGTCACAGCGACCACGCCGGGCAGTCCCGCCGGCGTTGTCCGCGACAGGATCGTCAGGCGTGCGGGCAAGGTCGCGCGCGCCGCATCCTGCGTGCCTTCGAACGCCTTGCGCCCTTGCGCGAGCAGCAGCAGCCGATCGCACAGCCGCTCGGCATGCTGCATGACATGCGTTGAAAAGACGATCGTCGCGCCCTGGCGCGACAGCCGCTTGATCTCGTCCTCCAGCAACCCCTGATTGACCGGATCGAGACCTGAAAAGGGCTCATCGAGGATCAGCAATCTGGGCGCGTTGACGATCGCGGTCGCGAGTTGGACCTTCTGCGCCATGCCCTTCGACAATTTGTCGATCTTGGTGTTGGCCGAACCGCCAAGGCCGAAGCGATCCAGCAGCGCCCTTCCCTCGCGCCGCGCATCATTGCGCGTCATGCCCTTGAGCCGCCCGAAATAGGTGATCGTGTCGAGCGCGGTCATCGTCCGATAGAGACCGCGCTCCTCGGGCAGGAACCCGAGATCGGCGCTGTTCTCACGACCGGGGGTGCGGCCCAATATCTCGATCCGGCCCGATGTCGGCCGGATGATGTCGAGCACCATGCGGAGCGAAGTGGTCTTGCCCGCGCCGTTGCCGCCGAGGAAACCGAACACCTCTCCATCGCGCACCGCGAAGCTCAGATCGTCGACCGCGCGCTTTTCGCCGAAATCCTTGGTGACCGAATCGAGAAGCAATGCAGGCATGCGAATTCCTCTGCGCGTCGGTTTGGATACAATGTTAACGCGCTCTCACCCAATCTATGGCAAGCTGCGCACGATGTTGCGACAGGTGAAAGCTCCGAAATCGTCGGCAGGGCCGTCCCGCCCGTCCAGACGAACTGCGGAAGCGAAGGCTCGCACGATCGGCCAGGCGATTTCCGACCTGCGCTTTGAGATCGCGGTGGTCGGCCTGCTGCTGCTGACGATCGCGGCGATCTGCTTCGCCAACCTGATCCTGCGCAACACTTTGGTGATCAGTCCCGCACAGCCCCTCGCCTTCACCACCGAATGGCATGGCGACGAGGGGATGGGCGGCAATTCCACGGTCGACGCGGATGTCCGCCAGCCGCTGACCTGGTCGTGCGCGCTGCGCCCGCGCTATCAATATCCCTATTGCGCCTATGAGATCGTGTTCGACGGGCATAGCAATCGCGGACTCGATCTGAGCAAATTCCAGACGATCACGATCACGCTGGACTATCGCGGACGCGCGGATTCCTTCCGCGTCTATCTCAAGAATTTCGATCCCCATTACAGCGATCCAAAGAATCGCGAGACGCTCAAATACAATCAGATCGAGCTGCCTGTCCGCAATGGAAAGGCCGTAATCGAAGCCCAGCTGGAGGATTTCAAGGCGGCGGACTGGTGGCTGCAGAAGAGCCGCCTGCCCTATCGGCTGAGCCATGCGCAGTTCGACAATATCGTCTCGCTGGAGATCGACACCGGCAACAGTGCGCAGCTGGGCCAACACCGCTTCCGCGTCGAAAGCATCATGCTGCGCGGCAATATCGTGCCGATCGAGCAATGGTATCTGGGCATTCTCGGTTGCTGGATCATCCTGATCTGCCTGTTCCTGATCTCCCGCATCCTCGGCCTGCAGCGCGATTTGCGGCGGCGGCGGCTGCTCCATGCGGTCGCCCAGGGCGAGGCGCAGCTCGCGCAGGAATCCGCGCGGCGCGATCATCTGACGGGTCTGTACAACCGCCTGGGCGTGACCGAGCGCTATCAGCAGATGCTGGCGGATGGCCCGGGCAAGCCCGTCGCGATCATGCTGATCGACCTCGATCACTTCAAATCGATCAATGACCGCTTCGGGCACGTACAGGGCGACGACGTATTGGCCGCTTTCGCCGCACTGTTGCAGCACAATGTGCGCGAGACCGATCTGACCGGCCGCTGGGGCGGAGAGGAATTCCTGCTGATCGCGCGGGTCAGCGACGCGCACGCCGCGGTCGAACTCGCCGAGAAGCTGCGTATGGTGATCGGCTCCGCCAGCTTCGTCCATGGCCGGCTGACGGCGAGCTTCGGCGTCTATTTTGCCGAAACGCTGCCGGACAAATTGGGGCCCGCCATATCCCGCGCCGACCGCGCGCTTTATGCGGCCAAAGAGCAGGGGCGCGATCGCGTGGTATTGCATGAGCCGGCGCCGGATCCGGCGGGACCCAAGCGCGCCTGACAAAATCAGGTCAGCACCGCTTCCCTTCCGGTACAACCCGCTTAGGATGCCCTCCTCCAGATGAGGGAATTTCGATGCCGGTCAGCACTTTATCCGTTCGTACCCGCGCCCTGATGGCAGCCTGCGCGCTGGGGTTCTGCACCCCCGCCGTCGCCGGCCCCAATCCGGCAGCCGAGGCGCAGGCGCTCGATATATTGAAGCATGCGATCGCGTTTCGCAGCGTGCAGGGGCCGGGCAACCAGACGCCGCAACTGGCGGCCTATCTGAAGCAGGTGCTGGTCGCGGGCGGGTTCGCCGCCGACGACGTGACGATCACTCCGGTCGACGATACCGCCTTCCTGGTCGCGCGCTATCGGGGTTCGGATTCCAAACTCAAGCCGCTGCTGCTGTCGGGGCATATCGATGTGGTCGAGGCCAAGCCCGCCGACTGGGAACGCGACCCGTTCACGCCGGTGATCGAGAACGGCTATATCTATGGCCGCGGCGCGACCGACATGAAGTTCGACGACGCACTGATGATCGCCAGCCTGATCGATCTCAAGCGCCAGCATTTCACGCCCAAGCGCGATGTCGTCCTGACCCTGTCGGGGGACGAAGAGACGATCATGAAGACGACGCAGATGCTCGCCGCACAATTTCCCGACGCGTACATGCTGCTCAACGGCGATGGCGGCGGCGGCGCGCTGAGCGAAGACGGCAAGCCGGCCTATTTCGTGCTGGAAGGCGCGGAGAAGGCCTATGGCGATTATACTTTGACCTTCACCAATCCCGGCGGCCATTCGAGCGCGCCGCGCAAGGAGAATGCGATCTACGAACTGTCGGCGGCGCTGACTCGGATCGGCAACCACCAGTTTACGCCGCAGTTGAACGATATCACCAAGGCTTATTTCCTCACCGCCGCCGACCGCGCCGATCCCAAGACGGGCGCGGCGATGCGCGCCTTTGCCGCCGACCCGACCGACAAGGACGCGATCGCGACGCTGACCGCCGATCCGTCACATGTCGGCCAGATCGGCACGACCTGCGTCGCGACGATGATCGATGGCGGCCACGCCTTGAACGCCCTGCCACAGCGCGCGACCGCCAACATCAACTGCCGGATCTTCCCCGGCACGTCGTTCAAGCAGGTCGAGGACGAACTGGTGCGCGTCGCCGCCGATCCCAGGATGCAGATCAAGTTCATCGACACCGGCACCACCGCCAGCCCGCCGTCGCCAATGCGCGCCGACGTGACCGCTGCCGTGCGCGCGGGGCTCGATATCGCCTACAAGGGGGTGCCGATCATCCCGAGCATGGCGTCAGGCGCGAGCGACAGCATGTGGTTCCGCGTGCGCGGCGTGCCGAGCTACGGCGTCGCGCCGGTCTTCATCAAGGATTCGGACGACTTCTCGCACGGGCTCAACGAACGGACGCAATTGTTCAATATCGCGCCGGGCGTGGCTTATTGGAACGTGGTGATCAAACGCCTGTCCAACTGAGCGGATAAGGGCGAGGCGCCAACGGCCCCTCGCCCCCATCACAACTCAGAATTTGTAGCCGACGCGGACACCGATCGTGCGCGGCTGGTAGATCGCATAATAAGCGCGCTGCGAGCAGGCGCCGCATTCCTCGAACGAGGAAAGCTGCGCGCGCTTGTCGAACACATTCTCCCCGAAGATTTCGGCGGTGATGTTGCCCCATTCATAGCCCGCGGCCAGATCGACCAGATCATAGGAATGAAGCAGCGGCGGCGCATCGGTGGTCGATACGCCGATGCGCAGCGCCGACGACGCCGAACTCGCATGCGTCCACACACCCTGAAGGTGCGCCTTGCCATCGCCGAGCGCCCATTCATAACGGCCGGTGCCGGTCACCTTGAACTTGGGCGTAACCGGCAGGCGCGACCCCTTCGGCGCGACGACGCTGTTGCCGGTCGCCGGGTCGCAGGTGAAGGTCGGGTCGTCGACAGCGCACAGATTGTTGCGGGTCTTGGCGTCGAGATAGGCGCCGGTCACGTTCAGGCTGAGCCCGTTCACCGGATAGATGGTGATGTCGGATTCGATGCCCTTGATGCGCGCGTTCGGGCCGTTGTGGATCTCGGTGAAGCTGTTCGCACCGAGGAAGCTATACTGGAAGTGCTTCCAGTCATCCACGAAGATGGCGCCGTTCCAGCGCAGCTTGTGATCCAGCCACGACGTCTTCCAGCCGATTTCGTAGTTGGTCAGATAATCGGGTTGGTAGGCCGGGATATCGGCACGGCGGTTGATGCCGCCCGGACGGAAGCCGCGTGACCAGGTCGCATAGACCATATGATCGGAATCGACCTTCCACGTCAGGTTGACGCGGTGGATAAAACCATCGTCCTTGATCCGCTTCGGCACGACCTTGCCATCTTTGTACACGCCCAGATCGGTACAGGGCGCGCCCGCCTCGTCCGGCGGAAGCAAGGTACCGCCCGGATTGTCGCGCACGGTCGAACCGTCGGTATTGTAGCAGGCGGCGACGCCGGTGCGCGAGCTGCCCGCCGCGTTGAACGGCGGCCCGTTCGGATTGCGGCCGAAACCGAAGAAGCCGATCAGCGAGTTGTCGAACTTGTAGTAACGCAGACCGCCGGTCAGCGTCAGGTTGGGCAGGATGTCGTAGGCAGCCTCGCCGAACGCGGCATAATCCTTGTCGACGCGCTTCTGCTGGGTCAGCCACAAAGTGCCCGGAAAGCCGTTGACCGACAGATCGCTGGCCAAGCCCGCCACCTGATAATCCTGGCGGATATTGTGATATTGACGCTGGTAAAACAGACCGCCGACGATCCGGAAAGGCTGGTCGACCGGCGACGAGATACGCAGTTCCTGGCTGAGCTTGTTGAACTTGTCGGTGCCGATAATATGCTGCAGCGGCGCGATTTGGTTACCGGCATTATCCTGATAATAGAAGTAGTTGGCCAGGCCGCCGTAGGACGCATACATGGCGTCATAGGCTTCGGCATAATCGGTATAGTCCGACGCCGAATTGATCTTCCGCTTCAGATAGGCGCCGGCATAGGTGAGATCCCAATTGCCGATCTTGCCTTCGATCGTGAGCGCGCCCTGGATGAAGCGGTCATGATTATAATCGGGCAGGAAATGCTGGACCTGCAGATCGCCCAGATTGGGGTCGGTGCCGAACGTGCCGTGATTCTTCTGGTCCTGACCGAATGCGGTCGCGGTCGCGGTCCAATTGTCGTTGAGATCGATCTTGAGCGCGGCACGGCCGCCCCACACGTCCACGTCATTGTAATTCTTCTTCACCAGCGCGGCGTTGTCGACGGTGATGCCGGGTGCGTAAGTAGTGTTGCCGTCCGCATCAGTGCCGTTGGGTGCGCCGAGAAACGTGCGCGTGCCGTGGATATTGTCGATGAAGCCCGCGTCATGCTCGTAGAAGCCGACGATGCGGACCGCGATGCTTTCCGACAGCGGCGCGTTGATGAAGCCCTCGACCTTGCCGCCCTTGCTGCCGAGATGGACCGTGTTCGCCTCGGCATCCATCGCGCCGTAGAAATGCGACGTATCAGGCTTGTTGGTGATGATGCGGATCGTGCCCGCTTCGGATGAGGCGCCGTAGAGCGTGCCCTGCGGGCCGGACAGCGCCTCGATCCGGGCGATATCGTAGATGTGGACGTCGAGATTGCCGCCGATCGTCGTGATCGGCTGCTCGTCGAGATAGACACCGACCGACGGGAGCGAGCCCGAATGGTTGCCGTCGCCGCCCGAAGCCGCGCCGCGGATATAGATGCTGGTCGAACCCGGCTGCGAGGTCTGGAACGACACGCTCGGCAGCTGCTTGGTGAATTCGTTGAAATTGGTGACGTTCAGCTGTTCCAGCTTGGCGGAGCCCAGCGCCTGGATACTGATCGGCACATTCTGAAGGTTTTCGGAGCGCTTCTGCGCGGTGACGACGATCTCTTCCGGCTGGTTGCCGGCATCGGTGGCGGCAGCGGCCGGGGCAGCGTCGCTCGGCTTGTCCTCGGCGAAAGCGGCGCTGGAAACACCTGCGAGGATCGTCCCGGCCAGCAAAGCGGCCACGAGGCGGGGTTGGCGCATGTTATTGACTCCCTGTCTCTTATGGACGGAGAGGCTGTTACTGAGCCGTTATGGTGTCAATCCGCCGCAGCCCAACGTGCAGCTTTTGCGGTGCAGCATTGCAAACATGTCACGCTTGATATGGATAGGCCTCAATCAAGCCGCCGAGCGCCTGTCGCAGCGGATCGAGCCAAGGCTCGAAATGACGCCATTGCTCCATACCCTCGCGAAAGATCGGCCGGCGCACCTGTTCCGACGAGGCGGTGCGCACCGCGCGTTCGGTTTCGTGGAAGCGCAGGCAGGCAGGCTCGAAATCCAGCCGCGCGTGCGCCAGCAACGCGCGCACCTGGGCCTCGGTATCTTCGACCATCGCCTCATAGAAGACGCGATGAACATGGCCCGGCAGCACGCCGTCATAATGATCCATCAGCCGGACATAATCGGCATAATAAAGCCCGATATCGGCAAGGTCGTAGGTGAAGGTCTGGCCGCGCGCGAAATGCTGCTTGAAGTTGGACAGGCAGCAGCCGAGCGGATGACGGCGTGCATCGATGATGATGGCGTTCGGCAGGATCAGCCGGATGAACCCGACATGCGCCCAATTGTTCGGCATCTTGTCGACGAAGCGCGGCCGATCGGTCTTGCGCTGGATGCGCGTGCGATCGAGATATTCCTCGCCCAGCGCGCGAGCCTCGTCCTCGGTGAGCGCGGCCATGCCGGATAACCCGACCCGCGCGGCCAATGTCGCGATATCGGACAATTCGGTCGTGCCCTCGACCTGGCTGTGGCTTGCCAAAATCTGCTCGATCAGGGTCGAGCCGGAACGCGGCAGCGAGACGACGAAGATAGGGTCGTCCCGAAGCGCACCCCACCCCTCGCGCGCCGCGAAGAAGTCGCGCGTGAAGATTTCGGGCTGGCGGTCGACCGACGCGCTCAATTCGGCGGGATCATAGTCGATCAGCGCGCGGCGCTGGTGATTCGCCTCGACATAATGGCCGAAGGAAGTTTCGTAGCGCCCTTCATCCTCCTCCGCCTTGCCGAGCGCGAATTGCAGGTGGAAGCGATCCTCGTCGGTCAGTCCGGGCAAATCGAGCGCGGCGCGCATCGCCGCGCGATCGGCATCGGTGAAGCGGACCGTCTTGAGGTTGGCGAGGCTCCACCACGCTTCGCCAAGCGTCGGCTGCAGATCGAGACCGCGGCGGTAAGCGTCGATGCTCTCGTCCTGCCGGCCGATCGTCTTCAACGAATGGCCGAGGCTCATCCAGACCTTGGGCTGGTTGGGATAGGAAATCAGCACCTGACGATAGAGCGCGATCGACGGCTCGTAATCGCCGAGCCGCGCCAGCGCCGCCGCCTTCAAATTGATGTAGGACGGGTGGCCCGGTTCCAGCGCGAGCAATTGATCGATCTCGCCGATCGCCTCGTCGGAACGCCCTTGGCGATGGAGCGCAATCGCGAGATTGTGGCGCGCGGCGGCAAAGCCCGGCGCCAATTCCAGCGCGCGCCGCAGCAACGTCTCGGCATCCTTGTTGCGGCCGATGCGGCCCGCGAGCTCGGCGAGCATGCGGATCGCGCCGATATCGGTCGGACTTTGCTTGAGCCGTTCGCGCAGGATCGGCTCGGCGCGGACGAGCTCGTTGCGTGCCAGCGCGTCGGCCGCTTCCTGCAACGCCGGATCTGCGGTCGAGGCGCGCAACGCGGCGAGGTAAGCAGCGTCCCCGCCCGCCTCGTCTTCCACGAGGTGAAGCTGATCGCCGAGCGCACGCCAGGCCTCGGCCGAGCGGGGATCGGCACCGACCGCGGCGCGGAAGGCGGCAGTCGCGGCCTCGCCCTCGCCGCGCGCGCGATGCGCCTCACCCGCAATCTGGAGGGCGGCGGCGCTGCGCGGCACCACGCGCAAAATCTCCCGCGCCTGCTCGAGCGCGAGATCGGGCCGGGCGGCAAGCAGCCGCCGGGCGTGCGCGAGCGCGGTTTCAAGCGTTCCGGTCGGGTCGGCGTGCGATGCCATGTGCGCGAGAGACGATGCCCCGCCCCGCCCTGTCAACGCCGATCTTGCGAACGCCGCCGCGCTGCGGCACGGTCCGGCCATGGCAATTGCGCGTCCGCTGTCCAATCAGGATCCCGATGAAGGCTGGAGCCTGCCCGCCTGGACCTACGCCGATGCCGATTATTTCGAGGTCGAGCTCCGCCGTGTGATCCGTCCGTCGTGGCAGATCGTCTGTCACGTCAGCGACATCGCGCAACCCGGCGACTGGCATGGGCTGGATTATGCAGGCGAAAGCGTGGTCGCGATGCGCGGCGGCGATGGCGAAGTCCGCGCCTTCCACAATGTCTGCCGCCATCGCGGCGCGCGTATCCTCGACGGCGTGCGCGGCTGCGCCAAGCGGATCGTCTGCCCCTATCACGCCTGGACCTATGCCAGCGACGGCAGGCTGATCGCGGCGCCGATGAAGGATACGTACGATCCCGGCGCGCTCGAGAATATCCGCCTCGCGCCGATCGAGCATGAGATATGGCAGGGCTTCGTGTTCGTGCGGCTGGAAAGCGGCGGGCCGAGCGTCGCCGAGATGATGACCCCCTACGAACATGAGGTCGCCCCTTACCGGTTCGAGGATTTGCGCGCGCTGGGCCGGGTCACTTTGCGTCCACGCACGGTGAACTGGAAGAATATCGCGGACAATTATTCGGACGGGCTGCACATCGCGGTCGCGCATCCCGGGCTCAAGCGCCTGATGGGCGACGGGTATGGCGTCGAGAGCGCCGATTGGGTCGACAAGATGTGGGGGCCGTTGGTCGACCGCCCCTCCTCCAATCCGTCGGAGCGGGCTTATTGTCATCATCTGCCGCACGTCGCGCATCTGCCCGAGGAACGGCAGCGGCTGTGGACCTATTTCAAGCTGTGGCCGAACGTCGCGTTCGACATCTATCCCGACCAGGTCGACTTCATGCAGTTCCTGCCGGTGTCGCCGACCGAGACTTTGATCCGCGAGATCAGCTACGCCATCCCCGACGATCGCCGGGAGATGAAGGCGGCGCGTTACCTGAACTGGCGGATCAACCGGCAGGTCAATGCCGAGGATACCGAGCTGGTAGCGCGCGTGCAGCAGGGCATGGCCTCGTCGAGCTTCTCGGTCGGGCCGTTGAGCAAGGACGAGGTGGCGCTGCGCAATTTCTGCCGGCGCGTACGCACGCTGATTCCCGAAACGCGACAGCATGAGGCGCCGCCGGTCGGCTGGAGCCGCGCCTACCGCTGAACCGCCGCGCGGCCTTTCTCGGAAAGGCTGCGGAAGGTGATCGACCATCGCGGCACGTCCATCGCCGCGACACTGTGCTCCCAATCGTGCCGCACCTCGCCCGAGAGATGGTAGACCGAGCGTGGCGCCAGTTCCGCCGACGCGCGCTCGAACCCGCCGTCCTTGCGCCGCCGCAACCGCAAGGTCGCGGGATTACCAAGCGAGATGCCGACTACATGTTCGAACAAGGGCCGGTCGCGGTGCCAGCCAATGCCGGCTCCGGGATCGTAGCGGATCAGCAGGGCCTGCACGAAATCCTCTGGCGCCATGCCCGCCAAACCGGCCGCCTTTGCGCGGACGGGGAGCAACCAGTCCGGCATCGGCTCGGTCGACGCGAACTGCGCGGTGTCGAAATCGTAGCGCCAGCCGAAGCTGTGCGTCAGCCTTTTGCCAAGCCAGCCCTGGAAACGGAACGGCGACAGGTCGGTCGCGTCGATGCGCGCGATCAGGTCGGCCTCGTCGCTCGGGCCAATAATATTTTCGGCCTGCGCCAGCCCCGGCACAAGCGCGCTATCGAACAGGTCTTTCATAAGGATTATATGGGGATAGGATGCGAAATCTCGACCCCCTGTTCGCCGCGCTTGCGCGCTCCCCGTTCCGCATGCGTTTTCGGCTCGGCCCCAATGAGCAAGCCTATCTCGCCGACAGGGGGCTGCCGACGATCCTCGATCATGCCGCCGCCTTCGTCACACAAAGGCTGGCGCCCGCTGACCCCGTCAAGGATGGCAAGCAGACGCCGATGCGGGGCCACCCGGCCTTCATCGCGCAGCATGCGACCGCGACCTGCTGCCGGGGGTGTCTCGCCAAATGGCACCACATCCCCGAAGGGCAGGCATTGAACACCGAGGAGCAGGCGCATGTGGTGGCTTCGATCGAACGCTGGCTGGTCGAACAATCCGCCAAAGGCGGCTGAGTCAGTCACGGTTCATCTGATTTCGCCATTGCTCTACCCGACAAGGCAGGTCGCGTCGGGGGGAACGCAGGCACGCGCGTTCAGGGAAGGATTTCTTGTGGCCATGACGGGCACAATCCGGCATGAGGCCGCGCGGCGGTCGCTCCTGTTCGGCAGGCGCCTTTTGGTGCGCGAACCGGCAAGCCCGCCCCGGCTCAGTTGACGGACCCCCGACCCAAGATTTCCACCCACTGTTCCCTAGCAGCGAGAATCGTTCATGCGCCTGGCGCTCAAAGCAACCTGCATCACCACCCTTGCGATCCTTCTCGCAGCAGAAGCGCAGGCCGACACGACGATCAGCACCGCGACCACCGCGCCGCTCGTCACCTCGACCGCCGGCAACATCACCGTCACCGCGGACGGTTCGATCGTGCCGACCGCCAGCAGCACGGCGATCACGATCAACAGTAACAATACCGTCACCAGCGCGGGCAAGATCACCTATCTGGACATCAGCAATGCCGCCGCAATCGTCGCCAATGCCGGCGTGACGAGCAGCATCACCAACAGCGGTACGATCAGTCTCGACGAAACTTATGTGCGCACGGACACCAATGCCGACGGCGTGCTCGACGGGCCTTACGCCAATGGCACGAACCGCTACGGCATTCGCGTCGATGGCGCCTTCAACGGCGCGATCAACAATACCGGCGCGATCACGGTGCGGGGCAACAATTCGGCGGCGATCTTCGTCACCGGGCCGCTCACGGGCAATTTCACGACCAACACGGGCGCGATCACCGTCACTGGCGACAACACGTTCGGCATTCGCCTGGGCGCGGTCACCGGCAACGTCGCCGTTTCGAGCGGGATCAGCATGCTCGGCGGCAACGCGCCCGGCCTGGCGCTGACCGGCGATATCAGCGGCCAGGTCGTGGTCCACAGCGCGATCACCACCACCGGCTATGGTTCGACCACCCTGCCGACCGACATCACCCAGCTGACCCCGCAGAATCTGGAACAGGGCGGATCGGCGATGATCGTCGGCGGCAACGTCGCCGGCGGCGTGCTGATCGCCGCCGCGCCGGCCGACACCACCGACACCACGGCCGACGTCGACAAGGACGGCATTCCCGATGCCGGCCAGGCCACATCGAACTTCATCACCTACGGCACCGCCCCGGCGCTATTGGTCGGATCGTCGACCGGCGCGACGACTTTGGGCGTGTTCCAGGGCAATACGAACGGCCTGATCATCAACGGCAACGTTTCGGGCGTGGGCGTCTATTCGGGCATCAGCGCGACCGGCGTGCAGATCGGCGGGCTCGGCCAGCCGGTCACGATCAATGGCGGCATCGCGATCGGCGGTGGGGTGGCGGGCAGCTCGAACGGTTCGCTCGGCATCGGCCTGCGCCTTTCGTCGGGCGTGACCACGCCGCTGCTGACGGTCTCGGGCACGATTGCCGGTGCGGCATCGGCGACGGCCGGCGGCACCTCGGTCGGCGTTCAGATCGATGCCGGTGCGAACCTGCCGAGCATCACCAACACCGGCCAGATCTCGGCGACGACGACCGCCTCGACCGGCTTGGCTACCGCGATCCTCGACAAGAGCGGCACGCTCAACAGCGTCACCAACAACGGCACGATCATCGCGGCTTCGACCGACGGTACCGGCCGCGCGATCGACGTGTCAGGCCGCACGACCGCCTTCACCTATACGCAGGCGCTGGCCACCGCGACCCAGACGAGCGTCCCCGGCCTTGCCGGCGCGGTCGTCACGGGCAGCGGTAACGATGTGATCAATATCTCGGCCGGCCTGGTCAATTCGAAGATGAACCTCGGCGCGGGCAACGACACGATCGCGCTGTCGGGCGTGACCGTCGCCTCGATCGACGCGACGCTGGGCGACGGCGACGATGCGATCACCATTTCGTCCGGTGCGGCCTATTCGGGCCCGGTCGATTTCGGCGCGGGCAATAACAGCCTGACGGTCAACAGCGGCAGTGCCTTCTTCGGCCAGTTCAACAGCACGGGCCCGGGCAACGTCGCGGTTGTGGTCAATAACGGCACGCTCGCCTTCAACACCACGCAGACCAGCACGATGAGCAGCCTGGCGGTCGCGGGCGGCACGCTGGGCGTGGTGGTCGATCCTTCGACCGGCGCGCACACGCTGATCAACGTCACCGGCGCCACCGCGATCAGCGCGCCGACCACGCTCAAGGTGTCGGTCACCAAGTTCGGCGTGACCGCCAACCCGATCACCGTACTGCAGAGCGGCACGCTGAGCGGCAGCAGCAATCTGACGCTGTCGATCGACGGGCTGCCCTATCTGCTCAAGGGCGTGCTGGCGAGCAACGACACCGCCGGCACGGTCGGCGTCGGCGTCGTGCGCAAGAGCGCGACCGAGCTCGGCCTGCGCCAGTCGGAAGCCGCCGCCTATGACGCGGTCTTCGCCGCGATCTCGGGCAATACCCAGCTTTCGAACCTGTTCCTCGGCTTCACCGATCGCGATTCGACCATGCTGCGCTATCGCGAGATGCTGCCCGACCATCAGGGCGGCGTATTCGATGTGCTGAGCCAGGGCAGCCGCGCGCTCGCCCCGACCGAAGCCGCGACGCCGTGGGCGCAGCTCGGCCGGGTGAGCCTGTGGGCGCAGCAGGCGATCTGGGACGAGCATCAGGATGCCAATCTGACGCCGGGCAATGGCGGCAGCGGCTGGGGCCTGACCGGCGGCGCCGACGTCACGATCGGCGACAGCAGCCGCATCGGCCTGTCGATCGGCTATATCCACGGCAGCGTGCGCGACAGCGGCGACAATGAAGTGGCCGCCAACCAGTTCGGCGGCGGCGTTCACTGGCTGAGCGACATCGGCCGCCTCCACCTCGCGGCTTACGCCAGTGCGGGCTACGTCCGCCTGCGCGAGAAGCGCTTCTTCTCCGGCACGACCGACACGTCGGCCGCCGTGCTGACGAGCGTCGGCAGCTGGAACGGCATCAACGCCGCGGCCGGCGCCAAGGTGAGCTACGAAGCAAAGACGGGCGTCTTCTATGTCCGTCCGTCGGGTGAGATCACCTACAACCGGTTGAGCGAAGGTTCGCACACCGAGACGGGTGGCGGCACCGCTTTCGATCTGACCATCGCCAAGCGTACCAGCGACGAATTTGCTGCGACCGGCCTGCTCGCAGCGGGCGTGCATCTCGGCAACACGACCGATCCCGACGCGGCGACGTTCCGCTTCGAGCTGAACGGCGGACGCCGGCAGATCCTGAGTTCCAACCTGGACGGCACGACCGCGCATTTCACCGGTGGCAACGACTTCACGCTGCTGCCGGAGGACCGCAAGAGCGGCTGGATCGGGGGCGCGAGCGCGTCGGTGGGCTCGTCGAGCTTCCGCTTCATCGCGTCGGGCCAGTATGAGACGCGCTCCGATGGTCAGCGGATCATGTCGGGCCGCTTCGGCTTCCGCGGATCGTTCTAATAAAGTCTGATCTCGAAGCGTGAAAAAATGGCCCGGACTCGCGTCCGGGCCAGTTCAGGGTGCCTGAGAGAGGATCTCAGGCGGGCAAAGCCTGGTTATTTGCCGGCGCCGGTCTGGCCCGCGAGCTGGTTCTGCCAGCCGCCGCCAAGTGCGCGGAACAGATCGACCTGCGCCGACGCCACCGCGAAATTGGATTGGGCGAGCGAAGCCTCCGCCTCGGCGTTGGTGCGTTCGGCGTCGATCAGGGTGAGATAATCGACCTGCCCCTCGCGCTGCCGCGCCTGGACAATCCGCGCCGCCGTCGCTGCATCGTCGCGGGCCGCCGTGAGCGCCTGCTTCCGGTTGAGCGACTGGGCATAGGCCGACAACGCGGTGTCGGTTTCCTGCAGGGCACGCAACACGGTGCCGTCGAAGCTGGCGAGCGAACCGTCGCGATCGGCCTTGGCCTCGGCGATGTGTGCGCGTGCCGCCGACGTGTTGGGGAAGTTCCAGCTGATCAGCGGGCCGAGCAGCCAGCGCAACGGCCCGCCGCCGAACAGATCCGAGAAACCGGTGCTCGACTGGCCGATCGAACCGCCGAGCACGATGTGCGGGTACAGTTCGGCGGTGGCGATGCCGATCCGCGCCGTATTCGCACCCAGCCGCCGTTCGGCCGCGCGCACGTCGGGCCGGCGTGCGAGCAGGGTGCCGCCGTCGCCGACCGGAATGAGCTGGCCGATCGTCGGTGTGGTGTCGCGCGTGGTCGCCGCTGGCGGCAGCGCGTCCGGCGTGCGGCCGGTCAGCATCGCGAGGCGATAGAGCGCGGCATCGCGTTCGGCGACGAGAGGAGGAATCTCGGCGCGGCGCTGCTCCGCCAGAGTGGCGAGACGCGACACGTCGAGCTTCTCGGCGCGGCCGGCCTCGAAACGCTTCTGGGTGATGCCGGTCGAATGATCGAGCAGGTCGACGATATTACGCGCAACCCTGATCTGCTCGGCGGCGGAAGCGGCCTCGACATAAGCGCGCGTCGTCTCGGCGACGATCGAGACGCGGACGGCATCGGCATCCGCCGCCGCCGCGCCGACATCACCATGGGCCGCTTCGATCTCACGCCGCACGCGGCCCGACAGATCGAGCTCGTAGGAGACGTCGAGCCCCGCATCGACCTGCCAATCGTCACGCTTGGTGCCAGGCAGGCGCTGGTCGGCGGGCAAGCGGCCATAAGCCGGGCTGGCGCTGAGCGTCGTCTGCGGCAGCAGGTCCGAGCGCGCCGCGCGCAACGACGCCTTGGCGCGATCGAGCCGCGCGACCGCGACCCGGATATCGGTGTTGGCGGCGAGCGCATCGGCGACGAGGCCATTGAGGACCGGATCGTCGTAGAGCTTCCACCACTGCGCGGGCGTCTGCGCCTCGCTGATCGGCGCACCTGCAACGGCGAGTGGCGCCTGGGCGGAGACGACCGGCAAGGGCGGGACGTAGTTCGGACCGGCGGCGCAGGCGGCAAGCGCCAGCGCGGACACGGCGGGGAACAGTGCAGCGTATTTCATGACATGCGTCCTTATTCGGCCGGCTGCAGCGCGAGGCTGGGCTGGCCGCCGCCGCTGCGGCGGGCGAAACGATCGCCCAGCGCGCGGCACACGACATAGAAAGTCGGGGTGAAGATCAGGCCGAAGCCGGTCACGCCGATCATCCCGAAGAACACCGCCGTGCCGAGCGCCTGGCGAAGTTCCGCACCCGCGCCCTTGGCGAGCACCAACGGCACTGCGCCGAGGATGAAGGCGAAGCTGGTCATCAGGATCGGCCGCAGGCGGGTGCGCGCGGCATGGACCGCGGCATCGACCGGCGACATGCCCTGCTCTTCCTCCGCCTGTTTGGCGAATTCGACCACCAGGATCGCATTCTTGGCGGCGAGCGCGATCAGCACGACCAGCCCGATCTGCGTGAGGACGTTATTGTCCATGCCGCGCAGGTTCACGCCGGTCATCGCCGCGAGCAGGCACATGGGCACGATCAGGATGATCGCCAGCGGCAAGGTCAGGCTTTCATATTGCGCCGCCAGCACGAGGAAGACGAACACTACGGCCATCGCGAACACGATGCCCGACGTGTGGCCGGCAGCCTTCTGCTGATAGGCGATGCCGGTCCATTCGTGGCTGTAGCCCGCGGGCAACGTGCTGTCGGCCAGTTGATCCATCGTCTTCAGCGCCGTACCCGAGGACGTTCCGGGCGCGGTGTCGCCATCGACCTCGACCGACGGGAAGAGGTTGTAGCGGGTCACGCGATACGGGCCGGTCTTGTCCTTGAAGGTCGCGACCGAACCGATCGGTACCATCCCACCGGAATTCGACCGCGTCTTCAGGTTGGCGATATCGGCGGGCGTGTTCCGAAAGCGGGCATCGGCCTGTGCGGTCACGCGATAGGTACGGCCGAGCAGGTTGAAGTCGTTGACGAACGCCGAGCCCAGATAGACCTGCAACGCTTCGAACACGCGTTCCGGCGGCACGCCCAGCAGGTCGGCCTTGCGCCGATCGATATCGGCGAAGATGCGCGGCGTGTTGGTCGCGAAGAAGGTGTAGATCTGCTTCAGGCCCCTGGTCTGGTTGGCCTGACCGATCAGCCCGTAGCTGACCTTGCCCAGATCCTCATAGCCGTGGCCGCCGGTGTCCTCGACCATGATGCGATAGCCGCCGGCCGAACCGATGCCCTGAATCAGCGGCGGCGGGACGATCAGCAGACGCGCCTCGGTGACGTCGGCGGTCGCCTTCTGCGCCTCGCCCATGATGCTGCCGAGCGAGACGCCAAGCTTCTTGCGCTCCGCGAAGCTCATCAGCGGCACGTAGGCGGCGGCGGTGTTGGGCGCGAGCGTCTGCGAGGGGCCGTCGAAGCCCGCGAGCATCACCGAACCCAATACGCCCTTGAGCGGCAATATGCGGGCCGCGACCTTCTTCATCACCGCGTCGGTGCGCGCGATCGACGAGCCTGGCGGCAGCTGGATCACGGTCAGGAAGTAGCCCTGATCCTGCGCTGGAATGAAGCCGGTCGGCGTCGCCCAGAACACGCCCACGGTGACCGCGATGAGACCGGCATAAGCCAGCATCATGCGCCTGGGCCGCAGCACGAACCGGTGCGTCATCCGGCCATAGGCCTGGCTCAGCCGTTCGAAGCCATGGTTGAAGCGGTCGCCGGCATTGCGCAGCGCGCGCTGCCAGCGAGGACCGCTGGGATGCTCGTCGCGCGGCTTGAGCAGCATCGCCGCGAGCGCGGGGGAAAGCGTAAGCGACAGGACAAGCGAGATGATCGTCGCGGACGAGATCGTCACCGCGAACTGGCGATAGAAAGCGCCGGCAAGCCCGCTCAGGAACAAGGTGGGAATGAACACCGCGCACAGCACCAGCACGATCGCGACCAGCGCGGTCGAAACCTCGTCCATCGAGGTGCGCGCCGCCTCGAGCGGGGTCAGGCCGCGCTCGAGATTGCGTTCGACATTCTCGACCACGACGATCGCGTCGTCGACGACGATGCCGATCGCCAGCACCATCCCGAACAGGGACAGGTTGTTGAGCGAGTAGCCGACCGCCTCCAGCACCGCGAAGGTGCCGATCAGCGAGACCGGGATCGCGACCACCGGGATGATCGCGGCACGCCATTTCTGGAGGAAGACGATGATGACGAGCACGACCAGCAGGATCGCTTCGGCGAGTGTGTGCTTCACCGCGTCGATCGACTGCGAGATGAACTCGGTCGGGTTGTAGATCACCTTGTACGCCAGCCCCTGCGGGAATTTGGCGGAGATGTCCTTCATCGCGGCCGACACGCCCTGCGCGGCGGCGAGCGCGTTCGATCCCGGCCGCTGGAAGACGGCGACGATCACGGTCGGCTTGCCCGAGAGATAGGTGTTGGTGCCGTAATCCTGCGCGCCCAATTCGACCCGGGCGACGTCGGACACACGCACCTGATGCCCGTCGGGATCGGTGCGGACGACGACGTCGGCGAACTGCTTGGGATCGGTCAGGCGGCCCTGCGTCTCGACGTTGAGCTGGAAGGCCTGGCCATTGGCGTAGGGCGGCTGACCGAGCGCGCCGGACGCAACCTGCACATTCTGCGCCCGCAACGCGGAGACGATGTCACCGGCCGTCAGACCGAGCGCGGCGGCGCGGCCGGGATCGATCCAGACGCGCATCGAGAAATCGCGGCTGCCGAACAATTGCACGTCGCCGACGCCGTCGACGCGGTTGAGCCGGTCGCGGACCTGGGTGAGCGCGTAGTTGGAGATGTAACCGCGATCGAGGCTGTTGTCGGGCGAGATCAGGTTCACGACCATCAGGAAGTCGGGCGAGGTCTTCTTGGTGACCACGCCGAGGCGCTGCACCTCCTCCGGCAGGCGCGGCACGGCGACCGCGACGCGGTTCTGCACGAGCACCTGCGCGGCATCGAGATTGGTGCCGATCTTGAACGTGACGGTGATGACGAGCTTGCCGTCGCCAGTCGATTGCGACGACTGGTAGAGCATGTTGTCGACGCCGTTGATCTCCTGCTCGATCGGCGCGGCGACCGTCTCGGCGACCGTCTCCGCGCTCGCGCCGGGATAATTGGCGGTCACGGTCACGGTCGGCGGCACGATGTCCGGATATTGCGATATCGGCAGCGCGAAATAGGCAACCGCGCCCACGATCGTGATGGCGATGGCGATCACGGCCGCGAAGATCGGCCGCGTGATGAAAAAGCGCGAAAGGCGCATGATCTTTGTCCTGTTGGATCGCTTCCGGGCCTCGGGGGGGGAGCGGGCCCGGAAGCGAATTAATGCGCGAAGGTGGCTTCCGCCGCCGCGGGCGCATCCGCCGCCGGCGCGTCGGCATTCGCCTCAGGCGCGATCTTGCCGGCAGTCGCCTGGACCGGCATGCCGGGCAGCGCCATCTGCGTGCCGCTGATGATGACCTTGTCGGTCGGTAGAAGGCCGGTGGCGATCACGCGCAGTCCGTCGACGACGGGACCCAATGTGACCGGCTTGACCGCAACCTTCCCATCCTGGCCGACGACGAGCAAAGTCTTGCGCGCCTGATCGGTCTGGATCGCCGCATCGGGCACGAGCAAGGCACGCTGGGTGCCGCCGCTCGCCAGCCGCATATTGCCGAACATGCCCGGGGTCAGGAAATAGTTCGGGTTGTGCAGCACGGCGCGGCCACGGATCGTGCCGGAGCGCGGATCGAGGCCATTGTCGGTGAAGTCGAGCTGGCCCTTCCAGCGATAGCCGGCTTCGTCCTGCAGCTGGATCTCGACCGGCGATGCGGCGGTGCCGGCGGCACGCGCACGCTGCGCCTTGAGAAACAAGGCTTCCGAGCCGTCGAAGGAGAAGTAGATCGGGTCGAGCGCGTTGATCGTGGTCAGCAGACTGCCGGTCGTCCCCTCGCCGCCCGCAACCTGGTTGCCGGCATCGACGCGACGATCGGAGATGCGGCCGGTGATCGGCGCGCGCACCTGTGTGAATTCGGTATCGAGCGCTTTCTCGCGAACGCGTGCATCGGCAGCGGCGACCGCAGCCTCGGCCGCCTGGACGCGTGCCTTCAAGGCATCGACCTCACCCGCCGAGATTGCCTCGTCGCCGACCAGCCGGTTGGCGCGGGCAAGATCGGACCGGGCGAGCGCGAGCGTGCTGCGCGCACTGGCGGCATTGGCGCGCGCTTCGGCGAGCGCCGCCGCGAACGGACGCGGATCGATCGTGAAGAGCAACTGCCCCTGGCGGACGATGTCGCCGTCCTTGAAATGGACGCCGACCACCTGCCCCGAGACGCGCGGGCGCACCTCGACCGTCTTCGACGGCGCGAAGCGGCCGATATAATCGTCCCAGGCGCGCACGTCGCGCACGAGCGGGCTCGCGATCGTCACGCTGGCGGGCGGCGGCGCGGCGGTGGCGGGCGCCTGATGCGTCAGCTTCCACGCACCACCGGCGAGCAGCAGGGCGACGATCGCGATGCTGCCGTTGCGGACGTTGCGCGATCGGCCGAGGCGGTCGTCATTCGCCGCCTCGATATCATGGGTAAGCATGTTCATGCCGCGATACTCCGGCGTCGCTCGGTGCGCTTGATGGCGACGCTCGCGAGCAATGTTTCATACTGGCCGGCCGAAAAACCGGCGGCGAGGAAGCGTTTGATCTCCGAAACCGGCAGCGTGTAACCCTTGTGCCAGGCGTGGACCGCGATCCGGCGCAGCGCCTCGAGCCGCGGATCGGCGAGCGTCGACTGCCGGCCGAGACCGAACAGGCCGCCAAGCGCACGGGCGATCGGGCCAGGCGAACTGAGGCTGGCGATGCTGTCACGACGCGAAAAGGCGATCACCGTCCATTCCAGCGCGCTGAAATCGGTCCGGCCTTCATCATGCGCCGCCCAGGGGGCGGGCACCGCATGGGCGCCGTCGACCGCGAAGGCGGATGCTTGATCGAGAAATGCCATGACGTCTTCCCTTCTTCTATCTTGGGCAGCCGCCTCCGATCGCGCGAACGCAGTTTTGCGTCCGCGCCCAATCCGAAAAACGGTGCGCGAAGCCCACGACGGCGAGCGGCTCTACGCCTCGCGTCGGGAGCAATCCCGGTTATGAATGATGCGGGCCGAAGTCCGCTTGGACTAACTGATCGGTTTCTTCATGCGAGGCGCCTCCCTGCAGGTTTCGCCACTTCGATACCGATCGGTATATAACGCTCTGCTGCGTTGCGTCAACGGCTTTTTATACCGCCTGGTAATTTTTAATTCAACGCCCCGGCCAGGTGCGCATGGCCATATCGACCAAGCTCTTGAGTTCCTGCACGGAAGCGCCCGCGCCGGCCTGAACCGAGAGGCCCTGGAGCACGGCCGTCATGTAGCGGGCGAGCGCTTCGGGCTCGATGTCCGCCGGCAGATCGCCATCCCTCTGATAATCTTCGAGTCGCGCAATCAGCGCGTTGCGCGACGATTTCTGACGTTCGATCACACAGTCGCGGATCGGCGATGCCTCCTGCCCGCACGCGACCGAGGAGATCACGCCAAGGCAGCCCTTGGGATCGCAACTGCTGGTCTGCATCGCGAGCGCACCCATCAGCAGCTGTTCGGCCATCTGACGCGAGGTCGGTTCTTTCAGAGCCTCGGCCATATAGGCCATCTTCTCGCGCTCGTAGAGGTCGAGCGCTTTCTTGAAGAGCTCTTCCTTGTTGCCGAACGCGGCATAGAGGCTGGGCTTGGCGATACCCATTTCCGAGGTGAGCTCCGCCATCGACGCGCCTTCATAGCCGCGGCGCCAGAAGACGCGCAGCGCAGCCGTCAGCGCCTCGTCGATATCAAATTCACGGGGACGCCCCTTGGGCGCCAAACAGGCGAGAACGCTTTCCATACCGGACGGTATATAGTGAGGGTTGTCGCCTACGTCCAGCGGTCTTGCGACAAGAGACTGAAAGGCTTCGCAACTCTCTGTCAGCCTCTATTCCGGCGCGCTCGCGCAGGATAGAGCCATGCCATGGGCGGCGACAATCAGGACCGGATCACACGCGCCCGCACCGCGATCGGGCAGGAGCGATTCGCTGTCGCGGAGCAACTGGCACGGGATGCGATCGCGGCCGATCCCGACGATGCCGACGCGCTCGAAATCCTATTCCTTTGCCAGCAGCGTTTTGGCGACGCATCCGGCGCGGAGCGCACGCTGCGGCGCGTGATCGCGCTCGCGCCGCACAAGCAATGGCCGCGCGGGGATCTCGCCCGCCTGTTGCTGGGTGGCGGCCGGTCGCAAGAAGGCGAGCAGGTGCTGCGCGAAGCGGTCGCCGCCGACGATGGCCATACCGACGCGCATGCAATGCTCGGCGCGATCCTGTCGGAGCAGGAGATGCTCGTTCCCGGCGCCCGGCACCTCCAGCGGGCGATCGAACTGGCGGGGCTGCACCCGCAATTGCTCGCCAATCTCGGCCGCAATCTGATGCGCCAGGGCAAGCTCGACGAAGCCGAGCCGCTGCTGCAGGCGGCGGTGGACGCCGCGCCCGATCTGCTCGCGCCCGCCGTCCATCTCGCCGAGCTGGCCGAACAACGCGATCAGTTCGACCGGGCGACGGCCTTGCTCGATCGCGCAGAAACGTTGGCCCTGCGCCAGGGCCGCGACGTTCAGGCGCAACGCGCTCACTTGCTCAGCCGCACGCCGCGCTGGCGCGAAGGGCTGGCGCTGCTCGACGCCGTACCGAACCTTGCCGGCACGCCTTTGCTGCTGCGCGCACGGTTGCGGGACCGGGCGGAGCGTTACGACGAGGCCTGGAACGATGCGGCGACGTCGAAAGCCGCGCTCGGCCAATCGCGCCGACACGCTTACGATGCGCCGACGGTCGAACGGCAACTCTCAGCGCTGGCCGAGTTCGCCAACAGGGCAGCGGCCCGGACCGGTGCCGTAGCGCGGGAAGGCGTGCCCCAGCCCATCTTCATTCTCGGCTTTCCCCGCTCGGGCACGACCCTGACCGAACAGGTGCTGGCGAGCCATTCACGGATCCGCCCCGGGGGCGAACTGCCCTTTGTCGGCCAGTTTCCCGCCCTGATCGAGCGGATGACGGGGATGCCTTTCCTCGCCGCGCTGGACCGGCTTGCGGAGGACCCGGACGCCTCGGCGCAGCTGCGCGACTTCTATCTCGGCGGCGCGCAGGCTTATGGACTGCTGGCCGAGGGTACGGATTTCTTCACCGACAAGATGCCGCTAAACGAGGTCTATCTGCCGCTGATACGCTTGGCCTTTCCGCACGCGCCACTAATCGCCGTGTCGCGCGATCCGCGTGACGTGATCGTGTCGGCGATGCAGCACGACATGACCCACGGCTTCCATTGCACTTATCGGCTGGAGGATGCCGCGCACCATCTGGCGGCGGTGTCGGATCTGACCGAAAGCTATCGCGCGACGGGCATCGAACCCTATCGCTTCCGCTACGAAAGCTTCATCGCCGACCAGGAGCGCGAGACCAAGCGGCTGATGGCCTTTCTCGGCCTGGGCGCTGAACCGGCACAGCAGGCCTTCCACCAGAGCCCCCGCCACGCACCGACCCCAAGCTATGCGCAGGTGCGCGAACCCTTGCATGGCCGCGCGATCGGCCGCTGGCGCAACTATGCAGGCCTGCTCAAGCCGGTGATGGAAACACTGGCGCCTGCGATCGCGCGTGGCGGCTACTGAAGCAGGCTGGCCGCGATCGGCTCGGCCGACGCACCGACAATCAGATGGACGATGTCCTGACCCGGCGTCGCGATCGCGTTGGTGCCGAGCGCGGTCAGCGCGGCTCGGTCGAGCTTGGCCGGATCGCGCAACTTCAGCCACAGTCGGCTGGAGGCGGCGCCTGCTTCGATCACATTGTCGCGTCCGCCCAGCGCCGCGAGCCACGGCTTGGCATCGACGCTCGCGATCGGCAGCGCGGCCGCAGGCGCGGCAAGCGTGCCGGCGGCGGCGCGCATCTCGGTTGCGACCTGATCGGCGATCGGCCCCAGCACGACCTGCAGCCCCTGCGCGCTCGGCCGCAGCAGGCCCCGCGCGCCCAGCGCCCTGAGCCGAGGCTCGTCGACCTTGCCCTGATCGACCACGACCAGGCGCAGCCGGGTGGTGCAGGCATCGATCGTCGCCAGATTGGCCGAACCGCCCAACGCCGCGACGAACGCCGCGCCGCGTTCGCCGGCTTCGACGTTGGCGGCGGCCGCTTCGGCTTCGCGGCCGGGCGTCTTCAGATCGAAGCGGCGGATCGCGAAGCTGAACGCGAAATAATAGAGGGCGAAATAGGCCGCGCCCACCGGCAGCAGCAGCAAGGGCCGCGTCGCCTTGGAGAAATTGAGCGCATAATCGAGCACGCCGGCGGAGAAGGTGAAGCCGAGCTTCACGCCGAGCAGGTCCATCACCACGAAGGCGATGCCGGTCAGCACCATGTGCAGCGCATAGAGCGCGGGCGCGAGGAAGATGAAGCTGAACTCGATTGGCTCCGTCACGCCGGTCAGGAAGGCGGTTGCCGCCATCGAGAAGAGCAGCCCTCCAACCGCCTTGCGCCGTTCGGGCAGGGCCGCGCGGTACATGGCGAGACAGGCGGCGGGCAGGCCGAACATCATTACCGGGAAGAAGCCGGCCATGAAGCTGCCGGCGGTCGGATCGCCCGCGAAGAAGCGTTTGAGATCGCCGGTCGCGCCATGGAAATCGCCGACGATGAACCAGACCACATTGTTGAGGATATGGTGCAGCCCGGTGATGATCAGCAGCCGGTTGAACACGCCGTAAAGGAACAGGCCGACCAGCCCGGAATGGATGACGATGCGGCTCAGCCCGTCGACCCCGGCGGCGATCGGCGCGTAGCCGAAGCCGACGATCGCGGCGAGGATCAGGCCGGCGAAACCCGACACGATCGGCACGAACCGCCGCCCGCCGAAGAAGGACAGATAATCGGGCAGCTTGATGCCGGAATAGCGATTATAGGCCGCGCCCGCCGCGAGACCGGAGAGGATGCCGATCGGCACCGAAAGCTTGGCGATCGCCTTGGTACGCCAGGCGTCGGCCGCAAGATCGGCGGCATCCTTGGCGAGATTGGCGATCACGTCAGGCGACACCAGCAGCAAGGTGGCCGCACCACGCGTCGCGATCAGGAAACAGACCAGCCCCGCGAGCGCGGCCGCGCCATTGCCGTCGCGCGCGAGGCCCGCGCCGATGCCGGCGGCGAACAGCAGGCCGAGATTGTCGAACACCGCGCCGCCCGCCGCCGCGACGAATGGCAGGTTGAACAGATCGGGCTGGCCGAGACGCAGCAGCAGCCCGGCGATCGGCAGTACCGCGATCGGCAGCATGAGCGCCCGGCCGAGCGGCTGCAGCGATTCCAGCGAGAGCTTCATGCCCTCTCCTCCATATAGGCCCGGACCAGCGCGCGCACCGTTGCCGCGTCGGGCGCGTCGCACGCCTTGGCGGCGAGCATGGCCGCGCTTTCCAGATCGATCTGGCGCACCACCTGCTTGATTTCGGCCACGGCGGCGGGCGGGACCGACAATTCGGTGACGCCGAGACCGACGAGGATCGGCACCGCCAACGGATCGGCCGCGACACCGCCGCACACGCCGGTCCAGCGCCCCTGTTTCTTGCCGCCCTCGACCGTAAAGCGGATCAGCCGCAGCACCGCCGGATGGAGCGCGTCGAGGCCGGCGGCGGTGCCCGCATTGCCGCGATCCATCGCCAGCGCATATTGGCTGAGATCGTTGCTGCCGATCGAGAAGAAGGCCGCTTCCCGGCTCAACGTCTCGGCGATCAAGGCGGCGGCCGGCGTCTCGACCATGATGCCGAGCGGCGGCGCGGCGCGGCCCATCGCCCTGGCCTCGCGATCGAGGATCGCATGCGCCCGCGTGAGCTCGTCCACGCTCGCAACCATCGGAAGCATAATCTTGATATCGTTCGCGTTCACGCCGATCAGCGCGCGGAACTGGGTCGCTAGCAGTTCGGGACGCGCCAGCCCGAGCCGCAGCCCGCGCACGCCCAATGCCGGATTTTCCTCGGCGGGCATCGGCAGATACGGCGCGGGCTTGTCGGCGCCGATATCGAGCGTGCGCACGATCAACGGCCGCCCGTCGAGCGCGTCGGCGACGCCCTGATAGGTGGCGCGCTGCTCGGCCTCGTCGGGTGCGTTCGGCCGGTCGAGGAACAGAAACTCGGTCCGCAGCAGGCCGCAACCTTCCGCACCCTCCCGCACCGCTTTTTCGGCATCGGCGATCGAACCGAGATTGGCGAAGACCTCGATATGTTTGTCGTCGCGCGTTACCGCCGGCTCGTGCGATCGTGCGCGCGCTTCGACCCGGCTTTGCTCGCGCCTTTTCTGGTCGGCCTTGGCCGCCTTCTGCTCGGCGGGCGAAGGATCGACCGTGACGACGCCATTGCTCGCATCGAGGATCAACGGCGTGCCGTCCGCGATCGCTTCGATCGCACGCCCGAGCGCGGTCAGCATCGGCACGCCCATCGACGCGGCGATGATCGCGGCGTGCGAGGTGGGGCCGCCCTCGGCGGTGCAGATACCGGCGATGCCCGCATCGGCGAGCGCCATCAGTTCGGACGGCAATATCTCGCGCGCGACCAGGATGACGCTCTTGGGCACCTTGCGATCGAGCGCCTCGCCATGGAGCGCCGCCAATATCTGACGCTCGACATCGCGCAGATCGTCGATCCGCTCGGCGAAGCGGTCGCCCGCGCCCGCCAATGCGGCGGCGAAGCCCCTGCCCGCCTCGGTCCAGGCCTTGTCCGCCGACGCGCCCGCGACGATCGCACGCTTGGCTTCGGCGAGCAGAGCGGGATCGTCGAGAAAGGATAGATGCGCCTGTGCGACCTGCGCGGCCGCATCCGCGCCGGTCGAGCGCGGCAGCAGATGGTTACGCACCGTCACGCGCGCGGCATCGAGCGCCGCGCGTTCTTCCTCGACGCCGCGGCTCTGCTCGCGGATCGCCGGCATCGGCGCTTCGCCGAAGTGAAAGCTTTTCGCCAGGACGAAACCCGGCGCGGCGGTGACACCGCGCATCGGACCGCTGGGCGCCGCCGCCGGTTCGGCGGCGACGGATATCGCTGTTGGCGTGGCCGGAGCGCCGGACACCCGCTCCAGTTCGCCCATGCCGCTCTCGATCAGCTCGGCAATCGCGGCCACTGCCGCTTCGGCCTGCGCGCCCCCGGCGGCCACGATCAACTCGGCGCCGTGGCCGAGCGTCAGCGCAAGCATCGCGACCGGGCTAAGCGCGGACGCGGTCTTTCCTTCGGCCGTGCGCAGCTCGATTGTGGCGTCGAACCCCTTGGCGAGATCGGCGATGCGCGCGGCGGGGCGAGCGTGCAGGCCATGTTTGAGCGGGACGCGCAGCGTCCGCAGCGCCGATGCGGCGGCAGCCGACCCGGCGACGTCAACCGCCGTCCCATCCACCGAAAACAGGGCCGCGCCGCGCTCGACGAGACCGTCGATCCCGCCGGTTACGGTACCGCCATTGGTGACGATCACCGGCGTGATCAGGCTCTTGGCGTGGCGTGCGAGGTAATCGAGATCGAACTCGATCAGCAGGTCACCCGCCGCGACGCGCTGGCCATCGACGACGTGCGCGGTGAAGCCCGTGCCCCCCAGCGCGACGGTGTCGATGCCGATATGGATCAGCAATTGCGTGCCGTCGTCGAGATCGATCGTGACCGCATGAGCCGACGGATTGAGCGTGACGATGCGGCCCGCCGCCGGCGCGACCAATCTGCCTTCGGTCGGATCGATCGCAACGCCGTCGCCGAGCATGCGGCCGGAAAAAACCGGATCCGGCACCTGATCGAGCTTTGTGACCCAGCCGGCAAGTGGGCTCGGGATGGAGAGGCTCATTGCGGTCCCGAGAGCGTGAGCTTGTCGAGCACCCAAATCGGATCGACTCCGTTCTGGGTGAAGGTCGCGCACAGCAAATGCACGCCGGTCTGCGGTGCGATCGTGCCGGTCAGCGTGGTGACGCCGGCATTGGCTTTGGCGGGCGCGAGCCGCAGCTTCGCCACGACCGGGCCGTTGCAATCGTCGAGCCGGATTTCGAGTTCGCCTTCGGGCGTCTCGGGCTTGCGGAAGGTGATGTGGTTGACCGCATCGCCGATCGCGAAGTTGAAGGGGACCGAGCCCACATCCGCGGTGATCCGGGAGGCGCCGTCCATCGGCGCGGCGCGCCACAGCCAGCAGGGCTGCATCACGTCGACCCAATGGACCACGCGCTTGCCGTTGGTGGTTCCGTCATCCTCGAGCCGAAGCGGAATCTTGCCCGCGCCGGTGCACAATTCGAGCTGGGTGCCGAAGCGCGTTCGCAGCGCCGCCGCGTCGACTGGCCAGCTTTGGGCCGGACTGATCGGCGCTCCACCCAGGAAGGCCTGCGCGGTAAGCGTGCCGGTCATCGCGATCGGCGCCTGATAGGCAAGCGAGGCGGCCGTCGGCGCGCTGCCGTCGATTGTGTAACGGATCGTGCCGATGCCGGCCTGCTGGCGCAATGCCACTTGAGGCGCGGCCGGCGAACCTGACAGATCGGCCTGCGGCACCAAGGGCGTCACGTCGAAACCGAGATGGAGCGCACGATAGCGATCGAGTTCAGCGGCGAGACGCGGCGCGAAGGCATCCCAGTCGCGTTGCGCCGGCCTGGCCCAGCCAAGCTCGGCCAGGATCGCGGCACGCGGCCAGATCATGCGCTCGGCATAATCGGTGGTGCGGGCATGCTCGGTCCATTCGTTGACCTGCAGTCCGATCAGATGCTTGCGCTCCTCCTCCGTGAGCGAGGGCGGCGCGACTTCGAACGCATAGACCTTTTTCCAGTCCATCAGCGCACCGCGGCCGGGCGGCTCGTCGTCCGATTCAGACTGGCGATTGTCGAGGTAAAGATCGGGCGCGGGCGACAGCACGGTATCGTGCCCGGCCTTGGCGGCGGTGATCGCCCCGTCGATCCCGCGCCACGACATGATCGTCGCCGATTGCGGCACGTCGCCGAGCAAGATCTCGTCCCAGCCGATCAGGCGGCGGCCATGCTTCTCGATGTACGCGCCGATCCGCGCGGTGAACCAGCCCTGGAGCTTGTCGTCGCTGGCGAGGCCCAGTTCCTTGCGCTTGGCCTGGATCTTCGGGTTGGCGGCCCACTGATCCTTCCACGCCTCGTCGCCGCCGACATGGATGTAGCGCGAAGGAAACAACGCCATCACTTCGTCGAGTACGTTCTCCAGGAAGGTGAAGGTCGCGTCGTCGGTGTTGTAGAGATTGGGCAGGATGCCCCAGTCCGGGCTCGCCGATGTCGGCGGCGTCGGGGTCGCGGCGAGTTCGGGATAGGCCGCGATCGCCGCGGTCGCGTGGCCCGGCATCTCAATCTCGGGCACGATCGTGATGTGGCGCGCGGCGGCATAGGCGACCACGTCGCGGACCTGGTCCTTGGTGTAGAAGCCGCCATACGTCACCGGCTTGCCTTCGGCGTCGAAGCCGGCCGCGCCTGCATCCTGCCGCCAGGCGCCGATTTGCGTAAGCTTGGGATATTTGTCGATCTGCAGGCGCCAGCCCTGATCGTCGGTCAGATGCCATTGCAGCACGTTCAGTTTGTCGAGCGCCATCCGATCGATCAGCGCCTTCACGAACTCGACCGGCTGGAAGTGCCGGGATGAGTCCAGCATCACCCCGCGCCAGGCAAAGCTCGGCGCGTCGTCGATCGTCATCGCGGGAATTGATCCGGCCGGGCCCGCTCGCTGGACCAGCTGCCACAAGGTGGTCGCACCATAGAACAGGCCGGTATCGCTGCCGGCGCTTATGGTGATCGCATTGGGTGTGACTTGAAGCCGATAGGCTTCGCCGCCCGCAATGGTGGCATCGCGGCGGAAACGGATCGCCCGGCCCTTGCCATTGGCGATCGCGGGAAGCCCGGCCCGCACGAGCAGTTCGTTGAGACGGGCCGCTGCCGCGACCGCGCCCTTGTCATGCGTATCGTAAGACAAAATACTGCCCACCAGCGCGAAGGCGCCCGCCTTGGGCACAATCGACGCCGGCATGGGCAGCAGGGAGACGGTTGCCACAGAGGGGCCCGGGGCGTCCGCCACCGCCGCGCCCGGGAGAAGGGCAGCGGCGGCAATCCACATCAGGCGCATCGACAACCCTCTCCGCCGCTACGCCAAGCTTTGTTTCAGAAGTTGAGCTTAGCGCCAACCCAGTAGGTACGGCCATTATTGTAATAGGCCCGCGGGACGGAGGGGTCGCCCACGAAGTAGTAAAGCTTGTGATTGAGCAGGTTCTGCGCGTCCACCGTGATCGCGATCTGCTTGGTGACATGCACCAGCAGCGAGCCGTCGAGCTGGCCGAAATCATCCTGCCACATCGGCGTACCGCGATCGATGCCCGACCGGAACTTCGAACGGAAGCTGTAGGCCATGCGGGCGCTCAGCAGATCGTTCTCAAAGTAGATCGTGCCGTTATAGGTGTTCTTGCTGTTGCCATCGATCGTGCCGCCGCCCGAGGCCTTCGCGTCGGCGTAGGTGTAGTTGGCGATCACGCCGAAGCCCAACCACAAGGGCTGCTGCCAGTTGATTTCGAAGCCCTTGTTGGTGCCGCCCTTGCCGTTGACCGGCGCCGTCACCAGGAAGTTCGCGCCCTGCGGATGCTGGAGCGTGACGTAGAACTGGCTCGTGGTCTGAGCGGTGATGTAGGACGAGATGTCGAGATAGAAGACACCGACCGACAGCAACGCCTGCTTGCCGTAATACCATTCGGCGGCGAGGTTGTAATTCCAGGCGCGGGTCGGTTTGAGATGCGGGTTGCCGCCCGCGGTACCGGTCAGCGCCAGATCGGACAGCGAGAAGGCGCCGGCGAGCTGGGCATAGCCCGGACGCGTCATCGTCTTCGCTATTCCGCCGCGGACCAGCAAATCGGGCTGGATATTGTAGGTCAGGTTCGCGCTGGGCAGGATGTCCCAATAGCTGTTGTTGTCGTCGACCTCGCCGAAGCTGCCGAACGCGTTGACGATCGTCAGATTGGGCGCGTTGGGCGAATATTGGACCGTGTCGAGCTTGGTGTGGATCGCCCGCACGCCGATATTGCCGCGCCAGTCGCCGGTGTCGTCGCCCAGCTTGGCCATCGCATAAGCCGCTTCGGTATCTTCCTTCACCGAGAAGCTGAGCGGCGGATAGAAAGCGAACTGGCGGCCGCCGGCAACACTATCCAGCTCCTGCTTCACCTTGTCCTCGTCGGCGAGCGAATATTGCGGGAAATCGTACAGGCCCTTGCCGAAATTGCCCGGGATCAGATCGCCGTCATAGACGGTGCCGAGGCCGATCTGGTTGGTGCCCGAATAGAGGCCGTTACCCGGCCACGCATAAGCGGTGTAGTTGACCGAACGCTTGTGGTGAGCGAACCGGCCGCCAACCTTGATCGACTTGATGAAGCCATTGTCCGGCGCCTCCCATTCGAGGTCGGCACGGCCATAAAGTTCGGTATCGGGCGACTTGATCTTGCCGCCCCACGACCAGCTGTAATAATTGTTGAGATAGGCCTGACTGGTCGGATCGGTCGGAAGGCCCGGGAAGCTGACGTCCGCGGTCTTGCCGGTGATCGTGTAGGACACGCCGGTGTTCCAGTAGGTTTCCCACGCGAACGTGTCGGTCGTGGCGCCCTCGCCCTTGGTGTAGCCGACTTCGCCGGTCAGCGTCACAGCGTCGCTGGCGTGGAAGGTGGCGTCGGCATTGGCGACCAAAGTCGACGAATAGGCCTTGCGGAAGATGTCGTCCTGGACGCGGCCCTGGACGGTGGCGCCGCTGGTCGTGGTCGGGTTGAAAGTGGCCGACGTCAGAATGCCGTTGCTGACGGTGTAATTGGCGAGCGCGTAGTTCGGCCCGGGAGTCGAATTGTTGGCGATGTCGCGGCTGATCCAAGCCATCGAGTTGGTGTTGACGTTGTCCGCGTCGAGGCGGGTGTAGAGACCATTCAGATTGAGCTCCAAGCGGTCATTCTTGAACTGCAGGGCGATCAGGCCGCCCTTGCGGGTGCGCTGCTGGCGGAAATAGGCCGCACCGATCAGGTTCGGCGCGGTGACCGTCTGGCCGGTGCCGGCGAAATTGGCGATGTCCGCATAGCCGAGGAATTCCTGGCCATCGCGGCGGAAGTCGCGCTTCTGGAAGAAGCCCGCGGCGAGTATGCCGAACGTGCCTTCGTCATTCTTCCAGCTGACCAGACCCGAGGCCTGCGGCGTCCACTTGCTGGCAAGGTCGTTATAAACCATCTGCCCGGTCAGCGAGATCGTGCCCTTGGGCAGATCGAGCGGCTTGCGGCTGTGGAGATTGACCGTACCGCCGATGCCGCCTTCCTGCAGATCGGCTTCGCTCGACTTGTAGACTTCGAGGCTGCCGACGATTTCCGACGGCAGCAGGCTGAAGTCGAAGCTGCGCCCGCCATTCTGCTGATCGAGCACGAACCAGTCGCCGGTCGCGACCGAATGGCCGTCGAGCAGGGTCAGGTTGAGGCTGGGATCGGTGCCGCGGATCGAGATGTTCTGATTCTCGCCGAAGCCGCCGGCGGCGGCCGAGCCGGTCACGACATTGACGCCGGTCAGACGGCCGAGCGAGTCGGCGACGTTCTTGTCCGGGAATTTGCCGATATCCTGCGCGGTCAGGACTTCGCTGACCATGTCCGATTTGCGCTTCTGATCGAGCGACGCCTGGATCGACGCGCGAATGCCGGTGACGATGACTTCGTCGCCGGCCTGCGTGGCCGGCGCGGGCGTTGCCGTCGTAGCCGCCCCATCCGCCGATACTGGTGCGTCTGCCGCCGATACCGGCGCTGCAACCGCCATCGCGATCAGGCTTACGCCGAGTGCGAAAATCCCCTTACGATCCTTGACCATGCTAAGACTCCCCATGCCGCTCATCCGTGATGACAAGGCCAATGTATGACCAATGCGAACCAAACCCTGCGAACTCAGGAACCGATACGATGCCGATTCCCGTTGTACGAACGTGATTAGGACGGATTGGTAACAAGATTGCAATACCAAAAATGCATTAAAAGCAATTTTTGGTATTGTAGTGGTATCTTTCGTGCGGCAAGAGGATGGGGCGTGGAGGGGACATTGGATGTTCGTTGAACGGGTTGGTCGACTTTCGGCGGGGGATAGCGCGCCGCTTTATCTGCAGCTGCAGCGCGTGCTCCGGCAGGCGATCGAATCGCATATATTGAGCGCCGACGAGGCCTTGCCGGCCGAACGCGATCTTGCCGACGCGTTCGAGGTGTCGCGCGTCACGGTGCGCAAAGCGCTCGACGGACTGGTCGATGCCGGCCTGCTCACCCGCCGTCACGGCGCGGGGACATTCGTCGCCGCGCGCGTCGAGAAGAATTTCGCGACGATCACGTCCTTCACCGAAGACATGCAGGCGCGCGGCCGGCATCCGCACAGCGAGTGGCTGGCGCGCTCCGAAGGATTGGTGACGCCGGAAGAAGCGATGGCGCTGGGCCTGAGCCCCGGCACGCGGGTGTTCCGCTTCACCCGCATCCGTTATGCTGACGAGCAATCGATGGCGCTCGAATTCTCGACGGTGCCGGCGATCTGCCTCGGCTCGCTCGATGCGGTCGAGGAATCGCTTTATGCGGCGCTCGGCGACGCGCGGCCCGTGCGCGTGCTGCAGCGCTTGCGCGCGGTTTTGTTCACCGTCGATCAGGCTGAGATGCTTGCGGTTGAGGCGGGTGCGCCCGCGCTCGAGATCGAACGGCGCGGCTATGCCCAGGACGGGCGCACGGTCGAGTTCACGCGTTCGCTCTATCGCGGCGACAGCTATGATTATGTCGCCGAATTCGGGACGGGCGCAGCTTGAGCCACAGCCTGTCATCCCAATCCACGCTGATGTTCGCCGAAGCCGCCGAAGCCGCGAGCGCGGTGCGCCGCCAGCATGCGCGCAATGCGGAAGCGGTCACCAAGCTCGGCGAAACGCTGCGAACCATGCGGCCGCGCGTGTTCATCACGCTCGCGCGCGGCAGTTCGGACAATGCAGCGACCTTCGCCCGTTATCTGGTCGAGACGCAGGCCGGCGTGCTGACCAGTTCGGCCTCGCCTTCGATCGCGTCGGTTTACGATGCCGCGCCGCCGATGCAGGGCGCGGTGATGCTCGCCATCTCGCAATCGGGCCGCAGCCCCGATCTGGTTGCATCGGCGACCGCGGCCAAGGAACAGGGCGCGTTCCTGATCTCGCTGGTCAATGACGAGGATTCGCCCTTGTTCGCGCTCGCCGACGCGGCTTTGCCGCTCTGCGCCGGGCCGGAAAAGAGCGTCGCGGCGACCAAGAGCTTCATCGCCACGCTCGCGGCCATTTTGCATATCGTCGCCGAATGGACCCAGGATGCGCGTATCGCCCGGGCGGTGACGGCGCTTCCCGATCTGCTCGACCGCGCCTGGACGCTGGACTGGTCGCCGGCTTTGCCCGTGCTGGATCATGCGGACCATCTGTATGTGGTGGGCCGCGGCCACGGTTTCGGCGTCGCGCAGGAAATGGCGCTCAAATTCAAGGAAACCTGCGGCGTCCATGCCGAGGCATTCAGTGCGGCCGAAGTGCGCCATGGCCCGATGGCATTGGTCGGCCCCGGCTTTCCGGTGCTGCTGACCGCACAGGACGACGAATCGCAGGCGAGCGTGCAATCGCTCGCCGCGGAATTCGCGGCACGGCACGCGCCCCTGCTCGTCGCCGGGCTGAAGGATGCGCCCGGCACCACCCTGCCCGCACTCGATGCCGACGCGCTGGTGCAGCCGATCCTTCTCGTGCAGAGCTTTTATCGCATGGTGAACGAACTGGCCGTAGCGCGCGGACGCGATCCCGACCGTCCCCCCACGCTCGCCAAAGTCACGGAAACGGTCTGATGGCGCTCGCGCTCGTCAATGGCCGCGTACTGCTGCCGGCCGGTTTGCGGGAGAATGTGTGCGTCCTGATCGACGACGGCCGCATCCGCGCGCTCTCGTCCGAACCCGCGGCGGATGCCGAGCAGATCGACCTTGGTGGCCGGATCCTGCTGCCGGGCTTCATCGACACGCAGGTCAATGGCGGCGGCGGCGTGCTGTTCAACGACAGCCCGACGGTCGAAGCGATCGCGGCGATCGGCGCGGCGCACCGACGCTATGGCACGACCGGTTTCCTGCCGACCCTGATCAGCGACGATCTCGACGTGGTCGCGCGTGCGATCGAAGCGGTCGATGCGGCGATCGCGGCGGGCGTGCCGGGCGTGCTCGGCATCCATATCGAAGGGCCGTTCCTGAGCGAGAAGCGCCACGGCATCCACGACCTCGCCCGGCTGCGGAAGTTCGATGGCCGCGCCTTCGATCTGCTCACCTCGCTCAAGCATGGACGCACATTGGTGACGGTCGCGCCCGAGATCGTCGCGGCAAGCGAGATCCAGGCGATGGCGGCGCGCGGCCTGATCGTGGCGGCGGGCCATACCGACGCGGATTACGAGACGGTGCACAACGCCATCGACCATGGCCTGACCGGTTTCACCCATGTCTTCAACGCCATGTCGCCATTGATGAACCGCGCACCGGGTGCGGTCGGCGCGGCGCTGGAAGATGATCGCACCATCGCCGGCATCATCGTCGATGGGCACCACCTTCACCCGGCGACGGTGCGGATCGCGCTCAAGGCCAAGGGGCCGGAGCGGCTGATGCTGGTCACCGACGCCATGCCGAGCGTCGGCACGACCGACATCAATTTCATGCTGCAGGGCCGCCGGATTCACGAGGAAGACGGCCTGCTGCGCGACGATGAGGGCGTGCTCGCCGGCTCCTCGCTCGACATGGCGAGCGCGGTCCGCAATCTGATGGCGCAGACCGGGGCGCCGCTGCGTACCGCGGTCGGCATGGCCTCGGCGGTGCCCGCGCATTTTCTGCGGCTGGCCGACGAGACCGGCACGATCGCGGCGGGCCTGCGCGCCGACCTGATCCTGGTCGACGACGACCTCAATGTCCTCCGCAGCTGGATCGGCGGCCGGGAAGGCTGACAAGCGCGCGGATAAACGCAAACTGTCCCACAAGAGCCGCGGCAGCCGATTGCCTGCCGCGGCGCCACGCGGCTAGAGGCCGAATATGACCCAACGCCCCTTCCGCACAATCGATGTGTTCGGCGACGGCATCTTCGCCGGCAACCCGCTGGCCGTCGTGGCCGCCGCCGAAGATCTCGACACGGACGCGATGCAGCGTATCGCCAACTGGTTGAACCTGTCGGAGACGACCTTCCTGTTGCCGCCGACCGACGCGCAGGCCGATTATCGCGTGCGCATCTTCACGGTCGATCGCGAACTGCCGTTCGCTGGCCATCCCACGCTCGGCAGCTGTCATGCCTGGCTGGAAGCCGGTGGCACGCCGAAGCGGGACGGCGTGGTTGTGCAGGAATGCGGCGCCGGATTGGTCTCCGTCCGCCGCGATGGCGATCGGCTGGCTTTCGCTGCGCCGCCCCGCACCCGCTCGGGCCCGTTGAGCGATGCGGACATGGCGGAAGTGTTGGGCGTATTACGGCTGACGCGCGATCAGGTGGTCGATGCCGCCTGGGTGTCGAACGGCCCGGGCTGGGTCGCCGTGCTGCTCGATTCGGCCGAAAAGGTCCTGGCGGTCAATCCGCTACGCATCCACGATCGCGTGATCGACGTCGGCGTGGTCGGGCCACGTTTGCCCGGCGGCGATGCCGATTTTGAAATTCGCGGCTTCTTCAGCACGGGCGCGGGCATGCTGGTCGAGGATCCGGTGACGGGCAGCCTCAACGCCTCGGTCGCACAATGGCTGTTCGAAAGCGGTCGGGCCGATGGAAGCTATGTCGCCGCACAGGGCACCGCGCTCGGCCGGCGCGGACGCGTTTTCCTCAACCGCGACGAGACGGGACAGGTCTGGGTCGGCGGCACCGCCCGCACGATGATGTCAGGCGCCGGCCTTTTCTGATCGGTCGCGCCGCGTCGATTTCGGCTCGGCCTTGTCCAGCCACCCGCCAGTGAATCCGGCGCGCTGGAGGCCGCGCACGATGTTCGGGTTGCGGCGCATCACGTTCCAGACGAGCCCGGTCAGATGGTTCTCGATCATGCCCAGGATCGGGCCCTGATCGATGCCGATATAGTCGCCGTCTACCCAGCAGACGCCTTCGACCACACGGCCATATTGGACGCGCTGGCTGTCGGCGAGCGACGGGTTGAACGAATCCCAGAAGCCATATTCGCCATAGATGGCGCGGCCGTAGCGCGCCCGCATTTCACGCAGCGCCGGGATCACGATCTCGGGCGCGAAGGCGATCGAACCCGCCGAGGCGGTCGGCGCGAGCGTACCGTCATCGCGATCGTTCGGTCCGCGCTGCCCATAGGAAAAATATTCGCGGCGAATGCCGTCCTGGACGATGGTGAAATCGCCCGGCCCGTCGCAGGCCGTCAGCCCCCACACATTGGGCCCATAGCCCTCCCAGCCGCCGGGATTGCGGATCGCATAATCGCGCTGGACATAGGTCGCGCGGCGGCTGTTCTCGAAATAATCGAGGTCGCGCTCGCGGTTATAGTCGTCGCGGATGCCGCGAAAATCGACCCACATATGGCTGAACTGAAACACGAACAGCGACGGGAAGGCGATGTAGGGATCCTTGTCCGCCGCGTTCCAGGCGCGGTCGAAATTTGCGGTCCAGCGGTTCCAACTCGCCGGTTCGATCGGGTGCGTGGGCGATCCCAGCGCCAGCACGTACAGCAGCAGGCTCTCGTTGAACGAATCCCAGTCGCTGATGATGAAGCCGCTTTCGGGATGCCAGCCCATCGCCAGGAATTGCTCGCGCGGACGCGGCCAGGTCCAGTCGATCGCCTCGTAGATCTGCTGCGCGAGCGCACGGATCTCCGCCTCGTCCTCGTGGCCATGATCGAAATAGCTCTGCGCGAACAGGATGCCGCCGAGCAGCAACGCCGTATCGATCGTCGACAATTCGGTCTGGCCGAGACGCGTGCCCGTGTTGAGGCCAAGGAAATGGTAGAAGAAACCCTTGTAGCCGGAGACGCCCTGCTTGTCCGGGCCTTGCTTGGCACCGGCGAAGAAGCGCAGGCAGGCGAGCGTGCGCTTGCGCGCCTCTTCGCGCGACATCCAGCCGCGCGACACACCGATCGGCCAGGCGGTCAGCGCGAAGCCGGTGGCGGCGATACTGGCGAAGGACACGGTCGGCCAGCGATCGGGCGCGAGGCCGTTGTCGGTCTGCGTCGTATCGTGGAAATAGTTGAAGGTGCGGCGCGCGATCTCGAGCAGCAAGGCTTCATCGCTCGCCGATACCGGCTCGGGCTTGCTGATCAGCTTGAGCGGGTTGAGCGTCGGACGCGGGCCCGCGCAGCCGGCCAGCAAGGCGGCTGAGCCCAGCAACATCGCGCGGCGGTCGAATCCTTTGGGGGAACCTGTCATCTGGGTGGTACGCACGAGCCGATTTTACGGCCCCATTCCTCTCTTATTCCTGCAGGGCCAGTTCGCCCGGCGACGCCAACGGATCACCGGCGTAACCGGTTTCATCATACGATCGCAACCTCTCCGCAGGATTAACGCGCGCGTCCGGACAGAGGCGGGAAACGCAGCATCGCCCCCGCGGCGACCAGCATCGCCGCCAGCGGCAGCGCGGCAGTGAGTAAAGCCAGCGCGCTCAATACGTTGGGCGGCTGCACCGCGCGGGCGGCATAGCCGGCGAGCGACAGCAGACCGCCGAAGATCGCGACCGCGACCCCCATCGTCACCTTCTGCAAAAGCGCGGCGATCGCGAACAGCAGCACGTCCATGCGCGGGGCGCCGGGCCGGCCGCCATGTTCGACCACGTCCGGGATCAAGGCCCAGAAGCCGAAGAACAGCCCCTGCCCGCCCGCCTGATACAGCACGAACAAGGCCTGCGCGGGCAAGGGCGCGGTCGGCCGCAGCAGGAGCAAACCGATCAGGGCAATCGTCGCCAGCCCCGCGCTGATCAGCCATTGCGCGCGATTGCCGAACCGGGCGGCGCACGCCATCCACAGCGGAATGGCGACTACGCCCGCGACGCTCATCGCCGCCAGCGCGGTCGATCCGGCGGCGGCATCGCCGACCTCATATTTGAAATAATAGGGAATGGCGCGGGTCAGCACCGCCATCGAGGCGACCGCGCCGCAAATGCCGAGATTGACCATCGCGAAGGCGCGATTGCCCGCAATCGCCGCCATCACGTCCTTGAAACGGAAGGGCACCGGCTCGACCGGCCCGGCCGGCGCTGTGCCCCGCATGCCGCCGACGACAAGCAGCAATATCGTCCCGATCACGCCGAACCCGATCGCCGCGATCGCATAACCGATCCGGGGTGCCGCGCCGATGCAGGCCTGCGTGCCGAGCGCGACGATCAGCGCCGCGCTCGCGCCGAGGATCATGCGCAAGCCGGCGATGCGCGAGCGGCTGGCGCTGTCGGGCGCGATCCGCACCGTCAGCGCGGCATAAGGCACGTTGACCGCGACATAGAGCGTCCGGAACAGCATGTGTGCGATCAGCGCGAAGCCCGCGAGCCATGCGCCCGGCAAGGGCACCGGCAGGTAGATCAGTACGAAAGCGAGCGCGAGCGGCACCGCGTTCCACCGCACGAAGGCGCGCGCGCTGCGCCGGTCGGCGGCGACACCGATCGCCAAGCCGGCGATGCCGTCCCAGACCGAGGCCAGCATCGTGATCAGCCCCGCCACCGCCGCCGACAGGCCGAGCGTGTCGGTGTAGAAGAACAGCAGGTAGAAGGTGATGCTCTGCCAATAGAGGTTGCAGGCAAAGTCGCCGCTCGCGAACAGCAGGCTCCGGCTCCAGCCCAGTTGAGGCTTGTCCCCCGTCATCGGCCCTGCACGAACAGATTGGCGGTCAGCCGGCCGCGGCGTGGATCGGCGCTGAAAATCGCATCCGGCGGAATGATACCCGAATGCAGCAGCGACCCTCGATAGATGACCAGACGGTCGGCAATGCCTTCGACCAGCCCGATCTGTTCGTAAAAGGCATCGGAACCGTGGATATAGCCCTTCGCCGTGGCCGCGCTCGGCCGCGCGCAATCGACAAAGCGGCCCACATTGGCTTCATCCACCTGTTCGATGCCGGTCAGGCGCTGACGGTAGAAAGCGGTGCCGGCCGTATCGCTGAGATAATGCAGCACGGCGAGATAGCCGGGATCGGTCGAATCGAAATGCGGCGCGCGTTGCGGTGGCGTCAGCGCGCCGGGTGCGGTCGTGACCATCGAGAAGCTCGCGCCGACCCAGTCGAAATCGTCATAGTCGAACGCGCCGCCGATAAAGCTAGCGGCCTGCTGCAGCACGCGATCGGCATAGGTAAAAGCCGCCACGTCGGCCTCGGTGATGACTCGACGCAGGCCCGGATAATAATTGTCCGCGTTTGCCGGAAACGGCGCCAGCGCCGCCGCGATCTCGATGATCGCGCCGACATCGCCGGTGAAATCGTCGACTACGACCACCGGGTGCTGCCCTTCGCCGAAGCGGCGCAAAGCGGGTTTCATGTCTGGCTCACCGCGCGATCATCTCCCGCGCTTGTGGTGGACTGCCTGCCCTGCCCCAGCAAGCCTTTGGCTCAGGCGGAGAGCGTGAAGGTCGCGGGCGTCCCGCCCACCGACGACGGCGCGATCCACACGTCGAAATCGCCGGGCTCCGCCGAGCGGCTGAAATCGGGATGGACGAAGGCAAGATCGTCACGCACCAGCGTGAATTCGACCGTCGCGCTCTTCCCCGGTTTCAGATCGAGATGCTTGAGCCCTTTCAGCGAGCGCACCGGCTGCGTCATGCTCGCCACCCGATCGTGGATATAGAGCTGCGCCACCTCGTGCATCGCGCGCGTGCCAGTGTTGGTGATCGTCGCGGTCACGGTCAGAATCTGATCGCCGGCCAGTGTCGGCGCACTCACCTGGGTCGGCGAATAGGTCGCGGTCGAATAGGTCAGGCCGTGGCCGAACGGGTAAAGCGCCTCGTTGGTCACCTCGCGATAGCGCGACTTCCACATCGCGTCGTCGGTCAGCTGCGGCCGGCCGGTGCTGCGATGATTGTAGTAGAATGGCTCCTGCCCCGACGCCTGCGGGAAGCTGACCGGCAGGCGGCCTTGCGGCGCATAATCGCCGAACACCACATCGGCGACGGCGTTGCCCGTCTCCGAGCCAAGGAACCAGGTCGCGACGATCGCGGGCGCGTTCCGCACCGCGCCGGTCAGCGCGAGCGCACGGCCATGGCGCAGCAAGACCACCATCGGCTTGCCGAGCGCGGCAAGCGCCTCGGCCAGCGCCATTTGCGGCGGCGGAACGACGATGTCGGTACGCGACTGCGCTTCGCCCGCCATGTTGGTGCTCTCGCCGACGACGAGGACGATGATGTCGGACACCTGCGCGGCAGCGATCGCGTCGCGGATCCCGCCCTCGAGCGGTTTCTCATATTCGGAGCCGCGTGCGACGTGCAGCACGCCCTTGGGGCCGAGCGCCGCCCGGAACCCCTCCTCCATCGTCACGCAGGTCGCGTAATCGGGAAAGTTGGACCAGGGGCCGGGATAATCGCCCTTGTCGGAGATGCAGGGGCCGATCAAAGCGATCGACTTGCCGCTCTTGGGCAAGGGCAGCAGATCCCCCTCGTTCCGGAGCAGCACCATCGATTTGCGCGCGGATTCACGCGCCAGATCGATCGCATCCTTGCGGCGCACGTCGCGCTTCTCGCGCACCAGATCGAGCGAGCGATACGGGTTTTCGAACAGGCCGAGCGCCTTCTTGACGCCGAGCACGCGGCGCACCGCGGTATCGACCGTCTTCATGCTGACCTTCCCGCTCTTCACCAGATCGGGGAGATGCTTGATGTAGAGGCCGCTCTGCATCGAGATGTCGCAGCCGGCATTGATCGCCTTGGCGGCGGCATCGGGGCCGTCGGCGGCGTAGCCGTGCAGGATCATCTCCTGGTCCGATGTGTAGTCCGACACGACCAGGCCGCGGAAACCCCACTCGCCGCGCAATATGTCGGTCAGCAGATGGTGGTTGCCGGTCGACGGCACGCCGGCAATGTCGTTGAAGCTCGACATGGTCGACAGCGCGCCGGTGTCGAAGCAGGCCTTGAACGCGGGCAGGTGCGTTTCGCGCAGCGTCGTCTCGGGAATGTCGGCGGTGTTGTAATCCTGGCCGCCCTGGACCGCGCCATAGGCCGCGAAATGCTTGGGGCATGCCAGCACGCTGTCATTGTTGCGCAGGTCGCTGCCCTGAAAGCCTTCGACCCGCGCGGTGGCGAGCAGCATGCCGAGATAGACATCCTCGCCCGATCCCTCGACGACGCGGCCCCAGCGCTCGTCGCGCGCGACATCGACCATCGGCGCGAACACCCATTGTATGCCCTTGGCCGACGCTTCCACCGCCGCCGCCCGCGCGGTGCGGCGCGCGAGATCGGGATCGAAGCTGGACGCTTCGCCAAGCGGCACCGGGAAGGTCGTCTTCATGCCGTGGATCGTGTCGGCGGCGAAGATCATCGGGATCTTGGACCGCGATTGCTGGATCGCGATCCGCTGCAACTCACGCCCGCCCGCGACGCCGATGCCGTTGAACAGGCCGGTCAGACGGCCGGCAGCGATATCGGCTTTGAGCTGGTCGAGGTTCTGCGCGTTGACGGTCGGGTTGATCGCCGCTCCTTCGGTCCGCACGGGATCGCTGTAGATAGTGAGCTGTCCGGCTTTTTCCTCGATCGACATGCCCGCGAGAATCCGTTCGATGAACGGATCGCCCGCATCAACCCGATCTGCCCAGGCGCGGGCCGGAACCACGCACGCGGCGATGGCTGCGGTCGATGCGCCTTTCAGCAGATCACGGCGGGACAGGTCGGTCACGACAGCTTCTCCGGTTGTGATACCGTTCCCACACCTTCCCGAAAAATCCGGGTCTGCGCGATTCGCGGCCGTCAAATTCCCTTGGCGAATGCGCATGAAACCGGTTACTACGCAACGGTGGAATCGGTTACGCGGCCGTAAGAGTCCGTGCCATCCGCCCCGGCAGCGCCTGTCGGCATAGGAAAGGATCAGGGCGAGGCGATGGCTCCAGGCCGATCAATTCTATGCAGTTCCGACTCGCAACCGATGCGGCCGCCGAACGTTCGCGGCGGCGCGCACGACGCATGTCGCCGCCCAGAAACGACCGAATAATAAGACCAGGCGTCTCACGATAATAAGACCAAGGCGTCGCACGCCATTTGAAGGGGAATCGAAATGACGAAGCTGATGAGGGCAAGCCTGCGAGCGGCGCTTGCGACCACGGTTCTTGGCGGTGGCGCGTTCGTACTTGCCATGCCGGCTGCCGCACAGACCACCTCGACCATTCGGGGGCACGTCGACGGGGCCGCCGCCGGAGCGGCCGTGGTGCTCACGGATCAGAACACCGGCCATCAGGATACCGTCAAGGTCGATGCCAGCGGCAATTACGCCCTGATCGGGGCGCCACCGAGCACCTACAAGGTCGAGTCCGGCGACAAGTCCGTCATCGTCGTGGTGCCGTTGAATCAGGCGGTGACCGCCGATCTGGTCGCCGCGACGGATACCACCAAGGAAATCGTCGTGAGGGGATCGCGTGCGCGCGACGTCAGGACGGCGACGGTCGGCACCAACATCTCGCGCTTCCAGCTTGAGAATTTGCCGAACGGCGATCGCAACTTCCTGAACTTCGCCGCGCTGGCGCCCGGCGTCACCGTTTCACCGCCGACGCTCGGCGGCAAAGCGCGTCAGGTTCAGGCGGGCGGCATCAATTCGGATAACACAAACACCTTCATCGACGGCATCAGCATCAAGAACCTGGTCAATCACGGTGGCACCGTCGGGCAGAACCTGTCCTCGGGTAATCCGTTCCCGGCCTCGGCCGTCGACCAGTTCGATGTCCAGACGCAGAATTTCAAAGCCGAATTCGAACAGGCGGGGTCGGCGGTGATCTCGTCGATCACGAAGACCGGCGGCAACAATTTCAGCGGCGAGATCTTTGGCGAGTGGCAGCCGAAGTCGTTCATCAGCCGGAACTATGACGATCGGCCTGGCAAGCTCAACAACGCCACGACACCCTACAAACCCAAGCCGGATTTCGACACGAAATATTATGGCGGCAACCTCGGCGGCCCGATCATCAAGGACAAGCTGACCTTCTTCGTCGATTTCGAAGGGACGAAGAAGACGTTCGGCGCGAACGATATCAATGTCTATTCAGGCACGCTGACCGGTCTTACACCCGCGGCGGCCGCCTATTCTCAAACCGCGCAGTCGCAATATAACGGCAGCTTCCCCGCGACTTTCAATGAGAAATTATACTTCGGCAAGCTGACGTTTTTCGCGACGCCGGATGATACGATCAATGCCAGCGCGTTCGTTCGCAAAGAGTCCAATCTTCAAATCAACGGCGGCGTGACGACGGTCGACGCTTCGACACGGAATCGCAACAACGAGCAGCGGTACCAGCTCACCTGGAGCCACCGCGGCGACCATTGGCTCAATGAATTCATCGTCGCGCGCGACACGTCGGCCAACGGCTCGATTCCCAACGTCTCGGGCCCGTCTTATGTCGTCACCTATACCGCGCCCCAGGCTTTCCCGGCCGGCTCGACCACGCCGCCTGCCGGTTGCTACACCGTCGTCCCGAACGCGACGTTTGACTGCCCGAATATCGGCAATGCGAGAGTGCTGGGGCTGGGCGGCACCAATTTCGCACAGGACGATCATCAGTCTCAGACACTGATCAAGGACAATGTGACGTTCTTTGGCGGAGCGCATACGCTCAAGGCCGGCGTCAAGGTCAACTTCACCAAGCTGGAGCGTCTTGAGGACAATAACGGCAACGGCACCTATTTCTACGACGGCAACACCTTCACCGGCGTCGGCTCGTCGACGCCTTATGCGGCGACTGTCAATACGGCAGCGGTCCGGCCGGTCAGCGCGAAGAACACGGAAGTCGGCCTGTTCGTGCAGGACGACTGGCGGCCGGACGATCACTGGCTGATCACCGGCGGGTTACGTTGGGATTATGAATCGGACGCGAAGAACGAGAAGTTCGTGACGCCGGCCGCCATCGCGGCTGCCATCAGGGCGTATCCGGGCTGGCCCGCCGCCGGTCTCAATCCCGATGATTATATCTCGAACGGCCACAATCGTAAGCCGTTCAAGGGCGCGTTCCAGCCGCGGCTCGGCATTTCCTATGACGTGAAGGGGGATCGCGATCTGGTCCTCGTCGCCGGCGGAGGCCGCTACTACGACCGCTCGCTGTTCATCGATTCCGCGATTGAGACGATCAAGGATCAGTATGAATCGGTCGCGACCCTCCTCGCGACCGGCCCCAACGGGGTTGGCCCGCTGCCGATGGATACGGCTGCGCTGCGCGCACTTGGCGCAATGCAAGGCGGTGAGGTGCACCTGCTCAACAACAAGACGAAGGTGCCTTATTCGGACCAGTTCAACTTCGCGGTCAAAAAGCGGGTTGGCATAATCAATACGTCCGTGACCTTCTCCTACATCAGGTCGCACAACATCTTCCAGGAAGTCGTTGGCAACCGGAATCCGGACGGGTCCTATAGCCCCGGCGGAAACCCGGTCTATACGTTCAACGGCGATGTATATGCGGCCGGCATCTTTTATGGCACCGCCGCGATCAACACCGCGCAATTGCCCGGGTTCGGCAGCATCTTCATCGGCAACAGCGATGGCAAGGCGAACTACACCGCCTTGTACCTGCAGGCCGACAAACCCTACACGGAGGATTCCGGTTGGGGTTTCAGCACGACGCTGACCATTTCGAAATCGCGGTCGAACGATACGCGCAACGGCGCCGCTATCGGCGATCCGTTCAACTTCGACGCTCCGACCATTGGCGCGCAAGGCTGGGGCGACTCGAGCGGGCTTGAGCGATGGCGGTTCGTCGGTACCGGCACCGTCAAGCTGCCGCTCGACATCAAGGCCACCACCTTCGTCACCCTTTCCTCGGGGCCGTCTTATGGCGGCGTGATTTGCAATGTTCCGGCCGCCACCCCCGGCGGCGGCGGATGCTATCTCACCAATTTCGGCATCTATCATCCCCATGGAATCGGCTACAAGAATGTCGACTTCAACGTCAGCAAGTCATTCACGCTGCCGCGGCGCACTGAGTTGACGGTCTATTTCCAGGCGCTCAACGCCTTCGATTTCGTCAATCGGAACTATTCGCAATGGGGCGGCGGTTTCCAGAATATCGGCGGCCCAGGGCCGACGCTTGCGCACGACGCGGGTTCGGTCGCGAGCCAGGGCCGCAACTTCAAGATTGGCGCGCGCTTCAAGTTCTAAGTCGAGAGGGACGGGCGGCGGCTGCCGCCCCGTCCCTTTTCGCTCACGCCGACAATGGCGGCGCCTTGCAAACACGATCAATGAAGGCGGCGTGATCGGGCATCCGTGCCGCGGCATCGGCGATCACTTCCTCGATATCGGCGAGGAAGGATGCGCGGACGTCGGATGGCATGATCGCCGCATTGGGATCGTATCCCATCGCGAACCCCTGCCCCAGCAACACCTGCACCCAGCTTTCGACGCGGAACAGCTCCGCCGCCGCGCGCTTGTAGAAGCGGCCCGATGACGCGAACAGCTCCAGCCGTTCCGACAGGCTGTCCGGGATCGCCATGGTCTTGAGATACTTCCAGTAAGGCGTGCCTTCGCGATCAGTCACCTTGTAATGCGCGATGATGAAATCGCGCACGTCGGTGAATTCGAAATCGTGCTGACGGTTATATTCGGCGATATCGGCGGCCGCGAAACCGCGATGCGGGAACAGGCCCAGCAGCTTGATGATCCCCGTCTGGATGAGATGGATGCTGGTCGATTCAAGCGGCTCGAGAAACCCGGCCGACAGGCCGATCGCGACGACGTTCTTCTCCCACGCCTTGCGTCTTTTACCCGGGCGAAACCGCACCGGGCGCGGATCGGCCAGCGGCTTGCCGTCAAGATTGGCGAGCAAAACCGACGCCGCTTCGTCGTCCGAAATATGATCGCTCGAATAAACGTGCCCGTTGCCTGTGCGGTGCTGGAGTGGGATCCGCCACTGCCAGCCATGATCGCGTGCCGTCACCCTTGTGTAGGGCGTGAGCGGCTCGATCCGTTCGCACGGCACCGCCAGCGCACGGTCGTTGAGCAGCCAATGGTTCCAGTCTTCGTAATCAATGCCCAGCGCCTGCCCGATCAGCAGAGCGCGCATACCCGAACAATCGACGAACAGGTCGCCGCCGACCGTGTGCCCGTCCTCCATCACGACGTGATCGACACAGCCGGTTTCGGGGTTGAGCTTCACGTCGACGATCTTGCCCTCGATCCGCTCGACCCCGGCGGCCTCCGAACGGGTGCGCAGGTACCGCGCCAATAAAGACGCATCGAACTGATAGGCGAAGTCGAGCCCGGCCATCGGCGATGCCGGGTTGCGCGGATCCGGAAAGGCGAATTTGTTCGCCATTCCCGCCGCGCAATTGAGCGCATAATCGTCGAAATGCCGCGCTTTGCCAGCGGCGCGTTCGAGCAGCCACATTTGGTGCGTATGCAGCCACATGAAATCCTGACCGATCCGCCCGAAGCCATGGAAATAGCGGTCGTCGCCGTTCTTCCAGCCGACGAAATCGATCCCCAGCTTGAACGTCGCCTGGGTCGCGCGGATCATCTCGACCTGGTCGATCTCCGCGATCGTCAGATAGTCGCGGATCGCCGGGATCGTCGCCTCGCCCACCCCGATAATGCCGATCTCGTCCGACTCGATCAGCCGGATTTCATAGCTCTTGAACAGGTGCGACAGCAGCGCGGCGGTCATCCAGCCGGCGGCGCCGCCGCCGACGATGGTGATGTGGCGGATGGGCGAATTGGGGGTGGCGCTCATGGCTGCGGTTCAAGCACGCGCGCGGTCCTTGCGAAAGCCTCATGCCGCCCGACCCATCTTGTAACCGGTTCCGCAAAAAAGAGGAGGGCCGATCCAAAGATCGACCCTCCAGGGGGCTTACCTCGTCAAATGCAGGAAAAAACCGAAGCGAATGTCATTGCGCGCCAACGCCCGCGCCGATCGCGGTGGTGCCGCGCACAACCAGTTCGGGCATATGCACCTCGACACCATCGTCGCTCTCGCGCTCACCATTCATGATTTCGGTGAGGCGAATGACAGCACGTGCGCCGATCTCCGCAATGTTCACGCGCGCCGTCGTCAGCGCCAGGTAGCGCGCGATCGGCACATCGTCGAAACCGGCGATGGCGATATCCTCGGGCACGCGCTTGCCGCCGGCGCGCAACGCCTGGAGGCAGCCGACCGCCATCATGTCGTTGGCGGCGAAGATCGCGTCGACCTTCATGCCGTCGCGCAGGACTTTCTCCGCCGCAGCCTCGCCGGTTTCCTCGTTGAAATCGCCCGGCAGGACGGTGACGGTCGCATCGGGCGCGAGTTCATGCACCGCCTTTTCAAAGCCTTCGCGGCGCTCGCGCGCATCGATATTATGATCGGGGCCCGCAATGTGGAGGATGTGGCGGCGGCCGAGGTCGATCAGATGGCGCGCGATCGCCGCCGCACCCGCACGATTGTCGATCGCCATCGACGGATGATCCATCAGCGATTCCGGCGTGTTGAGCAAAACCGCGGGCAGGCCGCGCGGCATCGACCCGGCCCAGCCTTCGGTCCGCATCTGCGGGCACATGATCAGCAGCCCGTCGACCCGCCCATGCATCGCACGCAAAGCCTGACCGGCCTGAACCGGATCCGCGTGCATGTTGGACAGGAGCAATTGCAGGCCGAGCCGCGTCGCTTCGCGATCCATGCCGCGCACGATCTCGGAGAAGAATTCGCCATGCAGATCGGGCAGCACCACGCCGATCGCGTTCGAGCGCGCCATCGACAGGCTGCGCGCACCCGCATGCGGGACATAGCCGAGCCGATCGGCGACCGCGACGATCCGGGCCCGCGTCTCCGGCCGGACGCTCTTATGTCCGTTCAGCGCACGCGACACGGACGCGACCGATAATTCGGCTTCCCGCGCAACGTCGCGAATAGTTGCTTCCGCCATGCCGCCCTTACCCTCTCGCGACCTGTCATGCCCCGAATTCAAGCCGGGCGCCACTAGGCCGCGCAGAAAGATGTAACCGGTTCCTTAAAGCGGCACAAGCGGGCCATATGGTGTACGACCACTGGCAGCCCGCGCCCGACCAAACTAGAGGGCGTGCGAATGACCGCGCTCCTGTCCCGCCTGTCCGACGCGCTCGACCGTCTCGACGGCCGTCATCAACGGCGGCGTCTCGTGGCAACCACGTCGAATGGGCCTGCGCAACTCGGGCAGGGCGGGGCCGCTTTGATCGATTTCTCGAGCAACGATTATCTCGGCCTCGCCCGCCATCCCTTGCTCGCGGAGCGGAGCGCCGAATGGGCAATCCGCCACGGCAGCGGCAGCGGCGCATCGCGGCTCGTCACCGGCACCAGCCCCGAACATCTCGCGGTCGAGGCGAAGATCGCCCGCTTCAAGGGCACCGAAGCCGCCCTTCTGTTCGCCTCGGGCTGGCAGCTCAATGCGGCGGTGCTGGCGGCGTTGCTCAAGGCAGCGCCGGATACTGTGCTGTTCACCGACCGGCTGATCCACGGCAGCCTCCATGCCGGCGCCGCGGGCCATCGCCAGATCCGCTTCCGCCACAACGATCTCGACCATCTCGAACACTTGCTTGTCGAACATGCCGGTCAGGACGGCCCGCGGCTGATCGTCACCGAGAGCGTGTTCAGCATGGACGGAGACCGGGTCGATCTCGATCGCCTGACGCGGATCGCGCGCGCACACGATGCCTTCGTCTATCTCGACGAGGCGCACGCAACCGGCGCGCTCGGGCCGGGCGGCGCGGGCCTGTCCCGCGCCGCACCCGGCGCCGCCGATCTGGTGATGGGCACGTTCAGCAAGGCGATGGGCTGTTTCGGTGCCTATGTCGCGGGCTCGCGCGTGCTGATCGATTTTCTGGTCAATGGCTGCGGCGGGTTCCTCTTCTCGACCGCGCCGCCGCCGGCGATGCTCGGCGCGATCGACGCGGCGCTCGATCTGGTGCCGGGGATGGATGCCGATCGGCAGCGCCTTGCCGACCATGGCGCGCATCTGCGCGCCAGACTGGCCGATGCCGGCGTGGATACCGCCGCCAGCAGCACGCATATCGTGCCGGTGATCGTCGGCGAAGCCGAAGCGGCGCTGGCGCTGGCCGACGCGCTCGCCGCCGACGGCTTGCTGGCGGCCGCGATCCGCCCGCCGACCGTTCCGCCCGGCACCAGCCGGCTGCGCATCGCACTCCATGCCACGCACGAGCGTGCGCAGATCGACCGATTGGCCGACGCCTTGCTGCGCGGGTGGCGGTGATGCGCCCGACCCTTCTCCTGCTGCATGGCTGGGGCTTCGATACGAGCCTGTGGGACGCACTGGCGGAACGGCTGGCGCACTATCGCATCGTGCGGTGGGATCGCGGCTATTTCGGCGCACCCGCCGAACCGCCCGTCGAGCCGCCTTTCGTCGCGATCGGCCATTCGCTCGGCGCGATGCTGCTGGCCGATCGGCTGCCGGCGGAGACGCCGCTGATCGCGATCAACGGCTTCGATCATTTCACCGGCGAAGATGCGGTGCCGGCGCGCGTGGTCGAACGGATGCGCCTGCGCTTCACCGATGCGCCGGATGCGGTGGTGACCGAATTCCGCGCCCGTTGCGGCGCACCGCCGACGCGGTCCGCCTCGGTTGTGCCAAGGCTGGCGGACGATCTGGCGCTGCTGGCGACGCATCGTGCCGCCGCATCGGATCGGCCCTGCCTGACCCTGCATGGAAATGCCGATCCGATCCTGCCGGAGACGCTGCGGAAAACCGCCTTTCCGGGCGCCGTCCGGACAACCCATTCCGAAGCGGGTCATTTGCTGCCCGTGACCCACCCGGATTGGTGCGCCGCACGGATCGAGAGCTTCCTGTGCTGATCGCCAGCGCCTTCCATCGTGCCGATGGTTACGACCGTCATGCGGCCGTCCAGCGCAAGGTCGCGGACCAGCTCGCGGCCCGCATCCTGGCGCTCGATCTACCGCCCGATGCCCGCGTGCTGGAGCTGGGCTGCGGCACCGGTTTCCTCGGCGCCGGCCTCGTCGGCCACCTGCCCCACGCACATTATTGGATGACCGACATTGCGCCGGGCATGCTCGATCGCGCGCGCCAGCGTTTCGCCGGGCGCGACGATATTGCGTTCGCGGTGATGGATGCGGCCGATCCGACGATCGATGGCCCGTTCGACCTGATCTGTTCGAGCCTGGCGATGCAATGGATCGACGATCTGCCCGGCACGGTCGCCCGGTTGCGAGGATTGCTGTCGCCGCATGGCCAGCTGATTTTCACGACGCTGGCGGCGGGCAGCTTCGCCGAATGGCGTGCGGCCTATGGCGCGGCGACGCCGGGAACGCCCGACTATCCCGAGGCGGACGCCCTGCGCGCGTGCGGGCTGGAGGTTTCGGTCGAGACGATCGCGCGAAACCATGCCAGCGCGCGCGATTTCCTCGCAGCCTTGAAGGCGATCGGCGCGAACACGCCACGGCCGGACTATCATCCGCTTGCGCCGGCCCGGCTGCGCGAGGTCATGACGCGGTTCGAAGCGGACGGCGCCAAGGCGCGCTATGTCGTCGCGACCTGCATCGCTGGACCTTTGCCATGAGTGCGATCATCGTCACCGGCACCGATACCGGCATCGGCAAGACCGTGTTTGCCGCGGCGCTCGCCGCAGCGCTCGGCGCCGCATATTGGAAGCCTATCCAGTCCGGCCTCGATGGCGACGTGTCGGACAGCGACACGGTGCATCGTCTAGGTGTGAAGCAGGTACTGCCCGAAGCCTATCGGCTGACCCAGCCGCTCTCGCCCCATCGCGCCGCCGAGCTGGACGGCGTGACGATCGATCCCGCGCGGCTTGCCCTCCCCAATATTGCCGGCCCGCTGGTGATCGAGGGTGCGGGCGGCCTGCTCGTTCCCGTGACGCGGTCATTGCTGTTCGCCGATCTGTTTCACCAATGGCGCGCGCCGGTCGTGCTGGTCGCGCGCACCGCACTCGGCACGATCAATCACAGCCTGCTGTCGGTCGAGGCGCTGCGCGCGCGCGGCATTCCACTCCTGGGGATCGCCTTCGTCGGCGACGCGAACGAAGACAATGAGGCGACGATTACGGCGATGGCGGGGGTCAAGCGCCTTGGCCGGCTGCCGTGGCTGACGCCGCTCGACGCCGATGGACTAGCCGCCGCCTTCGCCGCGCACTTCCGGCTCGGGGATTTCGCGGCATGAGCTCGGCGGTCTGGCATCCCTTCACCCAGCATGGGCTGAACGAGCCGATCCCGCTCGTCACGCATGCCGAGGGCGCCCTGCTCCACACCGCCGGCGGGCGGCGGATCGTCGATGCCATTTCCTCCTGGTGGGTGACGACGCACGGCCATTGCCATCCTCGCATCATGGCGGCGATCCGCGCCCAGACCGAGCAGCTCGACCAGATCATTTTCGCCGGCTGGACGCACGCCCCCGCCGAGGAACTGGCCGACCGACTGGTCGCGCTGATCGGCGGCCGGCTGCCTCACGTCTTCTATTCGGATTCCGGCTCCACCGCGGTCGAAGTCGCGCTCAAGATGGCGCTTGGCTACTGGCTCAACCGGGGCGAGCCGCGCCATCGCATCCTTGCGATGGAACATGGCTATCATGGCGACACCATCGGCACGATGTCGGTCGGCGCGCGCGGCGTGTTCAACCGCGCTTATACGCCCTTGCTGTTCGATGTCGGCACCATCCCCTTTCCGATCGGCGACGGCGGCAGCACGCTCGCCGCACTCGAACAGGCCTGCCGCGACAAACCGGCGGCCTTCATCGTCGAACCGCTGGTGCTCGGCGCGGGCGGGATGCTGTTCTACGAGCCTGCCTTGCTCGCCGAAATGCGCGCGATCTGCGCCCGCCACGACGTGCTGTTCATCGCCGACGAGGTGATGACCGGCTGGGGCCGCACCGGCACCCTGCTCGCCTGCGATCAGGCCGCGATCACGCCGGACATACTATGCCTGTCCAAGGGGCTGACGGGCGGCGCGGTGCCGCTTGCGGTGACGCTCGCCAGCAGTGCGATTTTCGAAGCGCATCGGTCCGACGATCGCTCGCGGATGTTCTTCCATTCGTCGAGCTACACCGCCAACCCCATCGCCTGCGCCGCCGCGCTCGCCAACCTCGATATCTGGCGCGACGAGCCGGTCGCCGAACGGATCGCGACGCTCGCCGAACGCCAGCAAAAACGGCTCGAAACCTTGCCACCGATCGCGCGCAACGTCCGCCGCAAGGGCACGATCGTCGCGTTCGAATGGGGGCCGGACGATGCCGCTTATCTGTCCGCGATCGGCCCGAAACTGCTCGCCTTCTTCCGCGATCGCGACCTGCTGCTCCGGCCGCTGGGCAACACCGTCTATGTGATGCCGCCTTATTGTATCGGCGAAGAGGATCTGGACCGGATCTACGGCGCCATCGCCGAAGCGGCGGCGCATTTCGGCGGCTGACAATCAGGCGGCGCGGCCGACCGTCACGAACAGCCCGCCTTCACGGGAGAGCGATCCCATCCAGCCGATCTGGGTCAGCCAGTCGCCCAGCATCCACGCATCCTCCTCGGGCTCGAGCAGGGAGGCGCCGTCGTCGAGATCGGCCGTGGGATAGCTCCGCACGAACGCGACATCATTCTCGGCGAACCAGGTACGGACCTCGCCCAGCGAGTGGCGATGCTCCTCCGGGTGGCGATATTGGTCGCGCAGCCAGGCGGCGCGGCGTTCGGGCTCGGCCACGCGATCGCGCAGCACCGGATCGAACGGGATCCAGCGATCGCCGGTCATCCGCGCGACCACGCGGCGCAGCCTTAACGGCAGCCGCGCGATTTTATTGTACAGGCCGAGCACGATGATGCCGCCCGGCCGCGCCAATTGCGCGATGCGCGCGAACGAGGCGCGCGGATCGGGCGTGTGGTGGAGCACGCCCGAGCAATAGACGACATCGAACGACCCTGGCCGCAATGCCGGCTGCGTCAGATCGGTCTCGATGAAGGAAACGCCCTCGATTCCGAACCGCCGCGCCGCGTCCGCTGCGAGCAGCAAGGATGCGCGGGTCAGATCGGCGCCGATCACGATCCGGTCGCCCTTGGCGAGGTAAAGGCTCATCTGGCCGGTGCCGCAGCCGATCTCGACGATGCGCGCGTCGGGTGCGACCGCGGCGTCGAGCAGGCGCGCGAATTCGCTGCGGCCCGCCCGCGCGCGCAGCCAGCTCAGGCTCGCTTCGGGCGGATAATTCGGAAACGGCGTCTCGGTGTAGAAATCGCGCACCGTTTCGGTCCGCCGATCGCCCGGCAGGCGCAGCGCGGGCACCCCGTCATGGCTTTCGTAGGCGATGCCATGACGGGGTGCCCGCGCTGCGGGCCCGAGCGCGCCGCCGCAGGCCGGACAGGCCAGCAATGCCCGCCAGTCCGCGTCCATCCTCAGAAGATCGAATAGACGAACGGCGCCAGCGCTTCGACCGTGGCGGCAAGCGTGAGGATCAGCCCGGTCAGGCACAGGAACAGGACCAGCGGGATCATCCAGCGTTTGCCCGAGCGCGAATTCCACAGGCCCGACGCCAGTTCGGCGGTCGTGCCGAACGCGCTGCCGAAAACGATGAGTTGCCGGCCGATACGGCCGCGACGCTTGATCATGCCGCAGTCTCCAGAGACGCCACGCGGGTAACGCGCGGCTTGGTCACGCAGGTCTGGCCGGCAACGAGCAGATCGATACCGCAGCGGCGGAAGGTTGAATAGGCTTCCGCGACCGTGTTCACGATCGGCTCTCCGGCAAGATTGAACGAGGTGTTGAGCAGCACCGGTATGCCGCTTCGCCGGCCATAGGCTTCCAGCAACGCATGCAGCCGGGGCGCCATCGCCTGATCGACCACCTGGACGCGCGCGGTCCCGTCGACATGGGTGATACCCGCCAGTCGCTCCCGCCATTCCGGACGCACCGGAAACACGCCCGACATGAACCGTGCGAGCCGATCGCCGCCGGGCGGCAGTTCGAAGAAAAGGTCGGCATGCTCGGCCGCCACCACCGGCGCGAACGGCCGGAATTCCTCCCGATATTTGATGTCGCGGTTGAGCCGGTCGCGCATCGCCGCGTCGTGCGGCGCCGCGAGGATGCTGCGATGCCCGAGCGCGCGCGGCCCGAATTCAAGCGCGCCGTCGACCCAGCCGACGATCTTCTCCGATGCCAGCGCATCGGCGACATCGTCGATCAGCTCGCCTTCGCTGACCATCGCGACCGGAATGCCGTCCTCCAGCGCCAATCGCAGCAGCGCCGTGTCGTCGGGCTGCGGTCCCCAGAAGGGATGATCGGGCACCGTGCGGTGCGGGTGGCCGAAGAGAATGCGATCGGCATAGAGCGCCGCGCCGAGCGCACAGCCCGCATCGCCCGGCGCGGACGGCACGAACAGCCGCCCGAAGCCCGCTTCGTTGAGGATGCGCGCGTTGGCGACGCCATTCAGCGCGACCCCGCCGCCAAGGCAAAGATCGGCAAGACCGGTTTCGCGCCGCAGGTCGGTGGCGATGCCGACGATCACCTCCTCAAGCACGCGCTGCGCGCTCGCGGCGATATCGGCGAAGCGGCGGCCCTCCTCGCTGTGCAGATCGATCGGTTGCCAGCTCCGGCGCGGCGGGCCGAACAGATCGACGAAGTTCTGCGAGAAGCCGGTCTCGACCTTGCCGAGGAAATCGAAATACTCGAGGTCGAGCGTGAAGGCGCCGTCGGCGGTGGCGCGCAGCAGGCGTCGCATCTCATCGATCCGCGTCGGCGAACCGTAGGAGGCGAGACCCATCACCTTATACTCGCCCTCATTCACCGCGAAGCCGAGATAAGCGGTGACGGCCGAGTAGAAGAGGCCGAGCGAATGCGGAAAGCGCAGTTCGCGCAGCATGTTTATCTCGGTCGAGCCGTCGGGCCTTTTGTGGCCGGTGCCGACGGTCAGCGTCGCCCACTCCCCCACCCCGTCGGCAGTGATGATCGCCGCGTCATCGGTTGGCGCCGTGAGAAAGGCGGCGGCGGCATGCGATTGATGATGTTCGATGCAGCGCACCTTGCGCGCGCTGATGCCCAGTTCGGAGGCGATCAGCCCGCGCACCCACAATTTCTCCCCCAGCATGTTCTTCATCGCCTTGGGATAGCTGCGCCAGGACCGGGGATAGCCTTGCAGCAATCCGGTCAGGACCCGGTCGAATTTGAGCGTGGGGCGCTCGTAGAAAATCACCGCGTCGAGATCGTCGGGCACAAGCCCGGCATGGTCGAGGCACCATTCGACCGCCCTCAACGGGAAGGCGGCGTCATTCTTGTGCCGCGACAGCCGTTCCTCCTGCACCGCCGCGACCGGCATGCCGTCGATCACGAGCGCTGCCGCGGAATCGTGATAATGACCTGAAATTCCGAGAATCTTCACCGGCGCGCCCTTTCATCGACCGAAATCCAGCCGGTTCGCTCCCGCCGCGCCGCCCGCTTGGCGAGCCAGGCGAAAGGCGGCAGCAGCAGGAAATATTGGAGCGTGAGCACCACACCCGCGATCACACCCGCGAAAGCAGTGGCAAAGCGCAAATAGGCTTTCCACAGCCGCCGGAGCCGGGCCCACCACAAGACCCGGCGCGATCGCCGCGGCGCAATGCGGAAAAGCTCGTCGCGCGTATACTTCTTGTGCTGATCCTCATCGCGCAGGATGCGCTGGAACAGGGTGCGGGTCGCGGCATCATCGTCGATGACGTGGGCATAGCGCGCAAAATCGCGCGCGGCGGCGCTTTCGGACAGATGGAGGAAGGCGAGCAGGGTCGCATCGCTTTCACGCGCCACGTCCAGCCCGTCGATGCCCCGCTCGCCCGGCGCGATCCATTCGCCCAATGCGCCGTTGGCGTCGCCTTCGTGCAGCTTGCCGTGCAACTTGCGGCCCTGCGCCTGGAACATGTCGGCATGGCGCGCTTCGTCGCGCGCATGCCGCAAATAGCGATCGCGCAGCACCGGATCGGCGGTCAGCTCCGCCGCGCGCACCAGATCCCGTCCGCCGGCCGCCTCCACTTCGGCGAATTGGAGCAATTTACGTGCACGGCGTTCGGGGTTGGCCCAGATCAACCGATGCAGCGGCCGCAAGACGATACCGACGAGATCGGCGAAAGGCCCGGTCCCTTTTGTCGCAGTTGCCGCCGACTTGCGTGGCGGATTGTCGTGGAGGCTTTGTACGCCCAAGCCACTTCTCCTTGGTTTCGGCTTTTTAGTGGCGGGGCCCACAGGGGCGGTTCAATCGTATGAGTCGCCACAAAATCTCGCCGTTTGGGAAACCTGTGGCGCGCTGGCGGGTACAGAGGCGAAAGCGACAAGGAGCGCGCATGACGATCAGACACAGAATGCGGCCACAGGAATCATCATGCTGAATGGCGAGGCGAGAGCACCCCGCGCGCACCTGCACGCGATCGGCACGGCCGTGCCGGATCTCGACGTGCATCAGGATTTCATCGACTGGGCGACGACCCGGCTGACCGATCGCTATGCCCAATCCCTGTTCCGGCGGATGTCCGCGCGATCCGGCATCACGCATCGCTGGTCGGTGCTGCCGCACGCCAAAGGCGGATCGCCGATCACGCCCGGCGGATTCTATTTCGGCAACCGCCTGCCATCGACCGCGGCGCGCATGCAGCTTTATGCCGAAAAGGCGCCCGAGCTCGCCTTGGCCGCGATCGCGGCGCTCGCGGAAAAGGAGCCACTCGGCAAAATCACCCATCTCGTTGTCGCGAGCTGCACGGGCTTCGTCGCGCCTGGCATCGATCAACTGATCGCGCGCCGGCTGGGCCTCGATCCGGGGATCGAGCGGACCCTGGTCGGCTTCATGGGCTGCTATGCCGCGGTCGCGGCGCTGCGCGTGGCCTATCATATCGCGCGATCCGAACCGCAGGCGCGCGTGCTGGTGGTGACGGTCGAACTGTCGACCCTGCACCTAGTGGAGACCGACGAAATCGAATCGATGCTGGCGATGCTGCAGTTCGCCGACGGCGCCGCCGCCGCGATCGTGAGCGCCGAGGAAGGGCCGATTGCGATCGACCGTTTCTTCGCGGCGACTTTGCCCGACAGCAGCGAGCTGATCCAATGGACGATCGGCGACGCGGGCTTCGAGATGCATCTGTCGGGTAAAGTACCCGGGCGGATCGCGCAGGCGCTGCACGATCCGGACATGCGCGCGCAAATCCTGCACGATTGCGCGGCCGACGAGGTCGCCTGGGCGGTTCATGCCGGCGGGCGATCGATCCTCGATTCAGTCGAAACCGCGCTGGCGCTGCCACCCGAGGCGCTCGATCCGTCGCGGGCCGTGCTCAATGCCTACGGCAATATGTCGTCCGCGACCTTGATGTTCGTGCTCGACGGGATCCTCGACGGCGACGATCGGCGCAACGGCATCGCACTCGCTTTCGGGCCCGGCCTCGCGGCCGAGGGATTTGGCTTCAGCCGCGCGGCATGAACCGGATGCCCGCACTTGTGATCGGCGGCGGCCCCGCTGGGTCGATCGCGGCGATGCGTCTTGCGAAAGCGGGGATGCGTACCTTGCTGGTCGAGCGCAGCCACGAAGGCCATGATCCCGTATGTGGCGGCTTCGTCAGCGCGGACGCGCTGAAAATGCTGCAGCAGGCCGGCATATCCAAGCACGCGCTGGGCGGTCACCGGATCGAGAAGTTCAGGGTCGTGGTCGGAGAGCGGGTGATCGAAACGCGCCTGCCTTTCCCCGCCATCGGCCTGTCGCGGCGCAAGCTGGATGCGGTCCTGATCGAGGCCGCACGATCGGCGGGCGCCCGGATCGAGCATGGTCTGGCCGCGCGCGAGCTCGATGCCGACGATCGCAGCGTATCCTTTGCCGACGGCCGCCGGATTGCCGCTGACGCCGTGTTCCTGGCGACCGGCAAGCTCAACCTGCGTGGCGCGGATCGGCCCGGCGAACCGGACCATGGCGAAGCGATGGTCGGACTCAGGATCGCGCTGCGGCCCGACCGAAGCTGCGCGACCGCGCTTGCGGGAACGATCGAACTTCATCCGTTCGAAGGCGGCTATTGCGGGCTGGTGTTGCAGGAGGACCGCAATCTCAACCTGTGCCTGTCGGTCGCGACCAAAAGGCTGCGCGCGGTCGGCGGATCGGCCGATGCGCTGCTCGCCGACCTTGCCCGCGACGCGCCTTTGCTTGCCCGGCGCATCGCTGGCAGCCAGCCGATCGATAGCTGGCGCAGCATCGCGCGCATTCCTTATGGCTGGCGCGCGCCCGATACCGAGCCCGGCATTTTCCGGATCGGCGATCAGGCGGCGGTCATCGCCAGCTTGGCGGGCGACGGGATCGCGATCGCGATCGCCAGCGCGACCGCCGCCAGCAAGGCCTTGCTGCGCGACGGCCCGGCGGGGGCATCCGCTTATCAGCACGATTTCGCGGCGCGCTCGCGCTGGCCGCTGGCCGTCGGCGAGATGCTGCGCGCGGCCGCGGAACGGCCCGCCTGGTCGCGTCCTATCTCCCGATTGCTGCAGCTCCAGCCCCGCGCGCTCGCGTGGGGCGCGAGCCTGACCCGGATTTCAGCGACGGTTTAGGCTCGAGTCCGTTCGACGGAGAGACGGAAGGGAAAGCGCCGTACGATCCTGATCCCGTCCGGCGGCATGCCGGCGGCACGCAATATCTCGCGCCATTCCGCCGGCCGAAACGAGCGCGCGATCGACAATTGCCCATCCTCGCGCACGATGCGGTGCACCCCCATCAATCGCGCCAGCAACGGAAAGCCATAATAAGCGAAGGCATGGCGATGCAGGTCGCTGATCAGCCAGCCGCGCAACGCCTTTTCCTCCATGAAGTGCAGGAAGTCATAAAGCTGGCGGTCGGTCATGTGATGCGTGACCTGGCTGCTGACGATGAAGTCGAAATTGCCCGGCAGATCGTGGCAATCGCCCGCCAGATATTCGATCGGCATGTCCGAGGGCGTCAGCGCCCGGGCAATCTCCGCGCTGCGCGTATTGATGTCGATCCCGGTCAGCGAGACGGTGATGCCGCGACGGGCCGCCCAGCGCGCCACCCGGCGCAGCAGGTCGCCCTCGCCGAACCCGACATCGAGCAGGCGGAAGCGGGTCAGCCGGCCGGCGGCATGGTCGAGATAGGCCAGCAGCGGATGCGCGGTGAAGGTCCAGCAATTGACCCGCGCCAGATCGTGCAGGACGCGGGCATAGCTTTCGGCGTCGAGCTCGGCCGAATCCATCTGCTCGTCTTCGCGGCTGCGCACCGCGAGGTTGCGGGCGGGCGCGCTCATGGCGTCGGCGCCTTGGCCAGCGCCGTCACCACCGCCTGGGCGATGACGCGATTGGCGCGCGCATCGGGATGGCCGTCGTGCGGGATCGACCAGCGCGGATCGAGCTCAACCCGCACATAAGGCAACCCGGTCAGCACCTGTTCGCGCAGCCGGCGCTCGTTCGGCTGCTCGGGGCCGAATTCGGGCACGAGGATCAGCGGCACCGCATGGCGCGCCCGCGCCGCCGCAACGATCGCCTGCATGCTGCTGCGCGTACTCGCGATGCCACGATCGATCTTCGCTTCCGAATGATAGAGAAGCAGCTTCCGGAACAGCTTTTCGAGCCGCCACCCCGGCTTGGCCGCATGCCACTGTAGCGCCGTGTCGAGATGGGGGCGATGGCTGTCCAGGCTGCGCTCGATCAGCAATGGCGCGAACAGCGCCACCACCACACGGGGCGTCGTGAATTGCGGCAATTGCCGGCGCAGCAGCATCCATTCCTGATCGGCGCCATATCCATTGACCGAAAGATTGACCGTCTGAAGCCCGGTCGCCGCGCCGATCTGCGCCGCCGCGGTCTGATCCCAGTTGAGCCGGTAGCCGAGCATGATCGATTCCCCGGTGAACAGGATCGACGGACGACCGGGATCGACCGGCCGATCGAAACGCGCGACGCGACGCCCGCCGCGATCGTGATCATAGCGGATCGTCCGGCCATCATAACGCTCGAACCCGACATGGTTGGGGACGTTGACCCAGCCGATCACCGGATCGTGCTGCCGCAGCGGCTCCTCCTGCTCGGCCCAGCGCTCCAGGTTCTTCCAGTCGCCGGTGCGCAGCACGGCTTCGCTGACGAGAAGCGCCATCACCACGGCGCCCAAGGTCAGGCCGATGCCCCACGCCAGATCGCGCCCCTTGCCCGCGCCGACGCGGCGGCCGACCCAGCGCCGGCCTGGAAAGATCAGCGCCAGCGCGGCAACCAGTGCGAGCGAACGCTCGATCCACCAGATCAGGATCTGCTCGCGCCGTGGCATGAAGATGTGCGGCAACAGATGCCGGTCGAGCCAATCATGGTTGGCCAGCAGCACGAGCAGGATCAGCAGCGCACCGAGCGCCGCGGTCGTCCACTCCGCCGCACGCACGGCCGTGCCGTCCGCCCGCGTCGCCGGCGGGGTCACGATGCCGACGCCGTCAGGGCGGGCTGAGAGCACAGTTGCGCGTCCTATTGGACGACCACGGTGCCGGTCATGCCGAAGCTGCTGTGCATGAAGTGCGAGCAGTGGCTTTTATAGCTTCCCGGGGTGTTGGCGACGAGATGGATGTCGGCCGATTCCCCGCCGTCCAGTTCGATTTCGCCATTCTTCACCTTGGCGCGATCCTCGGGCGCGATCGTCGCCGCGTCGAGGAATTCCTTGGCGACGAAATCATGTCCGCCCGAAGCGCTGTTGACGAAATGGAGCACGTAGGGCCGACCATGCATCAGCGTCAGCGTCGCCGGATTGAATTTGAAATTGGACATTTCGATCGTGATCGCTTGCGGCGATCCTTGAGCGGTGGCCGCCCCGCCCGCGAACCCAGCCAAGAAGATGCCTAAAGGGATTGAAAGGCGCATTATGTTATCTCCGTGACCCATTGTGTCCGCGAGCGGAGCGACCCGCCGCCCAGGGGCTGCCGCGACCTTTGGGGGAGGCACTCGGCAATGGGCGGCGATGCGATACCGCATACGATCCTCTGTGCCCACGCTGGTCCATGACGTTTCGAAGGGCGGCGACGAAACGTTCCCTAAGCGAGACGAGTCGAAATGATGGCCCTGCTTTGCCCGCGCCGCTTGAACCGATCGCCCCTGAAGGCGCACTAAGCGGCCATGAAAGGAAAACAGGCTTGAGTGACGGTAGCGTCGCGCACCGGCAGACTGGGGAGACAGGCGTCGAAGCGACGCCCGAGGATCTGCGTCTCTTTGCCCGGGTACGAGCCCGCGAACGGGACGCCTTTGAAGCGCTGTATCGCCTCTATCATCCGCGCCTGGCCCGCTTCCTTTTGAACCTGCTTCATCGGCCGCAACTGGTCGAGGAAGTGCTCAACGACACATTGTTCGTGGTGTGGGATAGGTCCGATACCTTCCGCGGCGCGAGCAAGCTATCGACCTGGATATTCGCCATCGCCTACCGCAAGGCCATGAAAGCGCTCAGGCGCCTGGACGAGCCGATCGAGGATCGCGAGAACGATCTGCGGCTGGACGACCATGACGCGCCCGATGCGCCGGTCAGCCGGCGGCGCGCGCAGGAGGCCCTGCTCGCCGCGCTGGCGCGGCTCTCGCCTGATCATCGCGCGGTGGTCGACCTCACCTATTTCCATGAAATGGGCTATCGCGAAATCGCCGAGATCGTGGATTGCCCGGTCGATACGGTGAAGACCCGCATGTTCCATGCACGCCGGCATCTGCGGCGAATGTTCGACGGCGAACTGGCGGATTGGCTATGACGATGGGCCGCATTCTTCCCTTCACCACCGACCCGCATCGCGAGACGCGCGACCTGATGCCATGGCTGGTGACCGGCCGCCTCGAGGCCGACGAACAGGCGCGGGTCGAGGCGCATCTGGCGACGTGCGACGAATGTGCGCGCACCCTGAAGGCGGAACGCGCTTTGGCCGGCGCGGTCGCGGAATTGCCGATCGCCACCGGGATCAGCTGGGCGGCGATGCGCGACCGGCTCGACGCCGCCGCGCGGCAGACCGCGATCCTGCCGCCGCCCGCCCCGCGCTGGCGCCTCGGCATGAAGCAGATCGGCGTGGTGCTGGCGGCCCAGGCGGCCTTGCTCGCTGCGGCGGTCTCGATCACGGTGCGCACTATCGGCCCGGTCGCGCCTTACCACGCGCTCGGATCCGCGCCGGTCACGACCGGCGGCAACGTCATCGTCGTCTTCCGCCCCGATCTGCGCGAAAGCGACATGCGGCGCCTGCTCAAGGATAGCGACGCGCGGCTGGTCGATGGGCCAACCGCGGCCAACGCCTATGTGCTGCGCGTGCCTGAGGCCGAGCGGACCGACGCGCTCGCCCGGTTGCGGGGCGACGCCGCCGTCGTGCTGGCCGAACCGATCGACGCGGCCTCGTTGCGATGAAATTCCGCAAGGGCCTGTGTGCCCTGTGGCTGGCGATCACGGCTTTGCTCTCGCTGGCCGCACCCGCCGCAGCGCAGGATGCGACCGCGGAAAGCCGGCAAATCTTGGTGATGCTGCGTTTGCCGCCGGATCATTACCGGCCGGGATCGGCCTATTCGGGCGGGTACGGGAGCGCGACCACGCAGGCGGCCCGCCGCCGCATCGCCGGCCGGATCGCGCAGCGTCACGGTTTCACGCTCGCCGACAATTGGCCGATGCCGCTGCTCGGCATCGACTGTTTCGTGATGACGCTGCCGACCGGCGTTTCACCAGATGCCGCAGTGGAAATGGTGTCGCACGATAATGGCGTCGCCTGGTCGCAGCCGATGCAACTCTATCGTGCCCAGGCGGCGGCGCCGGCCGGCGACCCCCTGAAAGCGGCGCAGCCCGCGACGGCTTTATGGCACCTTTCCGAGCTCCATCGCATGGCGACCGGCCGCGGCGTCACGGTTGCGGTGATCGACAGCCGTATCGACACCCACCATCCCGATCTCGGCGGTCAGGTCAGTTTCGATCAGGACTTTGTCGGCGGTCATGGCATCGGGCCCGAGCAGCACGGCACCGCCGTCGCCGGCGTGATCGCGGCGCGCGCGGACAATGGCGTGGGCATCGTCGGTATCGCGCCGCGTGCGCGGCTGATGGGTTTGCGTGCCTGCTGGCAGCAAACCAGCATCGCTACCGTGTGCGACACGCTCAGTCTCGCCAAGGCGCTGCATTTCGCGATCGATCACCGTGCGCGCGTGATCAACATGAGCCTGAGCGGTCCGCACGACATGCTGTTGAGCCGGTTGGTGGAGATCGGGTTGGCGCGCGGCGAGTCGGTTGTGGCCGCATTCGACCCGGCGGTCGCCGACGGCGGATTCCCGGCTTCGCAGCCCGGCGTGATCGCAGTGGCGAACGACCTGTCCACCGGCCTTCCCGGCCGCGTCTATCTTGCTCCCGGCCACGACATACCGACCACCGTGCCCGGCGGAGGCTGGACGCTGGTGGACGGAACCTCCTATGCCGCTGCCCATGTCAGCGGTTTGCTCGCGCTGATGAACGAGCGGCAATCGGCGGGCGCGAGTGCGCTCGTCCGGGTGCGCGGAGGGAGTCTGGACGCGTGTGCTTCCCTGACGTCGGCAACGCATCTGTGCAGCTGCGATTGCGCGGGAGCACGCCGGCTTGCCGCGGATGATCGCCGCTGACCTGCGCGGGCGATCGCGCTTCCTGCTCGGCGTCATACTGATCCTGTCCGCGGCGCCGGCTTATGCCGAGATCGGCGCCAGCCTGACGCTCGCCAGCCAGGATCGGTTTCGCGGCTATTCGGTCAGCGATGGCTATCCCGCCGCGACGCTGTCGCTGTCCTACGACGATGCAGGCGGTCCCTATTTCGAAGCGTCGGTGATGGCGGCGGGCAAGCCGTCAGAAGGTGTCGAGCGATATCGGTTCGAGGAGAATGCGGGCTATGCGCTGCGCATCGCGAACGGCCCGACGATCGATGCGGGCATCGCGCACGCCGATTATTCCGGATACCGGATCTATGGCCAAACCGCCGTTTTTACCGAAATCTATGCCGGACTGATCACCAAGCATCTTTCAGCGCACATCCATTATTCACCCAATTACTTCCAGCGCGGTGTGGCGGCGCTCTATTCGGACGTGGATGGTGCCGTCCCGCTGACGCCGCGCATCAGGCTCAGCGCGCATTATGGCTTCCTGGTCCAGACCCAGGGCTCGCACGAAGCGGCGGGCCGCACCGCGCGGGACTGGCGCATCGGTGCCGCGACCGATCTGCGCAATCTGACCTTCGAACTGGCGGTGGCAAGCGGCGCGAAGAAGCGCAGTTTCTACGGCGACGCCAAGGATGGCGGATCGGCCCTGCTCGTTTCTGTGACCGCCGCCTTTTGAAGGCAAGCGCGTCCCGCCAAAATGCGCAATGCCGCGCATGGGCGTTTCACTAACGGGCTGACAGCTTTGTCCGCCACCTGTCCGGTGGCCGAAGACAGATTATCGAGGGGGACCGATGCTGCCATTCTACATGCTCGCGCAGCCGGTGGTGCAGGTCGAGCGGGCCTACGCCTCGGCCGCCCAGACCAAAGGCCAGTGGACCGCGTTCCGGGCCTTCGCGGCGCCGGACGCGGTGATGATGCTGGATGGTCCGCAGCCCGCCGCACCCTTCCTCAAGGACAAGGCCGACCCGCCCGTCGCGGTGATGTGGTGGCCCGCGCATATCGTCACGGCGTGCGACGGCAGCCTGGCATTTTCGACCGGCCCCTGGCAGCGCAAGGGCGGCACCGCCGCCGGCCGCTATTTCACCTTGTGGCGGCACGACGCCGACGGCTGGCGCTGGATTTTCGACGGCGGCACGCAGGACCAGACCCGCACCCCCGCCGGCGACGCGCCAGTGGAGGCGAACCATAAGGGCTGCGGCGGCCGGCTGCCGCCGTTGCCGGATAGGTCCGCGCCGAACGCGGGCGGCCGCTCGAGGGACGGCTCGCTGGTATGGCGGGTCGACAAATCCGCGACCGGCCATCGCCTGCGCGTGCTGTTCGCGGTCGCCGGCAAATGGGTGACCGAAGCGGATGTCGAGATCGGCTAGAGCGATTTCTAGCCGGGTGGAATCACCCGGTGACTCGGAAATCGCGGCAAATCAAAAACCTAAAACCGTGCGCGCTCGGTTTCCGGGAAAAAGGCGGCGGCGCCGAACATGCTCGGCGGGCATCCGAATTCACGGCTGAACGCGTGGGTGAAAGCGCTCAGTTCGCCATAACCCGCACTGAAGGCGATCTCGGTGATCGATGAATCGCGTTGCCGAAGTTTCTGGGCCGCGTGCTGCAGCCGGACCCGGCGATGATAGCGTGAGGGGGGATCGCCAAACGCCAGTGAGAAATAGCGCGTGAACTGAAAACTCGACATCGCCGCCACCCCGGCAAGCTCGTTCAGCGGGACCGCGCGTTCCTTGTGCTCGTGCAGATAAGCCCGCGCGCATTCGAGGCGGTTGAGTAACTCTCGCCGGGTCGACGCCTTCGCCGCACCCAGCCGCGCCATCGCCCCCGCCGCCTGGGCCAATACGACCGGCAAGGCGGAGCGGACGTCCGCCATCAAGGTCTCGACGCTCAGCGCCGAATTCTGATCCTGGTGCAGCATCTTCGCGCTTTGCGAGAGCAGGCGTCCCAGCCCGTTGGCTTCGGTCGTCTGCAGCAAGGCGCGTCCCAGGAACGGATCCGGGGTGCTGCCGTCAGGCGCGGTCGGCAGATAGATGCACATGCCCATCGCGTCGTGGCTGCGGCGCACGATCGCGCGATAGGGCGCGCCCCGATCGACCAGCAGCATCCGGCCCGGCCGCAGCACATGCGTTCTGCCGTCGATCTCGTGAATCTCTTCGCCGGCGATCACGATCTTGATCGCGGGGGCGTGGCTCAGGACGGTGCTTTCGCCCGCAGGCAGCCGCGACAGGACCACCTTGCCGCTGACCGGCGGTGCCGCGGCCTCACCGTGACTCGACATACGAATGAAATCTACCACCGCCGAAGCCTCCTGCGTGCTCCTTGACGATGGAATGCGGGAGAAGCCGCTTAACGGGAAGTAGCGGCGCAGTGAACGACACCTTGCATGATGATGAACGACCGCAGGGCACGTTACAGCTTTGAACGACAACGTCCGCCCTATCAGCGAAACATATCTTAGAGATTAGGCTGGTGCGAAATCACCACCGTTGCAGCGTGGCAACACTTCCGATTGATAGTATCTTGAATATCATTCGAAGCATTGCCCCAACTCTCCCCGACGGCGCATGGAGCGGGGATCAGTCGGCGGCTGGGGCCAGAGGGATGGCTCGCCGCCACTAGGGAGATTGACATGATCAAGTCGCGCTATCTGACCGGAACCGTCTTGGGATCGGCCTTGCTGGTTGGTGCCAGCCTCGTTGGGATTCCGACCGCCGCGCTCGCACAGACCGCCGCCCCGGCGGCGGCGGCCGCGGCGCCGGGCAGTACCAATGCTTCCGACAGCAATGCTGCCGACAGCGATACATCGAAGGACATCGTCGTCACCGGCACGCTGTTCCGCAGCAGCGCCGACAATATCGCCTCGCCGGTCACGGTGATGACCGCCGACGATATCGCCAAGCGCGGCATCCAGACGGTGCAGGGCGCGATCCAGTCGCTCGCTTCGAACAATGGCCCGGCGTTGACCAACAGCTTCACCGCCAACGGCGCCTTCGCCGGCGGCGCGTCGGCCGTCTCGCTGCGCGGCCTGACGACCAACTCGACGCTCGTTCTGTTCGACGGCCTGCGCGCGGCCTATTTCCCGCTCGCCGACGACGGTTCGCGTAACTTCGTCGATCTCAACACCATCCCCGACGAGATCGTCGAGCGCGTCGATGTGCTCAAGGACGGTGCGTCATCGACCTACGGCGCCGACGCGGTCGCGGGCGTGGTCAACGTCATCACCAAGAAGCAGATCCAGGGCATCAGCGGCATGGCCGAAGGCGGCATCACGCAGCGCGGCGACGGCGGCAACCAGCGCGTCAGCCTGACCGCGGGCTTCGGCGATCTCGCCAGCCAGGGCTTCAACGTCTACATCAGCGGCCACTATATCAACCAGGATCCGCTCTACAGCCGCGACCGTGGCGCGCCCTACAATTCGGACAACCAGAGCGGCATTTGCTTCCAGGGTAGCTGCGGCATCGACAACCGCCAGAACTCGCCGATCAATTTCTCGGGCCTTTCGCCGCTCGTTCCGGTTTTCCTGGTGCAGCCGGCCAACCCGACGACCAGCGCGCCCGTCGCCGGCAGCCGCTTCCAGTTCCTCAACCCGACGACGGGCTGCGGCCCCTACGCGCCCTATAATCTGACCGCGGCCCAGATGGCGGCGTTCACCAATGCGCCGGCCACCGTCTGTACCCAGGATCTCGTCCATGACGGCGGCCAGATCGAGCCGCATTCTCAGCGCTGGGGCGTGTCGTCGCGCGCGAGCGTGAACATCGGCGAGAGCGCGCATGCCTATCTCGAATTCAATTTCGAGCAGAGCTCGTCCACCTATACCGGCTTCGGCCTCGCCGGCCCGGGCAATCCCTCCAACTCCATCATCCGCGCCAACGGCCCGGCGGGAATCCTCTTTCCGCGCTTCAGCACTTCTGGCGTAGCGGGCGGCGCGAACGCTCCGGGTTCGGCGCCGCTGGCGCTGCCGGTTTTCATCTGCCCGCGCCTGACGGTCGGCGCGTGTAACGCCACCAATGGCACGCTGAACCCGCAGAACCCGTTCGCGGCAGCCGGCAACGAAGCCCTGATCTTCGGCACGCTGCCCAATATGCAGCAGCACACCGGGTCGCGCAGCCGCGCCTATCGCCTCGCCGGCGGCATCGATGGCTCGTTCGGCGACAATTGGGATTATTCGGTCAATGCGATCGGCATGGTCAACGATCTGCGCCGCAGCTTCGACGGCTATGTCTATATCCAGCACCTGCTCGATGTGCTGAAGGACGGCTCGTTCAATTTCGTCAATCCGGCGGCTAACAGCCAGGCGACGCTCGACTATCTCGCGCCGCACCTGGACGTGAACGCCCGCTCGGAAATGTACCAGGTCGATGCCAACCTGACGCACGACTTCTTCGAGCTGCCCGGCGGCGCGGTGCAGGTCGCGGTCGGCGGCTCGATCCGCAAGGAATCGGTCAACGCGCCCAGCGCCAATCCCGACGATAACGGCCCGACCCAGCGTTATTTCGTGATCAACGCGTTCGGTACGGTCGGCAGCCGTTGGGTGGAATCGCCTTACTTCGAAATCAAGGCGCCGATCCTGACCAGCCTCAACCTCGATCTGTCGGGCCGCTACGACAATTATTCGAGCGGCCAGCACGCTTTCTCGCCGAAGGCCGGCGTCGTGTTCAATCCGGTTCGCCAGTTGACGCTGCGCGGCGCGATCTCGAAGGGCTTCCGTATCCCCTCATTCGGTGAATCGTCCGCGCTGCCGACCACCGGTTTCGTGCCCATCAACATCAGCACGCTGCCCGCGGCCTTCCTGGCCTCGCACAGCAATCCTGGCGTGGTCTGCACGGCCGCGGCCCTGGCCAATTGCTCATCCTATCTGACGCAATCGTTCGGCCAGCAGTCGATCGCCAATCCGAACCTGAAGCCGGAAAAGTCGCGCAACATCAGCTTCGGCGGCGACATCAAGCCGTTCCATGGCCTGAAATTCTCGATCGATTACTATAATATCAAGAAGACCAACGCGATCACCAACGCGCCGTTCTCGGCCGCGCTGAACGCGTATTATAACGGTCAGCCGATCCCGGCGGGCTACACGATCACGCCGCAGTCGCCGGATCCCCTGAACCCCACCGCGCTACCGGTGGTCGGCGTGGTCGGCGCCCCGTTCATCAACGCCAACACGATCAAGACCGATGGTCTCGATTTCGGCGCGAGCGCGACGTTCCACTTCTCGAACGGCTGGTCGTTCCAGAGCAACGCGGATGTGGAATATATCCACAAGCTCAACACCTATTTCCCCGACGGCCACGTCGAGAAATATGCAGGCACGCTCGGCAACTTCAATCTGACCTCCGGCTCGGGCACGCCGCGCTGGAAGGGCAATTGGCAGAATACGCTCAACATCGGCGAAAAGGCTTCGCTCACCGCGACCGCTTATTATACCGCCGGCTACAATCTGTCGGCGCAGGACCAGGGCACCGGCTATAAGGATTGCGGTCTCGACCCCGGCTTCTCGGCCTGCAACGTCAAGCGCTTCATCGACATCGACCTGACCGGCCAGCTCAATGTCGGCAAGGCGTTCACCTTCTACGCCAACGTCCTGAACGTGTTCGACAAGAAGCCGCCGCTCGATGTCGTCACCTATGGTGGTTACCTCTACAATCCGGTGGTGGCGGAGGCCGGCATCATCGGCCGTTCGTTCCGCGTCGGCGGCCGGTTCAAGTTCTGATCCGCGCCACAGCGTAAAAGAAGAGGGCGGCTCCGGAAGGGGCCGCCTTTTTTTCGTTGGCGCCGCCGGATTGCGCGCGCTTGCGAAAATATAGGACCGGACAATCAGAACCGATAATCCGCAAGCCGGCACAAAAGGCTAGCAGGTCGCCACGCTATCATGGCGCTCGCCCCCCTGGACGCAATTGATGAGACCGCAAGACACTTTTGGCACGATCGACAGCCCCCGCTGCAGCACAACCGTGCCGCAGCTGATCGATGCGGCCGTCTCGCGCATCGAACAGCGCTTCGCCCCCGACACCAAGCCGCCCAGCCTCGCGGACCTGGTGCGACTGACCGGCGATCTCGACGAGAAGGTGCTCGGTTACCGGCAGCCGTCAACCGCGATCGCACGCCAGATCTCGCTCTGGTATGCGCGCCTGCCGGGCGACGCCGCGACATCGCTGACCGCGCGCGCGCTCGCTGAACGCACGCGGGCTTTGCTGCATTCGGATTGAATCAGGCAGACGCCAGCAGCGCGATCGCTTCGTTGATCCAGGCCAGGCGCGCGGTGGTCGCCAGCCGCGCATGCTCCAGCTCGAGTTGGCTCGGCAATTCGGTCGCCGCCTCGCGCAGGCGTTCCAGTTTCTCGAGTTCCGCGCTGACTGCCGTGCGCAAGGTCAGGAACCACGCGCCGCGCTCCGCCGCCGGCAACGCCTCGAGGAAGGGCACGCGCGTGCGCCACGGGTCGCTCGGCAGCAATTCGCTTTGGTCGATCTCGACCATCCAGCCCCGTACCGCGGCCGCTCCGTCGTCCGTGCAGGTCAGGAATTCCGATTTCCGGCGGCCCGCCCCGCCCTCCTCGCTCTGCACGAGCCCGGCGCGCTTGAGCCGTTCGATCACCGGATAGACGCTGCCCGGGCTGTCGGACGCGTCCGAAGCGAGTCGCTGCGTCAGCGCCTTGCGCAGGAAATAAGCGGTGGTCGGCTGCCATTTCTGCACGAGCGCGAGCACGTGACATTCGTGATGGCTCAGCCCCATCATTCCCACCGCGGCCCCCTTCATGCCCGACCTATCGCACGACCGATCGGAAGTACGCAACGTACTGTCGAAATGAGGGCCAGCGCCCGGCACTCTGTTCATCCTCCGGTCAAAGAGTTGCTCGATTTTGCGAGCTTTGCCGCCTGGCCGTCCGGCAGGTGGCTTTTCGCAACCGCCAACAACCGTCCGACCCCGCCCGCTTAGTATACCCAGCGGCGTGATTATGATGGTGGCAAGGCAGCGATGAACCAGCTCCACTATATGGCGGATTATGAGCGCGCGCGGGATCGCCATTCCGGCACGGCCGAACGGGTCCGCGTCCGCCGCGGCAATCTTGTGCTGCTGTACGACCCGCTCGAATTCTATTTCGGATCTCAGCAGATCGGCCTGTCCCCGCTCGAAGGCGCGATCCTCGAACTGCTCATCACGCAGGGTCGCGCCTCGGCCAGGATGCTGAGCGAGCTGTTCGAAAAGGAAGGCGGAAGCGTCAAGTCGATGGACGTCCATGTCCATCGCATCCGCCGCAAATTCGACAGCGTCGGCGCGGACGATCCGATCGAGACGGTGCGCGGATGGGGCCTGAAGTTCCGCTACGCCGGCGAAATGCGCGTCGCCTGACAGGCGCGACGAACGATCTCAACGCGTCACCGTATGTCGGCCGCCGTCAACAATGGTGCCGTCCTTGCGAATGAATGAAATCTGATAATCCACCTTGTCGGCATCGCCGATCGGAAGGCTGAATTCGAACGGATGGCGGCTGTCGACCATTGTTCGCTCGGCGCCGGGCGCGAACAGCGTGAGCCGCGCTTCGCGCACGTCGTCATCGGACGCGCTCGTCCAGACATAGAAATCGCGCTGGCGCCCGAGCGACAGGATCATCGCCGTCGCGTTGCCTGCCGAACTTGTGTCCGTCCGGAAGCTGCGATCCCCGCCGCCGCTTTCCTTTCCGTCGAAATAGTCGGCCTGCAATCGGGTGAAGACGGGCATGTCGTCCACCGCGATCGCGGTCACCCCCCGGGGAGATAGCGGCAAGGTCGCCACGCCATCGGTGACCGTGACACTGCCGGTCGGCTTGCCGTCCTGCCACAGCCTTGCGCGGTAGGCGCGGCCCGGCTCGTACGGAATGCGCTGCTTGTCGAGATGGAGGGTGATGGTGCGGGCGGTCGCGGACTCGTTGGTCAGCGCCAGATAGAAGCGCTTATTGCCATATCCGGTGAGGTAATTGGCCTGCGGATCGTCGACCGCGACGAGATGGCGCGGCATCCACAGCCGTACATTCTCATCGCCCATGAACGTCCCGGGCCGATCGCCGTAGACCTTGCTGCGCAGGTAGGCATAACCTGGCGCGAAGCGGGCGGGGAAGCGGATCGCCCCACCCGACCGCGTCTCGACGTCCGAGAGGAGATAATCGACCAGCAGCGCGATGTTCGGCCAGACATGGTTGTAATAGATTTCGTTGTAATTGAGCTCCGCGAACGGCCGGTTCGGATAGTCGGAGGTGGCGTAAACGTTCGAGAACGCGACGTTGATGTCGTAGCCCGGATAGGTCTTGTAGCGCCCGACGATCGCCGCGCGCGCGACGTCGTGCAGGAACGGGTCCCCGGTCGCGGCGGCGATGCGCAGTTCATACGCCGCCTGATGCGCCATGAAGATGCCGGGGTTCATGCTGTAGGTGGTCGTTGCCTCCGGCGTCAGACCGATCTGCGAGACCTGCCAGGCGGGCAAGGTCTGCGGCGGCGTTATGATCGGTTTGTCGCCCGGCTTCGCCTGCCACAGCCCGACCGGCGCATCATGCAGGTCGACCGTGACATTCCCTTGCGGGATGGCCGGAAAATACCAGGCGTAGCTCGCATATTCGCGCGCACCCATGGCGGCGGCGCGAAGGTAGCGCGGCTCGCCGGTTTCCTGCCACAGCTCGAACAGCTCGACCCAACGCGGCGAAAAGTCCGACCAGAACTGGCCGCCCTGCGCGATATGCGCATCGGAAAAATCGCGCTGGGGCGTGTCGATGCGCGCTTTGACATAGGCGTCCGCCAATTCCCGGGCGCGGGCGAGCGCGGCCTTGTCGCCGGTCAGGCGATAGATTGCGAGCTTTTCCCAGAACGTGTCGCCGCCGCTCATCATCAGCAGATTGAGCGCGCGCGGTTTGCCGGCGACCGCCATCGCATAGGAACGGAAGACCGGGCTTTGCCCGCGCGACATCTGATACAGGCCGGCGAGTTCGGCGGTTTCGGCCGCGGGGCCCTTCATGTCGCGCGCGGCATTCTGGCCCGCCTCGTTCGGCAGCGCATTGTAGAGATATTTGGTGCGTGACATCAGGAATTCGGTGACGGGCAGCGCGCGCAGACGATAGATTTCGGGATCGTCCTCAATCAGCGCCACCGAAAGCGGGTGAAGCGCGGAGACGACCTTCACCGTGCCCTTGACGTCGGTATTGTAATCGAAGCCCTTGAGGTCGGCGTCCCACCCCGCATGCGCATCGTCCATCGCGAATTCGACCATCGTGTCGATCGTCTTGTTGAGCGGCTGATCGACATTCTGACGCACGTCGGAAAAGCCGAACAGTTCGCGCGCGGTTTGCGTGAACGCGCCGTACCAGTCACCCTTCACCAGCAACGGACGCACCGCGAAATTCGCGCTTTGTCCCGCCTCGAAATGCGAGCCTTCCTGCCCGAGCAACGGTGCAAACGCGGCCGGCTGGGCTTGCCCCGCCGGGTTGCGCAGCATCACGCCGAAGCGCGCATTGTGCAGCGTCGGCAGCCGATAAGGGCTCTCCTGAGGATCGACGCTCAATCCGTTGGTGACGCCGCCTGCGCTGAACAGGGTGAGCGGCAGCCCGCCCATATTCTCCGCCGAGAGCAAAGGCGCGCTCGGAAAGCGCTTCTCCTGCCAGATCAGCGGTTGCAGGAAGCCGTCATCCCGCGCCGGATCGCTTGCCGGCCCGCCGGTATAGCCGACCGTGTACCAGCCGGGCTTGCGCGCGGTGAAGGTCCAGCTGATCCGCGGCGCGGCGCCCGCGACCGGATGCACTTCCGCCCGCAGCGTGAAATCGGGCGTGCCCGCGAACGTCCACGCGGTGCCGCCATCGGGCAAGGCACGCGACGCGCTGGCACGCACGACCGTCACCCGCCCCGCCTCGTACAGATTGTCGGTAACGCCCTGCCCCGTCGGCCTGCGCCACTGCGGCACCGGGTAGTTTTCCGCGTTGGCACCGGTGAAGGCCTGACCGGGCGTCGAATAACCGGGGCTTAATCCCAGCTTTGGATCGTCATCGGCCCGAATGATCGTGAAGACCGGCTGATAGGCAGCCTGCAAGCCTGCGCGCTCGACCAGCACGGTCCCGCGCAGCCCCGGGCGCAGGCCATAATCCTGCGCGACGGAAACCGTGGCAACGCCTGCCAGCAGGGCGGCGAACAGCGACACTCGAGCAGCACCCGTCATCGCGATCTCTCCTTTGGTTCGGGCGTGTTGCCGCCCCGTGATTCAGTGTGCGACGTGGCTGAGCAGCACGTCGGGTTTGATACGAATGCCGAGACCATCGCCGGCGGGCGCGAACAGATAGCCGTCGCGCAACTCGACCGGGGTTTCGACCACCGCCGGGCCGAGCGGATTCTTGCCGATCCAATATTCGCAGACGATGCTGTTCGGCATTGCCACGGCCAGATGCGCACTCGCTGCGACATGGATCTGCGATCCGATGCTGACATGCGGCTGGAAGGCCAGGCCGAAACAATCGGCGAGTTCGGCTATGCGGCGGCATTCGGTGATCCCGCCGGCGCGGCAGACGTCGGGTTGGACGATGTCGATCGCGCGGTTGCGGATCAGCTCGACCGTCTCGTGCCGGCTCATGATCGAATCCAGCGCGATCGGAATATCGAGGCCCTGTGCCAGCTCGGCATAGCCTTCGACATCCTCGGGCGGGATCGGCATTTCGAAGAAGCCGACGCCCAATTCCCGCAGCGCGCGGCCAAGCCGCATCGCGTCGGCGCGCGAATAGACGCCGGCGGCGTCGGCATAGATGCTGAAGCCGTCGCCCATCGCGTCGCGGATCGCGCCGATCGTGCGCAGATCGCCCCGGACGCCGCGGCCGATCGCCATTTTGACTCCGGTATAGCCAGCCGCCCGAAGCGACCGGGCTTCCTCCACCAGCGTCTCGATCGCCTCGTCCGGCGCCTCCAGCGGCAGCGAGGGAATGCCCGAGGCATAGACCCGCACGCTCTCCCGCATCTTGCCGCCGAGCAACGTCGAGATCGGCGCGCCGGCGGCCTGTCCGGCTATGTCCCACAAGGCGATGTCGACGCCCGCAATCGCTTCCAGATAGAAGCCGGCGCGGTGGCCGCGCACGCGCATGCCGGCATACATGCGCTCCCACAGCACCAACACTTCGCGCGGGTCGGCGCCCATCACGATCGGGGTCAGCAGAAGCTCGATTATCTTCGCGGTCGCCTGTGGCGCGACCGGCGCCTTGGCCTCGCCCCAGCCGACCAGGCCGCCATCGGTTTCGATCCGCACGACCACCGTGTCGATCGTCTGCGAATAGATGAAGCGGCGGCGCAGCGGCACGGGATATTCGGTCGAAAGTTCGGCCTGGCCGGCGGCGCGCTCGCTGCCCCAGGCGCGGCTGCCCCAATAAGGGCGGGTGTCGATCGGCTTGGCCTGGATGGGGAAGGCCTCGACCTTGACGATCTTCATGTCATCTCCTGACAAAGCGCGAGCAGCAGCGGCCCCTGGCCCCACGGGAATATGCCGAACGGGCGTGTGGCGTAGGTCGACAGCGCACCGACGGGTGTAGCGTCGCTGACCAGATGGAGGCTGCCGTCGGGCGCGATCTGCGCGTGCATCGCGGCGCGCGCTTTGACCTCCATCACGCGACAGGAGGCGCTATCGAGCAGCTGCCGCGTGAATGCCTCGCGCAGCGCATAGGCGGCCATCGCCGCGAGCGTGGATTCGAGATAGGTTTCGGGCGCGTCGACCACGGTGTGCCACAGGCCGCTTTCGTCCTGCGTCGCGACGAGCGCTTCGGCCAGCGCCACCAGCCGCTGGTGGAGTTCGCTCCAGGCCGGATGCGCGCGAGGCAGCAAGGCCAGCGTGTCGACCAGGCCCATCAGTGCCCAGCCCTGCCCCCGCGCCCAGACTTGCCCATTCCGCCCGCAATCGCGCTCGAAACCGTGGAACAGCAGGCCATCGTCGGTCTGAAGCGCGCGCGCGTAACCGAGCAGTTCCTCGGCTGCCTGATCGAAATAGGCACCCTCACCGGTCGTGCGTGCCAGCGCGGCGAGAAACGGACCATCGACATCCATGCAGTCGACCCAGATCTGCCAGCGCCACCCCGGCGTGTCGGTGCGATGATAGCGGGCGCCGGTGGGTCCTTTCGGAAAGCCGGCATTGAGCGCGGCCAGCCGGCGTGCGGCATCGAGGAACTGGGGGTCGCCGGTGCGGCCGTACAAATCGAGCAATTCGCGGCCGGCACCGACATGATCCTCGTTGCTGCGCGCCACGCCACGCCCGAGCCAGGAGCGCAGCAGTCCGTGGACGAAGCCGATCGGCGCGGCGTCGCCAAGCAGGTCGCCCGCCCGCAACAGGCCGCGCAACGCGATCGCCTCGCCGAAACCCCAGACACGATAATTCCAGCGCATCGTCTGATCGACGGCCGCGCGCAGATGCTGGCTCATAACGCGATCTCGAACAGCCCACCGGAGCCTTCGCCCGGGGCTTGCGGGTTCAGCCGGAAGCGCGATGTCGTGACCAGCAGGCGGTCGGGTCCGGCGAAGCACAGGCTGCTGACATGCGGCGCCGGAATGCGCACCTCCCGCAACGTCACGCCATCGGGACCGATCTGGACGACGCTGGCCCCGCCCCACATCGCGACCCACAGGCTGCCGTCGGGGCCGATCGCCATACCATCCGGCTTGCCCGCCAAACCGAGGAAATCCGTAACGATGACGGGCTCGCCAAGCGTGCCTCCGTTCGCGGGATAAGCGAGCAGTGTCCGGGCGAGCGTATCGACCACGTAGAGCGTCGATCCGTCGTTCGCGAACTTGATGCCGTTGGGCACGCCCAGACCCGAGGCCACGCGGCGCGGCACCTCATCGAGCGACGGCGCGTGGAATATGGCGCCGCGCGTCGCGAGCAAGCCGCGATGCATCGCGCCGGCCCACAAACCGCCCGCCGCATCGACCGTCATGTCGTTGAAGCGGCAACCGGGATCGAGCGTTGCCGTCAGACCGGCCGTCGCCTCTCCCGAGGGCGCGACCGCGCAGAAGGATTCGTCCAGCGTGCCGACGACACCGCCCTCGGGTAGCGCCGCGAGCGACCACACTGCCTGCTCAACCGCGATCCGATCGAGCCCTTTTGTGTCCGAGAAATGCAGCAGCCGGCGTTCGATCGGGTCGGTCCACAACACGCGCCCGTCCAGCCAGAGCGGCGATTCCCCGATCGCCGCACCGGCATCGCAGATCAGCCGCGCGGATGGACCGGCCATGTCAGGCGCCACGCGCCGCGTGCAGCGCGCGGAAACCGGCGAGACAGGCCTCGCGCGAGTCCACCGGCCGGCTGGCGACGCCGATCGATTTGAGCGCGCTGGCGTAAAGCTGGCAGAGCGGACCATTACCGATCAGGGGCACGATCGCGTTGGCAAGATCGGGATAGGCCGCGAGCGCGTCGGCGATCTCCGATCCGATCAGCAGTCCGCGGATGTAGGCCGCGGCTTCGCTTTTCAGCAATTCGCCGCGCACGACCCGCGCCCGCGCGCCGAACAACAAGGTGCCGAGGCCGAGCTTGCGCGCTTTGCCGGTGGCAACCCCTTCCTGGAAGGCCGGGCCATCCGCCGCCTCGCCTTCGACGATCGAGGCGAGCAGGCCTTGCGCCGTCAGCCGGTCGAAAATCTCGCCCGACATGGTGGTGAAGAAATCAGCGATGCGCCCATCTTCGAGCCACGCCCATTTGGTGTGCGTGCCCGGCAGCGCGACCAGTCCGTCGGCCTGGCCCAGCATCGTCAGGCCGATCAGCTCGACCTCCTCGCCCCGCAGGATATCGGGCGCGCCGTCGAAGCTGCGGCGGCAGGCGATGCCGGGAATGATATTGACCTGAGCCGGGCCGATCTCTGCGGGGACCGCGGCGGCCGCGAGTTCCATCCGCCCGGCCGGCGCTTCGGCATAAGGCACTTCGGCCCAGCCGATATTGGAGCCGATCATGCCCGAGGCATAGATCGGGCCGCTGTCCGGCCAGCGTTCGACCAGCCGTTCCATCATGTCCGCCATGCCGGCGCGGTCGAGCGCGGCGACGCCGGCGGGCGCGGACATTTCGTCAGCCAGCGTGCCGTCGGCGGCGACGCGATAGGCGCGGAAGTTGCTGCTGCCCCAGTTGACGCCAATGATCGATTCAGCGGCGGGTGACATGCGCGCCCCCATCGATCGGATAGACCGAACCGGTGATCCACGACGCGCGATCCGAGGCGAGGAACATGGCCAGCTCCGCCACCTCGTCCGCCGTGCCGATCCGCGCGATCGGATGGCGGGTCATGTTCTGTGCACGCGCACCGTCCGGATCGCCGCCGCGCGCATAGGATGCCCGCATCGCCGGCGTGTCGATGCTCGCCGGGGCGATCGCGTTGAGGCGGATATTGTCGGGCGCGAATTCGAGCGCGGCGGTCTGCATCAAATTGTTGAGCGCGGCCTTCGACGCCGCATAAGCGGCGAGCGTCGGCGTCGCGAAATCGGCGTTGATCGACGACAGGAAAACGACCGCGCCCGCGCCCTTCGCCTTCATGTCCGGCACGCACAGCCGCAACAGGCGGACCGCGCCGATGACGTTGACGTCATAGATATTGGCGAATTCGGCCGGATCGGTGTCGATGCTGCCGCCATGATGGGTCGCGGCGGCGGCATGGACCAGGATGTCGGGCGCGCCGAGCGTGCCTTTCATCTCGGCATAGGCCGCCTCCAGCGCGGCGTCGGACCGCAGGTCGGCGACGAGATCGAGGTCGCTTCCCTGCCCCGCCGCCAGATCGAGACCGGCGACGCGCGCGCCCTCGGCCCGGAAGCGGGCGGCGATCGCCGCGCCGATACCGCTCGCGGCCCCGGTCACCAGCGCCACGCGTCCTTTAAGCTCACCCACTGATCGTCCCCTGCTGCGCCCGGCCGCGCGTCAGAACTTCACGCTGACGCTGGCCTTGTAGATGCGTCCGAAGAAGACGTTGGTCCGCAGGCCTTCCTCGGCGCCATCATAGGTGCGCTGCTTCTCGTTGAGAATGTTGTTCGCCTCGAAACCCAGCGAGACGTTTTTCATGATATCGTAGCGCACGGTTGCCGAGAGATCGGTGTAGGAATCGTTGTAGATGCCGGTCGCCGCGGCCGACAGCGCCACCAGATAATTGTCGCGCCAATTATAGGCGACGCGCAGGCTGAACGGCCCCTTTTCGTAATAGCCGACCAGGTTGGCGTTGTTCTTCGACAGGCCGGGGAATGCGAGCGTGCGGCCGGCGGCATCCTTGATCGGCGTACTCGAGTCGATGTAGGAATAGGTCGCCAGCACCCCGAAACCGTCGAACGGCGAGGGCAGGAAGTAGAAGGGAAGCTGGACCAGCCCCTCGATGCCCTTCACCTTGGCGCCTTCGCCATTGATCTTGCGGTTGATCAGATAATTGACGCCGCCATAGCTCTCGGCGCTCTGCTTCTGGACGATGAAGGTCGACACGTCCTTGTAGAACAGGCCGACCGAGACCATCGCCTGCTTGCCGAAATAATATTCGGCCGAAAGATCCACCTGGTTCGCCTTGAACGGATCGAGGTTCGGAGCACCGCCGCTGCCCGTCCCGAGCACGGTCTGCACACCGTTCACGAACACGGCATTGTTGGAGAGCGTGACGCCGTTGTTGAGATCGGCGGTGTTGGGGAAGGCAACCACCTTCGCCGCGCCGGCGCGCAGGATCACGTCGTCGCTGACCTTCAGCTTGGCGACGCCCGACGGCAGCCAGTCACCGTCGGTGCGGCGGAAGGTCGTCGGCGTCGCGGCGCCGCTCGAACTGATCAGGTTGCCGATCGAGGCCAGCTTGCGGTCGACGTAACGGACGCCGACATTGCCCGACAGGTTCATCAGGCCGATGTCGGTGCCGAAGTCGATCTTGCCATAGCCTTCGAGGAAGCGTTCCTTGATCTCGAACGTGCTCGACAGGGCATTGGTGTTGTTGACCGGGTCGAGGCACTGCGCGTTCTGCGAAATCGACGGTACGTCGGTGAAGGCCGAACAGCTGTCCACATTCGACGCCGCGGCCAGATACGTGCGCGGCAGGCCCTCGAAATCACCCGATGCGAAATGCGACTGCGTATGGGTCGTCAGATATTCGCCGAGCTGCGTCGCCGGAATGCCACCGGTCGGGCGGATATCGGCGCGCAGCGGATTCTGGACGGAATCGTCGCGATCGTAGCGGCCGCCGACGTCGATCGATTTCAGGAAGCCGGACCCGATATCGTAGGTCCAGTCGGTCCGCGCCGCCTTGTCCTTGCTGATCGCGCGATAATCGTTGTCGAACAGGATGGTGAAGCGCAGCTGCGACGGATCGCTCAGGTTGATGCCGCTGATCTTGTACGACCCCAGCGCACCGTCGGTGAAATCGAAATTGACGGTGGGGTTGATCCCGACGACCGGCTGCAGGCGGAAATAGATCTGCCGCGCGCTCGACGTCGATCGATCATAGGCGATCTCCGCGCTGCCATGCAGATGATCGGTGACGTTGAACTTGCCCTTGATCGCCGACGACCAGGTATCCGCCTTGGTGTCGGCGAATTCGGTGTTGGTCAGCACCGGACCGGTCGCGGTGCCGGACAGCAGAATGTTGTTGGGCGAATAGGTCGCGTTCGTCAGGCCGGCGGTCGGCGTGAACGACAGCCACCAGCGGTCGCGCTTCGAATCCAGCTTCGAATAGAAGGTGTCGGCGGTGATCTGGACGCTGGAGGACGGCTTCCACTGGACCACGCCGTCCAGGCCGAGATTGTTGCGCCGCTCCTGGATTTGTTCGGGCCGCGCATCGGAATTGCCGTAGCGGACGACACCGCCGGCATCGGTGTAGCGGCTATAGCCGGAGAAGGTATCGAGGCCCTGCTGCGACAGGTTGCGATGGTCGTAGGATGCCGACAGCAACACGCCGAGCGTATCGTCGGCGAACTTGTGCGAGGCGAGCACGAAACCCTCGGCGCCGCCCTTGCGCGCCTGATCGGAATAGGTGCCGGCTACCTTGGCCGCGATCTGGTTGGGGCCGTCGAGCGGCATGCGCGTCTGGATGTCGACGATACCGCCGAGCGCGCCGGCGATCTGGTCCGCGCCCGCAAGTTTGGTCACGTCGAGCCGCGAGATCAGCTCGGACGGAACCAGCGCCAGGATGCCGTAAGTCGAGCTGGCAAGCGTATCGAGGCCGGTGCCGCCGCGGCCGGACCAGACGACGATCTGACGGCCGTTGAACAGGAAGACGTTCTGGCGAAGGCCGCGAACCGACACGTTGGTGCCTTCGCCGATGCCGCGATCGACCTGGACACCCGAAACGCGCGCCAGCGATTCCGCCACGTTGCGGTCGGGCAGCTTGCCGATGTCGTCGGCGACGACAGAGTCGAGGAACTGGGTGGAGTCGCGCTTGATGTCGCGCGCCGCCTTGAGGCTCTGGCGGATGCCGGTGACGACCACCTCGCCCGCGTCGCCCTGATCCGCGGCTTGCGCATCGACGGCCGGCTTCGGCGCCTCGGCCGGTGCCGCACTTTGCGCGAGCAGCGGTGCCGAACTCAAGATGGAGGACAGCAACAACCCCCGGATGACACGATTCTTCATGCCTTCTTCCCCTCTCCCTTGCGCGCCCTGAATGGAAGCGCACGACGACCGATCCATGCCGGCTTGCGTCAATACCGTCTCTATTAAAGCAACGTTTTTTGCCACACAAGCCTATTTGCATAGCGGCGCTTTTTGCTGCGTTTGCGAAGGTGTTTGGCGATTTTTCCTCTGTAAAAGCGGTCTAAACAGCCAGTTGACAAGCAGGTCGACCGCGTCGATGCTTACACATATAGCAACACGCGGCCGCCGAAAATGTCGTGCGGGCAGCAACAGGGAGGGGCAGGCAATGGCGGGGTTGAGCGGGGTGTTGCCCATCCTTCCCACCATCTTCGACAGCAAAGGGGCGATCGACGAGGCGGGCACGCACCGCGTCGTCGATTACATCATCGCGGCCGGCGCGAAGGGTGTGGTCTTTCCCGGGCTGGCCAGCGAATATGACACGCTGACGCGCGACGAGCGGCTGCGCATGACGGCGTTGATCGGCCAGTGGATCGGCGGACGTGTACCGTTCGTGGTCGGCGCCAGCACGCCGTCGACCGACGACGCGGTCGCCTATGCGGTCGCGGGCGCGAAGGCCGGCGCCGAAGCCGCGATGATCCTCACGCCCAAGCCGTTCGCCGACGACATGGCCGCGATGGCGGACTTCTTCCGCGCCGCGCATGCGGGCTCGGGCATTGCGATCATGCTGCAGAATGCGCCCGCGCCGATGGGCATCGGCCTGCCGCTCGAAAAGGTCGCCGAACTGGCAGGCGCGGTCGACGGCATTGTCTATGTGAAGGAGGAGGCACCGCCCTCGGGCCAGCGCATCACCCGCCTGACCGAGCTCGCCGGAGATTCGCTGCGCGCGGTATTCGGCGGCGCCGGTGCGCGCTATGTGATCGACGAGCTGGTACGCGGCGCGGAGGGCACGATGCCGGCATGCGAGATCACCGAATTGCACGTGGCGATGCTCGACCGCTTTCACGGTGGCGATGAGACCGGCGCGCGCGACCTGTTCGAGCGCACCTTGCCCCTGCTCAACATGCAGGCGGTCTTCCGCTGGCGGCTGACCAAGAAAGTGCTGCAGAAACGCGGCTTGATCGAAAGCGATTTCGTACGGGCGCCCGGCCCCGAACTCGACCGCTACGATCTGAGCGAACTCGACGCCCTGCTCGCGCGCCTGTCGGATCTGCTGCCGCTCGACGCGGTACCCGCTTGAGCGACCGCGTCGCCTCGGTCGAGACGTTCATCGTCACCGTCCCGCGCGACACGCCCTATCTGGGTCCGCTTGGCCCCGGCGAGACCATCAACCCGCGCGGCTATATCGTGCGCAAGGGCAACGGCACGATCTACCCGATTGTCGATCGTTCGATCGTGGTGCGCGTCACCACCGAAAAAGGTGCGGTCGGCTGGGGCGAGACCTATGGCATCTGCGCGCCGCGCGCGACCTGCGAGATCATCAACGATCTGCTCGCACCCGTCCTGATCGGCAGCGATCCGCAGCCGGTCGAAGCGATCTGGGACAGGCTCTATGATCTGATGCGCGTGCGCGGCTGTACCGGCGGCTTCCATGGCGATGCGCTCGCCGCGCTCGACATCGCCTTATGGGATTTGCGCGGACAGGCGGCGGGCAAGCCGATCCGCGACCTGATCGGGCCGATCGCGAACGCGACCGTGCCCGGCTATGTCTCCGGGCTGCCGGCGGCGACGCTGGAGGAACGCGTCGCGCTCGCGGTCGCGATGCAGCGCGAAGGCCATCAAGCGTTCAAATTCGCCGCCGTCGTCAGCCATGACGGCATTGTCGAGGAGATGGCGGCGCTGCGCCAGGCGCTCGGTTTCGACGCCGAAATCCTGATCGATCTCCACTGGAAATTCTCCGCCGATGAGGCCCTCGCGCTGATCAGGGCGCTCGCACCCTATCGTCCCGGTTTCGTCGAGGCGCCGGTCAAGCCCGAGGATATGGCCGGCCTCGCCCGGGTCGCGCGCGAAAGCCCGGTGCCGATCGCGGCGGGCGAGGAATGGTATACCGCCTACGAAGCCGCCAACCGGCTGGCGGCGGGGCCGGTCGCGATCCTCCAGCCCGAAATGGGCCATACCGGCATCACCCAGTTCCTCCGCATCGCCGCGCTTGCCGCCCGGCACGGCGCGCGGATCGCACCGCACGCGACCGTCGGCACCGGCCTGTTTCTCGCGGCCAGCCTGCAAGTCTCCTCGACCTTGCCGCAGCTGTGGAAACATGAGTGGCAGCACTCGATCTTCAGCCGCAATCTCGCCTTCCTCGACAGCGACATGGGCTATGCCGACGGCGCCTACCGCCTGCCGTCCGCGCCGGGCCTTGGCGCCGCGCCCAATGCGCGCTTGTGGGATCATGCGGAGGCGGTCGCGTGACCATGAACATTTTGCCGTGCATAGACCGTCTCCATGCGGCCTAAACTCAACGCGCAGCCCAACCAGAGCCTGATCGACGGCATCACCACGCTCCAGGCGCTGGCGACATCGCCCGAGCCGGTCGGCTGCCGCGAACTGGCCCGCCGCCTCGGCGCCGACGCGACCAAGGTCAACCGGCTGCTCAAGACGCTCGCCTATCTCGGCATCGCGCGCCAGACCGCCGACCGCAAATACACCGCCGGCCCCGGCATGCACGTGCTCGCCGCGCAGAGCCTGTTCGCGTCGGGCCTGATCCGGCGCGCCTTGCCCGCGCTCGAGGCGCTGCGCCGCTTCGGCCACACGGTCGCATTGGGCGTGCTGTGGGAAGACAATGTGAGCTACCTGTTCCACGCGCCGCCGGGGATCGAGGCATCGCGCGGGCTCGGCCGTATCGGCCTGCTGCCGGCGACGACCAGCGGCATCGGCATTTTGCTCCTGTCCGAATATGAGGATGAGGACGTGCGCGATCTCTACAAGGAGCGCGACATCCCGATGTTCCCCGAGGGCATCGATCAGCTTCTCGCCAAGCTCGCCGAGGTGCGCGAGCTCGGTTATGCGCGCGTCCACGTCGCCGACGATCGCGATCATCACATCATCGCGGTTTCGACCGGCGACCCTGCCCATGCGGGCGTCGCCTTGTCCGGCTGGATCCCCGAAACCGCGACCCTGCCGATCGTCGAAGCGCTGCGGGCCGCCGCCATCGAGATCGGCGGCTAAGGGTGGAAACCGCGCGGCCGGGGCGCCTGCGCTGGGCGATCCTCGCGCTTCTCTTCTGCGCGACCGTCCTCAATTATATCGACCGCCAGACGCTCTCGATCCTGGCATCGCGGGTCCAGCACGATCTCGGCATCACCAATCTTGGCTATGCCCATATCGTCCAGTGCTTCCTGATCGCCTACACCCTCTCCTACCTCGTCACCGGCTGGGTGACCGACAAGCTCGGCGCGAGGGTCACGCTCGCGCTCTGCCTCGGCTGGTGGTCGCTCGCGAACATGGCGACGGGGCTGGTCCGCAACGCGACCGAGCTCGGCTTCACCCGCGTCCTGCTCGGCGTCGGCGAACCGGGCGTCTACACCGCCGGTCCCAAGGCGGTATCCGAGCATTTCGAGCCGGCGCAGCGCGGCTTCGCGTTCGGCGTCTATACCGCCGGCGCGATGGTGGGCGCGACATTGGCGCCGCCGCTGATCGGCGGCCTCGCTATAACCTATGGCTGGCGCTCCGCCTTCGTGGTGACCGGCGGGCTGGGCCTCGTCTGGGTCGTCGCCTGGCTGTTGATCTACCGCAGCCCGCCGGGCAGCGGCGGCCCGGCCCGGACCCGCGAGCCGATCGCCTGGGGGCCGATCCTGCGCGACCGCGCGGTGTGGGGGCTGGCGCTCTCGCGCATGATCGCGGACCCGGTGTGGTATTTCTACCTGTTCTGGTTCCCGAAATACCTCACCGACGAACGCGGCCTGTCTCTGCTCAGCATCGCGAAGCTGGCGTGGATCGTCTATCTCGCGGCCGACATCGGCAGCGTCGGCGGCGGCTGGTTTTCGGGTCGCCTGATCCGGCGCGGCATCGCCCCCGCGCGCAGCCGGATGATCGCGATGGGCCTTGCCGCCTGCCTCGCGCCGTTCGGCATGCTGATCGCGACGCATGTCGGCATCGCCCCGACCTTGGCGCTGGGCGCGCTGGTGGCGTTCGCTCACCTCGTTTTCCAGATCAACATGGGCACGTTGATCGTCGACATCTATCCGGTCCGGACCGTCGCGACCGTGTTCGGCCTGATCGCGGCCGGCAGCGGATTGGGCGGCATGATCTCGACCCAATTGGTCGGCTCGCTGATCGCCGGCGGATCCTATGACCACGTCTTCCTGCTGATGGGCATGCTGCATCCCATCGCGTTTCTGGTCGCGCTCGTAGGCGTAAGAAAGCTTCTACGCGCATCGCCCCGGGCAGACGCGTCCCCGGCCTGAATCCGGGATGCGTCAATACAGTCGACCATAACCGACATATTTGACTATTACACCGGCGATAAGATGGGCTAAACTGGCCTTGCATGCTGGGGGCCTCTCTACTTCTTGCGCTTCGCGAGATCCGCCGCCACCTGCTCCGTTCTATTCTCACCGTGCTCGGGATCGTGATCGGCGTCGCCGCCGTGATCACGATGGTGACGGTCGGCAACGGCGTCACCGCCTCGGTCCGCACGCAGATCGCCTCGCTCGGCGCGAACACCTTGATGGTGGTGACCAATAGCGCCGCCCGCCAGGCCGGCGGCGGCGCGCCCCGCCCCTTCACCAACGAGGATGTCGCCGCGATCCGCGAGCAGATCGGCGGGATCGACGCGGTATCGGGCCAGGCCAATTCGACCCAGACGGCGACCGCCGACGGCATCAACTGGCAGACCAGCGTCACCGGCACGACCAACGCGGGCATCTCCATCCAGGCGATGACGGTCACGGCGGGCCGCATCTTCACCGCCGAGGAGGAGACCGCCGGCCGCAGCGTCTGCATCATCGGTGAAACCGTGCGCAAGAACCTGTTCGCCAATGTCGAGCCGCTCGGCCGCGAATTGCGCGTCGGCAAGCTCGCCTGCCCGATCATCGGCGTGCTCAAGGAGCGCGGCCAGGGCGGCATGGGCAACGACCAGGACGATGTCGTGCTGATGCCGCTGCGCACCGTCCAGCGCCAGATCATCGGCACGACCGACATCTACTGGATCGTGATCGGCGTGAACCCGGCTTACGACAACAAGGCGGTCAGCGCCGATCTCAGCGGCTTGCTGCGCGAGCGGCGCCATCTCGCGATCGGGCAGGAAGACGATTTCCGCCTGATCGACATGAAGCAGATCTCGGACACGGTGTCGGGCACGCTCAGGGTGATGACCGGCCTCGTCGCGGCGATCGCGTCCATCTCGCTGATCGTCGGCGGGATCGGCATCGTCAACATCATGCTGGTGTCGGTGACCGAACGCACGCGCGAGATCGGCATCCGTCTCGCCATCGGTGCGCTCGCGCGCGAGGTGCGGCTGCAATTCCTGACCGAGGCGGTGGTGTTGTGCTCGCTCGGCGGCGCGATCGGGATCGGGCTGTCCTTCGTTCTCTCGATGCTGCTCACGAAGATCATGGCGGTCGATTTCGTGTTCGATCCGCTCATCAACCTCGGCAGCCTGCTCTTCTCCTCCTTCCTCGGGATCGTCTTCGGCTATGTGCCAGCCCAACGCGCCGCCGCGCTCAACCCGATCGATGCGTTGCGCCATGAATAAGCGCACGGGCATCCTCGCGATCGCTTTGCTGTTGGCGGGGTGCGCGGCGGGGCCCGATTATCACGCGCCCGCGCCCGCCGCGCTTAACGTACCCACCGGCTTCGCGCCGCCGATCACCGCTCCGCCCGCCAATACCGTACCGGTGCAGGCCGACCTCTCGGCGTGGTGGCGCCAGTTCGACGATGTGCTGCTGACCGATCTGATCGCGCGCGCCACCGCCGGCAATCTCCAGATCGCGCAATCGGTCGCGCGGCTGGCGCAGGCACGCGAATCCCTCGTGCAGGCACGCGGCGACCTGTTGCCCTCGCTCACCGGTTCGGCCGGCGCGACCCGCAACTTCACCCATGGCGGTTCGTCGTCGATCATCGTCGGCGGCGGCAGCGACGGCTCGGGCGGCACCGTCATCACCACCGGCGGCTCGTCGGGCAGCACCCAATTGTCGCTCGGGCTCGACGCGTCATGGCAGGTCGACATCTTCGGCGGGCTGACCCGCGCCATGCAGGCGGCGCGCGCCGACGAAGCCGCCGCGCGCTTCGATCTCGAAGGCGTGCGCACCTCGGTCGCGGGCGAGGTCGCCACCAATTATATCGACGCCCGCCTCGCCCAGGCGCGGCTCGAAATCGCGCGCAGCACGCTCAAGACGCAGGACGACAATCTGGAGATCGCCGGCTGGCGCGTGCAGGCCGGGCTCGCCTCGTCGCTCGATGGCGAACAGGCCCGCGCCCAGCGCGCGCAGACGGCCTCCACCATCCCCGCGCTCGAGACCTCCTATCTGCAGGCGGTCAATCGCCTCGGCATCCTCACCGGCCAGGCGCCCGGCGCGCTGCGGACCGAAATGGAGACGACGCAGCCGATCCCGCGCGGCCCCGATGCGATCGCGGTCGGCATCCCCGCCAATACGCTCCGCCGCCGCCCCGACGTGCGCAGCGCCGAGCGCCAGCTCGCCGCCGCCACCGCGCGGATCGGCGTCGCCAAGGCCGCCTTGTTCCCGGCTCTATCGATCAGCGGCAACATCAACACCGACGCCGCCAGCATCGGAAAGCTCGGCGATCTGCTCACCGGCGGCCTGTTCGCGGGCATCACGCAGACGATCTTCGACGCCGGACGGCGCAATTCGCAGGTGCGTTCCGCGCGCGCCGGCACCGATCTCGCCTTCGCCAATTATCGCCAGACCGTGCTCAGCGGGCTGGAGGATGTCGAGAATGCGATCCAGTCGCTGGAGGCGGCCAAGGCGCGCCAGGCCCAGCTCGCCGTCGCGCTCGACGCGTCGAACAACGCCGCGATCTATGCGCGTAGCCAATATCGATCGGGGCTGATCGATTTCCTGACCGTGCTGCAGAGCGAGCAGAGCCTGCTCTCGGCGCGCGACCAACTCGCGTCCGCACGCGCCGACGAAGCGCTCGCGCTGGTCCAACTCTATCTCGCGCTCGGCGGCGGCTGGCAGCCCGACGCGACCATTCCGACGGGGAACCCCGCATGACCGACGACACCGACATCGACGAATTTCTCGGCCAGCCGCCGCGCTCGCGCTGGCGGCGCTGGCGCAAGTGGATCTTCATCGGCGTGCCGCTGCTGATCGTGCTGCTGATGCTGTCGCGCTGCTTCCGCCCCGCGCCGCCGGTCCATTACGCCACCGCCCCGGTCGAGAAGCATGACCTCACCGTGACGATCACCGCGACCGGCAATCTCGCGCCGACCGTGCAGGTCAATGTCGGCTCGGAGGAATCCGGCCTCGTCGATCAGGTCTATGTCCATAACAACGATCGCGTGACCAAGGGTCAGCCGCTCGCGCGGCTCGATCTGTCGCGGCTGCGCGACGCGCTCGTCCAGAGCCAGGCGACCCTGCAGGCCGCGCTCGCCAGCGTCGCGCAGAACCGCGCGACCGTCGCCCAGACCAAAGCCAATCTCGCGCGCGAGGAACAGGTCTATAAATTGTCGGGCGGCAAGGTGCCGTCGCAGACCGAGCTCGACACCGCGCGCGCCGATTATGCCCGCGCCGTCGCCAACGTCGCGCAAGCCGAAGCGCAGGTCGCCCAGGCCCGCGCCGCCGTCTCGACCAACCAGACCAGCCTGTCCAAGGGCACGATCTACGCGCCCGTCACCGGCGTAGTCCTGTCGCGCCAGGTCGAGCCGGGCACCACCGTCGCCGCGTCCTTCAACGTCGCGACCCTGTTCACGATCGCCGAAGACCTCTCCAAGATGAAGTTGCAGGTCAAGGTCGACGAGGCCGATGTCGGCGAGCTGCACGCCGGCGCACCCGCCACCTTCACCGTCGATGCCTATCCCAACCAGACCTTCCCCGCGACGGTGACGCGCGTCGATCTCGGCGCCAACGCCACCCCGACGATCAACAGCGCCGGCACCGCCGCCGCCGCCAGCACGACGGTGGTCGCTTACACCGCCGAGCTAACCGTCTCGAACCCGAACCAGTTGCTCAAACCCGGCATGACCGCGACCGCCAGCATCGTCACCCAATCGGTCAAGAATGTGCTGCTCGTGCCCAATGCCGCCTTGCGCTTCACCCCGCCGGCCACGGCGGTAAAGAAGGGCATTTTCGGCGGGCCGCCGCAGGACGCCAAGAATGCCGACGTCACGCGCGGCGCCCGCCAGCAGCTGTGGACCGTGGGCGCCGACGGCAATCCCAAGGCGATCCCGGTCACGATCGGACACAGCAATGGCAGCCTGACCGAAGTCAGCGGCGCGGGTGTCCACCCCGGCATCCAGGTCATCACCGGCCAGCTGGCTGGCGCGGCCAAATAAGCGTGGAATCGCCGCTGATCTCGCTGCGCGGCATCACCAAGCGCTTCGGCGAAGGGCCGGCCGCCTTTCAGGCCTTGAAGGGCATCGATCTCGACGTCGCGTCGGGCGAGTTCGTCGCGATCATGGGCGCGTCCGGATCGGGCAAGTCGACCACGATGAACATCCTCGGCTGTCTCGATGTGCCCACCTCCGGCACCTACCTGTTCCGCGGCGTGCATGTGGAGGGGCTCAACCGCGATCAGCGCTCGCTGCTGCGCCGCCGCTATCTCGGCTTCGTCTTCCAGGGCTTCAACCTGCTCGCGCGCACCACCGCGCTCGAAAATGTCGAACTGCCCTTGCTCTATCGCGGCGAGGACCGGCGTATCCGCCGCGAACAGGGCATGGCCGCGCTCGATCAGGTCGGCCTCGCCGACTGGTCGCACCACAATCCCGCCGAACTCTCGGGCGGCCAGCAACAGCGCGTCGCGATCGCACGCGCTTTGGTGACCCAGCCCGATGTGCTGCTCGCCGACGAGCCCACCGGCAATCTCGATTCCGAACGCTCGATCGAGATCATGGAATTGCTCGCCGATCTCAACGCCAAAGCCGGCCTGACCGTCCTGCTCGTCACCCACGAACCCGACATGGCCGCCTATGCGCGCAAGATCGTCCACTTCAAGGATGGGCTGGTGGATCGCGTCGAGGTGGGCGGCAATTAGTGTTGAGGCGAATTGGCAAGGAGATTACGGTGACAGTGCACTTAATTCGGCTAGCGCATTTTTTGCAAATTTCGACTGCGGTCTTCACCGAAACAGCATCGCCGCACCGCGCATGATCGCCTCCGCATCCAGTTCGTAGGCCTGATACAGATCCGGCAGATTGCCCGTCTGGCCGAACCGGTCGATCCCCAGCGCGTGCACGCGCTGCCCGAGCACGCTGCCGATCCAGGAAAGCGCGCCGGGGGAGCCGTCAAGGACGGTCACCAGCCGGCCGTCACGGCCCAACGGCCGCAGCAGGCTCTCGACGTGTGAATCCTCGGCGGTCTCGCCGCGCGCCCTGGTGGCCTGGGTGCTGCTCCAACCACGGTGCAGCAAATCGGGCGAGGTGATCGCAAGCAGCCCCAGACCGGCATGGCGCTCCTGCAGGATCGTCCACGCGGCGATAGCCTCCGGCGCGATGCTGCCCATATAGGCGATCGCCTGTGTCCCGCGCGGCTCGTGCAGCCAATAGCCGCCCTTGAGCGCTTGCCCGCGCCAACCGTCGCCGCATCGCGCCGGCTGGGCGATGCCGCGCGTCGACAGGCGCAGATAGACCGAGCCGCCGCTTTCCGCCTGCATGTGCCCGAACGCCCATTCCATGCACGCCGCGAGTTCGTCGGCGAAGGCCGGCTCGAACGCGGTCAGGCCCGGCTGGCCCATGCCGATCAGCGGCGTGTTGATCGATTGGTGCGCGCCGCCCTCCGGCCCGAGCGTGAGCCCAGACGGCGTCGCCACCAGCAGGAAACGCGCGTCCTGGTAACAGCCGTAATTCAGCGCATCGAGGCCGCGCGCGATGAACGGATCATAGACCGTCCCGATCGGCAGCAATCGCGTGCCGAACAAAGGCGCGGCCAGGCCGAGCGCCGCCAGCATCAGGAACAGATTATTCTCGGCGATGCCGAGCTCGATATGCTGGCCGGCGCCATGCGCGCCCCATTTCTGCGCCGAGGGTATGCGCGCCGCGCGGAACACGTCCGCCAGTTCGGCGCGGCGGAACAGTCCGCGCTGATTGACCCATGCTCCGAGATTGGTTGAAACCGTGACGTCCGGGGAGGTCGTGACGATCCGCTCGGCCAGCGGGTGCCCCGATTTGGCAAGCTCGAGCAGGATGCGGCCGAACGCCACCTGCGTCGACTGGTCGCCCTGCGGCGCGGCGATCGCCGGAACCGGAACGGCGGGCGCCTTTGGCTCGGGCGGCGTGCTGGCGAAGGGGGCGCCTTCGACGAACGCCCGTAGCGCGGCTGCGGCATTCTCGCCCAGCCCGGCATAAGGCTCCCACTCCGCGCCCGGCGCGATCCCGAGGCTCGTGCGCAATCCCTCGATCTGCGTCTCGGTCATCAGCCCGGCATGATTGTCCTTATGGCCGGCAAAGGGCAGGCCATAGCCCTTGATCGTGTAAGCGATGAACAAAGTCGGCCGTTCGTCCTGCGCGTCGGCGAACGCCTGTGCGAGCGTCTCGGCGCAATGGCCGCCGAGGTTGGTCATCAGCGTCGCCAGCGCCGTATCGTCGAGGTCCTCGATCAGCGCCAATGTGCGCGCGTTGCCCGCCAGATCGCCAAGCAACCTTACACGCCAGGCCTCGCCGCCCTGATAGGTCAGCGCCGCGAATTCGGCATTGGGGCAGGTGTCGATCCAGTCGCGCAACGCTTGGCCGCCCGGCTGCGCGAAGGCGGCGAGCTGGCGCTTGCCATATTTGAGCGTGACCACGCGCCACCCGCACGTCTCGAAAATATCGTCGAACCGGCGGAACATCCGGTCGGCGGTCGTCGCGTCCAGGCTTTGCCGGTTATAATCGACGATCCACCAGCAATTGCGGATATCGTGCTTATAGGCCTCGATCAGGCATTCGTAGATATTGCCCTCGTCGAGCTCGGCATCGCCCATCAGCGCGATCATGCGGCCGGCCTCGGCTTCCTCCATCCGGCCGTGCGCGATCAGATAATCCTGCACCAGGCTGGCGAAGGCGGTGATCGCGACCCCCAGCCCCACCGATCCGGTCGAGAAGTCGACCGGGATCCGGTCCTTGGTCCGGCTGGGGTAGCTCTGCATCCCGCCGAAGCCGCGGAAGCGCTGAAGCTGGTCGAGCGTCTGCGTGCCGAGCAGATAATGGATCGCGTGCAGTAGGGGCCCAGCGTGCGGCTTGACCGCCACCTTGTCCTGCGAGCGGAGCGCGGTCGAATAAAGCGCAGCCATGATCGTCGACATCGACGCGCACGATGCCTGATGCCCGCCGACCTTCAGCCCGTCCTCGCTCTCACGCAGATGGTTGGCGTTATGGATCATCCAGGCGGACAGCCACCGCAGGCGCCCGTCGAGCAGATCGATCAGGTCCGCATCGGAACGGTACGCAGCCCCGTTGGGCTCGGCGAGAATCGGCATGTCGGGTCCATTCGGTTTGGGCGTCTGGCCAACATGCCTGATCGGAGAAAATTTATCAAATCAGGCTTATTCGCCTGGCCCTATGTACTCACTTACTCGGGGGCAAGATTGGGCATCTCGTCGTTACAATGCTTGCCCCAAGCCGTGGGAGACGTGCGTCCGCCGCTCTTCTTCGTCATGCTGAACTTGTTTCAGCATCCACCCAGCATCCGTATCGCCGAGCCTTTGACACGGTGGACCCTGAAACAAGTTCAGGGTGACGAAAATGGAAGGCGGTTTCCGGTCTACGGCTGCGTCGCCGCCACCCCGTCCGCCGAAGGCGCCGGCCGCGCACCACTGACTTTCCCCGGCTCGCTTTGCCCCGGCGCGACATGCGACTGCTCCTGCGTACCCGTCGATGAATCGAGCCGCGCGAGCAAGGCCTTCGCCGCCGGCTTCTCCGGCGAGTCATAGGCGCCCGCCGCGACCGGCATGATCACCGGCCGCGCCACGTCATACTGCCCGCGTTTGGCCAAAGCGGCCGCCAGCGTCAGCCGCGTCTGCGGCGCGGCGGGGACTTCCTCCATCGCCTTCTGCAGCCCGTCGATCGCGGCCGTGCTCGGCATCTGGCCGACGGCGGCGAAGCTTTCATAATAAGCCATCATCGGCCCGATCGCCTCGTGATCGATCTGGTTCGCCTTGACGATCAGGTCGCGCGCGGTGGCCACCAACGGCTCACGCGCTTCCGGCGCCGCCGCGGTCGCCTGCTGGATCAAAGCCAGCGCCTTCCAAACCATCGCGCGCGGGTCCTCCGGCGCCAGCCGCGCGGCGTTGCCGGCCGCCACCAGGCACAGATCGGGATGGCCGCTGCGGCACTCCGCCTCGGCGAGCAGCAATTGCGCGCCGGGCTCGCCCGACCAGCGGGCGGCATCGCGGCGCAGGTCCGCCAGCCACGAATCGCGCAGCCGCAGCGCCTCGACGCGCGCCTTGGCGATCGCCTTCGCCTGATCCGGCTGCATATCGGCGGTCGGCGCGTACGGGATGTCCACGCGCGCGCCCACTTCCAGCCGGCCCTTCACGAACGCTGCCTCGCTCTGGCGCAGCCGCCGTACGATCGGCTGTTCGATCTTGGCGCCGTCATAGCTGATCTGGAGATAGGGCTTACGATGCGCGAAATAGCCGACCAGTTCGTGCGCCAGCACCTTCTGGTCGCCGAACACCTGGGCCGCGGTCGCGCCATCCTCGCCCTGGGCGCGCGCGGCCAGATATTGGCGCAGTTGCGGCCGGCGCGTGTCCGAGAAGAACAGGAAATGCGTCAGCGCCCAGGCATGGATCGGGGTCCAGCCGGTCTTGTGCGGCTTTTCGGAAAGGTAGGCATCGTCGAGCACGTCCTTGATCGGATAGGGCCCGAATTCGTGCATCACGGTCTGCGCCCCGTTGGGCGCGCGGCCAAATTCCAGCACAGTGTCGCTCTTCACCACCATCGTCGAGAAGACCTGGCCGAAGCCGTCGAGATACCAGCGCGGGTAGGCGGCGGGGTAATAGGTTTGCAGGAAGTGCTGCGCGTAGCCCGCATAAAGCAGGCTCTCGGCGGACATCTCGATCGCCTTCTCGCCATAGGTCACGGGATGATCCTGCGAGCTCCGCATACCGGCGGTGACCTCGAAACCGCCGACCGCGGCCGACAATTCCGCGCGCAATTGCGGGTCGGTACCGCTCGCCGCGACCGAGTTCAGCACGCCCGCGACCGACTGCGGCGTGATCGTGGTATGTTCGACCACGACGCGCTGGTCGGCGCGGGTCGAGGCCATCACCACCCCGTCCGCACGCGGATCGTAGAAACGGCTGATCTGGAACAGATCGTTATAGGGGCCCTGCTGCCAGCGCTTGTTGACTAGGTGCATGTTCGAGAATTCGAGCACGTCGCCGATCAGGGTGATGCGGATCTTGACCGTATCGTCGTCGGCCGCGCCACGACCCATCAGCCCGGACAGCAGGAAGTGCAGCCGCTCCAGATTGCGCGTCAGCTTGACCAGTTCGTCCTCGCTGCCGTCGCTCAGCACGAGCACATGGCTGGTTTCCGCCTGCCGCCAGCCGCTCAGCCCGGATCGGACGCCGGTGACGACGATATCCGAAGGGGCGGCGCGCGCCGCTACAGGGACCAGAACCAGTGAAGAGGCTATCGCCGACGCAACCAGACGAGACCAAGCCGTATCCGCCATCACGCCCTCCAATTTGGGCCATGATAAACCGAACCGCCTTGCGCCTAAACCTCGATTTCCATTCGACAACGGGTTTGGATGTTTCTCACGACGAGGCTTGAAGCCCGCCCCGTTGCCAAGAAGAATATGCCTGCCTTTTGCGGCGGGCGGGCGCCGGTCCCGCGAACATCATTGGCGCACGCCGCCATCTCCGGATGTCGTTATGGGACCAATGTTGGCGGCGGCGGCGATCGCGCCGAGCGGATCCGCGACGACATGGCTCATTCTGCTCATCGCCGAGCCTCCGGCGCCCGCCCGGGCCCGCACCGATACCTTGTTGAGATAAAGCGCAAAGGCCAGCTGTTCGCCCGATGGTGACGTCGTATAGCCCGCGAGCCCCTTGCCATCGACGAAGATGGCATCATTCAAAAAGTCGCTGCTGACATAGGTGCCCGTCTTGGCGAAGACGTGGCCCGCCGCCTTCGAATCCCGCCCCACCTCTGCCAACGTGCCGTCCTTGCCGAGGATCGGCAGCCCGGCGTAAAAGGCGGGGCAGCAGGCCTGCTTCGCCATGTAGGCGAGATAATGGACCATGAAATCGGGCGTGAAGTCTGCGCTGCCCCCCGCGCCGTCCGCCTGCACCGCGCCTGACAGATCGAGCCCTGCTTTCTCAAGCCAGTCGTGGATCAGGGCAAGGCCGCGCTGGTCGGCATTGGCCGTCGCTTTACCGAGCAGGCTGCCGATAAGATAAGGCATGGTCGCCGCGTGCAGGTTCTGGCTTACCTTCAGCGTGATCCGCACGTCTTCGCTCAGCGGCGGCGACACGATGTCGGTCACCAGCAGGTCGGGACGATAGCTCGCCGTGAACGCCCCGCTGTCCGCGCGCCCATCGGGCGCCGCCTTGCCGACCGCTACGCCCGCCTTGCGCAATTGCGTGACCAGCACGTCCGCGGCGAAGCGGGAGGGGCTGTCCACCGCATAAGGGCTATTGATCACGGCGTGCCCGCTCGGAACCGAACCGCGCAGCGTTACCTCCCGCGTTCCGTCGGGAAGGACCGCGACAATTTGCTCGATCGCCGGATCCGTCCCGGCCGCGCCCGTCGTCAGCTTGTTGACGAAGCGCACGCCCGACACGTCCGGCGCCGTGCGGACCATCGGCGGCTGGGTGCCGGCCCCGGGCGTGACCAGAACGTCGATGGTGTTGTCGTTCACGATGATGGGGGAAATCGACATTCCCGATCCGCCTTCGCGATTGCCTTCCGCGAACAGGCCTACGTCGATCAGAACCGATCCCGTGATGCGTCGCACGCCCATGCTCGCGATCTGCTGCGCAAGCTTCGTCAGTGGCGCCACCGGGTCTCCCGGCAGCGGCATTCCGCCATAATCGTGATCCTCGTCGACGAAGCCGAGCTTGCCGTCCGGCCCGACGCGCCCGGAAAGGTTGGGATCGCCGCTCGCCACGATCACGATGTTCCCATCCAGCACCCCGGCCTTGATCGGCCCGGTCCGGTAGACACGGGTGTGGAAGCGGTAATCCGAACCCAGTAGCGCCAGCGCGGCACCCTCGGTCACGAGCTTGGTGGTCGATCCGGGCGTGAAGAACTTGTCTCCGTCCTGGCTGAACAGGACCGCGCTCTTGTCGAGCGAATAGATTTCGACGCCCAGGCGCGAATGGGCCAGTTCCGGATCCTGCTGAACCTGGCGGACCGTTTCGGCGACACTGGTCTGGGCCCCGGCTGCCGCTACGGGAGCCAGGATCGCGATCGGCAGGCAGCATAGACGCAAGGGAGCGAGTTTCATCATTGCCTCCGGGCCCTCGTCGGGCGGTTGAAAATCCGTTGCGAGCCCCGCGTAGCGGCGGAGACTTGGTCATGGTCCTTTCGTGCGCCGCACGCGGTGGCTAATGCCCGGCAGCACGAAGGCGGATGCGATACACGAAGGCGAAATCGCCGGGCGGTCGCGGCGGCGGCGTAATGTGCAGGCCATCGGCTTTCTGATGAAACTCAAGCGCGCCTTGCGCGCCCAGCAGATTCACGGCGTCGACCGGGATGCCGCTGCCCGTCGCGAGCGTGCGGATCACCGCCTCGCCCTTCTCGGGCCACGCCATCTCGATCGCGTAGAGGATTCCGTCGTGCGTGGTGAAGCGGAAGTCGTCGGCCGACCAGCTGTCCGCCTTGGTATCGTTGAAAGAGCCGCCGACCGCCTTGTTGGCCCCCTCGCCCCATATGATCCAGGGCGTGGTGTTATATATCCCCTCGCCGTTCACCTTCAGCCAGCCCCCGACCGCAAGCAGGATCTGCTGCACCTCGTCCGGGATCGTGCCGTCGGCGCGCGGACCGACATTGAGCAGCAGATTGCCGTTCTTGCTGACGATGTCGATCAGCTGGTGGACGATGAAACCGGGCGATTTGAATTCGTCCTTGGCAAGATAGCCCCAGCTCTTGTTGCTGATCGACGTATCGGTCTGCCAGTGCAGCGGGCGGACGTCGCCGAGCTGGCCACGCTCCAGATCCAGCACCGCCGAATGCGGACTCATCGCGTTATATTTGTAATTGATGACGCCGACATGGCCGTCATGCTTCAGCGAGTCATTGTAATAGAAAGCCGCGAATTTCGCGAGCTTGTCGCGCAGCCCGGGCTGGCCGTCCCACCAATCGAAATACATGATTTCCGGGTGGTATTTCTCGACGATCTCGGCCGATCGCGCGAGCCAGTCATCCTGGAACGCCTCGGAGACATAGGTGAAGTCGTTATAAACGCTGTCGTCGGTGTCGGCCTGCAGCCAGGCATGCGCCGGCCCGTAAAGCTGCGCATATTTGGGGTCGTTCACGTCCGACGAAAATTCGCGTCCCGCGCCCATGAAGAAATCATGCTCGATCCGGTGCGTCGACGCCCCGAAATGCATGCCCTCGGCGCGGATCGCGGCGGCCAGCTCGCCGCCCGTGTCGCGGCGCGGCCCCATCTTGGCGACGGTCCAATCGGATAAAGCGCTGTCGTACATCGCGAAGCCGTCATGATGCTCGAACACCGGCACGACATATTGCGCGCCCGCCTGCTTGAAGAGATGCGCCCAGGCCTTCGCATCGAAATGCTCGGCCTTGAACATCGGCACGAAGTCCTTGTAGCCGAATTTGTCCTGCGGGCCGTAGGTCGCGACATGATGTTTGAAGATGTCGGTGCCGTGGATATACATCTGGTTCGGGTACCAGGTGTTGCCATAGGCCGGGACCGAATAGACGCCCCAGTGGATGAAGATGCCGAACTTGGCATCCTTGAACCATTGCGGGATTTCGTAGGTGTTCAGCGATTCATAATCGGCGCGGAACGGCCCCGCCTTGACCGTCTTGCCGACGGTCGCGAGCAGCGCCTTGCGCGGCGCGTCGAACTTCTTGCTAGCATCGACCCACTGCTGATCCAGCACCGCCGGATCGGTGCCGGCGGTCGGCGCGGTCGGGCTTTGCGCAAGCGCCGTCCCGCCGAGCAGGATTGCGCAGAGGCCGATTGCAAAGCGCCTCATTTGCGCGCGCCCGTCTTCAATTGCTCGAACGAGGCATTGCCGATCGGATATTCGGACCAGGGCCCGAAATCGAAATGCCACCACTCCTCGGGATAGACCGCGAAGCCATGGCTCTCCATCGCCGCGCGCAGCTTTTCGCGCAGCCAGCGCTGATGATCGGTCCCGCCGATATAGTTGGAATAGGACCGGTCGGAGAATTCGTCATAGCGTCCGGTCGTCATCACCGCCTTGCCGGTGGCGAGCGAATAGAGCGTCAGATCGACCGCCGCGCCGCGATTGTGGCGTGAGCCCTGCGACGGGTCGGCAACGAACTGATGATGATCGGGCGGGGTCGCATCCCAGAACATCTTGGTGACGAACCACGGGCGATAGGCGTCGTGGATCAGCAGGCCATAGCCTTGCGCATGCAGCAACTGGCTGACCTGCGCCACCGCCTCGGCCGCGGGCCTTTGCATGAACGCGGCCGCGCTCTGATAGACGGGCACGCCCAGGAAGTTGGTGTCGGACGCATAACGTATCTCGAGCTTGATCGACGGATCGAGCGAGGTCAGCGCGACCAGATCGGACTTGCGCGGCTTGGGCGCTTCCGCCGGCGGGCTGGCGGCGAGCGCGGCGGTGCGCAGCGCGGTGACGTCGCCGTTGATGCCCTGCCGCACGATCGCCTGCGTCTCCGCGCCGAAATCGCGGCGCGGCCAGCGTATGCCGTTCAGGATCGCCGCGACCGGCTGTCCGTCCGCGCCACGCTCGAAGTGAAGCGTCTCCAATGGATAGAGGCCGCGATCGGTCGGGAAGGCGTAATCGTCGGCATCGATCCGGCGGAGCGGGCGATAATCGACCCATTCGATCCGGATGAACGGCTGCCCGTCGCGCTCGTAGATCTGCATCACATTATGCGGCCAGCCATATTCGCCGACCAACGCCGCGAAGTCGGGCGCGGGCAAAGGCGGCTCCGCCCAGCTGCTCCGCACATAGTGCTTGCCGTCGAGTTCCAGCCAGCTGCCGTCCGGCGCGAAGGCCAGCTTGTCGTCATAGGCCTGCGCGTCGTCGATCAGATAGGCAGTACCGAGCTTGCGGATCATGCCCGCAGTCTCAGGCGCGTCGAGCGCGAGCTGGCCGGCATAGATGCGCGTCGAAACGCTCGCATGGCCATCGCTATACCGCCCCGACAGGCGCTTCGCCTCATCGCCGGCAACGGGCGCGCTTTCGGGATAGGCCGGGACCGGCTGCCCCGCTTGCGCCGCCCGCCAGGCCTGGAGCGCGTAGCGGACGAGCTTGCCCGCGCTGACGCCGGAATCGACCGTGCTGAACACGATCGCGCCCATGCCGGCTTCGGGCAGCAAGCGCAGTTCGGTCGAGAAGCCGTAGACCGCGCCCGAATGGCCGACCATCCGCTGCCCGTCGAGATCGGTGACGATGAAGCCGAGCCCGAAATTGCGCGGGCCGTTGTTCGACGGATATTGGACGCGCCACATCTCCTCGACCGTCGCCGGCTTCAGCAGCGTCTGCCCGTGGTTGAGCATCAAGGTCGCGAACCGGCCGAGATCGCCGGTGGTGGTGTAGAGATTGCCGGCGGCGGGCGTGCCCAGATCGAACGGTGGCGCGGGAAAGCGCGGGCCATCGAACGACGCCATTTCGCTATAGGCAAGGCGGTCCTTGACCGGCGCGAGCGACATGCTGCTGGCGGTCATGCCGAGCGGCCCGAGCACCAGATCGTGCACGGCCTGCTCATAGGGTTTGCCCGTAACCGCCGCGAGCACCTCGCCCACTACCGCGAGGCCGGCGTTGGAATATTTGGTGAGCGTGCCCGGCTTGGCCACCAACGTCGTGTCGTTGAGGCTCAGCACCGTATCGGCCTGACCCTTGGCGCCGATGTCGAAATAATGGCCGCGCGGCGGCTCGCGCACCAGCCCGCTGCGATGCGTCATCAATTCGCGCAACGTGATGTCGGTGCCGAACGGATTGTGCGGACGGAAACCGGGCAGATAGCGCGTAACCGGCGCGTCGAGATCGAGCTTGCCCGCCTCTACCAGCCGCATGATCGCGGCGTCCGTGAACAGCTTGGACACCGAACCCGCCCGATAGATGGTGGCCGGCCCCGCCGGTATCTTATGGTCCCCATCGGCATAGCCCCACGCCTGCGACCAGACGATGCCGTTGCGATCGACCAGAGCGACCGCGATCGACGGAATGGCCTTGGCCGCCAGTTCCCATTGCACCGCTTTGGCGATGGCGTCGGTCGGCGGCGCCGCTGCCTGCGCCGCGGTCGTCATGAACAGGCCGATCACAAGCAGAAGGACGGAACGGAGCGGCCGGGTCATGATATGTCCTGACGTCAGAAGAAGGTGGCGATGGCATCGATGACGATACCGTCATCGTCGACCTCAAAGATCGTCCGCCATTTGTCGAAGGTCGTGCAAGGGTGGGAAACACCAAAGCCGATCTGGTCGCCGATCGCCAGCGGCACCGGTTCGTGCACGACGATATGCGCGTGCTGATCGGACAATTTCTTCACCTCGAGCGCGCCCGGCGCGACCGCTTCGATCGTGCCGGTCTGCCGCGGCCGGCCCAGGATCACGCTCGGCAGATCGGCATCGTAGGAAATGTCGCGCTTGCCGATCGTGGCGAACATCCAGCCGGGTTCGGGCCAGGACTGGATCTCGGCCCAGACTTCGAGCGCATTCTTGAGCCGCCCGTCGATACCGGCAGTGCCGGTCCGCTCGAGCAGCCGCTGGAACGCGACCTCATAATGGTGCGCGTCATGACTGATGTAGCAGCCGCTGCGCAGGATCACGAGCGGCTCCGAGCCGACATCCGCCGCCTTCAGCCGCAGCGCGACGATGTCGAAGAAGCGCGATCCGCCCGCCGACAGGATCACGGGATGCGACGGGTCGAACAGCTTTTCGAACGCAAGCACCTCCGCCGCACGCACGGTATCGGCCAGCAGCGCCTCGACATAGGGCTCCATTTCGAAGTCGGTGCGGCCGGCGACGATACCCTCGAATGTCGCAATGCCTGCCAGCGATAGGCCCCGCTTCGCGGCGACATAGCGCCCCAGGCGAAGCGCCGCGTCGAGACCGCGCACGCCCGTGCGTCCGCCATCGACGCCGATCTCGATCAGCACGGTGATGGGCCGATCGAGGCCGGCCGCCTCTGCGGCATCCGCCAGCAGATCGGCGCCATAAACCGAATCGACAAACACGTACGCCTGGAACGCCGGATCGTTGGCCAGTTCTCCCGCCAGCCAGCGCGCCGCCGCCGGCGAGACGATCTGATTGGCATAGATCAGGCGCTGCACACCGAAGCGGCGGTACAGGCGCAGATGCGTGATCGTCGCACAGGAGAGGCCCCACGCGCCTTCGCGCAACTGGCGGTCGAATATCTGCGGCGCCATCGTCGTCTTGCCGTGCGGACACAGCGCGACGCCGAAGTGGTTGGAAAAGCGCTGCATCCAGTCGCTGTTATTGTCGATCGCCGAGCGGCGCAGGACGGCGGCGGGCAGTTGCAGATCGGTATGGAGCCGCCAGCCGGCCTGGGCGATTTCACCGAGGCGCATGGTCCCGACACCGAGTGGCAAGCCCTTCGTGCCGGGGTCGATCACCATCTGTTGAATGGAACGCAAATTAAGCAAGATATCCCCTCCCCGCACCCCAGCCGGGCCGCTTACGCGGCACGACCGGGGTCAGGTTTCGATAGGTCGGTTCTGTTCTAGAATTCGAAGCGAATACCGGCGGTATAGTCGCGGCCGACCACGTCGTAGAGCTGACGTGCGGTCTGGAACTCGTAACCGGTGAACGGCGGATGCCGATCGAACAGGTTCTGGACTACGCCGAACAAGGCAACCTTGCCGCGGCTGGTCGTGGCGAGCGTTATTTCACCGTACAGATCGCTGTAGAAGCGGCCGCTGACATGATTGTGCGCCACAATCGGTCCGCCATCCACAGTATCTTCGGTGACGGCGCCGCCGCCGACATAACGCTCGGTGAAGCTGATCTTGTAACCGTCGGTCGTGTAGGTCGCGCTGCCGTTCATCTTCCAGTGCGGCGTGCCGCCCGGGCCATCGAGCGCAGGCTGATCCGTATTGCCTGCGAACTTGGTGACGGCGCCATCCTGGCCGACCTGGTTCAGCTTGTTGATGTATCCGAGCAGGCCATGCAGATCGATCGACCCAGTCGCCAGCGGGAAGCGGTAGGCGACCTCGACGTCGATGCCGTTCATGACGAGTTGCTGGAAGTTGATCGGCGCCAGCAGGATGCCCGAAATCTTGCCGTCCGCGCCGCGCGGCGTGAGCAGGCAGGTTGCAGCATCGCCGCCGTTACAGCGATTGACCAGCGTCTGCGCACCAAGCGACGAGATCGCACCCTTCACCTTGATGTCGTAATAATCGACCGAGAGGCTGAGGCGCGGGATGAAGGTCGGCGTGAAGACGACGCCACCGGTGAAGGTGTCGGCCTTTTCCGGTTTCAGGAAGGGATTGCCTCCCGTCGTCTGGCTGACGGAATAAGTTTGGGACGTTCCGGCGGGCGCCTTGCTGTCGGTGATGCCGCCAATCAGCGTCTGGCCTGCCGCGAACAATTCGTTGATGTTGGGCGCGCGAATGTCGCGTGAGCGGGTAGCGCGGAAGCGGATCGAGTCATCGACCGCGTAATTGATGCCCGCCTTCCACGTTTCGACCGTGCCCGAGGTTTTGTAGTCGGTGACGCGGCCGGCGATATCCACGTCGATATTCTTGGCCCAGCTCTGATCCTTGGCGAGCGGGATGACGACTTCGCCAAAGGCTTCCTTGACCTCTTCTTCGGCCGAGTAAGGCTTGACGTTGCCGACGCGGAGCAGGCTGACGTTCGGCGTCGCCGAGAGCGGATCGGAGGTAACATCGACATCGAACCTGCGCCATTCGGCACCTACCGCGACCGAGATCGGACCCGCCCACAGGCTGAACGGCTCACCGCGAACGGTGATGTCACCGACCTGCTGCTTCTGCTGCCAGTCGCGAACCGACGTGCCCGTGATGTAATTGATCGCGGCCTGTGACGGCGATCCTTCGCCGAACAGATTCAAAGGCACGCAGCCGTTGCTCGGATCCGTTAGCGTCGAGCGACAGACGATAGTGCCCCCGGGACCGGCCACGGCGTCGATCGCGAGCAGGCGTTTGGACTTGATCACATCGCCCGTGAACAGAGTGAGCATGCGCGACTTGCCGTAATCATACGACGCGTCGAACGTCCACGAGCCGCCCAGGCTGCCCTTGATGCCGGCAGTCGCCTGCCAGGTATGCGCGCGCTGGACGATCCGGCCGACGCCATAATCTTCCGATCCGCGGCCGAGGGCGAAGCTGGTCTCCCCTGCCGCCGCAAGCGCGGTGCGGACCGAAGCGGGCAGATAGGCATTGTCCGCCTGGATCGTGAACGTGTCGTCGCTCGGGATCGAGCGTTCGTTGAAGGCCGAGTGTGCGTAGTCGAAGCTCGCATAAGCGGTGATGTTGCTGGCGACCTCGTAAGTCGCGCCCGCATAGCCGCTGTACCGTTTCGTCGGCGTCACCAGGACGTAGGTCGATGCGAGCGGATCGCCATCGCCGCCATCCATCGTGTTATCGTCGGTAAGATTGGTACCATATTGGAACGGCGAAGTGCCTCCGCCGACATCGAATTTGGTGCCGCGGAGCGAGCCGGAATCGATCAGGCCGCCCTCGGACGCGTAGGCCGCTCTAATGTCGTTGGCGTAGATCAGGAAGGGCGCACCCGCCGTGACCCCGAACGCCGGATTGACGATCAGGCCTTTGTTGCCAAGATATTTGCGCTTGCTGGCGTCGGTGACGCCCTTGTTCTCTGCATATTCCGCACCGAGCAGAATATGGCCGCGCCCATCGGCGAAGTTGGTGCCGTAGGCCAGCGACGCCAGATAATTCTTGTTGTCGTGGAAATCGGTCATGCCGCCCTGGACGTTGCCACGGAAGCCCTGCAACTTGTTGTCGATCTTGAAATTGACGACACCGGCAACCGCGTCCGAACCATAAGCCGCCGACGCACCGCCGGTAACGACGTCAACGCCCGATATGATCGCTTGCGGCAGCATGTTGGTGTTGATCACACCTTCGGGCGAGCTGGGGACGTAGCGCTTGCCGTCGACCAAGGTCAGCGTACGCAAATAGCCAAGGCCGCGCAGATCGAGATAATTGCCGCCGGCGAGTTTGGAGAGATTGCCGACCGACGAAGGCGTCACGCTCGATTTGAGCGCCGGAATCTGGTTGAGCGCATCAGCGATATTGATCGACCCGACCTTCTGGATGTCGGTCACGGTAACGCTGGTGACCGGCGTCGGCGAAACGAACCCGGCGCGCGAAATCTGCGTACCGGTAATGACGATTTCGGCGTTGGCGTCGTCGGGGGTGGCGGCTCCGGCGGCCGGTGCGTCCGGGGCCGCCGCGAAGGCGGGGACGCTCGCCGCCAACATGGCCGCGCCGATCATGGCGGGCGCGAAACGCATCGCGCTGGTGGATCGCAGATGTTGCTTTGAACGGTGGAGGAAGGTTTCGATGTTTCCCTGAGACATGGACGTGACCCCTTTGGTTTCTGTGCGGCGCCGTTCCTCTTTTGCGGTCATCGCATGGTGAAATAGTCGAAGGCGCTGCGTGCGATTTCTGCGATCGCATGCTCGCGCTTTTCCTCCGGCAAACCGCTCCCCTTGGTGTAGACCGCGATCAGCAGGTGACCGCGCGCCTCGGGGAGCGTGATCATGCCGACGTCGTTGACGGTGCCACCGATCGTGCCGGTTTTATGCGCGACCACCGTTCCGGCGGGCAGCAGACCCTTGATCCGCAGCGCGCCCGTTTCGCAGCGCTCCATCACGCCGGTGAGGAAGACGCGGCTGCTTTCCTTGAGCAGCGGACTGGCAAGTTGTTTCGAAAGAAGATCGACCATCGCCGACGGGATCGCGGTATCGCGCGGATCGGCGTCCCACTTCGGATTGGGCGTTGCCTTCGCTTCGGCCGCCAATTGCGCCTCGGGCGTCGGATAAAGTTTCTCGAACGTGGTGCCAAAGGGGCCGCCATGGGGAAAGCCGTAATAGCCGTTCAGCACATCGTTGACATTGTCATCGACCCGGATGCCGGTGATGCCGATCTGACGCAGATACGCCGTAACCGCAGCCGGCCCGCCGGCGAGCTCAAACATCTTGTCGGTGGCGGTATTGTTGCTCTGCGTGAGCATCAATTCCATCAGGTTGGCGACCGACAGGCTCACGCCCGGATGGATGACATGATCGGCAGGCTCCCCCGTCCGGTCGAAATCAAGCTGCGTCACGGCAATCATCTGGTCGAGGCTGGCGCCGCCATGATCGATCTTGGTCAAGACCGCGCCCGCGACCGCGACCTTATAGGTGCTCGCCATCGGATAGGGCTCGGCATGGACCTCGGCGGTCTCGCCCGTTTCCAGCAAGCGCACGGCCACGCCGATCCGGCCATTCAGCTGTTTTTCCAATACGAGAACCTGGGCCTCAAGCGCCTTCTGGAAGCTCGGAGCAGCCGGTTTGGCCACGGTTGCAACCAGATTGGCTGGAGTCGCAAAAGCCGGTGCCGCGCAAAGCGCCAGAAGTCCGGCAAAGGCTTTACCCTTGAACATATCGTCGCCACCCCTTGATTGACGCCGACCCGCCAGTTTCTTGCTGGATAAGCCGTGATTCTCCGTATAGAAAATAATTTGCGGTGCAACACAAAATTGTCAAGAAAGCGCCTCATCAAGACGTTTTTCGCTCTGCGGCAAACGTGCTAGGAAGTTGTACATGTCGATGAATACGAGCCTGGGAACGATCGTGAAACGCATCCGCAAGGAGCGTCAGTGGACGCTTGCGGAGATGAGCGAGGCCTGCGGCATTCCGCTTTCGACCCTGTCGAAAATCGAGAATGACAAGCTGACGCTGACCTATGACCGGCTGCAACAATTAAGCCGTTCGCTGGGCATCGCGCTCGCCGAATTATTCTCGGAGGGCGAGACCAACGAGACGGTCTTCACCGCACGGCGCAGCATCGCGACACTGGACGCCGCCGTGCGCGTCGAGACGCCCAATTACGTCTACAATTATCTGTGCAGCGATCTGCGCAAGCGCCGCATGATCCCGATCCACGTCCAGATCACCGCCAAGTCGCTCGGCGAATTCGGCGATCTCGTCCGTCACGCCGGCGAGGAATTCGCGTTCGTGATCGAAGGCGCGGTCGTGCTCCACACCGAATTTTACGCGCCGGTCACGCTCAACAAGGGCGAAGGCGTCTATATCGACAGCAATATGGGCCATGGCTATCTCGTCGGCGAGGGCTTCGAACAGGCGACCATATTATCGGTCTGTGCGTCCGCCGACGAAAATCTTCAGCAGCATCTGATCGCCGAAGCCGAGGGCCGGATCGGCGACGCCGAAACCCATACATCCGCCGCAGCCTGACGCTCCGGCGTTCGCTGTCAGTTCAAGCAAGCATCCACCAGCCGTGCCAGCGCGGGCCCGTCCCGCAGCGGATCGGCCGCGGGCAGGCCGGTCGCAGCTTCCGCCGCTGCCAGCGCGGCGTCGGCTTCGGCGTCGGTCATCCCGCCAGTATTGAGGCTGATCCCGGCAAAGCGGACCGCCGGATTGGTTAGCCGCGCCAGCGACAAATAAAGCTCCATCACCTGCGGCAGCGGCGGAATGATGAACCCCGTCAGCCCACGAATTTCGGTGCGGCGCGGATCGTGGCAAAGCACCAGGATATCGGGCTGGCTGCCATGCAACAGACCCAGCGTGACCGCGGCGAAGGATGGATGCAGCAAGGATCCCTGGCCCTCGATCACGTCCCAATGATCCGCCGATGCGTCCGGCGACAGCAGTTCCGCCGCCCCCGAGACGAAATCCACCACGACCGCGTCGATCGGGATGCCGCGACCGCTGATCATGATTCCGGTCTGGCCGGTGGCACGAAAATCCGCGTCGACCCCACGATCGGACAGCGCGCGGGCGAGCGCGAGCGCCGTGTATTTCTTGCCGAGCGCGCAATCGGTGCCGACCGTCAGCAACCGGCGCCCGGTACGACGCTTGCCGGTACCCACGCCCAGATTTTCGGGCGGGACACGAATGTCGATCAGCCTGCGGCCCAGCCGTTCGGCCGCCTCCTTCAGAGCCGGTACGGTGGCTAGCCGGCGATGCAGGCCGCTGACGATATCGAGACCGGCCTCCAATGCTTCGACCAAAGTCGGCACCCATGATTCGGGAATGAAGCCGCCGCTATTGACGACGCCGATCAGCAGCGATCGTGCGCCAGCCCGCGCCGCTTCGGCCGGCGTCATCGACGGCAGGCCGGTACTGACCTTGCCGGCAGGCAGGACGAGTTCGCCGACGCAATGTTCGGGCGCCCAGTCGCGCAACCCGTAAGCGGTCTTGGCATAGGTCGGATCGACCGTGTCGCCGAGGAAAAGAAGATAAGGCTGGGGCAATTCAATCGGCGTCATGCCGACACTCCCTGAACTTGGGTGGCGCCCCACACACCGCGGGGGCAATCGATGCGGCCATCGGCATAGACGACGGCGCGATGGCGGTCGCGCGCGAGCAGGAGCGGGCCATCGAGATCGACGATGTCGCACAGCTGCCCGACGACGAAGGACGGCGCCATCGCCAGCGAGGTGCCGACCATGTTGCCGACCATGACCTGCAGACCATAGTCGCGGGCGGCGCGCGCGATCGCCAGCCCCTCGGTCAGCCCGCCGCATTTATCGAGCTTGATATTGATGACCTGGTAGCGGCCCTTGAGCGCCGCCAGATCGTCGAGCGTCTGCGCGCTCTCATCGGCCGCGATCGGGATCGGCGCGTTCAGCCCGTCGAGCTGGGAATCGGCGCCGATCGGCACCGGTTGCTCGATGAGGGAAACGCCCGCTTCGACCAGCGCCGGCATCAAATCCTCGAGCTTCTTGCGGTCGAGCCCCTGATTGGCATCGACGCCGAGCCATACGTCGGGCCGCACGGCCCGAACCGCACGGACGCGGTCGGCGTCCCCGCCATCGCCGATCAGCTTGAGCTTGAGCGAACGCGCCGCGGCATAATCGATCGCATCCCGGGCCATCACATCGGGCGCGTCGCCGCCGATCGTCCAGGTGCTGAGCAGCGGCCGTGGTTCATCCAGGCCCACCAGCATCCAGACCGGCTTGCCCGTGCGCCGGGATTCGAGCTCCCACAACGCACAATCGAGCGCGTTGCGCGCGCCGCCGGCAGGCAGCAACGCCTGCAGTCCAGCTTGGTCGATTCCCGCCTCGACCGCGTCGCGGACGCTTTCCACCTGCGCCGCCATGCTCTCGGGCGTCTCGGCGTGATAATAGACGCCCTGGGCCTCGCCACGCCCTTGATGCGTGCCATCATCCAGCGTCACCAGCACATTGCTGGTTTCCGAGAAGACGTTGCCGGAAATGCGGAACGGCTTCTTCAGCGGCCAGCTTTCGAGCGCGGTCGTGAGCGATAGCCGGGTCACGCGGCCCCCTTGGGCAAGGCGCAGACGCCGCGCAGCACGCGGCCGGGCCGCTCGGCGGTCGGCTTGCCCTGATCGAGCACGACCTTGCCGTTGACCACCACATAATCCACGCCCTCGGCGGGCGTGAACGGATGCTCCCACGTCGCCTTGTCGTCGAGCCGGTCGTAATTGAACACGGTGATATCGGCCGCCAGTCCGGCGCGCAGCACGCCGCGATCGGTCAGGCCGAGCCGGTTGGCCGGCCACGACGTCATCTTGCGCACCGCATCCTCAAGCGTCAGCACCGGCCGGCGCTTCACATATTCGGCGATGATGCGCGGGAAGGTGCCGTAAGCGCGCGGGTGCACCAGGCCCAGCTCCTCCATCTGGCCAAGCTTGACCGAGGCGGCGGAATCGCTGCCGATCCCGACCCAGGGCTGCTTGATCGCGGTGGTGACGTCGCGTTCGTCCATCATCATGAACAGCGACATCGCGCGATGCGGCATCGCATCGACGACGATATCGTAGGCGACGTCGACGGGATCGCGATGAAGCGTATCGGCGATCTGCTGGATCGTCTTGTACTGATACTGGTCCCACTTCGCATTGTAGGCGCTCGCCAGCACGATATGGTTCCAACCGCCCGAGGCTTCGACCAGATTGGACCAGCCCGGTTCGGATCCGGCCTTCACTTCCTGCTTCAATTTCTCGCGGATCTTGGGATCCTTGAGCCGTTCGATCGCCTTGGCCTCGCCATCCTCATAGACCCAGTTGGGAACGGTGATGCTCAGGCCGGTGCCGGCGCCGATATAAGGATACATGTCGGCCGAGACGTCGACGCCCCGATCGCGCGCGTCCTGGATCAGCTTCACCGCCTGCGGCATCAGCTTGCCCCACTCGGGCGCATAGGCCGCCTTGAAGTGGAAAATCTCGACCTTCACATGGCCCTTCTCGCCGATCTCGATCGCCTCGCGGATCGCGTCGAGCAGCTTGGCGCTCTCGTCGCGCATATGCGTCGCATAGATGCCGTTGCAGGCTGACGAGGCGCCGACGACCTGGATCAGGTCCTGCGTCGTCTGGAACGAATCGGGCGGATAGATGAGCGCGGAGGCGACGCCCATCGTGCCGGCCTTCATCGCGGTCCGCACCTTGTCCTGCATCGCCGCGATCTGGGCCGGCGTCGGCTGACCGGCCTTGTCGCCCATCACTTCGACGCGCGACTGTGCGGCGCTGTAATAGGTGCCGAAATTGAGCGCGATTCCCTGCGTCTCGAGCTGGGTGAAATAGTCCGCGATCTTGTCGGCCGGCACGGGCGTGCCGCCCTCGCCGTCGATCAGGGTGGTAAGGCCCTGGCGCAATTTGCTTTCGCCGAGCCCGTTCTTGAGCAGCACCTGGCTCGACTGATCCATCATGTCGATCCAGCCGGGCGAGACATAGTCGCCGGTGGCATCGATCTCGCGCTTGCCCTTGGTCTCGATCTTGCCGATCGCCGCGATCTTGCCGTCCTTGACCGCAATATCGGCGCGGATCCACGGATTGCCGGCACCGTCGAGCACGCGGCCGTTGCGGATCACCAGATCGTAATCGGGCTGGCTCTGTGCCTGAGCGGCAGCGGCGACACCAAGCATGGCCGCGCCGGCGAGAAGCAGGGATCGTATCATGCGGGCAACTCCGTCGGTTCAGGGTTGGTTGGCGGGCGCGCGCACCAGCCGCCACACGCCCAAAGTAACGAGCGGCAGGATGAAGATGGCGAGCACGAGATAAGCGAGGATACGGTATCCCTTGGCGATCAGGTCCACGAGCCCGACCCCCTGGGCGATGCCCATCGTGAAGAGCAGCAACAGCACGGTCACGATCAGGCGCAGCTGCGGCGTATCGAGCCCGCCGCGGCGCGTCCGATGCGCGAAGACGCGTTCGTTGATGGCGTGAATGTTACCGACGCTGCATTCGAGCAACGCTGCGAAGATCATCAGCTGGAAGGCCCAGTGGAAGATGGGCAGGCCAAGCTGACGCAGCAGGAAATCGGACGGCAATTGCTGACTGGCGACTTCGCCGCCGTATGCCGACAGGCAGACGAAAAAGACCATTGCCGGCAGCATCGCCAGCGGGCCGCAGATCAATCCAGAAACGACCGCGTCGCGCCGCGAGCGCTGATGCCGCAGCATCGGCAGAACCTGCACCGCGCCGATCACGTTGTAGCTGGCATAGGTGATGCCGCCGGTCACCCAGCCAGTCGCCGGGCCCGAATGGGCGAAGGCATCCCCGATCCGTCCGCCGAAACGCCACAGACAGAGCAGCAGGAAGATCGCGTAGGTGCCGTAGAGCAGCACCGATACATATTTGAACAGGCCCTCGACCGATTCGTTGCCGCGCGCCGTGACCAGCAGGATCGAGACCGCCAGCAGCAATGTTCCGACGATCGTCGGCCAGCCGAGCAGCGACGCACCGATCGCACCCGCCGCCGCGCCGAACACCGCAATGACGACGATCGTGTAAAGGATCAGCAAGCCTTCGAACATGAAGGCGAACGGCCCGAGCAGCCGGCGGAAGAAGGCCTGATAATCGGCGGCGCGGATCGCGAAGGCGAACAGGAAGGTGAGCGCGCAGATGCCGCTCCAGATCGCGGCCGCCAGCACCATCGCCCATATGCCGCCGATCGCGCCGCTCGGCAGAAAGAATTCGACCAGCTCACGCCCGGTGGCATAACCGCCGCCGATTACGACCGCCTTGAACGCCAGCCCCGGAAGGACCATCCGGTTCATCCATCCCCGCGTCATACGAGGCACTCTTGTCTGAAACGCGAAGGGCTGAGCACCTCCGGCGCAATTCCTTCGTCGAGCACAGATTGTGGCAGCGGCTGATCGAGCAGCAATGCCGTGCCCACCGCCGCTGTCGCCGGCGCGATCTGAATTCCGTAGCCCCCCTGCCCCACGAACCAGAAGAATCCAGGCACGGCCGGGTCAAACCCGACCACGGGGGTGCGATCGGCGGTGAAGGTTCGCAAGCCCGCCCAGCTGTGGGATATTCTCGGTACCGGCATGTCGACGAGCTGCTGAAATCGATCGATGCCGATCGCGACGTCGAGCTCCTCCGGCTGGACATCGGATGGGACATCCTCGGTCTCGTCTGCCGGAGAAATCGCGAGCTTGCCGGCGTCGGGCCGGAAATAGACGCTTTCCTGCACCGTCATCACGAACGGCCATTTCTCGACAGCAAGCTCAGCGGGCGGATCGACGAGTATCATCGTCCGCCGCCGCGCCGAGAGCGCGACCGGCGACGCGCCAAACATGGTAGCGACCTCGTCACCCCAGGCACCGGCGGCATTGACGACGAAATCGGCGCGCAGCTTCTGCCCTGCGGCGCAGCTTACCTGCCACTGGCCCTGCGACCGGATCGCTCCGGTGATGCGGTGACCGAACAGGATACGTGCACCATTGGCGCGCGCCATCCGCAGATAGGCCTGATGGAGCAGGTCGACGTCGATGTCCCATGCTTCCCAGTCGTAGCGCGCGCCGACGATCGCATCGCGCCGAAGCGCGGGCACCAGCATCAGGGCGGCATCCGACGACAGGCGATAATGATCGTGGAACAAGGGTGCATCGAGCGCTGCTTCATGCTCGACATCCGCGACCGTCAGCAGACCGCGCCGATGCAGCAACGGATGGCCGGCAAAGCCCATTGGCGGCGATCGCAGGAAATTGCGGCTGGCACGCGTCAGCGCCCGGATCACATCGTTGCCATAGCTCGGCAGGTACATCGCCGCAGACCGTCCGGTCGTATGATAACCGGCAGCGTCTTCCGCTTCGAGCAGCACGACATCCGCCACAGCCGCGAGCGTAGCGGCGATCGACGCGCCTGCTATCCCGCTTCCCACGACGATAATTTCAGCCCGCGCCATCGCACCGCCCCTTTGAGAGAGCGTGCGTAGCGCACCTTTTCTCACGAGAGAAGATATTTTCTGAAAAGAAATCTTTGCCGAATTATGACAGATTTCGGCTCAAGGTTTCAATTTCAGCCCCAGGAAACGGACATCGTGGGCCCGCTTCCAGCGTAACTCGTGATGGAATTGGGTCGGCAAGCCTTGCGGACGATGGCCGGGCACACATCGCTGCGCCCGGCCCCAATGGCGGAGAGGGTGGGATTCGAACCCACGGTACCTTGCGGCACAACGGTTTTCGAGACCGTCCCAATCGACCACTCTGGCACCTCTCCGCATGGGGGGTCGGGTCGAAGGAGCGGTGCCCCTAACGCACCAAACCGCACTTGCCAAGCATGGGTTGCGCAAGAAGCATGCGACATTAAATTACAACCATGATTCCTTCCCGCAACACCCACATCCCCACCACCGGCCGCGAGACCATGCCGCCAGTCTCGGAGGCGCGCTTCACGATCGGCGACGTCGTCCGGCACCGGCTGTTCGCCTTCCGCGGCGTGATCTTCGATATCGATCCCGTCTTCGCCAACAGCGAGGAATGGTATGAGGCGATCCCCGAGGATGTGCGCCCGAAGCGTGATCAGCCTTTCTATCACCTGCTCGCCGAGAATTCGGAGAGCAGCTACATCGCCTATGTCAGCCAACAGAATCTGGAGCGGGACGAGAGCGAGGAGCCGATCGACCATCCCGCGATCCCCGGCATGTTCGAACCGTTCGACCATGGCCGCTACGCGCTGCGGCGGAATTATCGCCATTAAGGCCTGACGATGCGCCCGGCGGTTGGCGGGAACTGACTTGAGCGCTTTTCGCTTTAGGGAAAGACGCTTAAGACAGGGGCATGAGGATGCGAACACGCGGCGGCAAGCGCCGTATTCTGGGACTGGCTCTGTGCTTCGGCGCGCTGGCCGGCCTCGCCGCGCCCGCCCAGGCCTATCTGTACTGGAGCAAGCCCGCGATCAACGGCGCGCCCGCGGCTGGTGGCGAGCCGGGCATCACCCTGCCGATGCCGGGCGCGCAGCCCAAGGAACTTCAGGCGGCTCTGGTGTGGACGATGCGCGCGGGGCTTAACGTCGCGGCGCTGCAATGCCAGTTCGCGCCAGCTTTGCGCACGGTCGACAGCTACAACAATATGCTGCGCCAGCACAGCCCGGAGCTGCAGGCGACCTATGCGACGCTCGGCGGCTATTTCAAGCGCGTCTCCGGCAAGACCTGGCAGAACGCGATGGATGATTTCACGACCAAGACCTACAACAGCTTCTCGACGCTGCGCGCGCAGTTGAGCTTCTGCGAGACGGCATCCTCGATCGCGGGCGAGACGCAGGAGCAGTCGCGCGGCCATCTCGGCGAGATCGCGGCGGCGCGGATGCGCGAATTCCGCAACAGCCTGGTGCCGGTGGGCGATCAGGTGTTCGCGATGCACAATTCGAACGTCCAGTTCGATCCGATCGTCGATCCGCGCTGCTACAACAAGAAGGGCAAAGAAATCGCGTGCAAGAACAAGTGATCGACGGCGCCTAGCGCAGACCGAGCATCTTGTGATTCTGCAGCGACAGCCGCCAGCGCGGATGCTCCAGCACGAAGCGGATCGCGGCTAGGCGCGCCGCATCCGCATTTACGCCATCCATCGGCTGGACCAGCCAGTGGCCGAAGTCCCACCCTTCGATATCCCGCACATCCAGCCCAGGTTGCGGCCAGACCATCTTGAGCTCGTCGCCGCGGCGCTGGACCACCGTCGTGCCCGCCTTGGGGCTCACGCAGATCCAGTCGACGCCGTCGATCACCGGGATCGTGCCGTTGGTTTCGATCGCGATCCGGAAACCGCGTGCCTTGAGCGCCGCCACCAAAGGCGCGTCGAGCTGCAACATCGGTTCGCCGCCGGTGATCACCACCAGGGGAATGCCACCTTCTTCCGCCAGATTCTGCGCCCAGAAGGCCCAGGCCCGGTCAGCGAGTGCATCCGCATCGGCAAAGCGCCCGCCGCCCTCACCATCCATCCCGACGAAATCGGTATCGCAGAACTGGCATTCGGCGGTCGCGCGATCTTCCTCGCGGCCCGACCACAGATTGCAGCCGGCGAAGCGCAGGAACACCGCGCGCATGCCCGCCTGCAGGCCCTCGCCCTGCAAGGTCAGGAACATCTCCTTGACCGCGTAGCTCACGCCAGCGGCACCGCGTAGCGCGTCGGATCGGGCAGGCCAGCTTCGCTGAAGCCCTTGGAACGCAGCCGGCAGCTATCACAGCGGCCGCAATGCAGTTCGCCCGGCTGCGGATCGTAGCACGACCAACTCATGCCCGCATCGATGCCCAGCCGTGCCGCCTCCGCCGCGATATCGGCCTTGGTCATGTGCAACAAAGGCGTGCGGACCTTGAAGCGATCGCCCTCGACGCCCGCCTTGGTCGCGAGATTGGCGAGACTTTCGAACGCCGCGACGAATTCAGGCCGGCAATCGGGGTAGCCCGAATAATCGAGCGCATTGACCCCGATATGGATTTCGCGCGCGCCGGTCGCCTCGGCCAGGCCGAGCGCCAGGCTGAGGAAGATCGTGTTGCGCGCCGGCACATAGGTGCTGGGGATGCCGGGCTGCACGCCCTCCTTGGGAATGCTGATCGTATTGTCGGTCAGCGACGATCCGCCGAATTTGGTCAGATCGAGCGGCAGCACGATGTGACGCACCGCGCCCAGGTGGCGGGCGATCCGCGCCGCGGCGTCCAGCTCGATCCGGTGGCGCTGGTTATAATCGATCGTGAGCGCGACCAGTTTGCGGCCGGCCTCGACCGCAAGCGCGGCGACCACCATCGAATCCAGCCCGCCGGAGACGAGCACGACCGCGCCGTCCTTTTCATCTTCGTGATTCAGCATAGTGCGCCGGATATAGGATCAAATGCCGCAGCGCAAAAGAAAGGCCGCCCCGAAGAGCGGCCCAGTGTGGCCTTCTGGCCTCTAGGGAGGACAATGCCCGACATGGGCATGACCCCGCACCTAGCATGGACGGATTAAACAGCCGGTTAACGGCATAAAACTCGTCATTGCGAGCGTAGCGAAGCAATCCAGGCCTGCCCGGACCGTTGGATTGCTTCGCTACGCTCGCAATGACGGGGGAGGAAAAATCAGGCCGAGATATCGGCCACGGCCGGGCCTTTGGGATCGGTCGGCTCGATCTTGAAGGCGCGCGCGCAGAATTCGCAATTGACCTCGATCAGCCCGTCCGGACCCGCCATCGCCGCCTGCTCTTCTTCCGGAAAACGGCCGATCACGCGCGCGACATGATCGGGATCGCAGCGGCAGCCGCGCTTCGGCGCGACGCCGGGCAGGACGCGCACCTCATCCTCGTTGAACAGGCGCCACAGCAAGGTATCGAGCGGCAGATCGGGATCGGCCAGCTCGTCGGCTCGCACGCTGCCGCCCAAGGCCGCGACATGCTCCCATTCGGGATGGTCGAGACGGGTGTGGATGCGGTCGCGCCCCTCCTCGCCCTCGGGCAAATGCTGGAGCATCAGGCCGCCGGCGACGACGCTGCCGTCGGCCCCGCGTCCGATCCCTATCCGGACCAGGCTGGGGATCTGCTCCGACTGGGCGAAATAGGATTCGGCCGCCTCCGCCAGGCTGCCGCCCTCCAAGGGCACGATACCCTGATATCGTTCGCCCGACGTCGCCTGATCGAAGGTGATCGCGAGATAGCCTTTGCCGAACAGGGCGAAGAGCGAGGGATCGGCGGGCAGTTCGCCCAGCCGTTCGGGATCGTGGCGGACATAGCCGCGCATCTCGCCGCCGCGATAATCGGCGACGAGCAATTCGATCACGCCATTTTCGGTCTGCGCCTGGAGGGTAAGTTGGCCCTCCACATCCTTGAGCGTCGCGCCGAGCAACGCGGCGAGCACGATCGCTTCGGCCAGCATGCGTTCGATCGCGGGCGGATAGCCGTGGGCGGACAGGATGGAATTCAGCGCAGGGCCCAGTCGCACCATGCGACCGCGCGCATGGCGTGCGGGAATGGTGAAAGCGAGCGCGGTATCGAGATTTTGGGGAGTCATTACGGCCATGTAGGAAGCCACCGAATTTTTGCGACCTTGCTATGCAAGGCACCCGCTGCCTAGAGCTTCTCCAAGCACCACAGCAACACCGCTTTCTGGGCATGGAGCCGGTTCTCCGCCTCATCCCAGATTGCCGATTTGGGCCCGTCGATCACCGCATCGACCACTTCCTCGCCGCGGTGCGCGGGCAGGCAATGGAGGAACAGGCCGTCGGCCGCCGCCCCGCCCATCAGCTTTGCGGTCACCTGATAGGGCGCCATCGCCGCCAGCTTCCGCTCGGCATGCGTCTGACCCATCGAAATCCAGGTATCGGTCACGACCACATCGGCATCGGCGGCGGCGATCTCGGGATCGCGCGTCAGCACGAACGGATGATTGCCGGCGCGGGCATTCGCGGCCGCCACCACCGCCGAATCCGGATCATAGCCTTCGGGGCAGGCGGCGGTGACGTCGAAGCCGAGCAGGCTGCCCGCCTCGATGATCGAATGGAGCACGTTGTTGCCGTCGCCGAGCCAAGCCCAGCGCGTGCCCTCGACCGTGCCCTTGCGCTCGATCACGGTCAGCAGGTCGGCCATGATCTGGCAGGGATGGCTGAGGTCGGTCAGGCCGTTGATCACGGGCACGCTGGCATGCTCCGCCAGCGCCGTTACCTTCGCATGATCGTCGGTCCGGATCACGATCGCATCGACATAGCGCGACAGCACGCGCGCCGTGTCTGCGATGCTCTCGCCCCGGCCGAGCTGCATCGAGCCCGCTTCCATCACGATCGTGGTGCCGCCCAGCTGGCGCATCGCCATGTCGAACGAGACGCGCGTGCGGGTCGAATTCTTCTCGAAGATCATCGCCAGCACATGGCCGTCGAGCGGCTTGTCGACGTCGGGCTTGCCTTTGGGCCAGCCGGCGCGCGTCAGCTTGCGGCTGCGCGCGTCGTCCAGCATCGCGCGGATCCCATCCGGCCCGGCATCGGCAAGATCGAGGAAGTGGCGAGTCATTCTTTGTCCCCAAGCCGCTCGTCCCCCTCAGAACGAGCGGATTTGCAATTATGCCGCCTCCGGCACCTTGTAGCTGCGTGCGCCCGCCGAGAGCTTCTCGATGCACTCAGTGACGTGCTTTTCCTCGATGTTGAGTGGCGGCAGGATGCGCACGACATTGTCGCCCGCCGCCACCGTCAGCAGCCCGTGATTGTCGCGCAAATGCGCCACGAACGCGCGGCTGTCGCTCTTGAGCTTGATGCCGAGCATCAAGCCCATCCCGCGCACGCTGTCGAACAGATGGTCGTGATTGGGCAGCAATTGCTCGAGCGCCTGGCGCAGCCGATCGCCCATGCGCTGGACGTTTTCGAGGAATGCAGGCTCGGCGACGATGTCGAGCACCGCCTCGCCCGCCGCCATCGCCAGCGGATTGCCGCCATAGGTCGAACCGTGCGTGCCGATCACCATGCCGCTCGCGGCTTCCTCGGTCGCGAGGCACGCACCGAGCGGGAAGCCGCCGCCGATGCCCTTGGCGACCGTCATGATGTCGGGGGTGATGCCGTACTGTTCATAGGCGAAGAAAGTACCGGTGCGCGAATAGCCGCACTGGATCTCGTCGAGGACCAGAAGCATGCCATGCTTGTCCGCCAGCGCGCGCAAACCGGTCAGGAATTCCTTGGTCGAAGGCATGATTCCGCCCTCTCCCTGCACCGGTTCGACCAGAAAAGCGGCCGCATCCGGCCCGATCGCGGCCTCTGCCGCCGCCAGATCGTTGAACGGAACGACCGTGAAACCGGGCAGAAGCGGCTCGAAACCCTCCCGCATCTTGGGCTGATTGGTCGCCGAAATGGCGCCCATCGTGCGGCCGTGGAAGGCGTTGGAGAAGCTGATGATCCGGTTTTTCTCCGGATTTCCCTTCGCATAATGGTAGCGGCGCGCGGTCTTGATCGCGCATTCGATCGCTTCGGTGCCCGAATTCGTGAAGAAAACCGTGTCGGCGAAGGTCTTGTCGACCAGCCGCTGCGCGAAATGCTCGCCCTGCGGGCTGCCATAGAGATTGGAAACATGCATCAAGGTCGCCGCCTGATCGGCGATCGCCCGGACCAAAGCGGGATGGCCGTGGCCCAGGATATTGACCGCGATGCCCGCCGCCATGTCGAGATAGCGTTCGCCATTTTCGCCGATCAGATAGGCGCCCTCGCCTCGCACCGGACGCACAGCACACCGCGGGTAAACGGGCATGAGGGGCGTGATCGGCATCGAAACGGACTCCTTATCGTCGACGAAAAAATCGGTCGGAATTGCTCCGGAATAGAAAAGGCGGCCCAAGCGGGCCGCCTGAAGCGCGCCTATATCTCTGCGTGCTTGGGAGCGTCAATCGTTACGGGGTGCCGACGCCGCAGCCAGATGACTTTAACGGATCGCGGGACGCCACATCGTGCGCGACGCCTTGACGAGCTGCGGCTGGGGATTGCCACCAACCGGCTTGCGCGCGAGGCGCGGATCGATCGGGACATCGAACTGAACGCCCGCGCGACCGCCGGCGGTCCACGCGATCTTGCCGGCGACGGTGCCGATGCCGCGCAATTCGGTTTCGACCACGTCGCCGCGCGAGAAATTGAACGGGCTTTCGGCCATCATGCCGCCGGACGAGAGGTTGCGGACCTTGACCGTGACGTCCGCGCTGCCGGCACGGCGCATCACCGCCATCAGGAACATGCTGTCCCTGGGCTCGGCGCGCATCGATTCGAAGCGCGCATCGGCATCCGCCGTGTCTTCAGGAACGAATGAATGTTCCACCGTCATCCCCAATTACCGGATGACAGTCATGCACAGGAATGGTTGGCAAGCCGTTAACGGTCGACCCGTGGCGAGCCCTTATTCCTCGCGGCTGACCTTCTCGTTGCGCTCGTGACGCTCCTGCGCCTCGACCGTCATCGTCGCCACCGGACGCGCCTCAAGCCGTGCGAGCGAGATCGGCTCGCCGGTCACTTCGCAATAGCCATATTCGCCTTCGTCGATGCGGCGGATGGCGGCGTCGATCTTGGAGATGAGCTTGCGCTGACGGTCGCGCGTGCGGAGTTCGATGCCCCAATCGGTTTCGGAAGAAGCGCGATCGGTAACGTCCGGTTCGCGCAGGGAATCGACCTGAAGCTGGGCGAGCGTCTCTCGCGATTCACGAAGGATCGAGTCCTTCCAGTCCAGCAATTTACGTCGGAAATAAGCCTGCTGCCGGGGGTTCATGAACTCTTCGCTCGGCGATGGCCGATAGTCCCGGTCGAATCCTTCAATATGATCTTGCTCGTCGATTCGTTTCGCCGCCGTAGCCATATGCATATACTCGCCACCCCTGCGAGGCAGTGGCCATGGCCCCCGCCTAGCTCTGCCCTGGGCGGGCCTATACGCGCGCGAAACCGCCGTAACAAGCGGGCGACGCGTAACGAATCCGTCACGCGCCGCCCGAACACACATTAAGTTGTGGATTACTTGCCGGTGCCGCCCGTTTTCGGCGCCGCCGCCTTGGCCGCGGCATCGAGCTGTTCGGCGGTCATGCCGATCACGAGCCCGTTCGGGCCCTGCGCGAACGCGGTCTTGGGCAGCTGCGCCTTGGTGTTGGCGGTGGCAACCGTGATCATATCGCCCGCGACCGCGTCGACCTTGCCGACGGGCGCGCCCGTCGGACCGCTGATTGCCATGCCGACCGTGATTTCGGTCGGTTTGGTTGCCTGGGCGACCTTGGCCTCCAGATCGGCCTTGGTGATACCTACGACGAGCCCGTTCGGGCCCTTGGCGAAGGACGTAACCGGAATCGCGGCCTTGGCTGCACCGGTCGAAAGCACGGCATTGCCGCCGCTGACCGATTCGATCGTGCCGACGGGAGCGCCGGTCGTGTCGCTCACACTGGCCCCGACCGTGACGGCGGGTGCGGCCGCAGGGACAGCCGCAGCGGTTGCAGCCGCCGCCGGGGCGGGCTGCGTGGCCTGCGCGAAGACAGGCGAGGCCAACACGGTCGAACCGGCCAAAGCGAGAACCAGATATTTCATTTCTCTCTCCTCAAAGACGATATTGTTACGCCCCACCAAATTAGGAATTTTCCAGCCCATAACCGCACCTTACGGGATCAGTCGTGGCCTCCCTGGGATCAACCGTTCGGGTCCTGATAGTCCTGAAGCGCCTTTTCGATCCGATCGACCGGATGGCCGGTCAGGTCCTTCGCGATCTCCGCCGCGATCTTTCCTTCGGCCTGTTTATGGAAGTGCTTGCGCAATTCGCCGAGCGTCCTGGGCGGGGCGACGATGATCAGATTTTCGAATTCGTTGGCGAGCGCGGCGCGGTTGATCCGGTCTGCGACCTCGGCCGCGAAGCGATCCTCCGCCTGCTGGTGGAAATCGCTTTCGTTGGCGGAGGAACCGCCACCCATGCCAGGGCTCCCCGGCATCCGACCTGCCTGGTCGGTCTTGATATCCTGATCGGACTTGTCGGCCTGCTGCTCGGCCGTGACTACCTTCAGGTCGAGATTTTCGGCGTCGCCCTCGTTGCGGAAGAACAGCATCTTCGCGCCGTCGGCGACGAGCACATAGCTGTCATGGGGAATGCGCATCGGCTTCGCCTCCTGTGAGATCGTTTCGGCCAGCCAACGCACGTCGATGCGGCGGGTTGCAGACTTGCATGGGCGCGTGCCCCCCGCCATTAGCCCGTAATGCACGATATCCGCGCGATCCGCGAAGACCCCGCCGCCTTCGACACCGGCCTGCAGAAGCGGGGCCTTGGGCCGCAATCGGCCGGACTGCTCCAGCTGGACGAGGCGCGGCGCGGACGCGTGACCGAAGCGCAGGCGCTGCAGACCCGCCGCAACGAGGCATCGAAGGAGATCGGCAAGGCCAAGACCGCGCGCGACGAAGCGACGGCCCAGGCACTGATGGCGGAGGTCGCCGGCATCAAGGATCGGATGGCCACGCTCGAAAACGAAGCCGACGAAGCCGGCCGCGCGCTCGACGAGGCGCTCGCCGCGCTGCCCAACATTCCCGCCACCGACGTGCCCGAAGGCGAGGACGAGCATGCCAATGTCGAATTGAAACGCTGGGGCAATCCGCGCACGTTCGATTTCGCACCGAAGGATCACGCCGATCTCGGCCCGGCGCTGGGCCTCGATTTCGAGGGCGGCGCGCTGATCTCGGGCGCACGCTTCACCGCCTTGCGTGGCCAGATGGCGCGGCTCCACCGCGCGCTCGGCCAATACATGCTCGACGTCCAGAGCGCGGCCAACGGCTATGAGGAAACCGCGCCACCCTTGCTGGTGCGCGACGAGGCGATGTTCGGCACCGGCCAGCTCCCTAAATTCGCCGAGGATCTGTTCCGCACCACCGACGGCCACTGGCTGATCCCGACCGCCGAGGTCAGCCTGACCAACCTCGTGCGTGAGCAGATTTTGGCCGAAGACGATCTGCCCAAGCGGCTGACCGCGCTCACGCCCTGTTTCCGCTCCGAAGCCGGCGCCGCCGGTCGCGACACGCGCGGCCTGATCCGTCAGCATCAGTTCGAGAAGGTCGAACTGGTCGCGATCGCCGCGCCCGAATGCTCCGACGAGGAGCATGAGCGCATGACCCGCGCAGCCGAGGGCATCCTCGAGGCGCTCGAATTGCCCTATCGCCGCATGCTGCTGTGCGCGGGCGACATGGGTTTCACCGCGCGCAAGACGTTCGATCTGGAGGTGTGGCTGCCTGCCCAGAACACCTTCCGTGAGATTTCGAGCTGTTCGAACTGCGGCGACTTCCAGGCGCGGCGGATGGACGCACGCTACCGGCCCGCCGACGCGAAAGGCACCGCCTTCGTGCATACGCTCAATGGCTCCGGCCTCGCGGTCGGACGCGCGCTGGTCGCGGTGATCGAGAATTACCAGCAGGCGGACGGATCGGTGACCGTGCCGGAGGTGCTCAAGCCCTATATGGGCGGCCTGGACGTGCTGCGGCCGAAATGAGGAACTGGGGGTCCTTGCTTGCACTGACTTTGGTCGCGGCTGCTCCCGCGCCCGACGGCAAGTCGTCCGGCCCGAAGCACCTGTCCGCCAAGGCACTCGCCGCCGAGCTTTCGGACGATGACGGCGCATCCCAGGGCAAGCCGGCTTCCACCAAGGCGTCCTCAACCAAACCAAAGGCGACAAAGGCTTCGGACCGGGCGACGACTGCCGAGGAAAAGCCATCACGCCCCAAAGTGACGGCGGCCAAGCCGACGGCAGCTCCCGTCCCCGACAGCAAGGCCGCGACGATTTCCGATACCAAGGCCGCTGGCGGGCAGAAGCCGGTCTGGGAGGTCGCGACGGTCCCGCCCGATGCGGTCGAGGTCGCCAAATCGACCTACATCGTCCAGCCGGGCGATACCTTGTCGGCGGTGGTGCGCAAGACCGGCGAAGGCGCCGACGTCATCGCGCACGACAATGATCTGGCCGCGCCGTTCAAGCTGCGCCCGGGACAGAAGCTCAAGATCGCCGGCGGCCGCTATCACACAGTCAAGAAGGGCCAGAGCGGCATCGCGATCGCACGCGCCTATCAGGTCGAATGGTCGAAGATCATCGAGCTCAACCATCTGCAGGATCCCTTCACCCTGCGCGAAGGCCAGCGCCTGCTGCTGCCGCCCGCGAAGGACGTCGCGAAGATGTCGTTGGAACAACGCGCGGCCGCCTTCCAGATCGATCTGACCGATCTTGCCACCGGCAGCGAACCCGCGCTCGCACCCACCGCCAAAGCGGCCGCCCCCAGTCTCTCACCGACGCGCCAGCTCGCGCCGACCACGCCGGTCGCGGAGCCCGAAGTTGCATTCGTGGGCCGGTTCGACTGGCCGGTCCAGGGCAAGATCATCCGCCCCTATGGCCCGATGGACAATGGCGGCCGCAATGACGGGATCGCCATCGCAGCCCCGCGCGGCACCGTGATCGCCGCCGCCGCCGACGGGGTGGTGATGTGGGTCGGCGAGCATCCGGCTTTCGGCAACGTCGTGCTGATCAAGCATGGCAGCGGCTGGATCACGATCTACGGCAATGCCGACAAGCTAGTGGTCAAGCGCGGCCAGGCGGTGAAAATCGGTCAGACGATCGCGCGCGTCGGCACGAGCGGGACCAGCGCCGATTTGCCCCAGACCTTTTTCGAGGTGCTGCAGGGCCGGAAGCCGGTCAATCCGATGGGATTGCTGCCGAAACGCGCGCGCCAGCCCGACGGCAACGATAGCGACGCCGACCCCGATCAGAATTCGGATTAGGCTCGCTTTACCGGCGGGCGAGCCAGGCCCTGGTCTGGCTGCCGATCAGATCGACGATATTGCCCTGGACCAGGCTGATATCGAGCGGATGCTCGCCCCAGACGGGCGAGGGGCTGAACTTCTGCAGCACCACGCCAAGCAGTCCCGCCGCCGGGCCCGGCTCGATATGGAGGCGCAGCACCGCGCCCTGCGCGTCGGCGACGCATTCGGCGGTCAATTGCCCGGCCAGCTCGACATAAGGCGGGTCTTCCGCCGGCGCGAAGCTGGGCTTGGACAGATAGGTTTCGAGCGCCCCGCGCCCGCCGCCGATCGCCGCCGGATTGACGCACAGCGGCGGGGTACCGGACGGGGTCGCGCCGAAGAAGCGCGGGCCGTCATAACTGTCAATATAGCTGGACCAGGCCACCACGCAGCCCGTCTGATCCGGCGCGGCGCAGGGCTTCACATCATGGAAGCTTTTGGCGTTAAGATCCGGATTTCCCGCAAGATAGGCCGCCACCAATAGCTTCTGGGCAGGCTTGCCGTCGATTTCCTCCGCGATCAGCCGCTTGAGCAGGATCGCGCCCTGGCTGTGCCCGACCAGCACCACGCCGCGCTTATGATTGTCATGCGCGAGATAGGATTTCCACGCCGCCAGCACGTCGCGATAGGGCACCTCGAAATCGGTCACGGTGGCGGGATGCGCCATCGTCCAGCGGAGCGCGGCCATCGTGAGTTGATGATAGACCGGCACGAATAGCCGGCATCGCGTGGTCAGCCGCGCCGCCTGCCCGTGGACCGACCTCTTCTCCTCCGCATCGGGAACGAGGTCGCTGTACAAGGTCGGATCGAGCGACGTCGTCGGATAGACGTAGAAGCAATCGATCGGCGCATCCTTGGCGATGACATGCGGCGCGGGCGTGCGGGCACCGGCGGCGTCGATCTTCACCGCGTCGAGATTGGCCGAGCAGGTGCCATCATCGACGCCGGGCCGGCAAATCCAGTTGGCCGGCACCGTGTAATCGACCGGCGGCGTATCGCCATGATCGGGCATCGTCGCGGGCGTCGGGTTGTTGGCCATCTGCGCCGCAACGGGCGCGGTTGCGGCCAATGCCACGGCGGTCAGAAGCAAAATCGTCCGCATGGCCGTCGCATCCCCTCGTAATTTCACGCAACCGACGCTATGTGGCTCGCTTCCCCATGGCAACCATTCTCCCCTCCCCGCCCAAGGTCGGCATGGTGTCGCTCGGCTGTCCCAAGAATCTGGTCGACAGCGAACGCATCCTCACCAAGCTCCGCGCCGACGGCTATCAGATGTCGCCCGATTATGCGGGCGCGGACATCGTGCTGGTCAATACGTGCGGCTTTCTCGATTCGGCCAAGGAGGAAAGCCTTGAGGCGATCGGCGAAGCGATCGCCGAAAATGGCCGCGTCATCGTCACCGGCTGCATGGGCAAGGAAGCCGAGACGATCCGCGCGCGCTTCCCGCAGGTGCTCGCCGTTACCGGCGCGCATCAATATGAGCAGGTCGTCGGCGCGGTCCACGAGGCGGCGCCGGTGCCGCCGTCCGCCTATCTCGATCTGGTACCGGAACGCGATCTCAAGCTCACCCCGCGCCATTACTCCTATCTGAAGATCTCGGAGGGCTGCAACCACCGCTGCTCCTTCTGCATCATTCCGTCACTGCGCGGCGACCTGGTCAGCCGCCGGCCCGATGCGATCCTGCGCGAGGCCGAGAAACTGGTCGCGGCGGGCACCAAGGAATTGCTGGTCATCAGCCAGGATACGTCGGCTTACGGGCTGGACCTGCGCCATGCGTCCTATCCGCTCAAGGGCGGCGGCGAGGTTCGCGCCGACATGACCGACCTCGCCCGCCACCTCGGCCAGTTGGGCGCGTGGGTGCGGCTCCATTACGTCTATCCCTATCCGCATGTGGACCGGGTCATCCCACTGATGGCCGACGGGCTGGTGCTGCCTTACCTCGACATCCCGTTTCAGCATGCCGCGCCGTCCGTGCTGCGCGCGATGAAGCGCCCGGCCAACGATGCCAAGGTGCTCGACCGCATCCGCAACTGGCGGTCGATCGCGCCCGACATCACGATCCGCTCGACCTTCGTCGTCGGCTTCCCCGGCGAGACCGAGGCCGATTTCGACTATCTGATGGACTGGCTCGACGAAGCGCAGCTTGATCGCGTCGGCGCGTTCCGGTTCGAACCGGTCGCGGGTGCGGCCGCCAACGATCTGCCCGGCCATGTGCCCGAAGAGGTCAAGGAAGAGCGCTACGCCCGGCTGATGGAGAAGACCGCCGCCATCTCCGCCGCCAAGCTCCAGGCCAAGATCGGCCGCACGCTCGACGTGATTATCGACGCGGCCGACGAGGAAGGCGGCGCGACCGGCCGCTCGATGGCCGATGCGCCCGAGATCGACGGCGAAGTCCATCTGCGCGACACGCGAGGACTGACGCCCGGCGATATCGTCCGCGTCCAGATCGAGGACGCCGACGAGCATGATCTGTTTGGGGTTCCCGCCTAGAGCGGCTCAAACTGCTTCCGACCCACTGGCGGAAACAGATCGTCGCAGAGAAAAACAAAAAAACCCCGAAAACGAACTAAAGGATCTGGCGCTCGCAGCCACCTCGGGCCTCCGGATGGGCGACCGAGCGAAGGCTATGCGGATGCCGCGTCACATTTTGAAGCGCGCGCCCATATCGAGCCATTACCAAATCTGAGAATGAGCCAAGGTGCGCGAACCGCCGCGAAGGGCATCCACGCGCCAGCTTTAGCTGTACGCTTTATACGTACATTTGTCAATCCGTCCTTGTTACGATCGGCGTGCGCATGAATTGCGCGCGCTCGCCACCGGCGAAGTCAACCAAATCGAGCCCTTGTCTGCTTCCGACCCATTACCGGGCGTCATTCATGCGTGTATGGTCCCGCGATGATCGGTCCAAAAGCTCTAGCTTTCGCGGTCTTGGTGCTGGCTCAAAGTGCCGAAGCTGCCGCCCCACAATGCGCGAAGCAATTTAGCTTTCGGGCCAATCCCACGCTCAACCTGGCAAGTGTTCAGCGCCTCGCTGGGCAGCGCATTTCACCCGAGACTGCTGACCAATCCAAACTTGTAGTCTGGTCTTTTGACGGCGAAGACCACCCTAGTTACGGCCGGTGGGTAGGCTTGGCCTTGGTTTACGTCACGCGAGGAGATTTGGGTGAGCAGCCCGTTGGCGGGTTGTTGCTTCAGGCTCCGTCGACCGCATTGGTGAATCTAAGCGCAGCTAGGTTTACGAAGAGGGCCGACGGTGTAACCCTCGTCCTGCCCAAAACGCGGGGCTGCACCAGCTACACGCTTCACCTGAGCAACAACGGTACGTTAACCGCCAACGGCGTCTTGGTAGGAACACTTTCTGAATGACCGCTTCCCACCCAATAGCGGACGTTCCCGAATTCGACCGCCTGCGCTCTTTAATCAGCCGTCGAGGCCGCGCCGGTCGATTTCCTGAAGGATCGCGGTCGCGCGCGGGCCGCTGCTCGGTTCGCGCGCCAGCAACTGGATAAGCTCGCTATCCCGGCTCCGCCGCAGGAGCGTGCGCAACGGATCGAACCCCACCGGCTCGCGCAGTTCCTCGATCAGGGCCAGCAGGCCGCGTCGAACCGCCACGCTCGCGACCAAAGCGACCGCCGCGCCCACGATCATGTCGGTCAGGTAATGCGTCCCCTCGACCGGCGTCGCCAGCAGCATCGCGATGTTGAGCGCCAACAGGGGCCAACGCAGCCGTCGGATCGGCCACGCCGCGATAATAAAAAGAACCGCGCTCACCGTATGGAAACTGGGTGCGCAGACGAGGCCGTGAAGCGAGGTGACGGCGATTTGGTGCACCTCATGCTGCCGCAGCAAGGGGATGATCTGCGCCTGATAGAGCGCGCTTTCGGGCATGTAGGGAATGCGCCCATGCCAGAGATAAGCGAGCGGCCCCTCGGCCGGCGCCAGCGTGAACAGGACGAGCGTGATCAGGGCCGCGAACCAGAAAGATGCGATGAACAGCCGCGCCTCCGCGCGCTTCCCGCTATAGGCGAAATAGCCGAGCAGGATGGCGGGCGTGACGAAGATGCTCTGGTAGGCGATGCTTTCCGCGAGTTGCAACAGCGGGTGCGCGGCGACGAAATCGTACCAGCCAATCCAATTGAACCGCATCAAACGGTCGGCGCGCTCAAGCGCAAAATCGTCGAAACCGCTGGTGTCGGCAGCAACGGGATAACTCGCCAGCGCGCCGAACAGGCAGATGAGCGCGAACAGTCCCACATGATCGATCGCATCTCGTGCGATGCGTTGCCCCCGGGAGCGCGCCGGCCGGAGCACGATCCGCGCGACGACCGCAGCAATCGCGAGCACGACAAACAGCCGGTCGACCAGATTGCGTGGATCGATTTCGACCTGCGCCCGCGACATCAGCGCAAGCACCGCGAGCAGGCTTATGCCGATGACCGCGACCAGCCACCGGCCCGGAAGCAAGATGGGAGAATGATATTCGGGGAGAGTCGCCAAAAACTGTGTCTTCAAACCGATAAAGGCGCCGCGCTAGAGCTAGGCGGCTGAACGACGGATTGCTGTAATCTGCTTGTCATATTGCAGGTTGCGATGCGTGCGTGCAACGGCTCGGAAAACAGGAGGATCGAGAGGATGGTAAAGCTGCAACAGGTCGGGGCGTCGATCCTGGCCCTATTGCTTGCATCGACGGCGGCGCCAGCGATCGCGGCGTCCCCGCTTTGGATGAACAAGGCACTCGATCCCGACCAGCGCGCCACCTTGCTCGAAGCGCAGATGACGACCGAGGAAAAGCTCACCATCGTCCACGGGCCGATGGGCCGTTCGCGCCTCGGCATCCCCAAGCCCGAACGCGCCCTGGGATCGGCCGGCTTCATTCCGGGCATCCCCCGCCTCGGCATTCCCGATCTGCAGGAAGCGGACGCCAGCGTGGGCGTGACCAATCCCGGCAATGTCCGCCCCGGCGATGGTGCCACCGCTTTCCCGTCGATCATGGCGATGGCGGCGACGTGGAGCCGGGCGGCGGCCTATCAGGCGGGCGTCGCGCTTGGCAACGAGGCGTGGAGCAAGGGCTTCAACGTCCAGCTGGCCGGCGGCATCAACCTGATGCGCGAGCCCCGTAACGGTCGTACGTTCGAATATGCGGGCGAGGATCCGTTGCTCGCGGGCGTCCTGACCGGCGACGCGATCCGCGGCATCCAGAGCCAGAATGTCGTTTCGACGATCAAGCATTTCGCCTTCAACAGCCAGGAGACGGCGCGCTTCTACGCCGACGCGCAGATCGGCGACGCCGCCGCGCGCGAGAGCGATCTGCTCGCGTTCGAGATCGCGATCGAGACGGGCAAGCCCGGATCGGTGATGTGCGCCTACAACCTAGTCAATGGCCGTCAGGCCTGCGACAGCGACTGGCTGCTCAACCAGGTGCTCAAGCGCGACTGGGCCTATCCCGGCTGGGTGATGTCGGATTGGGGCGCGGTCCACGCCACCGACAACGCGCTCCACGGGCTCGACCAGGAATCTGGCGAGCAGCTCGACGCGCAAATCTATTTCGGCGCGCCGCTGACCGACAAGGTGAAGACCGACCCGGCCTATCGCGCGCGGCTCGACGATATGGTCCACCGCATATTGCGCAGCCTATTCGCGGTCGGTGTGATGGACCGGCCGGCGAAGCTCGCTCCGATCGATTATGCCGCCAACGCCAAAATCTCGCAGGCCGAAGCGGAGGAAGCGGCGGTATTGCTCAAGAATGACGGCGATCTGCTCCCGCTCAAGGGCGCCAAAAGGATCGCGATCATCGGCGGCGAGGCGCAGTTCGGCGTGCCGTCGGGCGGCGGCTCATCCTCGACCGTCGCGATCGAGGGGCCCGGATTGCAGCTGCCGGTGATGGGCACGGGCGTGCTGGGGTCGCCGCGGCTGATGATCTATCATCCCTCCGCCCCGCTCGACGCGCTGCACAATTTGCTGCCCGATACCGAATTGCTGGTCGACGACGGCCGCTATCCGTCGAGCGCGGCGGCCGTGGCGAAGAAAGCCGATGTCGCGATCGTGTTCGCGACCCAGTGGGCGACCGAAAGCTACGACATTCCCGACCTGTCGCTGCCCAACGGCCAGGACGCGCTGATCGCGGCGGTCGCCGCCGCCAATCCGCACACGATCGTCGTGCTGGAGACGGGCAGCCCGGTGCTGATGCCGTGGCTCGACAAGGTCGATGCGGTGCTGGAGGCTTGGTATCCAGGCGGGCGCGGCGGCCCGGCGATCGCCAATCTGCTGACCGGGCGCGCCAACCCGTCGGGCCGGCTGCCGGTCTCCTTCCCCGTCAGTCTGGATCAATTGCCGCGCCCCGAACTGCCGGGCGCGGGCGCCAATGGCGAGCGGCCGGCGGCGGGCACCAAAATATTGCCGCTGCCGCTCAAGGAAGGCGCCGACGTCGGTTATCGCTGGTATGCGCGCCAGAAGGCAAAGCCGCTTTTCCCGTTCGGCTATGGCCTGTCCTACACCGACTTCGCTTATTCGGACCTGAGCGTCACCGGCGGCGCGACGATCACCGCGACCTTCACCGTCCGCAACACCGGCAAGGTCGCGGGCGCGGACGTGCCGCAACTCTATCTGACCGCGCTCGCCGGATCATCGGAGCTGCGCTTGATCGGCTGGGACAAGGTCGCGCTCGCGCCCGGCGAGAGTCGTCATGTCACGGTGACGGTCGACCGCCGCCTGCTCGCCCGCTTCGACGAGAAGGCGCACGTCTGGCGGATTCCCGCCGGACGCTACGGCCTGGCGCTCGGCACGTCGGCGGCCGACCTCGGTCCGCGCGCCGAAGTCACGCTGAGCGCCGCCAGCTTCAAGCCTTAGCAGCCGACTTTCCTCCACCCCCGATCCCCGATAAGCTCGTGTCGGGGGTGGAACGATGTTCGATTATCTGGCGATCCTGATCTCGGTCATTCTTGGCCTCGCGCTGACGCATCTTCTGATGGGCGTAAGCCGGTTGATCCAGCTACGGCATCATGTCCGGATTTATTGGGTCCAATTGGCATGGACCTTCAACGTAATCCTCTACGTGCTCGCTTTGTGGTGGGGGATGTTCTGGTGGAAACACCTCCAGGTCTGGACGGTCCAGGAATTTTTCTTCCTGACGCTTTACACGATCGTGGTGTTCCTGCTCGCCTCGATGCTGTTTCCGCATGAATGCAGCGAGGGGCTCGATTGCGAAGAGCATTTCTTCCGCAACAAGAACTGGTTTTTCGGCATCCAGCTGATCGCTTCGCTGTTCGATATTCCGGAGACATTGTTCAAGAGCTATGATGGATTACGCGGCGTTCCGCGCGAATATTACGTCTTTATCTCTGCCTTGCTCCTGATCGACGTGGTCGGGCTGCGCAGCAGCGGCCGCAAGGTCCACGCCGCGCTGCCGTTGCTCTGGCTGCTCGCGATCGTTGCTTATGAGACTGCGACCTCGATCGATCGCATCGCCGCCGCGTGACTTCTTCCTTTGCGCGGCATTTGATGGCACCGACTGAGCCATGACCGACTTCACCTCGCTGATCGCCGCCGATCGCGGCCAGCCCGCCCGCTCCCTCACGCTCATTGCCAAGGCCGATTTCGCCGACTGGCTCAAAGCCCAGCCGCCGCGGGTCCGCGCCGCCGTTGAGGGAGCCCGGTTCGAAGCCAAGGCCGATACGCTGGCGATCCTGCCCGGCGATGATGCCGATGCCTGGAGCGTCGCGATCGGCGTCGATCCCGCCGGCGGTCCCTGGACGCTGGCCAGTGCGGCATCGAAACTGCCCGAAGGCAGCTATCGCCTTGCCGAGGGCGCGCCGGGCGATGCGGCGCTCGGCTGGCTGCTCGCGCAGCATCGTTTCGATCGGTATCGCGAGAAGCCCGAAACGCACGGGGCGCGCATATTGCTGACCGGCGAACCGGCGCGGATCGAGGAGATGGTGCGGCTGGCCGAAGCCACCGCTTTGGTGCGCGATCTGGTCGATACTGGCGCGGGCGACATGGGTCCGGCCGAGTTGGCCGACGCCGCGAAGGCGGTCGCGGACAAATATGGTGCCAAATTCCACGTCACCCAGGGCGATGCGCTGCTCGAAGGCTATCCGATGGTCCACGCGGTCGGCCGCGCCGCGACCAAGGCCCGCGCGCCCCGCCTGATCGAGATCGAATGGGGCGACCCCAAAAATCCCCTGGTCGCTCTGGTCGGCAAGGGCGTCTGCTTCGATTCGGGCGGTCTCGACATCAAGCCCGCCAATGGCATGCTGCTGATGAAGAAGGACATGGGCGGTGCCGCGCACGCGCTGGCGCTCGCCGGCCTGATCATGGGCGCGCGGCTGCCGGTGCGGCTCCACCTGCTGATCCCGGCGGTCGAGAACGCGATTTCGGCCGACGCCTTCCGCCCCGGCGATGTCCTGAAGAGCCGCAAGGGCCTGCATGTCGAGATCGGCAATACCGACGCCGAAGGACGGCTGATCCTGGGCGACGCGCTCGCCCGCGCCTGCGAACTCAAGCCCGCGCTCCTGCTCGATTTCGCGACGCTGACCGGCGCGGCGCGGGTCGCGCTGGGGCCGGACCTGCCCGCGCTGTTCGCCAATGACGAGGCGCTGGCCGTCGATCTCGCCGCCGCCGCCGACAGCGTCGCCGACCCGATATGGCGCCTGCCTTTGTGGCAGCCTTATAATGAAATGCTCAAATCCGACGTCGCCGATATCAATAATGCCCCCGGCGGCGGCTTTGCCGGAACAATAACGGCTGCCTTGTTTCTGGAGCGTTTCGTCGCACCGTCCGTGCCATGGGCGCACCTCGATACGTTCGCCTGGCGCCCTACCGCCAAGCCGGGCCGCCCTAAGGGCGGAGACGCGCTGGGGCTGCGCGCCGCGTGGGAATTGTTACGGAACCGTTTCGAAAACTGATCCACAATAAGTTGTCAAATAACTGTTCGCCGATGAAACGATCGGCGCGCCCGCGTGTTTTCCTGCCCTAAGGGCAAGTAATACACAGAGTGAGGCGTGGTGATGATGCACGACACGACCCTGTCAGGATGGATGCAGACCCTGGTCGGCTATGTCCGGTCGGGTCAGCCCGATCTGACCAATCGCCAGATGGCCTTGCTGCTGCTGGTGTACCTGACTCCGGGACCGCATACCGTCCGCGGGCTGGCCCAATCGCTCGGCGTTTCCAAGCCGGTCGTAACGCGCGCCTTGAACACGCTCGGTGCGCTCGGCTATCTGCGCCGCGAGCGCGACGAGGCGGACCGCCGCAACATCTTCATCGCGCCCACTGATATGGGGGCTGAATTCCTTGAAGGCTTCGGAGGTCTCATCGACGGCGACGCACCCGCGCAGCTCGCGCGACACATGCGGCACGCCACGGCCTGAGGGCTTCCGGCTCGAAGGTCCTTCGCAGCGGCCCGATCCGCGCACGCACGCCTATCGCCCTGATATTGCGGACATCACGCTCGCCGGCGTGCTGTTCGCGCCGCACTATGCCCGGGCCGAGACCTGCCGCTGCGTCGCCGATGCGGCCTCCCTTCGCGCCCGCCCGTCCCGGGATGCCCCCGCAATCTCGCAACTGGTCCATGGCGAAGGCTTTGCGCTGATCGACAAAGCGGGCGGCTGGGCGTGGGGACGCTGCCTCCATGACGATTATGTCGGCTATCTGCGCGCCGACGCACTGGGGCCGATGCAGATGCCGACGCATCGCGTCACCGCGTCGCTTGCGCTCGTCTTCGCCAACCCCGACATCAAGGCCCCCGTGCTGAAGGCCCTCGCCATCGGCGCCCAGGTCGCGGGCAAGGAAGAGGACGGCTATTTGCGGATCGACGAGGGCTATATCCATCGCCGCCACGTAGCGGGCCTCGACGCGCTCGAAGCCGATCCTGTGGCCGTGGCCGAGCGCCTGCTCGGTGCGCCGTACCGGTGGGGCGGACGCGGCAGCGACGGGGTAGATTGCTCCGGCCTGGTCCAGCGCGCGCTCGAACTGGCGGGCATCGCCGCGCCGCGCGACAGCGACATGCAACGCGATCAATTGGGCGAGGCGCTGCCGGAGGATGCCACGCTCCGACGCGGCGACCTCATTTTCTTTCCCGGCCATGTCGGTTTCATGTTGGACGAAGCGCGGTTGCTCCATGCCAACGCTTATTGGATGACGACGATGATCGAGCCGCTGGCGGATGTGGTCGAACGGCTCAAGCCGACCCACGCGCAGCCGATCACCGCCCGCAAACGGATCGTATAGTGACCAGAATTTTCGTCGATGGCGCGGCCGGCACGACCGGCCTGCAGATACGCGAGCGGCTGGCGGGCCGGCGCGATGTGGAGACGATCATGCTGCCCGAAGCGCAGCGCAAGGATCCAGGCGCGCGGCGCGACGCGCTCAACGCGGCCGACATCGTCCTGCTGTGCCTGCCCGACGATGCGGCGCGCGAGGCCGTGGCGCTGATCGACAATGACACGACCCGCGTGATCGATGCCTCGACCGCACACCGGGTCGCGCCCGGCTGGATCTATGGCTTTCCCGAAGTTTCGGGCCGCGACGCGGTCGCGGGCGCAATGCGCGTCAGCAATCCCGGCTGCTATTCGACGGGGTTCATCGCCCTGATCGCGCCTTTGGTGAAGGCCGGTCTGATTCCGGCCGACGCGGCGCTGACCTGCAACGCGGTGTCGGGCTATTCGGGCGGCGGCAAGAGCATGATCGCCGAGTTCGAGGCGGGCCCGGCCCCAACCGCGTGGCGGAGCTATGCGCTCAAGCTCAACCACAAGCATGTGCCCGAGATGCGCGAGCGGAGCGGACTATCGATCGCGCCGGTCTTCGCGCCGTCGGTCGCGAACCTGTTCAGCGGCATGATCGTCGAGGTGCCGCTGCATCTGTCCGCTTTGCCCGGTCGGCCGGCCGCATCCGCATTACGCGAGGCATTGGCTGCCTTTTATGAAGGCTCGCCGATCATGCGCGTGATCCCGGGTTACGACGAGGGAACGCTGGAGATCGAACGTCTGGCGGGCACCGACCGGCTCGACCTCTTCGTCTTCGGCGACGAGGGAAACAACCAGGTGCGCCTGATCGCCGCGCTCGACAATCTCGGCAAGGGCGCGGCCGGCGCCGCGGTGCAGAGCCTCAATCTGATGGCGGGCCTGTCGGAGACCGAAGGCTTGCGCCTGTAAACGCAAGGTAGGGCCCCGACGCCACCAGCCTGTCACATGGTGCCGTGCTATGAACGGCGCGGGCAACGCGAGTCGTTCGATTTCTCTTATCCGCAAAATCGATTTCACAAGTGCTGCGGCGAGGCTCAAGCGTAAGCCACAATAGGCGATCCGCCATCGTTCACGAGACCGACCCGGCGGGTGGTGCAGAAGGAGCGGAATCATGGATGCGAAGGTCGAAGATAAAGCCGGCGGCTGCCCTGTCGCCCACGGCCCACGACGGCGCGGCAATCGCGACTGGTGGCCGGAGAAATTGGGCCTCGAAGGCCTCAATCAACACAATCCCCGCTCCGACCCGATGGGCGCGGACTTCGACTATGCGGCCGAGTTCAAGACGCTCGACCTCAATGCGCTGATCGCCGACCTGCGCGCGCTGATGACCGAATCGCAGGATTGGTGGCCCGCCGACTTCGGCCATTATGGCGGCCTCTTCATCCGCCTCGCCTGGCACAGCGCGGGCACCTACCGCATTACCGACGGCCGCGGCGGCGCCGGCGGCGGCCAACAGCGCTTCGCCCCGCTCAACAGCTGGCCGGACAATGCCAATCTCGACAAGGGCCGCCGCCTGCTCTGGCCGATCAAGCAGAAATATGGCCGCAAGATCTCGTGGGCCGACCTGTTCGTGCTGTCCGGCAACGTCGCGCTCGAATCGATGGGCTTCAAGACGTTCGGCTTCGCCGGCGGCCGCGCCGACCAGTGGGAGCCCGAGGAATTGTTCTGGGGGCCCGAGGGCACCTGGCTCGGCGACGAACGCTATAGCGGCGAACGCCAGCTCCACCCCGGCCTCGGCGCGGTCCAGATGGGTCTGATCTACGTCAATCCCGAAGGCCCCAACGGCAACCCTGATCCGCTCGCCTCAGCGCGCGATATTCGCGAAACCTTCTTCCGCATGGCGATGAACGACGAAGAGACCGTCGCGCTGATCGCCGGCGGCCACACCTTCGGCAAGACGCACGGCGCGGGCGATCCGTCCTTCGTCGGCGTCGAGCCCGAAGGCGCGGAGATCCAGGACCAGGGCCTCGGCTGGCGCAGCAAGCACGGCACCGGCCATGGTGCCGACGCGATCACCGGCGGTCCGGAAGTGACCTGGACCCAGACGCCGACCAAATGGTCGAACCACTTCTTCGATAATCTCTTCAAGTTCGAGTGGGAGCTGGAGAAGAGCCCGGCGGGCGTCCAGCAATGGGTCGCCAAGGATGCGCCCGCGGACATTCCCGACGCGCACCAACCCGGCAAGACGCACAAGCCGCGGATGCTGACCTCGGATCTCGCGCTCAAGGTCGACCCCGCTTACGAGAAGATCTCGCGCCGCTTCTACGAGAATCCGGACCAGTTCGCGGATGCCTTCGCGCGTGCATGGTTCAAGCTGACCCACCGCGATATGGGGCCGATCCAGCGTTACCTCGGGGCGCTCGTGCCGAAGGAAACTTTGATCTGGCAGGATCCGATCCCGACGCTCGATCATCCCGTGATCGGCGACGCGGACATCAAGGCGCTCAAGGACAAGATCCTTGGCTCCGGCCTGACCGTGCCGCAACTCGTCTCCGCCGCCTGGGCCTCGGCCTCGACCTATCGCGGGTCGGACAAACGCGGCGGCGCCAATGGCGGACGCATCCGTTTTGCCCCGCAGAAGGATTGGGAGGCCAACAACCCGGCCGATCTTGCCAAGGTGCTGAGCACGCTGGAATCGATCAAGGCCAGCTTCGGCAAGCCGGTCTCGATCGCCGACCTGATCGTGCTGGGCGGCAGCGCGGCGGTCGAGAAGGCCGCCAAGGACGCGGGCGTGGACGTGAAGGTTCCCTTCACTCCCGGCCGCATGGACGCGCTTGAGGAACAGACTGACGTCCAGTCGTTCGAGGCGCTTCGTCCGCTCGCCGACGGCTTCCGCAATTACTATCACGAAGCGCACTTCATGGCGCCGGAGGAGGCCTTGGTAGACAAGGCCCAGCTGCTTCGCCTCAGCGCGCCCGAGATGACGGTGCTGGTCGGCGGGCTGCGCGTGCTCGGCGCCAATAGCGGCGGTGCGAAGGAAGGCGTGTTCACGAATGAGGTGGGCAAGCTCACCAACGATTTCTTCGTGAACCTGCTCGACATGAAAACCGAGTGGGAGGCCAGGTCCAAGAACCTGTTCCAGGGCCGCGACCGCCGCACCAAGGCGCCGACCTGGACCGGCACGCGCGTTGACCTGATCTTCGGGTCGCATTCGGAGCTGCGCGCGCTGGCCGAGGTCTATGCCTGCGCCGATTCGAAGGAGAAGTTCGCGAAGGACTTCGCGGCAGCGTGGAACAAGGTGATGAACGCCGATCGGCTCGCCGGCTAAATCCGAAACCTGCCATTCAGAGGAGGGCGGTGTCCGAAAGGGCGCCGCCTTCTTTTTGTCAGCGCTTCCCCCGCGCCTTTTGCAGGTTGTAATAGCGCTGAACGTTGGCGTTGTGATCCTTGAGATCGTTGGCGAATACGTGCCCGCCCTTGCCGTCGGCGACGAAATAGAGCGCCTGCGTGTTGGCCGGCGCCAGCACCGCCGCGACCGCGTCCCGGCCCGGATTGGTGATCGGACCGATCGGCAACCCCGCCATCGAATAGGTGTTGTAATCGTTCTGGGCGCGCACTTCGCTCAGCTTGATGCGGCGGCCGAGCGGCTTGCCCTTGGTCATCGGGTAGATGATCGTCGGATCGGCCTGGAGCCGCATGCCAGCGCGCAGGCGGTTGGAATAGACGCCCGCCACCATCGGCCGCTCCTCCGGAACGCCGGTTTCCTTCTCGACGATCGACGCGAGCGTGAGCGCCTCCAGTTTGGAATTGACCACGCTGTTGGCCTTGCGCGTCATCCACAGCTGGTTGAGCGTCTGCGTCATCGCATCCTGCATCCGCTTGAGCACGTTGCGGCGCGGTTCGCCGCGCTGGAAGCTGTACGTGCCGGGCAGAACCGTGCCTTCGGGCGGGATCGGCAGCTTGCCGGTCAGCAGTTTCTCGCCCGCCAGCCGTTCGAACACCTCGATCGAAGGCATGCCTTCGGGGATCGTGATCATGCGCTGGACGGTATGGCCGCTCTGCAGCAGCGTCAGGATGTCGCGCGCGCTCATATGCGGCGCAACCTCATATTCGCCTGCCCTGATAGGCGCGGAGGAGCCGAAACGGCGCGCGAAGCGCAGGAAACCGGTGGTCGAGCGCACCGCCCCGACCTTTTCGAGCTCGCGCGCGGCCGCGGCGAGCGTCGAGCCTTCGGGCACCACCACGGTCGTGGGATGGCGGGCGGGCCCCGGCCCGGTCCAGTTGCGGTGGATGGTGAGCCAGCCCGTGCCGACAATGATCAGCACGATCAGAAGCAGGCAACCAAGCCCGCCGCGGGAGGAAGTTCGACGCTTGGCCACGGCCTAGTCTAGCGCTCCCGCGATCCGGATCAAATCGCGCGCATCACGAGGCTGGCATTGGTGCCGCCAAAACCGAAGCTGTTGTTGAGCACGGCCTTGACCTGCCGCTGCTTGGCGACGTTGGGCACGAGATCCACGCCCTCGCAGCCAGCGCTCGGATTATCGAGGTTGATCGTCGGCGGCACGGTCTGGTCACGCATCGCCAGGATGCAGAAGATCGATTCGACCGCACCGGCACCGCCGAGCAGGTGCCCGATCATCGACTTGGTCGAGGACATGGACACGGTCTTCATCGCGTCGCCGAACAAACGCCGGACCGCGCCCAGCTCCAGCTCGTCGCCGAGCGGGGTCGAGGTGCCGTGGGCGTTGATATAATCGATGTCCTTGGGCTCGAGCCCCGCCTTGCGCAGCGCCATCTGCATCGAACGGAAAGCGCCGTCGCCTTCCGGATGCGGCGCGGTGACGTGGTAGGCGTCGCCGGTCAGGCCGTAGCCGATCACCTCGGCGTAGATCTTCGCACCGCGCGCCCTGGCATGCTCATACTCCTCGAGCACGACGATACCCGCGCCCTCGCCCATGACAAAGCCATCGCGGTCCTTGTCATACGGACGGCTGCCCTTTTCCGGCGTGTCGTTGAAATTGGTCGACAAGGCGCGCGCCTGGGCGAATCCGGCGATGCCCAGCGGGCAGATCGCGCCCTCCGCGCCGCCCGCCAGCATGACGTCGGCATCGTCGGCGGCGATGATGCGCGCCGCGTCGCCGATCGCATGCGCGCCGGTCGAGCAAGCGGTGACGACCGCATGGTTCGGCCCGCGCAGGCCATATTTGATCGAAACCTGACCCGAGATCAGGTTGATCAGGCGGCCGTGCACGAAGTGCGGCGAGACGCGGCTCGGCCCCTTTTCGAAGCGCACGATCGATTCGCTCTCGATGCCCGGCAGCCCGCCGATGCCCGAACCGATCATGCAACCGACGCGGCAGCTCTGCTCGTAGGTCAGTTCGCCGAGCCCGGCATCCTCATAGGCCTGACCTGCGGCATCGATGCCGTAGATGATGAAGGGATCGACCTGGCGCTGGACCTTGTGATCGACGCGCTTGTTGGGATCGAAGCCCCACGGATGATCCGCCGGCTTCACCTCGCACGCGATCGTGCACTTCTGGTCCGATGGATCGAAGCGCGTGATCCGCGCCGCGCCCGACTTTCCGGCCTTGATGTTGGCCCAGGCGAGCTCGACCTCGGCCCCCACCGGCGTCACGAGCCCCAGTCCGGTCACAACCACGCGGCGCATGGCGGTCTCCCTATTCTTCTTCAAAACGAAAGCATTCATCTTCAAAACGAAAGCGGCCCCCCGACACCGGGTCGGAGAGCCGCTTGGCCATCTCAGGCGTAGGGCTCAGCCCTTGTGCGCGTCGATGTAGCTGATCGCGTCCTTGACGGTGGTGATCTTCTCGGCCGCATCGTCCGGAATTTCCACACCGAATTCTTCCTCGAACGCCATCACCAGTTCGACGATGTCGAGACTGTCCGCGCCGAGATCATCGATGAAGCTCGCATCCTCGGTCACCTTTTCGGGCTCGACGCCCAGGTGCTCGACCACAATCTTCTTCACGCGATCGGGGGTGTCGCTCATGTTTTATGCCTTCCCTAGGTCTTGATTTGCCGTTGCCCTAGCCTTGCAGGATACGTCCCGCAAGAGGGGCGACGTCACCGTTGAAGCCGGTTCCGGCCCGCTCCCCGCCCAACCTCCCGATATCGTATGCTGGTCAGGAGGTTGGGCGGGGAGCGGGCCGGAACCGCAAATAAGTAACTCTTCAGAGCATCGCCATGCCGCCATTAACATGGATCGTCTGGCCGGTCACATAACCCGCCTCACGGCTGGCCAGATAGGCGACCGCGGCGCCAATGTCAGCCCCGCTACCGAGATCGCCTGCTGGAATACGCGTCAGGATGGTCGCCTTTTGCTGCTCGTTGAGCGCATCGGTCATCGCACTGGCGATAAATCCGGGAGCGACGCAATTGACGGTGATCGAGCGGCTGGCGAATTCCTGCGCAAGCGCCTTGCTCATCGCGGTGAGGCCGCCCTTGGAGGCCGCGTAATTGGCCTGGCCGGGATTGCCGGTCCAGCCGACCACCGAGGTGATCGAGACGATCCGGCCAAAGCGCGCCTTCATCATCGGCCGGCTGGCGGCGCGGATCAGGCGGAAGGCGGCCTCCAGATTGACCGAGATCACCTGATCCCATTCGTCATCCTTCATCCGCATCGCCAGATTGTCGCGCGTGACGCCGGCATTGTTGACGAGGATGTCGAGCTTGCCGCCGAGCGCCTCGAGCGCGGACGGCACCAGCGCCTCGACCGATTCCGGATCGGACAGATTGGCGGGAACGGTCACCGCGTTACCGCCAATCTCCGCCTTGACCGCGTCCAGCGCCTCCTGACGCGTTCCCGACAGCGCCACCTGCGCCCCTTGCGCGGCCAGCGCCTTGGCGATCGCCGAACCGATTCCGCCCGAGGCGCCGGTGACCAAGGCGGTCATGCCTGAAAGGTCGAACATGTATCTCTCCTTAGAGCGTCGCCGCGAAGGCTTCGATATCGGCCATCGTGACGATGCTGACAGTGTTGGCGTCGGGCGCGATCCGCTTGACCATCGGGCCCAGCACCTTGGCACCGAACTCGACATAATCGGTAACGCCCGCAGCCCACAGCGCCTCGACGCTCTCGCGCCAGCGCACCGTGCCGGTGACCTGGCGCACGAGCAGGTCGCGAATCTCGTCCGGGCTGCTCGCCGGCGCGGCGGTGACGTTGGCGTAGACCGGCACCAAAGGCGCGCGCACGTTAGCCTTGGCCAGCGCGTCGGCCATCGCATCGGCGGCGGGCTGCATCAGCGAGCAATGAAACGGCGCAGACACGGGCAAGGGAATGGCGCGCTTGACGCCGCGCTCCTTGGACAACGCCATCGCGCGCTCGACCGCCGCCTTGTGCCCGGAAATCACGACCTGGCCGCCGCCATTGTCGTTGGCCGCCTGGCAGACCTCGCCTTCGGCCGCATCCGCGCAGATCGACTCGGCGAGCGCGAAATCGGCACCGAGCAGGGCCGCCATTGCGCCCACGCCGACCGGGACCGCCGCCTGCATCGCCTGGCCGCGCAATTTGAGCAGCCGCGCGGTGGTGGCGAGGTCGAACGCCTGCGCGCCGCACAAGGCACTATATTCGCCAAGGCTGTGGCCGGCGACGAAATCGGCCTTGTCGGCGAGGCGAATCCCGCCCTCGCCCTCCAACACGCGCAGCACCGCGATCGCATTGGCCATAATCGCCGGCTGGGCATTTTCGGTCAGCGTCAGATCGTCGGCAGGCCCTTCGGCCATGATGCGCGACAGGGTCTGGCCGAGCGCGTCGTCGACTTCCTCGAACACGGCCCGCGCCGCGGTCGAAGCCGCCGCGAGCTCGACGCCCATGCCGACCGCCTGACTGCCCTGGCCGGGAAAGATGAAAGCGCGCATATTCCTCTCTTCTTGTCGCTGCGGCGTGGCTGCCTACGGCGATGGGGGCGACTTGCCAAGCATTGCGGCTTATTATCGACGTCCTCTTTTGGAAGGCACTTCGATGCTCAACCGCAGAACCCTGATCGCGACCCCGCCCGCCTTGCTGCTGGCGTCCGCTGCCGGCGGTGCGTCTGCGGGCGGTTTGCGCTGGGACAGCCATTATCTGTTGTTGCGCGTGAGCGTGAACGGCAAGCCGGTGGATGCGCTGCTCGACTTCAACGTGAAGCAGACGTTGCTCGATCGCCGTCACGCCACAAATCTGGGCCTCGATCCGGCCGGAAACGGTGTGGCGATCGAGGCGGCGGGCCGAAAACTGGGCCCGCTCAAGGCCGCGGTGATCGACCTTACCGATTACGCCAACCAATTGCTGCGCGGCCGAATCGGCCTCGTTCTGGGCCGGGATTTGTTCGCGCACGGCGCGTGGTTGCTCGATCTAGGCACCCCCTCGCTGACGCCTGTCGACCCGCAAGGCGCTCGTCGGGGCCATTCCACGCCGGTTTCCGACCGCTTCGGCTTCGCGACGATCCCGATCGCGATCAACGGCATTGTCGCCCAGGCGGCCCTGAGCTTCCAGGATCTGGACCAGTTACGCGTCAGCGCGGCCTTCGCGGCGCGTGCCGGCCTCGCCCGCCCGCGCGGCACGGCGGCGGTGCGGCGCTTGGTGGTGACCCGCGCGGGCGTGGCGGTCGATCGGCTCGACGTCGCCGGTACGCGCATCACCGATCTCGATGCCGCGCTCGAAGCCGGCGATCATGCGCCCGACGCCTGGCTGGGGCCGGCGATATTGCGCCGATTCCGGATCGGGATCGACCTTGCCGCGGGCGCGCTCTGGTTCGATCCTGCCTGAGCTTGCTTTCGCGTGTCTTTTGGATCATAGGGCGCGTCATCCGGGCGGAGGCTCCAAGCCTTTCGCCCGGTTTGATTTTGAACGACAGCCGGAGGGGCGTGGCATGGGGCTGCGTCAGCGATCGGCAGGAGAAATGAGACATGGCTCTTTACGAGCACGTGTTCCTTGCGCGCCAGGATCTGGCGCAGGCGCAAGTGGACGCGCTGGCGGAAACCGCCACCAAGATTATCGAGGAAGGCAAGGGCAAGGTCGTGAAGACCGAGACCTGGGGCCTGCGTAGCCTCGCTTATCGCATCGCCAAGAACCGCAAGGCGCATTACGTGATGCTCGAAATCGACGCGCCGACCGGCGTCGTCGCCGAGCTCGAGCGTCAGCTTGGCATCAACGAAGATATCATCCGTTTCATGACGGTGCGGATCGACGAGCTGGAAAACGGCCCGTCGGCGATGATGCGCCGTGGCGAGCGCGATCGCGCCCGCGGCGACCGTGGTGACCGTCCGGACCGTGGCGACCGGGGCGACCGCCCCCGCCGCGACGACCGCGACGAGATGGCCGCGTAAGGGAGTATAGCACATGGCCCGAGCCTTTTTCCGCCGCCGCAAGAGCTGCCCCTTCTCCGCGAAGGATGCTCCCCGGATCGACTATAAGGACGTTCGTCTGCTCCAGGGCTTCGTGTCCGAGCGCGGCAAGATCGTCCCCAGCCGCATCACCGCGGTTTCCGCAAAGAAGCAGCGCGAGCTCGCCCAGGCGATCAAGCGTGCCCGTCATATCGGGCTGCTTCCCTACATCGTTAAGTAAGGAGCGACACGCATGGACGTGATCCTGCTTGAGCGCGTCGAAAAGCTCGGCGCCATCGGCGATGTCGTTTCTGTAAAGAACGGCTTTGCCCGCAACTACCTGCTGCCGAACAAGAAGGCGTTGCGCGCCAACGAGGCCAACAAGAAGGTCTTCGAGGCGAACCGCGCCCACATCGAGGCGGACAATGCCAATCGCCGCGGCGAGGCCGAGACGGCTTCGAAGGGCATCGAGGGCAAGACCCTCACCCTGATCCGTCAGGCGTCGAACACCGGCCAACTTTATGGTTCGGTTTCGGCCAGGATCTCGGCGAGGATCCTGGCCGAGGACGGCGCCAAGGTCGCCAAGAACCAGATCATTCTCGACAAGCCGATCAAGACGATCGGCGTGAGCAAGGTGAAGGTCCAGCTTCATCCGGAAGTGTCGGTGACGATCAAGGTCAATGTCGCCCGCTCGCCGGAAGAAGCCGAGCTGCAGTCGCAGGGCGTCGACGTGATGGCGCAGATGTTCGAACGCGACGAAGCCGGCTTCACCGAGGATTACGATCCGAACGCGGAGCCTGGCGAAATCGCGGCGGAAACGCCGACCGAAACCGCCGAGGAGCCAGCCACCGAGGCCTGATCCCAAGCTAAACGGTACAAAAAGGCCGTCCGGAGCGATCCGGACGGCCTTTTTTAATGTCCGCGCTTTGTTAAGATCGCGGCCGGGCCTATAGGCGACCGACTTTGGGGAGCAGCCACCGCGCTGTCGTAGTGCAATTGTGAACGACATGAGCCCGCCCCGCGCGCCGACAACCATTTCCGATGTGGCGGAAGCCGCAGGCGTGTCGATCAAAACCGTCTCGCGCGTCTTCAACGAAGAACCCAATGTGCGCGACGAGACGCGCCGGCGCGTGCTGCAGATCGTCGCCGAACTCGATTATCACCCCAATATCGCGGCGCGCAGCCTGGCGGGACGCAAATCCTTCCTGATCGGGCTGCTCTACGACAACCCTTGCGCCAATTATATTCTCGGCCTGCAGAGCGGCAGCCTCGATCGCCTGCGCGGCGACAAATGGCGGCTGCTGGTGGTGCCGTGCGAGGATTCGGCCCAGTTGGGCGGCAAGAGCACGGTATCGATGGTGCGTGCCGCCGGCGTGGGCGGGGTCATCCTGACCTCGCCGATCTGCGACAATGCCGAGATCGTGAACGAACTCCTGGCGGCGCGCATTCCGATGGTGCGGATCGCGCCTGCGGACAGCGTCGGCGCGGATGCGGGCGGCGCCCCTTCCGTCGGCATGGACGATCGCTCGGCCGCGGCCGAGATCACGCATCACCTGATCGGGCTCGGCCATCGCCGGATCGCGATCATCCTCGGCGATCCCACCCACAGCTCCAACAATGAACGCTGGGCGGGCTTCCGCCGGGCACTCGACGAGGCCGGGCTGGAGCTGGATCCGAGCCTGATCGGCCAGGGCCTCTATACGTTCGAGACCGGGCTGGAGGCGGCACGCAAGCTGCTCGACCGGCCCGACCGGCCGACCGCTATCTTCGCGCAGAATGACGATATGGCCGCCGGTGCGATCGTCGCCGCCGGCGAACTCGGCATCGCGGTTCCGAGCGAATTGTCGGTGGTTGGCTTCGACGACAGCCAGATCGCGAGCACGGTGTGGCCGCGCATCACCACCATCCGCCAGCCGATCCGCGCCATGGCGCAGGCGGCGACCGACGCGCTGGTCAAGATTTTGGAGGGCTCACACCGCCCGCCCGAGCACCGCATCATGCCCTATGAGTTGATCGTGCGGGGATCTTCGGGTCCGGTACCGGACTGATCTAGGAAACGACCGGTCTTTTAACCGCTTTGCGATTGGTCCGAGGAGTGCCCCCGCTTTTCACGCGCTTGCGGTCGAGCGATACGACGCGCGCAGCATCCGTTGCCCGCCCGACGGATGAAACCCAGTCGGTCAGCGTACCCGCCACATATTCGGGCACCAGTTCAGTCAGCAGGAATCGCACGCCGGCGGCATCCTGGCGATCAAGCAACCGGGACAATTCTTCCAGACGATCGCTCAGTTTGTCCCACGGCAGGAAGGCCTCGTTCGCCATCATGATGCGGGGATGCGCGGTTGTGATCGGATCGTTGCCGATCAGCAATTCCTCATAGAGCTTCTCACCGGGGCGAAGGCCGACAATTTCGATTTCGATATCGCCGTCGGGGCTTTCGGGCGAGCGGATCGACAGGCCGGACAGCTCGATCATGTTGCGCGCCAGATCGTAGACCCGCACCGGCTGGCCCATGTCGAGCACGAACACCTCGCCCCCCTGCGCCATGATCCCCGCCTGCAACACGAGTTGCGCTGCCTCCGGGATCGTCATGAAATAGCGCGTAATATCGCGGTGGGTGATCGTCACCGGCCCGCCATCGCGAATCTGCTGGCGAAACAGCGGCACGACCGATCCGCTCGATCCGAGCACGTTGCCGAAGCGCACCATCGCATAGCAGGTGTCGCGTGAGGTCGCCGCCAGCGCCTGCAGGATCAATTCGGCCAGACGCTTGGTCGCGCCCATCACGTTGGTCGGCCGCACCGCCTTGTCGGTACTGACCAGCACGAACCGGGCGACGCCGACTTCTTCGGCCAGCCGCGCCATGACGAGCGTGCCGAGCACGTTGTTGCGCGCGCCCTCGACCGGATTGTGTTCGACCAGCGGCACATGCTTGTAGGCGGCGGCATGATAGATCGCCGCCGGCCGCCAGGCAGCGAGGATTTCCCGCATCCGCGCTTCGTCGGTGACCGATCCCAACAGCGGTATGACGCGGCACACCTGATCGGCGGGCAGCCGGTCCTGCAATTCGTGGTGGATGGCGTAGAGCGCGAATTCGGACGAATCGATCAGCAGCAAGGTTGCGGGCGATCCGGCCAGGATCTGTCGGCACAGTTCGCTGCCGATCGATCCGCCCGCGCCCGTCACCGCGACGCAGCTGCCGGCAAAGAGGTTGCGCAACTGGGTCTCGTCGCCGGTGACGCTGTCGCGGCCGAGCAGATCCTCGATATCCAGTTCCTTGACGTCGCTCGCCTGGACCTTGCCCTGCGCGAGGTCGATCAGCCCCGGCAGCGTGCGTACGCTCACGCCGGCCGTGCGCAGGCGCTCCAGCACTTCCTTGCGGCGGCGGCGCGTGACGGACGGCATAGCGACGATGATGTCGACCACCTTCTGGCGGGCGATCAAGGTCTCGAGCTTGTCGGGCGAATAGACCCGCAGGCCCAGAATTTGGCCGCCCTGCAAGGAAGCGTCGTCGTCGAGAAAGCCGATGATCCGCATCTGACGGCTGCCCGCCACGGCCGCCGCCAACTGCCGCCCTGACGAGCCCGCGCCATAGATCAGCGCATTCGAGGCGCCGCCGTGGCGAAGAATGGTGCGATAGGATCCACCGAGCCACTGGCCGGCGACCGCGCGGACGGCAGCGACACCGAGGAACAGCAACAGGGGCTGGATCAGCCCGACCGTGCGCGGAATGCCGGCGACGCCGTAGAAAGTGAAGAGCGAAGCATAGCCGAAGCCGTAGAGCAGGTTGGCGCGCAGCACGGCGAGGAAGGCGTTGGTGCCGGCGTGGCGGAAGATCATCCGGTACAGCCCGGTCGCGATATAGATCGGCAGCGCCATCACGACGGCGGCGATCAAGGGCAGCCGCGCATCGGTTGTAAGATCGATCCAGATGCCGAGCCGCAGGTAATAAGCGACCCACACGGACAGCACGCACAAGCCCGCATCCACCGCCAAGGCGATGGCGCGCTTGAGCGACCGAGGCAGCGCCAAGGTCGCTTCCGCCCACGACTTCACGAACATCCTACTCTTACCCTCACACGAGGCGGACCCGCTGACCGCCCTTCCCTCCTGTCGCCACCGCCGCTGCGGGCGGGTGCTGGATCGGACTTAGCATAGGCTTAACCATCAGCCCAAGGGGCAAGCCCGGGCCGGCCGCATCCGCTTGATCGCCACCGCGCTTGTCCCTAGACCGGTTCGGCCAAGAGCTGGGGGGCGGGCTGTTCCAATGCCCTGGCACGATTAGCGGATAGATGATGTTCGAGGGTAAGACGCTTCTGATCAGTGGGGGCACGGGCTCCTTCGGATCCACCGTGCTGCGCCTGTTGATCGACCAGCCCTTCGCCGAAATCCGCATCTTCAGCCGCGACGAGAAGAAGCAGGAAGACCAGCGCCTGCATTATCGCGACAAACGGCTGCGTTATTATCTCGGCGACGTGCGCGATTACCGCTCGATCGCCAATGCGGTGAGCGGGGTCGACTATATCTTTCACGCCGCCGCGCTGAAGCAGGTGCCGTCGTGCGAATTCCACCCGATGGAAGCGGTCAAGACGAATGTGCTCGGCACCGATAACCTGCTGGAAGCGGCGATCGCGGCGGGCGTGTCGCGGGTCGTGTGCCTGTCGACCGACAAGGCGGTCTATCCGATCAATGCGATGGGGATTTCCAAGGCGCTGATGGAAAAGGTGATGGTCGCCAAATCGCGCCTGGCGCTGGGCACGAAAACCACCATCACCGGCACGCGCTACGGCAATGTCCTCGCCTCGCGCGGTTCGGTCGTGCCCCTGTTCGCGCAGCAGGTGCGCAGCGGCAAACCGATCACGATCACCGATCCGCGGATGACCCGCTTCGTCATGACGCTGGCGGAGGCGGTCAGCCTCGTTCTCTATGCGTTCGAGCATGGCAAGAATGGCGATCTGTTCGTGCAGAAGGCACCCGCCGCAACGATCGAAACGCTCGCGCGATCGGTGCTGGAGGTGATGGGCGTGCCCGATCACCCGACCCGCATCATCGGCACCCGCCACGGCGAAAAATTGTACGAGACGCTGCTGAGCCGTGAGGAAATGGCGGTCGCGGAGGATCTGGGCGAATATTATCGGGTTCCCGCCGACAATCGCGATCTCAATTATTCGGTGTACGTCGAAAAAGGCGAGCAGACCGTTTCGGACTATGAGGATTTCAACTCGCATAACACGCGCCGGCTCGAGCAGCCCGAGATGAGCGCGATCCTGCGCAAGCTCGACTATTTCGCGGACGGCGGAGCGAAAACCGAGGAATGAGCGGGCAGCGCGTCCTCGTCACCGGTGCCGACGGCTTTGTCGGCCGCAACCTGTGCGTGCGGTTGCGCGAATTGGGCTTCGAATTGCTGCCGGTAACACGCCAGGCTGGCGATGTGGCCGCTGCGGCACGCGTCGCCGACGCCATCGTCCATCTCGCCGGATCGAACCGGCCGGTCGATCCGGCCGATTTCATGGCGGTCAACCGCGACTTTTCGGCGCGTCTGGGCGAAGCGATCGTCGCGGCGGGCCGCCCGACCCCGCTGATCGTCGCATCGACTCAGAAAGCGCTCGACGACAGCGACTATGGTCGCAGCAAGCTTGCCGGCGAGCAGGCACTGGTCGCGGCCGGCGCCGCGATCGGAGCGCCGGTTCATGTCTTTCGGCTGCCCAACGTGTTCGGGAAATGGTCGCGGCCTAATTACAATAGCGGGATCGCGACCTTCTGCCACAATATCGCCCGCGACCTGCCGATCGAGATCCACGACCCTGCATCGCCGCTGCGGCTGGTCTATATCGACGACGTGGTGGAGGCATTCGTCGCGCTGCTGGGCGCGCCCGAGACGCCTGGCGGCCTGAAAGAGGTCGCCCCGGTCTATGAAACGACCGTAGGCGCGGTGGCGGACACGATCCGCGGCTTTCGTGCCGACCGCGACGACAATCTGATCGACAATGTCGGCACCGGCCTCACCCGTGCACTCTATGCGACCTATGTCTCGTTCCTGCCGCCGGCCGAATTCGCTTATGCGATCGCCAGTCATCGCGATCCGCGCGGCGCGTTTTCGGAGATGTTGAAGACGCGCAGCGCCGGGCAATTTTCCTATTTCAATGCGCTGCCGGGCGTCACCCGCGGTGGCCATTACCATCACACCAAGACCGAAAAGTTCCTGGTCGTCCACGGCCGGGCGCGCTTCCGCTTCCGCCACATATTGACCAACGAACGGCACGAGCTTGAAACCTCGGCCGAGGAACCGGTCGTGGTGGAAACCATTCCCGGCTGGTCGCACGACATCACCAATATCGGCGACGAGGTGATGGTGTCGCTGTTGTGGGCGAATGAAGTGTTCGACCGGACCCGGCCCGACACGATCGGAGCGCCCGTCTGATGCGCAAGCTCAAGGTCATGACCGTGGTCGGTACGCGCCCGGAGATCATTCGCCTGTCGCGCGTGATCACCAGGCTGGACGAACATACGGACCATATCCTCGTCCACACCGGCCAGAATTACGATTACGAGCTCAACGAGGTCTTCTTCCGCGATCTCGGCCTGCGTGCGCCCGACTTTTTCCTTGAGGCGGCGGGCGGCAGCGCGGCGGAGACGATCGGCCGCGTGATCATGGCGGTCGATACGGTGCTGGCCGAGGTTCAGCCCGACGCGATGCTGGTGCTGGGCGATACCAACAGCTGCCTTGCGGTCATCCCGGCCAAGCGGCGGCGCGTTCCGGTCTTCCATATGGAAGCGGGCAATCGCTGCTTCGACGATCGCGTACCGGAAGAAATCAATCGCCGGATCGTCGATCATACCGCCGACATCAATCTCCCTTACTCCGCCATCGCGCGCAGCTACCTGTTGGCCGAAGGCCTGCCGCCTGATCGTGTGATCACGACCGGCAGCCCGATGTTCGAAATCCTCGCGCACCACCGCGCCGCGATCGAGGCGTCGGATGCGCTCAAGGCGATGGAGGTCGAGCCCAATGGCTACTTCCTGGTGAGCGCGCACCGCGAGGAGAATGTCGATAGCGAGCTCCAGCTCCGCCGCTTGGCGGGCTCGCTCAACGCGGTCGCGAAGGCCTATCGGCTGCCGATCCTGGTCAGCACGCATCCGCGCACGCGCAACCGGATAGAGCAGTTCGGCCTGACCTTCGATCCGTTGATCCGCCTGCTCAAGCCGTTCGGCTTCCTCGATTACAATGCGCTGCAAATGAAGGCGCGCGCGGTGTTGTCCGACAGCGGCACGATCAGCGAGGAATCCTCGATCCTGAACTTCCCCGCGCTCAACATCCGCGAGGCGCACGAGCGGCCCGAGGCGATGGAAGAAGGCGCGGTGATGATGACCGGGCTGGGTGAGGAGCGCATCCTGCAAGGCCTCGATATTCTCGAGACTCAGCCGCGCGGGGCCGACCGTCTGATCCGCATTCCTGCCGATTATGCGGTGCCGAACGTGTCGGACAAGGTGGTGCGGATCATCCTGAGCTATACCGATTATGTCAGGCGGACGGTGTGGAAGGACTATTGACCACCGCGCGCACCCGAGGCGCCTGACATGGAATTCCAGGTCCTGTCCCATGCCGGCCTGCGCGTTTCGGCGGGCGGCAAGGAGCTGATCTGCGATCCGTGGCTGGTCGGCAGCGTCTATTGGCGCAGCTGGTGGAACTATCCGCCGGTGCCCAAGGCCCTGGTCGAAAGCCTCAAACCCGACTTCATTTATTTGACCCACCTTCACTGGGATCATTTCCAGTCCGCCTCGTTGCGGCGTTTTCCCGACGATGTGCCGATCCTGGTTCCGTACGACCGCTATGGGCGGATGACGCGCGACCTCGCCGCGATCGGCAAGACTAACGTGCACGAATTGAAGCATGGCGAGCGCATCGAACTGGCGCCCGGTCTCGCCATCCGATCCTTTCATTTCAGCCCGTTCGTCACCGACAGCGCGGTCGTGATCGAGGCGGAGGGCGTGGTGCTGTTCAACGCCAACGACGCCAAGTTCATGGGTGGGCCGCTGCGCCAGATCCTGCGCGCTTACCCGAAGATCGACTTCGCCTTTCGCAGCCACAGTTCGGCTAACCCGCGCGCCTGCTTCCACTATCTCGACGCGCCGGACGAGATCACCGACGACAACGAGCAATATCTGCGCTCCTTCGCGCAGTTCATGGAGGTCGTGCGGCCGCGCTACGCCATCCCCTTCGCGAGCAATAATTGCCTGCTCCACGATGACGTGTTCGCGATGAACGCGCTGACCCAAACGCCGCTCGCGGTGCGCGATTATTTCACGAACTATGCCGCCGAACACGACCTCGGCACGCAGATCCAGATCATGACGCCCGGTGACCGCTGGTCGAGCGCCGACGGCTTCGCCATCGCCGAGCATGATTATTTCACCGACCGCGACCGGCACCTTGCCGAATATCGCGCGCGGGTACAGCCGGCGATGGAGAAGCAACGGCGGCGGGAGGCGCGGGCGGGCGTGTCGCTCAAGGGCATGCAGCGCTTCTTCCGTCAGCTAGCCCGCGACGTGCCCGGCCCGCTGATGCGCCCGCTCAAGGGCCGCGAAGTGTTGATCCTGTCCCGCTCCGAGCGAAGGACCGACCATTTCGCGGTCGATCTCGCCGCGGGCCAGGTCCGCAGCGTGCCGGCGGAACAGGCCGGCGTTTTCGACATGCGGATCGAATTTCCGGCGCTGATCCTGATGCAAGCGCTGACGATGAACATGTTCAGCCACGCCGGCATCAGCAAGCGCGTGCATTTTTTCGCGACACGCGCGGCGATGCCCGCACTGCGCCGCTTCGTGGCCTTGTGCGATCTCAAGGAAGCGGAGATATTTCCGCTGTCCGGACTTCTATCGCGCCGCGCGATCCGGGCAGCCCTGCCACGCTGGCGCGAAGGGCTTCTTTATGGGCAGATGATGCTGGACATCGTGCGCGGCGGCGATCTGGTTGGCCTTGAAGCCAAATATCTTCAGCGCGCCGGCTGATCCGGCCGTTGCCGCAATGACGGAAGATGCCTCCACCCTGAAAATCCTGATTATCACGGCAGGATATCATCGCAGCAGCGACAACCCCAGTCTTTACAATGATCTGGCGTCGCAGTTCAGCCGCGATGGTCACGCCGTCACGGTGGTGGCGGTCGATTGGGCTGGCGATTCGATCGGCGCCGAACGCTATCGCGAGGCCGATGGCACCGAGGTACTATTCGTCGCCCCGCCGCGATTGCGCCGCCGCTCGATGGCGCGCCGCGCGCTGCGCTTCGTCACCGTCTCGTTTCTCCTCCAGGCGCAGATGAAGCGCTTCCTGCGTGACCGCAGCTTCGACCTGATCGTGACCACAGCGCCGCTGACCAACATGATGGCGATGGTCCGCTGGGCGTTGCGCCGTTTCCGTTGCCGGTCTTACGCCCATGTGACCGACATGTTTCCCTATCATCATCGGCAGATCGGGGTGATGCCGGGCGGGTTCACATTCCGTGTCGCGCTGGCGATCGAAACCGCATTGCTGCGCATGCACGACGTGATCGGCTGCATGTCGCCGATGAACCTCGATTATCTGCGGTCGCATTATGCCTTGGGCGGCAAGACCCGCGCCGAAGTGCTCAGCCTGTGGGGACCGACCGACCGGCCAGCGCCGGCAAATCGTCAGGTTGTGCGCGAAAAATACGCGCTCCCGATCGACAGATCGATCGTGATCTACGGAGGCCAACTCAGCGCGGGCCGAGGCTTCGACGAAGTGCTTGGCGCCGCACGTCTTGCCGCGCAGCAACGGCCGGACCTGTTCTTCCTGATCATCGGCCAGGGTCCGCTCGCCGAAGAAATTGCGCTTGCGGCTGCGGACAACGGCAATATCGCGGTCGAGCCACGCATCCCGCGCGAAGAGTATCTGACCCTGCTCGCCGCCTGTGATGTGGGGATCGTCTGCACCGTTCCGGGGGTGGATGTGCCGACCTTTCCGTCGAAGACGATCGACCTGTTGCGGGCGGGCGTTCCCATCGCCGCATCGGTCGAGCGCACGACCGATTATGCCGATTTCGTCCGCGACAATCAGGTCGGTGTGGCGGTCGAGGCGGGCAGCGCAGAGCGGCTGCTCGGCGCTATAACCGCGATCGTCGACGATCCCGATCGGGCGCGCGGCATGAAGGCCGCCGCCGGCGAAACGCTCGACCGCGTGTTCGACGTGGCCAAGGTCAGCCGTCGCCTGATCGCGCAAAGCTTTCCGGAGCGGGCCGGCTGAACCGGCTCACCGCGTGCGCGATCCAGATGCCGACCGCGCACAACACATAAGCCAGCGGATAAGCGATCATCGGCGCGTCAGCCCGTCCAAGACTGATCAGCCCGATCATGATCGCAGCGAACAATGTCAGCGCGCCCGCTTCGAGCAGGACATAGCGCGCCAGGCGCGCCCGCGCGAAAGCGGCATACATCGCGGTCGCAACGGTCGCGCGGAATATGTCACCCGTCATATAGCCGAGGATGAATGGTGTGGCCGGCAAGAAACTGCGCGCCAGGAACAGTCGCACCAGCAAGTGCGAGGCGACTGCAAACACGAGCAGAAACCCGAGCATGATTCCACTCGCGGTCAGCCAACTCTCGCGCAACGCTCGTTCGCGCTTTTCCCCCTCGGCGGCCGCGTAGCGCGGGATGAACAGCTGGACCAGGTACAGCGCCATCAATTGGGTGGTCGTGTCCGAAACGCGGCTCGCCGCCATCCAGTAGCTGAGCTGCTCGGCGCCGAACGCGTCGCGATACAGATAGCGCAGCGCGAACGGGATCGCGGCATTGAGCACCGCCAGGATCGCGAAAGCCGCCGAATAACCGAGCAGTAACCTTACCTCCCCCAGCACATGATCGAGCGCGCCGCGCGGGACATGATGGCGCCGAACCATCCATCCGGCCATGAGCAATGTCACCAGCGGCCCCGCGCTAAAGGCCACCACCGCACTGGCCGCATCATGATGGATCAGGCCGATCATCGCGCCAGCTGTGCTCACCGCCAACCCCAGCGCCTGGGCCATGAGGCTGGCCGCCATCCGCCCGAAGCCAGTCAGCATCGAACAGAAAATCTGCCCGGGTCCTGACAACAATGTGGTCAGGGTGACTGCCGGAACCACCCACCACAGCCCGGGTTCGCCGGCGAGGAATTGCGCGATCGGATGTGCCAGCAGGATGCTGGGGATGCCGAGGATGAGCACCGCGCCCGCCCAGATGGCAAGGCCGGCATTCCGGATCCGCGCGTGATCGCCAGCGGCCGATGTCGCGGCGAACTGGCGGATCAGCCCATTCTGAGCACCACCGATGGCAAGCATGTTGAGCAGGGCCGCGAACAGCAGGAACTGCGAAAAGACCGAGAAGCTCGCCACCGGCAGGAACGCCGCCGAAAGCTTGAGCAGCAGCAGCCCCGCCAGGACCTTGATCCCGAAATAGGCCGGCAATGCCAGCAGCGACCACCGCTTCATCTGTCGTTGCCACCGTCGCGCATTCGTCCCGCTCCACCCGTATCGTACAGTCGATTTGCGCGAAAAACCCGGCGCGATGCAGCCTTGACGCGCGCGGCTGGATAGCGTGAGTGGTCCGCGCGTCACACTTGCGCTGGCGACGGGATCAGCTTGGCCGGGGGCAGTACATGCGTCAAGCGGACGCGCCGTTAGATGCCGGATCGTGCGTTCGACGGGAGTGGAGCCCTTGATCAGCGGGGAATTGATCACAGCGGTGTCGCCGGCATGGGCGGAGATGCTCGGCAGGGCAGAGCATGATTTCTATCATCTGCCTTGCTACCAGCAGCTCTCCGGTGCGCCGGGCGACGAACCGATCGCTTTCCTCGCGAATGCCGGCGAGCACAGCCTGCTGCTTCCCTTCCACCGCCGCCCGATCCCGGCCGAACTGTGCGACGGACAGGGCTTGTTCGATGCTTCCTCGCCTTACGGTTATCCAGGCCCCGTCTGGACGCGCGGTGCGCCAGCAGAGTTCGTCAGCGAGGCGCTCGCGCTGTTTGCCGAAGTCCTGCGGGCGGAGAATATCGTCTCGGCCTTTATTCGGCTGCATACGTTGCTCAACCCGCCCGAGCCGTTCGCGGGCGTGGGTATTTTGGTCGATCACGGACCCTCGGTCTTCATCGACCTGACTTTGTCTGAAGAGGAATTGTGGGCGCAGACCCGGCGCGGCCACAAGCGCGACCTCGTCGTGCTCGAACAGCGCGGCTACGAAATCACGATGAACGATTGGTCGCGGTTCGACGACTTCCTGACCTGCTATTACGACAGCATGCGGCGGCTGGGGGCGAACCCCTTCTATTTTTTCCCGCGCGATTATTTCGACAATTTGCGCGCCTGCCTGGGCGACCGCATCCATCTGTGCCTCGTTCATCTCGACGGCGAGATCGCTTGCGCCGGGCTGGTGACCGAGATGGATGGCCTCTGCCAATATCATTTGTCTGCCACCGCCGACGCGCACTTCCAGGATCATCCGTCCAAGCTGATGCTGCATCGCCTGCGCTTCTGGCTGAAGGCGCGCGGCAATCGCATCTATCACATCGGCGGCGGCGTCGGCGCGCTCCGGGACACGCTGCATCTTTTCAAGATCGGCTTTTCGCCGCTCACGGCGGACTTCCACACCTGGCGGGTCGTGCCGGACGAGGCGCTTTACGCGCAACTGACCGCACGCTGGTCTGCCCTCGCCGGGAGCAATCCGGTCGATCCTGAGCAATTCTTCCCGCAATACCGCGCAGCCATGACCGGCTGAGCACAATGCGCATCCTGTTGCTGACCCAATGGTTCGATCCCGAACCGACCTTCAAAGGCCTGCTGTTCGCCAAGGAATTGCAGCGCCTCGGTCACGAGGTCGACGTGCTGACCGGCTTTCCCAATTATCCGGGTGGAAAGCTGTATCCGGGCTATCGACTGCGGATCGCACAGCGGGAAGTGATTGAAGGGGTCTCCGTGTTGCGCGTGCCGCTCTACCCGAGTCACGATGGCTCGTCGCTCGGCCGGGCCTGGAATTATGTGTCCTTCGCCCTGAGCGCGACGATCGGCATATTCGGGGTGCGAAGGCCCGATATCGCCTATGTCTATCATCCGCCGGCGAGCGTCGCGCTTCCCGCGATACTCCTGAAATGGCTGCGCGGCACACCCTTCATCTACGATGTTCAGGACCTCTGGCCGGAATCCCTGTCCGCCACGGGCATGATCCGACATCGCGCGCTGCTGGGCATGGTCCGCCATTGGATGCGCTTCGTCTATCGGCGCGCGGCGCATATCGTGGTTCTGTCGCACGGCTATCGCGATGCGCTTGCACGCGACGGCGTCCCGGCCGAGAAGCTCAGCGTCATCCCCAATTGGACCTACGAACACGACGCTCCTTCCGATTCTGCCAAGGCGGAAAGTGACCAGAATTTCGAAGTGGTTTTTGCAGGCACGATGGGGTTCGGCCAAGCGCTCGACACGGTGCTACTGTCGGCGAAGCAGCTGCAGGATCGCGGTGCGGCGATCGCCTTCACTTTCGTCGGCGGTGGGGTTGAGGTGGAACGGCTACGCGGGCTCGCCGAACAGATGGGGCTTCGCAATATCAGCTTCCTCGGCCGGCAGCCGACGACGGAAATGCCCGCTTTGTTCCAGCGCGCCGACGCGCTGCTCGTCCACCTCAAGGACAATGACCTGTATGCGATGACGATACCGTCGAAGGCGCAGGCCTATCTCCTTGCGGGGCGTCCGATCCTGATGGGGGTGCGGGGGGATGCCGCGCGGATCGTCGAGGAAGCCGGCGCCGGCCTGGCCTTCACGCCGCAAGAACCGGCCTCGCTCACGGAAGCCGTCCTTACGCTCAGCGGCATGAGCCCCGAGAGGCGGGCAGCAATGGGGCGGTCCGGACGGCTTTATTACCAGGAAAACTTGGCGCTCGAAGTCGGAGCGGCGAAGTTCGCGCGATTGTTCGAGGCCAACCGCTTTTCCTGGCGCCGCCGCTTCGCGGTCAAACGCGCGGTCGACCTGTCGGGCGCCGCCATCGGCCTGCTGCTGCTCGCTCTTCCCATGATGCTGATCGGCCTGGGCGTTGCGATCCGCATGGGTCGCCCGGTGCTGTTCCGCCAGGAACGGCCCGGCCGTAACGGCACCCCCTTCCGCATGTTCAAGTTCCGGACGATGACCGACGCGCGAGGCCCGGATGGACAATTGCTGCCCGATCGCGATCGGCTGACCCGGTTTGGCACCTGGCTGCGCAAGACCAGCCTCGACGAGTTGCCCGAACTGATCAACGTGCTGCGGGGCGAGATGAGTCTGGTCGGCCCACGCCCCTTGCTGATGCGCTACACCCCCTTCTTCACCGAAGAGGAAAGGCTGCGGCTGGCCGTGCGGCCCGGGATCACCGGGCTGGCGCAGGTCAGTGGCCGCAATCTGGTTTCGTGGGATCAGCGCCTCGCGCTGGACGTCAATTATGTGCGCGAATGGAGCCTGTGGCTGGATTTCCGGATATTGATGCTGACAATCCTCCGCGTCTTCAACCGGGGCGGCGTGGTGGTCGATGCGGAATCGGTGATGCGCAATCTCGACGATGAACGCCGGGACCGGCCGACGCGATGATCATCCGCCCCTCAACCGCTGCGGATATGGACAGCGTGGGGACGCTGGTCCGCGCATCCTTCGCGGAACGGCTGCATCGCTTCATGACCTACGCCCAGCCCGGCATCGCCGCCTTCCTGCGCGCGATGGTCGAGCAGCCCAAACTTTTTCCGGGCCATCATTTGCTGACCTGCATGGACGCGGCAGGCACGGTGACGGGGTTTGCCGAATTCCGGATCGAAGGCACAACTGCCTTCCTCTCCTACATCTGTGTCGCGCCCACACTCCGCCGGGCTGGTCTCGCCACACGGATGATCGAAACCTTCCTCGATCGGCATTCCGGATTAGCCCTGCTCGAACTCGACGTGTTCGATGATAATGAGCCCGCGCTGCGCATGTATGAACGGATGGGTTTTGCCGGCACGGCGCGGTCGCTATGGCTGGCGCGCGATCTGCCGGCCGGGGCCGGCGCGGTGCGGGCGGCCAATCCCGCGGGCGTGATCGCCGCTTTCGCGCGATATGGGTTTTGCGAGATGCCGGTGCGCCGCGATGACCAGGAACATCGGCTGGGGCGGATCGGCGCGCATGTGCTGCGCTGTTTCTCGGCGACGGATTTCGACGACGAGGTCCTGCTCGCAGCGGTCCGCAACCTCTTGCCCGAGCTCGACACCGCGCTCCTGATCCTGCCGGCCGATCAGGCGGGGCGATGGAGCAAACATGTCGTCAACGCGTCGCGTCGGCTATCGCTCGATCTGCAGGGCCATCCACCGAAGGAGGAGGCAGCATGACGATCGGCAAGAGTGCCACCGACCCCGACCACTTCCACCATCGCAGCCTGTTCTATCATGCCGCGCGCGAGGGGTTTGGCGACCTCCTTACGCATGTCCTGCGCACGGGCCGCGACCGCGTCCTCTTGCCCGCCTTCATCGGCTGGTCTCCGCGCGAAGGCAGCGGCGTATTCGATCCGGTCCGCGCGTCTTCGGCGAGAGCCGTCTTTTATGACCTGAATCCGGACTTGACGGTGGACCTGGCGTCGCTGGAGCGGGCGTTGGTCGCCCAGCCGGGGGGATTGCTGGTGGTGATCCATTATTTCGGGCGAACCCAGCCGCACATGCCTGCCATCCGTCAGCTGGCGGATCGGCATCACGCCATATTGATCGAGGATCTGGCCCACGGTTTCTATTCCTGGGCGATCGGCGGCGCCGCCGGCCGCTGGGGGGACGCCGCCCTCTTCTCCTTGCACAAGATGCTGCCACGCGGTGACGGCGGGATGATGCTGTATCGCGATGCTTCCCTGCTTACGGGTCAGCAGGAGACCGCACCGGAACTCGCACGCTTCCTGCTGGACTATGATTGGTTCGCGATCGCTGCCGCGCGCCGCGCGAACTTCATGGCGATAACCGAACAACTTTGGGCGTCACCCCATCACGGTGGGCGCTTTGAACTGCTCTGGCCGGGCCTGTCGCCGAGCGACGTTCCGCAGACGCTGCCAATCCGAGTCCTCGTCGGCGACCGGGATGCCATTTATCATCGCATGAACGAAGCGGGCTTCGGCATGACGAGCCTCTATCACACGCTGATCGACGAGGTGCGCGAAGACTTTCCGGCGATGGCCGCGCTGTCGCGCACCATCATCAACGTCCCGGTTCATCAAGATGTGGACCCCGCCGCGATCGACGGGCTGGTGCAGGCGTTCGAACGATCGCTGGATGCGTAAGGCCAGCCTCAGCGCGCTAACGACCGCACGATATCGCTTACCCGGTCGATATCACCGGCGCCCATCGCCGATCCGGATGGCAGGCAAAGACCCAGTTCGAACGCCCGCGCGGCTTGATCGCCGCCGATCGCCTGCGCCCCCCGAAACACCGGCTGGAGATGCATCGGCTTCCACAGCGGGCGGCTCTCGATATTCTCGCGTTCCAGCTCCTCCTGCGCCGCCACGCGATCGAAACCCGCGGCATCCGGATCGATCGCGATCGTGGTGAGCCAGCGATTGGCGGCCATGCCATCCGGCTCGCCGACGAAGCGGATACCGGGCACGTCGCCCAGGCGGGCACGATAGGCTTCGAAGATCGCCCGACGGGCGGCGACACGGTCCGCCAGCACCTCGAGCTGGCCGACGCCGATCGCGGCGCAGACATTGCTCAGCCGGTAATTGTAGCCGTAAGTCTTGTGCTCGTAATGCGGCGCGGGTTCGCGTGCCTGGGTCGCGAGGAAGCGCGCCTGCGCGATCGCCTCGCTATTGTCGCTGGCAAGCGCGCCGCCGCCCGACGTGGTAATGATCTTGTTCCCGTTGAACGACAGGATCGCGAAGTCGGCGCCCTTCCCCGCATGCACGCCGTCGCGATACGCGCCCACCGCCTCGGCCGCGTCGCTGATCCAGACGAAGCCGAACCGATCGGCAAGCGCGCGCATGCGGCGGGCGTCGGTGACGTGGCCGTAGAGATCGGTGGTGATGACCACCCGCGGCTTTTGGGCCGCGGCAGCCAGCGCGCTTTCCAGCAGGTCGAGATCGAGCAGATAGCCATCCGCTTCGATATCGAGAAATACGGGCGTCACGCCCATGTAGAGGATCGGCGCGACCCCGCCGACAAATGTCATCGTCGATCCCCAGACCTCGTCGCCGGGGCCGATGCCGATCATGCGCAGCGCCAGATGCAGCCCGGCCGTACCGCTCGACAGCGCGACGACGTGATCGATGCCGGTGGTCCGCGCCAACCCGGCTTCGAACGCATCGATCATCGGCCCGATCGGCGCGATCCAGTTGGACGCGAACACTTCGCCGACCAAGGCCTGCTCGCGTGAGCCCATATGCGGCGGAGACAGATAGAGACGGGGCGCAGCGCTCATTGCGGCTGCCCGCAGCGCTGCGACGCGTTCGCGTCGCTGCTCTTGGAACAGCCGTTGTTGGCGTCGGCGGTGATCTGCGAGGTGGTCGCCTCCAGCGGTGCCTCGATCGTCCGGCGCGTGACCCGCGTCTCGAGGCGCGTGTGCAAACGGCTGTCGATCCGTTTGCTGGTGCGATTGTCCTGCCCTTCGCCGTTGATGCGTTCGCCGGGCAGCGGCTTGTCGTCCGGCGGATCCGCGCGCACCGGCTGGGTAAAGATGGCGAGCGCCATCAATGCCATCATCGTCGTCCGTATCATGTCCGTCGCCCTTCGTTGCCGGGCAGAATGTGGAGATCGCCGATCGCCCCCGAAGCGCCGAGCGGGCTGTCGCCGCCATCGACGACCACCTCCAGCCATTGGGCGGGGCAGCCGACGGGAACCGCAAAATCCTGCACAAAGGTAGCCTGGTTCGCCGCTTCCGTCGTGATCGGCTGGCCGCTGCCCGCACAGGTCAGACGCAACTGCGCCGGCGGACTGTTCGCCGACCGTTCATAGGACCGACCGGCCAGGCGCGCGGCGCCCGGCGGCAGCAGCAGCAATTGGCGCGCGATGACTCCGCCGGCGCCGGTTGCGGCATTGTAGGTCAGCGCATCCCGTGCGCCATAACGGCTGGTCTGGGCGCTGAGGCCGTTGCCGGTGAGGATCATCCATTCGAAGGGGCCGGCGCCGACGGCTTCGATATGCGCGAAGCCGGGATCGCGCACGAGCGCCGGTGCGGGATGGCCGTGGCTGGCCGCATACACCAGCCACGCCGATTCATAGCGCCCGGCGTTGACCATCCGCGCGCTCGCTTCCCCCGCCACCGCAGTCGGCATGGGATAGCCTCGCCCTGCCAGGCCCCCCAGCAGCCGTGCGAGGCCGTCGAGATCCTGGGCATCACGCGCGGCCAGTTCCAGGAACGGCGCCGCCCAGAGCGGACGCGCGACGAGCGTGTCGATCAGGCCTGTGACCACCGGCGGCTGTCCGATCGCCTTGACCAGTACCGGAAACAGGAACGGCTTGGTCGCCTCCGAAGAACGCAGGGCGATGTCATAATGATGAAGCGCGCGGGGAATGTCGTCATGGTCGACGGCTTCCTGGATCAGCCACACTTGCGTGGGCAAATCGCGGCGCGACTGGCTTTCCGAATAGACCATCAATCCGCGCGCCATGCGCGGATCGCCGGCAACGTCCCGTGCGGTCGCGAGCATGCGCGCGCCCGCGGCCGAGACCGGGGACCGGCGAAGCGCGCGGCGCGCGAGCCTCTCCGCTTCGGCGCGATTGGACGGATCGAGGCGAAGCAACTGCTCGGCACGCGATGCCGCTACGTCGGCATTGTCGGGATCCAGGCGCAGCGCGAGCGCCGGATCGACGGGGCGCACCACATCGGCCAAGCTTTGGCGCAACATCGCGACCGCGACCGCGCCCAATGCCAGAAGCAGCAGAACCCGCTTTAGGCGGCTTGCCGGATCGGAAGCCTCAACGATTCCGCGACTTGCGCTCGTGGCCATAGCCATAACCGTAATCATAGCCGTAGCCGAAATGCGCGCGCTGCGCTTCGAACTTGACGAGCACGCCACCGATCACGCGCGCGCTGGCGCTGGCGAGACGGCCGAGCGCGGTGCGCGCCATGCTGGCGCGAATGCCGTGCGCCTCGACCGCGAATACGACCGCTTCGACGCGGCTGCCGATCAGCGGCGCGTCGGCCAGGCCCATCACCGGCGGCGTATCGATCACGACGTGATTGTACGTCTGCAGCAGCGTCTCGATCAGCTTGGGCAGGCGATCGCCGGTCAGAAGCTCGGCGGCGTTGGGCGGGATCGGGCCTGCGGTCATCACCGTCAGGCCCTGCTCGGTGTGGACCAGCAGGCTGTCGAGATCGTCATTGCCGGCCAGATAGTTGCTGAGGCCCGTGCTGTGCGTGGTGCCGACCAAAGTGTGCACCGATGGCGAGCGCATGTCGCCATCGATCAGCACCACCGACTTGCGCGACCGCGCCAGCATCAGCGCCAGCGCAAACGCGGTCGTCGATTTGCCTTCGCCCGGCCGCGTGCTGGTGATCGACATCGAACGCGGCACGCCATGCTCGGTCGAGAATTCGAGGTTGGTCTGAACCGCCAGATAGGCGTCGACCAGCTCCGATTTGCGATCCTGCAAGGCATCCATCGGCGTCTGGCCGACCGTCATCGGCACCGATCCGATCAGCGGCACGCCGAGCAGATGGCTGACCTCGGCCGGGTCGGCGATCGATTCGTCGCTCTGCTCGAGGATGATCACCACCAAGATACCGAGCGCGATGCCGGCGAGCATGCCGAGAAGAAGGTTGAGGCCAAGACGCGGCGACGAGGGTTTCTGCGGTACGTCGGCCAGGTCGACGATCGAAACATTGTTCACGCCGACGCCGCCGGCGACACCGATCTCCTTGTAGCGCTGAAGCAGGCCATCATAGAGTTGGCGGTTGGTGTCCACGTCGCGCTGATAGATCGCATATTGGATGCTGCGGCGGCGCAGATCGAGCAGGCTGGACTTGAGCGTATCCACCCGGCTTTTCAGCCCGCTCTCGCGCTGCTGTGCGGCGCGATAATCGGCGCCGATCGACGAGGAAACGCGGGCTTCTTCGCGCGCGATGCTCTTGTCGAGCTGCGCGATTTGCGACTGGACCGCCTTGGCCGCGGGATAGCCCGGCTCGAACTGCACCATCAGGCGCTGATAATCGGCAGCCAGCTCGGCGCGCTTCTCGCGCAACTGGTTGATCGCGACGTTGCCGAGCGCTTCGCTCTGGTCGCCGCCGGCCCCGCGCGTCTGGTCGTAGCGCGCTTGTGCCTGGACCCGATCGGCGGTCGCCTGGGACAATTGGCCGTTGAGCGCGGCCAGATCGTCGGCGACGATCGAGCGCTCCACCGTGCGGTTCTCGCCCTGACCGGATTGGGCGGGCAGGTTGATGATCTGCTGTTCCGTCGCATAGGCAACCAGCTGGCGTTCGGATTCCTCGAGCTTGCGGCGCAATTGTTCGAGCCGGCTTTCGAGGAAGGTGCGCGCATAAGCGGTCGCCTGGTAACGCCGTTCCAGCGTCATCTGGATGAAGCTCGACGACCAGGTATTGGTGACGCGCGCCGCCAATGCCGGATCGGGCGCGGTGAAATCGATGTCCGTGAGACGCGACAGGCGCGTCGGCGAGACGCTGAGATGCAGGAGCAGAGTTTCGGCCGCGCGGCGCTGACGCGCGTCATGCCCCGCCAGAGCGTAGCGGCCGTTGGCGCCCATCGTGGCCAGCTCGGACGGCAGCTTGACGCGGAACATCTTGAAGAAGGCCGGATCGTCGGCGAAGCTGAGTTGCTGGGCGACGCGATCGGCGAGCGAGCGCGCCCGCAGCAGACCATATTGGGTCTGATAGAATTCCTGGTCGGCGACGCTGGTATCCTGCTGCACGTCCTGGATGTTGACGATGCGGTTGGAATCGCGTGCGATTTCGATCGTGGTCGTCGCCGTATATTTCGGCGTCATCAACAGGGTGACGATCAGCGCGACGATCAGGCAGCCGAGCACGCAGCCGGCGAACACCAGGCGCCAGCGCGTCGCGATCCGCAGATATTGCCGGAACATGGGGATCTGCCCGTCATCGGCGGTCGGGCGATGGATCGCCACCGGTTCGGCGGCCATCAGACGGAGCGGTTGGGAAGAGTTCACGCCTTTTCCCTTACTTCTGGATCAGCGCGATGAGCGGCGCCGCCAGCAACGGCGTCACGGACACGAAATCCTTGAACAGGCGCCGCGCCGGCGAATCGCCGACCACGATCACGTCGTTCGGATAAACCGCCGGATCGGCATAAAGGCCCCGCCGGATCGCGGTCATATTATAAAGGCCCGCCATCCGCTGACCGTTGACCGTGCGCAGGATGACGACATCGTCGAGCTTGGCGAACTCGCTCAGGCCCTTGGCGGACGCGATCGCGCGGCCCAGCGTCATCTGGTTGGTGACCGGATAGAGGCCGGGCTCGGCGACCTGGCCGTCGACCGCGACAACCTGGCTGACCGAGTTCCTGACGTTGACCGTCACCTCCGGATTGCGAACATAATTGCTGCGCAGCGCGCCTTCGATCGCACGCGCCAGTTCGACCGAGGTCTTGCCGCGCGCATCGACCGTACCGATCAGCGGCAGCGAAATGCTGCCGCCTGGATCGACCTGAACTTCGCGGCTCAGTTCGGGGACATTGAAGACATCGACCGCAATCGTGTCGAGCGGACCGATCAGGCTGTCGCGACCCTGCGCGACCAGATCGGTACGGACCGGTGCCGGCAATGCCGTGTCATTGACCACCTGCAATTGCGAGGTGCTCTTCAACGGCAGCTGCCCCCCGCATCCGCCGAGCAGGATCGCGGCGAAAAGAACGAGATTACGACGCATCATTCTTCCGCAAATCCCCTCGGTGCCCTCGTCATAGGTGCAAGTCGGCAGACGGTAAAGCCATGAACCCGCACCAATCTGATCGTCACCACGACCCCGATCAGCCCGTTTTGATCCGCATTTCGCCATGATCGGTGCGCCGCCGTGCCGGCAGCAGCATCCAGCCGGCGCTTTGCGCGGCGAGCACCATCATCAGCGGCGTGCGGACCGGATAATCGGTGGCGCTGGCGACCATGATCAGCAGCAGCACGACCGATCCGAGCCGCCCCAGTAAGCGGCCTTCCCCGTCCGCGCGTCGCCAAAGCCTGAGCGACGTCCAACCCCACCAGCCAAGGAATGCGATCAACAGCAGCAGGCCCGGCAATCCCGCCTCCAGAGCAAGCTGGAGATAATCGTCGTGCGCTTGATTCATGATGGTGACGGCCAGATTCCCGAACGGTTCGAACCCAAGATAGACCGGCTCGAACGATCCGAAGCCGCTGCCGAACGGAAAAAAACCGTGGATCATGGCCATCAACGGCCGCAGCAACCTGACGCGGGCATCTTCGACGGGGTCGATCGCGAACAACCGCTGCACCGATTCAGCCCGTGAAAAGGTCAGCGCCACCGCGATCAAGACCGCCAAGGCGGTCAGTGCGGCGGCAACCACCACAGTCCGCCGAGGGCGCGAAAGCGTGCCCACCGCGGCCTTCAGGGCCGGCCATGCGAGAGCGATCGCAAACGGCAAGGCGAGAGCGAGCAGCATAAGACCGGTGCGCGACCCTGTCGTCGGGATCACCAGCAGCAGGAAGGCGGCGCTGACGATAGCGATCGCGCCGTGCAGCCGGGCCGTGGCGCGATCGGCGCGCATCAGATCCGTCCACACCGCCAGCATGGGCAAGCCGCAACAGATCAACAGCGCCTGATGGTTGCGATTGGCGAACAACCCCACCGCCGACGTGGTCGGCGGCGCGGCATAGAAGCGCAATGTATCGTCGCTGCCGGCGGAGACCTGTGCCAGCCCCAGCACCGCGCTGGCCACCACGATCAGCAGCCACGCAGCCATCACTGCGATCTGGTCGCGCGTGCGCACCCGACTGACCGCTAACAGCGCCGCGATCGGCGGCAACAGCGCGAACAGGGCGTTCCAACCGCGATCGGGCATAAGGTTGATCGGCCGCCACGGCTGCGGCTCGCCCGCCGCGATCGCCGCCGCGAGATAGCGGTCGCGCCCCGGCAGATCCGTCCACAGGCCCGGCGGCAGCGACACCAGCTGCAAGAATATTATGAGCGCCAGCGCGGTCAGGAACCAGAATGCCGGGCGATAGGAGCTAATATCCCGATCCGATCGCCGCAACGCCAAGGCGCCGATCAGCAGGATCGCGGCAAGGCGAACCACCGGCTGGCTCGCCGCGTCGTAATGCGAAGACCCGCCGGTAAGCGCGACCACGCCCAGGAACAGCAGATAGGCTATGATCGTGAAGCGCCCTGGCGCGGCCCTGGACATCATCTTCCTGTCAGAAAATCCGCTCTCCGCCAAAGCGGCGAACGGTCGCGCCCAATCTCATGCGAAACCAGCCCAATATGAAAATAGCCGCCCCGGGGGACGGCTATTCCAATATCACTCGCTCAGCGAATGTCAGCAGCCGATCAGCCGCTCGAATTGTTGCTGACCGCATCGGCCACGACCACCGTAGCGGCAACCGCACCGGCGGCGACCAACAGCGAGGCCAGCAGGCCGAGGCCCAGAACGTGGCTGCTCTTGCCCGACTTGGCGCCAACGCGGACCGAACTGGAAAGCGACAGAGAGCGCGCGGCCGGGCTCAGCGCCTGCGCGGACGCGGCAGTGCTCGCCGCCTGGGCCGCTGCGGGAACCAGGGTCAAGGCAATCACGGCCGAAAGCAACACTTTAGAAACGGTCATGAATCAGGTTCCCTGCCTTCAAATTAGTCCGGACGCCGGTCGCACAATTTTATCTGTGGGACAAGTCCAAAATCGGAACATGTGCCTATGCTGGGGTCGTAACGTTCGGTTAGCGTGGACGTTCCGCAACAACGGGTTAACCCTGATCAAGGCATTCCGGCGCGTACCGAAGCCACCGCCGCGGCGGCCGCGGCGACACGCGTGCTCCAGCTGGGATGCGTGCCGTCGAGCCAGGACAGGGGGGCCTTTCCCCTGAGACGATCGAGGAATGGCACGACCACGCTCACGTCATATCCCGCACCCGCCATCATGCGTATCGCGGACCGGTCCGCTGCCAGTTCGGCCGCGCGCTGCGCCTTGCCGCTGGCGGCGCGCTTCGCCTCCGGAACCAGATTATGCGCCAATTCGTGCCCGATGAGGAAGGCGAGTTCGTCGTCCCCGACCGCAAATTCATACATCGGGCCCGAAATCTGGACGTAGTGACCGTCGGCGCTGGCATCGAACCGCCCGCCCGGCACCAGTTGCACGGCCGACGGGCAACCGCGATCGCCGGTCAGATAGACGGTGCGTGCGGCCAATGTCAGCTTGACCGGCGGTTTGGCCAGCGCGGCCGCCAATGCCGCCTCGACCGCGGCGGTGCGCGCATAGCTCGGTTTTCCGCCCTGCCCGGGCGGCACGGGCACATCGTCCACCGCGACGATTTCGTCGCCGGCGCGCAGTCCGGCCTTTTCCGCGGCGCTGCCCGGCGCGACCGCGCTGATCTGGGGCCGATCACGCAGGCCGAATTGCGCGCCTGCTTCCGCGCGTTCCGCCACGGCATATTGATCCAGCGTTTCGACCGAAAAGCCCGCCAGCGCAGCCGGGTCGGCGCACAAGCTCAGATTGGCGGTCTGCAGGCGCCACGCGACCGCCGCCACCCGCGCATCCGCCTGCCGCAGGACATCGAGCATGCCAGCCAGGCCGATCAGTGCGATCATGGCATGTCGCTACCGGTGCGCGGCACCGCAGGCGACCTGCGCGTCAGCGGATTGACCACGCTATTGCGGTTGTGGCAGGCGACATCGGGCCGCGGGTGTAGCTCAATGGCAGAGCAGAAGCTTCCCAAGCTTACGACGAGGGTTCGATTCCCTTCACCCGCTCCAGGCTCTTCCAAAACTCAGCGCGGCCTGTTCTCGAGATAGAGATAGGTCGGATCGAAGCCGGCAAACTCCTGTAGCCGCACCAGATCCGGGATCACGGCATAGCCGTCCCGCACCACCGCCAGATTGGCTTCCCGTAGCTTACGCAGCGTGCGGTTGACGTGGACCGGCGTCAGGTCGGTCATGTCGCCGAAATCGGCCTGCGTGAGATCGATCGGAAACCCCTGGGGCGTCGCCAGTCCGACCACGTCGAAGCGCGCATGCAGTTCGCACAGCAGATGGGCGATGCGTACCGCCGCCGAATGGCCGAGCCGGCCGATCCATTCGCGATGGATCGCGGCGTCGATCACGGTCAGCAGCCACAGCATGCGCGCCAGATGCGGCGCGGTCTCGGTCAGCTTGCGCAGCACCGTGTGCGGAAACAAGGCGACGCGCACCTCGCTGAGCGCGACCACGTCATGGTCGAGCCGCTTGAGCAGAAGGCTGTGGAGGTCGACGAAGTCGCCGGGCAAATGCATCGCCACGATCTGGCGCTTGCCCTCCGACATATAATAAACGCGCGCCAGCAATCCGCCGATCAGCAAGGTGCTGTATTCGGCCGGCACGCCGGCGCGGATCAATGTGTCGCCCGGCGCATGGACCCGTATTTCCGCGAGCCCCTTGGTCAAGGCGGCGCGTTCTTCGTCCGAGAGAATATCGCGCCGCTCGATCGCGCGCAGCAGCGACGCGATGATCAGGTCTTCATCGCCCTCGGCGGCTTGCGCCCTTGCTCCTGTCGCCATGTTCCCGCCCTGCCCTACGCTCTGTTACCCGATACCCGGCGGTGATCTGCGCCTCGGCCAGAGGGCCGTCAAGAACATGGGCTAAACCTTGATCGATCAGGCTCTAGTGAACGGAACGGAAGCGTTCGATCAGCGCGATCCGGCTCTGCAGCTTCGCCCGCCACTTCGCGTCGGCCGGCGCTTTGGCCAGCAGATCGCGCCAGGTCGCATCCGCGCCCTCGGCGTCGCCCATCTGCAGATAGGCCAACCCCAGGAAATATTGGGGCGCGGGATTGCCGGGCGCGACCGCCGCGGCGCGCTCGAAGGCGTAATGCGCGGCCGGCGTCAGCGCGCCGTCGGCATCGGCCTGGAGCGCGTTGCCGAGGCCCAGCCACAGCATCATGCTGTCGGGCTCGCGCGCCAGAAAGGCGTGGATCACGCCCACCGCATAATCGGGATCGCCATTGCCGATGAAGGCGTCGGCCCCGTCGAGCTGGAGCGCATCGAAACCGACGGTTTCCAGCCAGATTTTGCGTTCATGCGCGAACAACGTGTCGTGGCCGCGGCGCCCCTCGTTGGGTGGCGCCGGATGGCCCGCCAGCGCCGGGCGGCCCTGCCAGGCATAGCCGGCAAGCCCGACCAGCATCGCCGCGCCGATCAGTTGGAGCGCGCCGCGTCCCGGGCGCGCAAGCACGACCAGTCCGGCGGCGGTCACCATCGCCAGCAGCAGCGAGATCAGCCAGCCGTTCATGCCCGCCTCCGCCGGAAGCTGCGGCGCGCAACCGCGATGCCGATCGCGACGAACAACAAGGGCGCAGCCCACAGCAGCCAGGTGGTGCGATCGAGCGGCGGCTCGTAGCTCACCCATGAGCCATAGCGCCGCACCAGCCACGCCCGGATCGCGGCCGGCTTTTCGCCCGCGGCGATCCGCTCGCGGATCATCGCGCGCATGTCGCCCGCCAGTTCGGCGTCGCTATCGGCGATCGACTGACCCTGGCAAACCAGGCAGCGGATCGTCTCCATCAGCGCCTGGGCCTGCGCTTCCTGCCGGGGATCCGGCAGCTGCGTATAGGCCAATGGCGCGGGCGGCAGATCGCTGTCCGCCAGCGCCGGCGCGGCGACCAGGGCGAAGGCGATCAGGAGCCGCTTCATCGCGCCGCTTTCACCGCCGCGATCACGCCCGCTACGTCCTGCGGGTTGATCGGGCCGATCGTCTGCTGGCGGATCATGCCCTTGCCGTCGACGACGAAGCTTTCGGGCACGCCCGACGATCCGAATGCCATCTGCACCTGGCTCGCATCGTCGGCGCCGATCGCGCGGAACGGATTGCCGTTGCGGCCAAGGAACCGCGCCAGCGCCTCCGGCTTGTCGCGCACCGCGATGCCGACCACCGGCACGCCGGCATCCGCGATCGCCTTCAATTGCGGCGCCTCCGCCACGCATGGCACGCACCAGCTGGCGAAGATATTGACCAGATGCGGCTTGCCGGCGGCGAGATCGCTGCTCGAAAGACCGGGCAGCCCAGCCGTCGCGGGGGACAGCACGAAGCTCGGCACCGACGCGCCGATCATCTTGGACGTGATGTTGGTGTCGTCGGGCTTGGCGAGGCCATAGGTCAGCGCCGAACCGAGCAGGATGAAGGCGATCAGCGGCGCCCATTTCATGCGCTCATTCATAGAACGCCTCCTGCCGCCGTGTGCGTCCCCGCCAGACGCGGCCGATCAGGGCGAGCGTGCCGCCGATCGCGATCAGCGCACCGCCGGCCCAGATCAGGGTCACGAACGGCTTCCACCACAGACGCAGCTGCCACCGCCCATCGCCGGTCGCCTTGCCGAGCACGGTGTAAAGCTGCCCGTCGATCGCGGTGTGGATCGCGCTCTCGCTGGTCTCGGTCGGCGGCGCCCAGTAAAAGCGCGCCTGCGGCTGCAGGATCAGCGCATCACCATCGCCCCGCCGCGCCTCCAGGGTCGCCTCGAGCGCCTGCCAGTTCGCCCCGAAGGTCGGGTCCACGCCCGCGAACCGAACCTGATAGGGCCCGACCGCGATCGTCTCGCCGACCCGCGCCGCGACCAGTTTCTCGACCGTGAAGCTGCTATCGCACGCCATGCCCGCGAGGCTGACCGCTATGCCGAAATGCGCCACGACCATACCCCACACGAACAAGGGCGTACGCAGCAGATTGCGGCGCCACAGCGGCGCGACGCTGGCCAATGCGAGCCCCGCTGCCAGTGCGAGCCCGAGCCAGGGCAGGATCCGGATCGTCGGCGCGGCGAGCTTGACCGCCACCAGCGCGATAAATGCGGCGATAGCCGCCGGCGCGATCCGCCGCAGCAAGAGGCGCAGATTGTCGCGCCGCCAGCGCAGTAGCGGGGCTGCGCCCATGACCGCGACCAGGATCAGGGCCAACGGCCCGGCGGCGGCATTGAAGTAAGGCGGCCCGACCGAAAGTTTGGTGCCGGACACGGCCTCCACGATCAGCGGATAGAGCGTGCCGACCAGCACGATCCCCAGGATCGCCGAAAGCAAAAGATTGTTCGCGACCAGCCCCGCCTCGCGGCTGACCGGATCGAAACGCGCGCCCTCGCGCACCGTGCCGACGCGCGCGCCGAACAAAGCCAGCGCGCCGCCGATATACAGGAACAGCAGCACCAGCAGGAAAGAGCCCCGCCGCGGATCGACCGCGAAGGCGTGGACGCTGGTGAGAATGCCCGAACGCACCAGGAAGGTGCCGACCATGCTCATCGAGAAGGCGATCACCGCCAGCATCAGGGTCCACGCACGCAGCCCGTCGCGCGTCGCCAGCACCGTCACCGAATGGAGCAACGCCGTCGCCGCCAGCCACGGCATCAGCGAGGCATTCTCGACCGGATCCCAGAACCACCAGCCGCCCCAGCCAAGCTCGTAATAGGCCCAATAGCTGCCCGCGGTGATGCCGAGCGTCAGGAATATCCACGCGCCCAGCACCCATGGCCGCATCGCGCGCGCAAAGGCCGGACCGACGTCGCGCGTCACCAGCGCCCCGATCGCGAAGGAGAAAGCGACCGACAGACCGACATAGCCGCAATAGAGCGTGGGCGGATGGAAGGCCAAACCCGGGTCCTGCAGCAGCGGATTGAGCCCCTGCCCTTCCAGCGGCGCCGGATCGAGCCGGTCGAACGGGTTCGAGGCGAACAGCAGGAAAGCGTAGAAACCGAGCGCGATCGCCGCCTGCCCACCGAGCGTCGCCCACAAGGTGCGCGCCTCCAGCTTGCGCTCGAACAGGGCCACCGCCGCGCCCGCCACGCCCAGGATCGTGACCCACATCAGCATCGAGCCTTCGTGGTTCCCCCACGTCGCTGCGAAGCGATAGAGAAGCGGCTTCTCGCTATGGTCGTTCTCGAAGACGAGTTTCACCGACAGGTCGACCCGCACGAACAGCCAGATCAGGATCGCGAAGGCGGCGGCGGTCAGCACCGCCTGCGCGACCGCGACCGGCCGCACGATCGCCGCCAGTTCCGCCTGGCCCCGCACCGCGAACGCCGCCGCGATCAGCTGCAGCGCGCACAAGGCGGCGCCGAGCCAGAGCGCGGCAAGGCCGGCCTCGGCGATCACTTCCTCAAGCTCTCGCTCTTGTGCATCGCGCCCGCCACCTGCGGCGGCACATAGCGCTCGTCATGCTTGGCGAGGATCGTGGCGGCCACGAATTGCCCGGCCGCATCGAACTTGCCGTCGGCGACCACGCCCGATCCTTCGCGGAACAGCGCCGGCACGATCCCCGAGAAACGGACCGGCACGCTCGCCCCGCCGTCGGTGACGACGAAGGTGATCGTGACACCATCGGGCAGCCGCTTGATCGATCCCTTCTCGACCATGCCGCCCAGCCGCACTGCCGCGCCCGGTTCAAGATGGACCTTGGCCACGTCGCTCGGCGTGTAGAAATAGGCCGCCTGATCCTTGAGCGCGGACAAGGCCAGCAAGGCCGCCGCGACGATCGCCGCCACCGCCAGCAATGCCAGCGCCAATCGCTGTGTCTTGGGTTTCATGGCCGTCAGGCCTTGCCCTGACGGTCGAGCGCGTCGGCGCGCACCTCGGACCGGCGCAAGGCCGCCAGCGCCCAGCCGAGCAGGCCGAGCGTCCCGCCGATCGCCACCACATAGGCCGCGATCACGAACGGCCAGGCATCGAACGTCGCGGTCATGCTGTCGCCAATCGTTTGAGCCGCGCCTCGACCTTCGCATCGGCCAGCATCGCCCGCATCCGCATCAGCACGACGCTCACGAAGATCAGACTGAAGCCGACCACCGCGATCGGGATCGGCCACAAGATGCGGTTGTCGATCGTCGATCCGGTCAGGCCGATGCTCTCGCCCTGATGGAGCGTGCGCCACCACAAAACCGAATAATGGATGATCGGCAGATTGACCGCGCCGACCAGCCCGAAGATCGCCGCGATCTTCTGCCCGCCTTCCTCGCGCCCCGCCGCCTGGGCGAGCGCGATATAAGCGAGATAAAGAAAGAACAGGATCAGCATCGACGTCAGCCGTCCGTCCCATTCCCACCAGGTGCCCCAGGTCGGGCGTCCCCAGATCGACCCCGTGATCAGGCAGATCGCGGCATAGACCGCGCCCGGCGCGGCGGTGGCGCGCGCGGCGACGTACGCGAGCGGGTGCCGCCACACCAATTGCATGAAGCTCGCCACCGCGATCCCGGCCCAGCCCGCCATGCCCAGCCAGGCCGACGGTACATGGATGTAGATGATCCGGACGGTGTCGCCCTGCAGGTAGTCGGGCGGCGTCAGCACCAGCCCGCCGGTCAGCGCGATCGCGACGAGCAGCATTCCGCCCCAGCCGAACCAGGCGGTCAGCGGACGCGCGAGGCGCACGAAGCGGGCGGGATTGGCGAAACGGTGCATGGGGTAACTCCGGCCCGCATTAGTCGAGCCGGCCGGGTGTGGAAAGGCGGGTTGCGCTAAGCCCCCTTGCCCGCCAAGCGCAGGCCGGTGGATCGCCCCGAACCCGACCGCCGCCTGCTCGGCATCGCGATGCGCGCGGGTTCGGCGACCGCCTTCGCCGGCATGTCAGCCTTGTTGAAGGGTGCGAGCGTCCACGGTGTCGCGACCCCCGAAATGATTTTCTATCGCAATGCCTGGGCGCTGATCGTGGTCGCGATCTGGATCAGCTTCGGCCCGGGCTGGGCAGCGGTGAAGACGCGCGCACCGCTCGCGCATCTGACCCGTTCGTCGATCGGCCTCACCTCGATGCTGCTCACCTTCGGCGCGCTCGCCTTGCTGCCGCTGGGCGAGGCGACCACGCTCACTTATGCCGCGCCGATCGTCGCGACCCTGCTGTCGGGCCTGATCCTGAGCGAGCGGATCGGCCCGCGCCGCTGGGGCGCGGTCGCGGTCGGCTTCGTCGGCGTTTTGCTGGTGGCGCGGCCGGGCGACGGCATCACCATGATCGGGCTGGTCGTCGGCATCGCCGCCGCCTTCGGCCAATCCGCGGTGATGATCACCGTCCGCCAGATCAGCCGCACCGAACATACCGCCGCGATCGTATTCTGGTTCACGATCTTCTCGCTGATCGCGGGCATCGCTTTGCTGCCCTTCTTCGGACACACGCACGACGCGCTGACCTATGCGATGCTCGCCGGTGCGGGGCTGCTCGGCGGCTTCGGCCAGCTCACCATGACATCGTCGCTGCGCTTCGCACCGGTATCGGTGGTGGTGCCGCTCGATTACCTTCAGATCGTCTGGGGCATTGCGATCGGCTGGCTGGTCTTCCTGTCGCCGCCGACCTGGCTGATGCTGGCAGGCGCGGCCTTGATCGCGGCCAGCGGCATCTACACCGCCTACCGCGAACATGCGCGCGGGCGGATCCCGGCCGAGGCCGGCGCCATGCCCGAATCTAGTTGAAATTTCTCCCCTCCCACTTGTGGGAGGGGGCGGGGGAGGGGCTATCTAATCTCGGGATTCCCCTCCCCTGGCCCCTCCCGCAAGTGGGAGGGGAACAACTTAAGCCCGCCCGATCAGCGCCATCGCCATGCGATCGGCGACGCGCGCCTCGGTTTCGCCGGTGGCGGCGCTTTCCGCCCAGATCGTCTCGAGCCGGCCCGGAATCAGCTGCAGGCGCGCCTCGACCTCGGCGCGGTCGCCCTGCCCCAGATATTCGAGCGTGACGTTGATGATCCCGCCCGCGTTGATCACATAATCGGGCGCATAGAGGATGCCGCGATTGTGCAGCCGGTCGCCGTCCTCGGGCGTGGCGAGCTGGTTGTTGGCACCCCCCGCCACGATCGGCGTGTTGAGCGCCGCAATCGATTCGGCGGTCAGGATCGCACCGAGCGCACACGGGCTGATCACGTCCGCCGCGATCGACAATATGTTCACCGCATCGGCCACCGATCCGCCCAGTTCGGCCGCAAGCTTCGCCGCGCGTGCCTGATCCACGTCGGCCAAGGTAAGCTTCGCGCCTTCTGCCGCCAGCAACCGCGCGAGCCCGCCGCCGACCGAGCCGACGCCCTGGATCGCGACATGCACGCCCGCCGCGCTGTCCTTGCCGAGCTTATGCTTGATCGCGGCCTTGACACCCAGGAATACGCCCATCGATGTGGACGGGCCGGGATCGCCCCCGGCAAGGCCCTCGCCGACCGGCAAGCCGGAGACGTGGCGCGTCTCGCGTCCGATCGCGACGAGATCGGCCTCGCCCATGCCGACATCCTCGGCGGTGACGTAACGTCCGCCGAGCGATTCGATCGCGCGGCCGAAGGCGGCCAGCATTTCGGGCGTCTTGGTCCGGTTCGCGTCGGCCAGGATCACGCCCTTGCCGCCGCCGGCGGGCAGGCCCGCCATCGCATTCTTGAAGCTCATGCCGCGCGACAGGCGCAGCGCATCGGTCACCGCCTCATTGGCGTCGGCATAGTGCCAGAAACGGGTGCCGCCCGCCGCCGGTCCGAGGTGTGTCGAGTGAATCGCAATGACCGCGCGCAGGCCCGTGGCTTCATCCGAAAAGAAATGAACGCCTTCATGGGCGTCGAAATCGGGCAGGTCCCAAACCGCAGGCATGATTCTCACTCGCTAAGAAAATTGCTGTCCAGCGCAATAATCTTGTGAGCGCTTGTTCGGAAGCCTGAAAAAGCTGGGGCGGATGACGGGACTTGAACCCGCGACCCTCGGTACCACAATCCCGAAGCTACATTGATTTCATTGGATTTTTTTGTAAACCAAATCCCTGACCGCCCCTTACATCTCAATAACTTACCCTGCCGCTGTAAACCGCCCGCATCTTTTTTTGACGTTCAATTTCTCGGAAAACGGCGCTGCGCAGATGTCTGCTATTGGTGGTTAGCAGTCGTATCAAAGGCACCCCGTCGAAGTCTTGCTGCCGGCGTAGTCCGGAGGCAACGGAAGACCGGCTTCCTGCTTAAGCGCCATGTCAGCGTTGCAATATTTGAGTCGGGATTGGGTGGTCAGTACGCGGGAGAAGAAATCCGCCGTTTCACCGATGTCGCCTTGGCTCCTCGCCAACGCGTACACATCGATCGTCGTGTTCGCGGGCTCGGGAATGGAATCCTTCCAGTGACGGGTTGCGACCACGATGAGGCTTTGGCGGCGCTGTTTGAAATATGCCCTCACAAATCTCACAGAAGACACAATGTCTTCTCCGGTGTGAGGATCATCCGAGACGGTGTCCTCGAAGCGAGCCTTGTGATCTACCCCGACTATATTCCAGTCACGGGGCTGCTCGCCATTCTGCATGAGGATCGTGAAGAGGGAATACCCATGCGCGTTGCCGTTCCCTCGCCAACCGACGACAACTAGCGCTTCGCGCCCATCGCTCGCGAAATCGGGCACGCGATTTACGCCCGTGTGAAGGGCGATCTCAGTTGCCCCGCTAAGGACCTTCGTAATTGCCGAGTTCGTCGCCGCTTGGATGCCAACCGATTGCGCCATCGCGATGAGCGCCAAGATCACACGGAAGCTAGTCATATCCATTTGTCTCACAGCGCATGAACGTCCGCAATTGGGTCGGAAGCGGACGTTGCCACCGAGCCTAAGGTCGCGAGCGCTTGCGTGTCACTCCCACAACCGTTTAGGGTCACCATACCTCGGGACGGCTTAGTCACCAGATCGAGGTGCGCATCATGCGCCGAACACGGGTCCGCTCACGTCGGGCGGCCCGCTGAATACAACAGGCCGAAAGGCCAAATATGCGGGGCGTGCTTACCCGTGTTCGCGCGTGACTAACCGTCCCGGCACCAGCCGGGGCGAACACGGGGACATGTCATTGGCGCCAGAGCGATGAATCTTTTGGAAGATGATGCGCGCAAGGCTGGAGGCAGGCATCTACCTAGCTGCCAGCACCCGCCACAATTCATGTCCTTCAGCTAACAATCACTGGGGGAAGCAACATCATGAAGAGAATCGCCACAGTCGTTGCCCTTGCAGGGGCATGCCTCAGCCTTAGTGGCTGTGTCCTCGGGCCGAGCGATCCAGCGAACCACATGGATGACTTCCTGGCGCAGACCAACTCCTGGGCTCAGGGTATGCAGGCCAACTCCCAACAGATGCTTCAGAGCACCTCGGCAGGAATGCAGCAGACCCAGACGGCCAATCGGGAATGGACGCAGCAAAATAGCGATGGAACGATCGTCCATTGCATTACGGTGGGCGTCTACACGACCTGCAAATAGCCCGATCGCCCCCCATGCCCGCCATCCGAAAATTTCCGCCGACCGTCGAAATCAAGCGGGTGATCGCCGCCGCCGAACGGGCTGGCATTGAGATCGCGTCCATAGAAATCCAACCGGGCCGGATCACGATCCAAGCTCGGGAGCTATCGGGCAAGAACGTGTCGATCGACGATGAATTTGATCTTTGGAAAGCGAGTCAGGCCCGCCTAGCCACAGGCCTTGGGAATCAGGCCGGAAAAACCGATGCTCCACCTAAAAAAACGGTGAAAATTCAGAAATCTAGCGAATCGCTTCGAACGCCGAGCTGTAAACAATCGAAGGAATTGGGCTTTTTATGTAAACCCAAAACCGAGTGACTTCTCAAAAATTACCGCTAAGTACTTGAGAAGTGGGGCGGATGACGGGACTTGAACCCGCGACCCTCGGTACCACAAACCGATGCTCTAACCAACTGAGCTACAACCGCCACGCTGTCGCCGTCCGCCTTTGCGGACGCGCGAGCAGCCCCTTAGAGTTGCCCTGCGGTCGCGGTCAAGGTTTCCGGCTGCGCTTCGTTGCGACCGTGTCCCCACGGCACCAGCGCCCACAACCGTTCGTGGAAATAATAAAGCAATATCTTGGTGACGACCTCTGTCCCCGCGATCGACCCCGCCGTCTTCACGTCCTGCGTAAAGATCAGGCCGAGGATGAACGTGTCGATCGATCCCAATGTGCGCCAGCTGACCGCCTTCACGAAGGAGCGCGGGTGCGATTCACGGCCACGGAACAGGAACATGCACGTCTCCTCTTAGCGGCGGCTTGTACGGGCCGACCTCCCGCACCGTCCACGAGGTTTGGCTTGAGTCGTCAGAACCGGAACTTGGCCGGAAACGGATCCGGAAAATGCACGATTTGGCCCCGGGCGCTGGCTCAGCTAGGGCGGGCGCGATGACCCCCGATACCGCTTTTGCCGCCTGGATTCGCGACACGCTTGGCCACGAGCCGCGTGACATCGCCCTGTTCCGGCGTGCGCTGACGCATGGCAGCCAGGGTGGGCCGACCTATCAGCGGCTCGAATTCCTCGGCGATCGCGTGCTCGGCCTCGCGATCGCGACCTGGCTCTACGAAATCTTCCCTGACGATCCCGAAGGCAATTTGTCGGCGCGATTGAACGTCGTGGTCAGCCGCGAAGTCTGCGCCGAGGTCGGCCGCGAACTGAACGTGCCCGCACACCTCATCCTCGGCAAGCAGGCGCGCGACGACGGTGCGCAGCTGAGCGACAATGTCGTCGGCGATGTCGTCGAGGCGCTGATTGGCGCGATCTATCTCGAGGCCAGGCTCGACGGCGCCACTGTCTTCGTCCGCCGCGCCTGGGACGGCAAGCTCGACCGCGGCGCCGAAGCGCCCAAGCATCCCAAATCCGCGCTGCAGGAATGGGCCGCCGCGCGTCAATGCGCCCCGCCCGTCTATACGTTGGTGGGACAGCATGGTCCGCACCACGCTCCCTTGTTCACGGTCAAGGTCGAGGTCGGCGGCAAGCGCGGCGGCAGCGCCACCGCCGAGGGTACGTCGAAACAGGAGGCCGAAAAGGCCGCCGCCACCTTGCTTTTGGAGCAACTGACATGAGCCAGCATTGCGGCCTGATCGCCGTGGTCGGCGCGCCCAATGCGGGCAAGTCGACGCTCGTGAATGCGCTCGTCGGCCAGAAGGTCGCGATCGTCAGCCCGAAGGCGCAGACCACGCGGGCGCGCCTGCTCGGGATCGCGATCGAGGGTGATGCGCAGCTGCTGCTGGTCGATACCCCCGGCATCTTCGATCCGCGCCGACGGCTGGATCGCGCGATGGTCGCCGCCGTGTGGAGCGGAACCGAGGGCGCCAATCTGATCGCTCTGGTGATCGACGCCAAGGGCCGGTTCAACAGCGCGGCGCGCGCGGTGGTCGATGCCGTCGCCGCGCGGCCCGAGGCCAAGATCGTCGTCCTCAACAAGGTCGACGTGTCGGAAAAGGAACCGATGCTGGGGCTCGCTGCCGAGTTGCAGGCGATGCTCGATCCCGAGGCGATCTTCTTCGTCTCGGCTTTGTCGGGCGATGGCGTGCCGCAGCTCAAAGCCGAACTCGCCAAGCGCATGCCCGAAAGCCCTTGGCATTTCCCCGAAGACCAGGTGTCCGACGCATCCGAACGCATGCTCGCCGCCGAGGTCACGCGCGAACAGCTTTATCTCCAGCTCCACGCCGAACTGCCCTACGACAGCGCGGTCGAGACCGAGAAATATGAGGAAAAGCGCGATGGATCGGTTGCGATCCATCAGCAGATATTGGTCGCGCGCGACACCCAGCGCGCCATCATTCTCGGCCATCGCGGCGCGCGGCTCAAGGAAATCGGCCAGAAAGCCCGCGAAGAACTGACGCGCATCACTGGCCAGAAGGTCCATCTGTTCCTGCACGTGAAGGTCAACCCGCGCTGGGAGGAAGATCGAGACCTTTATCGCGACATTGGGCTCGACTGGGTCGACTGATCACATTTGTTCAAATTTGCGGATTAACGCCGATCGTGCTTGCCGGAACAGGGCTGTAGGCGCATCATCCAGCCAAGCCCGCCCCTTGATTGACGGGCGTGGAGGATCGTCATGGCGCTCGGCACTGTCGCAGCCCTGTTGTCGCTGATCGGCGGCAATCTTGCCTCTCCGGAGATCACGCTGGTTCCCGGCATGACCGGAAGCCGTTTCGTGCGCGAGACGCTGGCGACCTCGACCGATCCTGCGGGACGGATGACGGTCATGACCAAGGTCAATGGCCAGGGCCCGTTTCCCTTCACCATCGATACCGGCGCCAACCGGAGCGTCATTTCCGATCGCCTGGCCAAGGATCTGGGCCTGTCGTCGAACGGCACGATTACGATCGAGGGACTGGTCGGGCCGGACGAAGTGCAGTCGGTGCGGCTGAACAATATTAAGGCCGGCACGGCGGAACAGCACGAGATCGACACCGCCATCCTGCCCGCGGCGTCGCTCGGATCGACCGGTTTCCTTGGCACCGACATGCTGCAGGACCGCAACGTCATCCTTGATTTCAGGCGTCACCGCATCACTTTGACGCGCCTCAAGAGCCAGTCTTTCGACGACGGCGAGACGATCACCGTCACCGCGCGTAGACGTCTGGGCCAGCTTGTCGTCACCGATGCGTCGGTTAACGGGATAAAGGTGACCGCGATCATCGATACCGGCGCAGAAAACACGATCGGCAATCCCGCGCTGCGCAAGATGCTGGTTGGCAGTCACCCCCCAGGCGCGATGGGTGAACTGATCAGCGTCACCGGCAAATCCATTCCTGGCGAGGCAAGCTTCGTACCCAAAATACGCATCGGCAAGATGCGGATGGGCAATATGCCGATCGTCTTCGCCGATCCGCACACGTTCCGCTTGTTCGGCCTCGACAACGGGCCCGCCATCCTGGTGGGCATGGACGTGTTGCGGCTGTTCGATCGCGTAGCGATCGATTTCGGCCGGCGGGAGGTGCGGTTCAATATCGGCGAGGTCTGGAACCCCCGCACCCTTCAGGCTTTGAATCGGCCTCGCAACGAAGGGACGGGCAATGGCGGCACGAGCCTATTGGCAAGGGCAGATCAGGTTGGCCCTCGTCTCGATACCGGTCGAAATCTACTCGGCGACTAAAAGCGGTGCGACCGTTGCCTTTAACCAGATTCACGAGCCGTCGGGCAAGCGCATCAAATATGAGAAGGTCGCGCCCGGCATCGGGCCGGTCGATCCCGAGGAAATCGTCAAGGGATTCCAGTACGAAAAGGGCAAATATGTCCTGATCACCGACGAGGAGATCGAGGCGGTCAAGCTCGAGAGCAAGAAGACGCTCGAGCTCACCCAGTTCGTCGATGCGAGCGAGATCGACGCCATCTATTACGACAAGCCTTATTATGTCGTGCCTGCCGACGACCTCGCCGAAGAGGCGTTCGTCGTGCTGCGCGAGGCGCTCCGCAAGGCGAAGAAGGTTGGGCTCGGCCAGCTCGCTTTGCGCGGCCGCGAATATGTCGTGAGCCTCAAGCCGTGCGGGCGCGGCATGGTGCTGGAGACGTTGCGTTATGCCGACGAGGTCAACAAGGCGGCCTCCTATTTCCGCGACATCGGCGAGGCCAAGCCGGACGAGGATTTGCTCGATCTCGCCGCGACCCTGATCGACAAGAAGACGGGGCCGTTCCACCCCGACGAATATCATGACCGCTATGTCGACGCGCTCAAGGATCTGATCGCGCGCAAGCGCAAGGGCAAGACGATCGAGACCGAGGACGACGACACGCCCGCCCAGTCGCGCGGCTCGAACGTGGTCGATCTGATGGCGGCGCTCAAACGCAGCCTCGAAAAGCCGAGCGCCGCGAACGACGAAAGCGTGAAGACCAAGCCAGCCAAGGCGCCCGCGCGCGCGTCCGCCGCCAAGAAGGCCGCGGCCAAGGATGACAAGGCGCCTGCACGGAAGGCCCCGGCCCGAAAGCGCGCCTGATGGCGAAACGCCTCGCCAAGGCCGCCGGCGATCTTCTCGCCAAATATAACGCGAAGCGGGATTTCAAGCAGACCGCCGAGCCCGCCGGCGTCGCCGACAGCAGCGGCCGCAATATCTTCATGGTGCAAAAGCACGACGCGACCCGCCTCCACTGGGATTTCCGGCTCGAAATGGACGGCGTGCTCAAAAGCTGGGCGGTGACGCGCGGCCCGTCGCTCAACCCCGACGACAAGCGCCTCGCGGTGCGCACCGAGGACCATCCGCTCGCCTACGCCACCTTCGAAGGCACGATCCCCAAGGGCCAATATGGCGGCGGCACCGTCATGCTGTGGGATCGCGGCATCTGGATCCCGCATCCCGGCAAGGACCCGCGCAAGACGATCGAGGAAGGCCATCTCCACTTCACACTCGAAGGCGAGCGGATGAAGGGCGATTGGCTGATGATCCGCCTCAAACCGCGCGGCAACGAGCGCACCGAGAATTGGCTGCTGCGCAAGATCGACGATCAATATGCCGGCGGCAGCGGCGATCTGGTCGATCGCGCGCTGACCAGCGTCGCCACCGGCCGCACCATGACCGAGATCGCCGCCGGCAAGGGCGGCAAGCGCCAATGGCAGTCGAACAAGGGGGCGGACGAGCAGAAGGATGCGACGCCGCTGCCCGAACCGGTCAAGGTCAAGCCGGCGGCCAAGGGCGCGGGCAAGATGCCGCCCTTCAGCAAACCTCAGCTCGCCACCCTCGTCGATCATGTGCCGGCCGGGACCAACTGGCTGCACGAGATCAAATATGACGGCTATCGCACCCTGATCGCGGTCGGTGGCGGCAAGGCCAAGGCCTATACCCGCACCGGACTCGACTGGTCGGACAGGTTCAAGGCGGTAGTGGACGCCGCCGCGCACCTGCCGGGCTCGGCGTTGATCGATGGCGAAGTGGTCGCGCTCGACAAGGATGGCCGGCCCAGCTTCCAGGCACTGCAGGCCAGCCTCAAGGAAGGCAGCGGCGACTATGCCTATTTCGCCTTCGATCTGCTAGCGCATGATGGCGAGGATCTGGCCGGCCTGCCCAATCTCGATCGTAAGGAACGGCTCAAGGCCTTCCTGCTCGATGCACCGAAAGCGATCCAATATTCGGACCATGTCGTCGGCAACGGCGAGAAACTGTTCGACAGCCTGTGCAAGCAGGGCCTCGAAGGCGTCGTCTCCAAGCGCGCCGATGCGCCCTATCGCGTGGGCCAGCGCACCAAGACCTGGCTCAAGAGCAAATGCCTCCACCGCCAGGAATTGGTGATCGTCGGCTGGACGCCGAGCGACAAGGGGCGCGGCTTCCGCTCGCTGCTGCTCGGCCTGCACGATGACGGCAAGCTGCGCTACGCGGGCAAGGTGGGCACCGGCTTCGGCATGGCCTTGATCGACGAACTGATGGCGAAGATGGCGCCGCTCGAACGCAAGACCGCGCCAGTCGAGGCCCCACGCGCGGCGGTGCGCGGCGCGCACTGGATCACGCCCAAATTGGTCGCCGAGATCGCCTTCACCGAATGGACCGACGACGGCGTCCTCCGCCACCCGAGCTTCGTCGCTTTGCGCGAGGACAAACCCGAAAGCGAAGTCGTCCGCGAACTCCCGGCCGCGCTTCCGGACGCGAAGCCCGCCAAGGCGAAAGCCAAGCCCGCGACGCCCGATCATGCCGGCGTCACCATCTCCAACCCCGACCGCATCATCTATCCGGAAAGCGGCATCACCAAGGGCCAGCTCGCCGATTATTATGCGCTGATGGCCGATCCGATCCTCGACTGGCTGGCCGATCGTCCGGTCAGCCTCGTCCGCTGCCCGCAGGGGCGCGCCAAGGCCTGCTTCTTCCAGAAGCACGACGCCGGCAGCTTCGGCGACGCGGTCAAGCATGTCCCAATCCGCGAGAAGGACGGGCATGAGGAACCCTATCTCTATCTCGACGACGCGCGCGGCATCCTCACCTGCGTGCAGATGGGCGCGATCGAATTCCACGGCTGGGGCTCGAAGATCGAGGACGTCGAGAAGGCCGACCGGCTGGTATTCGATCTCGACCCCGACGAAGGCTTAGGCTTCGAGGAGGTGAAGAAAGCCGCCTTCCAGCTGCGCGACGTGCTCGGCGAGATCGGCCTCGCCACCTGGCCCCTGCTGTCGGGCGGCAAGGGCGTCCATGTCGTCGCCCCGCTCGACGCCAGCCGCGACTGGGTCGCGGTCAAGGATTTCGCCAGCCGCTTCTCCAGGGCGATCGCGCAAGCCCATCCCGAACGCTTCACCGCCAACATGAAAAAGACCGAACGCAAGGGCCGCATCTTCCTCGACTGGCTGCGCAACCAGCGCGGCGCGACCGCCGTCTTGCCCTACACCGCGCGCGCCCGGCCCAACGCGCCGGTCGCGGCGCCCATCACCTGGGACGAACTGCAGGACATCCACGAGGCCTACCACTTCACCATCGCCGACGGCGCGAAATTGCTGAAACGGGCGATGTCGAAGTCATTGCGAGGCTGGGGCCGCGCGGACCAACGCCTGCCCGACCTCTAACTATCTGATAACCTATATTTGCTACAGCCGACGATCGCCGCTTGTGCGTGCGGCGTGGAGAGGCTGTCGGCGTCGATGCTGCGTAAAGTGCCACTTGAGGAAGTCCGCCTGGGCATGTTCGTCCACGCCATGGAAGGCTCGTGGCTGCAGCATCCCTTCTGGCGCAAACGCTTCGTGCTCGACAATGCGCAGGATCTGCAGCGCCTGCTCGACAGCGACATCCCCGGTATCATCATCGACGACGAGCGTGGCGCGGCCCCCGAACCGGCCCCGCTGGCGGTAGCACCGCCGCCGACACCGACCGCGTTCAAGCCGACCAAACGCCCGCCGCCGCAGGAATTCCGCCCCGCGCCGCGACCCGCCGCCCCGATCGAAGGCCCGTGCACGATCGCGGAGGAAACCGAGCGCGCCCGCACGATCGTCGGCAGATCCAAGCGTGCGGTGATGAAGATGTTCGGCGAGGTGCGCATGGGCCACGCGATCGAGGTCGCCGACATTGCGCCGATGGTCGACGAAATCTCGGCCTCGATCGCGCGCAACCCGTCCGCCTTGATCGGCATCGCCCGGCTCAAGAACAAGGACGAATACACCTTCATGCACTCGGTCGCGGTGTGTGCGCTGATGATCAATCTGGCGCGCACGATCGAGATGCCGGAATCATTGATCCGCGAGATCGGGCTGGCCGGCCTGCTCCACGATCTGGGCAAGATGGCGGTGCCCGATCCGGTGCTCAACAAGCCGGGCAAGCTCACCGACGAGGAATTCGCGGTGGTGCGCGAACATCCCCAGCGCGGCTACGATCTCGTCATCGCCAGCCCCGACGCGCCCGCGATCGCAGCGGAGGTCGTGCTCCACCATCACGAAAAATATGACGGCAGCGGCTATCCGCACGGCCTGAAGGGCGAGGAGATCAGCCTGTATGCGCGGATGGGCGCGCTCTGCGACGTCTATGACGCGATCACCTCCAACCGCCCTTACAAGGACGGCTGGGCACCCGCGGAATCGATCGCCAGGATGCTGGAATGGGATGGCCATTTCGACCCGAAGCTGCTCGACGCCTTCGTCCGCAGCATCGGCATCTATCCGGTCGGTACGTTGGTGCGGCTGCGTTCCAACCGCCTCGGGATCGTCACCGGCGAGAATAAGCGCGAGCCGACCCACCCCAAGGTCAAGGCCTTCTACGCCATCTTCGAGCGCGAGTTGATCAAACCCGAATCGGTCAAGATCGGTGCATCGTTGCGCGACGACGCGATTCTCAATCGCGAGCTGCCCGAGCACTGGAATCTGGGCGACTGGCCCAAGCTCTCGAAAGAGCTGCTCGGCCGCTGATCCGGCGCAGGCGTTCGGTTGCCTGCCTTTGGAGGCGCGTCTATAGCCCGGCCAACGGCCCTTGGGCCACCTGAACAGAGAAAAAGGCTAGGGCATCCCTTGCGGACCGCGCGGCAGCAGACATCGGAAAACAAGGCCGTGCTCGACACCAGCATCGCGGAAACCCAGGGCCCGGGCGCGCTCGAACTCGATCCGTTCGGCTATCATCCCGGCATGATGAGCTGCATTGTGGGCCTGGGTGGTGAGGCGCCTGCCTACAGCCCGGACTACGCTTTCCATACGCCCTATGTTGAGGCCGCGCCGGGGCCGGCAAGTTTCACCGTGCGCTTCCATGGCCTTGCCGCGCACCATGGCACTTTGGTGTTGCGGGTCCATATGCTGTCGATGGAGGCCGGTTCGCGCTCCCGGTTGGTGAACAGCGAACGGATCGCGCTCAACCGGCTAATGCTCCAGGACGGCGCGATCTCGATCAGCTTCGAAGGGTTTCATAATGTCACGTTCGCTCTGGTCGGCCTGATCGCGGGTAAAACGGACGCAGGCGCCGAAGGCCTTCAAGTCACGCTCGACCGCCCCGCAGACCACACCACCAAGCCCGAAATCGTCGCTGAGGCGAAAAGCACCGAATATGGAAACACGCCATGGCGGGCTGCCACCAGCTTGTTGTCGGAAAATCCGCCGCGGCTCGCTGATCCGGTAACGCAGGTCGCGACCGCGCTTCAGTTGCGCGAACCCGTCGCCGGTGGCTGGCTCGCGCGACTACGCCCAAAGGGCAAGTCCGGCGTCGAACATTGGCGCAAAGTTTACACGCTTCAGGCACTGCGGCGGTACGGCATGCTGGAGCAGGGCGCGGTCGGGCTAGGCTTCGAACCATCGCCAAGCGGCGTACCCGCCGCATTGGCAGCGATGCACACCACCTTGATCGCGGCCTTTCCGACCCGCCCCGGCCATCAGCTCGATCCCAACGTGCTGAAGAGGGACCTCGGCACCCGGGCGCCGTGTGACCGCAAAACCTTCGAAGAGAATGTCACGGCCCGTATCGTCCCGTGGCGGCGCCTTCCCGAGGATCTCGTCAATTTCGACTTTCTCTGGTCCGCGCGGGCCAATGAGCGGCTTTATTCCGTGGCTGCCGCCTTGCAGTTCATTGAGGATGCAATGGTGTGCCTGCGCCCGGGCGGGCTCGCCGTTCATACGATGAGCTACGATCTTTCGCCAGGCGGGCGGTCCATACCCTCGACCGAACGCATCCTGCTCCAGCAGGGCGATGTTGAGAGGATCGCCTTGGTTCTGGTTTCACGCGGCCACGAAGTGGCACAGTTCAAGATCGCGGCGGCCGACCCGATCCTCGCGCCCGCCAGTCACGGTGTAGAAAGACGAACGATGGTGGGCATCATCGCGCGCAAGACTCGGCTGCCAGACTGACTAGCCGTCTCAGCCGATCTTCCACAATTCCGCTCTTCGAAAGCGCATCTGGGCGGGACCTTCCACCGACCAAAAGGCAATTTCGAATGATGGGGCGTCGAAGACTATGGGTATGGTCGCGGTGAAATCCGTGCCGCGCGGCACATCATATTGTGCGATGATGTCCCCAGAGCTTTCCAGCAATACGCAGGTGAAGGCGCCTTCGAAGTCGCCATCGATATAGAGCCTGTAATAGCCTCTCGGAAGATAGACATACGGTCCATGTGCGATGACGTCAGGCGCTGAAAACCCTTCGATCGCCCAGCGCACTTCCCCGCCGACCAACGCCGCCCCCGTCCCAAGATAAAGCTGTTCCGGAAAGATAGTCAGATCCGGTCGAGCGGTCGGGGGCAGCTTGCTCAGCAACACGCTGCCGGTCGTTCCACGAAGGCTTTCTACCGTGCCCGGAGTGAGCACCGCATATGCCTCGATCCGGCTGATCGTCAGCCCGAGATCTTCGTTTATGAAGGCGATAAATCGCTGGAAAGTCTCGTCATCCGGGAAAAACGAATAGAAAAGCTCCATCAAGATCACGACATTGGGCGATCTCGCGATGAGCCCCGTCATGCCGCGCAACACGCTTTCCTCATGTCCTTCGACATCGATCTTTATCGCATCCGCGACAAAGTCGCCGGGTAGGTGATCGTCGAGACGGACGACGGGCACGTCCAGGACGGTGGTCCCATCCGCCGCGACAAAATCCGGCCCGACGATGTGCGCACCTCCCGGTCCGGTTTCGTCGATCAGGAACCGCAAGGAGCCATTCGTATTGTGAACGCCCAATCGCCGAACCTCGACCACATCGGTCAAGCCGTTCACATAAATCGAGCCCCGGAATAGATCGCAGATATGCGGATTGGGTTCGAATCCAATGACCCGCCCGCCTGGCCGTATGTGGGGCGCAGCGCTGATCGAATAGACGCCGTAATTGGCGCCGATGTCCAGCACCACCGAGCCAGGGCCAAGGTAGCGCCGCAAGACTGCGATCTCGTCTTCCTCGTATTTGCCATCGCTCAGAAGGTTGACCGCGCCCCCGCGATCTCGTGGATCCACATAGATGCGCTGCCCGGATGCCAGCAAAGCCAAGGCTCGCGTGGGTTCCAGGACGACGGACGTGTGAAGTTTGACGCGTTCTACACTGCGGTAAATTCGCGCAACCAACCGTTCGATACGCGCCAGCCGACGCTCGATTTCTGTATCTCCGTCAACGGTCGATTTCGCTTCCGTTTTACGGCGTGGGCGGAAGAGGTTCAGCATCCCAATATTCCTCCCTCGTCACGCATATTCGACGACGCCATATCGTCGCGGGCGGCCGACTTCGCGAAGTTTGAGGCTCAACCAACGGGCCATTGCCGTCAGCCTCGACCGCCGCCGTAAGTTCACCGCATAAAAGAAGCCGTTACCCCGTGGAGGCGAGCGGTCAAATATAACAAAGCCGGCCTTCCGCAACGGCTTGATCAGGTCCGCTTGCGACTTTTCGCCAAACATGGCGTGCCATTCGACCATGAAGCCCGTTATGTGCTCGAGCAATCTCCAGCTCTTCAGGCACTCAAAAATCGCGTATTCCGACCCTTCGCAATCCATTTTTACGATTACGTCAAGACCACGGGCGCGCGACTTGGCTATAATGGGAGCGAGCACTTCACCGGCATCCCTAAGCACGATATGTACTGGAATCCCTTCGCCCACATCGATTGTCGTCATCGCGCCCGAATCGCCGGTCTGCGAGGCGAATATTTCACCTTCCCAATTCTTGTCAGACAAACCAAAATTGTAGGTCGTTATTTTTTTCGCCGCAGGCGAATTTATGCGAACATTGTCCAGCGCCCTTTCATAAGTGCTCTGAAACGGCTCAAAGGAATGTATCTGCCTTACCTCCCTCTTATAGGATAATTGCAGTGATGTTAGGCCAATATTCATACCGATATCAATGATACAGGTCGGTCTATCAAACTGAATATTATAAACATTCTCGAAAAAGAGTTCGCTTATAAAGTTGAGGTCATCCCGATTGCGGGCGAAAAACGAAACTTCGCCGATCGTCAGCACCACGGCGTCGCCCTCGATCCGGAACAGGCAACCACCCTCGTACAGGCTGCGAAAGTAAGCGCGGTTTTCGACGAAGAACGGCACGTCGGCGCCCTCCGTCCCCGGAAAGCTGGCGCGGCGGGAGAGCGCTTCGTCGTCGAGGTCTCCGGACCGCTTCACCACCTGCTGAAAGTCGTCGATCCGGACCGACAGCAAACCGCTCACCCAGACGCGATATTCGAGTATCGTCCGCTCGGCTAACGAGAACGGCAGCAGAAATTTTGTTCGCCCATCGGCGAAATCCCGGGCGATCAGATCTTTCCGGGCATGGTTACGGTGGCCGCCATCACTCGTAACCTCGATCGTCGCGCAGGCGGTATCCGGCGCCAATTGCGTGACGTCGGCCAACGGCTCGATCACGAACTGAACCGCATATTCGCCTGCTTCGCGGGGCTGGTAGGGTCCGTAAATGGCGTGCCCCGTCGTTGCCGGCGTCGTGGCGACGCACGAACGGCCATCGACCGTGAGTGCGCGACCAATATCCTGATTGATCACCTCAAGATTCCATCAGCGCCGACGGCGCCTCGGGCGCCGCAACCGGCTGCGACCTGCGCCAGAATTTTCCAGGTCATGCTTACTTCTTTTCCGTCACGGCGCTGTTGATCGTGATCGAGCCCTTGCCGCTGAGCGTATCCGCGCTCGCGATCGGGTTGGTGTGGTCGACGATGTCCAGCGCCTGCTCGGGCGGCAGCTGATCGCTTACGTCCGGATAGATCCGCCACTCGGTCAGGTCCATGTAGGCCAGCGAATAAGCCGGCTTGGTCTTGTTGACCAAGGCCGCGAGCGAAGGCTGGACGCCGATCGCGCGGCCGTCATCGCCCAGCGCCAGCACATAGCCCCGCTCCTCGCCTTCGACCCGATAGACGCCCCAGGCGGCGTCCGCGGCCTGCTGCGCACGGCAATAGGTGGGGATCGAGGCCCTGTGGTCGTTTGCATCCTTGCGGTCGGTGGCAACCGCGCCGGAAACCGCCGCCCCCACCAGCGCCTGCATCATATCGGGCTTGATCAGCTTGGCCTTGTGGAAGCTCGGCATCGTGCCGCACGGCTTGATCGGCGCCGCCACCGGCGCCTCGAGCTTGTCCGCGGGCCAGCCGATGCCGTTCACGACCGCGGTCAGTTCGGCATCGACGGCAGCGGCATCCTTGCTGGTCGAGGAAAGCCGCACCACCACCAGCCAGTCGGCGACCGGCACGGCCGCCGCGGCGGTGGCGAGAAACGCGCTGCCTTTGAGCGGATAGGTCACGCGCAGCGCCGTGGCAGGCGCGCCGGGACGGACGGCAAAGGCCGTCGCCTGGGCATCGCCGATCGTGCCGAATTTCCCACGCGCCACGATCGCGGCCTGCACGCGATCGAACCAGAGCGGAACGCTGTCGACGCCGGGGTGGAAGACATAGATCGTGGCTTCGGTCCCGTCCGCACCGCGATATTGCAGGAACAGGTCCGCTTCCACCGTGCCGAAATCGCCCACCTCGTTGCGCGGCAGCGAGCCCAGATAAGGCGGCATCGTCAGTCCGGTCCGCGCATGCTGCCAGGTCATGCTCGGCAGCACGTCGAGCGTGCGCGGATCGGCCTGGGAGGGTGCCGCGACCAGCGCCAGGGTCGCGCCGAGCGCGATGCGGAACGGGTTCATCCTCAATAGCCCATCAGCGCCAACACTTCGCGGCGGCTGCGCTGGTCGTCGCGGAACACGCCCATCATGCGGCTGGTGGTCATCGACACGCCGTGCGTGCGCACGCCGCGCCCGGTCATGCAGCCGTGCGCCGCCTCGATCACCACCGCCACGCCCTGCGGCTGGAGGTGATCCCAGATGCAATCGGCGACCTGCGCGGTCAGCCGTTCCTGCACCTGCAGCCGACGCGCGAAGCCGTGCAGCACGCGCGCCAGCTTGGAAATGCCGACCACCCGGTTCTTGGGCAGATAAGCGATCGCCGCCTTGCCGACGATCGGCGCGAGATGATGTTCGCAATGCGACTGGAACGGAATGTCCTTCAGCAGCACGATATCGTCATAGCCGCCGACCTCCTCGAACACGCGGTCGAGATGGTGGCCCGGATCCTCGCCATAGCCCTGGCAATATTCCCTCCAGGCGCGTGCCACGCGCTTGGGCGTGTCGAGCAGACCTTCGCGTTCGGGGTCGTCGCCGGCCCAGCGCAGGAGCGTGCGGATCGCCTCTTCAACATGCTCGGGCACGGGCAGCCTGTTGGCGAAATCGTCTTCGGGTTCGATGGTGCCGGTCATATTCGCCCTTTAGTGGAGACGGGGCGGAAGGCGATAGGCCAAAGCCCCCCAATTGCGCGGAAAGTTGCACGACCCGCCGCCGAAGCCATTGAAGTCCGAGCGAAAGCCTCGCTATCATATCTTCGAATGGACGGACGAGGAACCGGACGGCTGACCGAGCCGCAACGTATCGCCTTGCGGCTGTTCATGGACCGCAAGACCGCCAAGCAGATCGCGATCGAGCTCGGCATCACGCCCAAGGCGGTCGAACTGCGTCTCAAGGGCGCGCGCGACGCACTTGGCGTCGCCACCAGCGCGGAGGCTGCGCGCTGGCTTGCCGCCGCCGAGCAGGCCGGCACCTTCCGAGAAACCCTAGGGGGTTCGACGGAAGTTGCCGATCGGGCGCTTTCCCGGTCTCATCCCCCCGACGACAGCGAGGGCGGGGGGAACGCCGGGGCGACCGATCGGAAGGGGCTGAGCGAGGCGCGAACCGTCTTCGATCACGAATCCTCCCGATGGCTGGGAAATCTCGGATGGCCGCTCCCGGGGGGAGAGGACAGGCGCAATGACCTGAAATGGGGCGCAAGATTGCTGTGGCCGTTCCTGGCCATATTCGCGATTGGTGTGTCTGCGGGCACGCTGGTCATTTGCGGATCGCTGCTCACGCTTGCTTGCGTGGCGGTGATCCACCTCTTCCACTAGCGACACGCGGGCGGCGGGCCCGAGCCTGTTGACGGAATGACCGCGCCATGCTGGCTTGCCCATATGGTCTTGCGGAACATGCTCTTTCTTCTCCTGTTCATGGCGAGTTTTATCTACGCCCTGATCCGGGGCGGAGCGCCGGAGCGGATCACCGCTCTGCTTCTGTTGACGGCCTTGGTCCTGTCGATGCTCAGCGTCTCGCCGGAAGCGACCAGGTACAAGCATGCCGAAGTCACACTGTTTCTCGTCGATCTTGCGCTGTTCGCGGCGCTCTACCTGCTCTCGCTCTTCACGACCCGGTTCTGGCCGATATGGATGAGCGCGATGCAGGGCCTGACCGTGCTGGGGCACGTCAGCTTCCTCGACCAGCCGGGAACCGGCTTCGGCTACGCGGTACTGGTCCAGTTCTGGTGTTGGCCCATGCAGGTTCTGCTGATCGCGGCCACCTACCGCCATCGGCAAAGGATGGCCCGAACCGGAATCGACCGTCCCTGGACATTCTCCCCCGCGCGCGGGCAGCCTTCCATTCCGAATTAGCCCCCGGTGCGCTCGGTCGCCCGCCCCGCGCATATGCCGCGCCGGGGACCGTCTGATGGCGTCCTCCCTTTCGGCCGATGACATGTCCGCGCTCGCCGAAACGCTGCGGAACGCGGCCGAACGCCTGTCGGCCGCGATCGAGCCAAAGCCGCGGCCGAACGCGGCGACCTATGCGCGCCTGATCCTGGCGGCGCGGCGCAGGATCAGCACCTTCATCGATGCCGATCTGTTCGCCGATCCGGCGCGCGATATCCTGCTCGACCTGTTCGTGGCGGGCGAGGAAGGGACGCGCATTTCCATCTCCAGCTGCTGCATCGCCGCCGCGGTGCCGCCGACCACGGCGCTGCGCTGGATCAAGATGCTGAAGAAGCGCGGGCTGGTGCACGAAGCGATCGATCCCGCTGACGGCCGCCGCAAATGGCTGAGCCTCAGCGCCGACGCGCACAAGGCCGTGCGCGATTATGTGCTGGCGGCGTCGGGTATGTTTGCCGAACGGGGATGACGGGCTGGCTCAGGTACGGTTTTGTCCGCGACTTTATGCACTCGCTTCCGATTGCTCCGACCCCGTCGCGTCAGGTGCGGCGCGGGCGGCGGCACTAGCGTCCCTGCACAATAAGCGAAGCTGCTTGCGCACGGACGGACTTTGGAGTTGCAGGTCAGTCCGCGCATAGCCCTCGGCGGCCAGCGCCTTCTCCAGTTCTTTTACCCGCGCGTATTGGCCGCTGCGCGCAAGCTCGAACGCCCGGTGAAGGATAGGTTTCTCGTTGTAACTCATCACGCATACTCAACTGCTTCCAGAGCAGTCGATTTGCGCCAGGCCGGCTGAACTGTCCGTTACGCCTTCCGTAATCCAGCGTTCACCCGTTCGCCGTCGGCCTGCACTGCGTATCCCGCACAGATTTACATAAAACCTTAGCCGATCTTCGACAACGCGATATGGTGCACTTCGCGCCGGGCCGCAATCAGCCCGCCGGTGGCTTGTTCACCGCATATTGCGCCGCGAAGGCCCGCTGGTAGGCGGGCCGCACTTCGCCGCGGGCGACATAGGCGGCCAGATTCGGATATTCGTCCAACAGGCCCGATGGTCTCGTCCTGAGCAGCACCGACACCATCATCAGGTCTCCCGCGCTGAACCCGCCGTCGAGCCAGTCGGCGTCGCCGAGACGCGCGGAAAGTTGCTTCAACCGGTCGTGGATGCGATCCTGAACCAGCGGCATTCGCGCCTTCGCCCAGGGCTTGTCGCCCTCCTGGAACTTCGCGGTTTGGAGCTCGATGATCGGCGGCTCGATCGTGCTGAGCGCGGCGAACATCCACGTAATCGCGCGCGCCCGCGCATCCGCGTCGTCCGGCAGCAGGCCCGCTTTATGCTGCGCGATATGGAACACGATCGCCCCGGTCTCGAACAGCGTGAGGTCGCCGTCTTCGTAGGTCGGAATCTGCCCGAACGGATGCACCGCCAGATGCGCGGGCTCCTTCATCGCCCCGAACGAAACCAGACGAACCGCATAGGGTTGGCCCACTTCCTCCAGCGCCCAGCGCACCCGCGTATCGCGTGCCAGCCCCTTGCCGCCATCGGGGGAGCGTTCAAAGGCGGTGATCGTGATGGTCATGCGAGGAACCCTCCTCTAATTCACCGCCGGCCGCAGCCGATAGCTCAGCGCCTCGGCCACATGCACCCGCCCGACAGCCCCCGACCCAGCCAGATCCGCGATCGTGCGCGCCACGCGCAGAACGCGCGTATAGCCCCGCGCCGACAGGCCCATCGCGGCGGCGGCCTGCGCCAGCAATGCGCGCCCGGCCTCGTCCGGCGTGGCGCTGGCTTCGAGCAATGCGCCATCGGCCTCCGCATTGGTGCGCACCCCATGATCGGCATAGCGCGCGGTCTGGATCGCGCGCGCCGCCTCGACCCGGGCGCGGACTTCGGCCGATCCTTCGGCGGGCGGCGGCAGCACCAGATCGGCGGCGCTGACCGCCGCGACCTCGACATGCAGGTCGATCCGGTCGAGCAGCGGCCCCGACACCCGCGCCTGATAATCCTGCGCGCAGCGTGGCGCCCGGCTGCAGGCACGCGCGGCATCGCCAAGGTGGCCACAACGACATGGCCGTGTTGGGTTCTTGCTGCCCGGTGTTTCGGTGTTGCTATCTGCCACGAAGCCGGAGGTACTGGCCGATCAGGGGGAGTCAATCGGGGCGCATCTGCGCCGTGCCCGCAAGGGGCGAGGCCTCAAGCAAGTCGAGGCGGCCGAGCTTATGGGCGTATGCCAAACCTCCGTTCTCGATTGGGAAAGCGGAACAAAGCAGCCAAGGGATAGGCAATATCCCGCGATTATCTCCTTCCTCGGATACGAGCCATGGCCGAAGCCGCAGACATTCCCGGAAAAGCTGATCGCCGAAAGGCGACGGCGAGGGATTTCGGCGAAGGCCGCCGCCACGATCATCGGTGTGGATGAAGGTACGTTTGCCCGGTGGGAAACGGATGAGACTCAACCGCTTGCTCGATCGCAACCGCAGGTAGACGAATTTCTGCGAGCGAGGGACGCCGTGATTGGCGGTTACCCAAATCTGTTCCTACGGAACAGGTGACAGACGTTCGGGTCTCACACGTGTCGTCGTGGCCTCGCTCAATCATCGCCTTAATAGCCAGACGAATCCTAATTTGGGTGAAAAATTGGCTGCCCTCCCTTGCAGTGTGCTTGGTTCGTTCCCAATTGATGAACGGATGTTAAGGAAGACGGCATGGCCACCGAGCACGAATACGCGATCCTTGGCGGCTACAATCGCGCCAAGCTCGGGCGCTACTTGGCCCATTTTTCGGCGACGCTTTCGGCCGCACTCGTCTTCGTGATGCTTTCGGCGGTCAACCTCGCGAAGGACTTCGGCGTCAGTGTGAACGTGCCTCCAGTCGTCATGTCCCTTCTCGGTGCCGCGTCCATCTACGGCATCCTCTACTGGGCGTTCGATAATTACGCCTGGCGCGTTGCGAGGGTCAGCCGTTTCCTCAAGGTCCCGAACCTTGCGGGCACGTGGCGTTGCGAAGGCATGAGCGAAGACAAGCATCCGCCGGTGCCCTGGACGGGCCAAGTGGTTATTGTTCAATCGTGGGACAAAATTCGGGTTCATCTCCAAACGGCTCAATCCAGTTCGGATAGTGTCGCGGCTGCGCTGCTCGACGATACTCCGGTCGGCTTCAACCTCATGTACCATTATAAAAATCAACCCAAGCCGGGTGAGCCAGCCGATCTAGCAGCGCATCATGGCTTCGCCGAGCTGACTTTTTCGGCCGACGGCGCGACCGCTTTGGGGGGCTATTTCAATGGCCGCGGTCGCGGCACACACGGGACTATGCGACTGACGAGGGAGGTGAATTAAATGGCCCGGAATATTAACGACCGTTTGTCTCAGTTGGACGCTCGCCGAAAGGGCACCGATCGACTTAACCGGGTCTCAGCGTCCGCCGCGAATGACGTACTCGCGAAAAGCCTCATCGCAGAATCCTGGCAAAAGCGCGCGACCACCAAGCCGAACACGCGATACGCATTGGGGGCGATGCAATCGGTGGACCAACGCTATACCGAAATCTCGCTGGAAACCGCAGAGCGGGTCGGGAAGCAGCTCGAATCCGGTCTGCCCGCCTACGGCGCCTCAGCCACATTCAAACTTCAGGGCTCGGTCCCGCTTGACGTGCATATCCGCGGAGTGAGCGATGTGGATCTGCTCACGCTGGACGCCAGTTTTCGCACGTATGACCGGAACGGTGCTTGGAGCAGCGCCGGCATTTACCAAAACCCAACTACACGCACCTCAGCCGGCGCGATCGCGGAATTGCGCAACGCAGCCGAGAAGGTGCTAAAGTCCGCTTATCCTGTCGCCGACGTCGATTGCAACGGAGCCAAATGCATCGCTCTATCTGGCGGCTCGTTGGCCAGGCCGGTCGATGTGGTACCGTCGCACTGGCACGATACGGTCGAGTACCAAGGTTCCGGTCAAGAACATGACCGCGCCGTCACTATTCTCAACAAGCGCTCAGGGACGACGCTCGATAACCTGCCTTTCTTGCACATCCATCGCGTTCACAGCCGCGACACGGTCCTGTCTGGTGGGCTGAAAAAGGCGATTCGCCTTACGAAGAGCGTTAAAAGCGATGCAGAAAATCAGACGGAGGCGGCCAAACTGCCAAGTTTCGACATAGCTGCGTTGCTCTATCACGCCGACCAGTCCGCGCTCTTATTGGGCCGTACATACGAGCTGGCGATTCTCGCCGAAGCGCAACGCTTTCTGGACTGGTGCTACCGTAATCAGTCTCAATCGACCTTGCTACTGACGCCTGACGGCACCAGACGCATTCTCGACACTCCAGCGAAAATCGAAGGCCTGCTCATAATCTCGATGGAAATGGATGCGCTGGCTGCGTCCGTGGCGAAAGAGCAAGTCGCTCAGCTCCAGTTCGGTCAGCCGAATTTCTCTGCCTTTAGGGACGCACTGACATCATCTGTAGTTCCAGCCGCAGCTTGAGGAGACTATCTGATGTCAGACGAGTTTTTTGTTGAACGTCGTGATGATGGGAAATACCGCGTCTTAAAGCCTAACGCCCAACGCGCGAGTGCAGTGGCCGACACACAGCGAGCGGCGATTGATCGGGCCAAAGAGCTCAACCCAGCGGCGACCCGTCACATAGAGCGTGTTCGGAAAGTGGGGCCCGGCCCTGACAAGTGGCGGCGCGAATAGTGTAAGCGTCGTTCCCAAAATCAGTGGCAGTTGTCGGATCGCACACGATCCGCAACCGGGCGTTTTGTGTTCAGAACGTCTCCTTTGGGGATCCTGGCAAACCTAGCCGAACGGCGACAACTTGGCGCAAAGCTGCCGCGACTGAATGGGCGGGCAACACTCGCAGTTTCGTACAAATGCGCTGTGGCTGGCGTTCGCGAACTTGTACTGGGTAGCATCACTGAGTGCCCGTCGAGACCATGAGCACCATCCACTCTCGATTGGGCGATCCGCCTTTTTGCTGCGGACACAGCAAAAAGGCGGACCTGTCCCGACACGGGCGTTCGAGATCATCGTCTCACATACCGCAACGTGGTGCAGGTCCGCCACTGACGGTCACCAGGCACACGCGCACAACGGAATTGCGAGGTCGAGCCTCACGCATAAGTACTGCGTCACTGCGCACCGAACCGTCAGCACTGTTTGCTATAGCGCGGAATTCGCCCGAGTGAACGAGGGTTCGAACGAGCGACCATTCTTCCACATCGCGAGCATCACAACGGCCAACCGTCTGGCGACCGCCGTCCGAGCCCTAGCGTAGCCGGCGCGTTCGGCGAGCCGTAGTCCCCAATCCCGGATGACGTTGTCGTCAGCGCTGCGCGATAGGAGCACCGTCGCTGCCACGGTGAGGTGCGCGCGCGTCACCGTGTTTCCACGACGCGTTATCCGCCCTCGCCTAAGGCTGCCGCCGGATTGTTGCACCTGCGGTACCAAGCCGAGATATGGGCCGACATCCGCAGCGCGATCAAACCGACTGGGATCTTCGATTGCCGTGTAAAAGGAGACGGCACAGATCGGGCCAATTCCTGGGATCGCAAGGAAACGTAGACAAGGGTCTGTTCGCGCGGCCCAAGCGGTCAATTCCTTCTCGAGCTTCTCTATGAGCCGGCGCTGCGTCACGCAAAGTTCCAGCACCGGCTGTATATCGCCGCGCAGATCAATGCCTTCATTGGACTGAAGCCTGTCCATCTCAGCCGTGACGTTTCTCTCATAGGATCGCGCCGATCGGGAATAGCAAAGTTTACCCCCATGAAGCCGCAAGAGCGAGCGGACCATGCCCTCGCAAGCAACTCGCTGCAAAACCAAACGATGGCGAAAGAGGAGCTTCGCGCGTAGCCGCTGCACGTCATCACTCTTGAGATGGACCTCGGGAACGGCGGGGCTCGCCGACTTTGCGATCTCGGCCAGACCACGAGCATCGTTGATGTCGGTCTTATTTCCTCTGATGCTGAGATATTTTCTCACTTTGCCCGGGTCGTAGATGGCGGCGGGCAGCCCTGCCTTTCGAAGACCGCGGACAAGGTGCGTAGAGCATGACGTTGCTTCTAACGCGATGCTCGCTACGGATCGGCGCCCGAGATTAGACAGCGCTTCGACGATCGAATTGGTGTCGGTCGGAAGTGTCTCGTCAAGGAGTGGCTTCGATTCAGCGTCAATGACGCACAGCCGAGATTCCCGAACGCCCGTGTCAATGCCTACCCAAACCGGGGATGCCATAGTGGTGCCTCCGCGATTCAATCCGGCCATTGTATGGGAATACCGTTGCGCTGGCGAATCCGGTTGCTCGGGAGTCAGCCGTTCGCGATGATAAGAAACGTGACTGCTTTTGCGCAATAAGCGCAAAACTGACGTTCAATGCCGGCGAATGAGGGCGCGACCACTGCGTTTCCGGTGATATCGATACAGATAAATGCCGGCTGCCCCGCACTCCGAGAGAGCATGGCTGCGACGCCAATATCTCCTCCAAAAAATAAGCATGCCGGCGTTCGTAGGCCCGATACCGGTCGTATGCTGTTGCACCGACATGGTCGCGAGGCCTTGGGCAGCGATCTCGCGGCCAAGCTCTTTCAAGGCCAGTTCGTCACGATAGGGTCCGACGTCATCCGCCCGGTTTTGGCATCCATCGAAAAAAGCAGGCCGCCCGCATCACTGCGACCCAGGAACGGTCGGCGGGACCGGCGTCTGCGCAATCACCGTTTCGGGCGCCAGCGTCGCGCAAAATTCGGCTTTGGTGCGGGGATATGCCTCGAACACCGCCTTCATACCGGTAACGATGCCCGCGAGTTCTTGCTGCATCGCCAATGTCACTCCGCTCTCAACGAAATTCTTGGCGGTGTTGAAATTGCTGTAGGTCGCGGTCTGCGCGTAGCCACTGTCCAGCTTGTTCTTCAGATCGTTGACGACCTCGGTTCTGACTTTAACAATCGCAGCCGCACCTTTTGCCGATCGCTCAGCAGCTTGGCAGAAATCACCGATGGCCGCATCGGTCAGGCCGGAGCGGTCGGCTTTGCTGAGACTGTCGGTGATTAGATCCGGCAATGCGCAGACCGCATCATTTGCCGCGCAGCTTTGCGCCAAGGCCGGAACCGGAGTCAGCAAGATCGCCATCGTCGCGACCAATTTGTTGCCCAACATCATTTTGCCCCCTTAGCCAAAGACTTTTTTCCAAACCTTCTTGGCAGCCGAATAACCGGTGGCACTCTCTAAGGTGTTCCGGACGACTCGCTCCACCGATCCACCCTGGCCGGTCAGCAGCTTCACGACGTCTTCGCCCTGCTTCTTATAGTCGTCGATGACATTACCCATTTCGAACATCGCCTGGGAGACGAGAGGTTGTGCGGCGGCTAACACGATCTGGGCGGGCCGCATTTCGACGGTCAGCATCTGTCCGACTACCGAATTGGGCCCGATCGTCTTACCGGTTAGCGTCTTGGCGAGTTTCTGAAATTCGTTGTTCTGGCCAAAACAGTCGTCTTCGCCGAACGATTTACCCTTGCACTTGACCATCTCGGCCATGGTGAGCTGTCCGCCGACGCAGATCGCAAAGGCCTGCGGCGCGCCACCGGTCGAGGCGAGGCACTGCAGAATGAGCTGCTGATTGGGGCTAAGCTTGAGGTTCGCGGTCGCGAGACACACGCCTGCACCGAGCGCATTGCCGTTCGAGCGCACGACGCAGCCGATCGAGATCGAGATATTTTCAGGCAATTTAGCCACGCCGACGCAAACCGCCGTCGCGGTTATGTCCGCCGGGCTTTGTTGAAAACATTGCGCCGCCAGTCGCGCATCGGGCGGAAGCTTATCGCCGGCTGCACACATCGCGAACGTAAAGTCGGAAACCGATGACGTCTTTAGGCAACCGGCGATCTTTCCGGCATCGCCGCCAAGCAGGCTGGTCGCGCAATCGAGCGGAGCGCCTGCAGCTACTACCTGCCTGGCGCAACCGATCATCTGTTGATCCTTCTCCGGCAGGCAGGTGAGCAAACTGTCCTTGGTTTTGGCGGTCTGGGTACAATTCAAAATGCGTGTCGCGTCTGGAGGCAAGGTGCCGCCGGCGGCACAGGTCGCACGCGCAACTGCCGTCGCCTTCTGGGCGCAGCCGACAAAATAATCGGCCTTGCCGTTCGACAATTGATTGAGCGCGCAGCGGACACGATCATTCGCCGCGCCGAGCGCCGGTGCGGTCGCGCAATCGGTCAGCGCCTGCGACATACCGCTGCCCATGATCATCTTACCCGCAACGCAACGATAGGCGTTGGCAGTCTTACTCTCGATCGCGCATTCCTGACCGATCGCTACCAGCTTGGCAGCATCTTCGGGCAGGTCGATCCGCGGCATCGGATTTAATTCGGCGAGCCCATCGACCGTCGCTCGCACGTTAATGAGGGCGGCGAAGCTGATCGAAACATCGGCGAGCTTGGGCGCACAGAACGCCCCGTTAAGACAATCCGCCAAATTTCGCGCGGACGCGGTATACCCGGCGCAGCTTGAGAGCTCGGCATCGCCCGCCTTACCGCGATAATGATAACACTCCATCAAACGAGTGCGAGCTACTTCGTCGGACAGGGTGCTGAGTTTGTCCGCACCCGTCACGGTGGCAAGAATGAACCCGCCCATGACGTTGTCGTAGACGTCGGCCGTCCGCAGAAAATCCGTCCGTGTGGCATCGATAACCAGCCCGCCAACATAGGAGATCTTCTCCTTCTTCACCGTGCGGGCATATGCGATGAGATCGACATGTTGTTGCGCCTCGAGCGGCTGCACCTGATCCGCCTTTGCCCAGTTGCCGACCTCCTTGATCGGCAGAAAGTCGGCAGCGAGCGCGATCGACTTGTCGGTGTTTTCTATGAACTTGATCCGGTAATGCCGGTTGAGATTATTGCGCTGTTCGAGCGCGCCCTTGGTCGCAGCCCACCGATAGAGCGCCTCGAAAACGACCACCTGCGGGTCGGTGCTCCACCGGCTCTGCGACTTGGACAGCGGGCACAGCGACGAAGTACACTCGCGCTGCACGAGCGTCATGTAGAAGTCTTTGTCCGCTAATTGCGGCGGACCTTTCTGGATGCAGCCGGCGAAGCTGTGCTCGATCTTCAGGCTGATCTGCAGCAGCGCGCGGTTCGTCGCGCTGATATCGGCATTCTGCTCTTGCTGCGAGGACAGCTTTGCCGGCCGGTTCGCCGACGGCGTAAGCGCTTGTCGCAGTTCTGCTCCCATTCCCTTGATCGTGGGCTCGGCACATGCTCGGGCGACCTGCGCCTCTGCCCCCTGAAGCTCGCCCGGACCCACGAACGCAAGATAATAGGCCCGTTGATGGGTCAGCTTCCCATCGTATCCGGTCGTGATCTCGGCCACCGGAGTCTCGAACCACACGAGATCTTCCGCAAGCACTCTGGTGCAAAGGCAGCACAGCAAAGCGGCCGCCAGCAGACCGCGCACAACGCGTATTATCATCATGCGTTGCCCCACGGCTGCCCCCTACTTAGCTATGGTGATGTTTGTCGAAAAATTCTGACTGTTCAGGCCCAGCCAGAGATCAGCGAGACTGCCGGCGCCCGCCTTCGGCGACGGCGATAGCTGGAAAATCTTCTGCGTCGGTTGTTGATCGACCCGGTAATAGGCTTCGAACGCCGGGAACGAGCCCGTCACGCCAACAATTTCTAGGCGACCGAGGCCGGGGTCGAAGGTTACAACTATTTCGAAATCTAGCTTCGGCGCGAACGTTAGACCGCCCATCGTGTAGAAGGGGTCGCCGGTCGACGCCTTGATGTTCACGAGCTTTCGCGATCCATCAGCGCCGGTCTTGATGCTTCCGATTACAATCGTCGCCACCTCGGCCCTCCGCGGCGGCTGAAGATCCTTCCCGCTGGCGCAATCAACGTTACGGGTAAGGCCCACCCGGCGCATATCGCCGCCCGCATGTTTATCGAGCGACATCTGGCCACCGTTGAGGACGACGTCGAAATCCACTGTTACGCGCGCCAAAACGTCCGCTTCCGATGCATCGAAGCTCCGGTCGTCGGTTGAGAAACAGCCAGAGGGCAATCCGATCGCCCTGGGTATGCTCAGTGGGTTTGGTGCCCTGATCAGCCAGCGTCCATCGGACGCCTGGCTGTAATAGGCGGGCGGCGGGCCAGCCGGCTTTGGGATGAATGCGCGCAACCAGATGTGCACCCGTGATGCCGCCTGCGCCTCAGTTGATGCGCCCGTTCCGACAAGGGCCGTAACGATGATGCACAGCAGTGACCAAGTAGAGGTCCGCATATTTCCCCCTCATGCCCGCTCCGATGCAGATGGGCAAATTCTCGCCGAACTAGGAATCAGCTTCCGTCGGCTGCTGATCATAAAAGTGTGAGAACCGCTCATCGGTGCGCAGCGTCTCCGGCCGATATGCGGAAAAGCGGCCGCACTTTAATACGACGGGTAGCGCAAAACGCTCGGGGACGCTGGCATGCACCGGCGCACCGAGAACCTCAATCCGCGGGTGTTCTTTCCAAGTGGGGCGCATGCTCTCAGGCCACCATGAAGGAAGATATGCCGACAGGTTGTCACGCGTCGCATCTACCTCGCAGTGTTGCATGCCGTCCGGTGAAGGGAAGATTTTGAGCTTAACCCCATCTACGAGCAACGGATGAGGAAGCGACGTCGCCTGCTCGAGCATCCATCCCAACGATGTATCCGAGAGCCGCGATTCCTCCTCCGGATAGCTGCCACCGATGTCGGAGTGATTGCCCGCAAACCAAATTTGCTGGAACCACTCAGGCTCGCCTTCGACGGGATCATGTTTTGCGCGGAGGAACCCCCATTGCACCCGGGGGAAATCGGCGCGGGTTTCGTCAATGGACAGCGCATGTCGGGCGAAGTGAACGTTGTGGCTAAGCCCACGATCGTAGTTCTTCATATGCCACTTAGCTATGTGCCAGCTGAAGTCGCCTTTGTTGGGAAAATTCCGAATGACATGCAGCGTTGACCGCAAGCTCGACCATGCGAAAACCGCCGTAGCGAGCATGAAAAGGGCGAGCGTTGCGCGACCGGTAGGAATGTTCGTAATTGCGTGTGCAGCGCCCGCAAGGGCCCAGCACATCGCCAAAGTACCGAGCACCAAGCCAACTCCGAGGAGGACACGGATGATGCCTCGGGAGCCAAGCGAGGCCACTGTGTCAAAGACACCAATGAAGTACGGCGCGACGTTGCATCCCCCCTCGACATCCGAACCGTATTTGGCGCGAAAGCGCCGCCCGAGCTCTTCCCGCTGCGCGCCATATTCGGCGGCCGGCTTCCCAGCGCCATGCTCGTAAACCTTGCGAACCGCTTCATCGGCAATCGAGCGAGTTTCAATGCGATGTCGAGGCATTGGCCGCCCGTCCCGTCCAAGCGTCGGGACACCGCATAGGGCGAGCACACCGGCTACGCATCGGGCGGTATAAGCACCCCGACTGAACCCAAACAGAAAAATCCGGTCCCCCGGCTCATATTCATTCAAGATAGCTTCGTAGCAATCGGTGACATTTCGAGTGATGCCTCGCCCGGTGACGGACGCCAGAGTCTTGCGAAGAAACTTGCCAAATTGGATGAGCCCTCCACGCGCATCATCGTCGGTTCCGAGTCCAGCATCATAGAAGGCGACTTGCTCTTTGGGATCTACTGGGCTGTCGGGGCCGGCGCGGCTCGCTCGATATAGCTTATAGACGTTACTTAGCCGCTGATCCGGTCGGACTCCTCCAGCCTGCCCGGTCCCATCGGAGAAAATTAGTATGTTCTTCGGCATGCTTCACCCCCACCCCCCTTGCAGGGGAACATAACGAAACACGGGCCAGCGGTAAGCGACTGGATTGTGAGTTGGTCAACTGGCTTCTGGGTCAGTCGACGAGCCCCTCATAGCCCGCAGATATCACGCCATTTTGATCAATTGTTATGCGCACGTTGTCGCAGCCACCCGGCTGACCGTCCGCGTCGCGACCTACTTTCTGGGCACGCCCGCAGGCCGCGTCGTGAAGGTCCGTTCGCCAGAGGCGGCCGCGATTCTGAAGCTCTTGGATGACAACTGCGTCGGGCAACACCGTTCCGCTATACGCTTTGGGGCCGACGGAGACGACGAAGTCATGCGCTCCAACGGCGTTGATGAAATCCAGACGCGACGAAGTCTCGCTGCCGTGGTGGCCAACGATCATCACATCGGCATGGATCTCGGCAAGGCAGCAGGCAAGTAACTGGCCCTCTACGGAGTCAGTCTTCGGTTTCGACTGCGGGTCAGCCCGATTGCCCCCTCCGGCATCGCCCATGAGGAGCAAACGTCGCGATCCCAAGTCTATGCGCGTGACAAGGCTGTTGCGGTTCACGTCGGTGTAGGGCTGCGGATCTTCGTGAAGGAATGTCATTGCCGCATTGGCACCCAGTGACACCACCGCCGTTCCGACCTTCGCTCCTCGCCGTAGCGTAATGGTCTGCGCCGGGAGCGACTTTCCGTTGCAGGTTTGTGCGGCGAACTTTGCGGTGTGAATGCCTCCATCACCAATCGCATCATGATAAATGATGGCCGGATGCTGAGCGATGGCTGAAAGAAAAGCGCGATAGCCGCAGATCGGGTTGAGCCGACCGGAGTCCCACACGTCTCCGACCTCGTACTGATCGATCACATCGGCAAGTAGCTGCACATGATCCTGATGAGGGTGACTGAGGATGACATGGTCGATTCGGTGCAGCCCCGGATGGGAAGCGCGGAGGAACGCAACCAGTCGATTGCCTGCGCCGGTCGACAGATCATCGTTGCTGCCGCCATCATAGAGGACCGTAAAGCCCGGCCCTGACACAAGGACCGCGAGGCCAGTGCCAACGTCTGCCGCTTCGATTTGATACGGCGTGGCTCCCGAAGGTGCCGACGCAGGCGGTTGCGCCCAGGCCGCAATCGGCACGGCAACAGCGACAAACCGCAGGGTCAGCATCGTGCGCGCTAGGTTCGCTCGGCTACGCTTCCAGCAATCGACCAAGATCCGCATGTCATGTACCCCCTAGACACCGACGTGGCGCCCTATCGTAGTTGCGTGGTGAGCCGAACCATCTCGCGGAAGATGCGGATGCTGCACCAGAGATATCCCCAAAGAAAACCGGAGAAGAAAAAGAAAACCATGATTCCGCCGCAGAAAATGCCAGCTTCCGGCTTGTGAATCTGGCTTGCGGTCCATCCACATAGTTGAATGAACATGACTTTGATCTGACCGAGCTGAACAAGCGTCGCACCAACGATGATCTTCGTCAGCCAATCAGATATTTGCTCGAGGTTGGTGTTAGGCGTGAAGGCCATAACATCCCGCACTGGTGAAGATGTATTCGTGGTCTCGTGTTCGGGCGCGGATTTATAGCGGGGCACTCCGAAGAGAAAGCCGAGAGCGCCGCCGCCCATCCAAGCGCCGATCGCGATTGAGAACATTGTGCTCGATCGCAGCCACCACCCTACGTCTAGTGGAAAGGCGAAAGACATGATGGTCAATGTTCCTATCGCGAAGGCTGCGACGGCCATAATCTCCCAGAACGACAGAGAATCTGAGCCTAAGAGCTTCCCGACTAGCGAAAACCCTGAAATTCGACGATCAATTCCTTCCGACTCATCCGACATGGTCTTCCCCTAAAGGACAATCCGGGCGCGAGCAGATCTGCTGTCTATAACCAGCGAGCGACGCCGCCATGATGGGAACAAGTCCCACGCCTGCTCTCACTGAAGCTGTAGCTACCATCCGAACAGCGGGCGGACGCTCCGGCAGGGGTTTGAGACGCGCGCACCGGGCGATGCACGCGGTCCCCGCTTGCCGCAGTGTAGTAGTCCGACGAGCGGGACCCGCCGTAATTGTGATGCGAATGGCTATGGTAGGCACGGGCATCCGCGCCCGCGCCAAGCAGCGACATGGCAGCGATGGCCATAAGTAGTAATTTGCGCATCATTTCCCCCGATTAGAGGCTAAGTGGCAGCGTCGGCCCCTGCTAGCGCAATTAGGACCGATCTGGCTGTATCGGCTAATGATACCGCTGCCGACGTGATAGCTAAGCGCGCGGCAGTGGTGCTCCCGCACGGGGTTGTCCGCAGCATGGGAACCACGAGCTCGGCCACTACGGGATTGTCATCCCTCAAGCTGACATGGCGGCGAGGATATCTTCTACCAGTCAGGAAGCGCGGCTAGATGGCGCTCGGAAGACTGCGACGACGCTTAAAGCCCACTCTAGTTCACGGTGACCTATAGGGGGTTGAAAGCCGCCAAACGACGTTGCGGACACTGCGAACGCCGCCTCTGCGTTCAAGCTGGACAATCACGTCGATCACGCCTGCCAAATACGCAAGGATATCCTCTCGCCTCATCTGCGTGCCCCGTTGCAGTACGAGAAGCGCAAGCTGTTCCATGGCTCCATCTGGCGTGTCCGCGTGAATAGTCGTCAGCGAACCTGGGTGCCCCGTGTTTACGGCCCGCAAAAATGTGAATGCCTCGATACCGCGAAGCTCGCCCAGGATGATCCGGTCAGGCCGCATTCGAAGCGCCGCTACGAGCAGGTCTTCCATCGTGACGCTGGCTTCTCCCAGCTCGCCCCTGACAGCGACCAGCCCGACAGCATTCGGATGCCGCAAGACAAGCTCGGGCGTATCTTCAATCAGGATCAGCCGCTCGGCAGGATCGATCTCCCGCATCAGCGCATTCACGAAGGTGGTCTTGCCCGTCGATGTACCGCCGGAAACGATGATCGTCTTTCGGGCGCGCACCGCCTGACGCAAAAATGCGCCCCACTCGCCGCGATCGTATAAGCGCGCGAACTCAACCTCGCTCTCGTCCTGGACGCCCGCTTTGCGGGTCGACGTGAAAGCACCGCTCGCTTCGTAGTCGGCGATGCTGAGATCGGACGCCACGTGTTTGCGGATCGCGACCGCCATCGGCCCGCGCGTTGCTGGAGGCGCCACGATCTGAACACGCGCGCCATCGGGCAGTTTGGCAGCAAGGATGGGATATTCGCGGCTGATGCCCTGATGGGTGATGCTGGCGATCTGACGCGCAAGCCGGCCAAGCAATTGATCGTCGAGTTCGGGGAGATCGTGACGTTCGGTCGCGCCGCCCAGCGTCTCGATCCAGATTTCGCCCGGATGATTGATGTAAAGATCGGTGACTTCGGCGCGCATCAATTGCGGGAGCAACGGGCCGAGATAGATTTCGAGATAGGAGGATGCGTTTCCCGTCACTGGGTCCTTTCCTGGCGCGGCAAAGGCGCGCCGGAGAAGTCCAGATCGTGGGCCACGAACACGTTCACCACCGCACCCTGTTTCACCGAAATCTTGGGCTGAAGATCGTTGGTAGGGATCAGATTCTGCCCGATCGTTCCCGCTGCGTTGCCGGGCAATCCCACAATCACCGATCCGTTGCCGGGCCGCGAAGCAAGATTGACGCCGACCGCCAGTGCCGATTGCAGGGCTGCCCCCGCGAAGCGCTCGAAGAAGTAGTTATTCACGCGCCCCGGCACGCCCGCGCCGCCCATTGCGTCCGCCGCTGGCGAGCCAATCCGAATGGTTATGCCATCCGGACGGATCAGCCGTGTCCAGTTGACCAGCACGCGATGTTGCCCGGCACGGATATCGCTCTGATATTCGCCGATCAGCCGCGAGCCGCGCGGCACGAGCACATGCCGTCCATCGAACCCACGCGCATCTTCTGACACGACAGCGCGGATCAGCCCGGGACGCGTCGAGTCGATCGGCGTCTCCAGCACGGCCGGGATCATCGTACCGGCGGCCACGATCGTGCCGCGATTACCGATGACTGCTGTGCGTGCGGGCGCATCTTCCTGCGGGCCGCCAGCCGCCGAAGTCGCGGGATCGCCACTCACAGGGCGCGCTTTTTGTAACCCGCCGTCTGTCGGCCCCTCGTCGAACACCAGCGCGGGATCGTCAGCGTGCACAAAGGCTGCGGGCGTTGCGGGTGCAGACCCAGCAATAGGTGGCTGCGAGATTGTCGGCACTGGCGCGAGGCGAACCGGCGGCATGGATCCCATGCGCTCGCCTATAAATGGCCGCATCATGGTCGGAGCGGGAGCAAGCGGGGCCGGTGCTTGGCGGACCGGGTCTGGCGGAAGCGCCAGCGCAGGCGGCGCCTGAAAGCCATCTCCCACACTTGTATCTGCCCGAGCCGCACTAACTGCAGGATGCCGACGCCGGCCATCGAGCACCAGAAATAAGATCAGCGCCAGCACCGCCGCCATCACGGCGATCACCGCGCCGGGCAATGCCGGACGGGGTAAAGCGACTACCGGCCGCGGATCACGCTCGGGACGTATCGCGCTGTCAGCTGTCGGGCCGCGGGCCATTATCAGTGGCCCGCCTTGATTGGCTTGCGGGTCGCGATTGCCTGCGCCTTGTCGCGCTGCAGGATATAGCTGCTAGCAATGCCCTCGATCACATAGTCGCCATCCACCATACGTCCGTTGACGATCGACTGCTGCCCCTGATCGCCGACTGCGAAGATCGCGGGCAGTGGCGTGTCGGAAGCCCAGTGGATGCTCGTGCGCTGCCCGTCATCGTTCATCGCGATCGGAAACAGCGTCCTGGCGCCACGCAGGGTGTAGGTCGCAGCGGACCGGCTGACGGACACTGCTGTACTGGCGCGCTGCGGATAACTGAACCGCACGACGAACGGCACTGCAGCGGCGTCGGACGCCGGCTCCAGCGTGAACACATATCGCCGCGCATCGGTCGTCACGACCATGTCGGTGACAGCCGCACCGGCCAACGGTTTGATCACAAGACGATCGCCGCGTTTGTTTGCCGTGACTTGCCAAACGCCGCTATTACCAACCACAATATTGTCGATCCGTTCGTCCTCGGACAGTTCGACGACAAGTGCATATCCGTCGGCGGCGGCCAGCGTGACCACGCGATCGGGATCGTAGCTCACTGACTGTATGCGCGGAGCGGCGGCCTGCGTAGCAACCGGAATGGTGGTCGCCAGCACAGACAACGTTGCGGTGAGGCATCGCATCCTCATCGCAAAGAGCCTTGCGTAGCAGGAGCCCCGCCGGACGGCATAAGCGGCGACCCCAATGGGACGTGGTCGAGCGAAAGACCGCGATATGCGGCGGTTTGTCCGTAACGACTGGGCGCCAACGATCCTGAGAGAGCCGCAGGCTGGAAGCCGGCCGGTGCCACGCCTTGCGCTGGCGCACCCGATGGCTGTTCGGCAACAGACGCGGAAGGCGCTTCGGCATCACGTCTGTAGCTGGTCACCTGGAACCCCAACGGATTCACCAGCCGGTTCTCGAACGTCATCGGTGCATCGGAATAGTGATAGCGCACCAGCGATATCCAGGATTGTGCCGGTTGGGACTGCCCCGCCCGGTCCTGCAACTGCGTGTCGAAGCGGACCAGTGCCACGCCTTCGGCGAGGCGCGAGACGCTCTTGACGCGCGCGACCAGGCTGAACGCGCCTGCGAAACGCTGGAGCGGGCTTTGCGGATTGGTCGCCGGCATCATCGCCAGATACTGGGCACGCGCAGGTCCCGCCGACCAGAGCGCGACCCGTTGATAGTCATGCGCCACGGTTGCGCGATCATAGCCTTCGCGGGCGGTCACATATTGCGCGAGAAAGGCCTGCGTGAGCGCCGCGTCCGCGTTGACCTTTGGCGGATGGACGGGATCGAGCGTCTGCACGTAGCCGGTCTGCCGATCGACCAAAACGGTGACAGGCTGGACAGTCTTCAGCGGCGTCAGCAACGCGAGCGCGACGGCTTCGAACAAAGCTATGGCGACCGCGATCCCGGCAACTATCCAAGCCACGCGCACGAGCCGCGACTCGCGCGCGCGCGTTTCGGTTGCCCAATCCTGGGCCTTTTCGAAATATCGCTGGCGTTCGATCATAAAGCCCTATCTCGCCGAGTGGCGCTGCGCGTCCGCCGCTGGGTCGAACGCCGCCCAGCGACGCCGAGCGGCACCGGCGGGGATGTTTCTCCACGACCCGCTTCCGAATTCAGCACGCGTCTAGGCGGTGCTGCCGACGCGCCCGGCTCCTGCTGGAATGCGCGGTCGCGATGGGCCGCGATCGCGAGCGCATCCGCAACACCTTCGGCGCGGCTTTGCGATGCGTGAATGCGCGCGGTTTCTCGCGCGGCCAAGGCCGGAACCGGCTGCAAGGCGCCCGACGATTGTCGCTCCGTTGCTCTATCTTGCCCGACAATCACCTCGCCCCAAGGCAGACGGAACGCTCCGGCCATTCGGAAGGCCGCATAGGCCATCGCAATTGCGACGACGACGAAGCACAGCACCGCGGTCACGATCGCCTGCGGGTCGCTTGCCGCCGGACCAGCCGCCTGCATATGCGCGACCTCCATTTCGACCACGCTTAGCTCGATCGCGCTCGCAATGCTGGCCGCGAGCACGCCCAGCGCCGCTCCCACGATCGCCCGCACCCAGCCGTTGAAGATGCCGAGCGTGCTGTTGAACAGCAGCGAAAGGATGCCGAACGGCGCGACCGCGAGCAGAAAGCCCACGACCAGATGGAGCGCCGCCATAAACCCGACCGTGGACATGACGAACAGGGAAGCAGTTTGCGGCAGCGGCTGAAATCCGGAGAAAGCGGGCGCAGGCAAGGCGTTCGCCGCCGGAATCGCGCCGGGCGCTGCGACAATGCCGGTCTGCTGCACCGATCCGCCGTTCATCGACGGACCGCCCCGGATCGCATCATAGGCGGCCTGCACACGTTGCTCGATCCCGGTAGACGGCAGCCCCGAGGCCGGAAGCAGGATCGCGGCAAGTTCCACCGGGCCATCGGTCGTCACGCGGTAGACCAAGGTCTGAAAGGCGGGCCAGCTCGTCACCAGGGCCAGGACGATCCCAAGCCGTGCCGTCAGGCTAACCCCATCGCGCAGAGTCGGGGCTGTGTTGAGGAGCAGGCGGTAACCGATCAGCGCGACGAAGATCGCTACCAGGCCTGACAGGATCGACGCCATTTCGGGGCCGCCGACCAACGCCTGAAAGCCATTCTCGCCCAGCATGCGCGACTGGCAATCGACATAGGAGGCGAGCCGGACGGCTACGCCAACGGCGTCGGGCAAGGCGCATTGCTGGATCATGCCGTCTGCTCCAGCAGACGCGGTAACCACGCGTCGGGATCGTCGCCGGTTTCAGCGCGGATCGCGTCGAGCATGCGCACCGTCGCTTCGCGGCCGGACAGGATCGTCAGGATATCCTTTTCGCCGCCAAGGTCGAGACGCGCGACGACGCTGTCATGGCCATGCTTGATCAGGAAAGCGTGGGCGTTGTCGGGCATCGAGCGGACAAGATCATATTCATGCTGGGTCAGCCCGAACCCTTCGCGGTAATCGCGCGCCTGGGCTTTGGGGTTGGCCATGAAAATCTGCGTCGCCGCCTGCTCGACGATCGCGGACGCGATGCGACTCTCGAGCGCGTCCTCGGCGCTTTGCGTGACGAATCCTACAATCCCGTTGCGCTTGCGGATGGTCTTTTCCCAATCGCGTATGCGCGCGGTGAACACGTCGTCGTCGAGCGCCTTCCAGCCTTCGTCGACCACGATGATCGCGGGCGTGCCGTCGAGCCGCTCTTCGACGCGATGAAACAGATACATCATTGCCGGCGTGCGCAACGTCGGATCGTCGAGGATGCGGGTCATGTCGAACCCGATCACCTTCTGGTCGAGATCGGTTCGATCCTCTTCATTGTCGAACAGCCACGCCCGCTCGCCCGTCCCCCACCAGGGTGCGAGCCGAGACGAGAGGTCGCCCGCGCGCGGCTTCTGGCCGCCACGCAAGAGCTGGGAAAAGTGCCCGAGACGGCGATAGGCGCGCGGCGCCTTCATGCTAGCGTCGATCGCATCCTTGATGTGCGCCAGATCCTCCGGGCCGAGCGGCAATGTTGCATCGCTCATCAGGCGCCCCAGCCACTCGGCCAGGAAATGCCGGTTCTCCGGCGTATCGTCGAGTAGCAGCGGGTTGAGCCCCGACGGCTCGCCGACCCGCAGCACGTCATAGCGCCCCCCGATCGCGCGCAGAAACAGTTCGGCCCCGCGATCCTTGTCGAAGAAAATGATCCGCGGATCAAATTTGCGCGCCTGCGCCAGCAGGAAGTTGACCACCACCGTCTTGCCCGAGCCCGACGGCCCGATGACCGTGAAATTCCCGAGATCGCCGTGATGGAAATTGAAGTGGTATGGCCCGGCGGCCGTGGTCTCGAACACGGTGACGGCCTCGCCCCAATGATTGCCGGACGCGCGGCCGGCGGGGAAATTATGTAGGCTGGCGAAGCTCGCGAAATTGCGGCTGCTGATCAGCGCGCGGCGCGGCACGAACTGGAAATTGCCCGGAAACTGTGCCCAGAAAGCGGGTTCGAGCGCCATATCCTCGCGCACGCCGTTCAGGCCGAGATCGGTGAGCGCCGCCTGCACCTCGGCGACGCCATCGTCCACCGCCTGCGGGCTGTCGGCATGGACCGCCACCGTCAGATGATGTTCGCCGAACGCGGCCCGACCGGCGGCAAGATCGTCGCGAGCGACCGCGAGTTCGCCGCGCAGGCTCAGCGCCTCGTCATCCGCCGCGCGCATCCTCCGCAGCGCAAGATTGACGCGGCCCGAGGCGGGCCGCCGATCGACGAAGGCGAAGCTTTGCGTGATCAGCATCTCGATCGGGAGCCGCAGCAATTCGTCAAACATGCCGGGTGTGCTTTGCCCGGGATAATCCTTGATCGACAGCAGCCCCGCAAAGCTGCGCGGGTGATTCCCATAGGCCGACAGCTCGACCGTCTCGGCGCCGAAGCTGACTCGCCGCACCGGCAGATGCTGACCGACGTCACCCTCCGGCAGCCGGACCGGCCGCAGCTCCCCGTTGTACAAAGCGGATAGATATTCGAGGATTTCGGAGCACGGGCCATGCCTAGTGTCATAGGCACTCAGCAGCCGTGGCGCATATTGGCTGAGCGCGGCCAGCAGCGCCTCGCTTGCCGCATCGAGCGCCCGCAGCTCGTCCGCCAGTTCAAGCTGCCTGGCCTGCCGCGAGGTGCGCGACAGGGAGCGCAGCACGCCGTCGGCGATGCCGCCCCGACCCTGCAGCGGCCGTCGAATGAGGCACAAATACAGGTCGTTGACGAACAATTGCTTCGCCTCGAGCCGGCGGGTCCAGGCGTCGTCGATCCTGGCACTGAAGGCGTCGGGGAAGGTCCCTTCAAGCTGTGGTTCCACCCGGCGCCGCACGATGTGGTGGTACAGCGCGAAGCGCGACGATCCGATCGCCTGCAGCATCGCGTCGCGGAGCGCCTTGCGGTAATTGAGCTCGGTCGTGTCCGCGGTTTCGAACAGCAGGCCGCCGATCGACAATACCTGCATCAATCGGCCGTCGCGCAGCATGATCGTATGGTCGTCGATCTGCGCCAGATAGGGCAGCCGGTCGCCGGCCTTCGCCTCCCTCGACCAGCCGCCCGCGTTCGGGCTCAGGCGCGATAGGAGTTGCAACCCCAGATCCTGTAATTTTTCACGCGCGGGCAGCGCTGGACCTTGACGATCCACAGGTCGAAAATCCGCGGATCGCGCAGGCAGCCGAGCCACCCGGCACCATGCGCAAACAGGGCCACGAGCAGCACCCAAGGCGATCGGAAGATAAGGAAAAATTCGGTCGTGATCACCGCGTTTGCGATCAGGAAGCCATAAGTCACGCCGAACAGCATTTGCGGCCGCGTGAGCGCCACGAACAGCACATCGCGGTCGAGATTGTCCATCTCAGGGATTGACACTGGCGGCAGAGTGGATGCCCGCCACGATCGCGCCCGCACCAAATAGGATGAAGCATCCCAGGATCACGGTGGCGCCGTAGCGCCAGTTCATGCGGCCGGTCAGCATGAGGAAGCCAACCGAGGCGACCGCGATCACGGCTGCGACCGTCGCCACGGTGCCGAGCAACGTCCCCTGCAGCCAGCCCAGCGCCCGCACGATCGGACCCGATCCTTCAGGGTCAGCAAAGCTGTCCTGCGCAAAAACGGGAGCGGCCGAGGAAACCAACGCCCAGAAAGAAAGCTTCTTTATGCCCATTGCCTCCCCCCTAACATCTGCGATCGTATAGACTTTATCGCGCCGGTCCATGACGGAAAGACGCCGACGTTGATTATCAATGTTGCGAGGGCAATAGGTCGCCATCGTCGATGCCCCGGCTGGGCACGGCAGCGCCGGCATAGGGGTCATACGGAGCGGGCGGCGGCGAATTCTGTGCAGGTCCGGGCGAGGCAGTCAAAGGCCGGGGAACCGCCACCGGCTCCGGCTCACCGCGCGCTACGCGCAACAACGCAGCGCTTATCGCCGGCGCCAGGAACAGGATGAAGCAGCCGACCATAATCTGCGCAGCGCGTCGGTAGGGCATATGGCCGCCAAGCATCCGTAAACCGATCGCGGCAATCGTCAGAATTGCGATTGAGATGGCCAGTGTTCCGCCGAGTGCCGACTCCCCCCAGTGGGCGGCAGTGCTCAAAGAATCCGTGGGATGGAACATTGGCTCGTCCTGCAGTGGAAGCTCCGAAGTAACAACGGGAACAGACTGCCGCACAAGCTTGTTATCGCCAGTGATCCTACGAGATAAAAGGGTTATCGCGCGCGTCACCGTAATCCCGCCTCTGCGGAAAGTTAACGGTCACGAAGCTGAGCGTAAGATCGATACAAGCCAATTGAGATAATCATGCCTTCCCAAGGCATTCTATTTATCCCTGCAACTCATAGAAAACGACACAAGATAAAAATCCGCCGCTACCCAGCGATCTGGAGTATTTATCAATTCTTACAATTATAGATAGCAATTCACCCGCAGATCTCTGATTAATATCAGAGAGTGGGACCTTCACCGCTAATAAAATTTTAGCGCCTTTTTGCAAAAGCGCCTCCACTTTTTCTACGAAATTAACATAAAAAGCCGCCCCATAAGCGACAAAATCCGGATCGAGGTTGGATATAGACTGCCTAATTACCTCATCCGCAGTGAGTACTTCCACCTCAACCAAGGACGTGACTGTAAACCCAGAAGAAAAACGGTTATAAGTCTCCCGGAATTCTAGCCTATCGGTTACAATAAATCCCATGTTAATATGGTCTATCATATTGGCCGCCGATCTTCAAAACGTGGGGCGATTGATGGTGTAGTCTATTTCCAGCAAAATATATCCAGTTGGAACATTAATATCTCCCTTTCCATGAAACGGAGCAAGATAGAAATGAGCGGTATCTGGATCATAAAATAAACGAGCCCCGTCCAGAACGCCAGGTGTATTGTGAAGAAATCCGGTTAGGTCAAAACGCTGATAAAATGTATCCTTACCCCCAGGTAAACCAGCCTCTTTTGCAGAAAGACTAATTTTGTCGCCCACTACGCTCGGATTTGATAATATAGTATCGAGCAGTGCCTCAAGTGTCTTCGCCGCCCCAGGTATTGCGTCAAATCTATGCCACCAAATACTCGTTGCAGCGTGCCCATCGCCAATAGGGAAATGCTGGAAAGAAACGGTGTCGAAATAACTTTCGTATCCATTTCCAGACACATTTACCCTAGTTAAAGCCATATTTAGCCATAAAAGATTAGTCGTCGTATCATTGGTGTCGAGGCCGCCAGGCCCATCAACATAATCACCGATATTAGGAATCGGAATAACATAGGTGTGAGTAAGGTCGGCTTTTGGAATTGCTTTGTCTGATTTCTCGCCAGAGAAATCCAAATGATTTATCGGATCACTATGAACATAATTATACCAATTCGGTCCGTCGTCATACCCCTTTGGGTCGGTCTGCATAAACCGCCCCAAAGTCGCCGAATAAATACGAGCTTTGTAATAATACATTCCCATCTCGGGCAGCCATGCTTGCCCGGTATATTGAAAACGCCCCAAGTTTGTGGACTGGGGTATACCGTTTTCGTCATATGCGTTGATTGCGATGCTTACGCCTGATGCGTCGGTAATCAGCGTGGTGGATCCTCGCTCATCGTAAGCGAGCCAGCGCTTATCGGAGGTGCCAGAGCCTTCATACCAAACCAGAACATAGTCACTCTCGGGAATGTGCACATAGCGCCGAAGAATGTTGTTCGATGAGTCTGTCTCAGCAATCAAGTCACTACTGTCATAAACGAAACGCGTCGCGGGTGTCGCCTGCGTGGCCAAGTGGCCTTCCGCATCGTAGCCCAAGCCGTTCGAGCCGAACCCGTTAAGTTGGTTCTTACTATCATAAGTGTAAGCGGTGGCACCAGCGCTGGTTGTGTTACCGCGACCGTCATAGGTCGGAACGACGGCACCGGACGCGGTATACTGGTTCAGGCCATTGGTCGTGTAATTGCGGTTGACCGACACCGGCTGGGTCCAGGCATAGGCATCGTTGGTCATGCCGCGGCTGATCAGCTGGTTGGCAGGATTATAAGCAAAACTGTAGCTGTTGCCGGCGGTCGGATGCGTGATCGCGTAGGTTGCGAGCCGGCCGGCAGCGTCATAGGTATAGCTGCTGTTCACGCCATTGCCGCGAGTCAGGCTGTTGGGCTTGCCGTCGTCGTCATAGGCAAAGGTCGCAAGCACGCCGATACCTGAGGTGGCGCCATTCTCGCGCACGGCCAGCATCTCGCCTAGCGTGTCGTAATCGTAGGTGACATAAAAGCCATCCGACCAGGTCAGTCGCGTGCGGCGCCCGGCTGCATCATATTGATAAGTGGTCGAACCACCGGTCAGCTGCGGGGATTCCGACAGCTTTCGGCCCAACTGGTCGTAACCAAAGCTCACCTTCTTGCCGTTGCCGTCATCAACCTGCGTCACCCGGCTCAGCAGGTCATAGCTGGTCGCGATGTCGCGGTCGTTGGCGTCGAGCGGATTCACCATATGCGCCAGCGTCTGACGCCCCAGATTGTCGTACGTGTACGAAATCTGCTTGCCGTCGCGAAGGCGCTGGCTCGCTAGCCGGCCAACCGAGCTATAAGTTAGTTGTTCATAGTCGGTGGTCGACGATTGCCCCGCCGTAGTAGGGGATGGATAGCTCGTCTTTATCAATCGGCTGGTATCGTCATAACTGTAGGTGGTGAGGTTTCCTTTTGCGTCAGCCACCGAGGTCAGCCGTTCCGCGTCATATGTACGGGTGATCTCATCTCTTTGGTAGGATGTGCCGTATGCGGTCTGGATCTTCAGCGCCCGGTTAGCGCCGTCATAAACGGTATGCGTGATCCGGTCGGGGCCGAACGTGCCGGCGGTGCCAAGCGTACAGGCATCCGTGGTCGATGTGGCGAAGACCGCGGGGTTCATGCGAACCGCCGCGCAGTCGAGGCGACCGAAAATGTCATAATGATAATCGGTACGGGACTGGATGCTCCCGCCAGCCGTCGCCGTGTCCTTAACCTTGCGCGAATAGCTGTCGAAGCTGGTGTCGGCGCGCCTCAGCTCGACAAAGCCACTGCCATCGGCGTTGGCGGTCCCGGATGAAACTGAAAGGACCTGGCCGTTGGCGTTGTAGGTCGTTTTCGCAGACCGGTTATGGAGTGGTCCCGTCCCATCCGGGTCCGGACTAACAACCTGAGTCACCTGCCGATAGGCGTTGTAGGCCCAGATGGTGGTGTCAGCGCTGCCGGATAGCGGCCCGTCCTCCGAAATCCTGTTGCCGGCCGCATCGTAAGCGACCGCTGTCGTGCTGCTGATCGAGCCGTCTCCCGCGGCGACCGTGGTTGCGGTCGGCAGGAGGTTATTCGCAACCGATGTCGCGCCATAGGTAATCGTGGTCTTAACCTCGTCGGCCGTCCCCGCACAAGACGCTGTGGTGATGCAGGAAGACGCGCTTGTCGGCCTATAGATGCCGCTGGGCGCTACGACGATCGAGCCGCTCGTATCCTTATAATAAGCGTATAGCTGCGTGTAGGCAGTCCGAGCCTGCGGCTGGACTCCACCCGACGTGGCGGCAGGTGATGTTACGGTCAAAACGCCACCATGTGTGGCGTCATAGGTGTAGGTCGTAACGCCGCCGGCCATGTCGGTCGTCGTGCTGGGCAAATTGCAGGTGATAGGATTTGAGCAGGTGGTGTCGTAGGTGGCGCTCTCGGTCAGCGGCCCCACCGCCGATCCATATTTACTCTGCACCGATTTCGACAGGACATTGCCCCTGTCGTCATAGGTCGTCGTGACAACGGCCTTATTGTCATCGATGGTCGAAACACGACCGTACGTATCGTAACTATAGGTACGGTTCCAATAAGATGGGTAGGGGTAAACGTCGCTCGAGGCGGTGTCGGTGTACAACCCCAATACTTGCGTGTTATCGGCACTCCAACCAAGCTGGATATGCCGATGGAAAGCCGGCGTACCGGACTCGGTGGTCTGGACTCCGACCAGATTTATCCGGCCATCGCTGTATAATTCCTTTGTATATCCCCAGAATATTGTAGTGTAGCTTGGATGGAATCCAGATATAAGATCGTTGTAATCGTACGTTAGCGTAAAATCATCCGACGCACTGCCGAATGACTTAATACCGGTTATACGACTGCCCTGGCTGTCGAACCGGTAACGTCGGACGCGGCCATCGGGCAGGGTCGCATAGGTATAGTTCGTCAACGTCAAGTCATAGGACGGCGTTGGCAGCGGATCCTGCGTATAGCTGATCGAGCCGTTGTCCGACGAGCACCCATCGGCTGTTGGATCGCAATAATTTTGAGCCAGATTGATCACGGCAACCTTGGCGACACGCATCCACTCGTCAGCAGCAGCCGTGTCGATCCCGGTAATTGTGTTGATGCCGTGACTGTAATGGATCTGATAGCCGAGGTTATTCGAAAGCGATTGAAGGCGCGTAACCCGAAACGTCACATAGGTTCCGCAGCCGGTTCCACCGCCCGAACAATTATAAACATTATAACTCGCTTTTTTATAGGCGAATGTGTCAACCTCACCGTCCGGATGCGTTATTTTTGAAGCCAGCGCATGGCTCTGAATGTAGAAGGAATATGTTCCTGTAGAATCGGTGATAAGGGTCGGATCAAAATCTATTTTTGTCCCATCCTTATCTATAAATTGATAACTGGTGATGGGAGCGCTGAGACCGCCAGGTTTTTGTGATGTTAGGACGAGCCCGTCATTTTTCTTGGTGTCGTAAGTATACCCGATCGTTGTAGATCCACTTTTGATCGCAACCGCATGTTTAAATTTTATCGTACGGCCTCCCAGAGTGACTTTGGGGGCATTCCCGGAGTTGTAGATGCTCATCACGAAATTGTGAGAGAAACCCCGGTTGGTGGTCAGCGGACCCCGGAACAAATATCGGGTGTGAGACAGGCCGCCGGCCCCGGGCTGACCGATAGACAGGTCCGTTTCGGAATAGACAAATTGCAGGGACGTCAGATCAATACCGCGCTCATCCACGACGGCTATTTCCGGCGGCACGGGCAGGGATGAGGTTTGCGCGGATGCGGATTGCGGCATCGCCAGCGCGAGGGAAAGCAGGCAGGCTATGAATGCGGAGCGCCGCCAGTTCACAATCATGGTTTCGCTTCCCCCGTTAAAATTCAGTCGCGCTCGCACCCGCCCTGGCAGGTCAAGCTGATCAATTAGGCTGATTGGTTTGGCTGGCCGCCGTATCTGGCAGAAGCGACCGCGCCGCCGCGCAGAGCTTTCTGGCGTCGATGCCAAGCTGAGCTTCGGTTTGCGCTTGAACGTCGTCATTGCCGCGGGCGAGGTCGCAGACGAAACGCTTATGGTCCGCAAGGCGAGTGGCGAGAGCGCCGCAAGCCGCCGGCTGAAAGCCCTTAGCGGCAAAATCAGCGGCATTGGCGCTCGGCACGGGCACGACAAGCGTCCAATCGTGCCCATCGGCCTTGGTGGTCGTCCGCGCCATGCAGCGCGCGGTAGCTCCGTTGGCGGCGGTGATGAGCTGGTTGGTGGGAATGTCCGTCTTGGCGGTTCCGACTGTCTGGGCACTTACTTGTGCCGAAAGACACAGGATCAGCGCGCACGACAACAATCTCATCAGCCACATCCCCCGTTAGATAGCGTCAAGCGCACGCACAGCGGGGATCTACACATCCCCGGATGAGCCGGCAGAGTCACCCTTGCGGCAAAGCAAAGCTGATGGCAGCATCGATTCGTGTCAAGCAGTGCTCCTGCAGTAGAGTCGGAGCTGTAAAGTTGCTTTCATTGCCATCCTTAAGGGGGAACAGCCGATGAGAAGCGGGATTTTCTTGGTCGGGGCAGTAATAATTGCAACCATTCCGGTTGTTTCTTCCGCCGAGGTTGCGACCTATCAATATGACGCGCTCGGCCGGCTGACCCAGTCGTTCAAACAAGGCGGCGGCGCGGACGGCACCTTGACCATCATTACCAACGACCCAGCCGACAATCGCTCAAATTACACCGTGCTCAACGTCACCAAAACGCTGCACACTGGAGACAAGGTCTATTCGCCCGACAACCGTTTCTACTTGACGCTCAAGGCCGATGGGAATCTCGCGGTCGTCACCGCTTCGACCAGTGCCGAGCTCTGGAATACGGGGACGACCAGCCTCGCCACCGATCATGCCAGCTTCAATTCGGACGGGAATCTCGTCCTGCTCGATGCGACAAGCGCGTCACTCTGGAATTCAGCGACGTCAGGTCACCCCGCCTCTCAGCTCACCATGCAGTCTGATGGCAATCTCGTCATCAAGGACCAGGGCGGCACCCAACTCTGGCAAACCAATACCGGCGGGCACTGATCTAGAATGCTTCGATCGCAATTGCGCTCAGGGTAGAAACCATACTAGTTCGCCGTCATGGAAAATGACGGGGTTGTGCTGCGACCGACCTTAACGGACCTCGAACGCTGCGCGGCTCGGATGATACCTCCTTATTCGCGCGTGCTCGCCATCGGCGCCGAAAGCTGCGCGATCGAACCAGTGCTCCCCGTTGGCTGCTCGGTCGCATTCGCCAGCCGCATTCTCATAAGGAGCGGAGCGGATATCGTCGTCATACTTGCTCCTGACGTGGTCAGAGGTCACGAAGACCTAGCAATCGCAACCCGCCTGCTGGGTCGGCCACTTATATTCGCGTGGCCAGTATCCGATGGGAACCGCAGCGCTCTTTCAGCGCTGCAGGATCAACTGAAATCAGCCGGTTTCCAACTGGAAGCTACGGAGCAGGCTACGCCCGCGCTCCGCCTGCTCAAGTGGGTGCCCGAGAAGGACGCGATCGAGGCGCCCCCTATCCCCTAGCGCGTGCTCATCCTGTCCTATTACCATATCGCCAGTTCGGCGACCGGGTCGGCCATCGTCGCCGGATAGAGCATCAGACTACGAATGTGAGGGTCGGGCGTCCGAATCTTTCCGCGCGCGACTTTCCCATCGCGAAACCGACGCTGCGCGTTTGCGCTGTCACGAAAGCCGTATTAGCCAGCCGCATGGACAATGACGAGGTCGCGCGGCGACCAAGCAAAGCGGACGCCGCGGATCCCCAATACCCGCCTTGGTCCGATCCCCGTTCCCTCGATGCGGTGTGGGACGGCCGCGCCAAGCGCGCCGCCACCTATATCCCCGCCGGTTCGCGCGTACTCGATCTCGGCTGCGGCGCGATGGCGCTGGAGCGCTATCTGGCCGAAGGCTGCTCCTATCAGCCGTGCGATCTGGTCGCGCGCGATCCACGCACCCTGGTGTGCGATTTCAACGCAGGCGACTTCCCCGTCGGCTTCGATTGCGACGTCGTCAGTGTGCTCGGCGTGCTTGAATATATCGCCGACGTTCCAGCCTTTATGACCAAAGTGCGCGCGCTGAATTGCTCGGTCGTGCTAAGCTACAACGCTAGCGATAAACCCGGCTACCCAACAGGCGTGCCTTGGGTCAACCACTACACACAGTCCGACATCATCGCGCTCTGCGTCGCCGCGGGCTTCCCTCATTATACCGGTACGTCGATCGAGAATGGACAGGTTCTGCTTCGGCTGGAGCCGGATTTGATCGCGCCCAAGCCGCAGGAAGACGCACCGAACGCGACGGCGCGCTGCGCAGCGAGGATGATACCCGCTTATGCGCGCGTGCTCGGCATCGGGCTGGATAGCCGCGCCCTGGAACCAATGCTTCCGACCGGCTGCGCGATCGAGGCGGTCGACATCGTCCCCGCCGAAGCCACAGCTGACATCGTGGTCCTGCTACGACCTGACGAAGCGCTTATCGCAGCAGCTCGAAAACTAGGGCAGCCGTTCCTTTGCGCGTGGCGAGCCACGGGTTCGGATGATCCTGATTCAATCCGCCTTGGCGAGACAATGAAGCGAGCAGGCTATCATCTGCAATGCGCCGAGCAGGCAACGCCGGCGCTCCGCCTGTTCAAATGGTTGCCCGAGCGCAAAGCGCCGGAAAACCCCGGCACCGCCAAGCGCGTGCTCGTTCTTTCATATTACAATATCGCCAATTTCGGCGACCGGCTCGGCTATCACGTTCTCAACAGCGTGCTGCCCGCCGATGCCGAGGTCACCTATGGCACGCTCCATCCGTGGAGCGTTCCCGACCGCGATTTCGACCTGCTGATCCTCGGCATCGGCAACAGCCTGATGGCGCGCGATGCGCTGATGCCCGAACTGAGTGCGCTGATGGACCGGATTCCGCACAGGATCGGCATCTTCGGCACCCATTTTCGCGATCAATTCCTTCCGCCCAAACGGGCGCAGGCGCTCGACGCGCTGCTCGGCAAGCTCACGACCTGGTGGGCGCGTTACGAGGAGGACATATTCGCCTTCGGCCGCGGGCGGAGCAATGTGCGGCACCTCGGCGACTGGCTGATCGCGGCCTTCCCGATGGCGGTTCCGACGCAGGACAAAGGCCTCACCATACCCGCCGATATCCTGGGCGAGGAAGTCCCGCTCGACCGCACGATCCAGCGGATTCAGGCGTATCGCGCGGTTTCCAGCGCACGCTTGCACACCCTGCTGTGTGCGCTCACCAGTGCCGATCACGTTTCCTATCAGGAACAGCGCGTCAGCGATGATCCCACCAAGGAATCGGGCAAGTTCCGCTCGATGCTGATCGACGTTTTCGGCCGCACGTTCGACGAAGGCCAGTTGTTCGCGGTCGATCGAGACGCGGTCATTCGCTACAAGAAAAGGGTCGAAGCCAACCTCGCCGATCTGCGCGCGGAATTGGCCGCCCTGCTGGGGTAAAAGCAGGAGTGCAAGCAGGCCGAATCTTCGCCCCCCGGCTCGGCTCACTGCTCACCGAGATCCTTCTATCGATGCGTAAGAGGGCCGAAAGGTTGAATGCACGGTTCGCCGCGCGCCATGTAACGCACGACGTGTGCGCATCTACCAGACTGTGATCCGGGATGGATCGATCTTATGCAATGGCACTCGTGGCGCTTTGCTCTAAGATGCATAGCTCGGCAGAGCCTCGGCTCATCAGGGGCTTTGTGTTTCATTTCACGGACATTTGCCGTCAGGCGGGCGGAGAAGACGATGGTTTACGTACTAACGGCGCTCGGAACACAAGAGACGATAGGGGCATCGCCGCGCGGGCAGCAGCGCAAGCAGATAGGATCGTCGTTCTTTCGGGGTGAGGACTGCAATTTTAATCCCTATGGACAAGATCATTGTCTGCCCGATTTTGCGCACCGGTTTTTGCTGCACGGGTGGCTGCCGGACGGACCGATCATCAATGCCAAGACCAAGGTAACGGCGTTCGGATCCTGCTTTGCTGAGAATATTTCCAATCATCTCGGGAGCATAGGGTTCGACACATCCAAGCAGCGCGCGAAAGATATTTACGTGTCGGTGATGGGCGAGGGTATGGTCAACGTCCACGCCATCGCACAGCAGTTCAAATGGGCGCTCGACGGCTGGATGCCCCCTTCCGATCTTTGGCACGGCTACAATGCAGAGCAGTACGACCTCAGCGAAGAAGTTCGGACTGTGACTCGCGATGTGTTCCTGAACACCGAAGTCTTCATCCTGACATTCGGCTTGTCCGAAATCTGGTATGACGAGACGACCGGCGGCGTTTTCTGGCGCGCCGTGCCGTTGCGCTATTACGATGCGACGCGTCACAAATTTCGCGTTTGCTCCTTCGAGGAAACGAAAAGCAATATTGGTGAAATCATAAGACTGATAAAAGAGCACGTCCCCCATGCGAAGATCATAATGACGGTTTCGCCTATACCGCTGATCGCTACTTTCAGACCCGTCTCTTGCATCTCTGCCAACTCAGCGTCGAAAGCGATCATCAGGGGTGCGCTCGATGAAACAATGAGGGAATTGGACGACGATCTTCGACAGGACGTTTTCTACTTTCCTGCCTTCGAGATCATAAATGAATGCTTTCCCAATCGGTTCATCGAAGATGGGCGCCATCTGCACCCGATGATCGTCCCGTCCGTCATGCGACTGTTCGAAGCGACCTTCTGCGATACGGAACTCACGCTTGAGGAAGCTGAAACGACCTTCAGTCAAGCGCGCCTGGACGCCGCAAAGACGTTGGGCGAGCACCCCCTGTTTTCAAAAGCATTCTCGCCAGCGGCATAACACCCGCTGACGGCCGTACCACCTTCCCATCACGGCTGTCCGACGAAAGTGGCAATGGGCCGTTGCGCGCGTTATCCGCTATTGCGGAGCCAACAGACGCTCCAGCTCTTCACGCAGATCTTCCACGTTTTTGGCTACTTTGACCTTGTAGCGTCGCACCGCCTCGCGATCGACGGGAAACAGCTCAGCCTCGGGATAGGTACGGCCGAATATGTCGATGAGCATCGACCCGAACTTGCCGGTGACTTCGTCCGAACCGGGCACGACGCGCTGCTCCTGATAAGAAACATGGTCGGCGCTGGTGAGCGCGCACAGTAGGGTGTGGAGCCGCGCGCTGGATACGCCGCGATAAGCCTGGATCTTCTGGATCGTGCGATCCAGCGACACGTTTTCCCGAAGAAAATCTGCCGGGATCGTCAGCACCCGATTCACCGTTGGAACCGCCATCGGAAAGGCGGCGATCAACCAGTCACCAAGATGGCGCACGTTGGATCGGCCATCACCGAACAAGGCGATGTCCTCCTCGTAGCGCGCCCACCAGGTCGTTAGCCGGTTCAATATGCGGTTCAGGCCGTCGGCAGCGGGGCCCTCTCGGAACAGGCTGCGAACCTGTGTGCCGAAGATGCCTATCGAATGCGGCACCTGCTCCATCAGCGCGGCCAGCTTGGGATCGCGGGCGTCGCTCGGGAGCAGGCTGTTGCCGATGCCCAAGATCAGCAGATCATACTCGCGGTCGGGCACCGTCCACGGATTGAGGTTGGCATAGGTCACGTCCGCATGCGCGGGCATGATGCTGTTCAGGACATGATAGCCGAGCCGGTCGCCGAAATTGACCGTCTCATAATAAGAAAGGACGATCACCCGCTTGGGCCTGCGCGGCTTATCGCCGTCCAATGTTGTCATGGCATCTCGATAAAGCCGCCTGCGAAAAATACAAAACGGGTTTGCGCCACATGCGTGCGGCCTTTGGAATTTGCGGACTCCATACCCCCCATGGCGGGCCTGGGCCGCTCATCCATTAGCCATCAACGCCTGTTCTGAACGCGGCGTGGAGCTTGCCGCACTTTTGCGCCCTAACCGATCCAATGAGATGGCGAAGGGGCAAACAGCGCGGGGACAGCCATTCGCTTCAAGCCGGATCATTCTGCCGCAGCGATCTCGCCACCAGCTTCGTCAGTCGATCGCGGCGTGCCTGCGCGTCTTCCGGCGAAAGCGCAACGCTCGACACTTTGACCCGATACCCTTTGACGACCGTCTCGGTCGGCGCTGGCGGCGGCGATAGCGATGCAATGAATTCCGGCACCTGTTCCGGCATCAGGAACGATATGCGCGACCGCTCGGCAGGCGGCAGTCCCTCGATGATAACGGCCTCATAACGAGCTTGGGATGCGCGCGACTTGGTAAGCACCACTGCCACACGCTCAAAGCCGGCGCCGAGGCATTTACGAACATTCTCCGCCTCATGATGCGCCGGGGTCGAAACGGAAATCTCGACTGCCACCCGAAGGTCGCCCTGCTCCAGCAATACGTCTACCTGCCCGCCGCCAGATAGGGGGGCTTCAAGCACCGCCCGAAAACCTTGCTGTTCGCCCAACTCTTTGACGAGCGCCTGAAGATAGCGGTGTTTCGGCCCACCCTTCCCTTGCTCGCGCTCGCCCGGGAGCACGTGCCGCACCTGGACAGACGGCTCTACGACAACGGTTGCGCGCTCCGGTGCCGTTGTCCGATCCTGTTCGTCCGGCGGGAGCGCAGCACCTCGATCGGCGGCTCGTTCCGATTGAGGCCACGCAAGAACGTCTGCCCGCGTGCCGCAATACCGCTCGCGATTACGACTAAGGACGAAGTCGTAGTCTTCCTCTGCCATAGTCGGCTGGCGCTCAAGGAAGCCGAGCGGTACCGAAAGACGCAGCGCCTCGGGCGTGCGATGCTTGAGCCATACCGCAAACTCGGTTTGATTGCCGCGCCTGCGCATCCCTTCGATGAAGTCCGGCGTTGTGTGCAATTCGGCGGCCAGTGCCCGCGCGTCCTTGTTGGAGACGCCACCGACGCACTTGAAGCTCGTATTAGAGAGGAAGGCAGAACGCAGCCTTGGAGAGAGCTGGTCGAGGGTTTGGTGCGCGAGCATCATGCCCACCCGGTACTTACGGGCCTGCGACAGAATCGTCTCGATCGTGTCGTCAAAATACTCCTGCGCCTCGTCGACGTAGACGAAGGTGGGCGTGCGGCCGCGCTCCGGCACGGCAGAGCGCTCAAGCGCGGCTTGCGCGAGCATCGAAATGAAGAAGCGGCCAAAAAGCGCGCTGCCCTCGGTCTTGAGGAGATCCTTGGCGGTGTTGATGAGGATGATCTTGCCGCCTTGCATCGCCTCAAACAGGTCGAGCTTGTTTGCCCGCTGTGCGAACATGCGCTCGAACGCCGGCGTCGAGAGCACGCCCCAGAGGCGCTTCAGAATCTGCTTCTTGGTGGCGGCGAACGAGGGATGGAAGAACTCGGTGTCGAAGAAGTGCCGGGCCGAGCCGTCGAGCGTCTTCATGTGAGGGCGGAACGCCTGGCCATCGTCCATGAGCTGCATGAGGGTTTGGATCGTGGCCCCCGGAATGGAGAGCATCAGCCGCGCCAGGTAGCGGAAGATGACGCCCTGCTTCTGGGTAAGCTCGGCTCCCAACAGCGCGCCGAAGAAGGTCTCATACAGTTCGATCACGCCGTTAAGAGCCCGCTCGCGATCGACCGGGCGATATTCCGCCAGCCGCTCCGTGTGCATATCGAACAGGTTGAGCGCAGGCGGGAACTCGACGTCGGATGGATCAATGAGGACGAGGCGGTCGCATAGGCTGCGATCGGCAACCGGCGAGAAGAGATCGAGCCGCGTCAGTTTCTGGATGAGGTCCCCCTGGCTATCGATCACGACCACCGAGCGCCCGTCGTCGCGTGCGGCTTCGAGATCGTCGTAAATCATGCGCTGCAGGAGCTGCGTCTTGCCGTGCCCGGTGCCGCCGACCACGTGGCAGTGCTCGAAGCGCATATGGTCGGGCACGTCGAAAGACACCGGCAGCGAGAATAGATCCTCAAACGGCGTGCCGGCGAGATAGAACTGCACCAGTTCGGCGGGGTTCGCACTTTTATGCCGCGTCGGCATTACGAGGCGGCTCTGCACCTCGTGCGGGTTGGTCTCAGGCGCGAACCCCGACGCCACGACAAGGTTCGTGGCGAGGCGTTCGCGCAGCCGCATAAACACGTCGTACCTGAATACGTCATCGTCATAGAAGGAGAGGATGAGGCGTTCGATCGTCTCAGCCGGCCGATCGAGAATTGAAACGAGCGGCACCGTAAAGGCCGCCTTCTCTCGGCCGCCCTCTTGGGGAACAGCATCCGGAACTGCATCAATGAAGTCGGCGTATCCCACCGTGAGAAGCCGCCTGACGATACCCATGAGGCGATCATAGTCCCGGGCCCACCGCCCCCGCCGCGCGAGCATGGCGCGGACTTCAACGGCGACTTTCGCGTCGGATTCGATCAGTGGCCAGTCAGGTTCAAGGGCGACAATATCCTCGGCGCGCAGGAGCGCCTCAGTCGCCACCGCGAGTTCGACAAGTAGGTCGCCGTCGGCGGCGCGCTGCGCCCGATCGCGGCTTTCTCGCACGATGCCGAGCACGGTGTCCGTGAGGCTGGCGTGCGCGAGCGCCGAGCTTCGCCATGCGCGCTCAGTATCGTCCCACAGCCGCCTGGTCTCTTCTAGCTCACGCGCCCGCGGGCCGGCCGACAGCCAGTTGGTGAGGTTCGTATTTCCGAAGATGCCTATACCTCGATAACCTCTTCGCCGCCGAAGGTGGCTGCGGCGGCGAGCACCTGGCCGAACGTGGTAGCGGCTTCCTTGATCTGATCTTCGATAGCTAGCATCTCAAGGATGTCTTTTGCCTCGACCCGTTTGCCGTTGGTCAGGTCATTGACGCTTATGCGGAGCGTCACGGCCTTCCACGCGAGGCGGCTGGCAGCACCCAGAAGTCCCGACCCGCCTCTGATATCGTGGCTCGCGTACAACTCGGTGTCCCCAAGCTTGTATTTCTTGATAGCGACGCGCTCCTCGTCAGAAATCTCCGCGCGCACTTCGAGTGAGAATGTAACCTTGCCGATAAGGCCAGAGCGCTGATCGCGCCGAAGCAATAGCCGCATATGCATGCCCTCCCCGCGCCAGAAACTGCGGATCAGGACGTCGCGTGCAACAAGGATTAGTGCCGTTTTGAGTCCGTATCGGCCTGAGATGGCCTATTGGCGTTTAGCCTTGGCCTCGCGCTCATAGAGCGGGCCGATAATATCGTCCGGATTGATTTTCAAAACGGCGCAAAAACGGACAAATTCCCACACATCGATGCGTCGTTGGAGCCGCTCCACTCGGCTTACGAAGGACTGATTCTCACCGTACGCTTTGCCCAGAGCTGCTTGCGTCATATCCAGCTCGTCCCGACGCGCTACGAGGCGCTCGATAATTTGCCGATACTCGGGCTCAAAAGCCGATTTGCGAGGCTGAGGCATTGAGCCCGGCCATTGGCAGGGAGTTTTCCAATAGTGCAAAACTCCCTATTTTTTAGACGGATGAAATGCAGTATTCTGCCCAACGAAGCTGTGGGGAAGCGCGAGATTTTGGGGGATGTCAGCGGTATGAGGAAAACACTGACCTTTGCAGCGCTGGCGTTCGGCATCGCTTCGTCCGCGTCATATGCGAAACCCCCAATCTGCACGGATCCGGAAGCATGTTCGGTCATGCCCGAGAGCCCCGTGAAAATCGGCGGTAGACCACATTGCACCGACACCTACTCGTGCATCGCGCTGATCAATCTCTCAAGCGAGGCTCAGGTCTCGGCACTTTACATCGCCGAGCAGCAACATCACGGGCAGGTCGACTGGAGCGGCAACCTGTTCGTCGGCGACTATCAGCTCCATCCGTTCAAGTGGACGGCCTGGAGTAAGCCGCCGAAATTCAGCTGCCACGTCGCGGTCAAAATCCAACTCCGCTATCGCGGACAGACGATCGATGTCGACCCTGAGACGTTCAATCTCTGCAAACGCGATGCCGCCGGCCACGCCATGATCAAGGAAATTTGCGTGCACTATCCGCCCGAAGAGTTTCCCGCGAGCGGCGGCGACTGTCGTATGCGGGAAGGCAGCGCCGCTGAGTAAAAGGGCACCTCATCGGCGTTCGATAAGCGGCGTAGGCTTGGTGGACCCGAAGCGTCGTCGAACCGCTAGCTTCCCCTCATACGATCTCTCATCACTTCTCGCCGGAGGCTTTGGAGATCGCTCGCCCTATCTCGCTAATCTGCTTGATCGCGCCCTGAGTGGGACGGATTCTATAGAGCGCTTTTAGGTATTCCCAATCGAACGACGTTAGCTCCGGTGGTGCCGTACGCGTTCGATCGAACAGCGTCAGAATTGTAACGTTCGCCGCAGTGGCTGGTGCGGATGCCCTTGTGTCGGCCAGGGTCCGCGTGGCCGCATAGTCGGCGATCTGAGTTAAGGTCTTCCCGACAAGCGCAGCATTTTCAAACACGATGACTGATTGGGTCAGGGCTATTTGCGACGAGACATCCGTAATGGATGCCGTTCTCGTTGGAAGATTCGTCCCTATGTCGAGCGCCCTCCCGAACTGGTCCTGCATGATGGTGTGCGGCTGCTTCCGTTCACCATCCTCGTTTCTCATTTCACCCGTTGCCCACGCTATGGCCGGCGGTCCCTCGTTTAGAAGTTCCGCACGGCGGGCGTCCGTAAGTAGTCGGAGCCCACCCTTTTTTTCCAGCGACCGGATGAATGCACGCGGGTCGTCGCTTAATACGACGAAGAGGTTCGGCGAACATTTCGCGTTATCCAGCGGCACGCCCAACTGAGCGGCGATAAATCGAATCCGTTTGACGACAATCGAGGCGTACGGCTCCGGCATCCCCATGACTTCCGGGCACACGGGGTCGATGAATCGCCCAAGCTGACCATTGGTTTGCCAAGCAATGCCGGCGACCTGTGAGCGCGCCTCCGCGCGATTGACGTGCGTGGGCGCCCTGATAATCACGTCGCTATGCGTGAGATCCTGGGCGGGAGCCGCGGCCGCCGCAAGGGCGCTCAGTGTGAGGAACGGCAGATATCGCATCGTGACCCCAGCGTGCGCAATGCGGCACCCACGCGCTTCACCGGGCTGGTGAAGTCTGGCTCTGCCGCATTCCGATACACACGCTCCTTAAACTAAAAAAGGGAGGAATGCGCTATTCCCGTGGCACAATCGGTATCCTTTCTGCTGAGCCGGCATTCTCAGTTGCTCTGACGTGTTCAAGAAAGGCCCGAACCCGTCTTCCTTTTGATCACGGGATCGGGGTTAGGGCTGCGAGCGTATTATCCGCTGCGGTCGCAAAAGCCGCATTTAATAAAAAGACAGGCCCGTCGGGGCCTGTTTAGGATTGGCTCGTCATGACATGCCCCGCGCTCGTTGCGAGCTACGGGCTGGTGCGCTTGCCTAGTGCCGCGGGTTACTTGGGCAGGGCTTTCTCGAGCTAGCCTTCCATGCAAGGCCCGCGACGGTCGGAATACCATCGCACGAGGTGCAGCAAAGCCGTCACGTATCTTATCCGAGCATGCCTAATGCCGTCCCGGCGGCACTTTGCACGCCTCGCTGACATCGACGAGGGGCGCCATGCTCGGACTCGCCTGTGGGCACTGCACCCTGCTTCCAGCGCTAGTCTGGCAGGCGAGACAGAGTGCGTGCGCTAAACGGCCGGCTCGGTACGCCGTCGATCATGAGCTTGAGGTAGATGCTGTAGTTTGGAAGGTTGATGAGATCCTCAACCCCGAACACAGGCTGCATCTCCCCGGCGATGATCGGCGCATCCTCCACCCCTACCCGGAATGAGATGAGCGTGCCGGCGTTGCCAAGCACCGCGTGCCGGATGTCGGGTTCAAGCTGATGCAGGTGCTGGTGGGCCAATATGAGCCCCACAGCGTGCTTCCGCAGCTCGGCAAGCATGTTGACGAAGGAAAGCGTCGTGAAGCTCTGGAACTCGTCTACGTAGATGAAGAACGGGCGGCGCTCTGCTGCCGGCATGTCGGCCCGCGTAAAGCCGGCTAGGCCGAGAGTCGAAACGAGAAGCGAACCCAGCATAAGTGCGCTGTCTTCGCCAAGCTGACCGCGCGAGAGGTTGGCGATGAGGATATGCCCCTCATCCATCATCGATCGCAAGTGAAGGTCCACCTTGGGGTTTACGAGTATCCGGTAGAGGGTGGGATCGGAGAGAAGCGCGCCAAGCTTGTTCTGGATCGGCGCCACCGCCTCGATCCGAAGACGGGGCGGATAGTTCTTGAATTCGGTCTTCCAGAACTGCCGCACGACGGGGTTACGAATTGAAGCCGTCACGTTTCGGCGGAAGGTATCGTCGACGTAGAGACGGAGGATATCTGGGAGCGTGGACCCATCCCGTTCCAGCAACGCGTAGAGGCTGTTGCGAAACACGTGCTCCATGCGCACGCCCCAGGCGAGTGGCCAGAGCTTACGAAAGGTCTCAAGCAAGCCGGAGGCCGCTAGCGGAATCTTATCGTCGCGCACGCGCCGTAGCGGGTTGTATCCGAATGGCTGGTGTGGATCTGGGGCGTTCAGATAAACAAAACGACCGACAACTGACGGACCAAGTTCTGCGATCAGCTCTTCGGCCAAATCGCCGTGCGGATCGATAAGCCCGAAACCTCGTCCAGCGATCGCATCCTGAAACGCCATCGTTCGGATAAGCCTGGACTTACCAACACCCGTCTTGCCCAATAGATACGTGTGCGACAGTCGATCGCTTTGACGAATACCAAAAAGTGCCGAATGATTACGGTTATTCGTCGCTGCAATTATGGACAGGGCATAAGACACGACCCCATTGTGCCTTTACCCGATTGCGGCACAAGGGATCATAATGAGCGAATCATTTGCCTAGCGGGCGGCCTCTCTGAGGCGTCGCGCAGTTCCACTACACCAGCAGGCAATGATTGAATTTACTACGGTTCCGGATGCATGAGTGACATAATAGCGTCCCTTGGCCTATGCGTCGAGCGAGTTATCCACAGCTTTGAGATCCGCTTCAGCCTCTCGCCGCATCTTGTTATAGGCGTAAGCATCCAGCGGAACGGTTAAATCTTCGTTGTCAATGGCTTGGAGAACCTTCCGCGCAGACCCGATAATCAGTTGACCGTCATCAAGGTGATGCCCGGCTTTTCTAATTGTATCCGCCAACGTGACGCGTACGATACCATCGATACCACGCGGCGCGGCCTCCTCGACCAGATGACGCAAAGAATCGCGACCAAGTCCTGCCGTCTCCAAATCAGACCAGCTGCCATCACACTCAAGAAAGCAAATTGCATAATAAAGGATATTGTTTGCGGTTACTTCGTTCTCTTCCTCGGCGCTGTTCGTACTCCTATCCGACTCCCACCCGCTGATCGCCCTACCTCGGACTCCCAGAGTAACTCGAAGCGCCTCCAAATAAGCATCTCGCTCCCTTGGCCAGGATAGTTTGGGATCTCCAAATTCATAGGATTGGCGCTCCAAGGCTCTACCTTCACGCCACAATTCAAATCCATATTGTCGCGCAATTCTAACGCGAAGATAATGGTCGTGCGGAATGCTAGTGTCTGTCTCAAGCGCGATGTACGCCTCTCGAAACTTGGTTAGTGCATACGCCGTACTGCCCATGAAGGCTATTACGTTAGCCACTCGAAACCACAACGCGGCGCTGCCCCTGTAAGCCCCTTGCTGCGAGAGCGACAAATACCTGCGAAGACTCCGGCGAGCAGCCTGATCGGAACTCAAAGCCCCAGAAGACAATGTTATCGATGAGCCGAGCTTTCTAAGTATGATCGCCTGCCAGTACTCCGTTAACGCTATCTCCATAGTCAGCCGGTAATATATGTGATCCATTTCGTCAGCGTTCGAATTGCATCTTAATCTCTGGACAGCGACAAGATCCTCTATTATAGAGTTTAGTTGGGAGACCCAAGAAAGAATACTTTTTCTATCCTTTGCATCATTGTTAAAAACATGTTGATAAAAGCTATTTAGCATAGCAACCGAGCGACCAATTATGATCTTTTCTTCTGTATTCCACACTATCTTTAGAAGTTCATTAAGACCGATAGATCTTTCCCGACGAAATTCAAAAAGTGATTTCACGATTGGAGCATCGTTTATCGTATCTTCAATTCCGTCTGCGACCTCAGAGCAGCTATCCAAAAAATGCTTTAGCGTTTTTAACTGTCTAGTCGTTGACTCTTGAAGCCGCGAAGTCCGAGACGAAGTAACACGAAGCCGGGAGTCGGACTTGAATTTATATCTAAGTCGATGATCGATTTCTCCCCACACATCCTCCAATGATGTCCGAATTTGAACTTCTACAGGAACTCGATCAGCATCGGTTCCGGGCCCATTCGCCAATACGACAATATGAATTGAAGAATATTCGCTATCCTTTCGAAGAATTTCCACCCAAGGGATACCACTTTCGCTCTTTTGAGATTCAAACCCGAAGTCCATAAATTCACGGGTACATAAAAGCACTATTTCGTCATTTATTTCTCTAGTGTAGATTTTTATTTCTATGACTGCGTCAGCTAGGCGTTGACCAGGGAAGATATCCACACCCTGAGCCTGACCGTTTTGTAAGAATATCAAAAAAGCGCGAAGGAGGGCAGGCAGTTCGTTTCGAAACAGAGTTAGCAGCCTTAAGCCCACTATGTCGGTAACTGAGGACGGAGCGTACGATGAAACCCGCTTCCTTCTATCTATTACCTTGAGAATTAGGCTATCTACCCGCTTTACTCTAGATTTTATTAGGTAAGCCTGCGACTCTAGACTATTGTAGCCCAGCGCTAAGGCGTGCAATATTCTTTGCCGCACATAATCTGCACCGGAAATCGCCCGGTACGACTCAAGCTCAATTCGCTCCGTGCGCTTAGATATCTGCGCCAAGATCCCCCCTCCCCGCTATATCGCCCTTTTGCTATCCAATGTAATTCACTACGCCAACCAATATTTATGCAAATGGTATAGGATTTCTCACCATCTTGGCGATATCCAAACCGCATCATTCTAACTATCCGGGTGTAATTTACTGTTTGCGAGAACTCGCGGATTCCGCGCGGGGGCCCCAGTCGCCGTTCGGCAATGTGGACTTTATGAAGCGACCGCAGCGGATTGGTTTCGGGATCAGGTTGATGTCGGATAGGAATCAAACTCCACCACTTAGCCTGCCGGTTCCGCTAGCGTGAAAAATTTAGCCTGATAGAATTCAGGCAGATTTAGCCGCTAGAGGCATCCAACATGAAAAACATCTTCATCAGTTTTGCGATTGAGGACCGGTTTGCGCGGGACAATCTAGTCCATCAAGCACAGCAGCAGCATACGCCCTTTTCATTCACCGACATGTCGGTGAAGCAGCCTTGGGATTCCTCATGGAAGACCAACTGCCGGAACCGCATTATGGGCTGCGACGGCATGATCGCGTTCATCAGCGATAACACCTACAACGCCGATGGGGCTCGCTGGGAAATCCAATGCGGCTACGACGAGGGCATCCCAGTGTATCCGGTCTATATCCACGACCACGGGGTCAAGCATATTCCACCCGAGCTCAGCGGGAAGCGTATCCACCACTGGACCTGGGCCAACATCACCAGCTTTCTGAATTCCCTTTAAGGCCATGACACCCGAGGAAGTTGAGAAGGTCCTGTTCGTCTCTGAGAGTGCGAAGTATGGCGATAAGTATATCGAGCACCTCCTGGAGCAGTACAAAATCTACATCAACGCCGCGGAGGCGATCAGCGATCGCCGACAGAAAGCGAACGAGTTCTTCCTCGCGCTGAACACAGCCCTGGTCACCGTTCTCGGATATCTCACGGCCAAAGGCGGCCTGCCGTCGCTGGCAGCGGTTCTCACACTTGCATCTGTAGCCGGCATTGCCATGGGGTACCTGTGGTACCGCATTCTCCAGTCTTACAAGGGGCTTAACGGAGGGAAGTATAAGGTCGTTCATGCCATCGAGCGCCGGCTACCGTTGGCATTGTATGACACCGAATGGGAAATGCTCGGCCGAGGAGAAAACAAAAAACTCTATTGGCCATTCACGCACATCGAGCTTCTGGTGCCTTGGATATTTATATCCATTTATGTGGTCATCCTGATCTCGGCGATTCCATGGAAAGCCGTCGCCACGGCGCTATACGTGGCGCATTTCTAGGTGCCATCTTGAAGCCAAATTGCGCCGACGCGTTACTGGTGCCGCCCAATCGAAGGGGTCCGAACTCACGTACGGCTAGCCAGGGTCTTCCGATCCCTAAGGGCCATCAATAGGTTTGCGCGATTGAACGGCCATTGGCGGTATACACGCTGACCGTCCATCGCCCGAGATGGCAGGAAAATACTTCCCTCTTCTGGGGTGCGCTGCTGCAATGCAGCCATCTCCGGCTGCCTAGCGCCATGATAGATCAGGGGGTTGGCATTGCGCGGAGGGAACAAAATAATCGCCTTCTCAGGTGCGTGACCCATCACATGCAGAATCTCCATGTCCAAAGCTTCGGTGGCCGCCGGAATGATGATGACTGCGCTCACTAAGTCGATGGTTTCCATCACATGGCTGAACCAATCCGCGTCCGATAGGACGCGTGTCGGTCGCACTGCCCCCACAGATCCTTTCCAGGACAAGAACCGCCAGTGGGGCGACGCGATGCGAACGATCCATTCCTGGATGTCGATGATCGGCATTCCGAATCCGACGATCCTGAGCGGATTGAGGGTGTTTTGGAGAGCGACGTTTGAATCGACTCGAAACGACCGGAGTATCACGCAGTAATCTCTATCCGACCCCGATACGATCGCTCGGATCGCATCAATGGTCAGATCATCTGACCAATATATGGATTTCGATATGTAAAGATGGTCAGCGGCGACGTAGAGTCCGGAGAAGACGCCGAACATAAACCAGGCTCCTCCAAAAAGCCCATAGTGTCCCGCCTGAAAAGCGCGAACGCCGCCAATTAGGCAGCCGAGTCCCGCAGCTCCACTAATCAAGCGCAGCAGAAAGAAGAGCCAACGTTCCACGAAATCTTCCTGACTGAAATTTTATCGCCATTCCAGCCATGTGATCATGACCCTTGTCCGAGCCCCTGATTCATCGAACCAGATTCGTCAAACCGCTCGCCGAGCTTAGTTACTGATTAGGTGAATTGCGTTGGATCCACATCGAGGAAGGTCAGGTAACCGACCTCTCTTGGTTGTTTTGTCAGTGCCTCAAATCCATGCGTCTTGCGCCGCCACTCCATGACGATCGGGGAAAGATCGTCCCACTTCTTACCAGGCACGGCTTGCGTGCCGATACGATACGGGTTGCCGGGCGTATCAGAATCACCGTGATGGACTGATCCGTACTCATCGATCCAAGGGCTCCAACCCCAATTTTCATGTTCAAAAACAGGACTGACAGACGTAGCCCGAAGCGTCTCAGCCTTGAGGCGATAGATATCGCCACTCATCTCAAAAGCGTCATCGCGCACCTTGCGATTGAAGAAAATCAACAAATCGGAGCCTATTACGCGCATGGCAGAGTGTCCCAAGCGCGCTTGGGTGAGATAGTCTGCTTTCATGGCGTGCTGATCGGCGTCCCAGCGAAGAACAAAAATGTCACGGAGCGAGAATGGTATGCCTTGGCGATCTTTGTACGACTTATCATCGAGCGGGCTTACCCGGCTCGCCAGAAGATATAGAACCGGCCCATCCCGGTACGCATCATGAAAATCGAGTGTGGAATAGGGTTCTGGGTTATTTTCCATAAGTAATGAGTCGAGATGGGCTCCCTTTAGTATGCAGTTCATTATAGCGCTATGCTCATGTCGTTCTAATGAACAATACAGCCTATGCTTCAGAAAAAACGGAATTGGCGCCTGATCAAAACGCAATGGAATTATTTTCGGAGTCTCGGTTTCAAGAAAAAGATTGAACGCCGCCTCTAACTCTTCTCGGACCCAAGCGGAGCCGGCGGAGTGCTCCGTAATGAATGCGCACACGTAGTCTGAGCCTTGAACGCCTTCGTTCATGATTTTCTGCACGAGGCTCTCACCTGGTCGAATCTCGAATTTATCAAGCCACGAATTGAGTCCGAGCGCCTGCAGCGACCTGTGAACACGCGTCACCAACGCTTTATCTAGGGAGCTATGCGAGTGAAAAAATCTCGGCGATGGTTGGTCAGACGACATTACGCTCGGCTCCGATTCCCCTAAAACTACTCCAGATGCACTGAGCTATTAGCAGGAGTTTTCGGGTCGGGCGGCATGAGCTTTTCCCAGTGCGTAACGTTTCGGTCCACGTTGAGGCGCGTCCATCCGCGTCGCGTTGAACGTCGCGCTCGCCACACGAACGGAGTGCCGCTTATTCGAGGCTGAGCCCGATACGGTGCACCGTTTGATGAAATCCGCTCTTCGAGGAGCTGATCGAAGGGAAAAAGCAGCATAAATCCTAGCTGCTTTCCGTCTGCAACGAGGTTCGACAATACGATAGAGACCGCTTCGCGCACTTTCTCGCTGATTGACATTTCAGCCTTCTGCAAAGCCATATTTCCCAGTTCGAGCTTTTTCAGCAGGGTAAGCCTCGTGCCCTCTTTGGGTGGGTCATTGATTGCGTCCAGGCACCCTCTTCGCTCAGCGAGAAGCGCGGCCTTGCGCGTCTCGAATAAGTCGCGTTCGATAGTGCCATCAAGGAATGCGTCGGTAAGCCGGGACAAGAGATCATCACAGCGGCCGAGCGAAAGCTTCGCCTGTGCGAGCGCAGCGGCTTGATCGTCCTTGGCGGTGGCGTGCGCTTCCTCCCTTAACTCCCCCAAATCCCTCAACTCCTCCTCATCGAGGGTGAGATGCGAAAGGAGCCGGCAAAGTTCAGCATGCGCGTCGCTTTCCCGCAGCGAGGTACCTCGACACGAAATGGTGTGGCAGCGGTAGTAGATGTGGCCCTTTTGAAGCTCCCCAATGAGCGATCGGCCGCAACCGCCGCATTTGATGAGCCGCGAGAAGGCGAAGTCATGCTTGCCGCTTCTGATGTAGCTCCGACCCGATAGGATCGCCTGGCAGCGATCGAAGAGGGCCTTGGGAACGAGTGGTTCGTGGACGCCGTCGTAGGTTAGTCCGGTGCGGGCGATGTGAATGAGCCCGATATAGAATGGCTGGCGAAGCAAATGCCACATGCCGCTCAGGGAAAGCGGCGAACCCCGCCGATTCCGTAAACCGCGCCCGATCATCTCCACTCGAAGCTCGTCCACGGTGTAATGGCCGGTCGCGTAGAGTTCGAACGCTTTGCGGACGAGCGGTCCGGAGATCGGATCGACTTCCTTCCGCTTGGCCTTGCCGCAATCTCGATATCCAATTGGCGCTGGCAACGGATAAAGCCCCTGCTTGAGGCGTCCATCGATCCCCTTGCGGATTTCCTGCCGAAGATTGCGCACATAGTCGGCGGCAACGACAGCCTGGATGTCGGCCGCGAGCCTGCCGCCGCGAGATCCGAGATCAAGGCTCTCATGTGCGAAGCGAACATCGATCCCGCGATCCATAAGGTCACCCAAGCGCGCCCAATCGCGTAGGTTGCGAGCGCTGCGATCGATCTTATGAATGACTACGCCGGCTGCTTCACGGCGTCCGAGCCGCCCCATCATGATGTTGAACTGCGTGCGGCCTAGCTTGGCAGCGGTCTCACGTTCCTCAAACCATTCACCGATGGAGAGGCCCTGTCGCGTCGCGTACGTCTCGATAGCGGCACGCTGTTCAGCGAGCGACGAGCCTAGCTCGCCTTGCCTTGCAGTCGATACCCGGATGTACGCGAAATAGCCTTTCATGGTGCGACGTGAGGAGTCAGCGGAATCTTACCGCACGCCTCCGATTCACGCGAATCGACGTCCTCAGCGCCCAGAGCCCCTCCAAGCTCTTCAAGAATACGGGCGAACTCGCGAAATGCTGCGCGGGCGCGCTCGCGAGTCTCCGGATCAGCATTTTGGAAATAGCGACCAAGCAAGAAATCGCCTGGTCGGCGCGGCTTGCTTTTCATAGGCTCAGCGTCCCACACCATAGACCGGTGATGGAGGCGGTACTCTGCCAGTGACTGTCAAAATCCCGCCTGCGCCCGCGCGCACGTGCATCGCATCATGGGAACATGAAGAGCCCCGCGGGCGACCCGACGCCCATCATCTCGCGTGCGCTTCCGGATGGTACGCTGATTGAGGCGATCTATTGCCCGGACGAGAGCTCGACGATGCTCGCGATCAGCGAACCGTCGACAGAAGTGCGCATTGCACCAGACTTCATTCTTTCGTCTGGCGAGCGCTTCGTACCGTATTCGGCTTCCAACAATCTGCTCACTACCGGCTGTGTGCTGCTGCCATCAACCGTCGGGGAGCTGAGGGACAAGAGGGACTTGGTGGACGAGGTACGGGCGTATCTGCACCGGTATGTAGATCTCAGTCCGACCTTTGAGGCTATGGCAGCGCACTATGTGCTTCTCACGTGGGTGTTCGACGCCTTTAACGAATTGCCGTATCTGCGCTTTCGCGGCGACTACGGCACCGGCAAGACCCGCGCGCTCCTGACCATCGGCTCTATCTGCTATAAGCCGTTCTTCGCCTCGGGCGCTTCCACCGTGTCGCCCATATTCCACGTGCTGGATGCGTTTGGCGGCACGCTCATATTGGATGAGGCTGACTTCCGCTTTTCCGACGCGACAGCAGAACTGACGAAGATACTCAACAACGGCAACGTTCGAGGCCTACCCGTGCTGCGGACAATGACGAACCGCCATAGAGAACTGAACCCCACCGCCTTCCGCGTCTTCGGTCCAAAGATCATCGGCATGCGAGAGAGTTTCTCCGATCGTGCGCTTGAGAGCCGGTTTCTGACTGAGCAAACCGGCAGCAGGCCGCTCCGGCCCGACATTTCCATCCACCTTCCCGACAGCCTCGCTGTCGAGGCCCTCCAGCTTCGCAACAGGCTTCTTTCTTGGCGCTTCCATGCTCGCGCTAAGGTGCGCGTCGATCCATCTCGCCTCATTCCCAACATTTCGCCACGCGCAAACCAAACGGCGCTCGCGCTCCTTTCGCTCGTTGATGATGCCGACTTGCGTGCGGAAATCGCGGACTGTCTGTGGCAGCAAGAACAGGGTGGGGTTGCGAGGCATGCCGCGACCGAAGAGCTGCGCGTGATCCATGCGATGATCGAAGCTTTCGACCGGAACCAAACCTCCTTCATTTCGATCGCAGACGTCGCCCTACGCTTTAACAAATCTCGAGAAGATCTTCATCTTCCTCTGAGCAATAAGGCAGTGGGGGCGATCGTGCGGAGGCTCGGGATCACGACCACAAAGTCACGCGGCATCTATATCATTTCGCAAAGTGAACGTGCGACGATCGCTGCGCTCTACATACGCTACGGAACGGACACTGTCGCAAGTACCACTGTCGTGGCGAATGCGGCAGCGTAATTCACAGAGTGCCGCCTCTGCAGAAGCGCGCGAGCCTGAAAAAATGAGAGTAACGGCACTTCGCCGTCAACTAACCACCATCTCATGCACCACAACAAAATCGCGTCGCTGCGAAAAAGTTGGGCGCTCACCCAGGACGAGCTCGCGCACCTCCTAGGGATGACTCGCAGCAACCTAAGCCGCCTCGAACTCGCAGCCAAATCTCATACACTTGAAACCGCGCTCACACTGAAAGCGCTCTTCGGAGTGAGCATCAGTGCCATTTTCCCAAATCATGACCGCACGGCTTATGATGCTCTGGTCTTGCGCCTGGCGGAATTCAGCCGAACCATCCGGGATCAACAAGGACCCGAGGCTGATCGCAAGCACCAGCTTTTGTCCGAATTCGCGGGTCGTGCTTCCGTAGCCGAGGGCACGATATGACGCCCTCGCCACGTTTGGGGTTCATCATCGGCGTTCATCCCACCTCACGCGGTTTCGGTTGGATCGTGTTTGAGGGCCCCTTCGCGCCACATGATTGGGGCAACGCCCTTGCACGTCGAGGTGACAAGAACAGCAAGTGCCTCGCGTATATTGAGAAGCTTGTGGCACGTTATGAGCCGGAGGCAATCGTACTTGAGGCTTTCGAAAAGCGACGTTCTGCTCGCGCGGATCGGATCGCTCACCTTGGTCGTGCGATCACAGCGTTCGCCGCAGATCGGGGCATCGAAGTCGCCATTTTTTCACGCGGTGAAGTAAAGACTTGCTTCGCAAGCGTTGGCGCCGTTTCGCGTCAGCAAATAGCCGAGGCTATTTCCCGCAGCCTACCGGCACTCGCACATCGAATCCCGAAACCTCGACGGCCATGGGAGAGCGATAACCCGCGCATGGCGCTCTTTAGCGCCGCTGCTTTGGTCCTGACCTATTATCAGTACCGGGCATCACAATTTCTGGGCGATATTCCCAAGAAAGCATCCGATTGGGACGATGATTGATTCACTTTCTGTTCTGCCCGCGCTATGTTCCGACTGAAGGAGAAAGCCAGTGCAACCCGAAGGTCGAGAGCCGAAAGAAGTCGGTGTCTGGGTGCGCGTTTCCACCGAAGACCAAGTGCGCGGCGAAAGCCCTGAGCACCATGAGCGCCGCGCTCGCCTGTATGCTGAGGCGAAAGGCTGGAAGGTCGTCGAGTTATACCGCCTAGAAGCGGTAAGCGGGAAAGCCGTCATGGCGCATCCGGAAGCCCAGCGAATGCTCGCCGACATCCGCAGCGGCCGCATTACCGCCCTCGTCTTCTCAAAGCTGGCGCGCCTTGCACGCAACACCCGAGAGCTGCTCGAATTCGCCGAGATATTCCGCGCCTGCGGCGCTGACCTCGTATCACTGCAAGAGGCGATCGACACGAGTTCACCGGCGGGCCGGCTCTTCTTCACGATGATCGCGGCAATGGCGCAGTGGGAACGCGAAGAGATAGCCGATCGGGTGGCCGCCTCAGTTCCGATCCGCGCCAAGCTCGGAAAGCCCATCGGCGGGGCGGCCCCATTTGGGTATCGCTGGCACAACAAGCAGCTTGAGCCCGATCCGAACGAAGCGCCGGTACGCATCCTGCTGCACGAGTTGTTCGAGACGCATCAGCGCAAGGGCACGGTGGCGCGCATCCTGAACGAGTGTGGGCACCGTACCCGCAACGGCTCTCCATTCTCGGATACGACCGTTTCCCGGCTTCTTCGCGATCCGACCGCAAAAGGCCTTCATCGCGCTAACTACACGCGCACATCCGACCGCTCGAAAAACTGGGCGCTCAAGCCCGAAGAGGACTGGGTATATACCGAGGTGGGGGCGATCCTCTCCGATGGTCTGTGGGAACGGTGCGTCGCCATCCTCGACGGCCAGAAAGCCAGCCGCAAGCCGCCAGCCCGCAAGGCGATGCACCTCTTTGCCGGCTATGCCTTCTGTGCCTGCGGCACCAAGATGTACGTGTGGAGCAACTCGCCGAAGTACATCTGCGAAAGCTGCCGGAATAAGATACCGGTCGGGGATCTGGAGGCGGTGTATCGCGAGCAGCTACGCGGCTTCCTGCTCTCCCCCGAGCAAATCCGCGCTCACTACGAAGCCGCCGACACGGAAATCCACGACCGCGAGCAACTGATCGCAAGCATGGAAGCCGACCTTCGCAAGATCGAGACGGAGGACGACCGGCTCTACCAACTCTATCTCGCCGACAGCCTATCTAAGGAGGACTTCGGGCGGCGGCATAAGCCGCTATCCGAACGCCGCGCGCAGCTAGAGGGCGAGCTTCCGCGTCTCCAGGCGCAGCTCGACGTGCTGCGGGTAAGCTCGCTCGGAAGCACCGAAGCATTCGAGGAAGCACGCAACCTCGCGCTCCGCTGGCCTGATCTGGCGCTTGAGGACAAGCGCCAGATTGTCGAAGCGATCACCGATCGCATCATCATCGGGCGAGAGGAGGTTGAGCTTCGCCTGCTCCACGTCCCTTTCGGAACTAGTGCTGACTGCCCAACACGGCCACACGGATTCATCGCCGCGACCAGTTGAACGCGCGCGGGGAACGTCACGTGGCTGTTGGCGCGCGCGACCTGGACCTTGCCGGTCTCGAGCGGCTGCCGCAGCGAATCCAGCACCGGCCGCTGGAATTCGGGCAGTTCGTCGAGGAACAGCACGCCCAGATGCGCGAGGCTGACCTCGCCCGGCCGCACCTTGAGCCCGCCCCCGACCAAAGCCGCCATCGACGCCGAATGATGCGGGCTGCGGAACGGCCGCGTGCGCGACAGCCGGCCGCCGTCGAGCGTTCCGGCGACGCTCGCCACCATCGACACCTCGAGCGCTTCGGCCGGCGTCAGGTCCGGCAGGATGCCGGGCAGGCATGCCGCCATTAAGGATTTGCCCGCACCGGGCGGCCCGACCATCACCAGATTGTGCCCGCCCGCCGCCGCGATCTCCAGCGCGCGCTTGGCACTCTCCTGACCCTTCACCTGGCGTAAATCGGGACCGATCCCCACCGCCTCCGCTTCGCCGGGTGCCGGATGCGACAATGGCCTCACGCCGCGGAAATGATCGAGCAACGCCATCAGATCGGGCGCGGCTACGACCTCGATCGACCCGGCCCACGCCGCCTCCGGCCCCTGTGCGGCCGGGCAGACCAGGCCGAGATCGCGCTCCGACGCGTGCAAAGCCGCCAGCAATACGCCCGGCGTCGGCGCGATCCGCCCGTCCAGCCCGAGCTCGCCGACTACGACATGCGCCGCCAGCGTCTCGGCATCGACCACGCCCATCGCACCCAGCAGCGCGAGCGCGATCGGCAGATCGTAATGCGATCCTTCCTTGGGCAGATCGGCCGGCGACAGATTCGCGACGATGCGCTTGGGCGGCAACGACAGGCCGATCGCGCTCAACGCGCCGCGCACGCGCTCGCGGCTTTCCGCCACCGCCTTGTCGGCGAGCCCGACCACGACGAAGGCCGGCAGGCCGGGCGTGACCTGGACCTGCACCTCGACCGCGCGCGCCTCCAGCCCAAGAAAGGCAACCGTCGAAACCAGCGCGACCAAAAGCGATTCCCCCCTTTTGTTCTCCCTCATAACCGGGTTCCGATCAAAAATGATAGGCCCCATCCCGATTGACTTCGGTTCGGACGCGAAACATCATTTCCATCAGGGGGATATCGATATGGCAACCGCTCCGCGACGCGACCCGTGGAAACTGGGTTTCTTCCTGTTCGTGGCCCTGTGCGTCCTCGTGGTGCTGTGGGTCGACGAACGCTTCCTCGTCGTCTGGAGCGATCCGGAATGGAAGCATATCGCGCCCGTCGAGGGCCAGTTGTTCGTGCACGGGCTATTCGGCGCGACCGCGCTCCTGATCGGCCCATTCCAGTTTTCGGATCGGCTGCGCGCGGCCAGACCGAAGCTGCATCGCTGGATGGGGCGGATTTACGTGGGCACGGTCACCATCTCCGCCCCGCTCGCGGCGTGGATCGGCTTCCATTTCGAAGCGCCCTTCACCGCACCCGAACAGATCGCGCAGGGCGGCTTCTGGTTTCTGTGCACGTGGATGGCCCTGCTCTGCGCGCTCAAACGGCAATTCGTCATCCACAAGGTCTGGATGATGCGCAGCTACGGTTTCTGCCTCGTGTTCGTGATGAGCCGCGTGCCCGATGCGCTGCCCGGTTTCCACTGGACCGACATGATGCTCGCCCACACTTTGTGGTGGATGATCGCCTTCGCTCTGGTGGGGCCGGACCTGATCCTCACCACCCGCGCTTTGTGGAAAAAGCCCCGCCGAGCCAACTGACCCGGCGTCACGCATGAAAAGGGCGCCCGTACCGCGGGCGCCCTTTTCATTCTCAATCCGAAGGATCAGGCGAAGCGGATCGCCGTCTTCCGGCGACGCATCGCCGCGCCCATCAGGGCGCAAGCGCGGACCCGCCTGATCTAGCGCCGCGCGCGCCTCGTCCAGCATCAACCCCGCACGATTTCGACGGCAATCGCGCGTGCCGACGTTCAACGCGCACGAATGCGACAATTGGATGAAAAACCGTTGGAAAAATTGGTCCGTGCCTATATCGTCCGATCTATATCGTTAGGTGTATATCATAAGTTAGTCTCGCTCTCGATTTTGATAGAACCCTCTATGCTACCGACCAAAATCTTCGGGCCGCTGACCGGCTCAAACAGAGGTTTTCCATCCAAACCCTTCGCCGCGTCTGCACGCGGCCCTGGACGATAGCGCGCATGGCGACGGCCGGACCGTGGAACGACGTGGTCTACCGCCGGCCGCGGCTTGGATCCCTCACGCGCCTGCTTCGAAAAACCCGGCATTCGGTCTTTTCCCGTCCGTTGCTGGGCAGCGCCATCAACCCGGATTTCTCCTACACGCCGATCCTGCCCAACCCGGGGCCGCTGGCCCCTGACGATCGGCTGATCTTCCTGCATATCGAAAAGACCGCAGGCACCACCGCGCACCACATATTGGCGCAGCATTTCCCCGAAGATCAGATTTGCCCCGAGCGTTTCGGCAATGTGACGTTTTGGGACCCCCGGAATTTCGAGCCCTACCGCTATTTCGCGATGCACGCTTCGCTGCGGATGATTAATCCGATCCCGCAACCGCGAAAGATCGTCACCTTCCTGCGCGAACCCGTCGCCCGCCTGCTGTCCCATTATAATTTTTGGCGATCGGCGAAGGACGAATTCATCGAAAGCGGGAATCTCGAGCACGTCCGATATGTGAAGACGCTCGATCTGAAGACGCTGCTTTCGCCCCAGTCGTTGGCGATCCTGCCCGAGTTCTGGAATATCTACACGCATCGCCTGGCGGGCGATCTCTATGTTTCGCCGTCGGGAAAGCCGTGGCGGGACGAGCTCGAGGTACTGGAAACCGCGCTCGAAAATCTGTCCAACCTCACCGCATTGGGGCTGACCGAATTTCCCAAATTGTCGTTTCAGCGGATCGCCGAGGATCTCCGCATCCCCAATCGCTACGATGGGGTGCGCCTCAACGTTTCCGCCACCAACGCCGACGTCTCGCCCGACGCGTTCGAAAAGTCCCATCTGGCGCCGCACGACGAAGAAACGATGGAGCGCCTCGCGCGTGCCACGCGGCTCGACCGCCACGTCTATGACGCCGCGCAACGCCTGTTTCAGGATCGGCTGCGCCTCGGCATCACGCTCGAGGGAATGGTGCCACCGCATCTGCGAACCGAGCGGATCGAGGGATGCGAAGCGATCACCAGCGGCGATCAGGGCGGCTCGCTGCTGTACGGCCCCTATTGCACGCTGCCGGCCGGCCGATACCGGGCCACGCTACGCGCGCGGGCCAGCGCCGGTCGGGTCAGGCAGGCCGCGTCCCGCGTCGAACTCGACGTTTGCAGCGATGTCGGCAACCGGATCCACGCGCAGCGGACGATCGGGCCGGCCGATTTGCCGACCGAAGGGTTCGAACCCATCGAAATCGAATTCGCCCTGCCGGAACGCACCAGCAATCTCGAATTCCGCCTGATATGCTCGGGTCAGCCGGGCCTGACGGTCAGCCGTGGCATAAATATTCGCCGGCTCTGAGCGCAGGCAGCCACGGTAAATGACGGCCGTCACAAGGCCGATGGGTCTTGCACAAGTAACACACCATGCGCATCTCCGGTGGATGGATGTGAAACCCCGATCGCGTTGGCGCCTGTGCTGGATGGCGCTCGGCTGGCTGCTGATCGTCGTTTCGCCGTTTGTCGGCGTCCTGCCCGGTCCGGGCGGAATCTTCGTGTTCGCGGCCGGCGTCGCCCTGCTGATCCGCAACTCCTGCTGGGCGAAACGGCGCTATGTCGGCATGAAACGGCGCTGGCCGAAGCTCGGCCGCCTCACCGACAGGATGATGCGCCGGGGCAAAAGGCCGGCCGAGGCCAATTGACTAGAGGGCCGGATTCGCATAGTGGCGCAGGCCTTGACGGCCGCCGCGCGATCGGCGGCCTTTTGCATTGCGAATTCAGAGGCAAAGACAATGAAGCGGACCTATCAGCCGAGCAAGCTCGTGCGCAAGCGTCGTCACGGTTTCCGGTCGCGCAGCGCCACGGTCGGCGGCCGCAAGGTTCTTGCCGCCCGCCGCGCGCGTGGCCGCATCAAGCTTTCTGCCTGAGCGACACCAGCTTGGTGTTGCGCCGTCTCGTGCGGCGCGCCGAGTTCCTCGCCGCCAACAACGGTAAGCGCGTGCCGATGCCCGGCTTCGTGCTGCTCGTCCACGCGCGCGCGGACGACGATCCTGTCATGGGCGTCGGCTTCACCGTCACCAAGAAGATCGGCGGCGCGGTGGTGCGCAATCGCATGAAGCGCCGTTTCCGCGCGCTTGCCCGGGAAATCCTGCCCGACGCGGGCCAGCCCGGTGCCAATCACGTGTTGATCGGGCGTTCGGGCGGGCTGGAGCGCGATTACGGCCTGCTCGGCAGCGAGTTGCGCAAGGCGCTCGAAAAGGCCCAACGATGATCGCGCGCCCGCTCATCTGGATCGCGCGCCTGTGGCAGATCGGCCCGTCGCGGCTGATTCCGCCGACCTGCCGCTACACGCCGTCCTGCTCGGCCTATGCGATTGAAGCCTGGTCGCGCTATGGGGCGCTCGCCGGCTCCTGGCTGGCGATCAAACGTCTGTTGCGATGCCACCCCTGGGGCGGGTGCGGCGTCGATCCGGTTCCCTAAGACCTCAAGGTACAATCGTCCGTGCAAAATCAGCGCAATCTGATCCTGGCAGTCCTGCTGTCCGCCCTGGTGTTCCTGGGCTGGACGTTCCTGGCGCCGCGCTTTTTCCCGGTCGCAGCGCCGCCGTCGACCAAGATCGTCAACGGCAAGTCGGTCGCTTTGCCCACCCCCGAATCGCAGGCCGACCAGCCCGCCCGGCTGCGCGACCGCGCACTGGTGATGCGCGAAAGCCCGCGCGTCGCGATCGCGACTCCGCGCCTCGCCGGATCGATCAACCTCAAGGGCGCGCGGATCGACGATCTGGTGCTGCTCGACCATCGCGAGACGGTCGCCAAGAATTCGCCGCCTGTCCGCCTGCTGTCGCCGGGCGGCACGCAGGATGCCTATTTCGCGCAATTCGGCTGGAGCGGCGACGGCGCCGCGCTGCCGGGTGCGGACACCGTGTGGACCGCCGACGGCAATCGCCTGACCCCCGACAAGCCGGTGACGCTCAGCTGGAATAACAATCGCGGCCAGCTCTTCCGGATCACGGTCTCGGTCGACAAGAATTACATGTTCTCGGTCCAGCAGAGCGTCCAGAACGCCGGCCCGGGCGCGGTCGCGGTCCGGCCTTACGGTCTCGTCAGCCGCGTCGGCGTGTCGAAGGATCCGTCGATCTGGAACATGCATACCGGCCCGATCGGCGTGTTCGACGGCAAGGCCGATTATTCGGTCAGCTTCAAGGATCTCGACAAGGCCGGCGCGCCCGGCACGCGTTTCCAGACGACCGGCGGCTGGATCGGCTTCGGCGACAAATATTGGCAGACCGCGCTCGTCCCCGCCCAGAATGCGGCGGTCGACACCGGCTTCCGCGCCGGTTCGGGCGGTGTCTATCAGGCCGACGTTGCCAGCCCGAGCCTGATCGTACAGCCTGGCGCGACCGGCACCGCCACCCAGCGCTTCTTCGCGGGCGCCAAGGAAATGGCGGTGCTCGACGCCTACAAGACCGCCGGCGTGCCGCAGTTCGACCATGCGATCGATTGGGGCTGGTTCATCTGGTTCGAACAGCCGATCTTCTATCTGCTCGACTGGCTGTTCCGCCATATCGGCAATTTCGGCGTCGCGATCATCTGCCTGACCTTCATCGTGCGCGCCTTGCTGTTCCCGGTCGCGCAGCGCCAGTTCGCCTCGATGGCGGCGATGCGCCGCGTCCAGCCGAAGATGAAGGCGCTGCAGGATCGCCACAAGGAGGACAAGCCGCGCCTCCAGCAGGAGATGATGCAGCTCTACAAGACCGAGAAGATCAATCCGCTCGGCGGCTGCCTGCCGATCTTCATCCAGCTCCCGATCTTCATCGCGCTCTACAAGGTGCTGTCGCTGTCGATCGAGATGCGGCACCAGCCGTTCGTGCTGTGGATCCAGGATCTGTCCGCGCCCGATCCGCTGACGCCGGTCAACCTGTTCGGCCTGCTGCCGTTCAACCCGCCGCCGATGCTGCACCTCGGCCTGCTCGCGATCATGCTCGGCGTCACGATGTGGGCGACGATGCGCTTGTCGCCGCAGCAGATGGATCCGGCGCAGCAGCAGATCATGCAGTTCATGCCGTGGCTGATGATGCTGTTCTTCGCGCCGCTCGCGGCCGGGCTCCAGCTCTACTACGTCGCCAACAACCTGCTCACTCTGGCCCAGCAGCAATGGCTCTATTCGCGCACGCCGGGCATGAAGGGCGACCCCAAATCGTGACGGATATCGAACTCGACGTTGCGGCTGCGGCGGAGCAGGCGGAGCTGATCGAGGCCGCGCGCAAATTGTTCGCCGGCCCGGTCGCGTTCCTCAAGTCCGCGCCCAGCCTCGAATTCCTGCCCCCGGCCGACGTGCCGGAGGTGGCGTTCGCTGGCCGGTCCAACGTCGGCAAATCGTCGCTGCTCAACGCGCTCACCAACCGCAACAGCCTCGCGCGCACCTCGAACACGCCCGGCCGCACGCAGGAGCTCAACTTCTTCGACGTGGGCGAACCGCTGCAGCTGCGGCTGGTCGACATGCCGGGCTACGGCTTCGCCAAGGCGCCCAAGGACATCGTCCGCAAATGGCGCTTCCTGATCAACGATTATCTGCGCGGCCGGGCCACGCTCAAGCGCGCTCTAGTGCTGATCGACAGCCGCCACGGCGTGAAGGACGTCGATCGCGAGGTGATGGAGATGCTCGACAAGGCGGCGGTCTCCTACCGCCTCGTCCTCACCAAGTCGGACAAGATCAAGGCGTCGGACCTCGACAAGGTCCGCGACGAAACCGCCGCCGAAGCGCGCAAACACCCGGCCGCGCACCCTGAACTGATCGTCACGTCGAGCGAAAAAGGCGGCGGCATCCCCGAACTGCGCGCCGCCGTGCTGGGCGCCGTCCTCAACTAATCACCCGTCACCCCGGGCTTGACCCGGGTCCCGCTTTCTACCCTCCTGCCGTGACACGCATGAAAAAGCCGCCAGCCCTGCGGCTGACGGCCCTTTCACCCGGCAAACCGGATTAGCTGCTTATGCGAAGCTGACGCTCTTGCGGCGGCTGCGCATCGCGCCGCCGACCAGGCCGAAGCCGCCGAGCATCATCGCCCAGCTCGCCGGCTCGGGAACACCGCCATTGACCGTGATGTTATCGAGCTGCTGCGAGCCCGAACCATAGAAGGTCACCGACGAGACGTTCAGGAAGCCCGGGTTCACCGTGCCGCCCGTGCCGTAATAATTGAGCGTGTCGTAACCGGTCGCGCTGACGCTGAAGTCGCTATACGAAAAGAAGTCGAACGAGGTCAGGTCGAACGAGCCGCCGCCGACCTTGGTCAGCGTGACATAGGCGCCCGGCTCATTGTCCGCACCGTCGTGCCAGTTGAACGTCTGCGGGGTGCCGGTTCCGTCACCGATATGCGCGCCGTAGAAATAATCCACCGGGTTGCTCGTGTTCAGCGTCAGCACGTAACCGCTCTCGGCATAGGAGAGGATCTGCTGGTTGGTGAACATGTTCGGGCCAACCGGACTGCCGTCGCCATAGACATTGGTCAGGCTGTCGAAGGTCAGCGTCGTCTGCGCCTGCGCGCCCACGGCGCCGGCCAGCGCAAGAGCAGCGGCCGCGATGATATGAGTCGTCTTCATTGCACTCTCCCCCAAGTTCCGAAAACAACTCGAAACTTTTCCCCGCGCTCGGATCCTCCATCTATGGCGGACAACCGGCGCACCTGGACTGTTAATCCGATATTAATCCTCGGTCAACGCTAGTTAAGTGTAAGTATATAGGGGGAAAGTCTCTTTCCCGTGCAGGAATCATCGTTAATATTAACTTGGATCAACTTTGCCGCGACCAGGTGCATCGCGATGGGTCTTCTTTTATTAACGCTCGGGCAGCCCATCATTTCCGATGCAAATCAGTGCTCTACCTTGATCATTCCGCCCCAGATACGGACGGCTAGCAAGGCTTCTCGAGCGTCTTGAGCCACTTCGCGCGCAGCACCGCCGGCCGTTCCGGGAATTTCTGATCGAGGAATTGCGCGTCGGCGACGCGGTCCAGCCGGAAATGGCGGAAGTCGCCCCGCAGCTCGCACCAGCCGACCAGCAGCCGCGCGCTGTTGAGATAGCCGATCGCGATCGGCCAGATGATCCGCTCGGTCTCGCGCTCCTCGGCATCGCGATAGGCGAGCGCCATCTTGCGGCCCGACCGGATCCACGCCCGCGCCAGCCCGGCATCGAGCCGGTCGGGCGGGATCGGCCAGCCCGACATCGGCCGCGCCGACGCGTCGAGCAGCAGCGGCCGCAGATGTGCCGGCACCGACGCCGCAATCTTGGCGATCAGGTCCTGCGCCGCGCGCACCAGCCCGGGATCGCCATGGCCCTGCACCCATTGCGCGCCGAGCACGGCCGCCTCCAGTTCGTCAGCCGTCAGCATCAGGGGCGGCAGGTCGAACCCGCTTTCGAGCACATAGCCGATCCCCGCCTCGCCCCGCACCGGCACGCGCTGCCCGACCAGGGCGGCGATGTCGCGATAGACCGACCGTTTGCTCGTCTCGAGCTCGCCCGCGATCGCATCGGCGGTCACCGGCCGCGAGGATCGGCGGAGAATCTGGATGATCTGAAACAGTCGGTCGGCGCGTCGCATTGCCACCCCATACACGATGCTGCTGACAGCAGGGTGTCAGCAGCATGGCACTAAGTTCGATTTCGACAAAGGGAGATGAACCATGCAGAAGACCTATCGTGGTAGCTGCCATTGCGGCGCGGTCCGCTACGAAGTGGATGCGGACCTGACCGAAGGCACCGGCCGCTGCAATTGCTCGGTCTGCGCCAAGCGCCGCTTCTGGGGCACGACCGTCAAGCCCGACCAGTTCCGCCTGCTGAGCGGTGAGGACGCGCTCGCCGATTACCAGTTCAACACCAACAGCGTGCACCACCGCTTCTGCCGCACCTGCGGCACCGCCACCTTCGGCCACGGCTATATCGAGGAGGCCGGCGGCGCCTTCTATTCGGTCAGCCTGGCGACGCTCGACGGCGCGGAAGCCGACCTCGCCGAGGCGCCGGTCAAATATATGGACGGCGCCAACGACAATTGGTGGAACGCACCGGCCGAGAGCCGGCATCTCTAAAACTCATTGTGGCGCGGCGCGGGTCTTCCTATGCGCCGCGCCATGATCAAGATCATCATCGGCAACAAGGCCTACTCCTCCTGGTCGCTGCGTGGCTGGCTTGCGCTCAAGCAGTCCGGCCTGCCGTTCGAGGAAGAGGTCGTCTCGCTTTACGACGACGCCTGGGCCGCCCGGCGGCAACAGGCCGATATCGCGCCGTCGGCGGGCAAGGTGCCGATCCTGTGGGACGGCGATATCGCGGTCTGGGAAAGCCTCGCGATCGTCGACTATCTCGCCGACAAGGTCGGTGCCGATCGCTTCTGGCCCGCCGACCCCGCCGCGCGCGGCTGCGCCCGATCGATCGCGGCGGAGATGCATGCCGGCTTCGCCGACCTGCGCCGCGAATGCCCGACCGTGTTCCGCAAGACCTTCCCGACCCGCACGATCAGTGCCGCGGCCCAGGCCAATGTCGATCGCATCGTCGCCCTATGGGATCAGGCGCTGACCCGCTTCGGCGGCGCCAAGGATAACAATGGGGACGGCTTCCTGTTCGGCGCTTTCTCGGCCGCCGACATCATGTACGCGCCGGTGACGACGCGCTTCACCACCTACAGCCTACCGCTCCCCAATTTCGCCCGCGCCTATTGCGAGCGCGTCCAGGCGCACCCGTTCGTCAGGGAATGGGTCGATGACGCGCAACGCGAGACGTGGGTGATCGAGAAGTTCGAGTAGCCGATATCAGGCAAATCGCCTGTTTAAGTGCGCAAGTTACACCGAAATAAATGGCTGTCAGCCCGAAATTGTAACGCGGGGCGAATTCGGTTACCAATAGATTAATCGCAGAATCGGGGCGGTTGAGTGTTGGGGGAAGTTTCATGCATAAGTTTCTTGGCGGATGCGCTGCACTGGCGCTGGCGATGTCCATCACGGCCGCCGCAGGTGCCGCGCCGTTAAATTACACGCTTTCCAATGTGAAGTTCAATGACGGCACGTCGCTCACCGGCGGGTTCAGCATCGACGACACGAGCGGGGATCTGCTGTCGTTCGATATCGCTTCGGAAAACGGTGTGCTGCCCGGTGTCGAGTACGTTACGGGGGATATAACGTACCGCAACCTCTTCGCCAGCAACGAGTATATCTTCGTCGTCGACCCGGACTTTACGCAATATCTCGCCCTGACCTTCGCCAGTCCGCTGACCGCTGGCAGCAATGCTCTGATGCACTTCTCCTCGTACGAGTGCGACAACTGCAACGCGATCCGGTTCATCGTGAGCGGCGATGCCGTTTCCGCCGCCGTGCCCGAGGCGGCCTCGTGGGCGATGATGCTCGTGGGCTTCGGCGCGGTCGGCGGTGCGATGCGTGCGCGCCGGAAGGTCGCCGTTTCCTTCGCCTGAGTTCAGCCCGAGCTGAGCACCGCCGGGGCCGCATCGGCCTCCGCCTAGAGCTGGATGATTCCCCGCCGTGCCGCGTGGGCCACCGCATCCGTGCGCCCGGTCGCGTCGAGCTTGTCGATCAGCCGACCCACATGGAATTTGACGGTGTCGGGTGCAATGCCGAGCCGCTGGCCGATCGCCTTGTTGGACAGGCCTTCGGCGAGCAGCCCGATCACGTCATGCTCGCGCGGCGTCAACTCGAACCCATGGCCAGCTGCGTCGGACGCGCTGAGGATCAGATCCGACGCTTCGTCGGTGCCAGTAATCCGCAGCTCCGGAACCTGGCCCAGGATTTCGGCCAGCCGCGCCGCAAGCGCCGGCTCGTCGACGCGGATGGCGACGCGCAGACCGGTCGCGGGATCGCTTATGCTCACCGTTCCGGTCGATCGCCGATCGTCACGCTCACCTCCAGCGGTGCGCCTCCGCGGCGCAGCGCAAGCCTAATCTCGGAACCGACCGGTGTCGCGCGCAACGCGTGCAGGAGCGCGCCGACATGCGGCATCCGGCGGCCGGCCCACGACAGGATGATGTCGCCCTGCTGCAGCCCGGCGCGCGCCGCCGGCCCCTCCCGGTCGAGCGTCATCACCATGCCGCCATGGCCGCCGTCATCGAGCGGCACGTCCTTCAGCCCGACGCCGAGATAGGCGACCGGGACCCGGCCATGCGCGAGCAATTCCGCCGCGACCCGATCGATCGTCGCCGCCGGGATGATCAGGGTCCGGCCGCGCGGGCCGCGCACCGCCATGCCGAAGGCGTCGCCCGCGCCGTCCACGGCAAGGCCGCCCTCGGCGCGTCCCCGCAGCCGCAGGTCCATCTCGATCCGCGCCTCGATCGTGCCGCCGCGCATCGATTGCCAGGCCGGGCCGGCCGCGGCAATGCCGCCGAACGCGATCAGCGGCGCGCTGTCGGCGGCCGCGACGATCAGCGCGAGCGCGCCAGGCCGGACGGCCACGCCCGCCAGCGGCGCGACCGGCGCCCGCAGCCCCTCGACCCGCAGCAAGGCGATATCGGTCGCCGCGTCGCGCCCGATCAAGGTCGCGGTCCGCACCGTCCCGGTCGATTCCTCGATCTCGATCGCGCCCTCATCGGCCAGCGTCTCGTCCGGCGTGATCACCAGCCCCTTGCGCCAGACGAACCCGCTCGCGAGCCTGTGGTGCGACTGGACTTCGACGATCGAGGGCGTGGTTGCGGCGGCGAGGTCGGCGAGCGACGCGGATAGCGCGGCGAAGGGTGAGGTGGCGGCCATGGGCTAATCTCCTGTGCATCAGGAGATAGGGTGTCGCCCTGATGCCGCGCTACTGCCCGGTCAGGTAGGCTTACCCCTGAGCGGTCTAACGCGCGCGGAACGCCTCGCGCAGTTTCTTGACCCTGACATTAAGGTCGGCGACTTCGGCGACCGTCATGCCCGACTGGCGATAGAGCGCCTCGGCCAGCGTCCGCGTTTCCGCGCGGACCGCCCGCCCCTGATCGGTGAGCACGACCTTCACCTGGCGTTCGTCCGCCGGATTGCGCTGGCGGACGACATGGCCCGCCTGCTCGAGCCGCTTCATCAGCGGCGTGATCGTGCTCGGCTCCAGGTCGAGCCGCGCGGCGATGGCGCCGATGCTCTGGTCGTCTTCTTCCCACAGCACGCACAGCACCAGATATTGCGGATAGGTCAGCCCGAGTCGGTCCAGCCACGGCTTGTAGACACGGTTGACCGCCATGAACGCGCTGTAGAGCCCGAAGCCCAGCTGCCGGTCCAAGGGGAGGGGAAATTCGAAGTCCACGAGCGCTTCCTGACTTTTTTGACGATAATCATTATCGCGATAAAAAAATGTCTGGACAAGCGTTTTTGATCGCGATAGCTATCTATTATCGCGATAACGATTATCGCGGCCTAGAAGGGAGACAACAGATGAGCGACACCTCCACCACCATGATTCGCAACGTCGTCCTGGTCCATGGCGGTTTCGTCGATGGTTCCGGCTGGGAGGGCGTATCGGCCCTGCTCACCCGCCGCGGCTACAATGTCTCGGTCGTGCAGAATCCGACGACCTCGCTCGCGGCCGACGTCGCCGCGACCAACCAGATCCTCGACGAGCAGGACGGCGACGTCGTCCTTGTCGGCCACTCCTATGGCGGCGTCGTGATCACCGAGGCCGGGCGCCATCCCAAGGTCAAACGCCTCGTCTACATCACCGCCTTCGCGCCGGACGCCGGTGAATCGGTCGCGTCGCTGATCGCCAACCCGCCGCCGGGCGCGCCGGTCCCGCCGATCCTCCCGCCCAAGGATGGGGTCCTCTTCCTCGACAAGGCGAAGTTCGCGGCGGCGTTCGCGGCCGACGTCGAGCCGGTCAAGGCCGACTTCATGGCCCGCTCGCAGGTTCCCTGGGGCATGGACGCGCTGCAGGGCGCCGCGACCGCGCCGGCCTGGAAGACCAAGCCAAGCTTCTATCTCGTCGCCACCGACGACAAGATGATCCCGCCGCCCGCGCAGCGGATGATGGCCGAGCGCGCCGGCGCCAAGGTGAGCGAGGCCGCCGGCAGCCACGCCATCTACGTGTCCAAGCCCGAGCCCGTGGCCGACATCATCGAAACCGCCGCGGCGTGAACTGCGGGACGCCGGGGTATTTACGTGCCCCGGCGGGCGTCGAGGGTTTCATCGCCCTAACCCAACCGCAGCTTCCCCGCATCGAGCAGATGACGGAAACCGCGCCGGTCTTGAGCTTTTACCTAAAGCAGCGATGCCGCACGTCCTCGTGGCGTGCGGCCGTTCGCACCTATGTCTCGCCGGTCATTTGACCCGTTCGGTCGGGTACGGCGTGTCGTCCTTGTGGACATAGCCGTCGGCGGTGAAGCGCATGTCGATATCCGAATATTCGCCGCCCGCATCCTCCCCGCCGCTCATGCAGATCATGGTGCAGTCGGCCTCGCTCCGGTTGACGACATGATGCCCGTTGCGCTCCCCCTTGGGGAAGGCCACGCAATCGCCCGGCGCCAGATCATGCTCGCCGTCATCGTCGATCAGCACCGCCGCGCCGGATAGCATCACTAAAAACTCGTCCTCGCCCTCGTGCCAATGGCGCTGCGACGACCAGGCGCCCGGCTCCAGCCGCACGAAGCTGACCCCGAATTCGGTCAGCCCGCTCGCCGGCGCGAGCCGGCGGTACCAGCGCCCCGCCACCGCCTGGTTGAACGGCGGCGGATAGCCGGTGGCGTTGCGTTCGGGGATCTGGCTGAGGTCGAGCTTGGGCATGAGGCCTTCATGCCAATTCGCGCGGCGCGGCGAAAGCTGCACTTGCAGCATGCAAAGCATCATTCGGCTGCAATGCGCGATGCGGCTATCCAGATTAGGGCACACTGCACAGCGCAGGGAGGAATTGCTTACATGCCGCGTCTTACCGATCCGATCGATCTGGGCTCGATCCACGCCAAAAGCCGCATCCTGATGGCGCCGCTCACCCGCGGCCGCGCGACACGCGAGGCGGTGCCGACCCCGGTGATGGTGGACTATTATCGCCAGCGCGCGTCGGCCGGCCTGATCATCACCGAGGCGACCGGTATTTCCCGCATCGGCCTCGGCTGGCCGGGCGCGCCCGGCATCTGGAACCAGGCGCAGGTCGGCGGCTGGAAGCACGTCACCAAGGCGGTCCACGCCGCCGGCGGCAAGATCGTGTCGCAGCTCTGGCATATGGGCCGGCTCGGCAGCCACGAGGTCAATGGCGGCCAGCCCGTCTCGTCCTCGGCAACGACTGCGCCCGGCCGCACCCGCACCTGGTCGGGCGGCACCGCGCCCTATCCGCAGGCGCGCGCCCTCGAACTGAGCGAGCTTCCGGGCCTGCTCGACGATTATGCCCGCGCCGCCGAAAATGCGCTGGAGGCCGGTTTCGACGGCATCCAGCTCCACGCCGCCAACGGCTATCTGATCGACCAATTCCTGCGCGACAATTCCAATTTCCGCACCGACGAATATGGCGGCCCGATCGAGCACCGCATCCGTCTGCTCGGCGGGGTGGTCGAGCGGCTGGTAGCGACGGTCGGCAAGGACAAGGTCGGTGTGCGCCTGTCGCCCAATGGCGAGGTGCAGGGGGTCAACGACAGCGATCCGCACGCTTTGTTCGGCGCCGCCGCCAGATTGCTCGACGAGAAGGGCGCCGCCTGGCTCGAACTGCGCGAACCCCGCCCCAGCGGGACGCGCGGTGTCCCCGATGTAGCACCGGTCCATCCGGTGATCCGCAAGGCTTTCTCGCGCCCGCTCATCCTCAATGCCGATTATCATCGCGACGACGCCCAGGCCGCGCTCGACGCGGGCGAGGCCGACGCGATCACCTTCGGCCGGCCGTTCCTCACCAACCCCGATCTGCCGCGCCGCCTGATCGAGGAACTCCCGCTCAACCCGCAACGGGAGGAGCTGTTCTACACCGGCGGCGCGGACGGCTACGTCGATTATCCCACCTGGGACGAAGTCCACGTCGCTCAGCCGGCTTGATGTAGTGGGTTCCCGGCCTGGATTGCTTCGCCGCTACGCGCCTCGCAATGACAAGAGGATCGTCATTGCGAGCGTAGCGAAGCAATCCAGTCCTACAGAGGCGGCTCCCACCCCGGCGGCGCCAAGGTAAACCCGGCAAAGTCGAACCCCGGCACCACCACGCACGACACCAGCACCCAGCCCGCCTCGGCCCTGGCTGCCTGCCATTCATGGACAGGCACCAAGGCCTGCGGGCTGGACGCATCGAGCGTCACGCTATCGCCGCCGATCCGCAGCGCCAGCGGCGCACCCGCATGCCAAAACCACAATTCGTCGGCGTCGACCTTATGCCAGTGCGAACTCTGCCCCTGCTCCAGCAGGAACAATATCGCCGTACCCGCCGATCGTTCGCCGGATGGTGCAGGCGCCCGCCACGTCTCGCGATACCAGCCCCCTTCGGGATGCGGCGCGAGACCGTGGCGCGCGATCAGCGCCTTAGCGTCGTCGCCCACGCTCAGTGGTGCTTTGCGTCCCAAGCCTTCACGGCGTCCATCGTGCCGGTGACATGGCCGGCCGGGTCCATCGCCGAGTAAGCGAAGATCACCTTGCCGTCGGGCGCGATCACATAGGACGTGCGGTTGGACATGGCCGGGTTCTGCGGCAGCACGACGTCATAGGCGGTGATCGTCGCCGGCGTCGCCGAGCCGACCGCGAACTTGTTGCGGCATTCGGACACGGAGAATTGATTGAGCTTGTCGATCCCGTCGGCCGACATGCCGATCACGGTCGCGCCGAGTTTCGCGAAATCGTCGGTCGCCTCGGCGAAATCATGCGCCTCGATCGTGCAGCCCTTGGTGAAGGCGGCCGGATAGAAATAGAGCACCACCGGCCCCTTCTTGAGCGCCGCCTTCAGGCTGAAGGGCATCGGCTTGCCGGCGAGGCTGACCTGGGTCGAGAAATCGGGCGCCTTGGCGCCGACCGCGAGCGTGGCGTTGGCGGCAGCGGGGATCGCGGCCAGAGCGAGAGCGAGACAGAGGGTCGAGCGGAACATCCGGTGAGTCCTTCGCTGGGTGAGGAGCAACAGCTAACGCAATCGTCAGTTGGTTGCCACCGCCCTAGCGCAGGTTCAACTGAGACCTTTGTCGCGGACCATGATGGCGAGTTCGGTGCGCGAGGAGACGCTCAATTTCTCATACAGATTATGGAGGTGCATCTTGACCGTGCCCTCCGAAATATCGAGCTCGCGCGCGATTTCCTTGTTGCGGCTGCCCATCGAAACCAGCCGCGCCACCTCGGTCTCGCGTGGGGTCAGTTCGAGCGGCCGGTCGATCGGCTTGCCGATCTGATCGACGATCTGGTGCATCGCGTCGCGGTCGAGCCATTGCTCGCCGTCCATCACCCGCTCGAGGCATTTGAGCATCGTGTCGCCGCCCGCGCCCTTCAGGATCAGGCCGTCGACGCGCAATTGCAGCGCTTCCATGATCGGCTGCGGATCGAGGCTCGCGGTCAGGATCACGATCCGCGTCTTCCATTTGTCGCGCCGCGCCTCGCGCAGCACGTCGATGCCGGTCAGATGCGGCATATGGATATCGAGGATCGCGATGTCCGGCTGGAAGCTCTTGATCGCGTCGCGCGCCTGCTGCCCGTCGAGGCAGCGCGCCTTGACGTCGTGGCCGGCTGCGGCGAGCAGGCCGCCAATGCCGTCGAGCAGCATCGGATGGTCGTCGGCAACGACGATCGACAGCGTCATCGGGCACCCTTCAGCGGCACGCGCATTTCCAGGCTGGTCCCGGTCTTCCCGCTGGTCACCGTCATAGTACCTCCCATGCCGATGATCCGATCGTGGAGCGAACGCGGCCGTCCCGCATAGCTTGCCAGTTCGCCATTCGCCATACGCCCCTGGAACGCGAAGCCGCGCCCGTCATCGCCGATCGCGATATCGAGCCGGTCATCGGCCCGGCGGACCGCAATGTCGATCGTGCGTGCGCCGCCGTGGCGCACCGCATTGGCGACCGCCTCGCGCGTGATGCGGACGATATCGTCTTCCAGGCTTTCCGACACGGCCAGGTCGGCCGGCTCGACCTTGGTCGAAACCGCCGCGTCCCACGAACGGGACAGGTGGCTGGCGAGGTGATCGAGCGAATTGGACAATTTGCTGATCGCCAGTTCGGGCGCACGCCGCATCGCATTGATCACCGATCGCAGGCTGCGCTGCTCCTCCCCGATCGCCTCGATCATGTGCCTGACGCGTTCGCGCGCCGCGTCGGACAAATCGGTATGGCCGATCAGGTCGAGCTGAAGCCGCGCGCCGGCGAGGAATTGCAGCACGCCGTCATGCAGATCGCGCGCGAGACGGATGCGCTCCTCGCTCGCCGCCGAAATCCGCAATTCGGAATGCAGCTGCCAGGATTCGATCGTCAGCGAAACCTGGCCGGCGACCATCGCCGCGACCGCGAGGTCTTCGTTCACCGGATCGGTCGGATCGAGGATCATCACCAGCCCGCGCGACGTGCCGGCCTCGATCGGAACCACCAGGATGCGGTGATAATCGGCCATGCTCGCCAGGATCGGCTGGAACGGTTCACCGGTGAAGTCGCGCAGGCGCGTGCCCGTGCGGTACAGCACCGCGTGGCGCCGCCGGTCATAGAGGAACGGCGCGTTGAGCAGCTCGCTTGCGACCAAAGGCCCCTGATCGACATTGGGCAGGCTGGAGCCGTGGAACGCGCCGAAATCCTTGCGGACCAACGTCAGGTGCGGCTCCTCCGGATCCTGCCAGACGATCAGGCCGCGCTTGGCCGCGAACACGTCCATCGCGTAACCGAGCGATTCCGCGAGCGGCAGTTCGCCCAGGCCGCCCCGGCTCGGCACGCGCGACAGGCGGGTCAGTTCGTTGATCAGTCGTTCAAGATTGCTGGCAAAGGCGGCCAGCATCGTGGCGATCACGCCGATATAGCCCACGCGCACCAGATAAAGCTGAATCAGGTTCTTGTGCGGGGAAACGAACACCCCCGTCGTTATGCCGGTCGGCAGAAAGATCAACAGCACCAGAAGCCCGCTGCCGATCGCGCCGCGTGAACCCCATTGCACCGTGCCGCTGAGGATAAGGAAGATCAGAGGCGTGAAGAAAGGCGCCCCCTGCCCCTCCCCCTGAGTCAGGTACATCAGCCCGCCCAGCGCCACGACGTCGGCGACCGACAGCGCCAGCGCGGCGCTGAACAGATGCCGCCGCAGCTTCACCGTGCGCACCGCGCCCAGGATCAGCATGCTGTAGACGAAATAGACGACCAGGATGATCTTCGCGACGTGCTGGGCATCGTCATATTTGAGCGTGCCGACGGTCACCGACAGCAAAAGGAATGCGGCAAGCAGCGCGCGCGCGAACGCGACGACGCGACTGCTGCGGGCTGAAATGAGTTGGTCGACCATTACTTGCCCCCGCCCTCGCAATTCCCTTGGAAGATACAATGTAACAGACATAGGCGATACCTGACCAAAGGTTAGTGTTCCTGCCCCATCCTCTAGCCGGATTGCGCCAAGCCCCTGATTTGGAATAGATGATTCGTACGGAGCGAGATCGCTGGGGGGCGATGGACGTACCGGGGGACGAGTAGAGTGCTCGTAATTTGTATGCGTAGCGTAAGTGTACCCTAAGTAGCGTATCCTAAATTGTTGCGTGTCCGTTACGGCTGCGGCGTTTCCACCAGTAAAGCGGAAACCGCCTTAGCCAGCTTGCCGATCCCGGCATCGGTGCCTCGATGCTTTTGGCGGCTGGCTTCAATCTTTACTTCGTTCTTTGCGGCCGGCTCAGGCCGGCCGCAAATCCCCCACCAGGGTGGGAATCAGCTCCGAAACCGTCGGATGGATCGGCACCGCCCATTGCAGGGTGGCAAGCGGCTGATCCGCGTTCATCATGTCCAAAATGCCGTGGATCGCCTCGTCGCCGCCGGTGCCGAGGATCGCCGCGCCCAGGATGCGTTTGGTTTCCGCGTCCGCGACCAGCTTCATCAGGCCCAAAGTCTCCGCTTTCTCGACCGCGCGCCCGACCTGCGTCATCGGCCGCGTCGACAGCAGCAACGGCCGTCCGCTCGCGCGCGCCTGCGTCTCGGTCATCCCGACCCGGCCCAGCGGCGGATCGATATAGAGCGCATAGCCGGTGATACGCTGCGACAGCTTGCGATCGGCGCCGTCGAGCAGATTGGCGGCGACGATCTCGTAATCGTTCCAGGCGGTATGGGTGAAACCGCCGCGCCCGTTGCAATCGCCCAGCGCCCAGATGCCCTCGACATTGGTCGCGAGCCGATCGTCGACGACGATATTGCCTTTGGCGTCGGTGGCGACGCCGGCTTTGTCGAGGCCGAGATCGTCGGTGTTAGGCCGGCGGCCGACGGCGAGCAGCACCTGGCTGCCGATCACATGGGGGGCGCCGTCCGTGCAATCGACGCCGACCATGACGCCTTGCTCATGGCGCGCGAGGCTGATGCAGCAGGCGTCGGTGCGGATGGCGATCCCCTCGCCTTCCAATATGGCGCGAATCGCGCTCGAAATCTCGGGATCCTCGCGCCCGATCAGACGCGGCCCCATTTCGACCACCGTCACGCGCGCGCCGAAGCGGCGGTACATCTGCGCGAATTCCAGCCCGATATAGGAGCCGCCGACGACGATCAGGTGCTCCGGCACCGTCTCCAGCCCGACGATATTGCTGTTGGTGAGATAGTCGACCTGGTCCACGCCCGGCATATCGGGCACCGCCGCGCGGCCGCCGACATTGAGGAAGATGCGCGGCGCCTCCAGCACATCGTCGCCGACGCGCATCCGGCCGGGCGCCTCGAACCGGGCATGGCCGCGCAGGAAGGTCAGGCCCTTCATCCCCGCCAGCCATTCCTCGCCGCCCGTGCGGCTATCGAGAATGACCTTGCGGGCCCGCGCCGCCACCGCCGGCATGTCGATCCCGACCGGACCGAGCTTGAGGCCATAATCCGCCGCGCGCCGCGCCATATGCGCGGCATAGGCGCTCGCGACGAGCGTCTTGGTCGGCTTGCAGCCCGTATTGACGCAGGTGCCGCCGACCAGGTGGCGCTCGATCAGCGCCACCTGCATGCCCGCGCCGGTCAGGCGCGCGGCGAGTGCCGGACCCGCCTGCCCGGCACCGACGATGATCGCATCGAAGCCGCGGGTCACGCGACCGCGCAGACGATCAAAATCGCGCCGCCGATAGCGATAACATCTTCGATCAGCGCGGCCGGGCGATCCTGCTTGAATTGACCCGCGAGCCAATTGCGGGCCGCCGCACCGCCCAGCGTGCCGATCACCGCACCCACGATTCCGGCAATGATGCCCGCTACCATCATCTCCCTCGACGCGCCGATCGCGCCGCCGGCGAGACCTCCCATCACGATGCGCGCACCGAACTGCATCGGTACCTTGCGGCTGGGCGTGGCGGGCAGCTGATCGGTGACCAGCTCGGCAACGGCGAGCACCCCGAAAATCCAGGGCGTCCACTTATAGCCCATGAAGGCGAGCGGCGTGCCGGCGAGGCTGAGATGACAGAAACGGGCGGCGAAGCTGACGGCGGCGGGCGCGGTGAGCGCGCGCAGCCCTGCAACGACACCAATCAGAAGAGCTAAGGCTATAAGCATGTCCGGTCCTCTCTCGGATAGATGGTAAGCCGAACCAATCGTTACGCGTCCGCAGTCTCGCCGATCCGGATCAAAACGTCCACGGCACAAAATGTTCGCGCAATCATCATATAATTGCTGGAAATTTTGTGTGCGGCGCAGCATTCCGTTGCATTTTTGCACACTTCAGCACGAATATGGCTTGTGACCGCGCTGTCATCGACATGTATGCGTTTACATTTTGGGGTTCGATTGACTTCGTTTTTGATAGCGGTACCGCCTGACATCGATGGCCGTCGGTCATCGTCAACCAACGGATCAGCGGCCGTGAGCCGACTGACCAGGGGGGATGCCAGATCATGAAAAATTCCAGGACTTTGCTTGCCTACTCCACTTCGGCGCTGGCGGTTGCCGCCTGCCTGATCCTGCCCGGCGTCGCCGGCGCGCAGACAGCCGGCGCCGCGGCAACCAATGCACAGCCCAGCACGGACGTCAGCGACGAAGTCGTCGTTACCGGCATCCGCGCTTCGCTCGAGCGTTCGATCGCGATCAAGCGCGACAGCACGGGCGTCGTCGACGCGATCTCGTCGGAAGACATCGGCAAGTTCCCCGATACCAACCTCGCGGAATCGCTCCAGCGCATCAGCGGCGTGTCGATCGATCGTCGTAACGGCGAAGGCGCCGAGGTTACGGTGCGCGGCTTCGGCCCGCAGTATAACCTGGTGACCCTGAACGGCCGCCAGCTCGCCGCGTCCGACCAGACGCCGGTCGGCGGCGACGAAAACGCCGACTTCGGCCGCAACACCAGCCGTTCGTTCGACTTCTCGAACCTCGCGTCGGAAGGCGTGAAGACGCTCGAAGTCTACAAGACCGGCAAGGCCGGGGTCCCGTCGGGCGGCATCGGCGCCACCATCAACGTCGTGACGCGCAGGCCGCTCGACGCCGGCCATGCCGGGGTCACCGGCTCGATCGGCGTGAAGGCCAATTACGACACCAGCGCGGACGACTGTCTCCACTGCGGCGCCCATGTCACCCCGCAGGTCTCGGGCCTGATCAACCTCGTCAACGAAGACGAAACGTTCGGCGTCACGGCGTACGGCAGCTATCAGAAGCGCAACTTCAGCACGATCGCCGCGACGGTGAACGACTGGAACGTGACCACCCTGGCGCAGTTCCTGGCACCCGGCTCCGGCAACGTGAACGCCGCGAGCAAGATCAACAACGCACCGACCGACATGAACGCGCTGGTCGCGCGCCCGAACGACGCCCGTTACCACTTCGCCGAGGATTCGGAGCAGCGGATCAACGGCCAGATCACGGCGCAGTGGAAGCCGACCGACAATTTCACGGTCACCGCGGACGGCTTCTACGCCCGCAATGACGAGAGCGAGCGCCGTTCGGACGAATCCAACTGGTTCAACCGTCCGTTCGACGTCGTCACGTTCGACAGCGGCCACAAGGTCGCCACGACCACCTATCTGCACGAGGTGATCGCGGGCGAAACCAAGGATGCCGGTTTCGAGCAGCAATATCGCGCGCAGTCGAACCGCCTGCAGGATTTCGGCCTGAACGGTAAGTGGGAAGCCACGGACCGCCTCACCGTGGCGGTCGATGGCCATGTCAGCGTGTCGGACAGCAAGCCCAACAATCCCAACGGCATGAGCTCAAGCCTGCTCGCGCTGTCCTCGCCGACGCTCGCGTCGCACTCGTGGGATTATGATGGCGGTTTCCCGGTCCAGACCGTGGTCTATGCCGACCCCGCGACCACCTCGCCGACCCATCCGGTCGTCAAGGGCAACGGCAATGGCGTACTGGACGACGGCGACGTCGGCACCCAGCAATGGCGTCAGACCGCTGTCACCTTCCATCAGAATCTGAAGGAAGCCCGCGTCGACGCCGGTTGGAAGTTCACCGACGAATTGCGCTTCGACTTCGGCGGCGATTATCGCGATGCCAAGACCCGCTCGACCCAGTACAGCTATCAGGAAGTCCTGGGCGACTGGGGCAACGTCAATCCGCGTGACGTGGATGCGATCGCCCCGGGCTCGCTCGAGACCTTCTGCCTGGTCTGTCGGTTCCAGCATAACGACCCGAAGGCGAGCGGTGACGGCCTCACCGCCTTCCGCACCGAGGACGCCGCTACGCTCGGTAACCAGCTGGGAGCCTATTATGCCGGCCTGGGCCACGTTAACGGTCTGACCGGCAGCGCCGACGACAGCATCCGCGAGAAGATCAAGGCGGCCTACGGCCAGCTGACCTGGAAGGGTTCGCTTGGCGGTATGGATGCGGGCTTGGTCGCTGGCGTCCGCTACGAATGGACCACGGTTGGCGCGGTTTCGTTCCAGGGCGTTCCCCAGGATATCCGCTGGCAGTCGGACAACGACTTCATCGTCGATCTGACGGCGACCCCGCAGGCGGTCACCGGTTCGGGCAAGTATCACAACTTCCTGCCGTCGGTAGACTTCAACATCAACTTTACGGACAAGATTATCGGCCGCCTGTCCTACAGCCGCACGATCTCCCGTCCGAGCTACGGCAACATGTTCGCCTCGACGACGGCGAGCCAGCCGAACGACGCGACCGCGGTTGGCGGCAATGCGGGTGGCAGCACCGGCAACCCCGGCCTGAAGCCGCTGGCATCGGACAATTTCGATGCCTCGCTTGAATGGTATTTCAAGCCGGGCAGCTATGTGTCCGCCGGTGGCTTCTACAAGAACGTGAAGAACTTTATCGGCAACGCGATCATCCCGACCAGCCTGTTCGGTCTGCGTGATCCGAGCTCCGGCGCGGCAGGCAGCCGTTCGGGTACGGCCAAGACCCAGCTTCAGGCGCTGGGTGTGGACGTTACCGACGTCAACCTGTTCACCTACACCGCTTTGCTGCAGCAGAATGGCGGCAACACGGCGGCGGCGACGACGACCTTCAACGCCAATCTGGTGCCGGGGACGAAGTCGCTCAACCAGGCCTTCGTGGACTCGACCATTGGTGCGGTGGACATCATCGCGGATGCCAACGACCCGCTGTTCAGCTTCAACGTCAACACGCCGATCAACAACAAGTCGGCGCATATCTATGGCTTTGAAGTCGCGGGTCAGTACTTCCTCGGCAACACCGGTATCGGCGTCGCCGCGCAGTACACCTACGTCCGCGGCAATGTCGGCATCGACGTCACGGCCGATCCGACCGCGAACCAGTTCGCGCTGCTCGGCCTGTCGGATACCGCCAACGCCACGCTCATCTACGACAAGCACGGCATCTCGGCGCGCGTCACCTACAACTGGCGTGCGAAGTTCCTGAGCGAAGCCAATCGCGGCGGATCGCATAACCCGGTGTTCACGGCGCCCTATCACCAGATCGACGCGAACCTGAGCTATGACATCACGCCGAAGATCGCGGTGTCGCTGGAAGGTCTCAATATCTTCGAGGAAGGCGTAAAGACCTACGCCCGCTCGACGAACGAGATCTACTTCATCCAGGAAGGCGAGGCCCGCTACCTGGTGGGTATCCGCTACAAGTTCTGATCGCAGCAGCGATCAGTCCTGGGGGAAAGGCCGCTGCTGTCGCAGCGGCCTTTTTCTTTTGCGCCGCCGGGAAGGTCGGCTAGGCCGATGGGAACAGCGACGCCGACATCGATGTCGCAGACCAACGAAAACAGCAGCGAGAGCGTGCCCTGATGGCCAGTCCCATTCTTCTCAACAATATCGATCACGGCGATGTGCGCGTCCTGACCGGCCAGAGCGCCGCCTTTGGCGATGCGATCAATCAGGTCACCGTCTTCCCCACCGAATATGAGGCGCTCCAGCGCGAATATCCGATCCTGTTCCGGCGCGATCCGGACGGCGTCTATTATTCGGTCGCGTTGCTCGGGCTCGACCGCGACGAGAATCTGTTCCTCGGCGAGGATGGCTGGCAGGGCCAATATGTGCCGGCTCTTCTCCAGCGCGGCCCCTTCTCGATCGGCGTTCCCGCGCGCGGCCCAGGCGGCGAGCCGCTCGGCGAGCCGATGATCCATATCGACCTCGATCATCCCCGCGTCAGCCGCGGCACCGGCGAGAATGGCGGCCATCCCGTCTTCCTGCCCCAGGGCGGCAATGCGCCCTATCTCGATCATGTCGCGGGCGTGCTGCGCACGATCTTCACCGGCGTCGAGGTGACCAAGTCGATCTTCGCCGCGTTCAAGGACTATGGTCTGATCGAGCCGATCGCGATCGAGATCCAGGTCGGCAATGGCCGCCAATATAACGTCCCCGATTGCTACACGATCAGCCGCGAGCGGCTGATGCAGCTCGACGGCGCGGCGCTGGAGAAATTGCATCGCGCCGATTTCCTGCGCGCGGCGATCTGGGTCGCCTCGTCCTTGCAGAATATCAGCCGTCTGGTCGATACCAAGACCGGGCGCGAAGCTGCGGCTTGAACCAAACCGGGGTGGCATAAAGGCGATGACGGGGATCACGGCCAGGACCGAGGAGTTGACGGGCATCGCGCCCGACCGGATCCCGTTCGACGAGCTGATCGCACGCCAACATCCGGTGATATTGAAGGGCGTGGCGCGCGATTGGCCGCTCGTCCGCCATGGCCTGCATTCGCCTTATGAGGCGATGCATTACCTCACCTCTTTCTATCAGGGCCATCCGATCGTCGGCTATGTCGGCGCGCCCGAGATCAAGGGCCGCTTCCACTATACGCCCGACGTCTCCGCGATGAACTTTACCGGCGAGCGCACCCGGCTCGACACGTTCCTCGATCGGATCGCGGCGCATTTCGACGATCCGGACCCGCCCTCTTTCTATATCGGCTCGACCGACGTCGACGCCTATTTGCCCGGTCTGCGCGCGGAGAACGATCTCAAGCTCGATCATCCGGCCTTTGGCGCCAGCCCGCCGATGATGAGCATCTGGATGGGCAACCACACGATCGCGTCGGCGCATTGGGATATGTCGAACAACATCGCCTGCTGCATGGTCGGCACGCGGCGCTTCACGATGTTCCCGCCCGAGCAGATCGAAAATCTCTATCCCGGCCCGCTCGAACCGACCCCCGGCGGCCAGGTCGTGTCGATGGTCGATTTCGCCGCGCCCGATCTGCAGCGCTTCCCCCGTTTCGCCGACGCTTGTGCCGCGGGCCAGGTCGCCGAGCTCGAGGCGGGCGACATCCTGCTCTATCCCGCCTTGTGGTGGCACCATGTCGAGGCGCAGGGCCGCTTCAATGCGATGATCAATTATTGGTGGAACGCGGTGCCCGATTTCATGGACACGCCCATGAACACGTTGCTCCACGCCATGCTCAGCCTGCGCGACCGGCCCGAGGCCGAGAAACGATCCTGGCGCGCGATGTTCGATTACTACATCTTCGGCCCGGCCGATCGCCCGGCGGCGCATCTGCCGGAAGCCGCCCGGGGCGCGCTCGCGCCGCTGGACGAGCTGCGCGCGCGGCGGCTGCGCGCGGTTTTGCTCAATAAATTCAATCGCTGATGGCGATATCTGGAGGGATTGTGGAGGCGAACAAGGTGAAGCGGGTCGTGATCGCGGGCGGCGGCACCGCCGGCTGGATCGCGGCCGCGGCGTTGATCAAGGAGCTGAAGCCGCTGCTCGACATCACCCTGGTGGAGTCGGACGAGATCGGCACGGTCGGCGTCGGCGAATCCACCATCCCCACCACGCGCGCCTTTCACGGCATTCTCGGCATCTACGAAAAGGCGTTCGTCGCGGCGACCCAATCGACCTTCAAGCTCGGCATCGAATTCGAGAATTGGAACAAGGTCGGCGACCGTTATTTCCACGCCTTCGGCTCGGTCGGCAAATCGGTGTGGATGGCGGATTTCCAGCATTTCTGGCTGGAGGCGGTGCGCCAGGGCTTCGGCGGCGACTATGTCGATTACAGCTTCGAAGGCGCGGCGGCCAAGGCCAACAAGTTCGAGACGCACGACGGCGCGTCGATCGCCTACGCCTATCATCTCGACGCGACCGCCTACGCCAAATTCCTGCGCGGTCTGGCCGAACCGGCGGGCGTGAAACGGGTCGAAGGCAAGATCAAACAGGTCGTCCAGAACCCCGAAACCGGGTTCGTCGAGGCGCTGGAGCTCGAATCCGGCGTCCGGATCGAGGGCGATCTGTTTCTGGATTGCACCGGATTCCGCGCGCTTTTGTCCGAGGGGACACTCAAGACCGGCTTCGAGGACTGGAGCCATTGGCTCGCGACCGATGCCGCGCTCGCCGTCCAGACCGAACCGACCGGCCCGGCGGTGCCTTACACGCGCGCGATCGCGCACGAAAATGGCTGGCGCTGGCGGATTCCGCTGCAGACGCGCGTCGGCAACGGCTTCGTTTTCTGCACCGACTATATGTCGGAGGACGAGGCGCGCGCGCAGTTTCTGGGCGCGATCGAGGGCAAACCGTTGTTCGATCCGCGCCTGCTCCGCTTCAAGGCCGGCATGCGCAAGCAATCCTGGACCAAGAATGTGATCGCGATGGGCCTGTCGAGCGGCTTCATCGAGCCGTTGGAATCGACCAGCATCCACATGATCAAGATCGCGGTCACGCGGCTGATCCAGAATTTCCCGTTCGACGGCATCACCGATGCGCTGACCGATCGCTTCAACGCCCAGTCACGCCGGGAGATGGAGCATGTGCGCGACTTCATCATCCTCCATTACAAGCTGACCGAGCGCGACGATTCGCCCTTCTGGCGGCGCTGCCGCGACATGGAGATTCCAGCCAGCCTGGCCGAGCGCATCCGCCTCTTCCGCGAGAATGCGATGGCCTATCAGGGCGGGGACGAGATGTTCCGGATCGACAGCTGGATCATGGTGATGCTGGGCCAGGGCATCCAGCCCCAATCCTATCACCACCTCGCGCGGATGATGGAGCCGGGCCAGCTCGAAAAGGCGCTGACCGATCTCAAGGCGGGTATCGCCCACCAAGTCGCCAAGCTGCCTGACCACCAGCAATTCTTCGAGAGCTACGCGCCGGCGGCTTGAGCCGCCTCTATCGCTTCCGCTTCGACACGGCCGGCGCGGCTTTGGGGCGCACGGCCACGGCCGGCGCCGGTTTGGCGGGCTCGGGCGCGCCCGGCTGCACCACGAACCGGAACGGCGGGCGGCCGGTCAGATAGCGCGCCGCCATGCGCTGCACATCGGCCGGCGTGACCTTTTCGAGATCGGGCACCTTGCTCCGGATCATGTCGAAATACGCGGGGTTGCCGTCCGACGCGGCGAGCGCGTCGACCCAATAATCGGCGAAGGCGAAGCCGCGGCGGCTGCCGTCCACCATCGGGGTGCGGGCGCGCGCCAGCTCGTCCGGCTTGATCGGCGTTTGCGCGAGATCGTGCACGATCGCATCGAGTTCGGCGAAGAAGGCGGCGGCCTTGGCCGGCGGCAGCTCCACCTGCACGCCCAACACCGCATAATTGGGCTGGCCCACCCCTTGATCGACGAATGTGTCGGGCGAATAGGTCAGTCCCTCGCGTTCGCGCAGGCCCGCCATCAGCCGCGCCTTGATCACCTCGGACAGCACCTGGGTGGCGCGGGAATCGGCCATGCTGGAGACGAAGCCGGCGATCGGCCAGGCGGCGATCGCCATGCCCTGCGCGGCGCCGCCAGCAACGGTTTCGACCACCGGATCGGCCGACGGCGCGGGAAAATGCGCGTCGCGCGACGGCGGACGCGGCCCGCGCGGCGGCAGCGCGCCGACGGTCGCGCGCGCCACCTCCACCGCGCGTTCGACATCCATGTCGCCGACGATGACCAGGTTGAGCGGCCCGGCCAGCGAGGGCGCGAGCAAGGCGGGCAGATCGGCGGCATTGGTTGTCTGGAGATCGGCCGCGGTGGGTGTGCCGCGCCAGCGCGGATCGCGATCGTGCAGCAGGAACGCCAGGTCGCGCGCGGCGGTCAGCGGCACCGATGCGGCGAGCTGGCTGCGCACCGACGTCGCGGCCGAAATGGCATCGCGCAGCGCGCGCGGCCGGAATGCCGGATCGACGACGTAGGCGGTCAGCAACTGCGCCTCGGCCTCGAGATCTTCGGGGCGGGTGCGGCCGATCAGGTTGAAGCGGTCCGTCGTCGAGGCGAGCGACGCGCCGATCGTCTTGCCGAACAGCGCCTCGTTGATGTCGGCCACGTCGGCCTTGCCCAGCCCGCCCAGAACGAAGGTCTGCGGCGCCTGGCTGAGCAGCCACAAGGCGTGATCGCGCCCTTCCGGCAATCCGCTTATTCCCGACCCGAACGCAAGATTGAGCACCACCTGGCCCGTGCCCGCCGCCCGCTTGACCGTGGCGGTGGTGCCATTCGCGAAGCGCACCACCGTGACGCCGATATCGGGCAGTTCCTTGCGCTCGACGATACGGCCGGGCGCGCCGAAATTGGTATAGGGCCACGCCGTCGCGGCCATCGTCGCGGGCGGGGTCACCGGCGCGGTCGCGGCGGCCGCGATCGTCGCCTTGAGCCCCGCTTCGCCACCCTCGATCGGGGCCGAGTCTGACACGAACAGCAAAGGCCCCGATCCGGCGAACAGCCGTACCGCCGCGCGATTGATGTCGGCGACCGTCATCTTGCCCGTAAGGCGGTCGACGTCCGCCGCATTCTGGCGTGGGCTGACGAAGATCGACGCGCTGTCGAAGCTGGACAGCAACTGGTTGGCGAGATCCGACGAACCGCGCGTATCCGATGCGGCGGCGGATTCGGCGACGCGCGCATGGATGCGCGCGCCCGCATGATCGAACTCGGCCTGCGACACGCCGTAGCGCACCAGCCGCTTTTGCTCGGCCAGCGCGGCGGCGATCGCCGGGCGCACTTTGCCGTCGAGCGGCTGGACCGCGATGCTGGTGTCGATCGCGATGTGGTACAAAGCCTGCCCGCCCACGCCCGCGCCGCTGAATGGTGTGTTGGGCTGCCCCGCCGCGCGCAGGAACCGCGTGTTGAGGATTTCGTACAGCAACGTGTCGGCGACATATTCGGCCTCGCGCGCATAATCGTCGGGCCGCGTGTCGTACGGTGCCTGCCAATCGATCCGCACCGATTTGGGAGCGCCGGGATCGACGAACAGCCGCGTCGCCGGGCTGCGTGGCGGCAGGATATGAGAAGGGATTGGCGGCGGCGCGCCCGCTGGTTTCCAGTCGGCGAAACGCGTGCGGATATCGGCCTCGATATCGGCGGGAACGACGTTGCCGACCACGATCAGCACGCTGCGGTCGGGCCGGTAATGATCGCGATAGAATGCGCGTAATCCGTCCGCGCTGGCGTTGGTGATGGTGGCGAGCGTGCCGACGGTCGGGCGCGCCACCGGCTGGCCCGGCAGCAGGAAGTCGAACCGGCTGTTTTCCATTCGCAGATTGGCGCTGTCGCGCACGCGCCGTTCGGACAGGACCACGCCCCGCTCCGCCGTCAGCGGCCCCGGCGCGATCAGCGCGCGATCCGCCACCTCACGCAGCAGGAACAGGCCGGTCGTCACGTTGGACAGCCGCGACGCCGGGAAATCGAGCCCGAACACCGTCTCTTCCGGAAAGGTGAAGGCGGTGGTGTCGGATCCCATCGCCAGCCCCATCTGCTCCAGCGACCGTTCGAACTCGCCGTCGGGCACGTTGGTGCTGCCGCGGAAGATCATATGCTCGACCAGATGGGCATAGCCCGCCTGGTCCGGCGTCTCGTCGGCCGAACCGACCCCGATCCGCAGACGGAAGGATACGGCACCATTCGGCGTGCCGTTGGCGAGGATCGCGTAGCGCAGTCCGTTGGGCAATTGCCCGAACCGCACGCGCGGATCGGCCGGCGGCGCGGTCGCGGCGGGATCGTTCACCGGATCGGGCGTCGGCTCATAAATCGGCTGCTGGGGCAGGCGGAAGGCCGGGCGCGGGGTGAAACGTTGCGGGCTGCCCCAGGGCGGCGGCGCCATCATCACCGGCGGCTTGGGCAGGGTCCAGCGAATGCGGCTGCTGAAGGTCGAGGCGATCGGCCTCCCGGCGCCGTCGCGCGGCGCCGCGAAATGCGCGCGCTGCAGCAGCAGATCGCAGGTCGGCTGGTCGAGCAAAGGCTGGCCGCTCGACGCGGTGACATGGCAGCCCGTCACCTTGCCGTCGGGGTCGATGTCGAGCTGATAGCCGACCGCGCCTTCGACATTCTGGCGCAGCGCCGGCTTCGGATAATCGTCCGCGGTGATCCAGGTGACTATATCGATCGGCTGCGGCGACGGCGCGGGCGGCGCGGCGGCAATCGAACTGAGCAGCAGGAGCAGCATTCGCCTGTCACTGTAGAGACGAACGCGCCGCGCGCCAGCGTCCAGGCGACACGTCTGCACCATTTCTGCACGAAGAAGGGACAGGATCAGCAAAGGCGCGCCACACGCACGCGCGATCGCGTCCCTAGTGCCGGATCCTCAACGGCGAGGATCGACCTATGCGCGTGCTTTCCCGGAACTATGGATTCCTGCTCAAGATCGGCATCACCATCCTGCTGGTCACCGCGTTCGACTGGCTCTTCCCCGATTTTGCGGGTGGCACCGTCATCGGCGCCTTCGCGTTCCTCTGGCTGCTGGGGCTGATCCTCGCCCGGCCGGCGGTGCGGCGTCCGCAGCTATCGGCGGCGGTCGCGTTGAGCCTCGCCACGCTGTTCTGCGTCGCGCTCGCTTACGATCCCGGCCCGCTCGCCTGGGCCATGTTCTGGTCGGCGCTGTCGATTGCCGCCCTGCTGCCGCGTACCGCCGGGTTCGACGATGCGTGGCGTTGGGCCGCGCGACTGCTGCTCCACGGGCTGAGCGGGCCGTTGACGCCGATCGCGGACATGGTCCGCCTGGCGCACCTGCGCTCGCGTGGCGGCAAGGTTTCGCTGCGCTCGCTGGCGGCTTTGCTCGCGCTGCCGCTGATCGGCACCGCGCTCTTCACCGCCTTGTTCGCCAACGCCAACCCCGTGATCGCGGACATATTGAGCCGCATCCAGCTACCCACGCCCGGCCAGTTGATCGAATGGACATTGGTGACCTTGCTGGTCTGGCCGGCCTTGCGCCCGCACCGCATCGTTACCCGCCTCGCCGCGCACCTGCCCGAACCCGGCATCCGCCTCCCCGGCACGTCGCTGCCGTCGGTCCTGCTCGCGCTCGGTTTGTTCAACGCGTTGTTCGCGCTGCAGAACGGGCTCGACATCGCCTTCCTGTGGAGCGGCGCGGCGCTGCCCGCGGGCATGAGCATGACCGAATATGTCCATCGCGGCGCCTACCCGCTGATCGCGACCGCGTTGCTCGCCGGCTTCTTCGTCATCACGATGCTGCGCCCGGGCACGGCCGCCAATCCGCTCGCGCGCCGGCTGGTCGCCCTGTGGGTCGCGCAGAACGTGTTCCTGGTCGCATCGAGCGCGCTGCGCACGATCGAATATATCGAGCAGTTCGAGCTCACCGCGTGGCGGATCGCCGCGCTCGCCTGGATGGCGTTGGTCGCCACGGGACTGATGCTGATCTGCTGGCGGATGTGGTTCGCCCGCAGCGCGCGCTGGCTGATCAACGCCAATGCGCTGACGGCGACTTTGGTGCTGATCCCCTGCTGCTTTGTCGATCTCGACGCGACCGCCGCAACCTGGAACGTGCGGCATGCGCGCGAAGTCGGCGGCGCCGGATCCACCATAGATCTCTGCTATCTTCGCCAGATGGGGGCGCCGGGCTTGCTCCCGCTGATCTATCTCGAACATCGCCCGTTGCCGCCGGAGACGCTCGACCGGGTTCGCTATGTCCGCAGCGCATTGTTCGACCGTCTCGCCGCGCGCCAATCCACCTGGGAGAGCTGGACCCCGCACGGCGCGTCACGGCTGGCGCGCGCGCAGATGTTGCTCGGGCCCACGCCGCCGCAGCCGCAGGCCCTGAAAGCGGGGGCGTTCCGGAATTGCGACGGCTCGCAAGGAACGGCGGCAGACTTGACCGATGGCCCCGCGCAGTGATCCAGTGTCCCATGCCTCGCACGATCCTGGTTGCCGACGACGATCCGCATATCCGGCAATTGATCGTCTTCGCGCTCGCCAAGGCCGGGCTCGACGCGATCGAGGCGGAGGATGGCGAGGCCGCGCTGGCTGCGGTGGCGGCGCATGCGCCCGATCTGCTGATCCTCGACATCAACATGCCGCGCATGGACGGGATCGAGGTCTGCCGCCGCCTGCGCGCATCGGGCACGCTGCCGATCCTGTTCCTGTCGTCGCGCGACGACGAGATCGATCGCGTGCTCGGCATCGAGCTGGGCGCGGACGATTATGTGACCAAGCCATTTTCCCCGCGCGAAGTGGTGGCGCGCGTGATGGCGATCCTACGCCGCGTCTCAGCCCATCCGCCCGAAGCCCAGTCGGTGACCGGCACGCTCCACCATGGCCGGCTCGCGCTCGATACGGACGGCTGGCGCGCAAGCTGGGACAAGGCCGAGGTGCCGCTGACCGTCACCGAATTCGGGATATTGCGGACCCTGGTGGCGATGCCGTCCAAGATCTTCAGCCGCGACGCGATCATCGATCGGCTGCACGGCCCCGGCTTCGCCGTCACCGACCGCACGATCGACAGCCATGTCCGCAACCTCCGCGCCAAATTCGCCAAGGCCGGCGCGAACGATGTGATCGAAACCCGCGCGGGTGTCGGCTACCGCATCGGCGCCTGCGCGGGGGCATGATCGCGCGCCTCAAAACGATCGCGAAGCGGCACTGGCCCCGGCTCGGCCTGCGCACGATCCTGCTCAGCACCTTCATCCTGGTCGCGACGCTGCCGGGCTTCGGCGCATTGTTCCTGCGCGTCTATGAGAACACGCTCGTACGCCAGACCGAGAGCGAGCTGATCGCCGAGAGCGCTGCTTTGTCGGCGGCAACCGCCGCCGCCTGGCCGGGGTTCGCGATCGACCGCAACCGCCTCTATCAACCGGAACCGCCGACGATCGACCTGCGCGGCTCGCCGATCCTGCCCGAGCGCCCCGCCCCGGCAGCCGCGCTGGGAACGGTCGACACGGCGGCCCGGATCGCCGCCGCCCGGATCGCGCCCGTGATCGCGCAAACGACACGGACCACGCTCGCTTCGGTCCTGCTGCTCGACGCGCGCGGCCGCATCGCGCTCGGCCCGCTCACCGGGCGCAGCTATGCCACCCTGCCCGAGGTTGCCGCCGCGCTCAACGGGACGCCCGATACGGTGCTGCGCCGGAACGCAGCCTACAACCGCACGCTGCCCGTGGAATGGCTCAGCCGCTCGGCCGACCTCAGGCTCCACCATGCCCGGCCAATCGTCGTGAACGGCCGCACCGTGGGGGTGCTGTTGCTGTCGCGCTCGCCGCCGGCGCTCTACATGGGGTTGTATGCCGACGCCGGGAAGATTGCGTTCGGCTTCGCGATCATCCTTGGCTTCGTGGTCGTGCTGAGCGGCCTCCTCTCGCGCGGCATCGTCCGCCCGATCGAACGGCTCGGCCTGGCGACCCGCGACGTCGCGCGCGGCGCGGTGGTGGCGATGCCGGAAATGCCCGAAACCGCCGCGATCGAAATCCAGGCGCTTTATGCCGACTTCACCGCGATGGCGGCCGCGATCGAGCGGCGATCGCGTTACCTGCGCGATTTCGCGCATGCGGTAAGCCACGAATTCAAGACCCCGCTCGCCGGCATTCGCGGCGCGGTCGAGCTGCTGCAGGATCATCACGCCACCATGTCCGAAGCCGAGCGGCGACGCTTCCTCGGCAATGCCGCGGTCGATGCCGAACGGCTGGCTTTGCTCGTCACCCGCCTGCTCGAACTGGCGCGCGCCGACATGACGCCGGCCGGCGCGGAGGCGAGCGATCTGACGATGCTGTTGCGGCGGCTGGCCGATGCCTATTCGGTCCCCGGCTTCGCGGTCCTGCTGGAGCTGCCGCCGGATTTGCCGCCGGTCGCGGTCCCGGCGGGCACGATCGAGACCGTGATCGGCGGCCTGATCGACAATAGTCGCCGCGCCGGTGCGGCGCGCTGCACGATCGCGGCGACTTTGTTGGCCGACAGCATTCGCCTCGACATGGCGGACGATGGCCCGGGCATCGCCCCGGCCGACCGCGAGCGGCTGTTCGAGCCATTCTTCACCACGCGGCGCGCGGACGGCGGCACCGGCCTCGGCCTGCCGATCGCCCGCTCCCTGCTCGATGCCTGCAACGGCACGATCCGGCTGGAGGACGACGACAAGGGTGCACACTTCGCACTCGACCTTCCGCTCGCCTGACGCAGCAGGGTCCCTTCACCGAAGCGGTGCAGGTTGGTGGTCCTTCCAGTCCGTTTCGGGGGCGGTTGCGGGCCGAGGCCGGCCCCGAGTCCCTATAGGAGTCCCACGGGGTCGGAATGTTGGGGGAGCCAACAGATCGGCATGTGCATGCGTACCGCCTGTGCGGTGCCCGTGATCGCTGTGTGTAAGTTTGGCGTAATGGAGTTTTGAGTGAGACCTCCCCGCAGGGGCTTTGGCCTGACGTCGTCAGACCTCAACGATCTCGAATGGCATGCGATCGAACCGTTGCTGCCCAAGGCGCGCGGCATCAGGCGGGTCGACGATCGGCGCGTGCTCAACGGCATCCTTTGGCGCCTGCGAACGGGGCGGTCGTGGGCGTCCATCCCCGCACGATACGGACCATCCGGCACCTGTCACGCCCGCTTCATCCGCTGGCGCGATGCCGGTCTGTGGTCGCGCATCGTCCGTGCGGTGTCCGATGCCCGCAACGGACGGGTCGAACTGATCGACGCCGCCACGGCCTACGTGCCGCCTAGCTATCAACGAACGCCGATCGTCGCGAACGATGCGGTGGCCTGGCGCGCCAGCGCCTAGAAATCCACCGAGGCCGACGCGTCGGAAAAAATACCGGGCCGGGCGGAGCGTGCGCCGGATCGCGTGGGGGACGCTGCCTCATAACTTCAACAAAGATGTCGCAAACCCCGAATGATAGTAACGTCGCGACCAGAATCTTTGGGGGAGGAATGAGGATGAAGATCGCGCGGGTCCTGCCGGCCTTGCTGTTGATCCTCGTGCTGGCGGGCGTCGGCTTCGGCATCTACCGGTCGCATCAGGTGGCGGCGACGCATGCGCGGCTTGCCGCCACCGCCCAGATCGTGGGCGCGATCGGCTCCGAGAAAGGACCGCTCCTCGCCGATCCCGATGTGGTGAGCGCGCTCGGCAAAGCGGGTCTTGCGCTGCGCGTCGACAAGGTCGGCAGCCGCGAGATCGTTACCAGTTTCAAGCCCGGCGCCTATGCCTTCGGCTGGCCCTCGGGCGCGCCCGCCGCCGCCGAGCTCAAGGCGCGCGCGCACGCCGCGGGCGACGTGACGCCGATCTACACCCCGATGGTGATCGCGACGTGGAAGCCGATCGCGGACATACTCCAGGCGAACGGCATCGTCTCCGGCGCGGGCCAGTTCCGCCGCGTCGACATGCACAAGCTCGCCGAATTGATGCTCGCCGGCAAAAGGTGGAACCAGCTCGACCATGCCGAAGGCTTCCCGGTCGGGAAGGCCATTCTCGTCACGACCACCGACGTCCGCCGCTCCAACTCGGCGGCGATGTATCTCGCGCTGTTGAGCTATGTCGAGAATGGCGATCAGGTCGTCGACGACAAGGCCACCGCCAACGCCATGGCGGAAAAGCTCGCGCCCTTGTTCCTGCGCCAGGGTTTCCAGGAAGAAAGCAGCGCCGATCCCTTCTCCGACTATGCCGCGATGGGCATGGGCAAGACCCCCCTACTGTTCGCCTATGAGAGCCAGGTGATCGAATATCTGCTCAAGCCGGATGCGGCACGGCGCAGCGAGATGGTTTTGCTCTACCCCTCCCCGACCATTCTCTCGAAGAACGTGTTCGTGCCCTACAATGATGCCGCGCGGCGTCTCGGCGACCTCCTCGCCAACGATCCCACGATCCGCGCCGCGGCGCAGCGTTACGGCTATCGCCTCCCGTCGAGCGCCGCGATCCCGCAAGCGTGGCGGACCGCCGGCATCGCCGCGCCCGATACTTTGATCGACGTGGTCGACCCGCCGAGCTTCTCGACGCTCGAAACCATGATCACCGTGATCCAGGAGAAGCTCCAATGAGGATATTCTTCAAATGCCTCGCGCCCGCGCTCGCCTTGTTCGCGGCGGCCTGCTCGCAGGGCGGCGGCGCTGGCGACGCCAATGATCCCAACGCCTTTCACATCCTCGCCGGATCCGAGCTCAAGGACATCGAGCCGACGGTTAAGGACGCCGCGCACAAGGCCGGCATCAATGTCGTGTTCGACAATGCCGGCTCGCTCGACGTGATCGATCGCATCAACAGCGGCGAAAAGGTCGACGCGGCGTGGGTCGCGAACGGCGCCTACACCTCGCTGGCGCTGGCGCGCAAACCCGCGGCCTCGACCAAGACGATGTATTCGCAGGTCCTGCTCGGCGTGAAGCCGGATGTCGCGCACCGGCTGGGATGGGACGCGCATGCCCCCACTTGGGCCGAGATCGGCAAAGCCGCGGCCGATGGCCGCTTTCGCTATGCGATGACCAACCCGGCCGCCTCGAACAGCGGGCTTTCGGCTTTGGTGTCGATCGCCACTTCGGTAACCGGCAAGGGCGATGGGCTCGCCAGCGTCGATGTCCACGCCGCCGACATCCAGGGCTTCCTCAAGGGCCAGTCGCTCACCGCGGGATCGTCGGGCTGGCTCGCCGACGCTTATGCCAAGGACAATGCCGCGCTCGACGGCATCATCAACTACGAGAGCGTGCTGCTCGATCTGTCGCATCGTCCGGGCGTGCAACTGCGCATCATCCGCCCGTCCGACGGCGCGGTCACCGCCGATTATCCTTTGCTGCTGGTCAACCCCGCGCGGCGGACCGACTATGACAATCTCGTCGCCATTCTGACCGGCGCCGAGATGCAGCGCGCGGCCGCGGCGTCGGGCCGACGCCCGATCGACGCGAGCATCCCGCCTTCGCCCGAGCTGTCGCGCGATCCCGCCATCGACCTGCCCTTCCCGGCCAAGCTCGACGCGGTCGATGCTCTGCTCGGCGCCTATCTCGACAAGCTCCGCCGGCCGGTCCGCAGCTGGTTCGTGCTCGATCGCTCCGGTTCGATGGAAGGCGACCGGATGGAGGGCGTCAAATCGGCGATGAGCACGCTCATCCAGGGCGACAAAACAACGCTGGCGGGCCGCTATGCGCGCCTGGCGGAGCGCGAGCGCACCACGCTCATCACCTTCTCCGAAGCGGTGGATCCGCCGCAGACCTTCCTGATCGACGCGCACCAGCCCGCCGGACGGGCCGGGCTGCTGGACGCGGTCAGCGCGATCACGGCCGACGGCAGCACCAACCTCTACGATGCGATGGCCGAGGCGCTCAGGCAGGCCGTCGCCGAACAGGCGCGCGATCCCGGCCGGGTCTATTCGATCGTGCTGATGACCGACGGAGAAGTGAATGCCGGCATGAACGCGAAGGATTTCGAGCGTTTCTATGCAGCGCTTCCCGCCAACAAGAAGGCGGTGAAGATATTCCCGATCCTGTTCGGCGAGGGCAATGTCGGCGAGATGGAACGCCTCGCTACGCTCACCGGCGGGCGCACCTTCGATGCCCGCACCGGCGCGCTTGCCGCCGTATTCCGCGAGATCCGGGGTTATCAGTGAGCATCGGCCAGCGGCTGTTCCAGGCCATATCCGACCGCCGCAACGTCGCGGGCCTGGTCGGCGCTGCCACCGGTCTCGGCCTGATGTATGGCGGCGTGATCGAGGCGGGCTGGCTCGCGATCACCGCCGGGCTTTACGGCGCGGGTTTTCTCGCGGTGCAGATCGCCGCGCCGCCGTCCGATTTTCCGCGCCTGGCCAATGGCGGTCCTGTCACCAGCGCGGCCGATCTGCCCGATGCATTGCGCCGCCTGGCGGGGCGGGTCGGCCCCGATCTGCCGCCGGCGGCGCGCAAGCATCTCGATTCGATCCTCGTCACCGCGACGTCGATCCAGGGCCGCCTCGCCGAAATGGACGCGAAAGGGATCGACGCCACGCCCTTTCAGCAACTGCTCGCCGGCTATGTGCCCGACACGCTGCGTGCCTATGAGCGCGTGCCCGCTGCGCTGCGCGCCAAGGTCCGCGGCGCGTCCGGGAAAACGCCCGATCAGCAGATCGACGAGCAACTCGGATTGCTGGCGGACCAGATGGAGAAGCTGGTCGAGGTGCTCGCGCAGGGCGACATGGACGCGATCGAAACCCAGACCCGCTTTCTGCAGGCGCGCTTCGCGACCGCCGAGCCGTTTGAATAGGCGCACCTTCCCCATGATACGGTATGGACGGGACGGGAAAGGGGCGCCTGCTCTGTCCGAATATTCCCTGCCCAGGCCAATATATCGGCCCCAGGAAACCGAACTCGAAGAAGAGCTTGCGAGATCGCTCCGCTTGACCAGGGACGCACGAAGCGCGCTGAATTTGCAAGTGATGCGATAGATGTAATATATCAATCCGGCGTAAGTTGCGATCGTGGATCGATATCCATGCGAGGCGCCTTGCTATGCCAAATGCTACGGGCAACCCCAGCTCCAAGGGGCGGAAGAACCGGACTATCGCGTTCAATATTTCGGCGGGCGTAATCGGCCTGATCGGCGTCTATCTGGTGTTCGGCGGCATCTGGCTGATCGCGCTGGGCGGCAGCCTCTATTATCTGCTGTGCGGCGCCGCGATCATCGCGACCAGCGTGCTGCTCTTCCTGCGCCGGCGCGCGGCACTCCTGCTCTACGCGCTCGTCATCGTTGCTACCTTGATCTGGGCAATCGCGGAGATCGGCTTCGACTGGTGGCAGCTCGTTCCCCGCGGCGACATCATCTTCCTGATCGGCGTCTATCTGTGCCTGCCGTTCATGATCACGCCCCTTATCGCCAGGCAGGCGGGCGATCGCCGTCGCAAGGCGGCGGCGCCGCTGCTCGGCGCGCTCGCCATCGCGGCGGTCGTCGGGCTGGTCGCGATGGTCTCCGAATATCACAGCGTCGACGGCACGCTGGCGCCCGCCCAGGGCCCCATCCCGGCAAATTATGCCGGCGTCCGCGATGGCGATTGGGGCGCCTATGGCGCGTCGGCCTATGGCGACAAATGGTCGCCGCTGACGCAGATCACGCCGGCGAACGTGTCGCGCCTCAAGGTGGCGTGGATCTATCGCACGGGCGACCTGAAGGGGCCGGGCGATCCCGGCGAGACGACCAACGAAGTCACGCCGATCAAGATCGGCGATACCGTCTATCTCTGCACGCCGCACGACCATGTCGTGGCGCTCGATGCGGAAACCGGGCGGGAGAAGTGGCGGTTCGACCCGAAGATCACCGTTTCGTCCAAGCTGCAGCATCTCACCTGCCGCGGCGTCGCCTATCACGACGCGGCCGAGCCCGGCGCGACGGCGGCGGCCAATGGCGAATGTCCGCAGCGCCTCTTCCTGCCGACCGCGGACGGCCGGCTGATCGCGCTGGATGCGCACAGCGGCCGCCTGTGTCCGGGCTTCGGAAACAAGGGCATCGTGAACCTGTGGACCGGGATGCCGGAGGTCCAGCCGGGCTGGTATTATTCGACCTCGGCGCCGCTTTCGACCCGCAAGGCGGTGATCGTCGCGGGCAATGTCAGCGACAACGTCTCCACGCATGTGCCGTCGGGCGTGATCCGGGCCTATGATCCCGTCACCGGCCGGCTGTTGTGGAACTTCGATCCGGGCAATCCGGACAGCAGCGCGCCGATCGGCCCGGGCCAGCATTATTCCTGGTCCTCGCCCAACAGCTGGAGCACCGCATCGGCCGACGAGGCGCTGGGGCTGGCTTATTTCCCGATGGGCATGGGCGCGATCGATCAGTGGGGTGGCCACCGGCCCGCCACGACCGAGAAATATGCCACCTCGATCCTCGCGCTCGACCTTGCGACGGGACGGCCGCGCTGGGTCTTCCAGACGGTGCATCACGACGTGTGGGACATGGACGTCCCGGCACAGCCGAACCTGGTCGACCTCGACCGCCCCGGCGGCCGTGTGCCGGCGCTGGTGCAGGCGACCAAGACCGGAAACCTGTGGATCCTCGACCGCCGCACCGGCAAGCCGATCTTCCCGGTCGAGGAACGCCCGGTGCCGCAGGGCGCCGCACCGGGCGATTTCACCGCCCCTACCCAGCCTTTCTCGTCCGTATCGCTGATGGCGCAGCAGCACATCCGCGAGAAGGATATGTGGGGCGCGACGATGTTCCTGCAGCTGGCCTGCCGGATCAAATATCACCGGCTGCGCTACGAAGGGCCCTATACGCCGCCGTCGCTCACGGGGACGCTCGTCTACCCGGGCAATTATGGCGTCACCGACTGGGGCGGGATCGCGATCGATCCGGTGCGCCAGATCGCGTTCGCCAACCCCAATTATGTCGCCTTCGTCAGCCGCCTGCTGCCGCGCAAGGAAACCAACGCCGAAGGGCTCGGCCGTACCGACCAGCCCCCGCCCGCCGGTTTCAGCTCCAAGCCGGCCAGCGAGCATGGCGTGAACGAGAATGCGGGTGCGCCGTTCGAAGTTTCGCTGTTGCCGTTCCTGTCGCCGATCGGCTTCCCCTGCCAGGCACCGCCCTGGGGCTATGTCGCGGGGATCGATCTTCGCACCGGCAAGACCGCCTGGATGCACAAGAACGGAACCGTCCGCGACGAGGCGATCGTACCGCTTCCCTTCAAGATGGGGGTGCCTTCGCTCGGCGGCCCGATCGTTACCGCCGGTGGCCTCGGCTTCCTCACCTCCGCGCTCGATTATTATATCCGCGCCTATGACATGAGCACGGGCAAGGTCCTGTGGCGGGCGCGCCTGCCCGCCGGCGGCCAATCGACGCCGATGACCTATCGCTCGCCGTCGGGGCGGCAGATGGTGGTGACGATGGCGGGCGGGCACGGATCACTCGGCACCAAGATGGGGGATTATCTGATCGCCTATGCGCTGCCCGCGGACGGCCACCACCCGTGAAGGCTCGCGTCGGCCTCCCCTGCTGCGGCCTGCTCCTGATGGGGTCGGCCGCGCTGGCCGATCCCAGGCCGCCGGCCGCCATGCCCGAAACCGTCGACACGCATCAGCAGGCACCCGCTTACGGCATTACCGGCGACTGGTACGGATTGCGGACCCGGCTGCACGATGCCGGTGTGGATATGTCGGCGGGCTATGTCGGCGAGCTTGGCTGGAACTTCGCCGGCGGTACGAAGCGCGACGTTACCGAGACCGGGCAAGCCACGCTCGGCGCCGCGATCGACGGCGAGCGTCTGGTCGGAATCGCGGGCACCTTCCAGGCGACGGTGACGTACCGCCACGGCGAGGATCTCGGCGCGCATGCCGGGCTGGGCACGCTCCAGCAGGTGCAGGAAGTCTACGGACGCGGCCAGACGTTCCGGATGACCCAATTCTGGTACGAGCAGAAATTCCTCGGCGATACGATCGCGATCAAGGCCGGCCGTGCGACGGTCGGTGAGGATTTCGCCTCTTTCTCCTGCTATTTCATGAACCTGACCTTCTGCGGATCGCAGCCCGGCAACCTCGTCGGCGATTATTGGTACAATTGGCCGGTCGACCAGTGGATGATGCGGGTGAAACTCACCCATGGCGACTTTGTCGCCCAGATCGCGGCCTATCAGGTCAATCCGCACAACCTCGACAAGTCGTTCCTGATCACGAACTTCAAGGGCGGGACGGGCGTGCTCGTACCGGTGGAGCTGGGCTGGATGCCGAGCATCGGATCGAAGAAGCTGATCGGCTCCTATAAAATCGGCGCCTGGTATACCAACGCCAACGCCGCCGACGTCCTGCTCGACATCAATCGCCAGCCGCGCCCGGTCACCGGCCTCGAGCCGCTGGAGCGCACGTCGCGCTATGGTTTCTGGATCAATGCGTGGCAGCAGCTGACGGGCACCTCGCTCAACGGAAAGCCCATCTCCGGCTTCGGCATTTTCGCCAATTTCACCCAGGCCGATCGCAAGACCAGCGTGACCGACAGCCAGATCGCGGTCGGCCTGTTCTGGAAGCCGCCGATCGCTTCGCTGCCCAACGATGTGCTCGCCTTCGCGGTCGGCCGCACCGGCGTCAACGGCCGTTACCGGGCGGGAGAACGCCTCGATCCGGCCCATCCCGAACCGCAGACCGCCGAATATGCGGCCGAGCTCTATTACAGCGCGCACCCGTTCCGCTGGTGCGAGCTGCGCCCGAACGTCCAATATATCCACAACCCCGGCGGCCGCCGCAGCGCGGATGACATCGGCGTGCTGGGCCTGAAGGCGGGCTTCACGCTGTAGAGCATCCCCAACGTTGCTGGCGTCGATCTGGCGGCTTATCCCGTTGCCGCCACGCCCATCACCTGGCTGGCAAAGCGCTCCATCTCCTCATGCTGCGGGCTCATCTGCAGCAGCAACAGATCGAGGCCGGCGGCCTCATATTCCTCGATCCGCTCTTTCAGTTGTTCAGGCGTGCCGACCAGATTGGGGCGCAGGCCGCGGTTGGACACCGAATATTCCTGGATCTTGAGCTCGCGTTCGAGCTGGGTCCCCGACAGCCACTGATCGAAGTTGGCATAGCCCGCCGGCAGGTCGCTGACGTTGGTGATTCGTTCGAGCTCGCGCTGCGCTTCGGCCTCGCTGTCGCGCACGATCGCATAAGCGGCCATGCCATATTGCATGGGGGCACCGCTGGCGGCTTCGCGCCGCGCCGCCATGTCCGCGATCTTGGGAATGATCGCGTCGACCGGATCGCCGTGCATGACATAAGCATCGCATTGCGCCGCGATCATCGCCTTGGCCTTCTCGCTCTCGCCGCCGGCATAGACGGTCGGGCGCTTGGCCGGCTTGGGCGAGCAGATCGCATCCTCGGTCCGATAAAACTGGCCGGTGAAGCTGAACCTTTCCTGCGTCCACAGACCGTCGACCACATCGAGCCATTCGGACGTGCGCGCATAGCGATCGTCATGCTGGTCGAACTGCAGGCCATATTGCTTCGCCTCGTCCGCCCACCAGGACGAGACGACGTTGAGCGCGAGCCGGCCGCCCGAAATCCGATCGATATTGGCGGCGGCCTTGGCGAACAAAGCCGGCTGGTGGAAATTGGGGCGCACCGCGACCATCAGCTCGATGCTGTCGGTCACCGCCGCCAGCGCCGCCGCGGTCGACCAGGCGTCCAGCGCCGGTTCCGTGATCCCCTTGATGTCGTTGAGGTTCAGTTCCGCGATCAGCGTCAGGTCATAGCCCCAGCGCTCCGCATCCTGCGTCAATTTCTTCGTATAATCCCAGGTGGCTTCCATGCCCTCGTCGGGCACGTTGCGCAGCCAGCCGCCGAAGACGGGCGTCCAATATCCGTATCGCATCAGCGCGTTTCCTCGATCCGTTCGACCAGATAGTCGATCAGCCGTTCGTGGGGATCCCAGCCCAGCACGTTCAGCGGCTGTGCCACGAAATTCGACAAGGCGTTGATGTCGTAGAAGCGCGCGACCCCGTCGCGATCGTCGATCATCACCTCGATCCCCCCGACGTCGAGATTGACGGCGCGGGCGATGCGTTCCGCCGCGTCGACCAGTTCGGGCGCGGGCTGGACCGCCGCCATGCTGATACCGGATCCGGCGACGCAGGCGTCGGCCGGGCACAGGTCGAACGCGCCGCCGCCCGCAACGTCGATCGCATAGAGAAAGGCTCGGTCGAGCGTCTCGACCCGGGTGATCGCACCGCCGCGTGCAGGCACATAATCCTGAACCAGCAGCACGCCGTCGACACTGACGGGCAGATCCCCGGCCTCGACCACCGCGCGCAATTCGCCGAGGCTGTCGAAGCGCATGATGCCCGCACCAGACCCGCCGATATTGGCCTTTACGACCAGCGGGAATCCGATCGTCTCAGCCGCCGCCGCGACATCGTCCGCGCGATGGACGACACGCGTCGCCGGGATCGCCAGCCCAAGCGAGGCGATCAGCGAGAGTTGCCGCGCTTTCGACGAGTCGATCGCCAGCACGTCGGGCCCGTTGATGATGCGCGCCCCGGCGCGGCGCCAATGGTCGAGCAACGCCATCGCATGGAAGATCGGATGCTCGCCGCTGCGCAGGAAGCTCGACATCGCGATCCGGTTGAGCACGACCGGCGTGGGGAAACGGCCGTCCGCCGGATCGAAATGCCCGTCGGGCCGCAGCTTGTCATAGCCGATGCCGCGCCGGTCGAGCGCGGCGAACAGCGGCTCGAACCAGGCCGGATGCTCGTAGAGGATTGCTAGTTCGCTCACGCCTCGTCATCCATCACAACATCTGCCCAGTGTCACGGGCGGGCCGACGATGCGATCCCAACCCTGCTTGCCCCGCATCAAGATGCGGTTGCCGCAGAAGGCTGGCGAAGGGAACATGGTTTTAGCGCGCAGCGACGGTTACGAAGCCCGGAGCGGATATCCCGTCCTCGCGTGAACGCGGCGACGAGGATTGGCTGGGGCGGCAGGATTCGAACCTGCGAATGGCGGCACCAAAAGCCGCTGCCTTACCACTTGGCCACGCCCCAACAGCCGCGCGCTTATAGTCGGCGCGCGGCGTATTGAAAGGGTCAGAAGATGCGCTCGACCCAGTTGTGCGGATCGGGCGCGAGGCCGCGCTGGATATCGACCAAGGCGCCGCGCAACTGCTCGGTCTGGAAGCCCGGACCGCCATTGCCGATCGTGAAATCGAGCCCGTCGCGCCCGCGCACGCGGCCGATCGGGGTCAGCACGGCGGCGGTGCCGCAGGCGAAGCTTTCGCGCAGCTTGCCGCTCTTGGCGTCCGCCTGCCACTGATCGAGCGAGTAACGCTCCTCACGTACCTTCAGCCCGCGATCCTGAGCCAGGGTCAGCAGGCTGTCGCGCGTGATGCCGGGCAGGATCGTGCCGGTCAGCGGCGGTGTGATCATCGATCCGTCGTCCATCACGAAGAAGACGTTCATCCCGCCGAGCTCTTCGATCCACTTCTTCTCGACCGTGTCGAGGAAGATGACCTGGTCGCAGCCCTCGGCGATCGCTTCCTTTTGCGGCAGCAGGCTCGCCGCATAATTGCCGCCGCACTTGGCGGCGCCGGTACCGCCGGGGCCCGCGCGGTTGAAATGCTCCGACACCCAGAGCGTGACCGACGGCGCGCCACCCTTGAAGTAGGCGCCGACCGACGAGGCGATCACCATGTAGAGATATTCGTCCGCCGGCCGCACGCCAAGGAACACGCTGGAGGCGATCATGAACGGGCGCAGATAGAGCGCCCCGCCCTCGCTTTGCGGGATCCAGTCGCGGTCGATCTTCACGATCTGGCGGCAGGATTCGAGGAACAGTTCTTCCGGCAGCGGCGCCATCGCCAGCCGCTCGGCCGAATCGCGGAAACGCCTGGCGTTCATGTCGGCGCGGAACATCGATGCGCCACCATCTTCGGTGCGATAGGCCTTGAGACCCTCAAAGATTTCCTGCGCATAATGGAGCACGGCCGAGGCCGGATCCATCTGCAGCGCGCGGCGCGGATGGACGCTCGCGTCGTGCCAGCCCTTCCCCTCCTTGTAGCGGATCGTCACCATATGATCGGTGAAAACCCGCCCAAAACCCGGATTTTCGAGCAAAGCGGCGCGCTCGCTCACCGGCATCGGCGCGGCGTTTTGCTCAAGGGCGAAAGTCAGCGAATCGGTGGACATACGGGCCTCATAACCGATCAAAACAGGTATGTCGGTGTCTTGACGCGCTACGGGACGCTGCCACATTAGGTCAATATGGCTGTCCCGTCCGCATCCCCACTGTTCCTCCGCGAAACCGAAATCCGCCGTGGCGCCGAGCTGCTGTTCTTCGGTTACGCCCATCTCTACCGCCAGACCGACCAGTGTCTCGCCAAGCAGGGCATGGGCCGCGCGCATCATCGCGCGCTCTATTTCATCGCGCGCCAACCCGATCTGACGATCAGCGCGCTGTTGAAGACGCTTGGCATCACCAAGCAGTCGCTCGGCCGCGTGCTGGGCGAGCTGACCGATCGCGGCATGGTCGAGACGCGCACCGGCCGCGAGGATCGGCGCCAGCGCCTGTTGCGGCTGACGCCCACCGGCGCCAAGCTGGAGCGCGAATTGTTCGAGGCGATGCGCACGCGCCTGTCCGCCGCTTATGCCGAGGCCGGTCTGGAATCGGTGACCGGCTTCTGGCGTGTGCTGGAAGCGCTCATCCCCGCGGAGGAACGCGGTCGTGTCGCCGACCTGAGCGATAATCAGGGCTGACGGCTCTCAACCCTTCGCACTTGCAGCAAAAGAGGTTGCGTGGGGCAAGCGCCGGGCCTAACTGCGCGCCCCTATGAACATCGAACTCATCCCCGTGGGCAAGGACCCGCCCAACGAACTCAACGTCATCATCGAGGTCCCGGTCGGCGGCGAGCCGGTCAAGTACGAGTTCGACAAGAAGTCGGGCGCCTTGTTCGTCGACCGCATCCTGCACACGCCGATGCGCTATCCGGCCAATTACGGTTTCGTGCCCCACACGCTCTCGCCCGACGGCGATCCGCTCGACGCGCTCGTGATCGCCCGCTCGCCCTTCATCCCGGGCTGCGTCGTGCGCGCACGGCCGATCGCGGTGCTCAAGCTGGAAGATGAAGCCGGCGGCGACGAAAAGCTCGTTTGCGTGCCGGTCGACACCACCTTCCCTTATTATACCGATGTCGGCGAGGCCGCCGATCTGCCCTCGATCGTGCTCGCGCAGATCGAGCATTTCTTCACCCACTATAAGGATCTCGAAAAGGAGAAGTGGGTGCGGATCGGCAATTGGGGCGACGCCGAGGAAGCCAAGCGCATCACGCTCGAAGCGATCGCGGCGGCGGAAAAGGCCAAAGCCTGAAACCCTTCCCCGCGTGAACCAGCCGGGCTAATCCCATCCTTCATAAAGGGGACGGATCGATGGCTGTGCGCTTGCATCTCGGCAACAAGATCGCGCCGCCGCGCTTCATCGCCTTCGTGGTGGTGACGATCATCGCCGGCCTGATCGCCGTGCCGAGGCTCGGCTGGGCGGACGGCGCGATGGCCGGTTTCGACGTCGCCGCTTTGCTCTTCTTCGCCACGATCGCGCCCTTGTTCAACGACCGCGCCGACGACATGCGCCAGTCGGCCAAGAAGAACGACGCCAACCGTGCCGGCCTGCTCGTCATCACCGGCATCGTCTCGATCGTCGTGCTAGCCGCCGTTGCGTCCGAGCTGATGCAGCAGGGCAAGCCGCCCAAGCCCGAAATCGCGCTGATCGTCGGCACTTTGGCCATGTCATGGCTGTTCAGCAGCCTGATGTACGCGCTGCATTATGCGCACATGTTCTACGGCGAGGATAAGGGGAAGGATGCGGGCGGGGTCAATTTCCCCAACGCGAAGGAGCCCGATTATTGGGACTTCCTCTATTTCTCGACCTGCCTGAGCATGACCTTCCAGGTGTCCGACATGACCATCACCAGCGGGCGGATGCGCCGCGTGGTGATGTTCCACTGCCTCGCCGCGTTCGTGTTCAACCTCGGCATCATCGCCTTCTCGATCAATGTTCTGGGCGGCGGCTAAAAGGCCGTAAAAGCGGCTGGACATGCGCCGCGCAGCGCGCAACAGCCCGCCTATGATCTCGCCTCGTCTGCCGCTGCGCCTCGCAGCCTCCGCCCTTGCCCTCCTCACCGTTCCGGCCTTCGCGCAGACCGCCGACGCGCCGACCGGAACCAGCACGCCGCAGCCGGCGCCGCTGGCGGATACGATCCCGCCGCCGCAGGACGTGGCCTATCCCGGCACGATCAAGCTGGCGGTCGATGCGACCGACACCGATCACGGCATCTTCCGCGTGACCGAGACGATCCCGGTCCAGCCGGGGCATCTCGTCCTGCTCTATCCCAAATGGCTGCCGGGCAATCACGCCCCGACCGGGCAGATCAGCAAGGTCGCCGGCCTGACCTTCACCGCGGACGGCAAGACCATCCCGTGGAAGCGCGATCCCATCGACGTCTTCGCCTTCCATCTCGACGTGCCCGCCGGCGTCGACACGATCGAGGCCAAATTCCAATATCTGTCGCCGACCGCGATCGATCAGGGCCGCACCGTGATGACGCCGGTGATGCTGAGCCTCGAATGGAACCTGGTCGCGCTCTATCCGGCCGGCCATTTCGTGCGGCAGATCATGGTCTCGCCGAGCGCACTCTATCCCGACGGCTGGACCTCGGCGACGGCGCTCCGCCCGTCGGGCACCGCCACCGCCAAGGGCGGCCTGGTCCAGTATGAGACGGTCGCGTTCGACACTTTGGTGGATTCGCCGACCATCGCCGGCCGCTATGCGCGGATCGAGACCCTGTCGCCCGACGTCACGCTCGACATCCTCGCCGATCGCCCCGATTATCTCGACGCCAGGCCCGAGCAGATCGCGCCGCACAAGGCTTTGGTCGTCCAGGCGACCAAGCTGTTCGGCGCGCAGCATTACAATCACTATGATTTCCTGTTCACTTTGTCGGGCACGCTCGGCGGAATCGGGCTGGAGCATCACCGTTCGTCCGAGGACGGCAGCGGCGTCGGCTATTTCAAGGAATGGGATTCGTCCCCGGCCAGCCGCGACATCCTCGCGCATGAATTCACGCACAGCTGGAACGGCAAGTTCCGCCGCCCGGCCGATCTGTGGACGCCCGATTATCGCCAGCCGATGGGGAACAGCCTGCTGTGGGTCTATGAAGGCCAGACCCAGTTCTGGGGCAATGTGCTGTCATCGCGCTCGGGCCTGATCTCGAAGGAAGATGCGCTCGACGAGCTGGCGGCGGTCGCGGCCGATTATGCCAACCAGGCCGGCAAGCAATGGCGGCCGATGGAGGACACGACCGAGGATCCGATCATGTCCAAGCGCGCGCCGCAGCCTTGGACCAACTGGCAGCGCGCCGAGGATTATTATCGCGAGGGCCAGCTCGTCTGGCTCGATGCCGACAGCCTGATCCGCGAACGTTCCAAGGGCAAACGCTCGCTCGACGATTTCGCGAAACTCTTCTTCGGCGAGCGCGACCGCGACTGGGGCGAACACACCTACACGTTCGACGATGTCGCCGCCGCGCTCAACGCGGTCGAGCCTTATGACTGGGCGAGCTTCCTCCATGCCCGGGTCGACGCGGTCGCGCCGCAGGCGCCGCTCGACGGCATCACGCGCGGCGGATACCGGCTGGTCTATACCGAGACGCAGGGCGCCTGGCAGAAATCGCGCGACAAGGTCCGCAAGGCGGCCGACTTCCGCTTTTCGGTCGGGATGAGCGTCGGGCGCGAGGGCAAGGTCGCGACCGTGATGTGGGACAGCCCCGCCTTCAACGCCGGCATCAACGTCGGCACGACCCTGCTCGCGATCGACGGCCATACCTATAGCGACGACGATCTGAAGCAGGCGATCCGGGATGCGAAGGGCGTGACCAAGCCCATCACTGTGCTTGTGCGGCAAGGAGATTATTTTCGCACCGTAAGCATCGCGTGGAACGGGGGCTTGCGCTATCCGCACCTCGAAAAGATCGATCCCAAGGCGCCGAGCTCGCTCGACGCCCTCTATACGGCAAGGAAGTAAGCCCCATGGCGGCCCCGGCCCAGACTTTGCTCCTGTTCGGCGCGACCGGCGATCTGTCGCGCCGCATGCTGCTGCCGTCCCTGTTCGGCCTCCACGCCGACGGACTGCTGCCGCCCGATCTCCAGATTTTCGGCACCGCGCGCAGCCAGATCGACGACGCCGCCTTCCGCGAAACCGCCGCGACCGCGCTCGAGCCGATCGTCAAGGAGCGCAAGCTCGCCAAAACCGTGCTCGATGGCTTCCTCGCGCGCGTCCATTATGTCGCGGCCGACGCCTCGCAGCCGGAAACGCTCGCGGCCCTGGGCAAGGTGATCGGTCCGCGCGCGGACAAGGGCCTCGCCATCTTCCTGTCGACCGCGCCGTCTTTGTTCGAGCAGACCATCGCCGGGCTGGAGCTGGCGGGGCTGGCGGGCGAACATACCCGCCTCGCGCTCGAAAAGCCGCTCGGCCAGGATCTCGCCTCCTCGATGGAGATCAACGACGCGGTCGCGCGCGTCTTCCCCGAGGCGCGGACCTTCCGCATCGACCATTATCTCGGCAAGGAAACCGTCCAGAATTTGCTGGCCTTGCGCTTCGGCAACATCCTGTTCGAGCCGCTGTGGAACGCCAGCGCGATCGAGCATGTCCAGATCACCGTCGGCGAGACCGTCGGGCTCGAAGGCCGCACATCCTATTTCGACGGCATGGGCAGTCTGCGCGACATGGTGCAGAACCACATGCTCCAATTGCTCGCTTTGGTCGCGATGGAAGCGCCCGCGCAATTCACCGCCGCCGCCGTGCGCGACGAGAAGGTCAAGGTGCTGCGCTCGCTGCGCAAGCTCGACGCGGTCAAGGAAAGCGTGATCGGCCAATATGCCGCCGGCGCGGTCGCGGGAGCCCCCGTCCCCGGCTATGCCGACGAGCTCGAGAAGCCGTCCGACACCGAAACCTTCGTCGCCTTGAAGGCGCATGTCGACAATTGGCGCTGGAAGGGCATCCCCTTCTACCTGCGCACCGGCAAGCGCCTGCCGCGCCGCACGTCGGAGATCGTGATCCAGTTCCGGCCGGTGCCGCATTCGATGTTCGCCGGGCGCGGCGCGGCGTTGCAGCCCAACCGCCTGCTCATCTCGATCCAGCCGGAAGAGAATATCAGCTTCACGATCATGGCGAAGCAGCCCGGCCTCGATCGCCAGGGCATCCGCCTGCGCGAAGTGCCGCTCGACATCCGCCTCGCCAACGCCTTCGCCGACGTCCGCCGCCGCATCGCCTATGAGCGGCTGCTGCTCGACCTGATCGAGGGCGACCCGACCCTGTTCGTGCGCCGCGACGAGGTCGAGGCGCAGTGGGAGTGGATCGACGCGATCCGCGCCGGCTGGGCCGACAATGCTATGACGCCGAAACTATACCCGGCGGGAACCTGGGGCCCGCCTGCGGCGATTGCCCTGACCGAACGTGATGGAGTAACCTGGCATGATTGAAGCGGAATGGTGGGAGCATGAGGATTCCGAGGCGTTCGCCGAGGCGGTCGCAGGCGACATCGGCTTCATCATCGAAAGCGCGCTCGACGCCCGCAACGGCGCGGTGATCGGCCTGTCCGGCGGCAACACGCCGGTGAAGGCGTATGAAAAGCTCGCGACGATGAAGCTCGACTGGAAGCGCGTCACGATCTTCCCGGTCGACGACCGGCTGGTCGCGATGGACAGCCCGCTCTCCAACGTCGCGATGCTGGCGAAGATCTTCCTGCCCAAGGGCGGGCGCGTGATGCCGCTCGGCGCCGACAATCCTGATTACAAGGGTGCGGGCAACGCCGCCGACGCGCGCCTGCAGGATCTGCACTGGCCGCCCGATCTGGTGTTGCTCGGCGTCGGCGGCGACGGCCACACCGCCTCGATCTTCCCCGGCCCCGACCTCGAAGCGGCGCTGACCGCCCCCAAGACGCGCCGTGCGATCGGCGTGATGCCCGATCCGCTGCCGCCCGAAGCCCCGGTCGCGCGCGTCACGCTGACGAAGAACGCGATCCTCTCGGCCAAGGCGCTGATGCTGTGCCTGACCGGCGACGCCAAGCGCGTGATCGTCGAACAGGCGATCGAGGACGGCGCCGGTTCGAAGGTGCCGATCGGCCAGGTGCTGGCCGAGGCCGAACAGCCGATCGACATCCACTGGGCACCGTGAGCGCTTAAGTCCCTCCCTTTCTAGGGAGGGGTTGGGGTGGGTGAGTCCGCAGCTTGGCTGTTGTCGATGGAAATATTGGCGCGCTAACCGCGCGCACCCACCCCAACCCCTCCCTAGAAAGGGAGGGGCTTGGAAATCACCGCCCCGGCTCACCCGTCGCCTGAAGCAGCCACCGCTCCGTCCCCTCGACCCCCAACGCCGTCAAAATCCCCGTCGCATAGGCCCCGGTATCGATCCCGATCCGGTTGGGCAGCATCTCGACCTCTTCCAGCACGGTATGGCCGTGGACGACGATCACGCCATGATCCGCGTCGCTCTCCAGGAAATCCTGCCGGATCCAGCGCAGATCCTGCCGCGCCTGTTCGGCCAGCGGCACGCCCGGGCGGATGCCGGCGTGGGTGAAGAAATAATCGCCGAACTGCACCCCGTCATGCATCTCGCGCAGAAACGCGCGGTGCGTTTCCGGCACATAGGACGGCAGCGTATCGGGCGTGAACCGATCGGGCATGTCGAGCACCATCTGCGGCGCGCCATAGCTTTCGAACGTCTCGCGCCCGCCATAGCGCAGGAATTGCGGCATATGCGGCGAATCCGGATCGTCGATCAGCTTGAGCAGCATCTCCTCATGATTGCCCATGATGAAATGGAACTGGTCGGGCGCCGCCTTCAGGAACATCTCGATGATCTCGCGCGATTGCGGCCCGCGATCGATCAGGTCGCCCAACAGCACGATATGCGTCTGGGCCGGCCCGCGCGCTTCGTCGTCGGTCGCGATCCTGGCGAGCAGATCGGTCAGCAGATCGTAGCGGCCATGCACGTCGCCGATCGCATAGACGCGCTGACCTGCGGGAATCGCGGCGGGCGGACGGGGCTCGGGCGGCGGCGGCGCTTCCGCTTTCTTGCGCCAGAAAAACAGGCCCATCGCTCAGCTCTTGACCCGCCGGACCGGCGGCATCGCATTGCACAGATCGATCGCGCCGGCCGGCCGCGCATAGAAAGTGTCCTGGCGGTTGGCGCGCAGGTGCAGCCATTTGGCGAAGCTCGCGCTGTCGGGCCGCAGCCATTCATAGGCCGGGCGCGCCTCGGCCGGCAGATCGGCCGCGATCTGCACGCGTTTGACGACGGTGCGCTGCTCGGGCTTCTCGTAAAAGCCCAGCGCGCCGGTGCCGCGCGGCAGGGCGGTCATATGCTCGAACCCGTCGAGCACGCGCCCGACCAAGGCGATGTTGCGATCGAGCTGGCGCGGGCTCTGCCCCATCACCGCATAGAGCTCGCCGCCGCTGCCCGTATCGGGCGTGAGCCCGCGCGCGACGCCGACGATGCCATAGCAATGCGCCATCCATGAGCGCGCGTCTTTACCCGCACCATCGGCGGCAGCAGGGAACGCCCCGCTATAGCCGACGCGCGGCGCGAACGTATCGCGATAGGGCAAAGGCGTGATCGGCAGCCCGGCGGCGGGCCGCTCATATTCGGCGGGCAAGGCCTTGCCGAGGCCCTGCGGCGGCGCCTTGTCGTCGTCGCCCTGCCCCCATTGCACGACATAATTGTCCTGCACGCGATAGATCGTCCCGGCATCGAACCAGTGCGCGCGCACCAGCGCGCGGATATTGGCGACGTGCACCGGCGCGAACGCGGGCGCGAGCGCGATCGCGACGCGGCTGCCGTCCGACAGATCGACCAGCATCAGATCTTGCGCGTCGACCCGCTGCCATTCGCCGGGCGCGGCGGCGGCGATGATATCGGCCGAACTGAGCGGCGCCTTGGCCGCAGCGGCCTTATCCACCCCCGTTCGTGCTGAGCTTGTCGAAGCACCGTCCTTCGCACCCGTTCGCCCTGAGCTTGTCGAAGGGCTGTCCTTCTTCTCAGCGGCACATAAAGGCGCAGCGGCAACAGCCAGCGCGGCGATTACAGGCAAGAGCAGATATCTCATGCGATTCAGCCTGCCACAGAGGGGCCGCCTTGCGAAACCCTTTCCCCCGCTATAGGGCGCGCGTTCCGGCGGAATGGAGCGGTGGCCGAGTGGTCGAAGGCGCTCGCCTGGAAAGTGAGTATACGTCAAAAGCGTATCGAGGGTTCGAATCCCTCCCGCTCCGCCATTCCGCCGCAAGCCGCCGCCTGGAAAGCGAGCATATTTCAAAAACGGGGTTTCGAATCCCTCCCGCTCCGCCATTCCGCGGATCAGCCCCCGCGAGCTCACCCCGTCGCGTCGGGAAAAAACAAAAAACACCGGAAACGAACTAAAGGAATTGGCGCCCGAAGGGTGGCCAAGGCGCGCGGACGCGGCCCTGGCGATTTCGTTCGTCGTCATGAGAAAGAGCCGCATGCTGCGTACGCTATAAGCGTATTTTCTTGATTTCCGTTGGCGATTGCTGTACGCTTAGTGCGTATATATGTCAAGCGGAGTCGATGATGGTGGAGGAAGACGACGGCGCGTGCCCAATGACGGCGGCGCAGGAGATTGCGGCGCGGGCGATAGATCCGTGTGCGACCAGTTCGAATATCGTGGCGGCGTTTCGCGAGGAAGGCGACGCGGCGATCGACCCGGAGCATGGCCAGGCGGCGATGCGGGCGCGGGTGGAGGCGGTGCGCACGGGCGCGTTCGACGGCGCGGAGGCGACTTTGGCGGGCCAGGCGGCGGCGCTGAATGCGATCTTCGCGTACATGGCGCGGCGCGGGCATGCGCAGCTGGACCAGCCGGGCAAGGCGGGCGAGCGATATTTGCGGCTGGCGCTGCGTGCGCAGACGCAGTGCCGGGCGACGCTGAACGTGCTGGCGGGCGTGACCGGACACCGGCCCGAGGATGCGGAAGCGCCGAGGCAATATACGCAGATAGAGCGACGGATCGTCTATCCCGCGGCGGGCCCGGGAGAACCGGAGATCGTGCGGCATTATTGAGCCGGGGCGCGGCCGGGACGGCGAATACGGGAGGAGTAAGGGGGACAAAAGCAGGCGTGGCGAAGGGTTGGACGGCGGAGCGGCGCGCGGCGCAGGCCGCGAGGATGCGGGCGCGCAAGCCGTGGGAGCGTTCGACCGGGCCGCGGACGGATGCGGGCAAGGCGCGATCGCGCGGGAATGCCGTGGGCAAGGGATGCTGGCAGCGATTGGATGCCGAGCTGGCGGAGGTGGAGGCGCTGATGCGCGAGTGGGAGGTGGTGCTGGCGGCGCTGGCTCGCGGCTGGTGGAGCGCAGGTTGAATCAACAGCGGCAGGTGGAGGTTGTGGCGGCTACGCGGACACCGGGATAGGTGCGGTAGCCGAGTGGTCGAAGGCGCTCGCCTGGAAAGTGAGTATACGTCAAAAGCGTATCGAGGGTTCGAATCCCTCCCGCTCCGCCATTCCGCCGAAGCCCGCGTGCAGGGGATTCCGCTATTTGGGACACGGACAAGGAGATGAGCGGGATGGTCCTCGCGATTTGTCCACATCTTCATAGGTTAGATCAAACGCTCAGATCGCGCATGCCGTTTCCTATTATCGCGTAAAGCAGACGGATCGCGAGCCTTGACTCTTTGTCATCGTTCTTCTTATGTTCCGATATATGTCGGGAGATACCGCAACCGATGAGACACTGCCGGCCGCCTATCGGGCGCGATGTAGGCCTAATGGCCGATTGCCGAACCTCGCCCCCCTCCATAGAACGCAGGATATGGCGACGCCCGAACCGATTGTGAACGACCACCTCGCAACTGAGTTGAAGACCAAGCATATTCAGTGGCAGCGTGACGGTGTAGTTACGGCCGAGAACACCGCCTCCTTTGTCGCCAAGGGGCAGAGGCCTGATATCATCGTGTGCGATGATTGGGCATCTCCGGTCGGCATAGAGACAGAATACGTCCCAGCTGTTACCGTTGAAAAAGATGCGGCTTCACGCTTGGGCCAAATTTATACTCCTACCGGCGGAACCATTCATTCGGTAATCGCTGTGAGGCTTCCTGCTAAATACAAGCAACTTAACGGTTCGGCTATTTCCCAAGCCTTGGCTGTTGAGAAAGACCTCGAATATTGCGTACTGACTGGACACAGTCCCACAGACTACGAGCGGTGGCCTCGCACAGGCCATGTTAGGGCTTCAATTGACGATCTTGCGGACGTCATTACGAGCGTAAAGGTCTCTCCCGTCGTAATTGCATCCGCTGCAGGTGTCTTGGAGGCCGGTGCACGATCGGTGGCAGCCCAAATAGAGGCCGCCTCCTCAGCCCATCCCGGCATAGCCGCGTCAATTTCCGAGACACTCAAGCAGGACGCAGGGTTTCAGACCTATGCGATGACCGCGACAATCCTGATCAATGCATTCGTATTCCAAGAGACCCTGGCGGGTGCCTCTCAGGAGCTGCTCGAAGTCACGAGTCTCTACAAACTGGGACAGGGCGGTATCAAACCCACAAAGGGCGACGTGATAGCGGCTTGGGACCACATTCTGTCGATTAATTATTGGCCAATCTTTGGGGTAGCGCGAAAGCTGGTCGAGGATATCCCGCCGGGCCTGTGGTCACAGGTTCGCGACGTTTGCATCGCCACGGCCGATCAGCTGCTTTCTATGAATCTCGGCAAGAATCCGGATCTCGTAGGCACGATTTTTCAGCGGCTGATATCCGACAGGAAATTCCTCGCGACCTTCTATACGGCTCCTTCCTCAGCCGCGCTGATGGCGCGCTTGTTGGTTTCCAGCCGTCCCCCCAATGGGGAATCTTGGGGGGACACTCACGCTGTCACAACACTCCGCGTGGCCGACTTCGCGTGCGGAACGGGATCACTGCTTTGTGCTGTCTACTCCGATATCCAAATGCGCCTGGAGCGTGCGGGAATAGACAGCGCACAAATGCATCGGTCGATGATCGAAAATACCTTAGTCGGTTGTGATGTCCTGCCTTCGGCAACCTATATTACCGCGTCGCAACTGTCGTCGGCGCACCCCACGGTCCAATATGGCAGTACAAATATTCTCACGCTGCCGTTCGGCCAAGTCGCGTCAGGTGATATCGCTCTTGGCGCACTCGATCTGCTGGAGAAGCAGGGCGTTATGCCTACCATCGCCACCCATGCCTCAGGCGTTGGCGCAACTTCGCTTACAGAAATGGACAGTTGGACTGCCATCGGCGGTGCCGCGGTCGGCGACGATACGTTCGATATTGTGGCCATGAACCCTCCGTTCACTCGGCTAACCGGCGGCGGGGGCAAGTCTTCCGAGGTTTCGCGCCCCCTCTTCGCCGCGTTCGGAACCGACGAAGCCATACAAGTAAAGATGGGGAAAAAAGCGCAGAAGCTGTTGGCGGATACCGCTTATCACGGCAATGCCGGCGCGGCCGCTGCGTTTGTTGAAATCGGCAATCGGAAGCTCAAAACTAACGGCAAGTTGGGACTAATCCTGCCTCTCAGCGCGCTGTCAGGTGCATCATGGGCAGATTGCCGGAGTTTGTGGCGGAAGAATTATACAGGGCTGATCACGCTTTCGATCGCAGCCGACGACGCTCACGCGTCATTCTCAGCCGATACTGGAATGGCTGAAAGCATGATCATAGGAACCAAGGCCGAAGAGCCAGCCGATCGACTGATCAGCGTGTCCCTCTATCGACGCCCCGCCTCCTCTTTGGAGGGAGCAGAAATCTCGCGCGAGATTGTTCGGCTCATTGATATGGGGGCAGCTCGTCGCATCGAGGATGGCCCGCTGGGCGGTACTGACATTATGGTTGGTAGCGAGAAAATTGGAGAACTGATTTCCGCGCCCACAGCTCCCGATCCATGGCCTCTTTCCCGCATTCGCGACCATTCGGTCGCCCAGACAGCATACCAGCTGCATCGCGCGGCGGTCTGGCTGCCGGGCGCTCTTGAAGCTGCGCTGGACAATGCTCCGATTTGCCCGCTCTCCGAGCTCGGCAAGCCAGGGCCTTACCATCTGGACGTTTCCGGGACTGGGTTGAGTGGCGGAGCACCACGAGGGCCCTTCGAGCTGAAAGCGACACTGAATCCAGGCTCGGTGAGTTTCCCCGTTTTGAAGGCGCACGACGAGTCGCGCGAGCGATTTTTGGAAATTGATCCTGACGCCGAGGGTATTGTTCGAGCGTCATCGGATTCAGCCGTGAGCAAAATAATCGACGAGCGTGCTAGTGCAATCTGGAGCGAGCGAACGCAGCTACATTTCGCCACAGATGTACAGTTCAATTCGAATGCGCTGATTGCCTGCTTGACGAGCCGGCCTGCGATTGGAGGGCGCGCTTGGCCTTCCTTCCGACTTAACCAGTCGGCTTTTGAGAAAGTCGTAACACTTTGGTTCAACTCTACGCTCGGGATACTTAGTTTTTGGTGGAGCGCGAACAAAACACAAGACGGCAGGGGGTCGGTTACAACCTCGCGCCTGGGGGAGATGGCCTCTATCGATCCGCGCGCACTGAGTGAAGAGTCGCTGGTCGAGGCGGACCAGTTCTTTGAAGCGTTCAAGACGCGTCAGCTTATGGACGTACATGAGGCGGATGTGGATTTGGCGCGTGCTGACCTTGACAGTTTCATCGCCGAACATCTGTTAATGGCGGGAGAACATTTGTCTCAAGTGAGGGACGGCTTGCAGCTACTTCGATCGAAGTTGGTAGTTGAACCGTCAATCCGAGGCGGCCGCCGAAATTGAAGGCGCCGTCTGCCAGATATTGGAGGACAAAATGGGCATACCGCAGCACTATAGCCGCGAGTTGCCAGAGCGCTGCCTTTTTCTGATAGAGAGCCTATTGTCGGCCGTAAATGATCTCGCGATCGAAGGCGACGAGCACCTAGGTCCGCTGACAACGACCTTTCTTCTAGCAATGTCGAACCCAATCATAACGCTTCCCATTGAGCGGGTAGAGCGCCACCGCCGAAGAGCTCTGAATGGTCTTGAAGGCTATGCGGATGATCGACCGCTATCGCCCGAGCTTACAAATGCCGTTGATATTGCGCTCGGGGAAAATGCGTTGGAGCAATCGCCTTTCATTTGTGCCGGTGCTTGGCGCTTTAGCTCGATTCCTTATAACGAGCAGCAAAACGTGGCCCGCTATTTTCCTGACGATTTAGCTCATGCACTAGCCATGCAAGATGCTCTCGAAGAGGCGCGGTTAATGAGTGCATCGCGCTGGGCGAGTTGCCTCCGGAATTCGCTTGCTCACGGCGGTGTCGTGTATCTCGACGCTGATGGTCATCAGTGCTTTGGACAACCGACGGAGATGATAGGTTTCGTGAGCGCCCAGTATCCTAAGAACAATATGCGCAAACCGCCCGAGCGGCTCGTGGCGCTTCGGATCACTCGGGATGACTACCTTACATTTCTTCGACGTTGGGTAGGCTGGCTCGGAGAATCCCAACTCTCTTTAGCGCTCGCGGCCTGACAATTAGATCATGCTTAGATTTGCGCCACATCTTGGATTGATGCGAAGTTTGAGCCCCCCCACCTACCCCAACCCCGCCCCAACCCGCGCGATAGTCTCCAGCATCGTCGGCAGGCTCACCGGCTTTTCCAGCACCACCGCCGCGCCCGCCTGCAAAGCTTCGGTCTGCAGCGCGCCGTCGGCGTGGCCGGTCATCAGGATGATCGGCAGCGCCAATCCCTGCGCCTGCATCATCCGGGTCAGCTCGATCCCGTTCATGCCCGGCATGCGCACGTCGCAGATCAGCACGCCGCGGTCCGTCGGCAGGCGCCCCAGGAAATCGGCGGCATCGGCATAGGTCTCCACCGCATAGCCGGTCACGCTCAGCGCGAAGCGGAGCGAGGTGCGCACCGCTTCGTCATCGTCGATGATATGCACGATCCACGGCGCGCTCATGCGGCGTCGTGCCCCACATCGCCCGTCTCGCCTTCGGCCGGCTTGTCGGCCAACGGCAGCGTGAAGTGGAACGCCGCCCCGCTGCCGTCGTCCGGCTCCGCCCAGATCTTGCCGCCATGGCCTTCGATGATCGTACGGCAGATCGAAAGGCCCACGCCCATCCCCTTCACGCCTTTGGTGCTGACGAACGCTTCGAACAGCCGATCGACCACATCCGGCCGGATGCCCGGCCCGTTATCGCGGACAATAATCGTCGCCATGCCGGCCGGGCCGATCCCGGTCGAGACGAGCATGGCGGGCTTGTCCGTGCCGGCCATCGCATCCAGCCCGTTGCGCACGAGGTTGACGATCACCTGTTCGATCTGGACCCGATCGGCCAGCACCCAGGCCTCCGGCGCCTCATGCTCGATCGTCGAGGCGACCCCGTTTTCGCGCGAGCCCAGCAAGGCGAGCCCGCAGGCTTCGTCGACCAGCCGCATGATGCTGACGGGGCGCCTGATCTCGTCCGCGCCGGACACGAACGATCGCAGCCGGCGGATGATATCGCCCGCACGCTGGCATTGATCGTTGGCGAGGTTGAGGGTCGAGATGACGCGGCCATCCACCTTCGCGTCGGCCAGCAGGGTCAGGCAGCCGCCGAGATAGAGCGAGATCGCGCCGAGCGGCTGGTTGATCTCGTGCGCGATCGCGGTCGCCATTTCGCCCATCGCGGATCGGCGCGAGATATGGAGGAATTCCTTCTCCATCCGCTTGCGATCGGTGATGTCGATCGAAACGCCGACCATCCCCGTGATGCCCTGGGCGAGATCGCCGAGCGGAACCTTGGTCGTCAGCCACACGCGCGAGCCGTTACCATGGAAATCGGCGATCTCCTCGATCACCTCGACCGTGCCGGCGTCCATCACGCGGCGATCGTCCGCCATCACCTGCTCGCCCTCGCGCGGATCGGACAGGTAATCCCGGGCCTGCCTGCCCTCCACCTCGGGCCAGCCCTTGCCGATCAGATCCAGCGTGGCCTTGTTGGCGAGCAACAGCCGTCCCCCACGATCCTTGGCATAGATCATTCCGGGCACGGCTTCGATCACGGTGGACAGCAAGGTCGACGACTGACGCTGATCCTGGGTGACCTGGCGCAGCTCGGTTTCGGTGCGATCGGCGCGCAGCGCGAGCGCAACGCGCGCCTCCGTCAGCGCGGCGAGCGTGGCATGGTGCGCGTCGATCTCCCGCCGCAAGGTGCGGACGGAGGGGAGCTTGAGCACCTCGGGCGCGAGCGCGATCATCAGCCCCGCCGTCGCCACGGAGACGATCGCGGTCGCCGCCTTGAGCCAGCCTTCGATGATATAGATCGGGATCCACAGCACGACGATGCTGACGATATGGGTCAGCCCGCACAGGCCGATGAAGGCCGCGAACAAGGCGGCCAGCGCCCGGTGCCCGCCGTCCAGATCGTCGCGGCTGCGCACGAACCAGAAAATGACGAACGGGATGGTGAAATAGGCCGCCGCGATCAGCGCGTCCGAAATGACGTGGAGCGACATGAGCTCCGGCCGCCACAGCAGGCACATGCCGTGCGGCATGAACATTTCAAATTGCGAACGCCAATCCATCGGGGCCTCCGCATGCGCGCTTGAGACCGGGGAGCATTGGGGAATTGTCCTGCTTGATACGCATCAAGGCGCGACCGTGGGCCCGCGGCCGGGTGGGGGCAATCGCAGTTAGGCCCGATATGGGCCGACCGGCGGCGCGGCGGGGCGATGCCGCCCGCCTGCCCGGTGAAGGACGAAATCCACCGCATTGCCCCGCACCGCGCTCCAGTCCCGGCCCAATCCTGACCAAGTCGTTTCGCGTTAAGCACCTTTTATCGTGACTCCGCCGCTTAACGCTTTATTTGCCATAGTCCGGCCCGATCGTTTCGGCGCCGATTTGGGGGGGAATTTCGACATGACTGTTCGGTCTTCGCGTTTCGCGTTGCGTCATGTGCTTTGTGCGGCTGCTTTGTGCGTCGGCGCCGCGTCTGTGGCTCAGGCCGATCCGGTCGCGGGCAATCTCGGCGCGGGTGATGGCTACACGCCCTACTCCGGGTGGGTCGTCGCCGGCAGCGACAGCCCCTATGGCCACAACGCGATGGCGATGGCGTTCACCTCCGCCGGCGATTACGATATCAACGAGATCGACGCTTTCATCTCGGGCGACGGCGAAGGCCAGGTCTTCTCGCTCAGCCTGTGGACCAATTCGGGCGGCAGTCTCGGCACGCTGCTTGGCAGCTGGTCGAACCTTGCGGCGAACGTCAGCGGCTTCGGCAATGCCGGCGCGCCGGTTTCGGTTTCGGGACTGACCGACATCACGCTCAGCGCGGGCGGCCAGTATTTCCTGGAGGCCAGCGCCGAAGGCGCCAATGCGGGCTTCTGGTATAACTCCACCAACGGCAATTCCGGCCCGACGCTCTATGTCGATTATGATTATCTGACCCAATACCCGCAGGGCGCCTTCGCGCTGCAGGGCACGCCCGCCGCGGACACGGGCAGCGTGCCGGAACCGGCCAGCTGGGCGCTGATGCTCGGCGGCTTCGGCCTCGTCGGCGGCGTGCTGCGCAGCAGCCGCAAGGCCAGCGTCACCTTCGCCTGATCCAACCCTGATCGCGTAAGCGCCGCCGGTCGCAAGGCCGGCGGCGTTTTCGTGTCCGGATCACCCACCTACGGGGGCGGTTATCAAGTTCGGAATCGCACTTTTTTCACTTTTCCCCACGGCCCGCCCCCCTATGACGACCCCCAGCATGCCACCAACGACCCCCCGCATCCTGGTCGACGCCGACGCCTGCCCCGTGAAGGACGAGATCTATCGCGTCGCCTGGCGGCTCGAGGTGCCGGTCACGATCGTCAGCAACAGCCACCTGCGCGTGCCCGATCATCCCCTGATCGACCGCGTCGTGGTGAGCGACGGCTTCGACGCCGCCGACGACTGGATCGCGGAAGCCGCGGGCCCGGCGACGGTGGTGGTGACCGCCGACATCCTGCTCGCGGACCGCTGCATCAAGGCCGGCGCCAGCGTGCTCTCGCCCACCGGCCGGCCCTTCACCGCCGCCTCGATCGGCGGGGCGATCGCGACGCGCGCGATCATGGCGGATCTGCGCGCGGGCGGCGATCAGCTCGGCGGCTCCGCGCCCTTCGGCAAGGCCGACCGCTCGCGCTTCCTGGGCGCGCTCGACGAGGCGATCCAGCGGATCAAGCGGGGGCGCTAGCGGTACGAGGTGAGGGTCTTCCTTGTGCTCTCCCCCACAGAAAAGCACGTAGAACAGGAAGACCCTCACCAACCCTCTCCTGCGCGCAGGAGAGGGGCTGAAGGTGCAAAGGAGGGCTTACGCTTCGGGGCTACCGCCCTTGCACCAACGCCGTCACGATCGCGCCATTGGCGCGTTCCGCCACATCCACCGCGGGCGGCGCGAACGCGGCCCCGTTCGACGTGATCGTCCAATCTCCCTTCACGCCATCCGCCGGGCCGATATCCGCATCCGATATGACGGGCTGCTGCAACGTCATCTGGGTCGGAAAGCCGCCCGAATTGGGGCTCCACACGCGCACGACGGTGGCATTGTCCAGCGCCGTGCCGGCGGCGACGGTCGCGCCTTCCTCGAACCCGGTCGATACCTTCTTGCCGAAGCCCTTGCGGTTGCCCGACGAGCTGTAGACGCCGTAATCGATCACCATCGTCACGGCGATCGCGGTCACGTTCGCATCGTGCGCGACATAGGCGGATCGCTGATAGGCCTGGGTGCGGTCCAACGTGCGGAAGGCGACCATCTGCGCGCCTAAGAAGCCGTTGGTCGCGCGTTCGGCCTTGTCGCCCGGCATCGGGTGCACCGCCATGCCGGTTGGCGCGACGTAGGTACCGAAACGGCCGGTCGTTCCGTTGGGCAGGCTGGTCCAGCTCGCCAGTTCGGGCGCGGCGGCGGCGAGCGCGCTGCCGTCGACCACCTCGAACCCGGCGGCTTTCAGCTGCGTCACGAAATCGGCATAGACCGCGTCCGCGATCTTCTGCCGCGCGGCCAGATCGACGCCGGTCAGGCGGGTGTGGATCTTGCTGCTGCTGGAGCTGATCAGGTTGAGCGACATGCCGTGGCTCTTCGCCGCCATCGTGAACTCGTCGGGAAAGGCGACGTTGAACACGGTGATGCCGACACGGCGCATGCCCTTGATCTGGCTGCCGTTGCTGTTGACGATGCTGATCGGCTCGATCGCGACGCGGCTGTTGAGCCAGCCGCGCTGGACGAACGTGCCATGCTCGATCTCCTGCGCGGCCAGCGGCGCGGCCGCCATGCACAGGCCCGTGATCGCGATCGATAGGTTGCGCATAGTCCCCCCGGTTTGCGGCGGCCAATGCGGATCGCGCCGGACCGTCTGATCGATCGTGTCCTATCCGTCGCGATGCGGCGGGCCTAATGACAATCGCTGTAATCTGGTGGTGGCCGGTCGCGGTTCGCGGGGGCGGTAGCTCTCCCGTCACCCCGGACTAGTTCCGGGGTCCACTGTGCCGCACGTCTTTCCCTATCGCCTCGCACGGCGCGCTTGCCGCCTGGTGGACCCCGGAACAAGTCCGGGGTGACGGTGCTGGGAAAACGGCACTGTTCGCACATGCAGCACTACCCTTGCGCGGCTACCCGTGATAGGCGCGCCGCATGCTCAACGTGAACGGCCTTACCGTGCGCCTCGGCGGACGCACGATCCTGAACGGTGCCTCGGCGACCTTGCCGGCGCGCAGCCGCGTCGGGCTGATCGGGCGCAACGGCGCGGGCAAGTCGACCCTGATGAAGGCGATCATCGGCCAGATCGAGCCTGATGACGGCGCGATCGAGATGCCGCGCAACACCCGCATCGGCTATATCGCGCAGGAAGCGCCGAGCGGCGACATCACGCCGATCGAGCAGGTGCTCGCCGCCGACACCGAACGCGCGGCCCTACTTGCGGAAAGTGAGACCTGTTACGAGGATCTGCACCGGCTGGGCGAAGTGCACGACCGGCTGATCGCGATCGACGCTTATGGCGCGCCCGCTCGCGCCGCGCGGATCCTGGTCGGGCTCGGCTTCGACGACGAAATGCAGCAGCGCCCGCTCGACTCCTATTCGGGCGGGTGGAAGATGCGCGTCGCGCTCGCGGCCCTGCTCTTCTCCGAACCCGATCTGCTGCTGCTCGACGAGCCGTCCAACCACCTCGATCTCGAAGCCACGCTGTGGCTGGAGAACTTCCTCAAATCCTACCCGGCGATGATGGTCGTGATCAGCCACGAGCGCGATCTGCTCAACGGCGTGGTCGACAACATCCTCCACCTCGAAGGCGGCAAGGTCACGCTCTATGCGGGCGGCTATGATGCGTTCGAACGCCAGCGGGCCGAACGCGCAGCCCAGCTCGCCGCCGCGCGCGCCAACCAGGATGCGCAGCGCGCCAAGCTGCAGGACTTCATCGCCCGCAACAGCGCGCGTGCGTCCACCGCCAAGCAGGCCCAGTCGCGCGTCAAGGCGCTGGCGCGAATGCAGCCGATCGCGGCGATGGCCGAGGATCCGACGCTCAGCTTCGACTTCCCCGATCCGGACGAGCTGCGCCCGCCTTTGATCACGCTCGACATGGCGTCGGTCGGCTATGCGGACAAGCCGATCCTGCAGCGCCTCAACCTGCGGCTCGATCCGGACGATCGCGTCGCCTTGCTCGGCCGCAACGGCAACGGCAAGACCACCCTCGCCCGCCTGCTCGCGGCGCAGCTGGCGCCGATGGACGGCGCGATGAACGCGACCGGCAAGATGCGCGTCGGCTACTTCACCCAATATCAGGTGGAGGAGCTGGACGGCGACGATACCCCGCTCGAACATATGACGCGGATGATGAAGGGCATGACCCCCGCCGCGGTGCGCGCGCAGCTCGGCCGGTTCGGCTTCTCCGGCGACAAGGCGATGACCAAGGTCGGCAAGCTTTCGGGCGGCGAGAAGGCGCGCCTCGCGCTGGCGCTGATCACGCGCGACGCGCCGCATATGCTGATCCTCGACGAGCCGACCAACCACCTCGACGTCGACGCGCGCGAGGCCCTGGTCCAGGCGCTCAACCAATATTCGGGCGCGGTCGTGCTGGTGAGCCACGATCGCCACATGATCGAACTGACCGCCGACCGGCTGGTGCTGGTCGACGACGGTACCGCGCGCGAATATGCGGGCAGCCTCGAAGACTATACCGACATGATCCTCGGCAAGAACCAGCCCAAGGGCGACGGCGCGAAGGGTTCGAAGAAGGACAAGAAGGCCGCCGCCGCCGAGCGCGAAGCCGCCCAGGCTTTGCGCAAGCAGGTGCGCGACCATGAGGAAGCGATCGCCAAACTCACCGCCGACCGCAGCGCGATCGACCTCGCCATGTTCGATTCGAGCAAGGCGGAGCCGCGGTTCGCCAAGCTGGCGATGGGCGATCTGATGAAGCGCCGCGCGGACGTCCAGGCCGAGCTGGAAGCGATCGAGGCGGCGTGGATGGAAACCAGCGAGCAGCTCGAACAGGCGGCTTAAGCCACCCCGTCACCCCGGACTTGTTCCGGGGTCCACCCAGCGGCAAGCGCGCCGCTCGAAATTGAAGCGCTGTCCGCCCGGCACCGTGGACCCCGGAACAAGTCCGGGGTGACGGTTCGGGCTTTAATGCAACTTGGCGATGCTCAACCCATCCGCCTTGGCCCGGTCCTTGACCGATTCCTCGCTCCGCGTCAGCGCCTTGGCGATCTGCCGCAGCGGCATGCCCTTCTTCGCCAGCGTGTGCAGCTTCTGCACCTCGTCCTGCCGCCACGGCTGACGATGCCGTTCGAACTTCTCGGCCATTTGGGTCTCCTTTGGGAGCGGCCTTACACGAAGCCGAGCGGCGTGCGGTCGAAATTGCCGATATTGGGCAGCACGGTCGCGATCTCGCTGTCGGGCACGCCGAACCAGCGCGCGAGCGTCGCCGCATATTGGTCGATCGAGGTCGACGGCAGCAGCCGCCCCTGCCCGACCTGATCGTCCGTATCGACCGAAACGTGCGGCGCGGTGCCGTAATAATGCCCGCCATGCACCGCCCCGCCGACCACATAATGATGGCTGCCCCAACCATGATCCGATCCGTCGCCATTGTTGGCGAGCGTGCGGCCGAAATCGGAAGCGGTGAAGGCGGTCACCTGGCGTTGCACGCCCATCTCGACCGTGGCGACATAGAAGGCCGCCAGCGCCTCATCGACCTTGCCCATCAATTCCGAATGCTTGGCGACGAGGTTGCTGTGCTGATCGAACCCGTCGAGCGAGACGAAGAAGACCTGCCGCTTCGCGCCCAATTCCTTGCGCGCGCCGATCAACCGGGCGACGATCTTGAACTGGTCGGCGAGCGAATTGGGGCCGGGTACGGTGTCGAAATTGGTCTGCAGCGTCACCTTGTCGAGCGCGCCGTTGACGATCCCCTCCATCTCGATCGATCGCCGCGCGAGGATCGTCAGCTCATTCTCCATCGCATGCTGGCGCGGCTGGGTGATGAGCTGGTGCAGCGCCTCGCTGATCGCGGGCGAGCCATATTCGGGCTCCTTGAACGGCTTGACCGCGATCGCGCCGCTGGGGCTGATCTGATATTGCAGCGCCTTGTTGCCCGATACGAACACGGCATTGCCCGACGCCGAAATGCAGGTGAGCAGCGCATGATCGTTGCCCGCCAGCGCGAGATCGCCGAGCCGCCCGCCCCAGCCGACGGTCGAGCCCTCGCTCCCCATCGCCTGCCACGTGCATTGCTGGTCGTTGTGCGAGAACAGCTTGGGCGGCGTCGGGTAGAGCGCGCGGTTCGAGCTCTTATACTGCGCCAACGTCAGCGGCGTGATCAGCGAGCCGACATTGAGCAGGGGCGCCAATTTGCCGCCATCGAACAGCACCTTCAGCCGCGGGCAATACGGCGCGAACGCATAATGGAGATCGTCGGTCAGCGTCTGCGCGCGGATCGGCGTCAGCGCGGTCTTGTCGAGATCCTTGCGCTGGAAGGCGACCCCGCCGCGAATGCCGAGATAGCGGCTGTGATTGACCGGATCGTAGGGGACGAGCGTGTTGCCGTGATCGTTGCCGCCATAGAGGAACACGCACACCAGCGCCCGATAATCGTCCGCGCCGACCGCTGCCGCCTCGGCCGCGCTCGCGAGGTTCATCGCCAACGGAGCGCCCGCGCCGAGGAAACCCAACTGCCCGGCGCGCGCGAGCAGGGTGCGGCGCGAAATGTCCTTGTGGAGGTAGGGTCCGCTCATTTCTGCACCAGATATTCGGGCGCGCTCAGCACGAGCAGGCAGGCGCTGGCGAGCATGTCGAGCTTGTGGCCATCGGGGCTGTCCGGCGTCACTTGCTTGCTGGCGAGCGCGGTCGCGATCAGGCCGCACGTCTGCGGCGAAAGCTGGTCGGCGGCGAGATGCAGGTTGAGCCACGTCACCACCCGTTCCGGATCATGCGCGAAGTCGCGCAGCGGATCGTAGGTCGGCTTGACGTCGGTATAGCCCCAGCGGATCACCCATTGCAGGAAGTTGATATAGCCCGCGACGCTGGTCTCGTTCTGCAGCTGGAATTCGGGCGCGAGCCGGTGCGCGCCCGCGATCGCGGTATGCGCGGGCACGAAGCCGGGCCGGTAGAAATTGAACACCGACGGCGACCTGAGCGGGCTCTGGCCGAGCGCATTATCGCTGCGCGACAGATCGTGCATCACGAAGTCGCCGGTTTCGGAATGCAACCCGACGGTGCGGGCCCAGCTGGCGAGGCGCAGCACCGGTTCGCGCAACTTGCCGGACAAAGTATCGGCCGGATCGACTGCTGCCAGCGCCTCGGGATCGGTCAGCACCGCGCGCCACACCGCCTTCAGATCACCGCGCACGCCCGATCCATTGTCGTCGAACGCGGCGGCAACGCGGCGGACGTAAGCGGGGCTGGGATTGCTCGTCACCAGCCGCTGGATCATCTGCTTGCCGAAGAACGGCCCGACATTGGGATGGTGAAACAAGGTGTCGAGCGCTGTCTTCAACGCGTCCTTGCCGGGGGTGTCGGCCGGGATCGTGGTGCCGCAGAAACTGACCGCGAGGTTGCTGTGCTTGCCGGGATCGAGCCGCATCGGATCGACGCAGAATTCGTGCGTGATCACGGGGAAGTTCTGCCACGGCACCGTGATGTTGCGCGTGCGGCGCATGTCATGGTCGTAGCCGGTGAAGACGCGCGACAGGTTGGTGATATCGTCCTGGCCGTAGGTGTCGATCGGCCGGCCTGACGCATCCAGTTTCTCGGTCCCGTCGGGGTTGAGCATGCGCAGCCCGATCGTGAACAGCTGCATCACCTCGCGCGCATAATTCTCGTCGGGCTGGCGGCCGGTCGCCTTGTCTTCCTTCAGATTGCCCTTGGTGTTGAGATACATGCCCATGCCGGCATTGAGCGTGACGCGCTCGAGCAGGTCGCGGAAATTGCCGAACGCGCCGTCGGCCAGCAGATCCCACCAGGCGGCCATGATGTAAGGCGGCCAATAGCCGTCGATCGGATTGAGCGAGATCACGAAGAATTGCGACAGCGCATAGGCCGCGCGCAACCGCATCTCGCCGGGCTGGGCGAGGATCTGGTTCCAGATCATGTAGTCGCCGGCCTGCGGCCAGAAATAATGCGCGTCCTTGTCGATCGCATCATGCTTGTGCGCGGTCAGCCAGTCGACGCCAGTCTGGCCGCGTGGGCTGGCAAATTGCTGATCGAGCCAAGCCGCATAGCCATGCGCGCGCACGAACGCGATGTCGGCATCGGACGCGCTGAACTGAGCCCGGAGCAAAAAGCGCGCGGCATCGGCCTCGGTCATCTTGCCCGGGGCGATGCTCGCCTTCATCGCGGGTCGGCTTTCCACCAGTACCGCCACGAACAAATCCTCTTCGGGCACAGATTAGGCAGCAGCACTGCCCTAAGGTCAAGCCCCTAGACCATTGGCAAGAACCGAAAACTGCGCTTAGGACGAAGCAAAATACGCTGGGAGGATCTCGTGAAGCACCGTGTTGCGCAACTACTTATGCTAGCGCTGTCAACGTCCGCGCTGGCGCAGGCGCCCGCGGTCCATCCCCAAATCTGGCCGACCGCGCGAAGCCCCCTCCCCGCCGACCCCAAGATGGAAGCGCGCATCACCGCGATGCTCGCGAAGATGAGTATCGAGGAGAAGGTCGGCCAGACACTCCAGCCCGAGATGAAATTCATCACCCCCGCCGACGTTTCGACCTATCATATCGGCAGCATCGAAAATGGCGGCGGATCGGTCCCCGGCGGCGACAAGCACGCGCGGCCCAGCGACTGGCTCAAGCTGATCGACGGCTTCTGGCAGGCCTCGGTCGATCCCGCCAACAAGGGCGTCCGCATTCCCTTGATGTGGGCGTCGGACGCGGTCCACGGCCACAACAATGTCTTCGGCGCGACGCTCTTCCCGCACAATATCGGGCTGGGTGCGGCGCGCGATCCGGGGCTGATCGAGCGGATCGGCGCGGCGACGGCGGAAGAGGTCCGTGCGACCGGCATGGACTGGTCGTTCGCGCCGGTGGTGGCGGTGGCGCGCGACGATCGCTGGGGCCGCTCCTACGAAAGCTATTCGGAGGATCCGAAGCTGGTCGCTTCCTATGCCGGCGCGATGGTACGGGGGCTGCAAGGGACCGGCAAGACCTTCCTCGACAAGGATCATGTCGTTGCCAGCGCCAAACATTTCCTCGGCGACGGCGGCACCGATGGCGGCCGCGACCAGGGCGACAACCGATCGACCGAGGAACAACTGCGCGACGTGCACGGCGCCGGCTATCCGCCCGCGATCGACGCGGGCGTGCAGGTGGTGATGGTCAGCTTCTCGAGCTGGCAGGGCGAGAAGATGCACGCCAACCACGCGCTCATCACCGACGTGCTCAAGCACCGGATGGGCTTCGACGGAATCGCGATGGGCGACTGGAACGCGCACGGCCAGGTGCCGGGCTGCACCAACGGCGACTGCCCGATCTCCACCAATGCCGGCATCGACGTCTATGACGTGCCGCAGGACTGGAAGGCGTTGTTCGAGAATTCGGTGCGCGAGGTGGAGGCCGGCACTATCCCGATGGCGCGGCTCGACGATCAGGTGCGGCGCGTGCTGCGCGTGAAGATGCGTGCAGGCGTGTTCGACGAAGGCCTGCCTTCAACCCGCCCGCACGCCGGCGACCTCACTTTGCTCGGCTCGCCCGCGCACCGCGCGGTCGCACGCGAGGCGGTTCGCAAGAGCCTCGTCCTGCTCAAGAATGATGCCGGCCTGCTGCCGCTCAACCCGACCAAGCGCATCCTCGTCGCGGGTTCGGGCGCGGACAGCATCGCCAAGCAGACCGGTGGCTGGACGCTGTCCTGGCAGGGTAACGACAACACGAACGCCGATTTCCCCGGCGCGACCTCGATCTGGAGCGGCATCCAGGCGGCGGTGAAGGCGGCGGGTGGTCAGGCGATCCTCAGCCCCGACGGCGCTTTCGCCGACAAACCCGATGTCGCGATCGTCATATTCGGCGAGACGCCTTATGCCGAATTCCAGGGCGATCAGGCCGACGTCGCGCTCCATAGCGACAATCAGGAAAGCCTCGCCCTGCTCCGCAAATTGAAGGCAGCCGGCATCCCGACCGTGGCGGTCCTGCTTTCGGGTCGGCCGCTTTACGTGAACCCGCAGATCAACGCCGCCGACGCCTTCGTCGCGGCATGGCTGCCGGGATCGGAAGGCGAAGGCGTCGCAGACGTGCTGATCGCCCAATCCAATGGCACGCCCAAATTCGACTTCGCGGGCAAGCTGTCTTTCTCCTGGCCCAAACGCCCCGACCAGACGCCGCTCAACCTCGGCGATCCAGGCTACGATCCGCAATTCGCCTATGGCTACGGCCTTCATTATGGCGACAAGACCAGGGTCGGCGCGCTGGCGGAGGTGCAGGGTCTCAGCCCCGCCGCCGAGCGCGGGATGATGCTCAAGGACGGCGTCGGCGTGAACGGCTTCGCGCTGTCGATCGGCGATGCGCAGGCGCCGCGCATCGCCGCGGTCGGCACGCGCGTCGCGACCTATGGCAAGGAGGCGCTCACACTCCGCCAGATCGACCGCAACCGCCAGCAGGATGCCTGGTCCGCGCGCTGGACGGGTGCCGAACCGGCGTGGATCGAACTCCGCAATCCGGCCGCCATCGACCTTTCGCGCGAAGCCAATGGCGCGATGGTGCTGGCGATCGATCTGCGCGTGAGCGCGCCGCCGGCCGGGCCGGTGCTGCTCGGCGTCGGCGGCGACACGCCGACTATGCTGCCGATCGGTCCTTTACTGAGCGGCGGCGGTCCGTGGCACACGTTGCGGGTGCCGCTGCGCTGCTTCGGGCCGGATCTGTCGCACGTCACGACCGTCCGCATCGAAACGAAGGCAGCGCTGGCGTTGGATTTCGCGCGGGTCTCGATCCAGGAAACCCGCGCCGAGGACCGCTGCCCAACCTAACTTTGCGCAAGCCGCCACAGCGGAGCGCTGACGCGTGCCAACCGCCGTACGATCTACGGTTTGTTTTATAAACCTGTCTATGATAACTCCCACATGAGGAGGAAGACTCATGACCACAGCCATATCCGGCAACGTCCCGACGCGGGCCGCCGCCGCACCGAGCCGCAATCTCGCGATCAACTATCTGCGCGCGTTCGTGACTCTGCTCGTGGTCGCGCATCATTCCGTGCTGGCCTATATGCCCGAGGCACCGACGCCGGGCCGGTTCGATGAGCCCCCCTTTCTGTGGGCGGCTTTTCCGATCGTGGATCGTCCGGGCTGGCCCGGCTTCACCGCCTTTGCCGGCTTTAACGATGTCTTCTTCATGGCGCTGATGTTCTTCCTGTCCGGCCTGTTCGTGCCGGCCAGCCTGGCGCGGCGCGGCGCAGGCGGGTTCGCGCGCGAGCGCCTGCTGCGGCTCGGCATCCCGTTCCTGGTTGGCGCCCTGTTGCTCGCCCCGCTCGCTTATTATCCGAGCTATGCGGCCCAGGCGCCGCACGCATCCGCCGGCGATTATCTGCGCACATGGCTGGCGCTGCCGCACTGGAGCAGCGGCCCGGTCTGGTTCCTCGCCGCCTTGCTCCTGTTCGGGCTCATCGCCGCCGGGCTGCAGGCGACGAGGCCGGGCTGGCTCGCCGGCCTGGCATCGCTGGGTGCGGGAGCGGACCGCAAGCCGGCGCGCTTTTTCGCCGGCCTGCTGCTCGTCTCGGCGCTGGCCTATGGAATATTGTGCGCGGCGTTCGGGCCGGCGGCCTGGCTGCAATTCGGGCCGTTCGCGATCCAGAGCAGCCGCATCCTGCATTATCTCGTCTATTTCGGGGCCGGCATCGCCGTCGGCGCCGCCGGGCTTGAAGCCGGACTGCTTGCGCCCGCAGGCCTGCTCGCGCGACGCTGGTGGGCATGGGCCCTGCTCGCTCTGGTGGCTTTCGTCGCCGCGACGGCGATCGTGATCGCGGCAGCGGTCACCAAAGGGCAGCCTCCCCTTCTATGGGCGGTCATCGGCCCGGTCGCATTCGCACTGTCCTGCGCGGCGTCGTCCTTCATGCTGCTGGCGATCTTCCGCCGCTTCGTGAAGCGTGAGCGGGCAGCGTTCGATAGCCTCGCCGCCAACGCTTATGCCATATACGTGCTGCATTATGGCTTCGTCGTCTGGCTGCAATTCGCCTTGCTCGGCACGCATCTCGGCAGTTTCGCCAAGGGCGTGCTGGTGTTCGCGGCGGCGGTTGCCTTGAGCTGGGCGAGCGCGGCATTGCTGCGCCGGCTGCCGGCCGTGGCGCGAATTTTGTGATGTCAGGGAAAACCGGAATGAGCACCGCGCCGCAGGGCCTGCAGCAAGACCTCGCCTTCATGCGCGCTCTGGCCGAGGGCGGGGTCAGCCGGCATCAGCCGCAATTCGGGGCGGCTTATCTGGCCGCGGGGCTTTGCTATGGCGCGCAATGCCTGTTCGGCTGGGGTCAGTATATGGGCTGGATCCAGTTAAGCGGCCCGGTCTCGCTCGCCATCCACATAGGCTTCACGATCGTCTTCCTGGCGATCCTGATCGTGCTTCTGGTCCGCAACCGCGGCAACCCGCCGGCGGGCATGGCCAGCCGTGCGGTGGGGGCCGCCTTTTCGTCGGTCGGATTGACCAATTGCGTGATGATCGCCGTGTTCGGAACGGTCGCGGCGCGACATCACAGCATGACGATCTGGCTGCTCTACCCGATCGTCGTGTTCGCGCTGCAGGGCGCGGCCTGGCTGATCGCGGCGCAGATTCAGAAGCGGAACTGGATGTGCGCCGTCGCGCTCGGCTGGATGGCGAGTGCAATAGCGCTCGGCCTGACGATCGACGGCCCTTTCTATGTTGCGATATGCGGCGTCAGCCTGCTGGGTTTGATGGCCTTGCCCGGTGCAATCATGATGCGGCGTCCGGCCCAGCACGACTGATGCCGGGATTCGACATAGGCCGTATCGATGACGTCATTCACGGGCGCATGCGGCTTGGCGTGATGGCGTATCTGGCCAGCGCCGAAGTCGCGGATTTCAACGAACTGAAGGCGCTGCTGAGGGCGACCCAAGGCAATCTTTCGATCCATCTGCGCAAGCTGGAGGATGCCGGCTACATCGCGATCGAGAAGAGCTTTCTCGGCCGCAAGCCGCTGACGCAGGCGCGCCTAACGCCCGCGGGCCGCGCCGCGTTCCTGCGTTATCTGACCGCGATGCAGCAGCTGGTCGACACGCAAGGCTGAGGGCGCGCCCTAGCCCGGCGGGCTGAACCGCAACAGCCGTCCGTCGCGCGCGCTGCGGCGGACGCATTCGATGATCGACAGGCCAGCGAGCGCCTCGACCGGATCGACCGGCGGCGGCGCGCCGTCGAGGATCGCGGCGGCGACACCTTTGTAGAACAGACTCCAGTCGCCGCGCTCGGTCGGCACCGGATGGCGGCCGGCGGCATCGGTCAGCACGCCATAATCCTCGGGTGCGTCCACACCATAACCCGGATCGCGCGGGCTGCCCCCGGCGCGCAGCACCGCCTCCTGCGGGTCGATGCCATATTTGACGAAGCTGCCTTTGGACCCGTGCAAGGCAAAGCGCGGGCGCGGCGCCATCGCGAGGCTCGAGCACGACAGGATCACGCGCCGCGGACCATAATGGAGCGTGATCTCGAAATAATCGTCGATCAAAGTGCCCGGCCGCTGCAGCGCCACGTCGCCCCCGATCATGTCGGGATAGCCGAACAGCCGGATCGCCTGATCGATCATGTGCGAACCGAGATCGGGAAGCAGGCCGGTGCCTGGATCCGGCACCTCCTTCCAGCCCGGCTTGATCTCGGGCCGGAAACGGTCCCAGCGGAATGCGGCGAGCGCTATCTCGCCCAGCCGGTCTTCCTCAACCAGCTTCGCCACTGTGAGGAAGTCCCCATCCCAGCGGCGATTGTGGAACACGGTCAGCATCCGCCCGCGATCCCTCGCCAGCGCGATCAGGTCCGCGCCCTCGGCCGGATCGACCGCGAACGGCTTGTCGATCACCACATGCTTGCCCGCGAGCAAAGCGTCGCGCGCCAACGGCCCATGCGTCTTGTTGGGGGTCGCGATCACCACCAGCTGGATGTCGTGATCGGAGACCGAGGCTTCGATGTCGGTGGACACGACCGCATCGGGAAAAGCGCGCAGCACCTCGTCCCGGCGCGACGTGACCACCCGCTTCAGCTTCAGCCGGGGTTCGGCCGCGATGAAAGGCGCATGAAAGGATGCTCCCGCCAGCCCGTAACCGATCAGTGCGACGTTGACCGTCATCTTCCCTCCCATTCTCGCCGTTGGACATTCGTTGTTACCGCTATAATGGCGACGGCAACAAGCAGGAGCGACCCGATGGCCTTCCCCGTTCCCTATGTCCCGGATGCATTACGTTATGACGGCCGCATGCCCTACCGCCGTTGCGGACGAAGTGGGCTCGATCTGCCCGCAATCTCGCTCGGCCTGTGGCAGAATTTCGGCGGCGCCGACGTGTTCGAAACCGGCCGCGCGATACTGCGCCGCGCGTTCGACCGCGGCGTTACCCATTTCGATCTCGCCAACAATTACGGCCCGCCCTACGGCTCGGCCGAAGAAAATTTCGGCAAGGTGCTGGCGAGTGATTTCGCCGGCCATCGCGACGAACTGATCATCTCGACCAAGGCCGGCTGGGACATGTGGCCCGGGCCCTATGGCGATGTCGGCAGCAGCAAGAAATATCTCGTCGCCAGTCTCGACCAGAGTCTCAAGCGGCTGGGCGTCGATTATGTCGACATCTTCTATTCGCACCGCGTCGATCCCAAGACCCCGCTCGAGGAGACGATGGGTGCGCTCGCGCAGATCCACGCGCAGGGCAAGGCGCTCTATGTCGGCATTTCGAGCTACGAGCCGGGCCTGACGCGCAAGGCGGCGGCGATCCTGGCCGAATATAAGGTGCCGCTACTGATCCATCAGCCGAGCTATTCGATGCTCAACCGCTGGATCGAGACCGAATTGCTCGGCACGCTCGACCAGCTCGGCACCGGCTGCATCGCCTTCTCGCCGATCGCGCAGGGCATGTTGAGCGACCGTTATCTCAACGGCGTGCCCGCCGACGCGCGCGCGGCCAAGGGCGGATCGTTCAAGGCCAGCCTGATCAAGCCCGAGACGATCGAGCATATCCGCGCGCTCAACGAGATCGCGAAGAAGCGCGGCCAGAGCCTGGCGCAGATGGCGATCGCGTGGGTGCTGCGCGATCCGCGCGTGACCTCGGCTTTGATCGGCGCGCGCACGGTCGAGCAGCTCGACGATTCGCTCGATGCAGTGAAGAACCTGTCCTTCACGCAAGGCGAACTCGACGCGATCGACGCGCATGCGCGCGACAGCGGCATCAATATCTGGAGCGGATCGTCCGACATCAAGCAGGTGCCGGCGGGTACGAAAGGCTAGATGGCAGCCTGCCGGTGGCTGGCACGCCGGAAACGCCAGTTGGCGAGGTGCGCGGCGGCGATGCACAGGCTGCCGAGCACCGTCACCGGCGTCTCGAGCGGCGTCTCGCCCCAATGGATGGCGCCCAAGGCGAGCAAGGTCAGGCCGATGGTGCCCGCCATCAACGGCGCCGCCAGCCGATGGCGGCGATAGCCCGCGAACAACGCGCCGGCGGTCGCGGGAATCGCGAGCCCGAGCGCGATCAGGTGGAAATGTTCGGGGATCGGCAGCACCGACGACACCACCGGCAGCGCGGCGATCAGCAGCGGCAGCGCGAGGCAATGGATGAGGCAGGCGATCGTCGCCCCGACTGCGATTCCCTCGATAAGATCGTCTTTGCGCGCCATGATTGCCGCCAGATGGCCCCGTGCCGCGCAAAAAGCAATGATATATTGTATCATGTTCGTTTCGTTAGCGTTCGAACGTGCGGATGATAAGCTGAGCCGGCAATCGTGCGAGCAAGGCAATTGTTGGGAGATGTCGCTGACCATGCCTGATGTGCGGAAATCCAAGGCCGCTTTTCTGCTCGCTCTGCTCGGCACCTCCGCCTGCGCCGCGCAATCCCCGCTCCCTGTCCATGAAGGTGGCCGCGTCATCGCCAACAGCGACGGCAGCCTGAGCTTCGGCTGGCCCGCCACCTATTTCGAGAGCCGCTTCCACGGCACCGCGGTGTCGGTCAGCGTCGAGGCCACGGGCGACCGGCTGCAACTGCTGATCGACGGCGCACAGAAGGCGCTTCTGGTTCAGCCCGGCGCGACCAGCCTCACCTTCGCCGGGCTTGCCCCCGGCGACCATGTCGTGCGGCTGGAAAAAGTGACCGAGAGCCAGACCGGCGGCAGCCGCTTTATCGGCTTCTATCCCGCCGGGGGCAGCACCCCACTTCCGCCGCCGACCTACGCCCGCCAGATCGAGTTCATCGGCGACAGCTACACGGTGGGTTACGGCAACACCGCACGCGGCACGAACTGCACGCGGCCCGAGGTGCACGATTTGACCGACAGCCAGCAAGCGTTCGGGCCGACGCTCGCCCGAGCCGTTGGCGCGGATTATCGGGTCAACGCCTATTCGGGCTTCGGCATCGTCCGCAATTATGGCGGCGCCGCGCCGGGGCAGAGCATGGTCCTGCTCTATCCGCGGCTGAAGCCCGACGACGCGACCCACCTCGAAACGGATTCCGGTGCGTGGCGGCCGCAGGTGATCGTGATCAACCTCGGCACCAACGATTTCTCGACCCCGGTCCATGCGGGCGAGACCTGGACCAACCAGGATGCGCTCGCCGCCGACTATCGCGCCAAATATGTCGCCTTCGCGCGCATGCTGATGGCGAAACAGCCGCAGGCACATCTGATCCTGATGGGCTCGGATGCATTCTACGGCCAGGTCGAGCAGATCGCGGCGACGCTCAACCGGGATGCGCATCAGCCGGTGGCCACTTTGCATTTCAGCGGCCTCGAAATGACGGGGTGCGACTATCACCCCTCGCTCAAGGACGACCGGACACTGGCGGCGAGCCTGCAGGCCCTGCTCGACCAGCATCCGGACTATTGGAACGGCGCGCGCTAGCGGATCGGCAGCTCGAACGGCGTCGCTGGCAGGCTGGCATCGCTGACTGTGCAAATCGGGCTGTCTGCCCAGCAATAGCGCACGCGCGTCGCAGCAGCGTCCGCGGCCAGCACCACCCGGTTGCCGTCGACATGGCCCGGCACGACGTGGCAGCTATCGTCCCGCACGCCGCAAAGCTCGAACGGCACCGCGTCATTGCCCTTGGCCTGCAGCTTGCCGTCCAGTCCGGCGAAGCTGACCAGGATGTTCTTTCCGGTGCGCCTCGCCGCCACCGGCTCGGGCCCCGAGGCGGAGAGCTTCGCACTATAAGCGATATGGTCGATCGCTCGGGACAGGCGCGCGGCGACCGGACGCTTCCTGGGCGGGTGGAGATTATTGGCGTCGCCCAGATCGACCGTCACCACCAGAGCCGCGAGCGGATCGCCCGCGACCGCGCGGCGCTGCGCCTCGCGCAAGGCGGCCCAGTCGCTGTCGGCGGGCGGCGTTATCTTGGGACCGTAATTGGGAAGCTGGATCACTGCGACGGGCAGGTCCCTGCCGAAATCTGTGCGCCACTGAGCGATCAGCGCACGCAACCGCGCGGTATAAGCCAGCCGGGTCGCGGCGTCGCTCTCGCCCTGATACCAGGCCACGCCCTTGAGCCCGTACGCGCCCATCGGCGTGACCATCCCGTTCTGGATCGTGCCGACACCCGCGATCGCATCCCACGGCGCGCGCGGCGGCTGATCCTTGAATTCGCTGACCTGCCGATAGAGCCACTGACCGTCGAGCGGCACGCGGCTGCCGTCGGCGAACTCGATCGCGCGCATATCGCCGGGGCCCAGGATTCCGCCGTCGGCCCAGGTGTTGAAGTCGTTGACCACGATCACATTCTCGCCCGCGACCAGCACGCCCGGCGCGATCGGGTAACGCCGCTGCGGATAGCCCCAGCCGGTGCCGACCGGATGCCCGTTGACCCAGGTCTGGTCGAGATCGTCGACCGGCCCCATCAGCAAAGCCGCGCCCTTGGCCGCCTGCTCCGCCGTCAGCGTGATCGTGGTGCGGTACCACATCAGCCCGACGAAATTGTCGAGCGCCGGGATATGCCAGGTCGCCCAATGGTCGAGCGCGGGCACCGGCTTCCAGCTCGCATCAGGCTTGAAGGTCGCCGCCCAGGGCGTGGCCTCGGACGAATCCTTCTCGTGCGCGGCCCACCACTTTTCCCAGATGTCGCCCCATTGCCGGTTGGCGGCGAACACATCCTTTCCAAACAGACTGACGATCGAAGCGGTTCTCGCATCGCCCCCGGTCGCCAGATAAGCCGGCGTCTTGAGCCAGGCGCTGATCGCCGAACCGCCCCAGCTATTGTCGATCAGGCCGAGCGGCACGCCGTTGCGTTCGGCGCGCAAACCCTGCGCCATGAAGAAGCAAACCGCAGAGAAATCGCCGCTGCTGTCAGGCCCGGCGACCTTCCACTCGGCAGCCTTTGGCAGCCGCGTAAGCGGGATCGCGCTCGAATATTGCGGGATGGTGAGCAGGCGGATGCCAGTATCGGCGGAATGGGCGACCTCGTCCTTGCCGTTGACGCTCGCGCCGACCGGCCATTCCATGTTGGACTGGCCGGAGCACATGAAGACGTCGCCGACCATAACGTCGTTGGCCGCGAGCGCGTCGTCGCCCGCATGCGCCGACAGCCTATAGGGGCCACCCGCTTTTATCGGCGCCAGCGTCGCGCGCCAGCTGCCGTCGGCGCCCGCGGTCGCGGTCGCATGATCGGGCCCGAGCGCGACATCGACCTTCGCACCCGGCGCGGCCTCGCCCCACACCGCGATCGGCCGGTCGCGCTGAATCACCGCATGATCGGCGAACATCGGATCGAGCAGGCGCGGCGCGGCCTGCGCCACGGCAGGCGCGAACGCGGCGAGCGCCGTCGCCGCCATCAAAACGGATTTCGCCATCGGCTACCCCCCTCCATGCGCGCTGTTTGCGCGTCAATTCTTCCTATAGCGGCTCCAAAGCCGCTGTGAACGCGACCAATGGCTAAATTGCATTGGCTCGATCGCACCGATAGAGGCCGAAGAGAGGTAGCCGCACCGAGCCGCCCGATCAGGAGAGCGTGATGGACAAAGGTCTGATTGGGCTCGCCGCCCTCCTCCTCTCGCTGGGCAGCGCGGCCGACGCGGCAACGCTGGCGGCAGGCGATCTCCGACCCGCGACCAGCCTCGACGGCGCCTGGCATTATTCGGTCGATCCCTATCGCGACGGCGAAGCGGGTTTCCATGGCGAGGCGCCGGGCAAATCCAGCCGCCGCTATGCCGATGTCGATGTCGAGGCCGCGATGAAGGCCAATCCGACCGCGCTCTACGAATATGACATGGACCAGTCGCCGGTCGCGACCTTGCCCTCGTCGTGGCTGACCCACGCGCCCGAGATGCGCTATTATCAGGGCCTCGTCTGGTACGAGCGCAAGTTCGACGCGCAACCCAAGCCCGGCATGCGCCAGTTCCTGCGCTTCGGCGCGGTCAATTATCGCGCGACCGTGTGGCTCAACGGCAAGCAGGTCGGCACGCACGAAGGCGGCTTCACCACCTTCGCGATCGAGGTGACCGGCGCGCTGCGCGCGGGCGAAAACCGGATCGTCGTCGCCGCGGATTCGCAGGCGAGCGACACCACCATCCCCCCCTCGGTCACCGACTGGGAAAATTACGGCGGCATCACCCGCAGCGTGCGGCTGATCGAGACGCCGGCGACCTATGTCGACGATGCCTGGGTGCGGCTGACGCCGGACGGCAGGATCGCGGTCGACGCGAAACTCGATGGGCCGACGGCGGCCAACCAGGCGATCGGCTTCCGCATTCCCGAACTGCATGTGACGCTGTCGGGCAAAACCAATGCGGACGGCAGCTGGTCGGGTTCGGTCGCCGCGCCGCGCGGCCTGCAGCGTTGGTCGCCCGACACGCCCCGGCTCTACGACATCGCCGTCGCGAGCGGCAGCGACACGCTGACCGACAAGGTCGGCTTCCGCACGATTGCCACCAAGGGCAAGCAGATCCTGCTCAACGGCAAGCCGATCTACCTGCGCGGCATCTCGGTCCATGAGGAAGAGATCGGCGCCAATCCCGGCCGCGCGATCACGCCCGAGGCCGCGCATCAGTTGCTCAGCCTGGTCAAGGACGGGCTGCACGGCAATTATGTCCGCCTCGCCCATTATCCCCATTCGGAGGTGATGACGCGTGAGGCCGACAAGATCGGCCTGCTCGTGTGGAGCGAGATCCCGATCTACTGGCGCGTCGCCTTCGACAATCCCAAGGTGCTGGAAAAGGCCAGGGCGATGCTGGCCGAGGAGATAGCACGCGACCGCAACCGTGCCGCGATCATCATCTGGTCGATCGCCAACGAAACGCCGGTCAGCGAGCCGCGCAACAAGTTTCTGTTCACGCTCGCCGACGATGTCCACCGGATCGATCCGACGCGGCTCCTGTCCGCCGCCTTGCTCAACGAGCGCGGCACGGTCGACGGCCATGCCGAGATGATCCTCAACGACCCGCTTTCCGCCAAGGTCGATGTCGTCGCGATCAACACCTATAATGGCTGGTATACCGACGATAAGCTCGCCGACGTGCCCAACATCACGTGGCGCGTACCGGCCGACAAGCCGCTCGTCTTCTCCGAGCTCGGCGCCGACGCCAAGGCCGGCTTCCACGATCCGCAGACGATGCGGAAGGAATCGGAGGACTATCAGGCCGCCTATCTCCGGGCGACGCTCAAGATGGCGGACAAGATCCCGACGCTGACCGGCATGAGCCCGTGGGTGCTCAAGGATTTCCGCTCGCCGCGCCGTCAGCACCCGGTGTTTGAACAGGGCTGGAACCGCAAGGGCCTCATCTCGGAGACTGGCGAGCGCAAAATGGGCTTCGCCGTGCTGGCGGATTATTACGCGAAGAAGGCGGCAGAGGCCGCCTCACCGGAAAAATAAGCGTCATTCCCGCGAAGGCGGGAATCCATATTCTCGAACGGTACAGCTTATGGATTCCCGCCTTCGCGGGAATGACGAATGGAGGGATGAGCGTGCGTAAGATCGTCTTGCTATGCATGACAGCGCTGGCCGGGCCGGCGCTCGCCGCGCCCAATCTCAAGCTCAATGACCTGGGCTATTTCGCCGAGCCGGGACTGAATGTGATGTCGTTCAGCGACTATTATCCGGACGGCCACCAGACGGGCGTCACCATCATCCAGCATGGCGTACGCGTCGCCGCCAATGGCGATCTCCGGCTGGAAGCCTCGCCCGGCCAATGGTCGCCGATGCCCGCGACCGGCGAACGCACGGTCGATGCCGCGACCAACACCGTGTCGCGCCGCCTCTCCTTTCCCGATCCCGCCAAGGATCGCACCGGTTTCAACCCGATCGTCTATCCCGATTTGAAAATGGGTTACACGGTCAGCGTGACGCCGCTCGATGGCGACAGCTTCCGCATCCGCGTCGATCTCGACCAGCCTTTGCCCGAAAAATATGTCGGCAAGGTCGGCTTCAATCTCGAACTCTTTCCAGGCGATCTATTCGGCAAGTCCTGGCTGCTCGACAAACAGTCGGGCATCTTCCCGCGCCAGGCCGACGGGCCGATGACGCCCGACGCCGACGGCGAGCAGATCGCCGCCCCGCTCGGCACCGGCAGCACCCTGGTGGTCGCGCCCGAGAGCGACAGGCAGCGCCTGACGATCCACAGCGACACCGGCGCGCTCGCGCTGATCGACGGGCGCGGCAACCTCAACAACGCGTGGTTCATCGTGCGCGGGCTGGTGCCGGCGGGCGCGACCAAAGGCGCGATCGAATGGACGGTCACGCCCAACGTCGTTCCCGGCTGGAAATATGCGCCGGTGCTGCAGGTCTCGCAGCTCGGTTATGCCGCGCACCAGCCCAAGCAGTTGGTGATCGAGCAGGACCCTGCCGACACCGTCACGGACACGGCGCACCTCTATCGCCTTACTCCCGCCGGCCGCACCGAGGTCAAGAGCGGCGCACCGTCGGAATGGGGCCGCTTCCTGCGCTATGGCTATCGCACCTGGGACTTCTCCGACGTGACCACGCCGGGCATGTATGTCGTCACCTATCGCGACAAGGAAAGCCAGGTCTTCAAGATCGGCGACGACGTCTATGATCGCTACGCCTGGCAGCCGACGCTCGAATATTTCCTGCCGGTCCAGATGTGCCACATGCTGGTCGAGGAGAAATATCGCGTCTGGCACGGGCTCGACCATGTCGACGATGCGCTGATGGCGCCCACCAATCTCAATCATTTCGACGGCTACGTGCAGGGTCCGTCGACGCTGACCAAATATAAGCCGCTGGAGCATGTGCCCGGTTTGGACGCGGGCGGCTGGCACGATGCGGGCGATTACGATCTGCGCGTCGAAAGCCAGATGGGCACGACCTGGCTGCTGGCGAAAATGATCGAGGAATTCGGCCTCGATTATGACGCGACCACGATCGACGAGGCGAAGAAGCTGGTCGAGATTCACCAGCCCGACGGCAAGAACGATGCGGTTCAGCAACTGGAGCATGGCCTGCTGACCGTGCTCGGTGGCTATGACGCGCTTGGCCGCCTCTATCGCGGCATCCAGGACGCGACTTTGCACCAATATACGTTGCTGGGAGAAGCGGCGAACGCGACCGACAATGTCGTCGGCAAGCCGGTCGCGGGCCTCGGCACTTACTTCCAGAGCGTGCCCATCCCCGCCGACGACCGGCTGGTTTTCACCGAGGACAATCCCAATCGCGAGATCGAGGTCGCGGCCCAGCTCGCGACCGTCGCGCGCGTGATGAAGAGCCGCGATTCCGTCGTCGCCGCCGATGCGCTCGCCGCCGCGCGCGACATCGAAGCCAAGGCGATCGACCGCGCGACCAATGTCGAGGGCAAGGCGTTCGCGCTGGCCGAACTCTACCGCACCACCGGCGAGAAGCCGTACATGGACCGGCTGATCGCGATGAAGGCGGATATCGTCGCGCATGTCGACCGCGCCGGCTGGGCGGTGGCATCGGTGATCGACCAGGTACCCGATGCCGCGTTCAAGCGTGACTTGCGCACCGCGGTCGCGGCCTATGAAGCGAAACTCGCCGCCAGCGCCAAATCGGATTCGCCTTATGGCGTACCATATCAGCCCGACATCTGGGGCGCGGGCTGGACGATCCAGGAATTCGGCGTGAAGCAGTGGCTGCTCCACAAGGGCTTCCCCGATCTGGTGCCCACCGCCAATTTCGTGAACGCATTGAATTTCGTGCTCGGCGTCCATCCGGGCGAGAACAACGCCTCCTTCGCGAGCGGCGTCGGCGCACATTCGGCGACCACCGCTTACGGCTTCAACCGCGCCGACTGGGCCTACATTCCAGGTGGCGTCGTCTCGGGCACGGCCTTGATCCGGCCCGATCTGCCCGAGCTCAAAGTTTGGCCTTACTTCTGGCAGCAGACCGAATATGTGCTCGGCGGCGGCGAGACCAATTACATGTTCCTGGTTCTCGCGGTGAACCAGCTCTACGCGAAGGGTAAGGCCCAGTGAGGTTTGTTGCGATTGCCGCGGTTGCGGCGTGTGTTTACGCTCCGGCTCTGGCCGGTCCGGTCGTCCCGTTCGTGCATATCCCCGGCGGCTCGGTCGGCTTCGGCAAGACCGCCGACGGGCGCACCGCGCGCCTCTACACGCTCACCAACAAGAACGGGACGGTCGTCCGCTTCACCGATTATGGCGGGCTGATCACCGAGATCCAGACGCGTGACCGCGTCGGCAAGCGCGCGAATGTCGTCCTTGGCTTCAAGAGCGCGGCCGAATATCAGGCGCGCAACGGGCTCTACGGCTTCGGTTCGCCGATCGGGCGCTATGCTGGCCGCATCGGCAATGCCCGCTTCAGCCTCGACGGCAAGGCCTACAGCTTCACGCCGAACAACGGAGCCAACCTGCTCCATGGCGGCGCGCCGGGTTACAATACGCGCTACTGGAGCGTGTCGATGCGCCCGCTCAGCATCAATCACGGCGCGGTGCTGACCCTGGTCAGCCCCGACGGCGACCAGGGCTTCCCCGGCAAGCTCACGATCCAGATGCGCTACACGCTGACCGAGCATGACGAGCTGCGGATCGATTATCGCGCGACCACGACCAGGCCGACCGTGCTCAACCTCACCAACCACAGCTATTTCAACCTCGCCGGCGAGGGCAATGGCGACGTCGGCGGGCATCTGATCCAGATCCGCGCCAACAGCATCGCCGAACCCGACGCCAACCTGCTGCCGACCGGCCGCATCGTCGAGGTGACCGGCCCCTATGATCTGCGCGGCCCGCACGTAATGCGCGACGGCATCGCCGCACTCAAGACGATGGGCCAGACCGGTTATGACACGCCCTATGTGCTGGCCAATGCGCCACGCAAGACGCCGGTGCTGGCGGTGCGCGTGACCGAGCCGATATCGGGCCGGATGATGGAGGTCTATACGACCGAACCGTCGGTGATATTCTTCACCGCCAACCATCTCCAGGGCATCGACAAGGGACCGAGCGGGCGGCCCTACATCCAGCATGCTGGCTTCGCCTTGGAGACGCAGCATCTGCCCGACAGCCCCAACCACCCGGAATGGCCGACCACCGTGCTGCGCCCGGGCCAGGTGTTCAAATCGACCACGATCTACAAGTTCGTGACCCCGGTCGACCGGCTGCATAGCTGATATCTGACTGACGTCGGTGCCGCACCGGCCCGCACCCCCACCCGATCTCCCAACAGGTTATTCTATGGGAGGTCGGGTGGGGGTGCGGGCCGGTGCGGCCTCTGCAACAAAAACGGCACGAAGGGGCGGGCGCGGCGTTGGACTCCCTTGAAGAGGAGAACCCAATGGCAAGCCAGCCCCCTACCCCCGAAATCCCGACCGACGCGCCGGTCGACGATCCGATCCCGACGCCGATCGACCCGATTCCGCCCATCCCGACCGATCCGGTGACGAACGGTGCGGCCGGAAGCCCGTTGATCGAAGGCCCCTGAGGCTGATCGTTGTCGGTGGAAGCGCCACGCGCTTCCACCGATGGCGTGGATCAGGCTCAAACCATTCACCTCTTTTCAACCTTGATGCGACAATATCCGGCGCATGATCCCGATGCGCTACATCTTCCGCAGCCGCTGGGCGGCGCTGGCCTGGGCGGCAGGCATCTGTTTCAGCGCGGTGCATTTCGCCGGCGGCGACGCTGCCAAGGTAGAGGTGAATGCCGCCAACAGCACCGACGGCAGCGCCGCGCAAACCGCAGCCCTGATCGCCGACCTGCAATAGGCGCTGATTTTTTCGGCGCGCGGCGGCGTAACGACTACAATTGTAATTGAAGGTTCAGGTTCGGCCTGCCACAAGGCGTTCGACATTGCCTTGGGGACGATGCCGATGCTCGCGACCAGCCGATCCTTGCTGCACCGAACCGCCTCTGCCATCGGCTGGTGGGCGTCGTCCGATCGGGCCTCAGGCGGGCCCGCACCTCTGCCGCACACGCTCGAGACGATCGCCGAAACCGCGGTCGAAGGCGGCTATAGCGCCGGCATAGGTCTCGGTTTCTGCGTGCCGATCAAATGCCCCGCCACATCCGCGTTCGGCCACGCCAATCTCGAAACCGCAACCCGCGTCCACGAGGACAGCCTGTTCCGGATCGGCGCCTGCACGCGCCAGTTCACCGCCGCCGCGATCCTGTTGCTGGCGGAGCGGAGCCTGCTCCGCCTGACCGACCGCCTCGACCTGTTCCTGCCCGGCGAAACCGGTGCCGACCGGATCAGCGTGCGCGACCTGCTGATCGCCGACAACGCGGCTTATGCCTTGCTCGGACGGATCGTCGAACATGCCACCGGCGAAAGCTTCGCCGGCTTCGTCACCGACAACCTGCTTGTCCCGGCCGGCATGATCGCGAGCCGTTTCCCCGACCCGACCCAGATCACCCCCCATCGCGCGTCGGGCTATCGGCTTGCCGCCGATCGGGCGCACGACTTCCGCAATGCGGGCGCGGGCCACGGCGCACCCGCCGCCGACGGCCTCCACGCGACCGCGGGCGACCTGCTGCTCTGGAACCGTGCGCTCTACAGCGGGCGGCTGCTGGCGCGCGCGACGGTCGATCTCCTGATCGCCGCCAGCGCCGAAAGCAGCCCCTGCCCGATCCTCGCCCCCGTCCTCGACCGCCAGGCGCGCGGCTTCGGGATCGAGGTCGGCAAGATATTCGGGCGGCGCGCCTTCTGGCAGCGCGGCCAGGCACCGGGCTTCGACACCTGGCTGTTCCATTTCCCCGACGATCGCGCCGATCTGGCCTTGCTTGCCAACACCGAACAGGGCGCGGCGACGATCCTCGAACCGATGCTGCGCGCGATCCTTAGAGTTTAGTTGTTCGACTAACGTCGAAGCCGCACCGGCCCGCACCCCCACCCGGCCTCCCAACAGGTTATTCTATGGGAGGCCGGGTGGGGGTGCGGGCCGGTGCGGCTCAACCGAAAACGCGTTTAAACCAGCCGGCTCTGCTTGAGCGCGGCTTCGATGAAGCTCGCGAACAAGGGATGCGGATCGAACGGCTTCGACTTCAATTCCGGGTGGAATTGCACGCCGACGAACCAGGGATGATCGGGCCGCTCGACGATTTCGGGCAGTTCGCCGTCGGGCGACATGCCGGAAAAAACCATCCCGCCCTTTTCGAGCGCGTCGCGATAATGGACGTTGACCTCGTAGCGGTGGCGATGGCGCTCCGAAATGTCGGTCGAACCGTAAATGGTCGATGCGTGGCTGTTGCCGGTCAGTACGGCGTCATAGGCGCCGAGCCGCATGGTGCCGCCCAGATCGCCCCCCTGCTCGCGTTTTTGGATGCCCTCGGCGCTCATCCATTCGGTGATCATGCCGACGACGGGTTCGTCGGTCGGGCCGAATTCGGTGGTCGAGGCCTTCGCGATCCCCGCCGTGTTCCGGGCGCCTTCGATGCACGCCATCTGCATGCCGAGGCAGATGCCGAAATAGGGCACCTTGCGTTCGCGTGCGAAGGTGACGCTCGAAATCTTGCCCTCGCTGCCGCGCTCGCCGAAGCCGCCCGGCACGAGGATCGCGTTCATCGGCTCGAGCTTGGCCGCGATCTCCGCTTCGTCCTGTTCGAACAATTCGGCGTCGAGCCAGCGGATATTGACCTTCACCCGATTGGCGATGCCGCCATGGACCAGGGCTTCGTGCAGCGACTTGTAGGCATCCGGCAGGCCGACATATTTGCCGACCACGCCGATCGTGACCTCACCCTCGGGATTTTCGAGCGCGTCGACGATGTCGTGCCAGCGGCGCAGGTCGGGCGGGCTGCCCGGCTCGATATGGAAGGCGTGCAACACCGCTTCGTCGAGACCCGCGGCGCTATACTGGATTGGCACCGCATAGATGCTGGTCGCGTCGAGCGCGGGGATGACCGCGCTCAGCGGCACGTTGCAGAACAAGGCGATCTTGGCGCGCTCATTCTCCGGCAGCTCACGCTCGCAGCGGCAGACCAGCACGTCGGGCTGGATGCCGAGGCTGGTCAGATCGCGCACGCTATGCTGGGTCGGCTTGGTCTTCAGCTCGCCCGCCGCCGCGATGTACGGCACGAGCGTGAGGTGGACAAAGCAGGTCATGTCGCGGCCGAGATCGTTCCGCAACTGGCGGATCGCCTCCATGAACGGCAGGCTCTCGATATCGCCGACCGTGCCGCCGATTTCGCACAATACGAAATCGAGATCGTCGACCTCGGCGCGCGCGAATTCCTTGATCGCGTCGGTCACGTGCGGGATCACCTGCACGGTCGCGCCGAGATAGTCGCCGCGCCGCTCGCGCTGGATGATCGACTGATAGATCCGGCCCGATGTGATGTTGTCCGACTGCCGCGAAGGCACGCCGGTGAACCGTTCGTAATGCCCCAGATCGAGGTCGGTCTCCGCCCCGTCGTCGGTGACGTAGACCTCCCCATGCTGATACGGGCTCATCGTGCCCGGATCGACATTGAGGTAGGGATCGAATTTCCGAATGCGCACACGGTATCCGCGCGCTTGCAAGAGCGCCGCGAGCGACGCCGCCATAAGGCCCTTGCCAAGCGAGGAGACCACGCCGCCGGTTATGAATATGAACCGCGCCATGGGAGAAAAGGCTTAGCGGCTCGAATCCGGAATAAGCAAGGGGCCTGTCGCCGCCGCCCTCCTAAATATTTTTAGTGCGCGAGCGGGACAGCCGAATTGTCGGCGGGCGCCGGAGCGGGCGCGGCCGGCGCGGCGGCGGGTGCCGAAACCGGCGCGGGCGTCGAATGCGCCAGACTGGTGTCGATCCGGGTCGGGCTCTTCTGCATCGTCGCGAGCGCGGCCAGCGTGATCGACAGCACGACGAAGATCGTCGCCAGGATCGCGGTGGTACGCGTCAGGAAGTCAGCCGCGCCGCGTGCGCTCATCAGCCCGGCCGGGTTGCCGCTGGAGGCGAGACCGCCGCCTTCGGAACGCTGCATGAGAATGACGCCAACGAGCGAGGCCGCGATCAACGCGTGCACGACGAGAAGGAAGGTAAGCATGGGACCGGGCCGTTAGCGGAAGCGGGGGGTGCGAGCAACTCTTAGCCCCGATATTACGAAATCCATATGATGGGAGGACGTTACCCGTCTCGCTTTCGCATGGGGGCCGGCGTCATAGATCCGGACGCATCGGGCCGTTGTGTGGGCAACCGCGCCGCCTGGGTGATCCAGGATGTGACCGCGCGTCAGCGTGTGCCGTCCTGATTAAGGACGAGCATATGACCAAGTCATCAAAGCAAGGCATAAGCGCCGACGGTGGGCATAACCGGACGGTCGAACCGGGGAGCGTGCGGCGTCGACGCAAGCTGATGCCCTGGCTCGTCGGAATCCTCGCCGTCGTGATATTTCTGCTCTTGGCGCATTGACCGCGCCAGTGCCCGAATGCCAGCCAGCGTGAAGCCTAATGCGCGCGATGCGGAGACTATTACGCGGCAAGCGCCCGGTAGAGCAAAATAGCCAGGACACCGATCGTGCCAACGATCCAGGGCAGATACATGCGAAGCCGCCGGTTCATCCCCGTGCGCGAGATGGTTCGCGACGTCGCCTCTTCCGCGCCGGCGATCGAAGACGCCGTCCCCCGATCGGCCGATCGCTTCCGGTCCGTCGGCATAGTGACATTGACCAGGAACAGCGCCCCGCCCAGCATGACTACGGGACTCGCCATCACAAGTGCAAATTCCAACACAGACTTCATCGACATCGGGAATGCTCGAAGCCGGAAACGTCCGGCGCGGCGCGGCGCAACGGTGCGTCACCAACCTCCATTTGCCCATGTAAGGCATAGGGTATCGAGACGAGCCACGAGGCTTGTGCATAGTATTTTCATAGCCGCCGCGCAGAGCCGGCCTGCAGCTATTCACCGCATGAAATGGCGGAACAGCATCAGGATGAGCGCCAATAGCACGGTAATTTTCAGGATCTGTGCAAGGCCCGTCGGACTGACGCCAATACCCTCCCACCGGCTCGACTTACGCGGCGGAGGCGTTGATTGGGCCCACGGACCCGGATGTTCCGGCGGCTCTTGTTCGGTGTTCACGCAGAGCCGGATATGCGGCCTTCCCGTTTGAAAGCGAGATCGACGCCCGGCGCACGCATAGTGATTGCGTATGTCCCGGCTTTATCCCGCCGTCTTCTCCAGCAGATCGTGCCGGCGCAGCGCGTGGCGCAATTGGTCGTAGGTCAGCTTGAGCGCGACCGCGGTCGCGCGCTGGTTGAAACGGCAGCGGGCGAGCGCCGCCTCCAGCAATTGCCGTTCGTAATTGTGGCAGGCGGCGCGCAAATCGTCACAGTCTTGGTTCGATTGCACACTGGCCGGCGCAGGCAGGGCTGCGGCGGACGCGGGCGCCTCCTCCTCCATCGGCCGCTGCGCTGTCATGCGATAGGGTGAGGCGAACGGATCGAACTGGATCTCGCCCACCGGCTTGTCGGTCTCGTCCCAGCGATAGACCGCGCGCTCAACCACATTGCGCAATTCGCGGACATTGCCGGGCCAGTCATACGTATCGAGCTGCTCGGCCGCGAGCTTGCCGAAGCCTGGCCAGCGCGGCCAGCCCAGCTCGGCCGCCATGCGCCGCGCGAAATGATCGGCCAGCACCGGGATATCGCCTTCGCGCGCACGCAACGGCGGCAGCGTAATCACCTCGAAACACAGGCGATCGAGCAAATCGGGGCGGAAGCGGCCCTTGTCGACCAGGGCCGGCAGATGCTCGTTGGTGGCCGCGACGATGCGCACATCCACCCGGATGGGGCGCGACGAACCGATCCGGTTGACCTCGCCATATTCGACCGCGCGCAGCAGCCGCTCCTGCGCGCCCTGTGACAAGGTCGCCAGTTCGTCGAGGAACAAGGTGCCGCCATCGGCTTCCTCGAACCGCCCCTGCCGCGCCTTGGTCGCCCCCGTGAAGGCGCCCGCTTCGTGGCCGAACAATTCGGCTTCGATCAGGGTTTCGGGCAAGGCCGCGCAATTCATCGTCACCAGCGGCCCGGCCCAGCGCGGGCTCAGGCGATGGAGCCGTTCGGCGACCAATTCCTTGCCGGTACCGCGCTCGCCGATCACCAGCACCGGGCGGTTGAGCGCCGCCGCGCGGCTGGCGCGTTCGACTGCGTCGAGGAAGGGTCCCGACTGGCCGATGAACTGGGCTTCGCGATCCATGCCGACAGGTTGGCGGATTTTACCACTATTTGGCAAGTGCCAATGTCCGCCGGTCGGCCTGAATCTGTAAATTTATCGCGGTCTTCCGCCAATTTCTAAGTTTGGCACGCCTTCTGCAAAGCTTCTGGCAACCCGGGCAAACCGGTCATCATCAAGAATGCTAAGGTTCAGGAGGACATGATGTTCAATTTCGACAAGAGCGATTTTCAACGGTTCGCGGTTTCCGCAGTCGGCGCGCTGGCACTGACCGCCGCCTCGGTGGTCGCCGCCGTCGGCCCCGCCAAGGCCGCCAGCTACAATGCGCCGCTGACGGTGCAAGATTGGCAGGCGAGCGTGGAGAACCGGCTCGACACGATCTACGAGGCGACGACGGTCTATCAGCCGCAGCACCTGGCGGTCGCCACGGTCGCGGTGCGCTTCACCGCGGATGGCGATTATGCCGGCGCCGCGCTGGCGAAATCGTCGGGCGACAATCTGGTCGACAATCGCGCGCTGAATGTGGCCCGCAGCGTCCGCTATCCCGCCTTGCCGGCAGGCTATCGCGGCAGCCCGGCGACGGTGCGCGTGACGCTCTATTTCGGCGACGCTGCGGCGGAGGCAGAATATGCTGACCGCAAGGCCGATCAGCGCAACACCCAGGTCGCTTTCATCGAAACCGACAATGGAATGACATTCGCCGCACGGTAACGCGGCGAACTTCCGGGGCGGGTGGTCCCTTAGCCCGCCCCGGATTACAACAGGGCCAGAGTTCGGCCGGAACGCGTAAAGACAGGAGCTAGACGGACATGGGAATTTTCTCCCGCACACGAGACATCATCGCCGCCAATATGACCGATCTGCTCGATCGGGCTGAGGATCCGGCGAAGATGATCCGCATGATCATCCTCGAGATGGAGGAAACCCTGGTCGAGGTCCGTGCGTCCGCCGCCCGCCACATCGCCGATCAGAAGGAAATGCGCCGCCAGATCGGCAAGCTCAACGCGGTCCAGGAAGGCTGGATCGAAAAGGCCGAGCTCGCTCTGTCGCGCGGCCGCGAGGATCTCGCCAAGGCCGCGCTGACCGAGAAGCAGAAGGCCGGCGATCTCGCCGAGCAGCTGCATGAAGAGATTTCGGCGATCGACGAGGCGCTGTCGAGCTGCGAGACCGACATCACCAAGCTCCAGAACAAGCTGCGCGAAGCCCGCGCCCGTCAGAATTCGGTCTCGACCCGTCTCGAATCGGCGCACAACCGCACCCGTCTGCGCGAAATGTATGCCGGCCAGAAGGTCGAGGACGCCTTCTCGCGCTTCGAACTGCTCGAGCGCCGTGTCGATTATGCCGAGGGCCGCGCCGATGCCGCCGGCCTGGGCCAGGAGAAGAGCCTCGAGGAGGAAATCTCCGAGCTGCGCTCCGCCGACAAGGTCGATGCCGAACTGGCCGCGCTCAAGGCGCGCGTCGCCGGCACGTCGGCCGCCCCGAGCCCGGAGGCTGAATAATGGATGGTCCCGAATTCCTGATCGCGGTCACCGCGATCCTGACGCTCTTCGTCGGGCTGCCATGGCTGGTCTTCCACTATGTCACCCAGTGGAAGAAGAACGGCTCGCTCACGGTCGAGGATGAGAATCTGCTCGACGAGCTCCATGCGCTTGCCCGCCGCCTCGACGACCGGATGAACACGATCGAACGGATCGTCGCCGCCGACAGCCCAAGCTTCCGTCCCGCTTTGCGCGACGTCCGTGAAGGCGACGAGGATTTCGAACTGCCCCGCTCGACCGAGCGGGCCACCCGCACCCGCCGGCGCGAGCATTGAGCCAACGCGCACACTATCGAACTGGGGAGTAGATCAATGACACCGCGCCGCACCCGCTTCTATCTCGACAAGCAGCATGGCAAGTTCCTGGGCGTCTGCGCCGGGATCGCCGATTATACCGGCATCGACGTCCTGCTCGTCCGCGTCGGCTTCGTGCTCGTGAACTTCGCGACGGGCTTCTTTGGTGGCTTCGGCTTCCTGGCCTATTTCCTGGTCGCGTGGCTGGCCGACAACAAGCCGCGCGAGCTGGACAACGAGGATCGCGAGGACCGCAAATTCTGGCAGAAGGTCCGCGCCCGGCCCGGCAATTCGATCCGCGACGTGCGCGCCTCGTTCCGCGACATCGATCGCCGCCTGGCCGACGTCGAGACGCACATCACCAGCCAGAACCGCCGCCTGGCGGACGAGATCGAAGCCCTGCGCTGATCCGCGGACCGCTTGGGAGTAGAACGATGCATAACTGGGGAATCCTCATCCCGATCGTCGCGATCATGGCCTGGGTCGCCAACAACTGGATCCGCGCCCGTCACGGCTATCCGTTGGAAGAAGGGCGCCGGAGCCGGCGCAATCGCCACGGTGTCGATCTGGACGCCGACCGCCAGGTCCAGCTCCTCTCCTCGGAGAACGAGAAACTGATCGGGCAGGTGCTGCGGCTGGAAGAGCGGATCGCGGTGCTCGAACGGATCGCGACCGATCCCGCGACCCGCCTCGACCGCGAAATCGAACAACTGCGCTGAGCTTTTGGGAAAGACCGAAAAATGGACAAGCTCTTCATGCTCGAACCCTATCTCCGCGCCGGGTTCATCCTGGGCGTGCTGGGGATCGGCGCCTGGGTGTTCACCACCTGGCTTCGGATCAAGCATGGCTATCCGCTCGAAAACGGATGGGGCCAGGCGGTCTATCCCAAGGCCACCAACGAGACGGCCGAGCGCATGAAACTGCTCACGTCCGAAAACGCCCAGCTTCGGGCCGAGCTCGGTTCGATCAAGGACCGGCTCGCCACCGTCGAACGCATCGTCACCGACCGCGGCTACACGCTCGATCACGAGATCGAGAAGCTGCGCAGCCCAACCAACTAAGGGGTTAGGATCATGGACTTCAATCCGCTTCTCATTCCGCTCCTGGCAATCAGCATCGGTCTGTTCGCTGTGATCGGCGGTGTGTTCGTCAAGCCGTGGCTCGCGCTCAAGCAGCGCAAGATGGAGCTGGAGGCCCAGATGGTCGCCGAGAAGGCCGCGCAATATGCGGCGCATACCGACCGGCTGGAACAGCGCGTCGCGGTCCTGGAGCGGATCCTGACCGATCGCTCGACCCAGTTGGGCGACGAAATCGAGCGTCTTCGCGACGCCCCGATCAACTAAGGGCAGAATCATGGTCGATCCACTCATCATCCCCATTTTCGGTATCATCATCGGTTTGCCCGCGATTTGCTTGGCCGTGACCAGCATCGTCAAGCGCGTGCTTCGCCACAGGGAGGCTATGGCGCAGATGCAGAGCGGAGAGCCCGCCGAACGCGCCGCTTATTATGCAGCCAAGATCGAGCGGCTGGAGCAGCGCATGGGCGTGATGGAGCGGATCCTGACCGATCGCTCGACCCAATTGGGCGACGAAATCGAACGGCTGCGCGACGCGCCGATCAACTGACAGCAATTTGAGGAAGGGGTTGGGCAGATGAGTTTCTGGAGTGCAATGGTGCTCATCGTCGCCATCAGCGCGATTGCGAGCGTGATACGGGCGAAACATGGCGTGATCCGCACCGGCCGCGGCAAGGAAGAGGCCTATATCGGCCATCGGCACGACGATGGCGAAGTCGTCGCCCTGCGCGCCGAACTTGGCCAGCTCAAGGATCGGATCGCCGTCCTCGAACGGATCGCGACCGAGAATGACCGCGGCGTGATGCTCGATCGCGAGATCGAAAAGCTCCGCAGCCAGCCCGCCAAGTGAAGAATCAGAGTTCGGTAGGAGAAGTTTGATGAACCCGTTCGAGATGGTGGTGCTGATCGTCCTGATCGGATCGATCGCCAGCGTCATCCGCGCCCGTTACGGCATCGTCCGCACCGGCCGGGGCAAGGAAGAAATGTTTGTCGGCAACCGGCAGAACGACGCCGAAGCCGATCGGCTGCGCGGCGAAGTCCACCAGCTGAAGGACAGGATCGCGGTATTGGAGCGGATCGTCACCGACAGCGACCGCAACCGCGGCATCGCGCTGGAACGCGAGATCGACGCCCTGCGTACGGACAAGGAGGCACGGCAATGACCGACCCATTGATGTGGACCGCCGTCAGCGGCGCAAGCCTGGCTGGCATCATGGTAGTGAGCGTGGCCGCGCTCAAGGGCTGGCGTGACTGGATCAACCTCCAGCGCCTGTCGATCGAGGGCCGTGGCCACAGCGCCGAGCCGGCTCATGGCGTGCCGAGTTCGGCCGCCCGGATCGAGCTCGCCGATCTCAAGGAACGCGTCCGCAAGCTGGAAGCGATCGCGGCGGGGGTCGATCTCTGACCCCCGCAATTTCTGGAAATCATTTGAATTACATGTACTTGATGCTGATACGCCCGATGAACGGAAAGTTGTTTTAAGTTCACGCAACCCGCGCAATGCGATTTCGTTCTGCTCCCGTCACCAAAGACGACGAGAGAGGAAATCCCCATGCGCAAGTTTATCCTGAGCGTGGCCATAGCCGCCCTGGCGGTCCCCGCCGCCACCCCGGCGCTGGCGCAGAATCATGGCCACCACGACAACGGCCGTCACGACAATGGCAATCACAACGGCCGCGACAATGGCCGCAACGGCGATTGGCAGCGTGGCCGCAATTATGACTGGAATCGCCCGGATCCCCGTTACGGCGGTTATGACGCGGCGCGTTATTATCACCCCGGCAATTACAGCGAGCGCCGCCTCGGCCGTCACGACCGGGTCTATCGCGGCAATGACGGCCGTTACTATTGCCGCCGCACCGACGGCACCACCGGCCTGATCGTCGGCGGCGTCCTCGGCGGTCTGCTCGGCAACGCGGTCGCCAATGGCCATTCCACCACGCTCGCGACCATCCTCGGCGCCAGCGGCGGCGCGCTGATCGGCAAGTCGATCGATCGCGGCAACGTCCGCTGCCGCTAAGCCTATCGACCGCTGGCGATAAAGCCTGATCGTGACTGGCGGGAGCAGCGCTCCCGCCAGCTGCGTGAATCAGGCTGTCAGATCAACCGCCGGCGGGTATCAGAACAGGCCGTGCCCCAGCATCAGCCGCACGATCGCAACGACCAGCACGATCAGGTTGAGATTGCGCCCCGCCTTTCCGCTCGACAGCGAGCCGACGATCAGGCCGACCACCGGCAAGGGTAGCAGGAACCAGTTCATCCATCCGAAGAAGGGGAGCAAGGCCAGCAGCAACGGGATGATTGCGACCGCACCGATCGCCAGCGACAGCAGGTTGAGCATGATCGACTCCTCAAGCGTGCTTATGGCGCGTGTCAAACTGTATTGCTAGCACAATACAGCAGGGCTATCATCCGCGTCAAAGGAGCCGTCTTATGCGCAAGAGCCTGATCCTGTGTTCGATCCCCTTGCTGGCGCTGGCCGCCTGCCACGCCGACGTTGACGTGAGCGACGTCGGCAACGGCCAGGACGGCGACAACGTCCATATCGCGATGCAGGACAAGAAAGACGGCGGCAGCGACGTCTCGGTCAACGTGCCGGGCTTCAACGCCAACGTATCGCTGCCCCATATCAACCTTGCCGGCCATATGGACCTGGACGGCATCAAGCTTGCGCCCAACACCAAGGTGAGCGGGCTCAATGTCGACGCGCACGACGATGACAAGGGCACCAATAATGGCGAGGGCGTCGTCCGCATGGCTTTCACCAACACCGACGGCCCCGCGGCGGTGATCGACCATTATGCCCGGTCGGCCGCGGATGCGGGCTATGGCGACATCGCCCGCACCGGTTCCTCGCTCAGCGCCAAGAAGGATGATAAGACCTTCGCGGTCGAGATCGGGCCCGACGGCAGCGGCAGCAAGGGCACGATCACCATCACGGGCAAGGACAATGATTGATGGCGATTGAGCTCTATCTGCTGGGCGCGACCCTGATCCTCGCGCTGGTGCAGATCCTGCTCACCGCGCACGTCCGCACGCGCCAATATGGCATCAAGTGGAATGCCGGCGCGCGCGACGCGAAGATGCCGCCGCTCGAAACCCTGCCCGCGCGGCTGCAGCGCGCGCAGGAAAACCTGTTCGAGACATTGCCGCTTTTCGTCGGCGCGCTGCTCGGCGCGGCCTATGCCGGGCGGCTTGGATTGCTCACCAATCTCGGCGCGCACCTCTATTTCTTTGGCCGCCTCATCTATCTGCCGCTCTATGCGGCGGGCATTCCCTATGTGCGCAGCCTGGTCTGGACGGTGGCCACGGGCGGGCTGGTATTGGTGATTGCGGGCCTGATGCTGGGTTAGGGTGGCCGGGAGGCGCCGCACCCGCTACAGCGCCGCCATGCCTCCCCTTCTTTTTGTCATGCTCGGCGGCGCGATCGGCGCCGGCTTCCGCTATCAGATCAGCGCGATCGCGCTGCGCAACCTCGGCCCCGACTTTCCGTGGGGCACGTGGATCATCAACCTGCTTGGCGGGCTGCTGATGGGCGTGCTCGCCGGCCTGCTGGTCAAGCAGTTCACGCCCGAACAGGGCGAACCGCTGCGGCTGTTGCTCGGCGTCGGCGTGCTCGGCGGCTTCACCACCTTCTCCGCCTTCAGCCTGGAGACGGCCAATATGCTGATCCGCGGCCAGTATGTGCTCGCGACGGCTTATGCCGTGTCGTCGGTCGCGGGATCGGTGATGTTCCTGTTCATCGGCCTCTATGTCGCGCGGACGCTGGCATGAGCGACGTCGTCCAGGACGCGCGGACCTTCATCGTCGGCTATGACGATGATGGCATCCGGCTCGACCGGTGGTTCAAGCGGCACCTGCCCGATGCCAGCTTCAACCTCGTGTCGCGCTGGGCGCGCACCGGGCAGTTGCGCCTCGACGGCAAGCGCGTCGCGCCGGGCGATCATATCGCCACCGGCCAGTCGATCCGCGTCCCCCCCCTCGAAGCGGCGGCGCCCGACAAGGCCAGGGCCAAGCCCAAGAAAGAACGCGTCGCGCTCAGCGCCGAGGATCAGGAGCTGATCGAATCGATGGTCCTGCACAAGGACCGCGCCGCGATCATACTCAACAAGCCACCCGGCCTCGCCACCCAGGGCGGCACCAAGACCGATCATCATGTCGACGGCCTGCTCGACGGCATCCAATATGAGTTGGAAGGGCGGCCCAAGCTCGTCCACCGGCTCGACAAGGATACGTCCGGCGTCTTGCTGGTCGCGCGCTCGTCGGGCGCGGCGGCGCATTTCGCCAAGGCCTTCTCCAGCCGCACCGCGCGCAAGCTCTACTGGGCTTTGGTCGTCGGCGTGCCCTCGATCGAGGACGGCATGGTCGAATTGCCGATCGCCAAGCAGCCCGGCACCGGCGGCGAGAAGATGCACGTCGACCTCAAGGAAGGCGCGCCCGCCCGCACCCGCTATCGCGTGATCGAGCGCGCCGGCAACACCACCGCCTGGGTCCAGCTCGAACCTTATACCGGCCGCACCCACCAGTTGCGCGTCCATATGGCGGCGATCGGCCATCCGATCGTCGGCGACGGCAAATATGGCGGCCAGGAAGCTTTCCTGACCGGCGGGATCAGCCGCAAGATGCACCTCCATGCGCGCCGCCTGCGCGTCGATCACCCCGACGGCAGCAAGCTCGACGTCAGCGCCGATCCGCCGCGCCATTTCGTCGAGAGCATCGCGCATCTCGGCTTCGATCTCGCGCTCGGCGATTCATTGCCGTTCGATCCCCCCAAGTTCAGCGAGACCGCCGAGGGCAAGAAGAAAGCGGTCAGCGCCGCCGCCAAGGCCCGCCGCAAGGATCGCAAGGGGGAACGCCGGTCGCGGCGCGGCTGATGCATCCCAATCCCAAATTCGCCTGGAAGGACGAGGCGGCGATGCGCGCCTTCGTCGCCGAAACCGCCTTCGCGCAGATCGTCAGCGTCGCCGATGGCAGGCCCATCAGCGCCCAGGCGCCTCTAACGTTCGGCCTCGACGGATCGGTGCGTTTCCATCTGTCGCGCGCCAACCGACTGGTCGCGATCCTCGATGGCGCGCCCGTGCTGGCGAGCGTGATCGGCAACCACGCCTATATCAGCCCCGATTGGTACGGTACGGCCGATCAGGTTCCGACCTGGAATTACCGGCTGGTCGAGATCGAGGGCGTCGCCCGCCGGCTCGACGAAGCCGAATTGCGCGACCAGATCGATCGGCTGAGCGCCACGCAGGAAGCCCGGCTCGCGCCCAAGCCCGCCTGGACCAGCGCCAAGATGACCCCGGCCAGGCTCGACGCGATGGTCCGCGCGATTGTCGGCTTCGCGATCGATGCGCCCCGCTTCGGCGGCGCGATCAAGATGGGCCAGAACAGGACGGATGCGGAAGCCGCGGGCGCGATCGCGGCGCTGCGCGCGATCGGCAACCACGCGCTCGCGGACGAGATGGAAGCCGCGCGATGAATCGCCTCGCGGTGTTCGATTGCGACGGGACCTTGGTGGATTCGCAGGCGACGATCTGCGTGGCGATGGCGCGCGGCTTCGCGGCGTGCGGCCTGCCCGGCCCGGGCGACGCCGCCACGCGCGGGATCATCGGCCTGTCGCTGACCGAGGCGATGGCAATGCTCCATCCGCAGGGCAGCGCGGCCCAGCATGACGCGCTGACGGAGGCCTACAAGAGCGCCTTCTTCGAACTGCGCACGGCGGGATTGGCGGAGGAGCCGCTCTATGACGGCATCGCCGAGGCGGTCGCCGGGCTCGATGAACGCGGCTGGCTGCTCGGCGTGGCGACCGGCAAGTCCGATCGCGGCCTCAAGCACATCCTCGAACATCATGGCCTGCATCCCAAATTCGTGACTTTGCAGACCGCCGACCGGCACCCGTCCAAGCCGCATCCGTCGATGCTGGAGCAGGCGATGGCCGAAGCCGGCGCATCGCCCGGCACCACCGCGATGATCGGCGACACCAGCTTCGACATGATAATGGCCAGGGCCGCCGGCTGCGCCGCGATCGGCGTCGCCTGGGGTTATCACGACGCGCAGGAACTGCTCGACGGCGGCGCCGACGTGGTCGCCGACCATCCATCGGCGCTGATCGCGATCCTCGAGGCGCTGCCGTGAGGCGCTTTTACAAGGAGGTGGCGATCGTCGACGGCGCGATCCTGCTTGACGGGCGGCCGGTCAGGACGCCGGCGCGCGCGTCGCTGGCTTTGCCCACCGCTGCGCTGGCCGAAGCCGTCGCCCAGGAATGGCGCATGCAAGGCGAGGAGATCGATCCGCGCACGATGCCGCTGACCGGCCTCAGCAACGCCGCGATCGACCGGGTCGCGCCCGATCCCGCCGCCTTCGCGCGCCCGCTCGCCGATTATGCCGAGAGCGATCTGCTCTGCTATCGCGCCGAGGCGCCGGCCGAACTGATCGCGCGCCAGTCCGAAGCCTGGGATCCTTTGCTCGATTGGGCGCGCACCCGCTTCGATATCGCTTTCGTCGTCACCACCGGCATCGTCCATATGGCCCAGCCGCCCGCGACCGTCGCCCGGCTGAGCGAGGCGTTGCTGGCGCGCGACGCGTTCGCGCTGGCCGCGATGTCGCCGCTCGTTACGATCGGCGGTTCGCTCGTCACCGCGCTCGCGCTGGCCGAGGATGCGATCGACGCCGACCGCGCGTTCGACGTCACCCATCTCGACGAATTGTGGCAGGCCGAACGCTGGGGCGAAGACAAGCTCGCGCTGGAAGCACGCGCGTCGCGGCGGCGCGATTTCATGGCGGCGGCGGAACTGTTGGACCTGTCGTGACTTCCGTTGCGATGGTCTTTTCCGTTTCGCGCCGGTAACAGGCGCACCATCATGGAAGTCTCCGATCTTCGCGTCGCCCTTTTCTCGGGCAATTATAATTATGTGCGCGACGGCGCGAATCAGGCGCTCAACCGCCTGAGCGGCTATCTCCAGAATCGCGGCGCCAAGGTCCGCATCTACAGCCCCAAGAGCAAGAAGCCCGCTTTCCCCTCCACCGGCAAGGTCGTCGGCGTGCCGGCCATGCCCTTCCCGGGCCGGACCGATTACCGCCTTCCGCTCGGCATTCCCTGGAAGGTGCAGCGCGATCTCAAGGAGTTCGGCGCCAACATCTTCCACGTGTCCGCGCCCGAATTCCTCGGCCACCGCGCGATCACGCTCGCGCATAAGTGGGATATCCCGGTCGTCGCCTCGGTCCACACGCGGTTCGAGACCTATTTCCGTTATTACGGCCTCGCCTTCGTCGAGCCGCTGGTCGAAGCGATCCTGCGGCGCTTCTATCGCCGCTGCGACGCGATCTTCGCACCATCCGAATCGATGGCGCAGGTGCTGCGCGAACAGCGCATGAGCTATGATGTCGGCATCTGGTCGCGCGGGGTCGAGACCGACATCTTCTCGCCCGCGCAGCGCGACATGGCATGGCGGCGCAGCCTCGGCATCCAGGATCACGAGCCGGTGATCTGCTTCATCGGCCGCGTCGTGATGGAAAAGGGCCTCGACGTGTTCGCCGAAGCGATGGACGCGCTCCATCGCCGCGGCGTCCACGCCAAGGTGCTCGTGATCGGCGAGGGCCCGGCCCGCGACTGGTTCACCACCCGGCTCGGCAACGACGCGATCTTCATCGGCTTCCAGCGCGGCGAGGATCTGGCGCGCGCGATCGCCAGTTCCGACATGCTGCTCAACCCGAGCGTGACCGAGACGTTCGGCAACGTCACGCTCGAGGCGATGGCGTGTGGCCTGCCGGTGGTGGCGTCGCGCGCGACCGGCAGCCTCAGCCTGGTCGACGACACTGTCACCGGCCGGCTGATCCGTCCCGGCGCGAACGAGGCCTTCGCCGCCGCGCTCAAGCTCTATTGCGAGGATCTGGAGGCGCGCGCCGCCGCGGGCGCCGCCGGTCGAGCGGTCAGCGAACGTTATTCGTGGGATGCGGTCAACGGCGCTTTGGTCGACGGCTATCTGCGCGTCATCCGTCATCGCGAATCGGGCGGCCATCCGATCAACCGGCCGCGCTGGTAACCTCTCAGCGCGCGGCTTCGGCCATTTCGCGATTGCGCAGGATCGCGGCGGTCAGGGTGTTCCGCAGCAACGGCGCCAGACCTTCGGGCTCATCAAGCACGTCGAGGCCACGGCGCGTGCTGCCGCCGGGGCTGGCGACGCGATCGGCCAGAGCGCGCGGGCTTTCGTCGGCAGCCGAGGCCAAGGCGGCCGAACCGCCTACGGTGGCCAGAGCAAGGCGTGCCGCCTGATCGGCGGACAGGCCAGCATCCGCCCCCGCCTCGGCCAGCGCATCGATGAAGCGGAACAGGAAGGCGGGGCCCGACCCAGCGAGTGCGGTCACGACGTCGAACAGGCTTTCGTCGACCCACTCGACCAGCCCGAGCGGCGCCATCAGCGCCTCGGCCCGGTCGCGCCCGGCTTGTTCGGCATTGTCGGTCGCGAGCGCGATCACTCCCTGCCCCAGCGCCACCGGCGTATTGGGCATGGCACGCAATATCTCATGCGGAGTCGCGAAGCGGCGGCGGAGCGCCCTCAGATCGACCCCGGCGAGGATCGACACCAGTAATGTCTCCGCGCCCAGCATCGGTGCCAGATCGGGCGCGACCAGATCGAGCAGCTGCGGCTTGACGCCGAGCATCACCAAAGCCGGCACCGGCCCGTCGGGCGGCGGCGCGGTCAGTACGGTCACGCCGTCGGCGACGGGCGCGCCCGATTGGCGGATCACGGTCACTTCGTGGGGATCGAGCCCGCAATCGAGCCAGCGGCGCAGCATCGCGCCCGCCATATTGCCGCAGCCGACAAGCCAGATCGGGCCTTCGAGTGGCCAAATCTGACCTTTAGCGAGAATTTCGGTCACGCCTCGCCGTGCGTCTCGATCAACGCCGCCGACAGCGCCTCGGCCGGCGACTTGCCGCCCCACAGCACGAACTGGAACACCGGATAGAAACGCTCGCATTCGTCGATCGCGGCTTCGATCAACGTCCCCGCCTGCTCCAGCGTCAGCGGGCTGTCATTGTTGTTGTCGAGCAAGGCGGCGTGGCGGAACAGCAGCATGCCGTTCGACGACCAGATTTCGAAATGGCCGATCCACAGCTGCTCGTTGACCAGTCCGATCGTCTCATACATCGCCGCGCGCTTGTCGGCGGCGACGCGGATGTCGGGCAGCGCCAGGAACTGGAGCACGCGATCGTCCTCGCGCCACACGCCGCGCAGTTCGTACTGCGTCCAGCTGCCGGGCACGGTCGCGACGATTTCGTCATCGCTGACGCGGTCATGCGTCCAGCCATGCGCTTCGAAATAGGTTTCGAGCGTGTCGACCGGCGCCTCGTCGTCGCGGTCGGTTTCATACTCGTCGGCGATCATCATCGCACCTCAACTGGCCCCCTTAAAAGGTAGACTACCCCGCTCCAGACGCAAGATGCAGCGGCGGTGCGTGGTGACAAAACTGTGGATAGGTCGGGGAAAGCTGGGGAAGGAATTGTTAGAGCCCGGCCTCGGCGATCGCTTCCAGCGCGCGTTCGAAGCGTTCCTCGGGCGGGCCGCCGATGATGCGATAGTTGAGCCCGCGCCGATCGAGCTCCGCCCGCGACAGGTCGAAGAAACGTCGGCGGCGATCGTCTTCGCCGAAAAAGCGCGTGCCGTCGTCGACCCACGGCAAATCGATATCGAGCAGCAGGTAGAGGTCAGCCGTGTCCTGGAACGCATCGAACCAGGGATCGCGCGTTTCGAACAGCATGTCGGCCCAGACCGCGGTCATCAACGGATCGGTGTCGAGGATCAGCCGCTGGTTGCACTGACGCAGCAGCGCCTGCGTCATCGCCGCGTGCGTGCGGCCGATCGTGACCAGGTCGTCCATGGTGAGCGAAAGGCCATATTCCTCGCAATAGGTGCGGCCATATTCGGGCACGAACAACGTGTCGAAGTGCCGCGCGAGCAGCGGTGCGAGCGTGGTCTTGCCCGTGCTTTCCGGCCCGTGCAGGCAGATCGTCTTCGCATAATAAGGCCGCACCGGCGGCGGCAGATAGTGCCAGTTGCCCGCCGGATCGGCGCGGATCGCGCTCGCCGAAATCGGCACGCCCGACCGGCTGGGATCGATTACCGCGAACCGCGCGCCCACCTCCTGCGCCAGCCGCGCGCCATACAGTTCGGAGGCGAACAATTGGTCGATCGGCTCGGGATGCGCCGCGCCGACGATCGCGCGCCAGATCGGCCAGAAATCGGGATCCTCCTCCGGCGCCTGCGGCACGATCGCGCCATGGCCGACGACGCGCGCTTTGGGGAACAGTTCGCGCATCCAGGCGAGCCGCAACGGCCCCGGTATGGGATCGTCGGGCAGCCAGCAGACCAAAACGGTTAGCTGATCGACCAGCGCCTGCGCGGTCTCGACCAAGGCGACATGGCCCGCATGCGGCGGCATGAACTTGCCGAGCAGGAAGCCGCGTGTCACGGCTGCGCCTCCGCCGCGCGTCCGGCCGCCGCCCATTCGCGCAGGCCCAGCACGCACAGCACCAGAAAGGCAAAATAGAGGCCGGCGGTCAGCGTAAGTCCCTTCACCAGATACAGGCCGATCGCGGCGACATCGACCGCGATCCACAATATCCAATTCTCGATGCAGCGCCGCGCCAGCAGGATCTGCGCGGCGATGCTCGCCATCGCCACCGTCGCATCCCACCACGGGAAAGAGGCATCGGTATAGAGGTGCATCGCGGTACCCCAGGCGAAGCTGGTGAGCGCGATCACGGCCACCCAGGCAATCCGCGCCGGCCCCGTCAGCCGCTCCACCATCACCTTATGCTCGTTCCCGCCGACGCGCCACCACGCCCACCATCCATAGATCTGGATGACGAAGAAGAATATCTGCAGCAAGGCGTCGCTGTAGAGCTTCGCGCCGAAGAAAATGTAGGCATAAAGCGTGACCATCAGCAGCCCGAACGGATAGTTCCAGATGCTGCGCCGGACGAGCAGGAAGATGTTGGCGAGGCCGAGCAGCGTCGCGAGGATTTCGATTGGGTTCACTGGGCCACGCGATAGCGGCGACGCGACCGCCGCGCCACCACCTCTGTCAAACAACCGATAGACCGATAAGCCCTTGCAGGCCCCGGTTCGCCCGGCTAACAGGCCCCCCGCTTGGCAACGCCGGTCCGCCCTTCCCAGGGGCCCATGCAAGGACGGCGCTCCGCATTTCGGGGAGTAGCTCAGCCTGGTAGAGCACTGCCTTCGGGAGGCAGGGGCCGGAGGTTCGAATCCTCTCTCCCCGACCACATACATTTTCGTTCTATATCAATAACTTACGTGGAACTGCCGACGCGGAATTTACCCGTATTTCCAAGGCTTTGCGGTAACACCGATTCGCCACGCGAAGCCGAGAGACTAATGTTGCCACCACCGGAGCCGCGGGGGAGCACTACGTGATGTACCGCCTGCTGCGGGCGGGGCGCATCGCAACACTGGCGCCCCAGGGAGTTGCCGGCGTCGACATTCTTATCTGCGACGAGAGCGGCGGTCACTTGGCCGCGCTGCAGGTTAAGACCTCCGGCAACCCGGTTACAGTTGGGTGGCGTATGGACAGAAAGCACGAGAGCTTACGCCATGAGCGGCTATTCTATTGCTTTGTGGATCCAGGCTCCGATCCTGAGAGGCTGCCGACATGCTGGATTGTCCCCAGCGCAGTGGTAGCTGATCATGTCCAGGCCACGCATCAAGCGTGGCTGGCGGGCGAGCCAAAGCGTGGCGATACCCGGCAGGATGGCCCAGGTCGCAAAATGCATCTCGTCTGCGCCAATCCGCAGATGGAGGCCTATCCGAACGGCTGGATGCATCCTTACAAGGAAGCCTGGCATCTCCTTGATGGTGTCAGCTGAGCACTCCGGGCCCACCTCCCCTTAACATAAAATCCATTAGCGAACGCCAATGGGAATTAGTCAACTCGAGATCGCATGGATTGGGCGGAGCGCAGCATTCGCTGAGTCTATAATCGTCAATAGATGCTGGCGATCAAATGCACGAATCGAGTCGAAGTCACCTGCTTCTACTTTCCGAACCCAGTCAGGATCGCCGATACTTGCCCGCCCTACCGCGATCAGATCGAATTCCCTCCCTTCAAAGCGCCTCAGCACGTCGGCTAAACTACGACGCACGACATCGCCCTGAGCGATCTCCTGTTCGATCAAACCATTGCGCACGGATTGGAGGTCGCCGCTGTTGCCAACGCCTCCAACAGCCATGACGGCCGCATCAGTGAGAACCTTGGTCCATCCAGCCAACGTGCGGGGGTCTTCGGGCCACTCCGGCGTGTTAAACTGCCGGGTCGAGACATGGAACAAGTCAACGCCGGCGTCGCGCAGCAGACCAAGCACAAGTCGAAGCTCGTCCGGCGTGCGCGCGATTCTCGCGTTGGAATAATCGAGCACCTTCCACTGCGAAAAACGATACGAGATGATGAAGTCTGCGCCGGCCGCCGCGCGTACGGCGGCAACAACCTCACTCGGGAAACGGGCCCGCGCGCGTAAGTCAGGCCCACCGTAGCCATCGTCGCGCAGATTGGTCTCCGACCACAGGAATTGGTCGAGCAAGAATCCGTGTGCGCCGTGAATCTCGACGCCCGCCGCACCAACCTCCTGCGCGATCAACGCGCTGCGCACATAACTCGCTTTCAATGCCTGCATATCGGCCGGCGTGACCGCGCGTCCGCCGGGCGTGCCAGCTTTGACCAAACCTGACGGACTCAGGATGGCAGAGGGTGTGTCAGGGCCTTCGCTATCTTCCTCGCGCCGCATGCCGCCGCGATGGTTGAGTTGGATCAACATATGGCCGCCGGCCTCGCCAACGGCATCCACGCACATCCTCCATGCCGATCGCGTGGATTCCGTCATCCGCACGACCTTACCCTCCTGCCCCGCGGACGGGTGATCGATCGCGCAAGCTTCACTCAGGATCAGGGAGAATCCGCCTTCGGCTCGGCGCCGGTAATAGTCCGCGAGCGCCCGTGTCGGTGCTCCATTCTCACAAACACCGCGCTGCATCGCGGGCACAGTGAAGCGGTTTCGCAACGTTATCTGGCGAAGCCGGAACGGCGTGAAAAGTGGTGTCAGGTTCATCGATCTCGCATCCATCGTTCCTCGCAGGCCTATGCACCGCACGGTTACGGCCCGCGATGTCCCCATTCTCGAGTGCCGAGCCCTTCCTCGCGGCACGCTTTCATTGTCGGAGACCACTCATTCGCCAAGCGACCCATCCGATTATCACGCTAAACTGTTTCGCAGTACGGAATGCAATTTTGTTTGACGATCAGATACCGCATATGGCATGTCCACGACAATGACAAAAAAATAATCGCCACGGGTGTCATTGACCCGGGGGTACATGGGAGGGATCACATGCATCAGACCTTGTTGCGTCACGCCGGAGTCGCCGTTCTTTCCAGCATGTGCCTCGGCCTTCCTGGGCCGGTTCATGCCCAGACAAGTTCGAGCTCAGACTCGACGGCCCAATCCACCGAAATCATCGTGACCGCGCTCAAGCGCTCGGAACGGCTTAGTGACGTGCCGATGTCGATCACCGCCGCTACGGGCGATCAGCTCAAGCAGCTTGGTGTCGAAAGCCCGGATGATTTGGGTAAGATCGTAACCGGTCTGGTCTATTCGAAAAGCGCGTATGGCGCGCCGGTCTACACGCTGCGCGGCGTAGGCTTTTACGATTACAGCCTTGCCGCGATCCCGGCCGTCACGATCTACGTCGATGAGGTCCCGCTGCCCTATTCGAAGATGGGCATGTTCGCCAATCTGGATCTCGAGCGTGTCGAAGTCCTTAAGGGGCCGCAGGGGACCCTGTACGGGCAGAATTCGACGGGTGGTGCGATCAACTACATCGCGGCAAAGCCCACCTCGAATTTCGCGGCGGGCATGGACGCAAGCTATGGCCGCTTTAACGAGGTCAACCTGAGCGGATTTGTCAGCGGTCCTATCACCGACACGCTCAAAGTCCGTGTCGCGGCCAGCCATCTGGGCGGCGGCGACTGGCAATATAGCAGCTCACGCAGCGACACGCTGGGACGCAAGAATGTGAACAGCGCGCGCATTTTGCTGGACTGGCAGGCCACGCCAGACTTGTCGTTCCATCTCAATGCGAACTGGGGGCGCGACACATCGGATACGCAGGCCGGCCAATATGAGGGCATCACGCCCGCCAACCCCACCGCCTCGACGGTCAAGGCAAGCCGGCCAAACCTGTTCAACTATCCGCATTCGCCCAACAATCCGCGCGCCGCCGACTGGGATGCGGGCGTTCCGCTTAACCGGGACGATCGTCAGGGGCAGGTCGCGCTCACGGGACGATGGGCGCTTTCGCCCAAGATCGAACTTACCTCGATCTCCTCTTACGTGAAGCTCAAGACGAATTCGGAGCTCGACGCCGACGGCACGCCTTTCGTCGACTTCTACGGCACGACCGACGGCAGCGCACGATCGCTTTACCAGGAGCTGCGTCTCAACGGTCAAAGTGGCCCGTTGCAGTGGATCGTCGGCGCCAATTATGCCGATCAGAAGGTCAACGAGCTTCAATACGGCACATATTACGATGATTATCTGGGGATCATCGGGATCACCAAGAACATCAATGGCGGCGATCAGCGCGACAAGAGCAAGGCCGCATATTCCGATTTTACGTTGGCGATCACGCCGACCGTGAATATCGATGCAGGCGCACGCTATACCGATGAAACCCATAGCTTCGCGGGCTGCACGCGAACCGGCGATGCCGCCACCGCGGCTTATTATACCGGGCGCTACAAGACCCCCGTCGCGGTGGGCGATTGCATTACGATTTTGCCGGTGAGCGGGTTCGGTCTCTATATAACCTCATTCGATGAGCACAGTGTCTCGTGGCGCGGCGGCATCAATTGGAAGCCCGAAACCGGCGTCATGCTCTACACCAATGTAAGCCGCGGCTATAAAGGCGGCTCCTATCCGCTTTCTGGCGGCAGCAATTACTACCAACTGCGTCCGGTACCCCAAGAGTCCCTCACCTCCTACGAGGCCGGTTTGAAGACGAACCTTCTCGCCGGCCTTCTGCAAGTGAATGCGGCCGGCTTCTATTATGATTATCATGACAAGCAGATCCGCGGCAAAGCGATCCAGCCCGAAACCGGTGCCGTCGTGGCAGCCCTTGTTACGGTGCCCAAGTCCTCGATCACCGGTGCTGAGCTGCAGGCCATCCTTCGCCCGGCGCGAGGGCTGAGCCTGGAAGCGGACGCGGCCTATACCAAGTCGAAGATCATCGGTTCGTTCACGAATTACGACTTCTTCGGGTTCCTTCAGGACTTCAAGGGTCAAACCCTGCCTTACACACCCGCATGGACGGTATCCGGCCAAGCCAGTTACGACTTCCCCGTAACCGGCGACTGGTTCGCGACTCTTGGTGGAAACGCTCACTATCAGTCGGAAAGCAAAGCGAATTTGGGTACGCAGGCAGCGGCGCGCCTCAATAGCTATGCAACGCTCGACTTGCGGGCCAGCCTGACGACAAATGATCACAGGCTGTCGTTTTCAATCTGGGGACGCAACGTAACCAACACCTATTATTGGAATAACGTCCTCGTCGTGCTGGCGGCTGTAGCACGATATGCGTCACCGCCAGCAACCTATGGTGTGAGCGCGAGCTACCGGTTCTGATCCGGAGGCGGTGGGCAGCATGAGACCCGATGCGAGTAGGGCGGACGAAGACTGCGTCGATCTGACCGCAGGCCTCGCAGGCTTGTCCGCCCCGCTGCAGATCGCGGGCGCAACGTTGCGTAATCGCTTCGTTGTCCCGAGCATGCAGCGCGGCATCACGTCGGATCATGGCGCGCCACCGCCGGAGCTTGCAGACTATTATGGTCGCTTCGCCGACGGCGGGTTCGCGCTCGTCATGTCGGAGTCCTGCGCGATCGATCACCCTTCGGCATCCGCAAAAACGACATGCGTCCGGCTCAATCGTCAAACCGAAACAGCTTGGCGGCGATGTGTTGATAGTGTGCGGCGTGCGGGCGCGCACATGTTCATCCAGCTTTGGCATGAGGGCGGGTTGCGTCTGGCTCCCGATGCGGGCGACCGCCATGCCGACGACCTCACGCTCAGCCCCTCGGGGCTGGCCGGGCCGGGCGAGCCGGCGGGTCGGGAAATGACGGTCGCGGACTTCGAGGACGTCAAAGCAGGCTATGTCGATGCCGCACGGCGCGCGCAGGAGATCGGCGCGAGCGGAATCGAGCTTCATGCCGGTCACGGGTTTCTGCTGGACCAGTTCCTGTGGAGTGAGACGAACCAGCGACCGGATCGGTATGGCGGAAGCATGGCGAACCGCGTTCGATTTCCCTCGGAAATCGTGCAGGCGATCCGCGAAGCGACGGATCGGGAGTTCGCCATCTCCCTACGTTTCTCGCAGTGGAAGGGCAATCACGGGCGCAAGCCCGCCCGTGATCAGGATGCGCCGTCGCGGATCGCTGATACGCCGGATGAACTCGGCATCATGTTGTCCGCTTTGCGCCAGGCAGGGGTCGACGTGTTTCACGCATCGACGCGCACATTCGACAAACCCGAATGGGAGGATAACGCGCTTAGTCTGGCCGCTTGGACACGCAAGCTCGGCGACGCGCCGGTCATTGGCGTGGGAAGCGTTGGTACCGGACTCGACGTGATCAAGACGCTTTACGAAGGCCTCGATATCGATGCTTCCCGCAAGCAAAGGGTCATGCGGGAAAGCCTGTCGCGGCTCGCCCGGCAATTCGCCGAAGGCGCCTTTGACCTAATCGCCGTGGGGCGCTCCAGCATCGGCGATCAGCAATGGGTCAACAAGATCGCGACCGGGCGCTTTGACGAGATCACGATGTTTGATCGGGCGATGCTGCAATCGATCGTGAGCGGAATCCGATAGCGGACATGTCGCGTAAACTGGCTCGGCGCGCCGCCGCCGATCCTTCACACGGGCGCGCCAGCAATCGATGCGGGCTGCGCGCCCAGGGACTCCTGTAATTTGCGGGCCGCGCGCAGAAGCTGTGGTCCGGTCTCGGCCAGCAGCTTCTCCTGCGGCAATTGGTACGCCGGACCTCCCGCACTGAGCACATAGAGGCCATCGAGCTTGGAGGCTGTGATCGGTGTGGTGACACCGTGTATTTCGGGGCGCTGCGCGCCGAGCGAAACGCAGAAGCCAAAGCGATCGAGCTGATCCTGCGCGTCGCGCACCTGCGCGGCGAGCGCATCGATATCCGCACCTTCGTCGCGCTTGAGTTGCCGGTATATGGCATTGCGCTCCTGCTCGTCGATGCGCGCAAGGTATGTGAGCGGTATGGCGCCCTTGGTCAGCGCGATCTTGTCGCCGACCCGCAACTGCAGGCCGACCAGAGGAGCGCCTTCGCAGGACTCGACATAAATCATGCGAAGGCGTTCGCGCGTGCTCAGCCCGAAATTGGTCCCGGTGAGATCGGCATAATGCTGCATGATCGGGCGGATCGCGCCGATCGGATCAAAATTCTGGTCGGCTACGTAACCGAGCACGTAGGTCAGGCCGCCCAGGCCGTAACTGCGAGACTTTGGAAAATAGCAGAGGTAGCCGAGGTCGCGCAGCGTATAGACGATTCGTGAGATCGTCGGCCGAGGCAATCCCGTACGCCGGGCGATCTCACGGTTGGTGAGCGACCGTTCCCCGACTTGGAAGCACCTCACAACGTCGAGGCCGCGAGCCAGAGCGGAGATAAGCTGCCGGCTGTCATCGACCGCGCCGACAAATCTTGGATCGTCCAGCTTCTGATCGCTTCGAGCCCGACGTCGCATTCCCGTGGCTGCCTCCCAATTGAGCCGATTTTTCGCCGAGCCAGCACCCTAAACGAGGGCGCAGGTCAACGCCAGCGCCGCACCGCTAAGCGCCCTCGACTGCCCCCAGGTGCAAACGGCAAACCGATACCCGACTGCGGGCGTGCGCTAGTCGAACCTGCGCATCAGCATCATTCCCATATATGTATCGCACAACAGAATACAATTCCGTATTGCAAAACAAACATGGCTCCGCATAGGTATCTTTGCAAGCTGCGGAGACGATATGACAGACAAGGTTGCAGGCATCGTCATCATAGGCGGCGGTCCGGTCGGGCTTGGACTCGCGCTCGACCTTGCCTGGCGCGGCCAGCCCAGCATGTTGGTTGAACGCGATCCGCGGACGGCGGCAGTCCTACTGGCAAAGGCCAACGGCCTTCACGAGCGCACAATCGAAACGTGTCGGCGGTGGGGCATTTTGGATGAAGTCATAAAGCGCGGCTTTCCGCAGGATCTCCCAGGAGACAGCGTCTATTGTACCTCGCTGACCGGCCACGTTCTGGGCCGGAGCGTCATTCAATCCACGCGTGATCGCCCTCAGCCTCCGCAATCACCGGTCAAGCGGCAGCGCTGTCCGCAATATGAATTCGACCCGTTGCTCGCGGACGAGGTCCGGCGATTGGGGCTTACCGACCTGCGCTACGGTCAGGAATTTGTCGGCTTTGAGCAGGACAATGACGGCGTAACCGTCCATTTGCGCGCACCCGGCACAGATACGGCAACATCGGTCCGCTGCGACTATCTGGTCGCCTGCGACGGCGCCGGTAGCCTCACGCGGCGGCAGTTGGGCGTTCCTTTCGAGGGCCGTATGCTCGACTTCTCAGTCAGCGCGATGATCCGGATCCACGACCTGGCGTCGCTACACCCGATCGAAGACGGTGAGCGCTACATCTTGATGGGCCCTGAGGGAGCGTGGGGCAGCATGGTCTGGGTCGATGGCGACAAGATCTGGCGCTTTTCGATCGTCGGCAATCGCGAAAAGATCGACCCCGAGCATTTCGATATCGATCCGGAAATCCGACGCGCACTTGGCTCGGACGATGTCAAATTCGAAATATTGCGGGTCATGCCATGGCGTCGCAGCCAATGTGTTGCCGCATCCTATCGCTGCGGCCGCGTGCTGCTGGCCGGCGATGCAGCCCATACGACATCGCCGACAGGCGGTCACGGGATGAATACCGGAATTGCCGACGCTGTCGATCTGGCGTGGATGCTCGACGCCATCCAGTCTGGTTGGGGCGGCGACGGCCTCTTGACGGCCTACGATCTGGAACGCCGTCCGGTCGGGATCCGAAATTCCGCGAGCGCCGCCCGCAACTACGGCAACTGGATGGACCGGGACGGTTGCGTGGATGTTCTGTCGGATGGCCCCGAAGGCGAGGCGTGCCGACGAAAGATAGGCGAGCGGCTTCAATCTTCACTGCACGCCGAATGGCATACCCTCGGTATCGAGCTGGGATTCCGTTACGAGAATTCACCGATCATCGTGCCGGACGGGTCGCCGCCGACAGCGGACGATGGGTCGGATTATATACAGGCCGCGCGACCGGGACACCGTGCGCCGCACGTCTGGCTCGCGGATGGCCGTTCCACGCTCGATTTATTCGGCCGCGGATTCGTGCTTCTCCAGCTACGCGATATTGATGAAGACGCGGACTTGCTGGTCCGGGAGGCGCGGGCGGTTGCGATGCCGATCGAACTGGTCCAGCTCAGGGAGGCGGCCGTCCTCGACCTCTATCAGAGCGCCCTCGTTCTCGTTCGGCCGGATGGCCAAGTCGCGTGGCGAAGCGATACCTTGCCCCAGGACAGCGCCTATCTCATCGATACGGTCCGCGGCATGCATGTTCATGGCATGCCCGGCACGCGCACCCGCAGACGCACACTTTCTATAAATGCTGTCGCGGATTCTGGCTAGAGATGCACCCTGCTGGGCCAGCAAAGGTAGACGCGCATGTCTGCTGCCGATCGTCGTCGGGGCGCGGCTTTTGCCGTAGACAGAACAGGCAGTAGCTAGCAGTGCTATCCAGTAGACGAGAGGATGGGTGACTGACATGCCGGAAAAGGCTTTGTCGCGGCTCGAGACGGATAATGGCAAGGCGCTGGCGGCGGCCGACGACGAAAGCTTCTCGGGGCGACAGTTCATCACGGCATTGGCGCGCGGCCTTGATGTGCTGGCGGCATTCCGCGCAGGCGATCCATCCCTAAGCAACCTGGAGCTCGCAAAACGCTGCCAGCTTCCGCGCTCGACCATCTCGCGCCTGACCCAGACGCTTACCGACTTGGGCTATCTAAACTACCATGAGGGTTTCGGCTGCTACGAGCTCGGCGGTGCGATGCTGAGCCTTGGCCATGTCGCCCGCGAGAGCTACCATGCGCTAGAACAAGCTAGGCCGATCATGATGGGCCTCGCCGAACTCAGCAACGCTAATGTCGGCATCGGCATCCGCGACCGTTTGACGATGGTCTATCTGACCGTTTGCCCGCCGCCGATCGGGATTGGCCTGCGCTTTCAGCCCGGATCCAAAGTCCCGATCATGCAGACCGCGATGGGGCTTGCCTACTTGGCAAGCAGATCTCCCGCTGAGCTAAAGGCGCTCGGACCCAGGCTGCTCAAGAAGAATGAGCGCGATACGGCAAGTGTGACGGGAACGATCCAGGCCGCCCAGGAGGAATATCGCCGCCATGGATTCTGCAGCTCGGTCGGAAAATGGTATGAGGATGTGAATGGCATCGCCGCACCTATTCCCTGGACCGCGGTCGCCGATACGCTTGTGCTGAACTGTGGCGCCCCGTCCGCGCTTATGCCGAAGGAACATATGCTCGAGGAGATCGGGCCGCGGCTCGTGAGCGCGGCAGCGGCGATTGCCGATATGCTCAAGGCGTCCGCGCCCGCCGCCTAATCCTCGGCACCCAGGCTCTCGCTATCCGGATCCTGGACCTGCTTACCCGCCCCAATCTACTAACGTGTCGGCAATCTCCTTGACCAGATCTGGGCGACTCTGGGGGTAATGACCGGCATCGCGAACGGTATATTCCGTCGAGCGATCGCCCGCTGCCATTGTCCATTCGGCTATGTTTGCCGGGAGCACCGACTGGTCTGCGCTGTAACCCATATTCAGTATCGGGACCGTCGTATCCGCCGCGCAAGTCGGACCGTGAGCCCGCGTCAGCCGCTTGCTCCACTGACTCAAGAAGGACCTGGCGGTACAGAAACGTGCAAGGCCATTTGCCTGGCGATTGATTTGTCCCCCGTCGCCCCAGATCGAACCCGCCGTTCGATCGCTGGGATCGATGGTCAGATCCAGCGTCCGAGGATCCGCCTTCGTTCGATAGATCAGAAAGGCATCGTCGCCGGCTGGGGCATTCGCGATCAGAGAAAGCGCATGATCGGTCAATCGTTCATTTCTAGCCTGCTGGCGCTCGCTATAGCGGGCAAGCCATGCGCGATCGTAGGGCGGCGCATTCTGGGCAGAATACATATCATATTGGTCGTCGCTCAAATCCGGATTCGTCTCATCGATTACCGCAGGATCGAGGCTGTCTGTTAGAGTGTGGGCCCTGCCGCAGTGCGCCGCTAACAGCGCCAGCCGATCCGCTGGCGGAAAATCTTCCTGTTTCAGATCGATCGGCTTGCCGTCGGGCGTATCGGAGAGGGTCAGCCTCTCTGCTTGCTGCTGATAGAAGGCGGTCAGCGACCCGCCGCCCGAATTACCGATCAGCACGATTTTCTTGAACCCCTGCTCCCGCAGGAAGATCATTCCGGCGCCCAGGTCCTGGATCGCCCTTTCCATGATCAGCATCGAGTCCGACCCGGAGTAGCGCGTGTTCATCGCCAGGATCGCACGCCCTCGCTGTGCAAGCGGCTCGACGAGATAATGGTTCATGAAGCTGTTGGTCGGGTGGACGACGAGATAGGCCACATCCTTGTTGTGGCCCGGATCCTCAAATCTTCCATAGACACGCGGATCGTTGTTCTGGATGCCGCTCAAAGTCTCAAGCGGCGCCCCCTTCGCAACCTTGAGCATCACCAACGTGGACAGCATTATTTCCCCCTAGCACCCTATTTCGCGCCCGATCGATTCCCGATCAGACCAACTCGGGACGTGGTGCGAAATCGGCGCGCTTCTTGCGGTCGATCCATTGGTCGAGCACCTCGACAGCATGTCGCGCACGATCGGCCGGATCAACGTTGGCGGGAAGATTGAACTCCAGGCGGACGCCGTTCGGATCGAAGAAATAGATCGATTTCTGGCCTTCGTCGTGATGGCCGACGGGACCGATATAGTCGATTTTCGCGGCGATCAGGCGCTGGCGATATGCTTCGAGTTCAGCCTCCGTATCCACCTGGAAAGCAACATGCTCGACCCAGGCCGGGGTGTTCTCGTCCTCCATCGCATCCGGTCGAGTTGGTATCTCGAAGAAGGCCAGGGAACTGCCATCCTCGAGCTCGAAGAAAATGTGGATATGCGGGTCATATTCCTTGGTCGACGGCACCATGTCGGCGGTGACCGCATGGGAATATTTCAAACCCAGAATACGGGTATAGAAATCTACGGTTTCAGCGGCATCCCTGCATCGAAACGCCACGTGGTGGAACTTGCTCAACATGCTAGGTCTCCTGGCCCGGATGGTGTGAATTCAGTCGGATCCCGATCGCGCAGCAAGGCATACGCCACGTCACGCGGCACGCGCCGCCCCTTGATGAAGGCGCGCCACTGCATGACCGCGATATCGTTGCGCAGATTGACGACCGACCGGTCGCCGACCAGTGCCTGGTTCTGCTGGATGGCCTCAAGGACACCGACATCCTCTTCGAGGATCTTGCGCGACCGTTCTCCGGTGAGCGTCTCGACATCGATAATCAGGCGTGCGCCGCCGTGAAAATAATGTGTCGTCGTCTCGGTCTCCGGCACGATGCCGTGGAAGGCCCGGTTTTGCAGCGGCGCCTCCTCATCATCGGCCCAACCGGTCGCGGACGCCGGCCGGACGCGCGTGTGATTTTGGTAGCAGCCCGGTATCATCCAGCTTTCGGTCCACTGATCGATCCGATCCCCAACCAATGCTGATCTCGCGAAGACGGCCGGCGTTGGAATATCGGCGATGCGCACGCGGCGGCGCACGCCGGTCGCGATCGGCTGTACGCTGACCTCCGACGCGGCAATGCGATCGGGATCACTGCCCATGCTGGTCTTGTGGACATAGGCGAGATGGCTGATGTCCAGCAGGTTCTCGGTCAGCAGCTGGTGGTTGCAACGCAGCGGAATATAGCCGCCGGTCCAAGTCGCCCAAGCCGGGTTGTCCATCCAGCCAAGGTCAGGAACATGCTCCTCGGCAGCTAGGCTTGGATCGCCCATGAATATCCATACGACGCCGCCGCGCTCGACAATCGGATAGGACATCAGTCTTGCGACAGCGGGCGGACGGTCCTGGCCCGGAGCATAAACACAGCTGCCGTCGGCGCCGAAGGTCAGCCCATGATAGCCGCACTGGATACGGTCGCCGATGAGTTCCCCGCGCGACAACGGATAATTGCGATGTGGGCAGCGATCCTCGAGCGCTACCGCGGCTCCGTCTTCGCGACGATAGAAGACGATTGGCTCGTTCATGATCACACGCCGCATCGGCGACCGGGTCACCTCCTGCGTCCATGCGCCAATATACCATGCATCGCGGACGAAATTGTAACCGCTATCGTTAAGGCCGCGCACCGATTCACTCCTCCGCTGGCGATTGCGCCCGCCAGACGACGCGGCCGTCGACGAACGGCCAACCGGTATGTGTTCACAATGCAGAAGTCAATTCCGTAGAATGATATTTGGACTGGCAGCCGCCAGCATCTTATGCAAGGTATTCCCATGGCGTGATTGTTCGCGGCGCAAAGGTGCCCAATCTGAAAGGGACCGCAATGCAGAGGAATGGCAACTGGATCGTGGTGCTGAGCTTGCTCTGCTTCGCGGAGTTGGCCGGCTCGCTCGAAACCACATTGGTCTTCGCGACCTTGCCGTCGGTGATCCGGCGATACGGAGATCCGATCGCCGCTGCATGGCTGGTCACAGGGTTTTTCCTGGTTGCGGGCGCTTCCTCGGCCTTATGCGGCCGACTGGGCGATCTGTTCGGCCGATCGCGCGTGCTGGTCATTGTGTTGGCTATCGCGACGGCGGGGTCAGTGCTCAGTGCTACAGCGACCAATTTGTGGGTGATCATCCTCGGGCGCTCGATCCAGGGCACGGCGGGCGCATTGCTGCCGTTGTGCTACGGCTTGGCGCGCGAGCATCTTCCAGCGCCCAAGCTCCCCTTCGGCCTGGCAGCGGTCACCGCGATTGCGAGCCTCGGAGCGGCTGCAGGATTCCTCGTTGGTGGGGCGATCGTCGATCATTGGCAGTGGCAGGACATTTTCACGGTCAGTGCCGTGCTTGGCGGCGCGGCGCTTTGCCTGTGCATCCTGATGCTTCCCGCATCGCGGCCCGTTCCCAAGTCCCAGCGGGGCGCCGATTTGCTGGGTGGGGTCCTGTTTGCCCCAGCGGTGGGACTGGTTCTGCTTGGGATCAACCAGTTCTCAAGCGCGGGCCTCACAATGCGACCGCTCCTGATCGTGGCGGCCGGGATCGCGATCCTTGCGGTCTGGGTGCGGCATGAGTTGCGGCAGGAGCATCCGCTGATCGATATCAGGCTGCTCGCGCAAAAGCCCGTGGCGCTCGCTAATGTGAATGCGTTGCTCGTCGCGCTCGGCACATATCAGGTTATGCAGATCTTCCCGATCCTGATCCAGCAGCCGCGCTGGACGGGGATCGGGTTCGGCCTGAGCGCGACCATGACAGGTCTTCTCAAAGTACCCTCGAACATTGCGAGCGCGCTCGGTGCACTCTGGGCGGGACGGTTGGCCCGCTTTTATGGCGGGCAATCAGCGATCCTGGTCGGTGCAATCTTGGGATTGTTCGCCTGGCTGGGTCTTCTGCTCGGTCGCGACAATCTCTGGTTGGTGTTGGTGCTGGTAAGCTGCTCTTCGGCCGGCGTCGTCGTTTCGCTGACTGGCACGATTGCGGTGATCGTCGACCGGGTGCCGGCCGAACGCACCAGCGAGGCGACCGGTGTTACCATGGTGTTGCGCATGATGTTCCAGGCGTTGGGTGCGCAGATCGTCGCGGCGATCTTTGCCGCGGGGCGTATCGGGGCCGCTGCCGGAAAAGAGACTTACCTCACGCCGTCGGCCGTGGTCGGCAGCCTGGCCTTTGTTGTAGCGGTTTGCATCTGCACCGTGCTCAACGCCGAAGCATTGCGACGCTCGATCCGACCCGGTCCACCGACTGCGCGGGCCGGGGACGCGGCGCTTCTGGTCGGAGAACCGCAGTGACGCGGATCACGTTCCTGCAGCATAACGGGGAGATTCAAACGATCGACGCGGAGCGCGATCGCTCGCTGATGGAAAATGCTTTGCAGAATGGCGTGGCCGGGATCGATGCCGATTGCGGCGGTTCGTGCGTGTGCGGTACTTGCCGCATCACCGTCGACGCGGCGTGGCGCGACAAGGTTGGCGGTCCGACCGAGATCGAGGAGATGATCATGGAAATGGCGACCTTGCCAATGGAGGGCGCGCGCCTGTCTTGCCAAATCGTGGTAACCAATGAACTCGATGGTCTGATCGTCACCGTTCCCGAAGCGCAATTTCGCTAGACCAGCGGCTCAGGCGAACTCCAGGATCACCGCATCGACCGCGAGGCTGTCGCCCGGCTTGGCGTCGACCCTGGCCACCCTGCCCGCCTTCTCGGCGCGGAGGATATTCTCCATCTTCATCGCCTCAACCACCGCGAGTGCCTGCCCCGCCTCGACCTTGTCCCCCGGCTTGACGTTGAGCGCGGTCAGCAGGCCCGGCATCGGACAGAGCAGGAAGCGCGACAGATCGGGCGGCACCTTCTCGATCATATGCTTGGACAGCAAGGCGACGTGCGGCGGCAGCAGGCGCAGCTGATGGCTGCGGCCGCGTGTCGTCAGCTTCCAGCCGGCGCGCGTGCGGCTGAGCCGCATCGACAAGGGCTCGCCTTCAATCTCCGCCTCGATCAGCCGCTGTCCGGGCAAATAAGGCGCGTCGACCACCAGCGCCTTGCCGTCGACGGTAACCGTCTCGTCCTCGACCACGACATGATGCTCGGCGCCGTCCATCGTCACGATCCATTCGCCGATCGGCTGGATCGGCCCGTTCAGCCGCCCGTCGATCGACGCCGCGCGCGCCGCTTCGGCGGAGGCGACGATGCCCGCCACCGCCGACAATTTGGCGGTGAGTGCGTCGGGCACGGGCGCGCCCTGGAATCCTTCGGGATATTCCTCGGCGATGAAGCCGGTGGTGAGCGCGCCCGCCCGGAAGCGCGGGTGCTGCATCAACGCCGACAGGAAATCGATATTGTGGCCGATGCCGTCAATCTCGAACCGGTCTAGCGCGGCGATCTGCGTATCGATCGCCGCCTCGCGCGTGTCGCCATGCGTGACGAGCTTGGCGATCATCGGATCGTAGAACATCGAAATGTCCGATCCCTCGACCACGCCGTCATCGACACGCACGTCGGCGGTCGCGGCGGGCGGACGATAGCGCACCAGCCGCCCGGTCGAGGGCAGGAAGCCGCGATAGGGATCCTCGGCATAGACGCGGCTCTCGATCGCCCAGCCGTCGAGCTTCACGTCGGCCTGGCCGAAAGTGAGTTTCTCTTTATTGGCGACGAGGATCATCTGCTCGACCAGATCGAGCCCGGTCACATATTCGGTGACGGGATGCTCGACCTGCAGCCGGGTGTTCATTTCGAGGAAGTAGAAGCTACGATCCGCGCCGGCGATGAACTCCACCGTGCCCGCGCTGTAATAACCGACCGCCTTGGCCAGCTCGACCGCCTGCTCGCCCATCGCCTTGCGCATCTCGGGCGTGACGAACGGCGACGGCGCCTCCTCGACCACCTTCTGGTGGCGGCGCTGGACCGAACATTCGCGCTCGCCGAGATAGACCATGTTGCCGTGCTGGTCGCCGAGCAGCTGGATCTCGATATGGCGCGGGCTTTCGACGAACTTCTCGATGAAGACGCGGTCGTCGCCGAAACTGGCGAGTCCTTCGCGCTTGGTCGCCTCGAACCCTTCGCGCACATCCGCTTCGGACCAGGCGAGCCGCATGCCCTTGCCGCCGCCGCCAGCCGACGCCTTCATCATCACCGGATAGGTAATGCCGTTGGCGATCTCGACCGCATGTTCGGTATCGCGGATTTCACCGATGAAGCCCGGCACCACCGACACGCCCGCCGCCAGCGCCAATTTCTTGGACTCGATCTTGTCGCCCATCGCCGCGATCGCCTTCGGCGGCGGCCCGATGAAGGCGATCCCGCTGTCTGCCAACAGTCGCGCGAAGCTCTCCCGCTCCGACAGGAAGCCATAACCGGGGTGAACCGCCTCGGCGCCGGTCTCTTTGCAAGCGAGCAGGATCGCGTCGGCGAGCAGGTAGCTCTCTGATGCCGGCGGCGGCCCCAGGCGCACCTTTTCATCCGCCAGTTCGACATGCGGCGCGCGTGCGTCAGCATCCGAATAGACCGCGACCGTCTTGATACCCATCACGCGTGCGGTGCGGATGACGCGGCAAGCAATCTCGCCGCGATTGGCGATCAGGATTTTGGAGAACATAATCAACCCTTGAGCAGCGCAGAAAGCGTCGTACCCAGCTCTGACGGGGATGCCGCCACACGAATTCCAGCTTCTTCCATCGCCGCAATCTTGCTGTCGGCGCCGCCCTGGCCGCCCGACACGATCGCGCCGGCATGGCCCATGCGGCGGCCCGGAGGAGCGGTGCGGCCGGCGATGAAGCCGACCATCGGCTTCTTGCGGCCACGCTTGGCTTCGTCCTTCAGGAACTGGGCGGCTTCCTCTTCGGCGGAGCCGCCGATCTCGCCGATCATGATAATCGACTTGGTCGCATCGTCCGCCAGATACAGTTCGAGCACGTCGATGAAATTGGTACCGTTGACCGGATCGCCGCCGATGCCGACCGCGGTGGTCTGGCCGAGGCCGGCGTTGGTCGTCTGGAACACCGCCTCATAGGTCAAAGTGCCGGAGCGCGAGACGACGCCGACCGAGCCCTTCGAGAAGATGTTGCCGGGCATGATCCCGATCTTGCATTCGTTGGGCGTCAGCACGCCCGGGCAGTTCGGGCCGATCAGGCGCGATTTGGAACCGGTCAGCGCGCGCTTGACGCGCACCATGTCCAACACCGGAATACCTTCGGTGATGCACACGATCAGCGGCACCTGCGCGTCGATCGCCTCGAGGATCGAATCCGCGGCGAAGGGCGGCGGCACGTAGATGACCGAGGCGTCCGCGCCGGTCCGGGCGACGGCTTCCTGCACTGTGTCGAAATTGAGCAGACCCAGTTCGTCGTGAATTGTGCCGCCCTTGCCGGGCGTGACGCCGCCGACCATCTGGGAGCCGTAGTCGAGCGCCGCCTTCGTGTGGAATGTGCCTGTCTTGCCGGTCATCCCCTGCGTGATGACCTTGGTATTCGCGTTGACGAGGATGCTCATGCCGCGATCCTCACCTGCGCCACGATCTTCCGGGCGGCATCGCCCAGATCGTCGGCCGCCACGATCGGCAGGCCCGAATTGGCGAGGATCGCCTTGCCCTGCTCGACATTGGTGCCTTCGAGACGAACCACCAGCGG